>Ga0209101_1000044_pt1 | contig 95725 bp, 77 predicted proteins | sample ConPoolayeCmetaG_FD_185481 | JGI IMG/M metagenome (GOLD analysis project Ga0209101, IMG submission 185481) | Hot spring microbial mat communities from California, USA to study Microbial Dark Matter (Phase II) - Cone Pool mat layer C metaG... ... | reverse complement strand
ACGCTGGCACCGCCGCTTCGAGTGATGAGGTATCCCCATTCACTTGCCAGGGTCGCCCTGTTAGTCTTCATTGCCTTCGCCACACGGGCTGCGTCGCTCGATTCCCAATCCCTCTGGCGAGATGAGGTGGACGCGCTGTGCTACGCATATGAGTTCCCCGCATTGCTCGTTGATGCGCTTAAGCCGCAACAGCAGGGAAAGCTGGTTACCCCCTGTGCCTGTCCCCCTGCACCTGTGGCGCTGACCGATGCCACTGAAAGCCCCTTGAACCGCTTACTGGCCCTGCTCGGTGGGATGATTCGCCAGAATGGGCCGCTCTACTTTTTCGTCCTGCGCGGCTGGGTTGCGCTTGCCGGCAGTAGCGAGTACGGGATGCGTTTCTTTTCCCTGGCCTGTGGGACCGCAGGAGTGAGCCTGGTTTACGTGCTGGGCAGACGCCTGTTTGACCGCCAAAGCGGTCTGCTCGCAGCCCTTCTGGCCACCACGTCCCCGTACCTGGTCTGGTACGGACAGGAGACCAAGATGTACACGCTGGTCCTGGTGCAGGCTTTGCTCGCAATCTATGGACTGCGCAGAGCTATTGACGGGGAGGGCCAGCGCTGGTGGGCTTTGCAGATCATCGCCACTACCATGGCGCTATATACGCATATCCTGGCTGCTCTGCTGATCCCCCTCCAGATTTTGCTTTACTTTATCTGGTGGCCCCGCTCTCGTTCGCACTGGAAAAGAGCGCTTGTCAGCCTGGGCTTTCTCACCCTGCCTTACCTGCCGCTGGGAGCATGGCAGCTCCCGCAGCTCTCTCAGGCCCGCGAGACCGGATTCTATCCCTACACCTTAGGCGAAATGGCGCAAATTCTTATCAGTGGCTGGAGCCTGGGCATTACCGGCATAGGCGGGCCGGTGGGTGGGGCAGTGATCGGACTGCTGGCCGCGTGGGGGTTATTCAGGCCAGCGAACAAAGAGGGAGGACACAGCCAGCTTGCTCTGGCTGGCTGGTTCGCGCTACCATTGCTATGTGTATGGCTTGTCTCTCTCAGGCAGCCGCTCTTCACTGATCGCTATCTTATCTGGAGCGCACCAGCTTTCTACATATCACTTGCCTGGGCGCTGACCCATCTCGCACGGATACAGTGCAAAGGGCGTTACATCGTCTATGTACTGACGACCCTTATCCTCCTCTGCAACGGCGCCAACTTGTGGAGACAGGCCACCGTACCGTTCAAGTCCGATTTCCGCTCCGCTGCAGCGTATGTGGCCTCACGCTATGCGCCTGGTGAACTGATCATATTCCAGATACCCCACGGGCGATATACGTTTGACTACTATTTTGCCGTGAAAGATTACCCCTGGGCAGACGGGCTGTTCACCAATCACCGTGCTCCTGATGGCTCATTCCTCATGAGCGAGCAGGAAAGTGCTGCCAGGATGAAGACGATAGCAGATGGCTATCAGGCGATCTGGCTGGTTGTGACCGAGGAGGCAATGTGGGACGCTCGCGGGCTGGTGCGAGAATGGCTGGACACCCACTACAAACGAGTGGATGAGGCACATTTTATGCGAGTGGATGTATATTTCTTCACAGCCACCAGGGACGATTGAAATTGCACCATTTATTTGGGCGCTTCGTGCCAGGTATCGGCCTGCGCCGACACTCCTCACAGGCGCAAAAGCAAAGGTCGGCGCGAAGGCAGACCTCAGGCCTGCAGCCCCAAATGGTGTGTGAGCCAGGCGCACCCTGCCTCTGAAAGCTCATAGCCGCCACGGACTTTCTTCGCTGCCCGGGAGCCCAGGCTCCGTTACCTGCCATCCTGCCTGGTAACCAAATCGTGCCAATATCTCCTCCGCCTGTCGTTTCCACTCCTCAATGAGCATCCCCATCAACGCCTGCAATTCTTCGACCGGACGGTTGAGCGCCAGCGACAGCGCCTCGTAGACGCGACGCGGGAAATCGGCAACGGTGGGCGGTCGCCAGCCAAAGCGGCATTTCAGGTCAATGGACTGCGCCCAGAATGCCTGCGCGAACCACTCCAGATCAGCGCGGGTGGTGTTGATACCATAATGCCGTAACAGCCGCACGAGCATATGGTCATCGCTCAGGCGCTCCCCTGCCCCATCCTGGCTGAAGATAACGAAAGTGAAGGCACACTGAGAGAGAGCATTACATAGTATCCAGAAGAACTCTCGCTGCAGCATTCGTCGTACGACGCGTTCAAAGCATGCGCGACAGGCTGCCTCGTCCGATCCGGGCGGCGGCAATTCCTCCTCGATCTTGTAGAGCTGACCCACATAGTGGCCAAAGAAGCGCGAGAATGGCATCATGAAAGTCCACAGGGCGTTGCAATGGCCGGCGTTGCCCGGCGTACCCCTGCCACAGGTAAAGACGAGATCCTGCATCGCAGGGTAGCGCTCAGCCAGTGCCTGCGGTCCATCGCCGACAGCGCGCAGCGCCGGGTAGTGGACGGCTTCGCCGGAGCGCAGCATCTCAACAGCCTGCACAGCGATCTCCAGGACAGTATCCGCAGCAGTTTCAGCAACTGCACTGCGGGAGTCCCGGATAAAGTCGGGGACGTCATCCGGCGGGATGATGCCTCGCTCGACCCCTTCAAGTAGTGCTGCAAGACCGAGGCCGATATTCATCACGTCACAACCCATCTGCTCTATGGGCAGGATCAGCCGCCGATCCACCTCAGCGCGCAGGTCGAGCCGGGCCTGAAAAGTATCCTGAGCAGGCATCAGCCCCAGCATGGCAAAAATCGCATAGGTCGGTTCAAAATCGTCCAGGAAGATATCATAACCCCCAGGGGCATAGTCTGCGGGCACCCTGTGCCAGTGGCGGCAGTCCACCTGACACCAATGGCAGCCGGTATGGCCCTCACGGGTTGCTCGAAGCACGCGTGGGCTGCCCAGGTCCGCAAGCGGATAGCCCAGACGCCGCGCATTCCAGGCCGGTAAGGTGTTCCTGCCCTGAGGGTCTGCACCGGTATCAAACAGCTTGACGATGGTGCCACCAACCGGCCAGGTGAGGCGCGCACAGTGCTTTTCCACGAGCCGGGCAATGGCTGCGTTAGGATTGTGCGCAAAAGGCGAATCTTCTCCAAAGAACTCGACCGCCTCGAGTGGCGTGCCTCGCAGCACGAGTGCCGCGGCGAAACGCGCAAAGACCAGCCCTGCTCCACCCCGGCCGGCGTGATAGATCGCCTCGACTGCCAGGTTGGCCGAGAGATACCCCAGCCGCGCCGCCTCGCCGATGGTGAAGATGCTGCCGGCGTGTTTGTTACCACCCAGCTCCTGTTTCAGCAGCCAGTAGCAGGCGCTGCGCTGACCGGAGGGGAGGTCATCGGCGGGCTTGAACTCGACAGTGAGGTCGGGTGCACGACCGCTGATGACCACGATCGCAGGGGTAGAGGTCGGGGTATGGAAACAGATCGCATCGAGGCCCAGGTTAAGCAACTGTGCCGCTGCACGTCCGCCGACGAAACTGTAATGCGGAAGTCCCGTGAGCGGAGAGATGTAACCCACGCTGGCCTTATTGCCGGAGATGAATGGCAATGGACCTCGCGCGATAACCAGCATATGGGGATCGCGTCGCAGGAGGTACTGGCACAATGCCTCACCGCTGAGGACAAAATAGTCTTCACGTGGATCCCTGTCCAACTGCTCGACCTGAAGTGTTTCGAGACGCCAGCGGTTTGCAGCCGGGTCGAGGTACAATAACTTTCGCTTCATACTCATACTCTCCAATCACACATGCTCTTCAGCGGACGGGAAGCATTGTAATATAACTATCCGGAGCGCGCAACATTATGCCTCTGGTTAACTATTCAGACGGTGACGGGAAGTCACCTTTTGGGGACTGCGACCAGTGGTTAGCCTTCGCCGATCGCCTCTCTCGTGATACACACATGAAGGGTGTCGGGGGAGGCTGACATCTGGCACGAAGTGCCCAGGAGGGCGATTTCAATCAGCCTGAACAGTTACCCTCGTCTTAAGAGCCTATCCGGAAATCGTAACCGACGCATCCCTATGCGTCGGTATAAGCGGCATAGCATCAGGTTTGCACGCGGGTGTGAGATACGCATAACTCGATTCCGCGCGTCGTTCCTGCCGGACGTGCCCGCCGGATGTGCCCGCCGGATGTGCCTGCCGGACGTGCCCGCCGGATGTGCCCGCCGGACGTGCCCGCCGGATGTGCCCGCCGGATGTGCCTGCCGGACGTGCCCGCCGGATGTGCCCGCCGGACGTGCCCGCCGGATGTGCCTGCCGGACGTGCCCGCCGGATGTGCCTGCCGGACGTGCCCGCCGGATGTGCCTGCCGGACGTGCCCGCCGGATGTGCCTGCCGGACGTGCCCGCCGGACGTGCCCGCCGGATGTGCCCGCCGGATGTGCCTGCCGGACGTGCCCGCCGGATGTGCCCGCCGGATGTGCCTGCCGGACGTGCCCGCCGGATCACAATCCGGCGGCGGCGGTCGGCGGCCAGCACCCGGCCCGCGTGGATTATGATCCACGCGGCGCATAGCCAAGAGATTGGCCAGAGCCCTGCGCCTCAGAATCAGTTATGCGAATAAGAAAGCCTGCAGAAAGGTGATGACAGGGATGCCGCTTATACCGACGCATCCCCATGCGTCGGTATAAGCGGCATAGGGATGCCGCTTGTACGGTTTTTCGGATAGGCTCTAAGTACGGCGAGCATGTCCGATGGCTTTGCACCGGAGGTCAAATCCACGTCGGGGAATAACCCGGGTGCCCGTCACTTTTTGGTTGCAGGACAACTGCAAACAGTTGTCCTACTTTGTGTCCACCCGGCGTGGCGCGGGCGTCCGAAGAGGGCAATTTCAATCGGGTGCAGTTGCTCTCATTTACCGGAGAGCAAAGTCGCCCAATCTGCGCTCGAATCTCGTTGAATTGTGGCCAATAGACCGGGAAATTCGCATCATAGCATCGGGTTTGCACGCGAGTTAACATACACATAACTGAACTTCGCGCGTAACTATTCAGCCGATTGAAATCGTCCTGCCTGGGCACTTCGTGCCGGGTGTTGGCCACCCTTCCACGGGCATCCCAAAATAAAGGCCGGCGAAGGCCGACCATCGGCCGCAGGCCCGGGAAGGTGTACGGGCCAGGTATACCTCGCCCCTACAGCCAGCGCCTGAATGGGATTTCGAAGCAAATCCTAATCAGGGGAGGGAATCGAGGCTTTAGCCGGCACAAACGCGGCACAAACCGGCTAAAGTACCCTTACCTACCCGACTCCGGGCGGGAAAAGCGGCGTCGGCGTAGCCCAAATCGCTTCTGCTTCGAACACCCTGAATAAGTTACATTTGTACTTAAAAGGGCTTGGGTGTACAATATAGTAAGGCCATGTAGTGCCTGCCCTGGAGTATGCATCGGAGACATCTCGGTTGCTTTGCTTAAGGAGGTCTCATGAGTGGAAAAGCAGGACTGAAAGCTGGATTAATCGGAGCTGCGGTGATTCTCGTACTGACACTGCTTGGTCAAATCAGAATTAAGGGCCTTAATTGTGTGTGCTGTCCTGTCACACTGCTTGCTTACGCCGGTATTGGTGTCCTGGCAGGTTTCTTTCTCACGCCACCACGAACGGCTGGCAGTGGGGCAGGGGCAGGGGCAATCGCTGGACTGCTCAGCGGTGCGCTCGGCGGTCTGGTATGGATCATTGCCATACTTATCCAGATGCGCACAATGAGCGCAGCGGATATTCTCTCCGCCATGCCTCCAGAGACGTTAAGGCAGTTGCAAGAGTCCGGCATAGACCCGCAGGTACTCGCTCTACTTTCAGGGACAGGCGGAGCGGCCTTAGCCGGCGGCATGTGCTGTCTGACAAGCCTGGCATCGGGCGCCGGTCTGGGCGCTATCGGGGGCGCTGTCTTCTCCGCTCTCAAACCAGATCAGGCGATCACCAACTGATAAATTCAATGTCAGGGACATCACCCACCAACCGCCCCTCACCTGAAGCAGATAGCCCCACTTCGGATGAACGGGGTGCGTCTTTATCCGCCCTTTATCGGCAAGAGGCGACAAGAGAGCTTTTCCATAACAGGAGCTTCAGGCTGCTGTGGGCCGGTCAACTGCTCTCACAAATAGGCGATCAGTGCCTGCTGGTAGCTGTGATCACGCTGTTATCAAGGCTCTCCTCTTCGCCTATCGCCATGCTCATCCCGGCTCTCTCGATCGCCATCCCCCAGATCGTTTTCGGGCTGGTCGGCGGCGTTGTGGCCGACCGGTGGAATCGCAAGCGCACCATGATCTGGTCCGACCTGATACGCGGCTGCGTTGTCCTGGCTGTCCTGCTGGTGCGCAGGAGTGGCGACTTGTGGATACTCTATCTCGTGGCAGCAGGCCTGGCGCTGGTAGGTGTCTTCTTTTATCCGGCGCGGAACGCGGCCATCCCCACCCTCGTGTCGCCTGAGTTGCTGATCAGTGCCAACAGTCTTATCCAGGGGAGTTACATCATCGCGATGATCCTTGGGCCTGCAGTCGCCGGTGTAATGGTTGAACTGTGGGCGCCGGGTGTCATAATTTTCGACAGTTTCACCTTCTTCGTTTCCGCTCTGGTCATAGCTGTCATTTACATCCCTCCGATAGCTGCCGGGCCAATAGCCGCTGCTGCGGGCAGCAGTGTATGGGAGGATCTGAAAGCAGGCCTCAGGTTTATCGTGCACAGCCGCGCCATGCGTACGGTCCTGTTCATCACTGCCCTGGCCACACTGGGGATCGGGGCGATTGTGCTGCTGGCCATTCCCCACCTTAAAAAGCAAATCGAGGCCAGCGGTATAGAATACGGGATCGCAATGAGTATGCTGGGGGTAGGGTCCGTATGGGGAGGAGTGATGGTAAACCGCCTGTCGCGGCGGCTCTCCACGAACACAATTGTAGGTGGGATGCTGATGCTGGCAGGGGTGGCGATCATTGCCTTTGCTTTCGCGCCGAATTACACCGTCGTGCTGGTGAGCATTACCATCACCGGGATGTGCGTTGTGATGGCACGAGGTGCGCTGGACACCATCGCGCAGACACTTTCACCCGACGAGATGCGCGGGCGGGTCCTGGCGGCGGTCAATCTGATCGTGGTCACAGCCACGGCTATGGCTGAGGGATTTTCGGCTCTGCTGGGCCATTTCCTGGGCATCCAGATCGTTTTCGCCGGAGCCGGCATCTTAACGGTGTTGGCAGGTATAGCTGCCACCGCCGTTCTGCGGGGAGCAGCCCGCCTGGTGCGTGCCAGGATGTTGATCGGCATCACACATAATATGTAAGGAGGCCTGTGATGACACCTTTTGTCCCCCAGGTGCTTGACAAAAGTGAGATCGAGGCCTTGCTCCAGGAAGTCAGCGCCGAAGAAATCGCCCAGGCCCGCCATTTATCGCTTGTGCCATTCCATACCACCATCCTCTACCGGGGCGAGCCGGGCGGTGCCATAGTGTATGATTACGACGGCAAGGCCTACATAGACTGCACCTCCCAGGCCTGGACACTCAATGTGGGCTATTGCCACCCGGATGTACTGGCGGTCGCCGTCGAACAGATGAAGTACCTGACCCATGTCCGCTATGGCTATCCCACCATACCCCGCATCAAGCTGATCAACCGCCTCTCCACCTTTCTCCCGGGCGAGCCACGCAAAGTCTGCCTGAATGTTCAGGGGGGAGGTGCGACCATTGAGGCAGCGATGAAGCTGGCAATGATTAACAAACCCGGCGCCGACGTGTTCCTGGTCGCCTCGCACGGCTATCATGGGGCATCGCTGGCCACGCTGACGGCCAGCCAGTATTTCCCTGTGGTCACGCGCTTCCCATGCTTCGGGCGAGAACACTTCGTGCGCTTCCCTTATCCCTACTGCTACCGCTGCCCGGTGGGTGAAACAGGGTATGAGAGTTGCGGGCTGGCCTGCCTGGAGCTGGTAGAGCAGGCCATCCGTGGTGTCAACGGCACCGTCGCCGGCCTGATTATCGAGCCTATGCAGGGGGCCGGGGGGCAGGTGCCGACCCCGCCAGGTTACCTGGCCGGGCTGAAAGAAATCTGCCAGCGCCATGACATTTTCCTCATCTTCGACGAATGCCAGACCGCCTTCGGCCGCATTGGCGCTATGAGTGCGAGCGAATACTATGGTGTCTACCCGGATATGCTCGTGCTCTCTAAAGGTCTGGGCGGTGGATTCCCGATTGGTGCACTCATCGCCAGGCCTGACCTGCGGGGCTTCACCGTCGCAGAGGAGCATACCACCTTCGGGTCCGATCCCCTGCCCTTCGCAGCCGCCCTGGCCTCAATAGCACTTATCGAGAGGCTGGGACTCTGCGCCAGAGCACGCGCCCTGGGTGAACAGGCCACCAGTTACCTGCGCCGGCTTCAGGAAACGCATGAACTCATCGGGGACGTGCGCTGTCCGGGCCTGTTCATCGGTGTCGAGCTGGTGGAGGACCGACAGAAGACACCGGCGACAGAGCGGGCAGCTGCGCTTGTGGAGATGGCAAAACAATTGGGCGTGATCCTGGATGTAAGCATGCCTGAGATCATACGGGGGCGGTTGACCATGCGCAACGTCATCAAGATCAAACCGCCACTAACCATCACCCAGGAGCAATTAACACAGGCACTCGAGGTGTTCAAAGTGTGCCTGGAAAAGGTCGCCAGGTTACCGGAAGAAGCGAAACGAAGGATTGCCGAAGAGTTAATGAAAGCGGCAGGGGTGTGATATGGAAGGCCGGGGATATATCATTGCCCATGATGTGGGCACAGGGGGCAATAAAGCTATACTCGTAGATACCGATGGGAACATTGTGGCTCGCGCCTTCTGCCCTTACCTGGTGCACTACCCACGTCCTGACTGGGCTGAACAGGATCCGGAGGACTGGTGGCAGGCAGTCGCTACAACTACCCGCCAGGTTATGGACCAGGCAGGCATCGCACCACGGGAAGTCCTGGCGATGGTCTATGCCACCCAGATGCTGGGCATCGTCCCGATGGGCAGCGACGGCCGGCCTCTGCGTCCTGCCATCATCTGGCTGGACGGGCGTGCGCCTGAACAGGCTGCCCGTATCATGCGCAAATTCCTGGGCAGGCGTATCTTTGCCGCAATCGCCGGAGCAGAGATCTCCGGAAAAGATGGCCTTCCCAAACTGCTCTGGCTCAAGGAAAACGAGCCGGAAGTTTACTATAAAATGCGTTGCTTCCTGGATGTCAACGGTTATCTGACTTACCGTGCTACCGGCCGCATGGTCTTTGAATGGTCGTGCGCCTCCGCGTTCGGCCTGGACCTGAAGAAAAAAGACTGGTTGCGATCCATAATCCGCTACGTCGGGCTGGACACCGGCAAATTTCCGCCGCTGGTGCGCTCTGTTGATCGGGTTGGAGGGCTGACCACGGGAGCAGCACAGGACTGCGGTCTGTTGGAGGGAACGCCGGTTTTCGGTGGTGGTGGTGACGCACCTATGGCAGCGGTCGGTGCGGGTGCGGTTAACGAAGGCGATGGTCACATCTATCTCGGTACCTCAGGCTGGGTCGGCGTTGTCACCCGCAAGACCCCTACCGGAAGGCATGGTGTCGCCACCATCCACTCCGCCGATCCCGCCAAAGCGCTCCTCTTCGCGGAGATGGAAACGGCGGGCGCGTGCCTGAAATGGATCGCCGATCAGTTCTACCGCCATGAACAGGCTGACCCTGCCATTCCTAACGTGTACGCCTTAATGGACGAAGATGTGGAGACCATCCCTCCCGGCTCCGATTTCCTGGTCTGCACGCCGTGGATGTACGGCGAGCGGGCACCCGTATCAGACACATGGGTGCGCGCGACGTTCTTCAATATCAGCGCCGACCATCGCCGTGAACATCTCCTGCGGGCGGTCTATGAAGGCGTGGCCTATAACCTGCGCTGGATGATCGAGATCGTGGAACGTACCTTCGGCTTCCCACTGCCGGTATTACGTGTCATCGGCGGGGGAGCGCGCGGCGCGCCGTGGATGCAGATCATCGCAGACGTGACCGGCCGCCGCGTGGAAACAGTCGCACACCCCCAGGAGGCGGGAGCAGTGGGAGCTGCGCTGACCACCGCTGTTGGCCTGGGCATCTATCCCGACTTCGAGGCACTGAAGCACGTGATACGTGTAACACGGGAGTTCCACCCCAGGATAGAGTACGGTGGTATGTACAATCTACTGTACGCAAGCTACCGCCGCCTGTATAACTCTCTGCGCAGGCTATACAAAGACGTCAATGAGGTCAGGTTTGGAGCTTCTGAAAGGCTGATCTCATAGATGGCTCAGACCATGGCAGCAGATTCGCGACGGTAAAGCAGGAATCCCACTGTATGTGCAGATGGAATGCCCTGCCGGCCCGGCAACAGAAGCAGATCAGGCAAGCCGGGCAACTTGGGACGAGATCGTAACTGCCTACCCCTGCCGACTGAAGTCGCCCACTTTGGGCCTTCGGCCAGCGGTCGGCCTGCACCGACCGTTATTTCCGCGTCGGCGCAGATGCCCGTAAAGGTCGCTTCCCAATCGGCACACAGCGGCAGGCAGCCGGGCAGGTAATTACACGAGATCGCATAAGAGTTAGCGTCAGGAGGTAAAAGATGGACAGGACTGCTGAACTGGAAGCGCTGCCGGTGGCCCTGCCCGAGGGCGTGGACTACGACGAGTACATTATAGGCACCTATCTGGCCTCGTTCCCGGCTGGTGTTCCTGTCCCCAGCCTGGCTCCGGCCCTCGCGATCGAGCAATCAACGGGCACCTGGGTGCCTGTGCCTGGTGAGACCCCTGAGGTGCGCTGCCGCCATGTGGCCAAGGTCATCGGCGTCTACGAAGCGCCCGATTTTGAGTTTACCGTCCCCTCAGGGCTGGAGATGCGTGACTATATCATCCAGATAGCCTTTCCCTGGGTCAACGTCGGCCACCAGATTCCCATGTTGCTGACGACGGTGGTTGGCAACATTTCAATGGGAGGACAGATCAAGCTGCTGGACCTGCGCCTGCCGCGTAAGTTTGTGGAAGGTTTCCAGGGGCCTAAGTTCGGTATCCAGGGCATCCGGAAGATACTCGGTGTGCCTGATCGCCCGCTGCTTAACAATATGATCAAACCATGTACCGGTTACACACCCGAGGTAGGAGTCGAGCTGTTCCGGGCTGCCGCACTGGGCGGGTGCGACATCATCAAGGATGATGAATTGCTGGCCAATGCCTCTTTCAATGAAGTCCAGGCCCGGGTGAAGCTTTATATGGAAGCCGAGCGGCAGGTCTACGAAGAGACCGGCGAGCATACCCTGTACACGGTTAACATTACTGATGAAGTACCCAAAGTCTTCGAGAATGCGCGACGGGCCGTGGAGCTGGGTTGCAATGCCATTATGGTCAACTACCTGGCCACCGGCTTTCCGGTATTGCGCGCCCTGGCGGAGGACCCAGCCATTAACGTGCCCATCCTGGCACATATGGACGTGGCCGGGGCGTACTATATGTCACCGTACCACGGTGTCAGCTCTCACCTGGTGCTGGGCAAACTTCCTCGTCTGGCCGGTGCCGACATCGTGGTCTTTCCTGCACCCTACGGTAAAGCCCCGGTCATCAAGGACAAGTTCATCAATGTGGCGCGCAACCTCTCTTTCCCGTTCTACCACATCAGGCCTGCTTTCCCGATGGCTTCCGGCGGCATCACCCCTTCGATGGTCCCACGGGTGATGCAAGACCTGGGCCATGACATCGTGATCGGCTCCGGGGGCGGCATCCATGCCCATCCTCAGGGGCCGATAGCCGGGGGAAAGGCCTTTCGTCAGGCGATCGAGGCTACAATGAAGGGAATACCTCTCAAGGAGGCAGCCAAAGAGTACCCGGAGCTGGCAGCCGCGCTCGAGACATGGGCTGACCCGTTCGGGAAGGGCATTTCGCTTTAGGCATATTCCAGCAGCAGACAGGGAGAGAGGTGATATGAACGTCATTGTGATCAGCTCAAGTCCTAACAAAAATGGGTTGACCGCTGCGTGCGCCGCTGCCGCTGCCGAAGGGGTTCGGCTGGCCGGCGGGCAGGTCGAAGAAGTGTGGCTCAACGACCTTAAGGTCGGGATGTGTCAGGCGTGTAACAACGGCTGGGGCACCTGTCTCTCTTACCATGAATGCCAGGTAGAGGACGATTTCCAGCCTCTTCACGCACGCGTTCTCGCTGCGGATGCGCTCGTGCTAGTTACGCCGGTATACTGGGGCGGGATGAGCGAATCGGCCAAAGCTTTCACCGACCGGTTGCGCCGCTGTGAGGGCACACGCAGCAGCGATGGTATAAAAGGGCTGGCCGGCAAACCGGTCATCGCCGTTGCTGCGGCTGGTGGGAGCGGTGGGGGCATGATCACATGCCTGCTCACAATGGAGCAGTGGATCTACCATGTAAGGGCGCGTGTATGGGACCTCATACCGGTGAACCGCTGGAGCAGGGAGTACAAACTGGTCGCCATCCGTGAGGCAGCGCGCGCTATGGTGAGGGAGGGTCAGACCTGATGAGCAGGACAGCGCTCCATCTCGGTGCCGCCTTCTACCCCGAACACTGGCCGGAGGAGCGCTGGCCGGAGGACATTCACCTGATGCGCGAGGCGGGCCTGACCGTCGTGCGCATGGGAGAGTTCGCCTGGTCATCGCTTGAGCCTTCCTCCGGCGAGTTCCACTTCGAATGGCTTGAGCGGGCCATCTCATTGCTGGCAGACACCGGTATCCTCACCGTGCTCGGCACACCCACCGCCGCACCACCTGCCTGGTTGACGCAGGCGTACCCGGAGATCTTTGCGGTGGACGAGTACGGCCGCCGCGCTCAACATGGCAACCGCTGTCACTACTGTGTCAACTCACCGGCCTTTCACGCTGCCGCCGTCCGCATCGTCAGCGCTATGGCTCAGAGGTTTGGCGCCAATCCCAATGTCATCGGGTGGCAGCTTGATAACGAATATAACCGGGTTTGCTACTGCGACCGCTGCCGCAGGCTCTTCCAGGAGTATCTGGCCTGCAAATACGGCACACTTGATGAACTGAACAGGCGATGGACAACCGCTTACTGGAGCCAGACTTATTCATCCTGGGAACAGATACCGATTCCTGTCGGCCAGCACAATCCCGGCCTGATGCTGGAGTTCAAACGATTCGTCACGGAGAGCTACCGTAAGTTCCAGCGGCTGCAGCTCGATGCTTTGCGGCCTCACCTGCGGCCGGATGTGTGGGTAACGCATAATTTTATGGGCTGGTACAACGGCTATGACCACTATGTGATGAGTGAAGAGCTTGACCTGGCCTCCTGGGACTGGTATGTGGGCAGCGGGCACAACGATTATCTGAAAAGCGGCGCCGCACATGAGCTGGTGCGGGGGTTCAAACGGCGCAAATTCTGGTTGATGGAGACGCAACCGGGCTGTGTCAACTGGTCTCCTGTCAACAATGCTCTGAACCGTGGAGAGGCCCGCGCTATGGCCTGGCACGCAGTTGCCCACGGAGCCGATGCCGTGCTTTACTGGCAGTGGCGCCCGGCGCTGAACGGACAGGAACAGTATCACGGCAGCCTGGTTGATCAGTCAGGCCAGCCACGCCCTTTCTACGAAGAGGTGCGCCGCCTGGGAGAGGAGTTTGCTGGACTGGCCGGCCTGCTTGAGGGGAGTGTACTGGCTCCCGCCCGCGTGGCCATACTCAACTGCTACGAGAGCCGCTGGTCCATAGAATGGCAGCCACATCACCGCGACTTCGATTATGTAGCGCACCTGCTCCACTACTACAGGCCCATCGCTGCCCGCAACGTCCCGGTCGAAATTGTCTCCGCCGACGCGCCACTCAAAGACTACAGACTGGTGATCGCTCCCGCGCTGTTGATCATGACCGAGACGCGGGTGGCGGAATTGAAGAACTTTGTCGCGCGAGGCGGCAGATTGATCCTGACCCTACGCTGTGGAATGAAGGACGAATACAACGCGCTGCTCCCCTCGCGCCAGCCGGGTCCTTTGGCTGAGCTGGCCGGCGTTGAGGTCGAGGAATATTATGCCCTGGCTGAAGAAGTGCCCGTCAAGGGAAACTGGTTCTCCGGGGTCTCGCGCCTGTGGGCTGAGCGGCTGAAAAAGAGAGAGAACTCCTATACAACACCCATTGCTCGCTACGGACCATCCAACGGCTGGCTTGATGAGCAGCTTGCGATCACCGTGAACGCCTGGCGTACAGGCCTGGTGTACTATGTGGGCGCATATCTTGATGATGCTGCTCAGCAGGCGTTCATTGACCGCGTCCTCCTCGTAGCCGGCATCAGGCCGATACTGGAAGCCCCACCAGGGGTGGAGGTGCGCAAACTGGTGAAGGCCGAGGGAGGAGAGGAGATTTTCGTCGTCATCAACCATACCACCACTGAGCAGGGGATTAATCTACCGTGGCCTGCGCGTGAGCACCTGAGTGGATTCACGATCAAAGGTGATGTACGGCTGGCTCCCTACGGGGTCATCGTACTCACCAGGACCGGGGACACATAGCCGCCAGGTGACGTGGCAGTACGACGCTTCCCTGGGGTGTCCGTCATATTTTGCCCTGGTTCGGGCGTGGTCTGGAGGCCGGCCTGAGCCGGGTGGACGCAAAATGTGACGGACACCCATTTGTTAAGGCATCTTCCCAACAGGCCAGTTTGTGGTATACTTAAAGCCTATCCGAAAAACTGTACAAGCGGCATCCCTATGCCGCTTATACCGACGCATAGGGATGCGTCGGTTACGTTTTTCGGATAGGCACTTAGCCAGACAAGGGCCGGCCGACGGGTGAGAGGCCTGATCTGTTCAGGCAGTGACTGTAGGGGTGAGTTGTATTGTATCGGGCCGGAATGCGCGAGGTTGAGACTATGGACAAAGACGGTAAATTGCTGATAGTTGAGAATCTGTGGGTACAGCGCCCAGGCACAACGGTTTTGCGCGGCGTCAACCTTGTCATCCGGGAGACAGAGGTCCACACGCTGGTCGGACTTAACGGCTCAGGAAAAACCAGCCTGGCCCTTGCGCTGATGGGTGCCGAAGGGTACAGGCCCGAGCGGGGCTGCATCGTCTTCGCCGGCCAGGATATCACCAGCCTGCCGATCACCGAAAGAGCACGCCTGGGCATCACTCTGGCCTGGCAGGAACCGGCCCGTTTCGAGGGCCTGCCTGTAGCCGATTACCTGGCACTGGGGATGAAGAAGCCATCGCGGGAGCGCATCGAGGAGGCACTGGAAGCGGTCGCGCTCTCCCCGCAGGCCTACATGGCGCGGGCGGTGGATTCGGCCCTCTCCGGTGGGGAAAGGAAGCGTATCGAACTGGCCGCTGTATATGCCATGCGACCCCGTCTGGCCATCCTCGATGAGCCGGACTCCGGGATTGATATGCTTGGGTTGGAAGAAATCGCAGCATTGCTCCGCCGTATGTCCGCTGAGGGCATCACAGTGCTGTTGATCACACATCGGGATGAAATGATCAGCGTGGCCGATGCTGCCTCGCTGATGTGCGGTGGTACTGTAGTCAGCACGGGAGTGCCCGATGTGGTGCGGGAATATTTCGCCAGACACTGCCGGCCACATGGTGAACGCCTTGGCAGCCAGCCCTGGGGTGAAGAAGCCAACGGGATGTATCGGCGGGTGGTCACAGAAAGGGTGTGTGATGAAGGATAAAGTCGCTTCGCTACTGGCTCAGCGAGACCCGGCCTGGGCTCGCGAGTTCGAGGCCATCATCAAGGCTTATGAGCAGGCGGGGGGCAAAGCTGACCTGCTCCGGGTGCCCAGGGTGGCCAGCGCCGTGATCAGCAGTAATCATGTGCTGGCAGTAAACCTGGTTGAGGGAGTGGATATCCAGGCCGAGGAGTTAGAGCAAGGCGTGCGAGCATATATCACGGTCGCTCCGGGTACACGTGTCGAGTACCCTGTCCATCTCTGTTTCGGCATGGTCTCGGAGGAAGGTGTTCAGGAGATCATATCCACTTTTGACATCGGGCCCGGGGCAGAGATCGGCTTCGTGGCCCATTGCACGTTCCCTAACGCGGTCAATCTCAAGCATATCATGGACGCAAAGGTCTACGTCGGGCCAGGCGCGACAATGCGTTACACCGAGGGGCACTACCACGGCCCCTACGGCGGTATCGAAGTGCTCCCTGCGACCCACGCTCAGGTTGACGAGGGGGGGAGGCTGGAAGTTGAGTTTGACCTGGTACAGGGCCGGGTAGGGCGGATGGAGATCAACTTCGAGGTTGACGTCGCAGCCTATGGTGTTGCCGAGCTGGTGACAAAAGCCTACGGCTCAGGCGACGACGAGATCATCATCAATGAGATCGTGCGGCTCAACGGCAGGGGAGCGCGTGGCCTGACCAAGACAAGGGCTGCCGTGCGCGACCGCGCTACCAGCGCAGTCTACACCACCGCTGAAGGCAATGCCCCTGAAGCAGTGGGACATATGGACTGCACCGAGATTGTGCGCGATACCGCGATAGCACGCAATGTCCCCACGGTCGTCGTGCGCGACGAACGCGCACGTGTAACGCATGAGGCAGCCATCGGCAGCGTGGGCAAGAAAGAACTGGAGACTCTGATGGCTCGCGGATTAAGCGAAGAGGAAGCGGTGGACATTATCATTCGCGGGATGTTGCGGTAGCAAGGTATGGTCAAATCAGCGCGCAAAAGTAAGCTTTTTCTGCTGATATTGCTGCCCTCGCTTATCCTGGGAGTGACAGCCCCGGTGCTCGCCCAGGGTGGCGCAACCGTCCGACTGGTCTACTTTTATCGGGACGACTGCCCCCATTGTGTTACCGTCCTCAATGAAGTACTCCTCCCGCTTCAGGCAGAGTATGGTCAGCGCCTGGAAATGAAACTGGTCCAGTTCCACGATCCCACCAGGACAGGGGAAATTGATCCCCAAAAATATGCCATGCTGCTCCGGGCTGAGGAGATGTTCGGTGTGACCCCAGAAGAGCGCGGCATCCCCATGCTGGTGGTAGGAGGAGAAGTGCTCATTGGGGAGGATGAGATCCGCGAGCGTCTGCGCTGTGTGCTTGAAACATGCCTGGCCGGTCAGGGCACTGCCTGGCCGGACATCCCCGGCCTGGAGGCGGTGACGCCCTATGGTCAGGGTGGGAGCGTGTTGAGCCTGCAGCCACCGGTGATAGCAGAAGCTGAGGCCTGCACATCAGACGCACCGGTGTGCGCCCCGGCCGCTCCCCCGATTTGGGTGGCCTACTTCTACCAGGTGGGATGTCAGGAATGCAGCCGGGCCGAGTCCGATATCCAATATATGCGTAGCCTCTACCCCCAGATGCTCGTCGAGGAGTTCAACATCAACGAACGGGTTGACCTGGCCCGCTGGATGGCGGCACGCATCGGACGGGAGAAGGACCTCCACACCCCTGCCGTCTTCATCGGCGACGATGCGCTCATCGGCAAAGAAGAAATCACCCCTGACAACCTGAAGCGAGTTCTGGAAAAGCATCTCTCCGGAGGCGCAGAGAGATTCTGGAAAGATGCAGAAGTGCCTGAGGTCAGGTTGCCCGAGGTGATGACCGTGGTGCTCGCCGGGCTGCTGGACGGTCTGAACCCGTGTGCTTTCGCTACCCTGATCTTCTTCATCTCCTACCTCACATTTACGGGGCGTAAAGGGGCGGCTGTACTGACTGTGGGCGCAGCTTTTGCGCTGGGGGTCTTCCTGGCTTATACGCTGGTCGGCATCGGGCTTTGGCGGGTATTAAACAGGGTGCCGTCGTACACCGTACTGGGGCGGTTGGTGATCGGCCTGACGGCGTTAATGTGCGGAGCGCTCGCCGTGCTGAGCCTTCTCGACTACCTGAAGGCACGCCGTGGCGGGATTACGGACATGGCGCTGGTGATGCCAGAGGGGTTGCGCAGGCACATTCACTCTATTATCCGGCGTTCCGGTAACGTGCGTGTTTTCGCACTGGTGGCCCTGCCGGTGGGGATGGTGATCTCGCTGCTGGAGCTTGCCTGCACCGGGCAGGTTTACCTGCCCACGATCATCTTTGTGATGAGTCAGCCGGGGCTGAAGGTACGGGCGCTGTCGTTTCTACTGCTGTACAACCTGATGTTCATTCTCCCGCTGGTAATAGTGTTCATACTCGCTTACCTGGGCACCAGCTCTCTGCGGTTGGGGCTTTTTCTGCGCCATAACACGGCGACGATCAAACTCGGGACAGCGCTCCTCTTCGCTGCGCTGGCTGCCTGGCTGGTGGTTTCCGTGGTGATTTGAAAGCTACTCTCGCGCTGCCAGCCCGGCCACCAGCAGATCGAGTGCAATATCAGCTTCGATCTCACCGCTCTTGACAGCCACATCAATGTCCAGCAGGTGGCGATACACGCTCTCCAACTGGTCGGCGGTGAAGTAAGCCTCCTGATCGTATAGCTTGCTCGCGGGGAATGGGTGCAGCTCAAGTATCCGGGCAGCCTCGCGCGAGGATAGCCCCCTGGACTTCAGTTCCTTGACCTGTAGCAGGAGTCGGAACTGACGTGCGATCATCGCCAGGAGTCCCAGAGGATGCTCGCCTGCCTCGAGCAACCGGTGTAACGTATAAGCAGCGGAACGTCCATCGCGTCGCCCCAACGCATCCACCAGGTCGAAAACGACGGCTGCCTGTACGTAGGGCACGAGCGTTTCCACATCCTGGAGTGTGATAGGGCGCACTCCATTGGTGTAGGTGACCAGTTTGACAATCTCCTGATCGAGCAGGCGCAGGTCGGCACCGACCACAGCAGCGAGCTGGTGGGCTGCCCTCTGCTCGATCGTTCCCCCGTACCTGTGCACCCGCTTTGTGATCCAGCCGGGCAGCTCTTTGCCATCAGGCGGGTTAAACTGCCTGACATAGCCGCGCGCTCCTTCATGCACCAGCTTCAGGACGGGATGAGTGGCCGGTAGCGTTTCGCGTTCTATGAATATGAGACGCGTCGTTTCCGGCAGCCTGGGTAGGTAACCGCATAAGGACTCCAGGTAGCCTTTCTCCGGGCGGGCATTCAGCCGCGTCAGCAGCCCCTCCACGATGACCAGCCTTCGCTCGGCCAGGAACGGGACGGCATCACAGGCATGTTGCAGCTCAGCCAGGGAGACCTTTTTGCCGTCCAGGTGAACGGTATTCAGCGCCACCACATCCGGTGGGCCGAGCCGTCGCTTCAGATCGGCCACCGCCTCGGCACAGGTGAACTCGTCCGTGCCGTGGAACACGTAAAAAGTGGGGACTGTCCCGGTCATCGAATTCCTGAAAAAGGCTGGCTGGTGCGCACAAAGTACACGGGAATACCCGTCCTATTTTCCTGCACCACGCCAAGCACGCGGAGGTCACCGATATCGGCTTTGGTAGTCACCAGAGACTGAAAGAGCGGGGCAACGAAGCCTGCCATGATGATACCCAGTGTCGCCACAGCGCAGACCAGCGGCAGGTAGGCAAGCCGTTTCAGGAAGTTAGTCTCGCGCCGATTCCGGCTGCTGTCCAGGACTATAAACGCTCCCAGCCCGGCAAGTCCCCCTGCCACGACATAGTTCGAGCCACACTGAGGGTGAATTGCCATGTTGCGCTGGCCAGACCTCAGTCGGAGCAACCCCTCCTGAGCGGCGGAGAGCACTTCTCCGGCTGAGAGACTGCCATAGATATAGAATCCCCATAGCGACGCCCGGCCCATAAGCTTTAAGTGCGGGTGGCGTTCACTGAGGACATGAAGTGTGGCATGCTCCAGAGCATGGTTGCGACGCACACGGGAGAGCAGGGGCAAGTCAACTAACTTCGAGAAAGGGCATATTACTTTCTGCTCCATAATCACCTCCCGTTGCCAAATGATACCACAAATATTCCCGGTAAGCCAGAGCAGCTTAAGTGCCTATCCGAAAAACGTAACCGACGCATCCCTATGCGTCGGTATAAGCGGCATAGGGATGCCGCTTGTACGGTTTTTCGGATAGGCTCTAAATGCCTGGTCGCGGGGTCCGCGCCTCACAGTTCCTCCAGCTCTACGCCGGGCCTATGTCCACAGGCAGCAGGCTACCCAGGCTATGGCCGGTCTCTGACCGGGCCACCCAACCCGGCGGTTATTTGGCCGGATTACGGCATCCACTTCCCATCGTGGCAACGTCGGGCGCGGTCTGGAGACCGGCCACAGTGTAGGGCAACTGCTCGCAGTTGCCCTACAACCGACGTCGTCACGACCGGCCATAATCTGCCTCGCTCCCTTCTCGTGCAAAAAAGTGATACCCACCCCACAAGCATGTCCGCCTTGCCCCGGAGGAGTGGACAGTGGTATAATGGAAGACGCCCCGGCCTGCATCAGCCAGGCCAGGGCCAACCGGCAACGTCTGGCGGCCAATCGGCCAGCGCAGGGGGCAGAACGTGGTTGTATGGGTGAACATGTGCGAGTCTGGTGCTGATTGTGCGTAAGAGGGAGCCTGTACAAGAGTAATGCCAGGCCCTATGGAAGTAGCGGAATATATCAAGACCCAGGTTGAGTCTCTCCCTCACAAGCCGGGTGTCTATATTATGCGCAATGCTGGCGGGGAGGTCATTTACGTAGGTAAAGCGGTAGACCTGCGCAACCGTGTCCGTTCTTATCTGCACTCCTCGGCCTGGGTAAACCCCAAAGTACGCGCACTGGTGGCTGAGCTTGCCGGGCTCCAATTCATTGTCGCCGACTCAGAGCTGGAAGCCCTGATTCTCGAGGCCAATCTGATCAAGGAGCACCGCCCGCGCTACAATGTGCGCCTTAAAGATGACAAATGGTATCCCTACATCAAAATTACGTTGAGTGAGCCGTTCCCCAGGGTGCTGATCACCCGCCGCATGGAGCAGGACGGCAGCCGCTACTTTGGCCCTTATACCTCATCTGCCAGTGTGCGTCAGACCCTCGACCTGTTGCGCAAATCCTTTCCCTACCTGAGCTGTGGCAGGGAAATCACCGGTCGTGATGCTCGCCCCTGCCTCTACTACGAGATAAAGCTATGCCTGGGTCCCTGCATCGGTGCTGTGACGCAAGAAGAGTATCGAACAATGATCAACGGCCTGGTACGCTTCCTGGAGGGACACAGCAACGAAGTCATGGCAGACCTGGAGGCGCGGATGCGGGAAGCCGCCGAGAGGCTGGAGTTTGAGCGGGCAGCCTCTCTGCGCGATCAACTGCTGGCGGTACAGCATGTCGTCAGCCAGCAGAAGATCATCTCGCCGTCAGGTGGTGACCAGGATGTGATCGCATTTGCCCGCGATGATGGCGACGCATGCGTGCAGGTCTTCTTTATCCGTGGTGGCAAGCTGCTGGGGCAGGAGTACTTCGTACTGGAAGGCGCCCAGGACGAGGATGAGCGGGAAGTGATGGCCGCTTTCCTCAAGCAATTTTACGAAGAGGCTGCTTACGTGCCGGGTGAAATATTGCTTCCCGAGCAGATCGAGGAATCCCTGATCATCGAGCAATGGCTGCGGAGCAAGAGGGGGGCAAAAGTGACGATTCAGGTGCCACGGCAGGGACAGAAACGGGAGCTGGTGAAAATGGCGGCAGAGAACGCTGCCGAAACGCTGGCGGCGCTGCGCGCCCAGTGGCGGGCAGATGCTCATAAACATGAAAAAGCTCTCGCCGGGCTGAGGGAGGCGCTGGAGCTGCCCGTTCACCCGGTGCGCATAGAATGCTACGACATTTCCACCACGCAGGGAGTCGAGACTGTGGGCAGCATGGTTGTGTTCGTCCACGCAGTGCCACGGAAGTCGGAATACAGACGTTTCGTCATCCGTGACCTCGAAGGGCAGGATGATTACGCCGCCCTGCGTCAGGTTCTGCAACGCAGATTCCACCGCTGGCAGCTCGCCAGCTCGGGGGAAGTACTGGGAGCCAGGGACATCAAAGGCTGGGCCAGGTTGCCGGATCTGCTGGTTGTGGATGGCGGGCCTGGACAGGTGGGGGTTGCGACCGAGGTGCTCAGGCAATTTGATCTGGAGGGGCGGATCCCCGTAATAGGCCTGGCAAAACAGCGGGAGGAGGTTTTCCTGCCGGGCAGGTCGGCCCCGCTTGTGCTTCCCCGTGGCTCTCAGGCTCTTCTGCTTTTGCAATACGTGCGGGATGAGGCACATCGCTTCGCCATCACACACCACCGCACGCGACGGCACAGGGCAGGGGTAGCCTCGCAGCTTGACAGTATACCCGGCGTTGGGCCGGCGCGACGTGCTGCGCTGTTACGCGCCTTCGGTTCCATAGACGCAATCCGCGCCGCAAGCGTAGAACAACTGGCCGCCGTGCATGGCATACCCCTCAGCGTGGCTCAGGCAATTAAGGAAAATTTGTAGGGGTGTGTCCCAATTTTGTCGGACCTGGCCACTTTGTGGGACAACTGCGCGCAGTTGTCCTGCAATTTTGGGATACACCCATCTGTAGAGCTGGCTACATCCGGGGGGTTTACTGACAGGAGTCACGCAGTTGCAGCCAGTCTGGCCAATGGGACGGACTTTCCAGCCTGTCTGGACGGACGGTCTCCCTACCCCGCCTGCTCGCGGTACGCGCTGGGCGACAGGCCAGTTTCTTTGCGGAATACTCTGCTGAAGTAAGCCGGGTCGGTGAACCCAACCTGGAGAGCCACTGAGGTGATGCTGTCATCCGTGCGACGCAGTATCTCCCTGGCCTGCCTGATGCGATAGCGGCTCAGATACTCCCATGGTGAAAGCCCCAGTTCCCGACGGAAGATCTCGCTGAGACAGTTCTCGCTCACCCCAATGGCCCTGGCGATCTCCCACCTCGACAGGGGACGGGCATAATTCTGATGCAGATAGGCCAGGGCCCGCTTGACCAGGCCGCTGGTGTGTGGCGGCAGAGCGCCGTCCCCGAACAGCATTCTTTGCACCAAGGCTATCGTCTCCTCCTCCGACAGAACGTCCTTGCTCTGGAAGGTAACGAGCGCATGCCGCTCCAGTCGCCGGATGTCCTCAAAGGTGAGGGTTCGGGCGCTCAGAATGAGCACCGGCACCTGTCGGGTTTGCCCGTTGTTCCGCATCCAGTCCAGCACTTCAAACCCATCCATCCCCGGCATCACCAGGTCCAGGATCACCAGACAGGGGGTTTCCCGGCCCATGATGTTCACGGCAGCAGCACCGTCGGTGGCGGTGTAGATGAGGTATCCCGGCAGTCCTCTGGCCACCACGCCCCGATACGTCTCGCAAGCCTGCGGGTCGTCGTCCACGATCAGAATCGGCCCGACGGTCTTGGAAGGGCACAGGCCCTCGATCGCTTCCAGGAGTGTCTCCCCACTCACCGGTTTGGTGACCAGACTGGTCAGTCCGGTAGCTATGTTCGGCTGCTCACCCACTCCTTGCCCGTACAGGATGAACGGCGCCCGTTGCAGTTGCGGGTAACTGCGCAATCGCTGGATCATCACCCAGTCGGCAGGGGCCGCACCAACCAGGTCCCAGACCAGCGCGGCCGGCCTGATCTCCGTCAGCATGGCGTGCAGATCGTCGCCGGCCTGCAATCGGCGGATTTCCAATCCCTGACGCTGGCTGAATTCGACGATTTCGGCCGCTGGTTCGGTTCGGGCTGAAATCCACAGCAGAACCGGCTGGGCCGCCTCCGGTGAGCAGGCTGGCTGGTCACCCAGGTTTGGCAGTGGCAGGTAGATATGAAAGGTGCTACCCTGTCCGGGTTGGCTTTCGAGCGTCATCGTGCCATTGTGCAAGGCTACCAGTCGGCGGGTGATCGAGAGTCCCAAACCAATGCCCTCGACACGCCGGCGGGCCTGCTCCACTGTTACGAATGGCTCGAAGATGCGCTCCTGCAGCTCCGGCGGGATACCGATGCCGGTATCCTGAACCCAGATGTGCAGGTGCGGGGGTGCGACCTCGGCGCCCAGCACAATCTGGCCGTTCTCGGTGAACTTGTGCGCGTTGCTCAACAGGTTGAGCAGAATCTGGCGCAACCGCACGGGGTCGGCCTGAATCATCGGCAGGCGCTCGGGCAGTTGCAGACGCCAGGCCACTGTGCTCTGGGGAGCCAGGCTGTCGGCCATGCTGCGAAAGACTTCTTCCAGAAGTGGCCGGGGGTCAATGATCTCGGGATGAAGGTCGAGTTCGTCAATCTCGGCGCGCGAGAGGTCCAGCAGATCGTTGATCACACGCAGCAGGTGTTCGGCGTTTTGGCGGACGTGCTCAAGGTCCTCCAGTAGAGACGGCGGGAGATCGGCGCCATAGGGGTTCGGCGTGCTGAGCGCGGCCTGAATGTAGCTGAGGGCTACGTTCAGCGGGGTGCGGAGTTCGTGGCTGACGTTTGCCAGCAGGCGGGTCTTGAGCCGATCGGCTTTTTCGGCAGCGGCCTGAGCCTGTAGCGCCTCGCCGTACAATCTGGCGTTGCTGATGGCGATGCCCAGTTGGTCGGCCAGAGATTGCAGCCCTACCAGTTCCTGGCGTGTGCGCAGGGTGGATTGGTTGCTGTGCAGGTCGAGCAGGCCGATGACCTTGCCACCCAGATGAATGGGCAGGATCACGCGGGTACGGGTGTCGGGCCAGTTGGGGTCAGGGGGAAAGCGGGCGCTGCGACGTGTATCGGGAATAAAGATCGCTTCGTTGCGCATCAATGCCTGGCCCAGCACACCCGCTCTGGTTAGAGGGATGCCGGTCTGGCTCCCCTGGGCCTGGTCGGCCTGATCCAGGACCAGCAGTTGCTCTTGCTCTACCCAGTGAAAGATCTGGACGCGGTCATAGCCATAGTTGGTACGAATCAGGTTAGCAATCTCATGAGAGAGCTGACGATGGTCCAGGATTGCACCTACCCGCCGGCTGATCTCCAGGCTCGTCTCCAGTTGGGTCAGGCGCTCCTGCTGCTGTCTGCGCCTGACACTCATCGCGCGGCTGGACAGATTGGCGAGCGCGACCAGTTTCTGTGTGGCCACCTCGGCGACGTCAGGTGCCGCAACCAGCCTGGCACGGTATCCGAAGTGACCAGGCAACGGCTGGCCCAGCGCGGCCTGATAGGCCAGATCCAATGCCTGTTTGCCGAGTTCGTCTGCACGGATGTCCACTGTTGCTGTCATGCTTCCGTCGGCAATCGCTGCCAGGGCCTCCGGCGTGCCCCCGATGCCGGCGATCAACGTGCGTGGGCCAATGAGACCGAGCTCCCGACCTGCATCTCGAGCAGCCAGTGCCAGGTGGTCGGAGAGGCCAAATATGGCGTCAACGAGCCCGTTGATCTGCTGCAACGCCCGGTACACTTCTGAGTAGACTTGCTCAGGCAACCCGCGACCAGCAATGGTGATGTATCTCGGGACGACGTGGGGGTAACTCTTGAACGCCTGGCGCACTTTGACGATCATGCCTTCGCCGCTGTCTTGACAGCCTGTGCGCTCCAGACTGTCTATCGCCAGCACGTGGCTCTGATCGGCCAGCCTTTTGGCCAGGTAACTGATGCCCATCTGCACAATTTCGTACAGGCCGGATGGTGAAGTCAAAAGCGGGTGACGGGCCGATGTCTCACTGAGCAGGATGAGGGGAATGCCCGATTGCGCTATGCGATAGGTCAGCTCTTCTGGCAGCGACCAGGCGATAAGCGCGTCCAGTTCCAGGGCCAGAAGTTCTTCCAGCAGAGCCTCATGTTTCTCATTGGGAAGCGCCTGCGGGTCGTCCATCAGGCTGATCGAGATCAGGTCGAGAGGGAGCTGATCGGCCCTGGCGTAAGCGGCCTCTCGTACCTGCACCCAGTAAGAATCGTTCGGATCAATCGCTGCACCGACGCGCAGGGCATGAGGCATGGGATTTCTCACCTGAAAAGCAATGGTCAATCTGATCAGGCCGATTGAAACCGCCCCCTTCAGGCGCTCAGCGCCAGATGTCGGCCTGCGCCGACACCACCCGGTAGCATGGCAGGCACCAAGCCAGCAAAAGTTGACCCCAATGGCCGCAAGCCCCAAAGGGGTGTACGGGCCAGATGCGTCTGGCCCGTACAATCACAGCCTGAACAATTATGATTATAGCCCAACTGTGAGACCCGTACAAGCGGCGATTACCATCGGGTGTCCGTCACTTTTTGCACGAGACGTGGGCGAGAGCAGGGTGCGGCCGGTCTGACGACGTCGGTTGTAGGGCAACTGCTCGCAGTTGCCCTACGCTGTGGCCATTCGGCGGCGTCAGATGCGGTCTGGAGAAAGGCCTGAGCTGGCGGATGCAAAAATATGACGGACACCATTACCCACCTACCGGTGGCAGAGACTAACAGCGGGTCGCCGACCAACCGCGGATCAGGTGATTTATTCCTTCAACCCTGTCAACGCACCTCCGCCCCCGTTTGTGCCCGTATGGCGGCGATCTCCCGCTCGATGCGCCGCTGGCGTGCCCAGATGGAAAATACCAGCGCAAAAGTAAAGCCCCAGAAGACACCATACGCTGCAACAAGATACACGGGCATGGGATCACCTCCTTTGTGGTGATTGCTCCGCGGTATGCCACATATACTCCTTCAACTCAGCCAGTGCCTGGCTGGCCTGCTCAAGGCGCATGCGTTGCCTTAGCAGTGTAAAATACAGCAGCGTGAACGCCACCAGCGACACCAGCAGAGTGTGTACCATCTTCACCGTCATCGCCATGCCCCCGCCTCCGGTCAGGATGTCCGGGTGGATGCTGCGCCACCAGCGGATGGCAAACCATGAAAGCGGTACGGTGACGAAGGCAGCAATCCCATAGACCGCAGCGAAACGCGCTCTCTGTTGTGGATCCTCGATCACCGTACGCAGCATAAGGTAGGAGACGTAGATCAACAGTTGCACAGCCGAGATCGTCAGACGTGGCTCCCAGGTCCAGTATGTGCCCCACACAGGGCGTGCCCACAACGACCCGCTGACGACTGCCATAGCGATGAACGCCAGCCCGATTTCGACCGAGGAGAGGGCCAGGATGTCCCAGCGCCGTTCCTGTCGTGCCAGGTAGACGATGCCAGCCATGAAGGTGACAAAGAAGCCGAGAAAGCCCACCCAGGCTGAGGCGACATGGAAGTAGAAAATGCGCTGCACATCGCCCATAGTTGCCTCGCGTGGAGCGTAGAGAAAGACCATGCTCAACGCAATGAGTACCCCGGCGCTGCTCAGGACAGCCAGGACCAGGCCGACAGTGTCGTTGTTCTCCTGCATGGCGTTATCCTTCAACGGGAACCTAATCTTCCACGACATAGCCGAAGGTAAGCACCGAGACGGCGATGATGACCAGATCGTAGACTACCAGCAACCGCAGCCAGCCACCCACCTCTGCCAGCGTTGCTGCCTCGACCAGCCCGGCGGTCGCCTGGACGGCAGCGATAAGCAGCGGCACGACCAGCGGCAGAAGCAGGATCGGCAGCATGACCTCCCGCGCCCGCGTGTTGACAGCGATGGCCGCCAGCAGCGTGCCGACCGCTCCGTAGCCAAGCGTGCCCAGCGCCATCACCAGCAGCACGCCCGGCCGCAGCAGCGGCGCGCTGAACAAGACGGCGAAGAGCGGTAACAGCACGAGTTCCACAACCGTCATAAAGGCCAGGTTGCCCAGCGCTTTGCCGAAGAAAATCGCGCTGCGGTCCACCGGGGCCAGCAGCAACCCATCTATGCAGCCGGATTGTTGCTCGCGGGCCAGCGAACGGCTCAGCCCCAAAGTACCAGCGAAAGCCACCGTCACCCAGAGCACGCCAGGCGCCGCCGCGCGCGCCATCTCCCCCCGCAGGTCGAGGGCGAAGCTGAAGGTGAGCAGCGCCAGCACGGAGAAGACCAGCATCGCGCTGACCATCTCCCGTGTGTGCAGCTCGGCGGCGATATCCCTGGCGAAGATCGCCCAGACTTTGCGCAGGAAGCTCAAAGGGGCCTCTCTTCGGTCAGTACCCGGTAGACGGCCGCGAGTGTCGCTGGGGTGACCGCATCAGTGCGTTCGTCGTAGACCAGACGACCGTGGGCCAGGATCAATACACGCTGGCCCGGCTCCAGGCCGTGGGCCAGATCGTGCGTGGCCAGCAGGATGGTGCAGCCCTCTCCCGCCAGTTGCGCCAACAGCCCGGATAGCATCTGTGCAGCGCGCGGGTCAAGGCCGGTGTACGGCTCGTCCAGAAGCAACACCTCCGGGCGGTGGAGGATGGCACGGGCCAGTGACAGACGCTGCTGCATGCCGCGTGACAACGTGCGTACCAGGTCGTTCCGCCGCGCCGTCAGCCCGACCTGCTCCAGGAGTTGATCAATCCGTGCATCGCTGTCGGCCAGGTCGTACATGCGGGCGGCGAATTGCAGGTTCTGCCTGGCCGTCAGGTCGTCATAGAGGAGGGTGCGGTGGGAAAGGAAGCCGATTTTGCGCCGCACCTGCTCGCCAGCCCGCGCCGGGTCAAGCCCGGCGATGCGCACTGAGCCAGAGGTGGGGCGAGTCAGCGTGGCCAGGATGCGCAGCAGAGTGGTCTTGCCCGCGCCGTTCGGCCCGAGTAACGTGACGAACTCCCCCGCCGACACCGAAAGTTCGATACCAGCCAGGGCCACACGCGGCCCGAAGTACCTGGTCAGGCCGTGCGTCTCGATCATGGTTCTGTGAGTATCCTTGCTGCTTTTGACACGCCTCCCGCCGCTGACAACAGCCGCTCCCGCGATCCGTACGGCAGCTTATCGCAGTGCACTCTCCACGTCCTGCATGAGCTGTTCCGCGGTCACCGGACCGATGTGGACGGCAGCGACGTTGCCGTTCGCATCCACCACGAAAGTCTCCGGCACGCCGGTGATGCCGTAGCGACCGGCGACGCGCCCATTCTCATCCAGCCCAACCGGGTAGGTGAGTGAGAACCGCTCAATGAAATCACGCACCGCTGCTTCCTCATCGCTAAAAGCCACGCCGACCAGAGTGACACCCCGCTCGCTGTAAGCGCTCCAGACTCGCTGAAGATCGGGCAGTTCGTCTGCGCAGGGCGGACACCAGGAAGCCCAGAAATTGACCACGACCACCTTCCCACGCAACGCCGAGAGGGTCAGCCAGGAACCGTCCAGCAGGGCGATGGTAAAATCTGGGGCCGGCTGGCCGACCAGCGGACGCCCATTGCTACGACGCACCCTGCTGTTTCCGGGCCCCCACATCATCAGCGCGACAGCCGTCAGCAACAGCACGGCGGCCAGAGCGATGCCACTCAGAAGCCTGCGGCGGCCGGCCTGCGGCGCGATGATGGTCCCGGCGCGCACCGACGGCCACAGCGCCGTTACACCGCCCCCCAGTAAGACCAGCCCGCCCAGCCAGAGGAAGCTGGCCAACGGGTTGATAAAGACCCTGACCATCGCCACAGAATGGCCCGGTATCACCCCGGCCAGGACCACGTAGAGGTCCTCGCGTAGCGCAGAGTGCAGCGCCGGCACGGCCACAGTCTGGTTCTCGAAGGCCGGGTACTGCTCGAGCCGCGGCCTCAACGTCGTCAGGTGGCGCCCGTTGCGGTAGATAGAGATGGAAGCCCAGACCTCGAAATGATCGCCAGCCGCCTCCTGGCGCACCTCCTCCAGAAGCATCGTGTACGGCCCGACGCCAACGGCCTGGCCTGCGCTCAGCGCTTTCTCCGTCTCGAAGGGAGCCATACGTGTGCCGAGCAGACCGATGAAGATCAGGATCACGCCCAGGTGAACCACGTAACCGCCGTACCTGCGGCGGTCACGGCTGAAGAGGACAGCGAGTGCTGCCAGGAGTCCGACGCCGTCACGGCGGCTGCAGGCGACCGTGTCCAGTGTCAGCTCCGTCAGCGCCGCCCCGGCGGCTAGGCCGGCGAAAGCGAAACCGATCAGGAGCGGCGCGTCGGTAAAGCCGGCCAGCACCGCTATGGCCGTCATCAGTACAGCGCCGATCAGCGCCGGCAGCCCGCGCTCGCGCAGCCGCCCGAAGGTCGCCGTAGCCCGTCCCAATAGCGGACAGATGCCCAGGATGAGCGTCAATGCGGTGAACTGCGGCCCGGTCACCCCGTCGAACCAGGCCGGGCCGGCCTCGAAGCGTTGAGCGCTGAGCGCCCCGGTGATCGTCGGCAGCACGCTTCCCACAAACACCGACGCAGTGAGGGTGGCGAAGAGAAGCAGAGTGAGCAGGAACATCCCATCGCGAGTGAGAAAACCTTCCGTAGAAGCCGGGCCGATCAGCAAGCGCCGGTTACGGACCAGCAAGGCGAGTGAGATGGCAAACATCAGGCCCATAAAACCCAGGAAGTATGGCCCCATATTCGAGCGGGCAAAGGCGTGGACCGACTCGATCATCCCGCTGCGGGTGGAGAAAGTGCCGAAGAGGACAAGCAGGAAGGAAAAGACCGCCAGGAGCACATTCCACAAGCGGAAACCCTTCTGCTCCTCCTGCATCACCGCGCCGTGCAGGAGAGCGGTGGTGGTAAGCCAGGGCATCAGCCCGGCGTTTTCCACCGGGTCCCAGCCCCAGTAGCCGCCCCAGCCGAGCACGTCGTAGGCCCAGCGCGCGCCCAACAGCAGCCCCAGGCCGAGGAACAGCCAGGCCGTCATGGTCCAACGATGGGCCACAGCGGTCCAGCTCGCGACCTGGCGGGTCAGCAGGGCGGCCATGGCAAAGGCGAAGGGCACCGCCAGCATCACGTAACCCAGGTACATCAGCGGCGGGTGGAAGACCATTCCCGGATGGCGGAGCAGCGGGTTGAGTCCCTGCCCGTCGGGGGGCACCTGCTTGAGCAGAGAGAACGGGTTGGAGAGGAAGAGCGTCACACCGGTGAAGAAAGCAGTGATGGCGCTGAGGAAGACTGCAGCCCAGGGGGTCAAGGAACGGGATCGCGCAGACGGGCGGCTCACCACCAGAGCGGCGCAGAGCGCCTGGAGGAACGACCATACCAGCAACGAGCCTTCCTGTCCGCCCCACAAAGCCGAAACCTTGAGATAGAGCGGCAGGTCGCGGCTGGAGTGCTGGTAGACATACCGGATTTGAAAACGATCGCTCAGGAAAGCGGCCAACAGGACAAGCAGAGCCAGCCCGAGCAGACCTGCGGCGGAGTAGATGGCGTTGCGGCCGCTGGCAGCCCGGCGGGGATCGGCGCGGTGGATTGACCAGATGGTCGCGCAGGCGCCATACAGCGCAGCCAGCAGGGCCAGCCCTTCAAGGACGGAACCGATCTCGGCCAGCATTTATGGCCCCACCTGGGCAGGGATTTCCTCCGCGTAGCGGGACGGGCATCTCAGGAGGACCTGGTCGGCGTAGAAGCGGCCATCCTCTCCCAGACGGCCGCGGATGATCGCCTGGGCCTCGTGCTGGAGAAGATCCGGCTTCACATCGTCGTAGATGATCTCCAGGCGTGGGGCGGTGGGGTCGCTGACGGCGGCGTGCAGCACGGCGGCAAGCCCGCCGGCACGCCTGATCTCCTGCGGGTCGCCGGGCACCTGGACAATGGTGAAGGTCACACGAGGAATGGATGGATCATAGGAGATTGTCTCGCCCAACACCGCTCCGGAGACGGTGATATGACGCCCGATGGCCCTGTCCCCCAACGCCTGGACTTCCTCGACTGTGAGGAAGTAGTGGGCGGTGCTGCCAGTTTTGCTGACGATCAGGTAGACCACTGCGGCCACGATCAGCAGCCCGGCCGCAACTAACCTGCCCTTCCCGACCATAAATCTCTCCAGGTACGGACTATACCACGGATGAGATGGGCTGTCAATAAAAACTGTTGGCCGGTTGAAACCACCCTCTTGGGTGTCCGCCTGCGCCGACGCGCCGGCCGGGGAAGGCCGACCAACAAAGCTGCCCACCACCCTACCGCAAGGTAACTGCCTGCCCATGCCGACTGAAGCCGCCCGCTTCGGGCCTTCGGCCGGCGGTCGGTCTGCGCCGACCGCTGTTTCCGCGCCGGCACAGACGCCCAGAAAGGCCGATTTTCCGCTCGGCACACGGCGGCAGGCAGCCGGGCAGGTAATTACACCTCAAGTTAGAAGTCGGAAACCAGCCGCTGAACCAACAGGTCGGTGAAGGCCGGCAGGTCTTTCCACTCCGTGGCACAACGCACGAGCCTTGCTCCGGGTTCCACCCTGGTGTACCCATCGTCGGTAACCCGAACGGGCAACGTCTCCACCAGCAAAAGTTCCTCGCTGAAGGCCAGGTAGACGGCCACTGTATCAAACAGCACTGAGCTGCTCACATCGGGATCAATCCCCCTGGCCCAGGAGACATGGCGCGCCCATATGCGGTAGTTCTCCATCAGGGCACGTATCAACGGGTCATCGCAGTCGCGCACAGCGCGGTAGCGCTCCCCCTCAAGCCGCACCAGAGCACAGGTATCCAGTGGGGTGATGGTGATCTCCCAGGGTGCAGCGAAGACGGCCTGGCAGGCGTGGGGATATTTGACCACATTATACTCGGCGTCCACCTGTGGCCTGCCATCGTAGCCCCGGCGGATGCTGCCATGCATCCCGACGAAACGGGCCCGTTCTGCGATCGCCGGCTCACGCTGAAGCGCGGCCGCGATGTTGACCACAGGCCCGATCGCGATCAAAGTGACCGGCTCCGGCGAACTCATAACCGTGTCCACGATGGCCCCCACACCGTCCTCATAAACGCGGCCCGGGTAGGCCGACAACTGATAGTCCGCCACCCATTCTGCCTGGGGCTTTTCCGCCTGTTCCAGAGGGATACCCACGCCGACCGGCACGTCCGTACGCCCGGCACTCTCCAGCATTTTGGCTATGAGACGGGCGCGGTAATGGGTGTCGCCGGTATCGCTGACAACGAGCCTGAGATCAAGCTCAGGCGACCTGAGTAACATCGCCAGTGCCCAGGTGTCATCAATGTCTGTGCCTATATCGGTATCGAGTATTACGGGAATCATTTTTGCTCCAGTCTATAGTCTATGTTTCAGTCAATATGCTCCGTAGCTCCTGCAATTCCTCCGGAGTGAGTGTGCGCCACTCACCCGGCTGCAGATCTCCCAACCGCAGTGTGCCTATACGCACGCGAATCAGGCGGAGCACCGGATAGCCCAACATAGCCCCCACGCGACGGATCTGACGCTTGCGCCCCTCCCGCAGGATCACACGTAACCAGGTCTTGCCCTCTGCTTTCTCAACGATGGTGACCTGTGCCGGCGCCGTAAGCCGTCCATCGAGAAAGACCCCTTCCCGCCATCGCTCCAGCGCGGCCTGGTCCGGCTCACCCTCGACCAGCACGAGATACTCTCGCTCATGGGCGTACCGTGGGTGGGTAAGCCGATTGGCCAGCTCTCCATCATCGGTGAGCAGGAGCAGCCCCTCGCTGCGCAGGTCCAGTCGCCCCACCGGGAAGAGATAGCCCGGAAGCGACACAAGCTCCCTGGCGGTAGGGAGACGGCCCGAGCCGTCTCCCTCGTCGGAGAGCACACCTGGCGGTTTGTTAAGCATCACGTATGTATGCTTCCGCCTCAGCCTGAGCGGCTTTCCGTCCACGGTGATCAGGTCGCGGCCGGGATCGGCTTTCTGGCCAATCCGGGCCGGCTGGCCGTTAACCAGCACGCGGCCCTGGCGGATCAATTCCTCACAGGCGCGACGCGAACCAAAGCCTGCGCGAGCCAGTATCTTCTGCAGCCGCTCTTCCATCGTCGGAAGCCCCGCTTTACTCGACCGCGTGTCCTCTGTCACCGATGGTCAGCTCCACTATGTTCGACCTTGCGCCGCTCTCCCCGTTCCAGTCCACCAGGCGTTCCCCGTCGCTGACGGTGACCTGACAGCGGTAAAGGCCCGGCGCCACATCGTCCTCCCAGAAGACCCCGGAGCTTTCGTGAGGCTGTACGTTCTGATGTAGCGTGAAGCCGGGCAGCCACTCGCTTTCCAGAGTTGGGTCGAACGCCGGATCGCCCACGAGCATCAGGGTATCCACAAAGAGGGCAAGCGTGTCCGGCAGATATTTCTGGACCGGACGTGCCATACGGATGGTATGTTTGCCGGCGCCCAATGGCAGGTCTGGGATCGCCAGCCACGTCCACTCGCCGAGCAGGTCACCCTGGGTGTACATAAACGTATGGATGTTACCGTCAACACTCAGATGAAAAGGGTACGGGTCAGGTGTGCGGCGGAGGGTGCGCACCCAGAGCGTGTAGGTTCCCGACACAGGGGTGGTGACTGTCACGTAAGCACTCCCCTGCACCAGCCGGTCGGCCAGGTAACCACGCCCACGGAAGCCGGTGACGTAGCGCCAGTCCTCCTCCCATCCATCATCGCGCTGCATATCCTCCGCCTCCACGACAAGTGCGTCAGGGCGCAGCCGCCGACACGCCAGCACGGCCTGGGCCGGTCCAGATGCATCTTCCATCCACCATTGCAGGCGAACACCTTGCCAGGTATCTGAGAGGTTAACCAGGCGCACCCGTGGTGCGACGCATCGTGCTGCCTCGATATCGAACCTGTCCACCACGTAAAGATCGAACCAGCGCCCCTCCCGCTCACGCTCCCAGTTCAGGCAGCGCTGGAGAGTATGCAATATTGAGCCCAGCTCATCCTCCCGTGTCTGAAACTCACGGTGCGCCACAATCGCCACATTACCCGCGTACAACGCTTCACGGGAGAGCGTGGGGAGGAGTTGCTCATACGCGCCCACCCAGATATGCTGCTCAATCTGATCGGCGGGCAGTTTACGACGCGCTTCCAGCAGGGCCAGCGGATACTCGAACTGGATGGGGTCGTCCGACTCGGGGAAGTAGGGCACATACACCCGCCGCCCCGGCGCAACAGCCTGCGTGATTATGTCCGCCAGCTCGCGCCGGATGCGCCGGTCATCGCGGTCGTGCAGGTCGTTAAAGTAGATGTAGAGATTGAGCACGATCAGCCCACCCAAAGCCAGCCCTGCCAGTGCGATTCGGGCGGGGCGAAATGCGTCCGGGAGCGCCGCTGCCACCTGGCGCCAGGCCAGGAGCGCGGCCACAACGATCAGGATGTAGATGGCAGGGACACCCGGGTAGAAAACGCGCACGTAGGGCGAACCGGTAAAGATCGGCACAGGGAAAAAGAGCAGCGCGAACCAGAGTGCCGCCAGAGCATATCCTGCCCGACGGATGCCGGCCAGAGCCAGCAAGAATCCCAGGAACAGGAACGGCGTCAGCAGGCTGTTAAGGACCGGTCCAGAACGGTCGAACAGAAAGTCACCGTATGGCTGCTGCCAGAAGTTCTGGAGCAGTTCCAGAGAGTTGGCCAGGAGAGCCCCGATGAGGTTGTTGCGCCAGTCAAAACGTCCCGGGTCGTAGTACTGCATGCGCCCGATCAGATACTCGGCGACGAAGGGCGCGGTGATGGCGACAGGCGTCAGCAGCGCTGTGAGATGTTCCACCCATTCCCGCTGCGAGGCCCGCCGATCGGCCAGCGCGACGACAAGCCACATCACTGCCACGACAGGCAGTGGTGCAAAGGTATCGTAGGTGAGCAGGCCAATCGCCAACGCTACGCCACTCAAAAAGGAGTATAGCGGCCGACGCGCGCGCCAGCCGTGTACCAGGAGAGCCAGGCCTGCTATTGCCCAGAACTTAACGTGCGCCTCGACCAGCGCCAGGCGGCTGGCGCTCACGTCTATCAGTGAGACAGCCAGCAACGTGGTCGCCAGAAGCGCGGCTGGCGCTCCGAACAATTCCCGTACCAGCCAGTAGAAGGCCAGGCTGCCCAGTACGCTGAATGTGGCGACGGCGATGCGCGCTGAGAGCACACCCGGCCCCAACAGGCGATGAAAGGGGAATTGCATATAGAAACTCACCGGCATAGTGGGATAGTGGTACTCGGATTGAATGGTATGCCGGCCATCTAACATCACCGAGACGACCTCGATGGTCCATTTGGCTTCGTCCCCTTCGATACCGTATGGGATGCGGGAGAGGGCGTAGAAGCGCGCGAAGACGGTGAGCGCCAGCACAAGCATCAGCAGTATCAGCTCTGTCCTCTCCACACGCGGAGCGGGAGAGAGTACCTCCTGCGATGCAGCGCGGAAGAAAAACAGCCAGGCGACGAAACCGGCAAGCGCCAGTCCATAGAGCGCGGCAGCAGACGAGAGGCGTCCTTCCAACAACAAGAGCTGACCCTCCAGTGCCAGCACAGGAAGCGCCAGGAGCGTTACCGCGCGGAGAGCCTGAAGTCGGCGCCCGCTCCGCCAGCCGACCAGGCCCAACCCGGCCAGCGCGATGGCAGCGACGGGTGGCCAGAGCACGAGCCAGGCGGATATGTGCTCGCGCAGAAAGCGCCAGATGCGTCCCAGCCCGGCCAGGGGTGGGTGTTCGACCGGGCCGGTGACAAAAGAGGGAACCACCTGGCGTGGTGTGACAGCCCAGACATACGCTGCCACAGCCAGCAGAAGCAGCCCGGCCACCAGTTCGTGCCGATGGACGGTCGCGTACTCACGGAGCGGACGGAGCCAGGGGAGACGCTGGCAGCCCGGCCACTCACGCCTCCGGCGGAAACGACGCCAGGCCCAAATCAGACCGACATCCACCAGGATAAGCGCCAGGAGGATGATGATATATCGAATGGCGAACTGACCGGGTCCCATGCCACCGCCAGGTGCAGTATTGAGGATGGTTGTAACTGCGTATGTTGCAGGATCGGTATGCCTGACATTATAGCACAGAGTGTGCCAGGTGGAAGTGTTGGCAGTCTCGGGCCGGGCCACGGCCCGGAGACCGGTCCGAGCCGGGGGAGTGTACCAGATGGAAATGTTTGCAGGCATGATGCCACGCTGGCAGGCTTTCTAGCCTGCCAGCAGCCTGGAAAGGCTGCTCCGCGTATCGCCACAGGAATGCGGGCGGAGAATGACCCCCCGGGGCTATCCGCATCACCTCAGATGCCTGAGAGCTTAAGCGCTGCCAGCCGAGGGGAGGCTCACAGTGAACACACTTCCCTGACCCACCTGGCTTGTTACCGTTATAGTTCCTCCCTGTGCTTCGACGAGCGATTTGGCGATCGCCAATCCCAGGCCGGTATTCGAGCCAGAACTGTCACCTTTCACCGGCGAGAAGCGCTCGAAAATGTGGGGGAGCCTCTCGGCTTCAATGCCGGGGCCGCGATCGCGCACGCTCAGGAGTACCCGCTCGTGCTCCAGGGCAGCGCTGACTGTCACCTCGCCCGCAGTATGTTTCAGCGCGTTATCTAACAAAATCAACAAGATTTGCTTGAGCGCGTCCCTGTCAGCCAGGACCAGTATATCGGAGCCGGGGTTACAGATGATTTGCCTGTCAGGGTCCAACAGGCTGGCCTGACGACATACTTCCTCCAGGAGAGGAGTGACCTGGATGGGTTCTCTCTGGAATGAGCGCCGGGCCTCTGCCCGGGCCAGGGTCAGCAGGTTATTCACCAGGCGGATCAGCCTCTCACACTCGTCTTCCATGTCCGAAAGGACCTCTGCCCGGTCCTCGTCGCTGATAGGTGGCTCGCGACGCAGCAGCCCCAGGTTGCCACGCAGGGTGGTCAGCGGTGTGCGCAGTTCATGGGAGACATCAGCCACGAATTGTTGCTGTTGCTTATAGGCCTGCTCCAACTGGGCCAACATAGTATTGAAAGTGGTCGCCAGTTGTCCCAATTCGTCATTCGGCCCGCTATACTGCACGCGACGGCTCAGGTCTCGCGCGTCCCCGATGGCTCTGGCTGTTTGGGTGATGCGATGGATCGGGCGCAGCACAAGGCCAGCCATAATCCACCCCGACACAAACGCAAAGAGCACCGCCACCGCGCCGCCGACGATCAGATTTCTGCGCAGTGTACTGAGGTAGCGTTCCTGATCCGCCACGGAACGAGCGACCTGAACGATCTCGACAACCTGGCCTCTCACCACCACGGGCATGCTGTAGGTCAGGAATTTCTCATTCTCGATGGTCACCCTCTCAACCCAGGGTTTTCCTCGCCTCAAGGCATACAACCCGACATCGCTGACAGGCAGGGTAAAGTCCTCCAGGTTTTCCGAGCGGATAAGCACCCGGCCATCAACATCAAGCAACTGTGTGTATACAGCCCGGTTACCCGCCCTGCGAGGCCATGGCGCTTCCTCCATGGGGAACGGCGGGATAAGAGGAACCTGTGGTCCTCTGCCGTAACCCATCATGCGGTGGGCCACCACTAACTGCCCCCAGTTGGCCAGGGCACGCTCTTCTCTACCGTAGGTATATTGTGCCTGCACGTTATAGAGCGCTGTACCGAAGCCGGTCAGGGTCAGGGCCAGAATTGCCGTGTACAACAGAGTCAAACGCAGCCGGATTGACATTGTTACTCCTCACGCAGCACGTAACCCACACCACGCACGGTCTGGATGAGGCGCACTTCACCGCCGGCTTCCGTCTTCTTGCGCAGATAACCGATATACACTTCAAGTACATTATCGTCGCCGCCGAAATCGTAGCCCCACACTTCCTGCAGGATTTGTTCGCGCCGCAGCACCTGGCGGGGATGGCGCATCAGATAGTGGAGGAGGGCAAACTCGGTCGGCGTCAGGTCGAACCGCCTGTCGCCGCGCCGCGTCTCGCGCGTTACCGGGTCGAGCACAAGGTCGGCGTAGACGAGCGGCCGCCCCTGGTCTGCTGCCACAGTACGGCGACGCAGCAGGGCACGGATACGTGCCAGCAGCTCGGCAGGGGCGAAGGGCTTGACCAGATAATCATCGGCGCCGCTCTCCAGGCCCTCTACACGGTTTTCGATCGCATCGCGCGCCGTAAGCATCAGGACCAGGGTATCATCGCGCGCTGCCCGCAGGCGCTCCACGACCCCAATGCCGTCAAGACCGGGCATCAACCAATCCAGCACGATAAGATCAGGCTGCCACTCCTCTACCTTACGCAGTGCCTCCCGCCCATCGGTAGCAGTGGCGACATCGAACCCCTCGTACTGGAGGGTCCGGCTGAGCATCTTGAGCAGTTTCTGGTCATCGTCTACAACCAGTATGCGCGCCATAACCGATTCCTTACCCTCTGCGTATCTACTCGGGCAGCGGGGGGATCCAGCGGCTCGCCCCACACGGCCACGACTGTGTCCTTGCGCAGGTTTTGATTATACCATGATTATGGGTTCTCTACCTGAGAATTGTATTAGGGGATGCTGAGAAGATTCTGAGAGACAGATGAGGGTCAACGGAGGCGACTGATCCGGCCGTGCTGACGCCCCTGCAGGCACGTGGGGCAGTTTCCCCGGACATCAGGCCGGCGACAGGCTGGCTTGCCCTTCTGGTCGCTTCAGTTTTTTCTCACGCCCAGGCCGATCAGCGCATCATTTACCGTCAGCCAGCCGGTGCCGGGAAACAGCCGTGCCACCTGGGGAGCGAACAGCGGTGAGGCGGCCAATACCTCTGGTGCATCGTCGGCAATTACGCAGCCCTCACTGAGGATCACGACACGGTCGGCAGCAAGAGCGGCAAGCTCAACGTCATGGGTGACCAGCAGCACACTTACCTCCTCGGCCTGCCACTCGCGCAGCAGGGCAAGAAGTTGTCGCTTAAGCTGATAGTCCAGCCCACGCGTCGGCTCATCCAGCAACAACAGACCGGGACGGGTCACGGTCACCGCGCCAAGCGCGACACGCTGACGCTGGCCGGCGCTGAGATCGCGCGGGTATGAACCTGCCACTTCATCCAATCCCAGGCGGGCCAGTAGCACAGCGGGTGGGACAGGCGGGGCGTCCTGCAGCCCATGGTTACGCAGCGTGACCTGCAGTTCGTCCAGGACGCTATCGGCAAAGAGCATGGCATCCGGCTCCTGCGGCAGGTAACCCACGTGGCGGCAGATCTCGGCCGGATGGCGGCCGGTAACGGGGCGGCCATCCAGAACAATCTCCCCATGCTCCGGCCGGAGCAGTCCCACAACACACTTGAGCAGCGTGGTCTTGCCCGATCCATTGCGTCCCATCAGCACCACCAGTTCACCAGGCGCGATCTGGAGGTCAATGCCGCGCAGCACCTCCCTGCCATTATAGGCAAAATGCAGGTCTCGGATGTGCAGCCGTGAGCCGGGGCGGCGGAGTGGCGCAGTGCGTGGCGTGTCTGGAGGGAGCGGTAGCCTGGCAGCGAAGGCGCGCCCTTCCTTGATCGTCAACGGGAGCGGTGCCCATCCCAGGGCCTTGCCCAAAGCCACTACCGGGGGCGTCAATTCCATCTGCTGCAGGACCTGACGGGGTGAGCCTGCCAGAACATTGCGCTGGCTTTCCGCGTGCCCCGGTATGTAGACCAGGCGGTCTGCGTAGGGCAACACACGCTCTAACCGGTGTTCGGCCAGGATAATGGTAAGCCCCAGGTCCTGATTGAGGCGCACCAGGGCCTGGAGCACATCCTCAGCGGACTGTGGGTCCAACTGGGAGGTTGGTTCGTCCAGCACAAGGATGCGCGGACGAAATACCAGCGCTGCAGCGATAGCCACCCGCTGTTGCTCGCCACCAGAGAGCGTGTCCAGAGTGCGGCCACGCAGCGGAGCCAGGTCGAGTAAATGCAGCACTTCCTCGACCCGTACCCGCATCTCAGCCGGTGGGACGGCCGCGTTTTCCAGCCCGAAGGCGATCTCATCCTCGACCCGGTCCAACACGAACTGGCTGCGCGGGTCCTGGAAGACAAAGCCAACGATGCGGCTGAGCACCTGAGGCCCCTCAGCGATGGGGTTGTGACCGGCAACGGTGATGCGTCCACTGATCCTGCCGCCTGTAAAGTGAGGCACCAGCCCATTGAGGCAACGCAGCAGGGTGGACTTGCCCGCCCCCGAAGGCCCGGTCACAAGTACGAATTCACCTTCGCCGATACAGAGGTTCAGGTCGTTCAGCGCCGGCCTGTGCGCACCAGGGTAAGTATAGGTAAGGTTTTCAATCTCTATCATCGGACGAGAACCCTCTTTTGACCACTATAGCGGGGACCAGCAGCCCTAACAGTCCCAATCCGGCAACCGCGTTGAACGGCGGGGGTGACAGGCGCGGATAGGGGGAATAGTAAAGAGCCTTCCGGTCCACGCAGGGCAGCGGCGCGAACAGAAGGGCCAACGTTACGCCGCATCCCAATGCGACAAAGCCATCGCGGAGAGTCCAACGGTGCATCCGATAGCTGGTATGAGGGACAGACCGGCCGGTCTGCCACAACAGTCCGGCAATCACTCCTCCCCCGGCCATCATCCCACTCACGGCCACCAGCCGCCACTGCGGCAACAGCAAAAAGACCAGCCAGCCCGCAAGCATCACCATCAGCCCAACCAGCAACAACATCTGGAGGCGTAATGAATGCCTGCGGTTGGAAAGTGCACCGTACCCGCGGGCGACCATCGCTTCGGCCAGCCCGATGGCACGTTCCAGCCCACCCATCAGCAATGGCAGGATAACAGGCAGCCAGTCGCGCAGGCCGCGCATGCGGTGACCGCGCACCGCCTGGGCATCTCGAATCTCATCCAGTTGACGCATCATCTGCGGGATAAACGTCAGGGCAATGGAGATCACGACGCCCGATTCGTGGAAGGCTCGTGGTGCAAGCCGCACCAGATCGCGCACCGGCGTCACACGGTTAAATGTGGAGAAACTGCTGAAGATAGCCGCAAGCACCAGGCCATTAGTCGCGCCATAGACCAGTGCTTCGAGCGTCACCGGTCCGCCGAGCAGTGGCAATTGTGCAGGCAGGGAGAAGAGCACTGTATCGCCCAGGTGAGCGGTCAGTCCGTTGAAGAGCGCGCCCAGCACTATTACGATGGCTCCGAAGCGGAAAGAGGAGGGCAACCCTGTGCTGCGATGCGGTGCGCAGACAAGTTCCACCACCGCTGCTATCAGCAGCGTCAGTATGCTGTAGAGAGGATTGCGCACCCGGGATGCCGTTACGAGCACCGTCAGTGCCCACAGAAGCCACGTCCGCGCGTCAGGCATCGGTACACACCTCAAAGTAGAACCTTTGCCGAAAGCGGGATAGCGCCCTCAACATTGCCGGCCCCAGCAGCAAGAGCAACGTCACATTGCCCGCCGCCCGTGCCGTATCCCATACCAGCGAGGTGACCAGGTAGAACGCCCCGTAGCGCCTGAGCGTTTCCCAGAGGCCAAGCCCTGGCGTCCAGGTTTGCTCCGGTGCTCCAACCGCCCACGGCCAGAACCAGAGGTTCACAATCGCGCCGTAGAGCAACCCCCAGGCAAAGCCGAAGACACACAGAATCACAAATTCGAGCTTTTCTTTGACGCGGGGCGCAGGGTGCAGGACGCGGTGTACCATATGTGAGAGCCACCCGGCGGTCATCCCGGTCCAACCGGCGGTAAACATCTGGTACGGCAGCCACGGACCAACGCCTCCCGTGATCAACGCTGAGGTCAGCAGGGTAAATGCCCCCATCAGGAAACCAAAACGGCTGCCGAAGACGTACCCGGCCAGTATGATCGGGGCAAAGATGGGCGAGAAGCCACCTGGCCCAGGAACGGCATTCTCTACAAAACGTAGCACGCTGGCGATGGCCACGAGCACCCCCAGGAGCGCCACCGTCCTGGCACTGATTTCCCGCCCCTGTAGCTCCACCAACAGTGCAACAACCGATAATCCCACCAGGGCTACGGTGACCAGAGGGGCATCCTGACTATGGGCCTGTCCATAGGACTGGCGTGGTATCTCCACCAAAAACGGGTATATGAAGGCCAGCACGCCAACCGCCCCGCTTAGAACGTAAATTGTCCCGCCGATGATCCGCCGGGCACTCATCTTCCCCGTCTCATCAATATAACCAGCAATGCGATCAGCAGGATAGCTATCGTGCCGAACACCACATAGTGCGGGCGTGGGGATGCCTGAGCTACGGCTGAAGAAGAGGACTCCCCCGTGCCCGGCGCCTGGGTGATCGGTTGGGGCAGGGCAACGGTTGGCAACGGTGTATATGTGGACGTTGGCCCAGGCGGCAAAGGCGATGGAGATGGCGAGGTCGCGGCCACCGTAAGCTTTGGTGCAACGGTCGGCGTGGACGAGGGTCGCGGCGAAGGAGATGGTAGCGCATCCGAAGCGCCCCCTACAGGCGTGGCTGTAGCTGTCACAGGCGTGGGAGGCTTTGTCCCGGTTGCCGGGGGAGTGCCGATCACGCCCAGCATAAGTGTATGAATCTGCTCGCCCGTCGCGCTGACAACGCGCAGGCGGTATTCCTGTGGTACGGTCGGACACACCTGCCGGCTTCCGCTGGCGCTGACACGCTCGCCGTCCAGATACACCGCCAGTGCATTGGATGTATCCCAGCGCACGAAAGTGCAACTGCCTGCTGCGATAGGGTTGGCATCCAGTCTGAACCAGACCATAGGAGTCGGGGGCGGCAGGGTGTTGGTGGGCTGGACAGGCGTGTTGGTAGCAGGGACAGGCGTGGCGGTGGGAGGGATGGGGGTGGCAGTGGGCAGCGGCGTGTCGGTTGGGACCGGCGTATCCGTGGGCAGCGGTGGGCATATCTGTTCAAAGGGGACGACCGGTGGTGGTGCACCGTCACTCCACCGCCACCCTTCGACGTCGCCATTGTGTACCCTGTGTAGAGCTGCGCCGACATTGGAGTAGACCCAGTTGCCTCCGCTCAGATGCCAGTAAGTCCAGTAGGTGCATGTGCCCCCCTGGCACTGACAGAAGCAGTTATCACTGCCACATCCCTCACCATCAATAGCGCAGATCGCGACCCCCATAGCGGATTCGTAAGCCGTCACGCTCAGACCAGAACGCTGGAGCACATCGTAGCCGCTGATCTCGCCCTCCGTAAACTCGATGCAGCGGGTGATCGTGGCGCCATTGCCGTGCACAACGACCAGGCCAACGCGGTTCGGTACCTGGGCCCGGGCACTATGGCTGCTACCCAGAGTGAGTGCACAGATGAGCAGCGTTACCCAAAAACTGATGCGTTTCATAACCCACTCCTGGATGGATGACCGTCACCCCCAATCCGTGCTTCAGGAATTTCACGGGTTATGGGACAGGCTTTCCGGTCCCTCCGGAAAGCCTGTCCCACGCGCCGCAGATGACAGTCACTTCCCCTACTCGCTGCCCTTTGTAACCAGGGGCAGATAGCCGGCGTAGCAATTGTACGTCCAGTGCGCCAGCGGGCCGTATGGCCGGTGCATCAACGCCGGGATCGCCTCCTGGGTGGCATAAAGCGAGGGGGCACCCCACGCGGAGAAGCTGCCATCTTCGTTCTGCACGGACAGCAGGTAGCTGCAGCGCAACGTCGCGCACCAGTTTCCGACCGGCTCATGCCCGGCCGACAGAAGCCCCTGGAGCACAAAAGCGGTGGTATCCACGTCGCTGCTGCTGCCGGCCTGGTAGCCGTAGCCGCCATCGGCGTTTCTGGCGCTGGCGATGAACTCCAGAGCATCGCCTATCTCTTCCGCACTGACCGGCTCGCCCGCTGCCAGCAAGGCCTGGACAACGAGCGCTGTATGCTGGACCTCACTGGTTTGACCCCACTCGTTCCAGGCCCACCCGCCGTCATCTTTTTGCACGCTCTTGAGAAACTCCACGGTATTGGTAGGGATGTCCTCGCCCGCTGCGTACAGCCCCAGCACAGCCCAGGCAGTATCCCCACTACCGTTGCCGTACTGACCGGTGGTTGGGCTGTAGAAAGCTGTAATGTTCAGCGGCAGATTTATACCCAGGAAATCGGTCACCGTCTGACCGGTCCACGCCGCCCCAACGGTGAGTTTACCGGCCGCGGCAGCCGAGGATGCAACATAGGCGGTCAGTGTTGGCGTCTGAGAGGCCAGAAAGTCGAGCAGGCTGGGGTCTCCCCATTCATCCGGATCATAACTGGCAGCACCAAGCGCGACGAGAGCGCGCACAGAAGCACCCATCTTATTGAAACCGTCGTCATAGCTGCCATCGCTTTGCTGTTGGGTGCGCATCCATTCCAGCGCATCAGAGGCCGCGACGTAGACCGGCGCGGCCGGCACCTTACCGGTCAGCCCCCAGTCTCCAAAGTTGGAGGCATTGCGGAACAGGATGACATCGCCATCCTTCAGCAGGGGCGGTGGCCAGGATTCATCCCAGGCGGTATTTTTCCATTGCCCCTGTGCCCAGAGGTTCAGGGTACAAAAACAAGAGGAGGCAGGACACCCCTCCCCGGCTATGTTGCACACAGCGTCGCCTGTATGCTCGACGGTAAACCCTGCGGCCTTCAGCGCGGCCACGCGGGAGATGGTGCCGGTCCAGGTGATTGGGCGGACGGCGGTGCGGCCGTCTGAGAACTGGACCACCACGTGTGCTCTATTTACCGGATCCTGGGCCAGACTCTGGCCAGCCGGCAGGCCGAGGAGCAACAGGGCGACTGCCAGCAGTCCGGCAGCAAGCGGCAATACCACAACAAACCAGCTTTTTTTGCTGATATGCACTTCTGGCATTTTTTCGTCTCCTTATGTGGGAATAGGATGGAAAGAAAAAGCCCTTACCCTCACGGTAATTGGGGAAGGGCCATCTTAAAGAAAAAGTCCTTCCCTCGCGCTGGCTGGGGAAGGACTCTCTGGTTTCTGATGCCCTTCATATACCACCCCCTTTCCGCGAAGAGGTTTACGTGGCCAGGCAGAGGCGGGTAATCTGGCTTGAACGCGGAGACGCTCCGTCGTTCCTACAGTTGCGGGACAGCGCCGGACTTTGACCGGTCTTTCCCCATTGTGCCCCTGGCATCCGGGCTTTGGGGCACCTCTGCCGTAGCAATATGCGATTGTCGGGTAGCAACACAAACAAAGACCCGCAGGCGTAACTGCCTACCCCTGCGACTGAAGTCGCTCACTTTGGGCCGCAGGCCTTCGGTCGGCCTGCGCCGACCGCTGTTTCCGCATCGGCGCAGGCCGACGCCCGGCGCCGCAGGCGCCCGTATAAGCTCGATTTCCAATCGGCACACGGCGGAGGGCAGCCGGGCAGGTAATTACCCGCAGGCTCGATTTCCGGGTGTTATTTGTCAGGCCTGGGCCTGCGAGGTCAACCGTTGCCAACTATAGCACGAACCAACCGGTTTGTCAAGATTCTGCCCGCGCTTGTCAAAAGGGTGATTCTGTGGTAACTATTGCAGTCACCGGGTCCGGTGCGCCTCCCTCTACCCTGTGTCAGATGCCAGAGCGTACTGCTCTTGCGACCGGGATAAATCCGGTGAAAGGAGCGCAATGACAACAAAGGTCTACGACGCGATCATCATTGGCGCGGGAAGCGTGGGGTTACCGGCGGCCTTTTTCCTGGCCAATGCCGGGTTGAAGCCGCTGGTCATTGATCAGTTTGCCAGTCCCGGCCAGGGTTCAAACAAAGCCGCGATTGGCGGCATCCGTGCCACTCATTCTACTCCCGCCAAAATTCGTCTCTGTCTCAAGTCCATCGAAATCTTCTCCACCTGGCAGGAGGTGTACGGCGACAACATCGAGTGGTACCAGGGGGGATATTCCTTCGTGGCTTACAGGGAGCGCGAGGAGCGTGTTTTGAAAGAGCTGCTAAAGGTACAGCATTCTTATGGGCTGAACATCCACTGGCTGGATCGGGAGGGGCTTCTGGAAGTGATTCCCGACCTCAACCGGCAGGGACTGATCGGTGGCACTTATTCGCCCGGGGACGGTTCGGCCTCGCCGTTGCTTACCGCTCACGCCTTCTATATGCGCGCGCGCGAGCGCGGGGCGGAATTCCGCTTCCGTGAGCGGGTGACCGGCATCATCCGCCGGCGGGGGAAGGTGGTGGGCGTGCGCACCGATCAGGGCGGTTACGCCACCGAGACGGTGATCAACGCTGCCGGCCCCTGGGCACGCCCGGTCGCCCAGATGGTTGGTGTGGACCTGCCGGTGGTGCCAGACAGTCACGAGGCCGGCATCACCGAGCCGGTAAGCCGGTTTCTGGAGCCGATGGTGGTGGACATCCGGCCGGCTGAAGGTTCCAAGAATTACTACTTCTACCAGCACAAACCCGGCCCTATCGTCTTCTGCATCACCCCGGAACCGCCCATTGTCGGCACCGACCGGCGAGAAACCTCGGTCTTCCTGCCCATGATCGCCCGACGCATGGTGGAGCTGATGCCCAAGCTGGCTAACATCAAGGTGCGTCGTACGTGGCGCGGCCTCTACCCGATGACTCCCGATGGCTCCCCTATCGTGGGGCGCCTGCGCGAAGTGGAGGGATATATCGTGGCTGTTGGCATGTGCGGACAGGGATATATGCTTGGGCCAGGGGTGGGCGCCTTATTGGCCCGCCTGGTGGAGGGAATCCTGACACCAGAGGATGAGGAGATACTGGAAGAGTTGACCCCTTACCGCGAGTTTGGAGGGGAGGAGAAGTTGAAATAAAGGCTTTGCCGTGGGAAATACCATCCCATACCGCCCCAACCTGATGGCCAGGCTCTACCTCTGGGCGACAGAGCGGCTGTATAACGAGCTTGCCTGGGCATATGACCTGGTAAGCTGGCTGGTCAGCCTGGGACATTGGGCAGCATGGAGGCGGACTGCGCTTGAGTATGTGACCGGCCGCCGGGTTCTCGAGATAGGTTTCGGCACCGGTGAGCTACTGGCGGAAGCAGTAAGCCGTGGGCTGGAGATATACGGGTTGGAACGCTCGGCAGCAATGCACAAAGTTACAGCGTCCAAACTGGCCAGGCGGGGCATCAACCTGCCCCGCGTGCGTGCGCTGGCTCAGGCCATGCCGTTCGCCAGCGGGTGCTTCGACACGATTGTATCAACGTTCCCGGCCAGATACATCCTTGACCCGGCCACTACGGAGGAGGTGGCTCGCTTGCTACGCTCGCCAGGCCCTGCCGAAGACACCGGGGGACGGTTCGTTATCGTGGGGTTGTGCTGCGGGTTCAAAAGCTCGCTGCTGCGACTGGCACTGCGGCTTATCTTCGGCGAGACGGGAAGCCTGGCAACGGACCGCGTGCTCACGCTCTACGAGCGGCTGGCGACCTCAGCCGGCCTGCGGATCAGGGTAAGTCCCAGAGAGGGTAAATGGGTCAAAATACCGGTGTTGATCCTGGAGAAAGATGTTGGCACTGGCTGACGGTGTCCCCTGGCTGACCATACATTGCGGGGATAAGGCCATATTCTCTGATTCTTGATGGAATCACTGCTCCTGGGTACTCGTGAACTGAACATTGCGCTTACAAGGCAACATCTGGCTCTTTTTGAGAAATTCTATCAGGAGCTGATGGAATGGAATCAACGCTTCAACCTGACCGCGATCACAGACCGTGAGGGGGTACTGGTACGCCATTTCCTGGACTCGCTTTCGTGCCTCAAAGCGCTGAACCGGGGAGCATTGGAGGCCGGCGCCCGGGTGATTGACGTGGGCACCGGTGCAGGCTTCCCAGGTCTGCCGCTCAAAATCGTCTGCCCCGGGATGCGCCTCACCCTGCTGGAAGCGACCTACAAAAAAGTCCAGTTCCTGGAACACCTTGTTGCCACTCTGGCGCTGAAGGAAGTCAGAGTGATCCACAAGCGTGCGGAGGAGCTGGGACATGAGCCAGATCATCGGGAGCGCTATGACTACGCGCTGGCTCGCGCAGTGGCCGAGATGCCCACGCTGGTAGAGTATCTCCTGCCGCTTGTGCGGATAGGGGGGAAAGCGGTGGCACAAAAAGGTGAGGAGGCTGCCGCCGAAGTCCACGGGGCCACCAGGGCCATCGCCACACTTGGGGGTGAGGTGCGCCAGCTCGTGCCGGTGGAACTGCGCGGGCTGGCCGAGACACGCTACCTGGTCATCATAGATAAAGTGGCCGCCACACCGGACAAATATCCCCGCCGGCCGGGCATGCCCGGGAAGCGGCCTATCACCGGTTGACTGCCTGGACACACATATCCTGGCCGGCGCAGGCTCTACAGCAGGAGCGCAGTGTTGCTGTGTCCATCTGAATCTTGGGGAGGTGATAGCATGAAATTCTCGATTCCGTTCTCCACATCGCTTGTATACGTCATCCTGCTATTGGTTGCCTGCAGCGGCCCTGGTCAGATTACGACCGTCCCCGCTCCCAAGGCCGATATGGCCAACCCGGCCTCTGTCTACTGCGAGGAGCACGGAGGGACAATCGAAATCCGTACTGAGGCAGGCGGAGAGGTTGGTTATTGCAGGTTCGCAGACGGCTCTGAGTGCGAGGAGTGGGCATTTTTCCGCGGTGAATGTGCTCCGACAAAGAGAGAGTCACCGACCGTAGAGCCGGCCAGTTGCCAGGAGGTGCGCACCATCGCGGAGGAAGCGCTTGGCCGCCAGGCCACAGTGACTGCCGGGGTACCTTTCCAGGACCCCATTACAGGAAAGTCGGGCAGTGCCTGCCAGGCAACGATCACCGGCACAGGTGTTGACTTTGAGAGTCCGGATGAGGTCATGCAGAAACTTAAGGCAGTTTTAGGCGCCAGGGGATGGAGCGAGGATGTGATGTACGCCGCCGATGGCCCGACAGGTACCGGCACCGGGATGATCAACGGTGATCAGTTATGCCTGCTGATAGCCATGTGGATCCCAGCCGGGGAGGCCAGATGCCCTGCCGACAGGCCAATCTCCGAGTGCGAGCTTAAGCCTGAGCAACAACTCTATACCGTTACCCTTACCTGCACGGAGTGAACAGGCCGATTAAAATGGGTGTAATCGCCCTTATTTACCTGGGATTGAATCCGGGATGTTCATAATGGGTTGACACTCTGAGTCAGGCGCCGGATGCCGCCCGATTGAAATCGGCCTGTTGGGGCGCTGCGCGCCGCGCGTCGGCCTGCGCCGACGCGCCGGTCGGCAGAGGCCGACCATTGGCCACAGTAGGGGCGCAGCGCGCTGCGCCCTGTTGGCATCAAGTTAAGCGACTCAAGCGGCCAGGGGCAGAGCGCCGCTCTGCCCCTGCCGGCGCGATTTCCAATCGCCCGCCCCAGAAACTACGCGCGAAGGTAACCATTCAGGCGCTGACTGTAGGGGCGAGGTATACCTGGCCTGTACACCTTCCTGGGCCTGCGGCCGATGGTCGGCCTTCGCCGACCTTTATTTTGGGATGCCCGTGGAAGGGTGTCGGCCTGCGCCGAGACCCCGGTCAGCAAAGGCCAGCCAATTGGCCGCAGGCGTAAAAATGGTGTATGGGCGAGGAATGCCTCGCCCATACAGTCACCGTCTGAATGGTTACACGGCAGCTATCTACGGCTGGATCTCTATCCCGGTAATTAAGATACTGTCCGACTCCACGCTCGTAGCCCCTGCGTCAACTACCGGCAGACGGTAAGCCGGTTGCCCCTGCGGATACATGCCCGTGCGCAGTTGATAATGTCCCGGTGGACATATGGCCGGGATGATCACCTGATGCGGGTCGGCTATCCCCATCCCTGGTGACCATGCTGAAGTCGGGGTGAGTGGCTCTATATCCTGTTGTGCCACCAGATCGCCCTGTGGCCCGATCAGATGGACGAACACAACGTAATTGGTATTGACTTTACGCATGGAACGCCAGCGCAGCGTGACGGCGATGATATCCCCTGGGCGGAAGGTACTCTGTCGCAGCTCAGCACTTTCCAGCATTATCACATTGGCAAGGTTGACCCCCAGCGAAATCGGTATATCTACGCCACCACTCACGGTCAGAGTCACCATATCGCCGGCATGGATCGTCGTGCCTGGGGCTGGTTCCTGCGCCAATATCATACCTTTGGGACGTGGACTCCACACTTCCTCGACGGCAACGGTCAGGCCATCCGACTCAAGCCCGGCCTTGATCATATCTATCGGATACTCCACCACACCAGGCATGACCAGCTCCCGTCCCATACCGCTCACAATAACCGAGACCTCTGTTCCAACCGCTACTGAGGCCCCGGGTGGGGGATTCTGCTCCAGGACTATCCCTTTCTCCCTACCCTGCTCAAATCTTTCTCCTGCCAGTACCAGGCGCAGACCGGCCCACTCGAGCATCTGCCGCCCTTCCTCGACAGGCCGTCCCACCACATCTGGAACACGAACCATCTGCACCTGAGGGGTAAACGTGGCCCACACAGTGGGTTCAGGCGTGGCCGTGGAGACGACAGGCGGAACAGCAGGAGCTGAATAGGCACGGTACACTGCCCACCACAGTGGAATCAGCCCGACGACCGCTACAAAAGCAATAACTCCCAGAATCCAGACCAGTCTGTCGGGGACAGCCTGGGGCGCGGAGATCGGAGGTTGAGCCGGGATTGCTGGCTGCCAGCCGGTGACCTGTTCGCTTTGCCTGCGGTACGCGTCGAGCACGTGGGCCAGTTGCTCGGCAGTGCGGTAGCGCGCGGCCGGTTCCTTGCTCAGCAGCTTGTTGACAATGCGCTCCAGTTGAACAGGTACGTAGGGACAGTGAACGGTTAGCGGCGTTGGTTCCTCACGCATGTGCATGAAAGCCAGTGCGGTCGGGCTCTCCGCCTGGAATGGAGGCACTCCGGCCAGCATCTCATACATCACCACACCGATGCTGTATACGTCGGAGGCAGGAGTAGGTGGACCACCGGCTGCCTGCTCGGGGGCGAAGTAAAGCGGACTGCCCCACACCGTGCTCGATTCCGTAACACCGGACTCGGAGAAAGCTCGCGCAATGCCGAAATCGGTCACTTTGGCTCGCCTGTCACTGGTCACCAGTACGTTCTGGGGTTTGATATCGCAGTGGATGATACCGGACTTGTGTGCGTATCCCACGCCAGCGGCGATCTGGTAGGCGATGTCCACCGCTTCTTTGACATCCAGGCGACCCTTGCGGCGAATAAGGGTCTTCAGGTCCTGCCCGTCCACATACTCCATCACGATGTAATGCCACTCCCCATCCTGTCCCACGTCGTACACGGTCACAATATTGGGATGATCCAGGTTCGCGGCAGCCCGGGCTTCTCGCTGGAAGCGGGCGAGGAACGCTGGATCACAGGCAAAGGTCTCGCGGAGTATCTTTACCGCGACGCGACGCTGAAGCAGCCTGTCAAAGCCGCGATACACCACCGCCATTCCCCCAGAGCCGATCAACTCCTCCAACTGGTAGCGGCCGTTCAACAACAAGGATTCCATTCAAGCCTCCAGAGAGTGCGGATTTAGTGCCTATCCGGAAAACGTAACCGACGCATCCCTATGCGTCGGTATAAGCGGCATAGGGATGCCGCTTGTACGGTTTTTCGGATAGGTTCTTAGCAATGCAGCCCCATAAATAGTTTGCGGGTGCATCTTGTGCCCGTGCACTGGCATATGCTTTGCAGGAACTCAAACGATATGACTCTGTGGATCCGCCCGCCAGAGCACATTCTACCCCAAATTGTAATGACCGACAAGCAGGAGGAGCAGGGGGATTTCGAAGCAAATCCTAATCAGGGGAGGGAATCGAGGCTTTAGCCGGCACAAACGCGGCACAAACCGGCTAAAGTACCCTTACCTACCCGACTCCGGGCGGGAAAAGCGGCGTCGGCGTAGCCCAAATCGCTTCTGCTTCGAACACCCGCAGGACAACTGCGAGCAGTTGTCCTGCACATGGCGCAGCGCGCTGCACCCCTACATTCAGTGTCAGGCAGCCAATTTTCTGAGACAGTCCCCGGTGTAAACCAATTTCACGGAGCAAATGAACCGTCCCATGTTCCCCACCTCTATTTTGCTCTCTCGAATGCGATGCCCGGCCGGGCCATTTGCAGGAAGCGTCCATCTCTGATACAATACTCGCTGCAGCCCGCCGTACAGGCTGGAACAGCCCCCCAAGTTGTGACGTTTGCTCCATTCCTTCAGCGGAGGGATAAGTATGCCTGTTTATGCCCTGGCTAACCAGAAGGGAGGCGTTGGAAAAACAACTACGGCCGTAAACCTGGGCGCATATCTGGCCCATTGGGGGCATCAGGTACTGATCGTAGATGTGGACCCCCAGGCCAATGCCACCTCCTCACTTGGCGTGGACAAAAACAGTGTGCCCCTCTCAACATATGATCTGCTCATCAATGACGTTCCCCTGTCCAGGGTTGTGCGTCCTACCGCCTGGGAACGGCTGGACCTCCTACCCTCCTCTCCCTCCCTGGCCGGTGCCTCGGTTGAACTGATCAGCTATCCGCGCCGGGAGTACAGGCTCCGGCAGGCATTGCAGGCCTTAAATGCGGTAGAGACTCAGGGCAGCGACCGTTCATACGACTATGTGCTGATAGACTGCCCGCCCAGCCTGGGTCTTCTGACCATCAACGCACTGGCGGCTACCGACGGGGTGCTTATCCCGGTGCAGTGTGAATATCTGGCCCTGGAGGGGTTGTCGCAACTGATGCGAACGATTGAGCTGGTGCGACGTGCCCTCAACCCGACCCTGCGGCTACGAGGAGTGGTTATGACTATGTATGACACCCGCACTGTACTTTCACGTCAGGTCGTCGAAGAGGTAAAGCGCCACTTCCCCGGCCAGGTCTTCCGTTCCATCATTCCGCGCAGTGTGCGCCTGAGCGAGGCCCCCAGCTATGGTGAGCCGATTCTCTCCTATGCCCCTCAATCACCCGGAGCGGTGGCTTACGCTGCCCTGACCCGGGAGTTGCTGGCAGGTGACGGCAAATCGTAATCGCGGAGGTGGGTGATGGCACCGCGTAGAAGTGGATTAGGAAAAGGTCTTCAGGCACTGATTTCCTCCGTTGAGGAGGAGGCGCTCACACCGGTACAGGGGGTCATCGAGGTGCCGCTGGCCTCCATCTCACCCAACCCACATCAGCCGCGCGCCCCGATCCGTGACCAGGACCTGGTTGAACTGGCTGCCTCGATCCAGGAACATGGCATACTGCAGCCATTGCTTGTCACCAGAGCAGGTGAAGGTTATCAGCTCATCGCTGGCGAGCGACGCTGGCGCGCGGCGCGCCTGGCCGGGTTGCAGGAAGTGCCTGTATTGGTCAAAGATGTGGCACCCCGCGAGATGTTGGAACTGGCACTGGTGGAGAACCTGCAGCGGGCCGACCTGAATCCCCTGGAAGAAGCAGCCGCTTATTTTCAATTGCTCGAAGAATTTGGGCTGACGCAGGAGCAGATAGCGCGGCGGGTGGGGAAGAGCCGCGTTGCGGTCACCAACACCCTGAGATTGCTGAAATTAAGCACCCCTGTGCAGGAGGCACTGCTTGCGGGCAAGATCAGCGAAGGGCATGCCCGGGCATTGCTGGGGCTGGAGCAGGCCGAGGCTCAGGAAGCTGCGCTCAGGACGGTGCTGAGGAACGGGCTGAGCGTGCGCCAGACAGAGGAACTGGTGCGACAGATGTCCGCTGCCCGCGAGCACAAGACCGCACGGGAAAAGCCCCCCGAGACCAGGGCGCTGGAATCCCGTTTCCGCGAGGCGCTCGGCACCAAAGTCAACCTGACGCGCACCGAAAAAGGCGGACGCATCATAATTTATTTCTACTCAGACGAGGAGCTTGATGCTCTGTACGAGCGCATCGTCGGTACTAATTCCTCATAAAGTCCTTCAGCCTGCGTAAGCGGCTGAGGTGACGCAACCGGCTGAGAGCCTGAGCCTCGATCTGGCGCACCCGTTCGCGGGTTACCCCCAACTTCTTGCCGATCTCTTCGAGCGTATAGGTTTGCCCATCCAAAAGCCCATAACGCAGTTGGAGGATGCGCACAGCGCGCGGGGGAAGCTCCTGGAGCATCTCCTGAAGCAGGGCGCGTAACTCCGCGGTATTCACCTCTTCGTCCGGCATGACGACACGCCCATCTTCGATGAAATCCCCCAGCTCATTCTCGCCCTCATCATCAACAGGCATATCCAGGGACAGAGGATGATAGGAAGCTTTCAGCATCTCCTCTGCCTTCTGCCTGGGTATCTCCAGCTCATCCGCAAGCTCCTGCGAGGTTGGCTCACGCCCTAACTCCTGGGTCAGGCGATGCGCCGTGCGCAGCAGCCTGGTGATCTGATCGCCCATATGCACAGGCACCCTGATGGTACGGCTCTGATCGGCAATGGCACGCGTCACCGCCTGCCTGATCCACCACGTGGCATAGGTGGAGAACTTGTGCCCCAGCCGGTAGTTAAATTTGTCGGCAGTGCGCACAAGCCCGATATTCCCTTCCTGGATCAGATCAAGAAAGGGCATGCCCCGGCCAATATACTTTTTGGCAACGCTGACCACCAGACGCGAATTGGCACGGATGAGGTGCGCCCGGGCAGCCAGACCATCCTCAACGATCGCCTGGAGACGTTCCCTTTCCTCCGGCGTCAGATCATCGCGCTTCAGTTCCTTCTGCGCGGCCCGGCCTGCCTCCATCCTTTTGGCCAGCTCTACCTCTTCCTCAGCAGTAAGCAGGGGTACCTGGCTGATCTCCTTCAGGTATAGCCCCAGGGGATCGTCCATGCCGATGGCGTCCAGGTAATCCTCTTCTTCCTCATAAATCTGCTCGTACTCCGGGATTTCGCCTTCTTCCTCCTCTGCTTCTCCAGGCATCCCAACTTCGATACCGGCCTCGAACAGCATGGTGAGGATATTATCCAATTCTTCCAGGTTTTCCTCTACGTGAGGGAAGGCGTACAGGATGTCATCGTAAGTAACGTACCCCTGCTCAGCCGCTTTGCGCAGTAGATATTCCTCGCCGCCTGCTTCTGTGTTTTCCAGTAACTCGTTCTCCAGACAAAGTTCCATTTCCATCTCTTACTCTCTAGGACGGCAGCCAGAGTATCAGGGGTGCCCTTAGCAGGCGCGAACTGAAGCGCACACTGCGGGTGGGCAACTTAAGTCGGCGCCTCATGGAGTACCCCTGCCATGCCACCGCGCTAAAGCATATCACGCAATTGTTTGATTGACATTAGAATCCGCTATATTGTACAGCTCTCCGTATTTTTTACGCAAATAGCGGATGTACGGTTCGATCCTCAGCTCATCCCCGGTAACGCGCCTGACCAGCTCAAAGGTCGTGTACTTGCGCCCATGTCTGTGGATATTCTCCCGCAGCCATTCCAGCAATGTGGCAAAGTTACCGGCTTCCATCTCGCCGGTGATCTCCGGATGGGCACGGAGTGCAGCCTCGAAGAACTGGGCGCTCAGAATGTTGCCAAGCGTGTATCCATGGAACATACCGCCAATGACACCATTGTACCAGTGCACATCCTGGAGAACCCCTTCCCTGTCGCTCTCCGGCATGATGCCCAGGTCCTCCGCCATGCGTGTGTTCCAGGCCTCTGGTAGCTCACGCACGCTTAACTCCCCCTCAAGCAGGCGGAGTTCCAAGTCAAAACGCATGAGAACATGCAGGTTGTAGGTCACTTCGTCAGCTCCGACACGGATCGGCGAGCACTCGACTTTGTTGATCGCCTGGTAAAAGGCTTCCAGTGACACATTGCCCAACTGATCGGGAAACAGTGCCTGCAACCCGGGATAGAAGAAGCGCCAGAAGCTCAGACTGCGCCCCACAAGATTTTCCCACAGGCGCGATTGGCTCTCATGAACACTGAAAGACGCACCTGATGCCAGAGGAGTGCCCTCAAATTTTTCATCAATGCCCTGCTCGTAAATACCATGTCCGGCCTCATGGAGAGAGCCAAACAGCGCCTCATCCAATGCGTTTTCCGCAACGCGCGTGGTAATGCGCACGTCGCCGATCGAGAAACTGGTGGTGAATGGGTGCGGTGATTTATCCTGACGCCCACGTGTAAAGTCGTAGCCCAGGCGGCGGAGCACCTCGCTCCCAAAAGCCAGTTGTTGCTGCTCCGAGAAGAACTGATGCAGGCACGCATCGTCCAGAGGAGGCTGGCTGATGATCTCCCGCACCAGGGGCACCAGCTGTTCGCGCAGACCGGCAAAGACGGCACGCACGGTCTCGGCCCGCACACCGTAATCCTGCAGATCAATCAATGGATCGGCTATATGCTCGTAGCCTGGGAAGAATTCGGCCAGTTGACGGCTCAGATCAAGTGTTCTTTCCAGGTAAGGCCGGACACGGGCGAAATCACCCGCAGGATATGCTTCTCTCCAGAGCTGGAAGGTGGCGCTCGTGTGTTCAGAGAGCCGGGCTACAAAATCAGAGGGAATCCTCACCGCCTGCTCATAGTCACGCCGTGCCACCCTGATCAGGCTGGCTTCATCGGAGTCGTAAGACAGGCTTTCCTCGTAGGGCCGCAGTTCGTCTAACAACCTGCCCAGGCCGGGATCGGTGGCCCTTTCGTGCACCAGTCGCCTGAGGATGGCGATCTGTCGCATTCGTGCTGGTGCTCCCCCGGCCGGCATACAGGTATGCTGATCCCATGCGAGAAGCGCCGCAGCTCCTTCCAGATCGCGGATTTCTCTCAAGCGGGCTTTCAATTCCTCAATTTTGCTCTCCATGATGTGACCGTCCAGATCAGGCTGACCACCAAACTGCCTTTGATTATACTCATCATGCTTCTGGACACAAGTCACATATGAGCGTGCCGCTGTAGCCGGTCCCCTGACTGTGTAGCTTGACAGTCACCCTCTTTTCCCTATAATCAGTACGGCTACAGGGCCTCGTTTGGGAGGGTCCACGACAGGTTGATTCTTCGACTGTGGGGTTGAGCGCCTGGGAAAGTGTAAGGGGTCTGGCGGAATGAAGGTTTTGACCTATGGCTCGCGGAGTGCATGTTATACCTGGCTTGCTGCCTGTGCCTTGCTTTTGGTCCTCTCTTGCGGAACGGTTGCTCTTCAAGGCTGTGGTGCTGCGCTCACGCCCACTGCCACGCCACAACCGGTAGTCACCGCATTGGCCACATCAGGTGCCCATACCTCTGCGCGTGTGTGCTCTCCTGCCGTGGTTACGTCGTCGCCCACTGCTGTACCCACCGAAACTTTAGCACCCACCGCCACCCCTACCCCGCCCCCTACCAGCACGCCACAGCCCACTGCCACAAAGACTCCACCTCCTACCAGCACGCTACAACCCACCGCTCCCCCGACTGTGCTTACTCCAGAAGATACGCCGTCTGTGCCGACCCTGACCTCCGTGCCGCCCACCCCCACATCCTCCTTCTACCTTTTACCCCCATCTGGCCGGACATTCGCCACATTGGACGAGTTTTGGGATGGGACGGCATGGTGGGAGCTGGAGGCATTCGACGTAGGCCTGCCCGTGGGCGAGTCTGATACTGTCTACCGGGGTGGTGGTGAGTTCTGGTCTTACCTGCACGCCAGTTTCCAGTCAGCAGGCGTTGTTGATCAGTGCGGAGATCCCGTGCCTTTCCCCGGCTGTGTGACGCTCTGGAAAAGCTACGACGGTGGGCTGCACTTCACCCTTGAAAATCCTCGCTGCCTTTTTTCGTGCCTCTCGTGCCCCTGCCAGGCCAGAGATCATACCCACCAGCAGCAATATCCGCGCGTCTTCTTCGAACCCGGGCAGGCATACATCGTCTACGAGTGGGGTGCGGGCGTCTACATGCGTACTTCGCACAACGGCGTTGACTGGTCGGGTGAGGCATACGTGCCGGGTACCGGACAGTGGTATGCAGACCAGAACAGGCCATGCGCCGATGCAGAGTCCATAGGTCAGCATCCCAATATCTATAACGAAACGGAGTACGGCAACTGCCTGGTGGGCGCGCCGCCGGGGATTTACGTGGAGGGTGACCTGTTGTACGTTTTCGTTGGCCTGGGACGCGATCCCGGCCATATGGGTTGCTTTGTGGGGAACAGGCATGCCGGGGCCAGAGGGCTGCGCAAATGCGCCTCGAACCCTCTTTTCGGCGCCGAAAATGGTTACGGGCCATTGGATGCGTTCGGTGCGGACGCCAATCCCTACTTTGAGTTCCGTACCATCTCCTCGGCCGATGTCGTGCGCGTCGGAGACCGCTATTATATGGCTTATGAGGGTGTGCGCGGCCCGAGCAATCCCACCGTTGTTGATGACCAGTTCGGGCTGGGGTTCGCGCGCAGTGTGGGGCCGGCGATTGACGGCCCGTGGGAGAAATTCCCCGGCAATCCGGTGCTGATGGATGTGGCGAACAATTGGGGCATTGGCCACGCTGACCTTGTGATCGTGGGCCCCGCGACTTATATGTACACTGCTACCTCTCAGACAACGCGGGGCAGGTATGTTCTGGTAAAATAGGGAGACGAACTCAGATGAAACCATCCATTCACCACATTGCCATCGCCGTGCGCGATATGGACGCAGCGTTGACGCTCTACACCCAGGCATTGGGACTCGAGGTGAGTGCGCGCCGCCAGGTGCCGGAGGAGGGAGTGGAGATTGCGTTCCTGCCCGCCGGTGACGGCGAGATCGAGCTAATCCGCCCTCTGGACACGGAAAACAGTGTGGCGCGTTTTCTGGAGAAACGGGGGGAGGGATTGCATCATATCTGTCTCAGAGTGGCGTGTGTCGAGGAAGCGCTGGAACGTCTGCGTCAGGCCGGGGTGAAGACGATCGGCGAGGAGCCGCGCACCAATGTCGCAGGCCACCGCTACATTTTCCTCCATCCCCTCTCGACCCGGGGAGTGCTGATAGAGCTGTACGAAGAGAGCTGAAGTGCCCATCCGTGTACTGCCGGACGAGATAGTCTCCCAGATCGCTGCCGGTGAGGTCATCGAGCGCCCCTCGTCGGTGGTCAAGGAGCTTGTCGAGAACAGCATAGATGCCGGGGCGCGTGAGATACGCGTCGAGGCGCGTGCAGGCGGCAAGCGTTACATCCGCGTCAGCGACGATGGCTGTGGCATACCGGCCGCCGAGGTCGAGCTGGCCTTTCATCGCCACTCGACCAGTAAGCTGGCGACAGCCGAAGACCTGGCACGTATCACGACCCTGGGTTTCCGCGGCGAGGCATTGGCCTCCATCGCTGCGGTGAGCAGGGTGACCTGCGAGACACGGGCCAGAGGTGAGCCGACGGGCACGCTGATCCGTCTGGAAGGTGGGCGGGTGGTGACGCGCCGCGAGAGCGGCCGGCCACCGGGAACGAGCGTAACCGTGGAAGACCTTTTCTTCAACCTTCCGGCCCGGCGCAAATTCCTGCGTGCCGATCGAACCGAGCAGGGACATATTGACGCCTGGCTGACCAGATACGCGCTGGCATATCCAGCGCTGCGCTTCACGCTGGTGCAGGATGGCAAAGAGGTCTTCCGCTCGCCTGGAAACGGCCGCCTGCGCGACGTGCTGATCGCAGTTTACGGCCTGGAGGTGGGAGCGGCTGCACTTGAGATTACCCCTTCACCTGACGTCTCCGTAGAGACGGGGGAGGATGGCGTCCGGGTGTCCGGCTTTGTCAGTCCGCCATCTCTCCATCGGGCTAACCGTGGCTACATCACGATATTCGTCAACGGGCGCTGGGTGCAGGATGCCCTGCTCAGCTATGCCATTGTCCAGGCATATCACACCCTGCTCCCGGCCGGCCGTTACCCGCTGGCAGTGGTGATGGTGGCACTTCCCCCAGAAGAAGTGGATGTGAACGTCCACCCGGCTAAAGCGGAGGTACGCTTCCGTGACGGGGATATGGTCTTCCGCGCGGTGCAGAAGGCGGTGCGGCGCACGCTTATGGAACAGCCCGCGCCGCCGACTCCATCCGCTCACCTCGCCCGGCCGGTGTTCCCGGCCGGAGATGAGGAGGCGCGCGAGAGCAGGAGGGAGCGCCTGGCCGCTTTAAGCACCGGTCAGATGAACCTGGACATCCCCGTGCAGAGGCTGGAGGTCAGGAAACGTCTCTCCCCGCTGCGCGTGGTCGGGCAGATAAACGCGACTTACATTGTGGCCGAGGGGGAGGGCGGGATATACCTGATTGATCAGCATGCTGCTCACGAACGTATCCTGTTCGAGCAGTTATGGGCGGAGAAGGAACAGGCCGGTGTGGCCTCACAGGTGCTGCTGGAGCCGCGTCTGGTGCAACTGTCGCCGGAAGCGGCCACTCTGACAGGTAAACATGCGGAGATGCTGGAGAGACTCGGCTTCCTGGTCGAACCGTTCGGGGGAGCGACGGTGCTGGTCCGCGCGCTGCCGGCGGTTGTGGCGCAGGCGGACCCCCTCCAGGTGTTGGAGGATGTGGCAGCAGCACTGAGCACGGGCGGCGATCCGTTATCCGGTCCTGTTGAGGAGGCCGTAATACGCCATGTCTGCAAACGCGCCGCGATCAAGGCCGGGCAGGTGATGAGTCACATGGAGATGGAAAAGCTGGTGCGGGCGCTCGAACAATGCAACAATCCCCATACATGTCCCCACGGACGCCCCACGATGATTATGCTGAGCGTGGAGCAGCTTGCCCGCGAGTTTGGCCGGTAGTCAGGTTTTATCGGGTGCCGTTTGGGCTGCGCTCCCCCTCTTACACCTGGCGACATATTCGAGTATCTCCTCGGCGCTGCGATAGGCTGCCTCGCCGCTGGCACCGAGCATCGCGGCCAGTTCGGCGACCCTGTCCCTGCCTTCAAGGCGCCTGACCCGGGCGACGGTACGTTCACCTGAAGGGGTTTGCTCGATGTGTTTTTCGACATGGTAGTGTACATCCCCAAAGCCGGCCAGTTGCGGCAGGTGGGTTATGCAGAGGACCTGATGAGCAAACCCCTCCTCTCCCATCCCGACCGCCAGTCGCCACAGTTTCTCGCCGACCGTTGCGCCAACACGCCCGCCGATGCCCTGGTCTATCTCGTCGAAGATGAGGGTGGGCGTCTCGTCGGCGCGGGAGAGCACGGTTTTCAGCGCCAGCATCAGGCGTGAGGTCTCCCCACCTGAGGCGATCTTCGCCAGCGGCTTCAGCGGCTCGCCCGGGTTGGGGGAGATGAGGAACTCGACCTGGTCTATGCCGGTGGAGTCGAAGGCCACGCGCAGGGATTGGAGAGCGGAGGCCGCGGATTGTAACATACAATCTCTTAGCTGGGCTTCGTCAAGCGGCACACCATCGGGGTCTTCACGCCATTGAAAATCTACGCTGAACCTGGCACCCTCCATACGCAGGTCGCGTAATTCCCTTTCAAGCTCTGATGCCAGGCGCCGGGCAGCCTCTCGTCGCTTGAGGGAAAGCGTCACAGCCAGCCTGCCCAGCTCTGTCACCAGCCGCTCCTCCTCTTCTCGTAGCACGGCGATGCGCTCTTCGCTGTGGGTAATCGTTTCCAGCTCAAGGGCAGCCTTTCTGGCGTACTCGAGCACATCCGTTATGGTGGGCCCGTATTTGCGCTCCAGGCGCCGGATAACGGCCAGCCTGTCCTCGACCTCCTGAAGCCTCCGGGGATTGTACTCAAGCTGCTCCCGATAGTCACGCAGGGTTCTGGCCAGCTCTTCGAGCTGGTAGCCAGCGCTCTCAGCGAGCTGGAGTTGTGGCCTGAGCGCCGGGTCTATGCGCACCAACCCCTCTATGGCCTGAATGGCTACACCCAGCAGGTCAAGGGCCGCAGCGCCTCCCCTCTCGTCCCCCTCAAGCAGGTGGAGTGCCTCGCCGCTCAGCCCGGCCAGTTGCTCAACGTTGGCCAGTCTGAGCCGCTCTTCGAGCAGTTCCTCTTCTTCGCCTGGTCTGAGGGCAGCCGCTGCAATTTCGCCGATCTGGAAGTTTAGCAGATCGGCCCGGTGCGTCAGTTCCTGCTCGCTGCGCAAAAGGTTTTGCAGCTCCCGACGCACTGCGCGCACCCGTTCTGCCAGTTGCGCCACCTGCGCTCGTAACGGCAGCAACTCCGCATAGCGGTCCAGCAGGTTAATGTGCTCGCGCACGCGCAGCAGAGAAAGGTGCTCGCTTTGACCGTGGATGTCCACCAGTTTCGCGGCCACCTCGCGCAGCAGTGTCAGAGTGACGACACGGCCGTTAATGCGACAGATGGTGCGGCCGCCGCTGCGCACCTCGCGTCCCAGGCACAGAAACTCCGGCGCTTCCCCCTCCAACCCTTCCTGCGCGAGCAGGGGCGCAAGCTCTCGTTGCTGCGCGGGGTTAAGATAGAAGGTAGCCTCAACGATGGCACGCCCGGCTCCGGCACGGATAACGCCGCTGTCGGCCCGTCCGCCCAATACTACTTCTACTGCATCCACAATGATGGACTTGCCTGCCCCCGTCTCGCCGGTCAGCACAGAGAGGCCTGGCTCGAAGGTCAGTTGCAGCCGGTCAATGATGGCGAAGTCCTGGATGCATAACTCGGTCAACACAGAGTTCACTTCCTCCTTCTATACCCGGCGGCCAGGGCGCAGGCGGAAGCCCGCCGTGCTCACCGCCGTGATCACATAAACGGTATCCCACAACAGGCCAAATAACCTGCCAGAGCACAGTCCGCTGGTGAAATAATCGGCGATGCTGTCCGGTACGATGCCACCTCCCAGGAGAAGCAGTGAGGAGAAGGCCAGCTTGGGGAGTGCCGCAGCGACAATAATGACGCATACGATCATCCAGAGGTACGGCGAGCGACGTCTCCGCACGGCCATGTGGACAACCTCGGCTATCCCCGCACCCGCCAATGGTCCCAGCACGATGGTGTACCAGCCCAAGGTCGGGATCAGCAGGCTGGCTACAAATGCCAGTGGGAATGTGATGATACCGGCGATTAAATAATTGACAGGCCGGAAATCGGCATAGAAAGCTCGCTGTTGCCTGTTGACACATTGCCGGCAGCGGTATCCTACTGGTGTCTGCACTACGCATTTGACACAGATAGGCTGTCCGCAGCGGTTACAACGCAGATAGGTCTCGACGTCAGGATGGTTGACACAATGGAGAGGTTCGTTCATCGGTCATCACCTGTTGCTATTTGGGCATCAGACGCTTCGCTAATGTTTTGTAGAAGTAGTTGCGCTCCTGTACCCGTGCGAAACGGGCGACGTGTTGACTGGCTTCTATGATCACCTCATCCCCCTTCTTCAGCCGCTCCTGTACCTCGCCGTCCACGGTGAGCACTGCCGGTCGTCCCCCGGCGACGGTGAGCCGCACCGTCGCTCCCCCGCCCAGCACCAGGGAATGCGCCATGCTCAGGTGAGGTGCGATGGGCACCACAAGGATGTTGCGCGATTGCGGGGAGAGGACCGGGCCGCCGGCTGCGAGGGCGTAGGCGGTGCTGCCTGTCGGGGTGGCGATGACCAGCCCGTCGGCGACATAGGTGGTTAGATACTCCCCGTCAATTGAGACGGCCAGGTGCACGACCTTGGCCCGCGCTCCTCGCCCTACCACCACGTCGTTCAGAGCCTCAGCGTGTCGGGTGGGGGTTTCTCCGCGCAATACCGTTGTCCGCAGCATCATACGTTCCTCGATCCAGAACTCTCCATTGAATATTTGTGCGAGCACCTCCTGCCACCCGCCCGGGCCGATCTCGGTTAGAAAGCCCACTCTGCCCAGATTGATCCCCAGGATGGGAATGCCGAAGGTGGCTGCGGCACGTGCCACGCGCAGGATGGAGCCATCGCCGCCCAATGTCACTAAAAGCTCAGCCGGGGTCTGACACAGACGAGGGGAAAAGTCGGTTATAGGGCACACTTGTGCTCTTCCCCCACTTGATTCGATCCAGGCCGCAATCTCTCCAGCCAGAGGGAGGGCGCGAGCGATACGGGGGTTGTAGGTAACGATAACTTGCTTCACGTTTCCCCAAGGCCAAATTGTTAAGCCAGGTGCACCTGCTCTCTGACCCATGCCACCACGCCGGCTACCGGCACCTGCATTTGTTCTCCGCTTTCCATATCACGCACGATCACCATCCCGGAGGAGAGTTCCTGCTCGCCCAGGATAATCGTATAGCGCATTCCACGTTTGCTGGCCTCGCGGAGCTGGCTTTTCAACCCGCGCTGTCCGAAGGCAATCCATGTCCCGATACCAGCACTGCGCAGGGCGTACGCCAGGCGCACGGCCTCCTGGCCGGCCTGTGGCCCCAGGTGGGCTACAAAAACTGCCGGTGCAGGGAGAGGAGGCACCTGCACGCCGAAATGTTTCATCGCCATAACTATGCGCTCCAGTCCTGAGCCGAACCCCACTCCCGGCGTTGGAGGGCCGCCGAGCATCTCGGCCAGTCCATCATAACGGCCTCCCCCGCAGACGGCGCTCTGGGCACCTATCCCTGCGGCCCAGACCTCAAACACGGTCTTGGTATAGTAGTCCAGTCCGCGCACCAGGCGATGGTTGATCACATATTGCCGTCCCAACAGGCTGAGGTACTCTCGCAGCCTGGCGAAATGTTCCTCACACTCCACGCACAGGTAATCCATGATGTGGGGCGCCCCTTCGATGACGGGCTGACACACCTGGGCTTTGCAGTCCAGCACGCGCAGCGGGCTGCGTTCCAGCCGGCGGCGGCAGTCATCGCAGATATGGTCGGTATGTTCAGCGTAGTAACGCTTCAGTACCTCAATGTATCCCGGCTTACATTTGGGGCATCCGGTTGAGTTCAGTTGAAAGGCCAGTTCCTGAAAACCCAAACCCGCGTACAGGTCCCATGCCAGCAGCATGACTTCCAGGTCCGCGAGTGGATCCTGTTCTCCCAGGATTTCGACGTTAAATTGGGTGTGCTGACGGAAGCGCCCCGCCTGGGGGCGTTCGTAGCGGAATATCGGGCCGCAGGTGTAGAGTTTGACCGGCTGCGTACGCACCTGCAGGCCGTTCTCGATATAGGCGCGGATCACGCCGGCGGTGAACTCCGGGCGCAGAGTGATGCTGTGTCCGCCTTTATCCTCGAAGGAGTACATCTCCTTGTCCACGATATCGGTGCCCTCTCCAACGCCACGCGCGAACAGCTCGGTTACCTCGAAAACGGGTACATCAATGCGCTCGAAGCCGCACAGCTCTGCCAGGCGTCGCGCCCGGGTGAGCACATAATCCCAATAAGGCTGGTCCTCCGGCAAGATGTCGAGTGTGCCGGTCGGCCTCTGGTAACGGGGCATATGTTGCTTCCTCCTGAGCGAGTTTGGGATGATGGTATTATAGCCTAAGTTTGGGCAGTTGTCTAACTGTTTTGGCATTGAACACATCTTGGGGCTACGAGGGGATAACAAAAAGGGGCTGCCCCAACTTCATTTGTCGGGGCAGCCCGCCGCCTCCTTTTGGTGAGGTAACGAGAAATTATTACTCAGAGCGAGACTGAGGGAGGCATCCTGCGCTCACCCTAGTGGAACGACCTCAGGCGAATTATTCTGCAGCGTAATTACCTGCCCGGCTGCCTGCCGCCTTGTGCCGATTGGAAAGCGACCTTTACGGGCGCCTGCGCCGACGCGGAAACAGCAATCGGCGCAGGCCGACCGAAGGCCTGCGGCCCAAAGTGGGCGACTTCAGTCGCAGGGGTAGGCAGTTACCTGCAAACAGAGATAGGAAGGTGACTGAGGGAACATTATACTATAGCAGTAATCGCCGTTCAGGAAAAGTCCAGGGTATACTTGGGTGTTCGAAGCAAAAGCGACTTGGGCTACGCCGACGCCGCTTTTCCCGCCCGGAGTCGGGTAGGTAGGGGTACTTCAGCCGGTTTTTGCCGCGCTTGCGCCGGCTAAAGCCTCGACTCCCTTCCTGGATTGGGATTTGCTTCGAACACCCATACTTTCCAGCGGGCGGGACCTGCTGGCCGCGTGGGGTTGGCAACTCCCCAACTGTGGGGTTGCTCTTACCTCCATGATTTGCTGCGCAAGCCGTTACAGGGTGTTTGAAGTAACTCCCATGCCAGGGCTGTCGCCCTGCACTCCGATGAATGAAAATCAATCGGGTGTAATCGCCCTTATCTACCTGGGATTGAATCCGGGATGTTCATAATTGGTTGACACTCTGAGTCAGGCGCCGGATGCCGCCCGATTGAAATCGGCCTGTTGGGGCGCTGCGCGCCGGGCGTCGGCCTGCGCCGACGCGCCGGTCGGCAGAGGCCGACCATTGGCCACAGTAGGGGCGCAGCGCGCTGCACCCGGTCTATTGGCCACAATTCAACGAGATTCGAGCGCAGATTGGGCGACTTTGCTCTCCGGTAAATGAGAGCAACTGCACCCATTTCAATCGGCCTGAGCAGGTATCTGCTCTTGCAAGCCTGTAACTCTGCTCCCTCTCATGTGTTCCATGTTGTAGAGGGCTTGGGGGCACCTGCGCGGGTTGTGTCCGCGAGCAGCCCCGGCCGGGCGAACACGTAAGGAGAGAAGCCAGATGGAAAGATACGCTCGTATCACCGGGTGGGGCAAATCCGTGCCCCAGCGCGTCCTTACCAACCATGACCTGGAGCAGATGGTGGATACCTCGGATGAGTGGATCGTCACACGCACGGGCATCCGCGAGCGACGTATCGCCGGCCCGGATGAGACGACAGCCACAATGTCGGTGGACTCCTGCCGCAAGGCATTGGAGGTGGCAGGGGTCTCTCCTGAGGAAGTGGACCTGATCATAGTTGCCACCTCGACGCCGGATTACCTCTGCCCGCCGGTCTCAAGCATAGTCCAGCATCAATTGGGTGCGACCCGTGCCGGCGCGTTCACGCTGGGGGCTGGCTGTACCGGCTTCGTCTACGGTTTGGTGACGGCCAGCCAGTTTATCGAAACCGGTTTGCTCAACAGAGTGCTCGTCGTGGGCGTGGAAAAGCTCTCCGCTGCTGTGGACTGGACCGATCGCAGCACCTGTGTCCTGTTCGGGGATGGAGGCGCGGCTGTCCTGGTCGAGGCCAGTGATCAGCCGACGGGCATACTGAGCTGCGAGCTTGGCTCTGATGGCAGCGATTGGGACGCGCTGTTCTACCCTGGCGGCGGCTGCGTCAAACCTTTCAGTGAGGAGGTGCTGCGCAATCGGGAGCATTACCTGCGTATGGACGGACGGCGGGTCTTCAAGTTTGCCACGCGTAAGATGACCGAGTCGGTTATCAACGTGGTACGGGCCAGCGGCCTCACCTGGGATGACATTGAACTGCTCATCCCCCACCAGGCCAATGCCCGGATCATCGAGATGGCTGTTCAGCGGCTGGGCATCGCTCCGGAGAAAGTGGTGGTCAACGTTGACCGCTACGGCAACACTTCGGCTGCCTCAATTCCACTTGCGCTGTGCGATGCACTGGAGGAGGGGCGGCTGCGCTCCGGTGACCACGTGGTGCTGGTCGGTTTCGGGGCGGGGCTGACCTGGGCTGCGGCGGTACTGCACTGGCAACCGGAGCGGGTGGCCGGCGAGGCCATCGCTGTGAATAACTGGCCGCTGTTTTCAAGCCTGTTTCAGCCTGTTGCTAAAGTGCGTAATGCTGTATGGAGTACCCAGGTGTACGCGAGGGCCCGTTTGCAGGACCTGGCCCTGGCGGCCAGAGCGCCGATCAACCAATGGCAACGCTGGCTCAGGAGATAGCTACTTACCGCCACATATACCTGTCCCCTCATCTGGATGATGTGGCCCTCTCCTGCGGGGGGTGTGTCTGGCAACAGGTGCAGTCCGGCGAGCAAGTGTTGGTGGTGACCGTCTTTGCCGGCAGCCCGCCGCTTCCTCTCTCGGGTTTCGCTGCGGAGATGCACGAGCGCTGGCAACTGTCAAAAGATGCGCCGGCCATGCGGCGCGCGGAGGACCTGGAGGCAATGACCTTGCTGGGAGCGCAGGCCTGGCACTGGCCGTACACCGATTGCATATACCGGCAGGCTCCAGATGGCCGTTTCCTCTACACCAGCGAAGGGGCGCTGTTCGGAGCTGTGGATGCCGCCGACGAGGCGCTGGCAGCCGCATTGACAGCCCGCGTAAGGACCCTTCCGCTGGCACGTGATGGAATACTGTATGTGCCTCTGGGGGTGGGGGGACACGTGGATCACAGATTGGTGCGCCGTGCTGCCGAGTGTTCCGGCTTCCGTCTACGCTACTATGAGGATTACCCCTATGCCGAAAATGAGCGGGCTTTGCTCACCGTCCTGACCGGTCGGCACTGGAAAGCCAAACTGTGCCCTCTCTCCGACCGGGCATTGGAGGTGAAAATCGCCGCGATTGCACGCTACCGCTCGCAGTTGGGGATGCTTGGCGCTGACATCGCGGAGGCTGCGGAAAAGGTGCGGGCTTTCGCCAGGCGTACCGGTGGCAATATGTCGGCGGAACGCTACTGGTTCCCCGGCCCGTGATGTTGTTGGCCGGGCGCACTTGCCGGTGTTTCAGAGAGTGGCACCATCCGATGCCTGGCGTAGAACGTGAATACGCACCTGACGCCAGGGTATCACCTGGTGGAGACAAAAGCAGGCGGCGTGGAGAACAGATTGTTTAGCAGTGCTCTCAAGGCCTGCTGATCTGCGAGCAGCACGTAAGCCCCATCTGGTGTGATCCAGAAGTGGGTGCAGCCCTGGTCTATGGCAGCGCTGGTGATACGTTCGGTGGGGATGGTGGCGGCAGCAGTGGCCAGGTCCGCCAGTTCCGCCAGCGACAGGTCGCTATCTATCGCAGTGCTAAGGGTGGACCAGAGTTGAGGCGCGTTGTTAATCAGAGCCGGAAGCATATCAGATTGCAGGATACGATCGCGCGCTGCCAGAACTAACTGCCTCTGCCTGGCCGTGCGGTCGAAATCGCCGCCGGATGTGGCGCGGGTGCGGGCATACTTCAGAGCTGTAGCTCCATCCAGATGGTGCCGACCGGCCGGCAGGTAGAACGGATCGTAGCCGTTTCCGCTGTCCGGGTAGTTGGGGTCGTAGATAGAGTACGGGACGTCCACGTCCAGCCCGCCGATGGCGTCAACCAGGGTGACAAAGACGTTGAAGTCTATCAGCACGGCATGTTGCACCGGGATCCCGAGAGTGGCTGAAACGGTCTGCCTGGCCAGAGCCAGTCCCCCTGTCCCATCGAGTTCCCCAAGTGCGTAAGCGGTGTTGATGCGCCCCTCACCGTGGCCAGGAATTTCCACGTACAGGTCACGTGGAATGGATAGTATCACCATACGCCGGTTCTCACGATCAAGATAGAACAGCATCAGTGTGTCGGTGTTTCTCAGATCGCTTTCCGGGCCACGGCGGTCAACCCCCAGCAGTAACAGCGTGACCGGCTCAAGTTTAACATGAGGTGTGGGCGTGGGTGTGGGCAATGTCTTTATGGAGGCTGCCAGTACAAAGGTGGGAGTGGGTACTGCCGTATGGACGGGTTGTGGCCTGGCCGCGGGCTGCTTGCCGGCGTGGCAGGCCGCAGTGAGAGACAGAATCAGAAGCATAATCAAAACCCTGGTGGACTTCGTCGGCGTTGTAAAGCTGTTGGTGTGGATCATCTACTCATCTCCATTTATGCCCACGGCTTGCAGCAATTCCTCAAGCCTGTCCTCCTGGATTAGCAAAACGCGTCCTGTGCCCGGCGCGGTATAGGGAACGGTGCAGCATTCTTCGAGAGAAATGGCGGCGATTTCCTCGGCTGTCAGATTGTTCACCATCAGGGCCAGGTCTATGGCTTCGCTGAGGGAAAGGTTTGTCTCCAGATCGCTCGACACCGACGACCACAGTGCCGGCGCCTGGGCGATCAGGCCGGCCAGGACCCCCGGCTGGGTTACGCGCCTGTAGACCGCCAGCGCGATTTGCTGCTGACGGAAGGTACGGTCGAACCCCGCCTCAGGTACAACTGTGGTGCGAGCGTAGCGGAGCGCAGCGGCGCCGTCGAAGAGGTGACGGCCTGCCGGTATGAAAAGCGGCTCGCTCCCACCATGGCCGTCCGGGAAGTCAGGGTCGTCAATCTGATAGGGTACATCAACTTCTACCCCTCCGATGATGTCAATCAGCTTGACGAAGCCCTCGAAGCGCAGCAGGATGACGCGCTCAACACTTAACCCTAACGTGGCTGAGATGGCCTGGCCTGCGAACACCAGGCCATTGCCGGCCTCTTCTTCTCCCAGTCTGTAAAGGCTGCCGGCAGTGGCCTGATCTCCACCGGGCAGGTCAATATACAGGTTGCGGGGGATGGAGATCAGGAGGGCATATCTGGCTGAATCTTCTCTGCGCACCAGGTGGAGGAGCATCAGAGCATCAATTTCATTGGAGCGGGCACTTTCTCCATCGCTGCCGAGAATAAGAAGAGAAAGCGGGACATTCGTCTGATATGATTGTTGGCGCGGCAATGGGCCTGGCGCAGGCGAGGAACCGGGAGTGCGAGTGGGAGTCAGTTCTGGAGTGGGTGTTGCAGCAACCTGATCCGGCCCGGTGATGGCCAGCGTGTGGATCAGCCCTGCGATGCCGCCTACAATGAGAGCCAGCAGAGCAAATACAGCGCCGTAGCGGAGTAGCAGATGGAACATTGGTATGCTCTTGCGTGCCTGCTGCTTATCCAGCTTGTGTCTCAACGCGTACCAGGAGCGGTCGGGATGGAGGGGCACCTGATCTCCTGCGACATGCAATGTGCCGGTCAGCATGGCGGCTGTTCTGGTCAATTTTTCCAGGCGCGCACGACAGGTTGGACAGGCAAGGATGTGGGCCTCGACCCGCTCGAGGTGATCCTGTTTACCTGTTTCCCTTTGAGCGTCCAGATAGGAGATTAGCTGACGGTCGCTCAGGTGTTTATTCACTATGAACCATCCCCGATGACACTCCGGAACCGGGCCTTCGGTCGGGGGATCCGGCTGAAGCCCCTGCTCCGGTATCTTGTTTGAACTGTAGGGGCAAGACTGACCTCGCCCGTACACCCTTTTGAGTCACGGGCACTCGGGTTTCAGAGTCCGCTACTTTGTCGAGCAATTCGTCTCAAGCTGTATTTCCTGCTCCAGCAGGCTGGCCAGTACCTGGTGACCATAGGCCACGCGCGATTTGGCGGTGCTCACTGTGCAGCCCAGGGCAAGTGCTATCTCCGGGTAGGAAAGCTCCCCAAAATAGCGCAGAATGAGAGCCTGGCGTGATTTGCGCGGTACCTGTTCCAGCGCTTCCCAGACCATCTGTTGTGTCCCCACCAGTTCAAGCACCATATCCGGCCGGTGAGCGGGCGTTTCGTCTTCCGGGTCGTAGCCGGCCTCAAGCAATGATTGCAGGGAGAGCCAGCGGGCACGACGGGAGCGGCGCTGAATGTCCCGGCAGCGGCCGGTTACTATGATCTTAAGCCAGGTGCCGAAGCTGGCCTGGTGTGGATCGAACCGCTCCAGGTTGTTAAAGGCGTACAGGAAGGCCTCCTGTGTGGCATCCTCGGCATCGTCTAAGTTTTGTAGAAGCAGGTAGGCCAGCCTGAGAATGGCCGGGTAGTGCATATCATGGAGTTCCCTGGCCGCAATCTCGTCACCCGCCAGGGTACGCTCAATCAGCTCCTGGATCGTCATCTCAGATAAGTGGGCAATGACCATCGCCCGTGTCTTTGCCAGGCCGGAGGTTTGGCCGTGATACAATTCTTATACGCATAAGGACAGGCCGAGGACTGGTTTAGTTTGGTGGATTTATGGGGCAAAAGGCAGCTCAACGGAGATAACCGAAGGCACCGGGACGAGGGAGTCAATCTGCACAGAATGGCCGGCTATGCCGAGCCACATGCCGGTTGAATAACCGCCATCCAGATTAAGCGCAACGTCGAGGTTCAGATCAGATGATGAGAGGAAAACGGCCAGCTTGTGCAGGCTCAGGTAGCCGCGTGGCGCCGTGATAAATAACACGGCTTCCTGACGATCTTGAGCCACGACGGTACGGCGAGCCGGGCGACCGTCGTCGGCATCTGCTGGGAAGCCCATCATGCCGCCCGGCTTGACCAGTACAGGAAACGACTGGATGGCTTCTTGCAGTGGCTCGTTGGGATCGTAAGGTTGGAGGCGCAGCCAGCGCACGCTTACGCTTCCATCTGCGGTGACGGCAAACATGCCTGCGAAGTCACCGTAAGGCCTGCCCCATGTGTGACCCTGGCTGACAAGCAGCCCTACCGTTTCGTTTTCAGGGGTAAAGTAGCCACCGTTGACCACCAGCGGCGCCTCCAGGAGATCGGCCCATCCGCTCACGTGGAGAGGTCGGGCTGGATCGTAGTGGACGCGGAAGCGGGCAACTTCCGGATCAAGCCTCACGATGGTCACGCGCTCAGTGACGGGACCATCTTCAACGTTTATCTGGCGCAGTTCCACCCCCGGCAGCAATAGCTGCCAGCCGGTATCGGGCGGTTCCGGCGTGAAGGTGGGCATCGGCGTCGGGTAGGGGGTGGGAGATGAGGATGGGGTAGCCGTGGCCGTCGGTGTGGGGGTGGGTGTAGGGGTGGAATACCAACGGTGCACACCACATCCTGGACCTGAAAGCACAAGCATGGTGAAGCAGATAATGAGGAGTCCCCTGAGCGTCCGGGCCTTCATACGCATCTGGCTGTTGCTCTGCCGCTCCGGCCGTGTCGTATGGCGATGATTTCTGCCATAATGGAGAGCGCAATCTCCTCAGGTGTATTGCCTCCCAGGTCCAGTCCCACCGGGCCGTGAATACGGGCCAACTCCTTCTCACTAAAACCCATCCCCGCAAGCGCCGCTTTCCGTTGCGCCTGCGTGTTGTGTGAGCCAAGCAATCCGATGTAGCCGGCCCGGCTGCGCAGCGCTATCTCCAGGGCCGGCAGGTCGAATTTGGGATCGTGGGTGAGCACAACGATGTGGTCTTGAGGCCCGAGTCCTCTGGCGTCGAGTGCTTCCTGGGGCCAGGCGACCAGGATTTCGTCCGCGTATGGGAAACGCTCCGGGTTTGCGAAAGCCCGACGGGCATCCACAACCCTGGTACGGAAGCCCAGTATCCGTGCCATATTGACCAGTGGCACAGCCACGTGGACCGCCCCCACGACGATCAGACAGGGCGGTGGCATAAAAAGTTCGCAGAAGAGGTCACCCTCGGGGCGATGATACAATGTCGCCGTGGAAGCAGGGGCGTTGTAGAGGTCAGCGCATGGGAGTGCCAGGCAGGTATCTCCCTCCATACGCCCGTCGGCCCAGGCGAGGAGGTGGGCCGCATCGTCCAGGCGGGTGTAGAATGCGACCGTATCCCCGGTTTCCAGCACATCAAGCAGGCGCTGGTGAAGCTTCACCAGCGGCTCGACAAAAACTTCGATTTTGCCCCCACAGGCCAATCCCACTTCCCAGCCGCTCTCGTCCACGACGCCGTAGCGCAACCGTTTCGGCCCGGCACCATCAAGCACCTCCTGCGCCTCTGCGATGACAGCACCATCAACACAGCCGCCACTGACCGAGCCGCAGAACCGCCCGCTCGCAGTCACCGCCAGACGCGCCCCTGGAGCACGTGGCACCGACCCTTCTGCCCACACGACCGTGGCCAGGGCGATCCGTTCTCCGTCCGCCAGCCAGCGCTTGAGTTCACTGACAATGTCCTGCATATCTCAGGGCGGTGATAGAGGCGATGCAGGCTGAGTGGGTGTGGGTGGTGATGGCGGCGATGCAGGTGGAGGCTCACCAGGTCCAACCGGAGGTACGGGAGTCGCTGTCTGCGTTTCAGTGATGATCGGTGTAGGAGTGATGGTGGGCGTGGGCGTAGGTGTACGGGTGGGCCGCCTGGTGCTGGTAGGAGTCGGGGTTGGGGTGGACGTGGCGGTAGGTGTGTTGGTGGGAGTAGGAGTACGGGTGGGTGTGTTCGTCGGTGTGGCTGTGGGGGAGGGGGTGAAGGTCGGCGTTGCGCTCATTAAGGCCTCCAACGTCGCCAGGGGGCCTGGAGGCATGCGTGTACCTGCCATTTCCTCCTCGCTCAACACATCCACCAGCAGTTCAGGCCTTACCGGTCTCAGACGGGGCATCTTCTCGGGGTCCACACTGTAATCGGCGCTCAGTTTCGATCTCAGAGAATCCGGGTAGGCGTGAGGCCAGCGGGGAAGGAACCCCAAATAGACGGCCAGCATCACGACCAACAGCCCCAGCACCAGTGAGATCAGTGCAAATAGCCACCAGGCCAGACTGGTACTTCGTTCCATTTTACCCTCTCTTCAGGGCGTAAACGTCAACCGGTGCCAGACGCCCTTTCACCTGTACCGTGCCTATATGTACGGTCTGTACCTTCATCTGCTCATTCAGTCCCTCGTACGCGCTGGCGCTGATGAAGAGATCGTAGTCCGGGTAATCTTTGTTCAGATCGCTCAGGCGCTGAGCAACGTTGACGGTATCTCCCAGGACGGTATACTCGAACCTCTCCTGTGAGCCCAGTGCTCCCGCCACAACCAGGCCGGTATTGACACCTATTCCAATGCGCAGGGGCGACTCTCCACACTCCTGGCGTTTGCTGTTGAACTCGTCCAGATACTCGAGAATGGCCGCCGCTGCTGAGAAGGCATCGCGGGCGCTCTCCTCTCCGGGGGTGGAGTCCGGCAAGACACCGAAAAATGCCAGTGCAGCGTCACCGATAAACTTGTTGACGACGCCATTGTGATGGCGGATCACTTTCACAACGCCGTCCATGTATTCGTTGAGAAGCCGGATAATGTCTTCCGGCTGAAGTGACTCGGAGAGGTGCGTGAAGCCGCGAATGTCACAGAACAGGACGCTTGCGATCACCGATTGGGCCTCGAGCCGTACACGCCCGGCCTCCAGGCTGAGGCGCAATCGTTCGGCGACTTCGGGACTGGCGGTCAGACCGAGCAGGTCGCGGTACATCCGACCTTCCCTTAGCTGTGCAACCATACGGTTGAAGTCCTCGGCCAGTGAGGCAACCTCGTCGTAGCCCCGTGATTCCACCTGCGTCGAAAGGTCCCCTGTGGCGACTCGCTGTGTGGCAGCAGCCAGCCGGCGCACCCGCCGCACTACAGTGCTGGCTACCACAGCACCGGCTATCAGCACCATAACAGTTGCCACCCCAAAGAGTCCCAGCAGGTACTCGCGCGTGGGGTGACGGGTGTCAGTAACGAAGGAGAGGGGCATGGCCACAGAGAGCACCCCCAGGTCCTGACCATGGCGTGCCTCGAAGGCACCCATAATCTCGGCATAACCCCGCCCTGCCACCTCAACCTCTCTCCTGCGCACTTTTTCCTCCTGCTCTGTCAGGATGAGTTTGCATGTCTCCTCATCCAGTGCCAGGACGTTTTGTTCTTCTCTGGCAAACGTTGTGGCTATCGGCGGGCCGCACCTGTCTGTGTAGACGGATATGCGTGCCATTACCACATTGTCAAGCCGTTGCACTATGGTATCCAGGTAAGACCCAACCAGAAGCACGCCGACGACCTGGCCCTCCTGCTTTATTGGGCCGGCGGTATAAAAGACCCATCCCCAGTCGGTGTGTATCAGATCGGCGTACTTATCGCCGAAACTGTCTACCTTGCCAGCCAGGACCGTCTGCACGATCCTCCAGTTATGGTAATCATTGCCTGGTGTGAAAACGTAGTCCACAGGCCCGCCGCCAGGCTGGTGATGCATGGCAAAAAGCGGGCGGCCGTTCCGGTCCACCACGTCGAGGCAGTCTATGCGAGCGTTGAAAGCCGGCCCGCTGGCTACCAGCCCTGCTGCATCTCCGTTCCCTTGAGCCACTTCCTCAGCGAATCCCTCTGAGTAGGCGATCAGTCGCCAGAGGTCCAGCTGTTCCCGTTCTATACGTACGATTGTGTCGGCGGCTTCTTTGCCGGCGTCAAGCAGCGCTGTCTGGAAGCGATCCTCCAGTATCCCGACCAGCAACCGAGAGACCAGATAAGCGGCTACAAATGCCACCAGCAGTGCCAGCAGAACGTATGGAAGTGTTATTTTGATACGCAATTGGGCAAAAGCACGTCTCAACCGCGAGCCTGTTTTTGTATGGTTCATGACATCCCCCCCCTCGTGCCCGCCCCTGTCGTTGAGTACTGGACTCAGGATACCACACAAATTGCAGCAGGTCAAGCGCCGGACCACGGTCGGGTGTCCGTCACTTTTTTGCGCGAGAAGAGAGCGAGAGCAGGCTATGGCTGGCCGTGGCGACGTCAGTTGTAGGGCAACTGCTCGCAGTTGCCCTACATTGTGGCCGGTCGTGCGGCGTCGGGCGTGGTCTGAAGACCGGCCCGAGCCAGCGGATGCAAAAATATGACGGGCACCCACCACGGTCTCTGCAGGAAACTGCGAGCAGTCGTCCCATCTCGCGCAAAAAGTGATGCACACTCAGGCTCACGGAAATGGTGAGCGTATCACGCTGGGGGCATACTGCGTATCATGCTGGGGGCATACAAGTTACCAGGCGGCATCCCTATGCCGCTTATTCCGACGCATAGGTATGCGTCAGTTACGTTTTTCGGATAGGCCCTTATGTGAAATTTCTTTACACGCCTAACTGACACCGACTCTTTTAAACCGGCGCGAGCAATGACCGGTCTACTCACCGCTCGATGCCCGGTCACACCTACCACAAGAGCAGCGTCGGCGCCTCTAACGCTTCCCGCAGGTCGGCCAGGAAACGCGCCGCGGTAGCTCCATCTACGATGCGGTGGTCGGCGGAGAGCGTCATGCGCACCACCGGGCGCACGACGACCTGCCCCGCTGCTATGACCGCCTCGTCCTGTATCGCGCCCACCGCCAGGATCGCCGCCTGTGGTGGGTTGATGATGGCGCTGAACTGCTCGATGCCGAACGGCCCCAGATTGGAGAGCGTGAACGTCCCCCCGGCCACATCCGCGGGCGTCAGCCGTCCCGCGCGCGCCCGCGTCACCAGGTCGTTCACCTGGGCAGCGATCTCGGCCACGCTCTTGCGGTCGGCCTCGCGCACCACCGGCACGATCAGCCCCTCTTCGAGCGCCACCGCCACGCCGACGTTGATCTGCGGCAGCAGGTGGATCGCATCTTCTTGTAACATGCTGTTGAGCCAGGGATGGCGCTTGAGCGCCCAGGCCACTGCTTTGACCAGCAGCGCCGTGACCGAAGCGCGCGGCTGTCCCCAGGCCTCTGCCCTGGCGTTGAGCTGTGCCCGCATGGCCTCGAACGCGGCCATATCCACCCGCACAGTGAGGGTGATGTGTGGAGCGGTCTGATAACTGGCGGTCATCCGCTCGGCGATGGTGCGCCGCATGCCAGCCAGCAGTACGACCCTCCCCTCCACTCCCCCGATCTCGGCAGACGGTACGGAAGTGAGAGCCGCCGCCCGCACGTCGGCCGCCTGGATGCGGCCGCGCGGGCCGCTGCCGGTCACCGTCGCCAGGTCTATGCCGCGCTCCCGGGCAATGCGGCGAGCGACAGGCGTAGCGCGCACTTTGCCTGACGGAGGGACGGGGAAGGGGGGAGGCAGGGGGACAGCCGCGATTGGCTCTCTGCTGACTTGCCGACTTGCCGACTCGTCCAGCCTCTCTCCTGGCGCAAGGATGTACGCGATCACCTCTGTCACCGGCACTACCTGCCCTGGCGACACCTGCACTCCCGCCAGGATACCTGTCGCCGGCGATTCGATGTCCAGCGTCACCTTGTCCGTCTCTACTGTCAGCAGCGGCTCGCCTTTTTTGACCTCTTCCCCTTCCTTCTTGAGCCATTCGACGACCGTCGCCGTCTCCTGCGCCATCTCCAACTTGGGCATTATCACGGGAATCGCCATCACACCCTCCCCCGCGCCAGCCGCCGCGCCTGCTCAACAATGTCTTCCACCTGGGGCACGGTATGATACTCCAGCGTGCGATTGTAGGGGATCGGGATGTCCCGCCCGGCCAGCCGCACGATGGGCGCGTCCAGGTAGTCGAACGCTTCGCTTCCGGCAATGACCGCTGTCAATTCCCCTCCGTAGCCACCGGTTTTGCATGCCTCGTGCACTATCAGCACCCGACCGGTCTTGCTCACCGAACGCACAATCGTCTCCTCGTCCAGCGGCTTGAGCGTGCGTGGGTCCACCACCTCCGCCTCGATTCCCTCCTGGGTCAACCGCTCCGCAGCCTCCAGCGCACGCCTGACCATAATCGAGGTAGCGATGATGGTCAGGTCGCGCCCCTCGCGCTTGACTTCCGCGCTGCCCAAAGGAATGGTGTATGGCTCCTCCGGCACCGGCCCCCTGGTCTTGTAAAGCAACTTGTGCTCGACGAAAATGACCGGGTTCGGATCGCGGATTGAGGCCAGCAACAGCCCCTTGGCGTCGTAGGGAGTGCTGGGCATCACCACTTTCAGGCCCGGCACGTGCACGAACCAGGCTTCCAGGCTCTGGGAATGCTGCGCTGCCGCTCCTGTCCCTGACCCCGCCGGTGTGCGTAGCACGAAGGGCACTTCGATCGTCCCACCGAACATAAAGCGCATCTTGGCTGCCTGGTTTACCAACTGCTCCATGGCGAACGTGGTAAAGTCCATGAACATGATCTCGCCTACGGGTCGCATCCCCACGAGCGCCGCGCCGGTGATCGCTCCGGCAATGCCGTACTCGCTGATGGGGGTGTCAATAACCCGCTCCGGGCCGAAATGCTCGATCATTCCCAGCGTCACGCCGAATGCGCCGCCGTACACACCTACGTCTTCACCGATGATAAAGACGCGCTCGTCGCGCTCCATCTCCTGCCACAGCGCTTCGCGCACGGCCTCCAGGTAAGTGATCTCGCGCATCAGGCGTATACCCCCTCTTCGATCGTCTCCAACGCCGGCTCCGGACTGGCCTCGGCAAAGGCCACGGCGGCTTCAATCGCGGCGTAAGCCTCTCGCTCGATGCGTGCGGCCTCCTCCTCGGTCAGGCGACCTGCTGCGATCAGATATTGACGGAAGCGTTTGATCGGACACTTTTCCTTCCACGCTTCGATCTCCTCCTTCGTCCGGTAGCGATTGGCATCGCTCTTGGAATGTCCCCGCCAGCGATAGGTGACGTTTTCGATTAACGATGGCCCCTCGCCTGCGCGCGCTCGCTCGACCGCCCGGCTCACCGCCCGATATACTGCCAGCACGTCGTTGCCGTCCACCGTCTCGCCCGGCATCCCGTAGGCGGCTGCGCGGTCGGAGATGCGCTCGATGGCAAAGGCCTTCTTGACCGGGAAGGACATGGCGTACTGATTATTCTCGCAGACATACACCACCGGCAGTTTCCAAATTGCTGCCATATTCAATGATTCGTGAAAAGAGCCCAGATTCGCCGCACCGTCGCCGAAGAAGCACAGGCAGATCTGCTCGCGCTTTTGCAACTTTAGCCCCAGGCCCACGCCCATTGCCGTGGCGATGCCGCCGCCCACAACACCGTTCGCCCCAAGGTTACCGCCCTTGACATCAGCAATGTGCATCGAACCGCCCCGTCCCCGGCAGTAGCCGTTCTCTTTACCCAGGAACTCGGCCATCATCCGGTTAAGATCGGCACCCTTGGCGATGCAATGGCCGTGGCCGCGATGGGTGCTCAGGATCAGGTCATCGGGACGCAAGGCGGCGATGGCCCCCACCGCTGAAGCCTCCATGCCGATCGAGAGATGCATCGTGCCGTGCACCTTGCCCAGCATGTACAGTTGCTCCGCCTTCTCCTCGAATGCGCGGATCGTGATCATTTGACGAAGCAATTCAATTTCCCGACTCTTATCCAGTTCTGACAACTGTCCACTCCTTACAAACCGGTCATCGGTACCCCCGCGCTATGAGCGGCGCGTAATCCCGAATATGATAGTAAGATGGCTGCCGGCCGGTGCGCCAGCACGTCTTCCACGCCTCGGCAAACTCGCGGTCGTCGAACGGTGCGCGCTCATCCAATGCGCGGCAGGTCTTTTCCGTATCGTAGGTCGTCACTCGCAGGTCGAACTGTCCATCCTCCAGCACCCCATAGCAAATCACTGCCTGGCCCAGATACGGCGCACCGACGGTGCCGGGGTTGACGAACGTTGTCGCGCCGGATGTGTGCCGGAACTGGACGTGCGAGTGGCCGAACAGGATATACGGCTGCGGGTAGCGACACGCCAGCCAGGCGAACACTTCCGGTGCGGAATCGGGCCATAACCTCCCACCCCATTCGGGCGGAAGGTCGCCGTGTATGAGCCGCATGGTCACCCCCTGACGTTCCAGCACGCGCGTCTCCGGGAGGGTGGTCAGGAACCGGTAGTTAGAGAACGATAATTGCCGCCGCGTCCACTGGATCCAGGCCCAGTGCGCATCAGCAGCCGGCGCGGTCACGTCTATCTCCAGTACCTCGCGGTCGTGGTTGCCCAGTACACTGATGGCGTCCAGACGCCTCAGAAGCGAGAGCACCTCGTCGGGGAATGGCCCTGCCACGATCGCATCGCCCAGGCAAATGACTTCATCCCACGTGCGCTCGCCCTCCAGAATGGCTTCCAGGGCCGGCAGGTTGGCGTGGATGTCGGAGAGGAGTAGCGATTTCATCTGTCGCCGACGAATTCAACTGTGCTGTCACCATCCATGGCGAAGGCTAAGGCATGAACTCCGGCTGCCCGGCAGCAGGGGAAGGTTCCTGGCGGCGCGGCGTGATGTGCGAAAGGACGATGTAAGCCAGCGTCGAATAGAAGAGGATCAAGAAACCAACCTTAAACAAGAGGACGGTCAGCGGCTGGATCATACCGACGATCCCAACAAACATCCCCACAATGGTACACCGGGTCAGGAATGAATGGAGACGCTCGCTCATTGCTCCTCCTCGTCAGAGTGCCCGCCCTGTCTGTGGGTCGAACACATGCAGCCGGTTCAGGTTGGGGACAAGCCAGATAGGTTGCCCTACATCTACCCTGATCTCGGCGTGCGCTTTGACCCTGACGGTCACGCCGCCCACCTGCACGTCCACGATCGTCCGATCGCCCAACGGTTCGATGACGAAGACCCGGCCTGCCAGGCTGGCGGGTTGCTCTTCAAACGCCGGCGTCAGATCCTCCGGGCGGATGCCCAGGATCACCCGCTCGCGCCCGACGCGGCGCACTGCTTCGCGCACACGATCGGGTGCGGGGATGGCCCAGGCGCCATCCTGCGCACACAATCGTGCGGGGCCGTCCGTGGAGAGCGCGCAATCGAGTAAGTTCATACGTGGGAAGCCGATGAACGTGGCGACGAAGAGATTGACCGGGTGGTCGTACACCTCGCCCGGCGAACCGACCTGTTGTAGATGTCCACGGTGCAGCACAGCAATCCGATCGGCCAGCGCCATCGCCTCGGTCTGATCATTGGTCACGTAAAGGAGCGTATAACGGAACTCCTCGTGTAGCCGTTTGAACTCGGTGCGCATCTCCACGCGCAGCTTGAAATCCAGGTTGGTCAGCGGCTCGTCCATCAGGTAAATGCGGGCCTGGCGTACCAGCGCACGCCCAAGCGCCACGCGTTGTTGCTCGCCGCCGGAAAGCTGCGCAGGCCGTCGGTCGAGCAGGTGCGTGATGTGCAACAGGTCGGCCACCTGGTGGACACGCTGACGGATTTCCTCTCTGGGATATCTGTGTGCCTCCAGCGGAAAGGCGATGTTCTGGAAAACCGTCTTACGCGGGTAGAGCGCATAGTTCTGAAACACAAAGGCCACGTTACGCGCTGCCGGAGACATCCCATCTACCAGCTGGTCCTCCATCTTGATATGTCCCGCGTCGGGCTTTTCCAGCCCGGCGACGCAGCGCAACGTGGTGGTCTTGCCGGCTCCGTTCGGGCCGAGCAGCACCAGGAACTCCCCGTCGGCGACTTCCAGCGTCAGATCGTGCACCGCCGTGATGGAGCCGAAGCGTTTCGTCAGATGCTCGATTTCCAGTTGGGCCATAGCTACCTCAGCGCCTTACCAGTTGCCACGTCGAATATATGCAGACGTGACCGCTCGAATCTCACTCCCACCTTATCCCCCACCTTCAGATCGAGCGTGGGGGGCGCTTTCGCCAACATCAAGTGATTTCCGGCGAAGCGCAGGCTATAGATCGTCTCGTCGCCCAGGGGTTCGACCACGTAGACCTCAGCAGGCATGTCACCCGCCGTGGGGTCTGAAGTGATATGCAGGTCTTCAGAACGGATCCCCATCTTGAGCGGCGTCCGTGGCGGGCACTTTTCCGCGAGTGCAGTGTCCACCGGCAGGCGGAACGCGCCGTCGGAATTGACCAGGGAGGGGCCTGCCTCCAGGGTGACGTCGAGAATATTCATGGGCGGCGAACCGATGAATCCGGCCACAAAGAGTGTGGCGGGATGATTGTAGACTTCCAAAGGTGTGCCCACCTGCTGCAACTTGCCAGCATCCATCACGGCGACCTTTTGTCCCATCACCATTGCCTCAGTCTGGTCGTGGGTCACGTAGAGCGTGGTGACTCCCAACTCTTGCTGCAGGTGCTTGAGTTCCACGCGCATGTCGGCCCGCAGCGAGGCGTCCATGTTGGTGAGCGGCTCGTCCAGCAAAAAGACCTGCGGGCGGCGGACGATGGCGCGTCCCAGCGCTACCCGCTGTTGCTCGCCGGAGGAGAGGCGCTTGGGCCTGCGGTCCAACAGATGGTTGATCTTCAACATCTCTGCAACTTGATGCACGCGCTGATCCACTTCGGCTTTGGGCAGTCGCGCCGCTTTCAGCGGGAAGGCGATGTTGTCGTAAGCGGAGAGGTGAGGGTAAAGGGCGTAGAATTGGAAAACGAAGGCGATGTCGCGGTCGGCAGGCGGCATGGCGTTTACCAACCGCTTGCCGATGTAGATGTCGCCGCTCGTCTGACGCTCCAGCCCGGCTACACAGCGCAGCGTCGTCGTCTTGCCGCAGCCGGAGGGGCCGAGCAGTACCAGGAACTCGCCGTCGGCGACGTGGATGCTCACGTCGTCCACGGCGCGCGTGTTACCGGGGAAGATTTTGACCAGGTTCTGGATGCGGATCTCTGCCATTAGCGCCTCACTGCACCAAAGGTCACCCCGCGCAGCAGGTGATTGCGCACCGCGAAGGTGAACACGACGATGGGTGTGATATAGATGATCGCCGCCGCCGCCATGCGTGACCATTCCGTTCGCCCGTAACCGATGATCTGGTACAGGAAAGGCGGCACCGTACCCCATGACTGCTTGTTGAGCAGGGTCACGAAGACGAACTCGTTCCAGGCCATGATCAGCACAAAGACCGCTGTTGCCAGCATAGCCGGAAATGCTTCGGGGATGACAATCTTCCACACGGCTTCCAGGCGCGAGTAGCCGTCCACCATTGCAGCTTCCTCATACTCGTGCGGGATCTCGTCGAAAAAGCCCTTCATCATCCACACTACGAATGGCAAACCGGAGGTGATATAGAGCAGGGTAATGCCGACGAAAGTATTCGGAAGCCCCAGGTCGGTGAACATCAGAAAGATGGGGATCAACACTACCACCGGTGGCAACATGCGTGTGCTGAGGATAAAGAATAGCAGATCGGCTTCGCCCTTAACGCGGAAGCGGGAGAAGGCATAAGCTGTCAGGGTACCCAGTATGACCGCCACAACGGTCGCAGTGCCACCGACCAGGATACTGTTGAGCAATGCCCACGGGAAGGTGTTCTGGCGGGAGCCCATCGCGCTTGTCGAAAGCACGATGGCATAGTTTTCCAGCGTCGGTTTGAACTGGACGAAGGGGATAAAACGCGGCGGTAGCGAGGTCACATCGCCCGGTTGCTTGATGGACGCCAGGAACATCCAATAGAAAGGGAACAGGAAGAAGAACAAGGTCAGGGCAACCAACAGCCAGGAGACAATCTGTCCTGCGACATAACTTACTTTGAACCGCGATGTGCTCATTGTTCCTCCGCTTTCATCTGATTCAGCAACCGGATCAGGAGATTTGCCAGGGCAATGATCACAATCAGCATTATGTAGCCGACGGCGGAGGCGCGGCCTGTGTCAAAGTCGCCGAAAGCCATGCGGTAGAGGTAGAGCGGCAGGACTTTGGTGTAATCGCCGGGGCCACCACCTGTCAGCACAAAAGCCAATTCGAACAATTTGTAGGTATCCATCAGGCGGAAGAGCACCCCGATCAGCAACAGCGGCATCACCAGCGGCAGGGTGATGTGGCGGAATTTGAACCAGCTCGACGCCCGGTCCACGTCTGCCGCCTCGTACAGGTACCTGGGTACGGCGCTCAAGCCCGCCAGCGAGATCAGCATCATGAATGGGGTCCACTGCCAGGTGTCCACCAAAATCATCGAGACGATGGCCCAATTGCGTTCCGTCAGCCACGGAATGGCTGCGAATCCAAGCACATCGCGGATAAAGTAGTTGACGATGCCGATATCGCCCTGGAGCATGAAACGCCAAAACAGCGCCACCACCACCGGCGCCAACATCATAGGGATGAGGATAATTGTGGAAAGAAATCCCCGTCCATACGCCAGCCGATGCAGAAGCAACGCGATACTGAACCCAAGCAAAAGTTCGACCAGCACGGTAGGGACAACGAAAGAGGCCGAAATCCTGAAGCGTGTCCAGAACTCAGTATCGGCGAGCAGGCGGCGATAGTTGCCCAGGCCCACCCAGCGGGCAGTGGTCCAACTGGCATCCCGGACCACGGAATAATCTGTGAAGCTCAGATATAGAGACCAGATCAAAGGGAAGACGGTGATAAATAAGAGCAATATAAGCGTAGGCCACAGGAAGAGATGCATCAACGCCCGGTCGCTCAACCAGCTAAAGCGGGGACGCACTTCAGTCCTATGGGGGACCACAGATAACACCGGTCGTATGGACACCGCTACCTCCTGGAGAAGCAGATTATGGGGGGCGGAGGGGGTCGTGCGCCATCCGCCCCCGACATTGCGCTTTTACGTTCTGGCGTTGTACCTCACAGGCTGCTTACTTTGGTGGCCCGCTGGGATATGCCTTGTCAATGATCGCCTGCTGCTCGGCAGCCAATTTATCCAGGGCTTCCTGGGCGCTCATCTGCCCGGTGACAGCCAGGTTCAGGTACTCGCCTTCCTTGGTCATCAGGCTATAGTATTCCGGCAGGTTGTAGAAATCCCTGACCAGCGGGTAGGCCTCGGAGAAGGCGACGTTGAAGGGTGCGGCGTTCTTGAACGTATCTGAGGCCAGTACCGACTTAAGAGCGCTGTAGCCGCCCATCTGCACCCACTTCAACTGGGTCTCTTTGGACATCAGCCACTTGAGGAAGGCTAGCGCTGCATCCTTGTTCTTGGTGTAGGCACTGACGTTCATCCCCATACCGCCCAGCGACAGGACATGCCGGGCCGGCCCGGCTGGAGGTACCATAAAGCCCATGTTGGGGAATTCTTTGCAGCTCGCCGGGTCGGTCCAGCCTGCGGCCACACCAACCCAGATGGTCGTCATAGCGCTTGTGCCGTCACACATCGCGGTGGTGACTTCGCCATAAGAAAAGTTCCCCGCTCCCTCAGGGCCGGTCAGGTACAATTCGCGGGCGAACTCGAGCGCCGCGACATTTTGCGGGCTGTTGATGACCCCCTGGAAGCGATAGGTCTCAGGATCCCACAGTTCCCCACCCCACGACCAGGCCAGTTGATTCCAGGCAGTCTGGATCTGATCGCCGCTGCCGATCCAGAACCAGACAAAGCCATTGTACTTTCCGCCGGCCTTGATGGTCTGGGCCGCCTCGAGCAGCGCGTCCCAGGTAGTGAGACTGGCAGGGTCAATGTTGTACTCGCTCAGGATGTTCTTGTTGTAGATCAACACCTGTACGTCTGCCATGATGGGCGCCCCGTAGTAACGGCCGCTACCGATGGGATACTCGCCGTAAGCCTGCAAGGCCGAGGGCACCCAGTCGTTGAAGTCGGTGTTCCGCTTGAGAAAGTCGGTCAGTTCCATCAAGTGCCCGCCGGTTACAGCCTCACCCGTCCACTGGCTATCTACAATGGGCAGGTCCACCCCGCCCTTGGCTGCAAAGTCGGTAAAGATCGAGTCGTGCCACTCGGGATATGGGACACAGTTGACCTTGACAGTGGCGTCGGGATACTCGGCGACCAGTTTGGCCAGAGCGTCACACGGCGGCCAGGCGAACCAAGTGATCGAGAGTTCTGGCTTGGCGGCAGGCCCTTTGGGCTTGCAGGCTGTCAGTGCCGACAAGGCTGCAATCATCAGGATGACGATGGCTGCCAACAGGGTGCGTTTTTTAGCTAACATGGCTTGATCTCCTTCCTTACCTCTAATTCTCAGACGATCGTCCAACTTGTGAACATCACACAGCCGGTTGCTCACCGCTCCTGTTCCCTGCCCGATGCACCACCTCCTTTCGTCGCTCCAGACCTCACGCCCAGAACATCTCGCCGGGCTTTTCAAAGAGCACAGCTTCCTTTAACGCGGCTACTGCCCTGGCCAAGCCTTCGTCGAACGACATGATGGGGTCCTCGTGCTCGATGGAGATTACGTGGTCGTAGCCCACCAGGCGCAAGGCGCTGACGATGTCTTTCCAGGTCTTGACATCGTGGCCGTAGCCGATGGTGCGGAAGGTCCAGGAGCGTTTAGGAATCTGACTATAGGGCTTGTGGTCATTGCAGCCGTTGACGGCGACGTTGTACGGGTCCACCATGCAATCCTTGCCGTGCACATGCACGATGGCATCACCCAGTTTGCGGATCGCCGCCACCGGGTCCACGCCGTTCCAGAACAGGTGACTGGGGTCAAAGTTACAGCCCAGCGCCGGGCCGCACGCCTGGCGCAGGCGCAGGAGCGTTTCGACGTTATAGACGAGTTGCCCTGGGTGCATCTCCACCCCGATCTTGACCCCGTGATCCTGCGCGAACCTGGCCGCTTCCTTCCAGTACGGAATCGCCACCTGGTTCCACTGATAGTCCAGGATTTCCAGAAAGTGTGGAGGCCAGGGACAGGTGACCCAATTGGGCATTTTGTCACCTGGGGCGCCTGCCGGACAACTGGAGAGAACGTTGACCACAGGCACTTTCAGCATCGCGGCCAGGCGCACCGACTTGCGAAAGATCTCATCCGATTCCTGCGCCAGCTTCTGGTCCGGGTGAAGTGGTTCGTAGTGGCAACTGAAGGCGCTGATTATCAGACCCCGCGACGTGATGGCCTCCTGATACTCCGCGCGCCGCGTCTCGCTTGCCAGCAGTTCGTCTACCGGGCAGTGGTGGCTGCCAGGATAGCCGCCGCTGCCGATTTCGACGGCCTGGATGCCCATCCCCGCGATCTTGTCCAACGCCTGCTCGAACGGCAGGTTCTGAAATAGCACGGTAAATACTCCGATACGCATGACAGACCTCCTTGGCTACCGATGATAATATACTTCCCAACCCAGGTATGTCTCGAACGCCTCGGCGAGGACGTTCGCAACAGACGAAGCGTTTATCGCCACGTGGTGCTCGAAGCCGTTCTTGCAGACGTAACGCATCAGTTCCTTCAGACGTGGGATCTCTACGACCGCACGGCATCCAAAGGTATCGAGTGGGTCATCGGTAAGGCGGCCTTCGCCCACATAGGTGCGGATTTTGCCAAGCCGGTCGGCAGTGGTAATGCGGGCATAGGTCATCGGGCCTGGCCTGGCCTGCCCCGACATGGTACCGTACGTGTTCTCTGTACCGAGCACGGTTGCCAGAATTTCCGCATGGGCCATCCTGGCTTCTTTCAGGAAACTTTTGGCCCAGTTCCCGCAGTGGAACAACACGCATTTGTTCGAGTCGAAGGCGTAGTTGTTGTTCCAGTCCACCAACGCGCTGGGCTTGCCGGAAGCCAGTTGCAGCGCGTACATTGCCAGTACGCCGGTGATATCCACTTCACAGGCGCTGGGCATCAGCCGCTCGCTCAACATACTCATCAGCGTGCAGGCGTTCACACCATAGTTTTTCTGGATCGAGGTCCAGCACTGGATCGCTGTGGCGTCTATCTCATTTGCGGCGATCCAATCGTCGAGCACGACGCCGAGTTTCGCCATACTGGTCAGCGCCTCTGCCGGGACCGCGCTCGTGTCCACGTATGCCCGGATGCTTTCGATCTTATCACGCACTTTGGGGTCACCCTCGGCCAGGCGCCCGGCAGCGCCGAAAAGCTCCGAGAAATCCACTGTGCTGACGCTGACGCCGGCGGCCTCCAGCAGTTTCTCGCTGTAGCGCACCGTGTTGAAAATAGTCGGGCGCGCGCCGACCGCGCCCAGGCGCGCCTTTTTCAGCCCGCGCACCACCTGACAGACACCGATAAAGTTGGCCAGGTCAGCCTTGAAGCTGTCGCTGGTGGGATAGACGGTGTGCTCGTCGGTCACCGAGAAGGGGATGCCGTACTGGACCAGGTTATTGCACACCGAAATCTTGCCGCAGAAAGCGTCTCCACGCTGTTTCAGGTCGAGCTTGTCCGGATCATCAGGGTTCGCTTGCACCAGGACCGGCACTTGCAGCCCCGAGAGCCTGATCGCGTCGGCAATGCCGCGTTCCGGACCGAAGACCGGGAGCACCACCAGGATCCCATCAATGCGCTCACTGTTGGCGCGAAAGAGCGCAGCGCATTTCTTCGAGTCCTCCCAGGTTTCGACGGCGCCCATGTTGGTCTCCTGCTCTCCCAGGATGACCACGTCCACGCCCATATCTTCCAGGAGCGCCAGTACCTGGCGGCGCGTCCTGAGCACAGGCTCGGCCGGGAAGAAGTCGCGCGTGCCGACCAATACCCCTAATGTAGTCTTTTTCATTTCCAATCCTCCTTGCTATATACCATATGTGCACGTGCCATCGTTCCGCGCCGTGCAATGGCTTGTCCAACTACATATTGTCCCCATCATTAATCAGGTGCTCAATCCAGGGATGGTCCGGCCCGCGGTTCTCCAGCCAGACCATGCGCCCTTTGCGACCGGAGACGACGTCCAGGTGACCATCGCCATCCACATCACCAAAGGCGTGGGACATGTTCATCGGGTAGCCGTCATAGTCGTTTTCTACGATGCCACAGGTCAATTGGCACCGCCCTACAGAACAACCAGGTGATCTTGCTGCCTCCGCAACTTGACCACTGTGCTGTCCTCATCCAGTTCGACGGCATCCCAGGTCACGAGCGCGCCCGCTACCACAGGCCGCACTACCTTTGCGCCGGGGGCCAGGCCCACCGGCAGCGCGTTCAGGCGGCGTGCTTCCGTGGCGCGATCTATCACGCCGTAGAAGGTATAGCCACCGAAATCATCCAGCCGCTCGCCCGGCTTGAGTGCGCGCTTGGCAACCGTCATTACCTCGGCTACCGGCTCATCGCGCGGCGCCAGCCACACTTCCTTATAGAGCGCGGCGCGCGCTACCGAGATCGGCGCTTCGAGGAACCACAGGTGATAGGGCCGGAAAAAAGTAAAATACTTCCTGCCGCGCTGTTTGTCACCCGCCACTTTCAGGTAGCGCAAGTCGGCGCCGATGCGCCCGTCATGGACGCGCACGGTGATAAACACCCCGCCCGACATCGCCGCTCCCTGGACGAAATCCACCACGCCGGGAAACGGGGTGATACCACCGTCTTCCTTGAGCGCGAAAATGTCGGAAACGGTCTCCAACGTTGCTTCCGGGCCGACCATTCCACGTTGCATCGGTAAGCAGCCGGTGGCGTTGGCTGCACAGGCCATCTCGAACATTGTCTTGGTGCCATCTACGTAGGAGGCCACCTGGAACGGGTCTTTATTGGCCTTGTGGGCTGCTTCGGCCACTGTATCGGGCGTGGCCGTGGGATCAAGTGGATTGTTTTTACCCTTGCCGATGACAACAGGCTCCATCCCCAGCGTGGTCACGTAATCGTACAATTCCGCCAGACATCCCGGCTCGTCGCCAGAAGAGACCGTGTAGAGCACGCCCGCCTCGCGCGCCAGTTTTTTCAGGATGCGCCCTACTGTCACATCGGCTTCGATATTGACCATCACCACGTCCTTGCCGTGACGTATGCAGGCGTAAGCGGTTTCTGCGCCGATGGCGGGGGAGGGTGTCACATCGGCGACGATATCCACTGCATCTAACTGTGCCGCCAAACGGTAGTCTCCTGTGACGACACGCCTGCCGGCGCGCAAAGCATCCATGGCCTGCCCGGGTGCGTTTGCCTCGACGATGATCTCCGTGGGCACTCCCGTGGCCTGGAACGCCGCCCGCGCCGCCGCCACGTCAGTATCGGCCACCACATTGACCATCATCCCAGGCACATGCGTGACTTGCGCCACAAAGCCGCTGCCGATCCACCCCGCGCCGCTCACGGCGACACGGATGGGTGTACCTTCCGCTTCCAAACGCTTGAGTTCTTGAACCAGCATTGTTTACTTCCTATTGTAACGCGCAGAGCAGTTTCTGCGTCTTACACTTTTGCCTCCACCGCCTCTCTGGCCGCCCTTACTATATCGTCTGCCGTCATACCATATTTGACCAGTAGTTCATCAGGGTCGCCGGAATCGGTGTACACATCGGCCAGACCGACAAAGCGCATAGGTACGGGACAGGTTTCGGCTACGATGCGGGCGACGTTGCTGCCCATCCCGCCGTGCAAAAGGTGCTCCTCGGCGGTGACGATCGCACCGGTTTCACGCGCCGCAGCCGCAATGGCCTCACGGTCGAGCGGTCTGAGCGTGTGCAGATCCAGCACTCGTGCCTGAATGCCCTCTTCCGCAAGCATCACCGCCGCGTCGAGCGCCGCCGCGACCATGATACCGCAGCCTATGATCGTCACGTCGCGCCCTTCTCGCACCACATTGGCCTTGCCGATCTCGAAAGGGCACTGGTCCTCCGGGTAGATATGTGGCATTGCCACCCGGCTCGAACGCAGGTAGACCGGACCGATATGCTCAGCAGCAGCACGTACCGCAGCGTGCATTATGGCCGGGTCGGATGGTACCAGGATGGTAAATGTGGGAAGCCCTCCTACGAGTGCCAGGTCCTCGATCGCCATCGCCGTCGGTCCGTCTTTGCCCAGCGTGATCCCGCCGTGACTGCCGACGATCTTGACGTTGAGAGCAGAGATGGCGATACAGAGGCGTAACTGGTCGTAGCCGTTGCTGAGCAGAAAGGCTGCCATGCTTGTACAGAACGGAATGAACCCACAATCTGCCAGTCCTGCTGCGATGCTGATCATGTTGCTCTCAGCCAGACCAATATTCAAGAAGCGCTCCGGGAACCTCTGGCGCACGGCTAATGTCTTGGTCGTGTTGCACAGATCACCATCGAGCACCAGCACTCTGGGATTATCCTGGCAGAGTTGCAGCAGGGCTTCTCCGAAAACATCGCGCATCGGTCTGGCTGGCTTGAGTCCGGCTCTCTGTCCTAGTGACATTGTAATTCCTCCCGTGCCTTTGCAGCCTGTTCTGGGGTGAGTGCACGCCCGTGGAAGGTGTAATCAGCTTCGACGAATGAAACACCCTTGCCTTTGACAGTGTGGGCAATGATGACCGACGGCTGGCCCTCGGCTCTGACGCCATGCCTGATGCGGGATGCGTGATGTACCACGCGTGTGACAGGGTGGGTAAGGGGAACGGAGACCGAGGTGAGTGCCTCGATGAGTGCGCCGATGTCGTGGCCGTCCACCTCCTCAACGTACCAGCCAAAGGCCTGCCATTTGGCGACGAACGGCTCCAGGGCGATTTCCCGGCTGATCGGGCCCGTCTCTTGATATTTGTTGTAGTCCACGATGGCGATAAGATTACCCGCCCGGAAGTGCGCTGCTGCCATCGCCGCTTCCCAGATCTGGCCCTCCTCGCACTCGCCGTCGCCCAGCAAAACATAGACCCGGTAGTCCAGTTTGTTCAGGCGGCCGCCCAGCACGTGCCCCAGGCCGACCGAGAGTCCTTTGCCCAGCGAGCCGGACGTTGTCTCCACACCCGGCACCAATCCCTCGACCGGGTGGCCCTGCAAGGGGCTGTTGACCTGGCGCAGCGTCCACAACTGCTCGCGCTGGATGAACCCGGCCTGTGCCAGCACCACGTAGAGCAGTGGTGCGGCGTGTCCCTTGCTCATAATGAAGCGGTCACGCTCCGGCCAGTCCGGCTCCTGGCTGCGATAGCGCAGGATGCCACCGAAGTACAGCGCCGTCAGAATCTCCACGCAGGAGAACGAACTCGACGGATGGCCTGACCCGGCATGCGTCGTGATGTCGAGTACGTCGAGCCGGAACTGCCGCGCCAGGTCTTTGAGGACTTGAATGTCCATAGGAGTGTTCTGCATAACGGCTGTCTCCTTGCAATAAGGTCTATCACCAATACGGTTCAGATAAGCAGTTGGAGTGCCTTCAGGCGGAAAAGACCGGCTAAAGCCTCGGCTCTGAGCCTTAACTGAACCCTATTGGATCTATTACATATCGCAATGTTAACTGCCTGCCCACGCCGAGCGGGCAATTAATCAATCGCCCCTTCGTCGCCCATTTTGGGCCGCAGGCATACGGTCGGGGCAGGCCGACACCCGGCGCCGCAGATGCCCAGAAAGGCCTGTTTCCAATAGGCACACGGCGGCAGACAGCCGGGCAGGTAATTGCTCGCAATCACGTTTGGTTAAGGAATTGCTCGACTTGGGCCGCGGTAGGCAGCGCGGGGATAACGCCCAGTGTCAATGCGGTGAGCGCACCGACAGCGTTGGCGTAGCGCAGGATTTCGCGCATCCGATCGAGTGTCAGTTGGCTGCGCCAGTCCACTCTTTCTCCTGCCGGGGTGACGAGTTGGTACAACAGCCCGGCGATGAAAGCATCGCCGCAGCCGGTGGCGTCTACTGTCTCTACTTGGAACGCGGGGACATGCTCTCCACCAGCTTGGCAGCGGAAGAAACTGCCGTATGGGCCCAACGTCACCACGACTAGGGCTGGGCCATAATCGAGCAATTGGGCACTGGCCGCCGCCGGGTCACGGTCTCCGGTGAGCACCTCTAACTCAATCTCATTCAACTTCAACAAATCTACCCTGGGAAGCACCTCCATCACGCAGGCACGGGCATCTTCCGGAGTACGCCAGAGTAGTGGCCGGTAGTTGACGTCGAATGAGATCAGCGCACCCGTCTGATGGGCAATTCTGGCAGCCTCCAGCGTTGCGCTACGGCTGGGTTCCTGGCCCAGGCTGAGCAAGTCGAAGTGAAACGCGCGCGCCGATTGCAATAGTTTCCGGTCAAGCTCATCGGCCTGCAGGCGCATATCGGCGCCGGGGTTGCGGTAGAAAAGAATGTCGTAAGAGTTGACATCGGGCATGGCGATAAAGGCCATACTGGTGCGTGCCTCCGGGTCATAACGCATCCCGCTCACGTCCACACCTTCCTGCTGCAGGATGCCGGCCAGATAATGGCCGAAAGCGTCGTCGCCCACCTTGCCGATGAATGCACTCCGCATTCCAAGCCGCGCTGCGGCCACAGCGACGTTGGCCGGTGCTCCCCCTGGCTTGGGATAGAAGGCCGAGACTTCGACCAATTTGCGACCAATCTCGGCTGGGAACATATCTATCAGCAGCGCGCCCAGGCACACAAGGTCCATAGTCTTATCCTGTCAATTCAGCGCATAATTCGTACTTGTCACCACGGTAGAAAATGCGTAGAAACTCTACGGGTATATTCTGCTGGGAATAAGATACGCGCTCGATACAGAGCAACGCGGATTGAGGTGATACAGCGAGTGACTGGGCGATCTCCGGCGTGGCCTGCACGGCGCGAATGACCTGAGTGGCGCGGCTCCAACGGATCCCATACCTGCGCTCCAGCTCCTCGCGCAGTGGCGTGGAAGCATAATCACCCTGTAACACGCCTGGACAGAAGCGATGCACGAGATGGGATTCTTCGATGCTCATCGGCTCCTCGTCAGCCAGGCGCAGCCGCTTGAGATACGCGAGTTCCTCACCTGGTTCAATCTCTAACAGCTTGGCGATTTTCTGCGGAGCAGGGATGAGCGCAGAGGTAAGGACGACCGTGCCCGGCCGAAATCCGCGCTGGCGCATGTCGTCGGTGAAGCTGACGATCCTGACCAGCGTCTGCTCAATTGTCGGATGCGCCACAAAGGTACCCCGCCCACGCTGCCGGTAGATCAGCCGCTCTTTTGCCAACAAGTCGAGCACCTGCCGCACTGTGATCCGGCTGACCTGGTACTGGGAAACCAATTCCGTTTCTGATGGTAGCATTGTACCCGGTTGCCACTCTCCATGCACGATCTTATCTCGCAGGATCTCGTACAACTGATGGTAGAGCGGCAACTTGCTCTCACGATTCACGCGATCCAATCAGCAGTCTCCGATCGGTGATGTATTCTCAGCCCCCGGCGGGGACCTGTACCCAGCGACCTTCATCGGCCGACTGGAGCGCTGCGTCGAGCACCTGCTGACAGCGCAATCCATCGTAAAAGTCAGGGTAGACCGGTTCCCCCCTGTCAATTGCCACCAGCAGGTCACGCACCTCGTGGATAAAGGTGTGCTCCCAGCCGATGATATGTCCAGGCGGCCACCAGGCGCCGATAAAAGGATGCACGTTCTCCGTAACCACGATTGTGTGGAAGCCTTGTACCCTGCCTTCATCGGCGCGCGAGTAGAACTCTAACTCGTTTAACCGTTCCAGATTGAAGACAAGCGCGCCTTCGCTGCCAAAAATTTCCAGCCGCAGGTAGTTCTTGCGGCCTGTGGCAAAGCGAGTTGCCATAAAATTGCCCAACGCTCCGTTGCGGAATTTGGCGATAAAGTAGAGTGCATCGTCGGCTGTGACTTCGCCCCTGCCGGAGCCGTCGGCCAGCGGGCGCTCCCTGACAAAGATTTCCTTTGCCGCGCTCACGGCCTCAATTTCGCCGACCAGATAGCGGGCCAGGTCAACCGTGTGGGCATTCATATCGCCGTGCGCACCCGATCCACCCTCCTTAACGTCGTGCCGCCAGACAATCGGGAAATTCGGGTCTACCAGCCAGTCCTGATAGTACACGGCGTTAAAGTGACGTATTTGTCCGATCTTCCCCTCATCAATTAATTGTTTGGCGAGCATAATCGCGGGCACGCGACGGTAATTGAAGGCGACCATGTGGCGGACGTTTGCTTCGCGGGCTGCGTCGAGCATAAGGCGTGCCTCGGCTGCGTTCATCGCGATGGGCTTTTCGCAGAGGATATGTTTGCCCGCTTTAGCCGCTGCCACTGCGATCGGCATATGAGTAACGTTGGAGGTGCAGATGTCCACCAGCTCAATGTCGTCGCGAGCGATCACTCTTTCCCAGGAGGTTTCAGTGGTCTGCCAGCCAAACCTTCTGGCGAACGCCTCCAGTTCTGCGGCGTTCCGACCACATGCTGCCCGCAGCACCGGGCGTAGGGGCAGATCGAACCAGTAGCGAACGTCAATAAAGGCATTACTGTGGGCTCGTCCCATAAACTTGGTACCAATGATTGCGACGTTAATTTCTTTATTCATAGCAACCTCCAATCTTATCGTGAACACTTGGACAGGCTTCCCGGGGGCACTTCTTAACTGGCTGGGGAGATTACCGGCTTGCATATTATAAGATTATAATGTTATAACTATTATACCAGATAACTTCGTGTTTGTCAAGGCTCTGCTACTACGGGGTCTGTCCCAATTTTGTCGGGCGAGGTAAAAT
>Ga0209101_1000043_pt1 | contig 96067 bp, 73 predicted proteins | sample ConPoolayeCmetaG_FD_185481 | JGI IMG/M metagenome (GOLD analysis project Ga0209101, IMG submission 185481) | Hot spring microbial mat communities from California, USA to study Microbial Dark Matter (Phase II) - Cone Pool mat layer C metaG... ... | reverse complement strand
GGGCCGGGAGGGCGCGGGGTGAAGATTCAGACCGAGAATCACGGTGCGGTGGCGGTGGTGGTGCCGCACGGGCCGCTGGTGGGCGAGGAGACCCTGGACCTCCAGCGGGCGCTGGCGGCGGCGGTCGCGGCGAAGCGGCGCGTCGTGGTGGACATGACGCACGTGCCGTACCTGGACAGCCGCGGGATCGAGATGCTGCTGGAGCAGTGCGGCGGGCACGTGCCGGCGCACCAGCGGCCGCGGCTGGCCGCGCTGGCGGAGACGTGCGCGGAGGCCTTGGAGCTGACGGACGTGCTGCCGCGGCTGGAGGTGTTCGACACGGTGGAGAACGCCCTGCGGGGCCTGCGGCGTTGACGGGGCGGGGAGGGCGGATGGTGCCGCGGCGGAGCAAGCTCGGCGAACTGCTGGTGGAGGAAGGCCTGGTCAGCGAGGCCGATCTGCGGCGCGCGTTGGAGGCGGCCCAGCGCGACAACCGGCGGCTGGGTGAAGAGCTGATCGCGCTGGGGCTGCTGTCGCCGCGGGCGATGCTCAGCGCGCTGGCGCGGCAGCTCGGCGTGAAGGCCTGCCAGCTCCGCCACGGGCTGATCGATCCGGCGGTCGCGCACCTGCTGGAGCGTGAGGAGGCGGCGCGGCTCAAGGCGCTGCCGATGTTCAAGGTCGGGGACACGCTGACGGTGGCGCTGGCCGAGCCGCAGTCGCTGCCGACGATCGACCGGCTCGCGGCCCTGACCGGCTGTCGCATCAACCCGGTGCTGGCGCTGGAGGCGAACATCGCGGAGTTCCAGGAGAAGTACCTGGGCGACGCGGTGGACATCGACTCGTTCCTGGTGAATCTGACCGAGAGCGAGGTCCACGTCGTCGAGCGCGAGACGGTCGACGAGGACACGCCCCAGGAAATCGGGCGGATGGTCGAGGGCAGCCCGATCGTCAACCTGGTGAACCTGGCGATTATCACGGCCGTCCGCGACGGCGCCAGCGACATCCACATCGAGCCGACCAAGCAGGCCACGCGGATCCGCTACCGGATCGACGGGAATCTGCGCGAGCTCATGGCGGCGCCGCCGGGGCTGCACGCGGCGATCGTTTCGCGGGTCAAGGTCATCGGCAAGATGGACATCGCCGAGCGGCGGCTGCCGCAGGAGGGCCGCGTGCACGTCGTGGCCGAGGGCCGCGAGATCGATCTGCGGGTTTCGTCCATGCCGACGCTGCTGGGCGAGAAGATCGTGCTGCGAATTCTGGACAAGGCCAATCTGAACGTCGCGCTGGAGAAGCTGGGGCTGACGCCCGCGCAACTGGCCGCCTTCCGCCGCATCTTCCAGCGGGCGCACGGCATCGCGCTGGTGACCGGGCCGACCGGCAGCGGCAAGACGACCACGCTCTATTCGGTTCTCGATCTGCTGGCCGCCCCGGAGCGCAACATCGTGACGATCGAGGACCCGGTCGAGTACCAGTTGCCCGGCATCAACCAGGTGCAGGTCAGCGACGCGGTGGGGCTCTCGTTCGCGCGGGCGCTGCGCTCGATCCTGCGGCAGGACCCGGATGTGATCATGGTGGGCGAGATCCGCGACACGGAGACGGCCCGCGTCGCGATTCAGGCCGCCCTCACCGGCCACCTGGTGCTCTCGACGCTGCACACCAACAACGCGCCGGGTGCGTTCATCCGGCTGGCCGACATGGGGATCGAGCGCTACCTGCTCGCGTCGGCCTGCAACGGCGTGATCGCCCAGCGGCTGGCGCGCACCATCTGCCCGTACTGCCGGATTTCGTACTACCCGCCCGCCAGCGCGTTGGCCGACGCGGGCTGGGCGGACCAGCCGGAGCGCGTCTTCTACAAGGGCGAGGGCTGCAAGCAGTGTCACGACAGCGGCTACCGCGGCCGCGCCGGCATCTTCGAGGTGCTCGAGGTAACGGAGGACGTGCGGGCGGTCATCCAGCGGGCGGACAACGAGGAGGCGATCAAGGCGGTCGCGCGCCGGCACGGCTGGCGCCCGCTGCGCGAGGAGGGCTTGCGGCTGGTCGAGGAGGAACGCTCCACGCTCGAGGAAGTCCTGCGCGTGACCCATGCCGAAACGGAGACCCGGATCCGGGCGGAACAGCCGGCGGAGCTGGCGTCCGCCGCGGTGTAGGGCGTCGGAGGCGTCGATGCGGTTCGCGTACGAGGCTTTGCGGACGGACGGAACGGCGGTGGTCGACCGGCTTGAGGCCGCAGACCGGCTGGCCGCGGCGAACGCGTTGCGGGAGCGCGGCCTGGTCGTCCTGCGGCTAGAGCCGGCTGCGGAAGACGCGTCCGCGGCCGGCGGCGGCTGGAGCGCGCTGCGCCGGCGCATCACCCACCGCGACCGCATCCTCTTGACGCGCCAGCTCAAGATGCTGTTGGAGGCCGGCGCGCCGCTCGTGCCGGCGCTGGAGGCCGCCGAGGAGCAGACCCTCAAGCCGGTCATGCGGCAGGTGCTGCGGCGGCTGCGCGCCCGGGTCGAACAGGGCGACAGCCTGGCGCGCGCCCTGGAAGGGGAGGCCGAGCTCTTCGATCCAGTGTTCCGCAGCATGGTGGCGACGGGCGAAGCCACGGCCACACTGCCGCAGGTATTCGGGCGGCTGGCCGCGCTCGCCCAGCAGCAGGAACAGGCCCGCAAGCAGGTGCTCGGGGCGCTGCTGTATCCCGCGATCCTGAGCGTGCTGATGCTGGGCGTCATCGTGGTGCTGCTGTTGTTCGTCGTGCCGCGGTTCCGCACGCTGTTCCTGACTCTGCGGTCGCCGCTGCCGCTGACCACCGAGCTGCTCTTCGCCGCCTCGGACTTCGCGACGCGGCACGGCGTGTGGGTCCTCGGGTTGCTGGCGGCCGGCGTCACCGCCGGCGTGCTGGCGCTGCGGCTGCCGGCGACGCGCGTCTGGCTGGACGAGGTCCAGTTGCGGCTCCCGCTGCTCGGTCCGCTGGTCCGGCGGCTACTGTTCGCCCGCGTCCTGCGGGTCTGGGCGGCCATGCTGCGTTCCCACGTGCCCGTCCTGGACGCGCTCCGTCAGTCGCGCGCCGCGATCCGGAACGCGGCCTGCCTGCGCGCGCTGAGCCGGGTGGAAGAAGCGGTCACGTCCGGCGGGCGGCTCGGCCCGGCGCTGGCCTCGGCCGGGCTGGCCGACGCAGTGATCGTGGCGGCCTTGCGCACGGGCGAGGAGAACGGCCGGCTGGCCGAAGCGACCGAATTCGTGTCGAGCTGGCTGGACGAGGACAACGCGGCCACGATTCAGCAGGTGACGCGGCTGGCCGAGCCGCTGCTGCTGGCGGTCATGGGCGTCGTGGTGGGCTTCGTGGCAATGTCGCTGTTCGTGCCGTTGTTCGATCTGGCGTCGGCGGCCGGCTAGGCCCGGCGCGGCGCTGCGCGGAGCGGATGCATGTGGTGGCGTGACCGACACTCGGCGATCACGTTCGACGCGGGCGCCGCGGGGCTGCGGGCCGTGCAGTTCCGCCGGCGTGGCGAGCGCACGGAACTCTGCGACGCGCTCCAGTTCGAGCTGCCGGGGGCGAGCGCCGACCCGCCGTCCGCGGGCCTGGACCTGGCGACGATCGCACGCGCGGTGGAGCAGGGGCGTTTCGTCGGCCGCGAGGTCGGCCTGGTTCTTTCGCCGCCGGACGTCCAGTTTCTGCCGGTGCGCGTGCCGCCGCAAGTCCTCACGCAGCCGCCCGAGCGATTTCATCAGGCGGTCCAGTTCGAGGTGTCGCAGGCGGCGCGGCGCGGCGCCGAAGAGGTCGAGCTGCGCGCCTGGCCGTTGCCCATGGCCGGTCATCAGCAGCCGAACGTGATCGCCGTGACGCTGCCGGCGGCCCAGGCGGCCGCCTGGTGCGCGGCTGCCGAGCAGCAGCGGTTGACACTGCGGCGCATTGACGTGGCGCCCTGCGCGCTGGTTGCGCTGGCCGCCCGCACCTGGCCGCCGGAGGACGGTGCGTCGTGGGGTGTGCTGGACCTGGGGCGGCGGCACACGACGCTGACGCTCGTGGTGGGCCGAACACCGGCGTACATCCGCACACTGGGCGCGTGCTCGCACGACTGGACCCAACGCTTGGCCGCCGCGTTCGAAGTCCCGCTCGACGTGGCGGAGGAACTCAAGCGGCGGCACGGGATCCGGGCGCCCGATCGGGGCGTGCGCTCCAGCGGGGGCGACCCGGGCCGCCTCGTGGGCGACGAGCTGGCGGGCGCTTGCGCGAGCGTGCTGCGCGACGCACTCCGCGCGTTGTCGGCCGAGGTGGGCCGCTGCTTCGCCTATCTGCAACAGGCGTTTCCCGAGCACTCGCCCGGGCGGCTCGTGCTGGGCGGCGGCGGCGCCGGCCTGCCGGGCCTGGCGGAACTGCTTCAGGCAGAACTCGAAATCCCCGTGTGCGTGCTGGCGCCGGAGCCGTCCGTGAGCGGCGCGGCGGCCGTTCCTCCGGACCGGCGGATCGACGTGCGGAACGCCGCGGCCGTGGGCGCGGCCCTGCTCGACCTGGAGGCGGCATGAGCTGCGCGGTGAACCTGGTTCCGCTCGCCTATCGCCGCAGCCGGGTCCGAGCGCGGCGTCGCCGCGCGTGGACGGTGGTGTGCGCGGTGACCGGCGTCCTGGTGCTGCTGGGGGTCGCGGTGGCGCAGACCGTCCACGCGCTCGTGGAGCAGCTCAGTAGCCGCGTGGCCGCGTTGGAGCGGCAACGCCTCGACGTGCAGCGGCAGATCGGCGCGCTGGCCGCGGAGCGCGCGACGCAGGTGGCCGAGCTCGAGCGCGTCGCCGCGGCGCGACGCCCCCAGCCGTGGGCGCGGCGGTTCGTCGCGCTCACCGCGGCGATCCCGGACGGCGTGTTCCTGAGCGAGATCGAGATCCGACCCGCGCCGGCCGGCACGCCGCCGCCGCGCGCAGCGACCGCGCCCACCGGTCCTCCGGCGGCGGGGGCGGAGCGTCTCGTGCAGCAGGTCCGCGTGCTCGGCTACGCGCGTGGGCACGACGATCTGTTGCAGTTCGTGAAGGTGTTGCGGGCGCAGCCGGGCTGGCGGCACGTGGAGCTGACCGGGTCGCGCATCGACCCGTGGCACGGCGTGGAACTCGTGGCATTCGAGCTGGCCGGCCATGCGGCGGAGGACGAGCCATGATCCTCATCCGACGGCCGGTGACGCTGTATGACGTGGACGGCCTCGCGCTGGCGGGACTCGCCGGCCTGTTGGTCCTCGCGGTGTGGGCCGTCGCCTGGCCGATCCAACGTTCCGGGGACCAGTACCGCGCGTTGGCGGCGCGCCGCACGCAGGCCGAGCGCAGCCTCGCCGCGGAGCGCCAGTCGCTGGCGGTCTGCCACGAGCGGCTAGCGGAGCTGCAACGCACCATCGGTCTCGCGGCCGAGGGCGTGCCTGGCACGAGCGAAATCCCGTCGGTGCTGCGGCGGCTGACCGCGGCCGCGCAGGACGCCGCGTTGACGGTGAAAACGATCACACCCGCGCCGCTGATGTACGCGGGCGACTACGCGATCGCCGACGTTCGGATCGAAGGGCGTGGCCGCGGGGTGGACTGCCTGCGGTTCCTCGAGCGCCTGACGCGCGAAAACCCGTACCAGTCGCTGCGCGAGTGCCAGATCAAGCGGGCCGGGACTGCGCCGGATGCCGACTGTTCCTTCGCCTGGACGCTGCGGTTCTATCTTCTGCCGGACGCGCCCGTCACGGCGGGCGGAGGAGGGGGGCCATGATTCGCCTGCATCGTCGGCATCGTCTTCTGCTCGGTGCGCTGGCGCTAGCCGCGACGATCTGGCTGCTCGATCGGCTCTCGGGCGGGACGGGACCGCCGCCCGCCCAAGCCGGAGGCACGCCGCACGCGCCGCCGCCGCCGGACTGGAGTGCTGTTGACGCCCTGATCGGCCGGGTCATCGCCCTACGCGGGGCCGATGAAGCCCCCCGGCTGCCTGACCCGGTCCGGGATGTATTTCAACCGTCCGCGCTGCTGGCCGACCTGCTGGCGGCGGCGCAGGCCCCGCCCCCCGCGGCCACGGAGCCGCCGCCCGAGGATCCGGCGGCGGATTTCGCGGCCCGGCACCGGCTGTCGGCGACGGTGCTGGGGACGCAACCCCTGGCGGTCGTGGACGGCCTCGTGGTTGGGCTGGGGGCGGTGCTGGATGGGCACAGACTGGTAGCCGTCGAGCGGAACGCGGTGGTCTTCGAAGCGTTGGCGACCGGGGTGCGAGTCCGGCTGACGATGCCGGTGCCGGGGCTGCCGTGAGCCGCTCGCAGGAGAGTTATCGGCCGGGCCCGGGCGTCGTGCGTGCCGCGGCCGATGAGGCTGGCGCGAATGCGATTCAAGGCCCCCCGCTCGCGAGACGATTCCCTGAATGCGTAGGTGCCATTGGCCGAGCGGCCGACGCGTGGAGAAACGAACGGAACTTGGCGGGCCTGCCGGAGTACAGGCAATGAAAACTCGGAACCATCGGGTTGCGTTTTCGCTGGTTGAGCTGGTCGTCGTCATCGTGATCATCGGGATCCTCGCGGCCATCGCGATCCCGCGGCTCAGCCGCGGGTCGAGCGGCGCGAGTCAGGCGGCGCTGAGCGCGAATCTGGCGACGATTCGCAACGCCATCAACCTTTACGCGGCAGAGCACAACGGGGCGTTTCCAGGCCCGGACGCCGACGGGTTCGTAAACAAGCTGACGAAGTACACGGACGTCAACGGCACGGTGTCGGCCACCAGGACGGCGACCGCCAAGTTCGGTCCGTATCTCCAGGCGATCCCGCCCTGCCCGGTCGGCGAGAACGCCGGCAAGGCGACCGCGAACAAGATTCTGATCTCGAACACCAGCCCGCCGACGCCGGACCCGACTGGTGGCGAGGGCTGGGTGTACAACCCTGCCACCGGCGAGTTTCTGGCGAACACGACGCAGACCGACGACAACGGACGGGCGTTCAATACCTACTAACGGCCTACCCCCCGGGGTGGCGCTGCGTAGCAGGCCCTGCGCGGGTGCGACGCAGGGCCGGCACGCGGGACGTGCCCCGCGGGACGTGCGTGGGCCTCTGAATGCCGACGGCGCCCGGACCGGTGAGCCCATCGGTCCGGGCCGCGTGTTGCGCGGCAACGGGGCGCGGTCAACCGGGGGCCGCAGCCCGCAGGTGGGCGGCGACGGCGTTGTCCGGCTCCAGCTCTCGCAGCCGCGCCGTCCAGAGACGCACTCGTTCTGCGTCGCCGGCGCGATAGGCCAGAGCGGCCGCGAGTTCGGCGGCCGGGACGAGCGTCGGCGCGAGCGTCGCGGCGCGGGCCGCCACATCGGCCGCCGCCGCGTAGTCTCCTAGAGCTGCGCGGCAGCGGGCCAGCAGCAGCAGTGCCGGCACGTGCTCGGGGTGGTTCCGCAGAAGCGTCTGGACCTGCAACTGCGCTGCGGCCGCCCGGCCGAGCGCGAGGAGGCAATCCGCCAGCGGTACCCGGAGGGCGTCGATTTCCGGCGTGTCCGCCGCGACGAGGCTCTCCAGCACGGGGACCGCCTCGTCGCAGGCCCCGGCCCGAAAGAGCGCGAGCGCCAGCCGCTCGCGCGACCCCGCGTCGCTGTCGGACCGTCCGGCTACACGGCGCCAGGCGGCAGCCGCCGCGGGCCAGTCCCCGCACTGCTCGAGGCATTCGGCCAACGCGGCCTGAAACGCGTTCGTCCAGCCCAGCTCGGCCTGACGCTGATTCAGGTATGCCAAGGCGCCAGCGGCGTCGCCCAGTTGCAACCGCACCTGGGCCGCCGCCACGGCGTAGGCCACGTCGTCGGGGCGGGCGGCCGCGGCCTGCTCGAAGGCCGCCAGCGCCTCCTGCCAGCGGCCCTGTTGCTGCCGGGCGATGCCGAGCAGGTAGGCGGCCTCGGGGCGGTCCGCGTCGTCCAAGGGCGCGCTTGCGAGCAGGGCGGCCGCCTCCGCCGACCGGTCCCCGGCCAATAACAGCCGCGCTTCGAGTAGTACCAGGTCCCGGCGCTGCGGGTCGAGGCGGCGGGCTTCGGCCAGCTCGGCGGCGGCGGCCTGCACGTGTCCCGCGCTGAGCTGCTCGGCCGCCAGTTGCGCCTTCACCGCCGCGCGGACGGCGTTCCAGCGGGCGCCGGCCTCCTCACGGGCCGCGGCTTGCGGGGACTGGCAGCCCGGCAACCCCACGCTGGCCAACGCCGCGGCGACCAGCGCCGCGCCTTCGATGCGAACACGGGGCGACCTCACGGGGACCCTCCGTTCTCGGCTCCCGGCGGAAGCCCGGCCTCGGGCGGGCGGCCGAAGCGCGGCGGCGTCGGGCCGCGGGCCGGGTCGATCAGGTCCCAGATGAACGTCCGCATCCGCGTGCCGTCCTCGTCCCACACGCGCCGCCCGAGCAGGTCTTCGCGGAGCTTCAGCGCCGGCACGTGTCGCGGCTGGTTGTGCAGCGCCATGCGCGCATTGAGCAGGGCCGCGTCCCACCGGCCGCGTTCGAGTTGTTTGAGCGCTTCGCGGTAGTACGCCTGGGCGAGGCGTTCGCGGCCGGTGCCGACCAGACCGCGCCGGCTGCCGACGCGGATGCGCTCCACGTCGTCGAGCAACTGACGGAACTGCTCCTGCTCGGCGGGCGTATCCCGGATGATGTGAACCGTCAGGAGGATGATGACCTCCTCGCGGATGGTCTGTTCGTTGCGGCTGCCGAACAGGAGGCCCGCGCCGGGAATGTTGCCGAGCACGGGAATCTGGCTGCGGCTGTTGACGGTGCGCTCCCGGAACAGGCCGCCGATCAGCACGGTGTCCCCGTCGCGGACGAGGATGTCCGCGCGGGCCTCGGTCGTTTCCTCGAACGGGAGGTTCGCGGCGGTCAGACCGCCGTTGCTGTCCTTCGGGTGCACGCTGAGCCGCACCGTTCCGTCGTCGTTGATGACCGGGCGGAAGCGGATCTGCGTGCCGGTTTCGAGGAAGTCGACCGTCTGGATGGCGGCTGTCTCCGTCACCGTGGTCGTCAGGTACCCGTCGCGGCGTCCGACGATGACCTCGCCCGGCTGTTTGTTGAGCGCGACGATCTTCGGATTGGCGACCACCGTCACGTCCGTCACGCCCTCGAGGGCCCGCACGAACGCGGCGATGTTGTTGGAGATGACGCCGAACGTGAACCCGCCCGGGTTCACATTCTGCGTGAATTGCTGGTTGAAGTTCATCGTGGTGTCTTCGAGCCGCGCCGGCGGCAGCGGCCCCGTCCGCAGGTTCGTGGTGGCGTCGCTGCGGCTGCCCACGTTGCGGAAATCCACCCCGCTGAGCACCGTGAAGTCGATGCCGAACTGATGGTTCTCGTTCAGCGTCGCCCGCAGGATCGTCGCCTCGATCAACACCTGCTGCGGCCGCCGGTCCAGCTCCGCCAACAGGCGGGCGGCCGCGTCGAGCTCGGCCGCCGGAGCGGTGATGACGAGGTAGTCGTTGCTGGCCGGCCCGAGCTCGTCCGTCGCGGCAGTGCCGCCCCGGCCGGTTGCGCCGCCGGTCTCGGTGCCGCCTTCAACCACGCGGGCGTCGTCGCTGAGCACGGCGCGCACCGCCGTGGCCGCCTCGCGGGGGCGCAGGTAGCGCAGGTGAAAGACGCGCGTCGCCGGCGGCGGTGCCAGCGTCGCCAGCTCCTCCGGCGTGCCGACGAAGACGGTGTTGCCCTGCACGCGAAAGCCGTACTGATTGGGCGTAAGGATCGCGGCCAGGGCCTGCTCGAGCGTGACGTTGTACAGGTTGGCGGAGACCCGCCCGTTCACCTTGGTGCTGGTGACGATGTTCGCCCGGGCCTTGTAGCTCAGCAGCTCCAGCACCGTGGCAATCTCAAGGTCGCGCACATGAAGGTCCAGGAGCCCGCTGTCGCGCAGTTGAACGGAGTCGGCGTTGGCTCGCAGGGCGCCTGCCGCCACCGCGGGGCTATCCGGCTGCGCGGCCGCCGCCGAAGGGCTGTCCGGCTGCGCGGCGTTTGCCGCCACCCGCAGAGCCAGGGTCAACGCGACGCCCCATCTCCCCGCGCGACGAATCGCTCGCTCCGGCTGCATCATCCGGGCACGCTCCAGGCACGGTTGAACGGTCGGGCTGGCCGGCGGCTGAACGGACGACCGGCCCGGTTCGCCCCTCTCCCATCGGCCTCGGATTATCGGCAGCTTCACCGCGTCGGGCGCTCGCGACCGGCGACGGCCGCTTGTTACCGGCCGATCGGCAAGATTTGCCCCCCGTCCGACCCGCACTGAACGGCGGGGCGCAGCGGCGTTATCGCACCGGGACGGGGGGCGGAAGCGTCGTCGTCGTCGGGCCGATGACAGGTGGGAACGCGGCGGTGCGCCGCGGGTTGGGGTCGGCGGGTGCCGACGGCGAGGAGGGCCGGCGACCGGCCGCCGGGGCCGGCCGCGCGCGGAGGGCCGCAATGTCGGGCCGCTCTGAGAGTTCGCGAGGCGTCCGCGGCGGTGTGCCGCGCGGGTTCACGCTGGTCGAGCTCGTGGTCGTGGTGGCGATTCTCGCCCTTCTGGCGAGCGTGGCCGTGCCGCGCTTCGCGAATTCGCTCCTGCGGCAACGCGTGGAGGCGGCCGCGCGGCGCGTGGCCGCCGATCTCGAGCTCGTGCAGCGCCGCGCGCGCATCAGCGGCACCGCCCTCGTGGTCGAGTTCGACCTCGAGGCCGGCGGCTACCGTGTCGCCGGTCTGCCGGACCCGGACCATCCGCCGCAGGACTATTACGTTCCACTGGCTGAGCCGCCCTACGAGGTCGAGCTGCGCAGGGTCGATCTGGAAGGGACGACTGAGATCGCGTTCGACGGCTTCGGTCAACCCGATCGGGGAGGCAGCATCGTGGTGGGCGCCGGCGACTTCGAAGCCGCGGTGAGCGTGGACGCCGCGACCGGGGAGGTGCGAACGCCGTGACGGCACACGCGTTGACAACGAATCGCCGAAGAAGCATCGGGCGGACGTGCCGGCGGCGCGGCTGGTCGCTGGTGGAGCTGCTGGTCAGCACCGCCGCCTCGGCCGTGCTCATCGGCGGCCTGGCGTCCGCGGTCGTGCTCGCGACGCGCGCGCTGCCGGCCCCCTCCGAGGGGGCGGGCGCGCCCGCCGACGTCGCGCTGGTGGCCGACCAGTTGGCCGCGGACCTGACGTTTGCGGTCAGCGTGAGCGAGCTTTCGAGCCGGAGGATCGCTTTTCAGGTGCCCGATCGCACGGGCGATGGCGTGCCCGAGGAGCTCACGTACGAATGGTCCGGCGCCGTCGGGGCGCCGCTGCGTTTGAGTCGCAACCGCAGTGCGTTCGTCGACCTGCTCCCGCGCGTCAGCGACTTCACGCTGATGCCCGGCACAACGACCGTCACCGAGCAGACCGCGCCGACGCGGCAGACCAACAGCACGCTTCTGGCTTCGTGCCTCACCGGCAGCGTGACGTCCGACGCGAGCATTCAGGGGACCCTCTGGACGGGCAACGTGTTCCGGCCGGACTTGCCCGCCGACGCGGTCAGTTGGCGTCCCAGCGCGGTATGGCTATGCCTGGCCGCCAACGGGATGCCGAACGGCACCGCCCGGGTTCGGCTTTACGCGCTCGACTGGCGCGGCGTACCCGCCGGCACGCCGCTGGCGGAAACGACCGTTCTCGAAAGCGGGCTTACGGTGAGCTACCAGTGGTACGAGTTTGCGTGGCCGGGGGTTCCCGAGCTGGCGCCCGGGACGGGTGTGGCGTTCATTGTGGAGCACGTGAGCAACGCGCCCTCATGCAAGGTCGGCTTTCGGTTCACGCCCACGGCGAGCGAGCGGGGCTACAACCGCGTCGTTTCGACCGACGGGGGGCAGACGTGGAATCACATGTCGACGCACTCGGTGCTGTTTTCCCTCTATGGGACGGTCGTTCGGGAGGTCCCGGGCGGCAGCGTGGACCGCCATTATCTGACCACGGTACGCGTGCGGCTGGCGGTCGACGGCGCGACCGACCGGACGCTCGAGACGACCGTGCGTCTGCTGAACACCCCAGAGGTCGACGGATGAGCTTCCGTGACAACGAACACTGGCGCGCGGCGCGGCGGCTTTCGAGCGTTCCGCGTTCCGGGAAGCGGCGGGGCACGGCCGGCCGGGCGCTCACGCTCATGGAAGTCGTGATCAGCACGCTGGTCGTGAGCGTGACGCTCATCGCGGCGCTGCACGCCGTGGGCGGAGCGCGCCTGGCTCAGCAGGTGTCCGAGGACCGGGCCCGGGCGATGACGGTGGCGGAGGATCTCATGAGCGAGATTCTCCTGCGCGCCTACGACGATCCCGAGGGCACGGGCGTGTTCGGCCCGGACCCCGGCGAGGACCACAAGCAACGCGCGACCTTCGACGATGTGGACGACTATGACCAGTGGCGCGAGTCGCCCCCCACCGACGCGGCCGGCGCGGCGCTGACCGGCCTGCACGATTGGGAACGCCGGGTGCAGGTGTCGTACGTGGACCGGGCGTCGCTGCTGCCGGTGGCCATCGCTCTGACCCTGGGCGCTCCGAATTCTCCGCCGGTGGACACCGGTCTGAAGCGTGTGCGCGTGACGGTGCTGCGGGACGGGCGCGAGCTCGCTGTGCTGGATGCACTCCGGAGCCGCGCGGCCCCTCGGCCGGCAGCCGCGACCCAATCCACGCCCCAGCTGATTCCAGGGCGGGGGGGAAACTGATGGTGCGCGGGCTGCCCCGGCGACGCGGCGGTGTTTACGTCCTGGCGCTCGGCACCGCGCTGCTCGTGACCGTAGTCGGCGTCAGTGCGCTGGTCGCCGCCCGCGGGCAGCGCCTCGTGATCGCCGACACGCAACAGTTCTGCCGGGCGCGGTACGCGGCGCTGGCCGCGATCGATGTCGGTCTGGAGGCAATGCGTGCGAGCCCCGACTGGCGCACGCTGTTGCCGTCGGGGCCTTGGGTCACGAACGCGTCCCTGGGCGCCGCGCGTCTGTCGTTGCGGGGGGTGGACCCCACCGACGGCAACCTGGCCGACGACCGGTCCGACCCGGTGGTGCTGACGGGCACGGGGTTCTGCGGGAATGCTCGCTACCAGGTGTCTGTGCGGCTCGTGCCACCGGTCGTGCCGCTGCCGATTCTCAAGCACGCGCTGCACGCGCGGGCGGGCGTGGACGTGCAGTCCGGGAACACCCTGACGCTCAGCGGCGGCCCGCTCAGCAGCAACGGGTCGGTTACCACGAGCGGGAATGTCGTCGGCGACGTGATCGCGCTGTCGGTCTCGAATCCGGCCCGCGTGACCGGGCAGATCACCGCTCCCGGTCCGACGCACGAGGCGCCCGACGCGAGCGTCTTCGCCGCGTACGCAGCGCTGGCCACGCCGCTGGCAACGCCGAATACGATGGAAAAGACGGTCCTCTCCCCGGCCTGCAACCCCTGGGGTCGGCCGGCGCTCAACGGTGTGTACCTCCTCAACTTGTCCAGTAACGCGACGATTCGCAACATGCGAATCGTGGGCACGCTCGTCGTGCGCGGCAACGGGAAGACCCTTTCGATCGACCAGAACGTGTTGATCGAGCCCGCGCGCAGCGATTACCCGGCGCTGATTGTCGACGGCAACGTGGATCTGAACGTCGACTCGGCCGGCACGCTGTCGGAGGCCACCCGCGGGGTCAACTTCAACCCGCCCGGCACGGCGTGGCAGGGCGTGGCCGACGACGACCAGACGGACTCGTACCCGAGCGAAATCCGCAGCCTGGTCCACGTGCGCGGCACGCTTCGGCTGCGCGGTACCACGCTGATCCGGGGCGCGGTCATCTGCGAGTCCAGCGTATCCGTCGAAGGCAACGCGCGCGTCGTCGCCGACCCGACGCTGTCGGCGCAGCCGCCCAAGGGCTACACCACCTTCGGAACGCCCGCGATCGTCCCGGGCACCTGGCAGCAGACGTTGCCGCCCTAGGCCGCTTTTGACCGGTGACTGACAGCGCGGGCTGCGGCGTGCAACCGCCGGGGTCCAAGTCGTCCGGCAATCCCGCGGCGATCCCGGGCGGCTCAGGCGGAGCTCCGCGCGGAACCGCTGCGCCCCGGTCTCCCCGCGGCCCGCTGCGCCTCACGGCTACGGTTCGGTCTCCCCGCGGTCCACCGCGCTGAACGGCTGCGGCCCGGTCGCCCCGCGGCCTGGCACCCGGCGCGATCTCTCCGTGCCCCGGCGCGCGCGTGGCCAGACCTACGCCCGAGCAGCAGACGTTTTCACGGGCGAGCGCCGCCCGCGAGCGGCCGGATCCGGATGTTGCGGTACCACACGCGGTCGCCGTGGTCCTGGAGGACGATGCGGCCCCGGGGGGCGCGGCCGTAGCCGGGCCGCTCCGCGAACTTGCTGTTCCGCACCCGCTCCTCCCAGGTCGGGCTGCCCAGCTCGTACTCGACGATCTTCTCGCCGTTCAGCCAGTGCTCGACATGCGGGCCGCGCACGACGATCCGCGCACGGTTGAACAGCCCGACCGGCTGCGTGACATCCCGGGCCGGGGCGTACAGCGCGTAGCAGGCGCCGGCCGAGGTGCGGGGCTCGCGGCCGTCGGGGTGCTCGGCGTTGTCGAGCACCTGCATCTCGGGGCCGGTCTCCCACGCTGCGCCGCGCTGCGGATCGACGCGGTAGAAGATGCCGCTGTTGCCGCCGGGGGAAATCCGCCACTCCAGCTCCAGCTCGAAGTCGTCGAAGTCGGCCTCGGTCATGAGGTCGCCGCCCGGCCCGACGCGCGTCAGACAGCCATCCATCACCTGCCAGCCCTGCGGGAAGGTCGTCTGACCGTAGCCCAGCCAACCGCGCGGCGTCGTGCCGTCAAACAGGAGCCGCCAGCCCGCGGCCTGCTCCTCGGGCGTGAGGACGTTCTGCGGCGGTTCGGCGGGGCGCGTGCGGACGGTGCCCCGGCGGTCGCTCGGCAACGCATACAGCGTGTACCAGGCTTCCGTGCTCCACGGCTTTTGCCCGTCCGCCGACAGGCAGGGCGGTTGCAGCCGCAGGTACACCACCCGCGGGGTCTGGAGGTCGGGAATCTCAAGGAAGACGAGCCGCCGGTCATCAGCGACCGAGGCCGATTTCACGGGCGTGCGACGGCCGTCGCGTCGGGGCGGCTGGCGCATTACGGGGTCGAACGGCCACTGCTCGATGTAGTACGACTCTGGATCCCAGCCGACGCGCGGATCGAGCGGTTGCGTGAACTCGAGCTCCAGACCGTTGGCCAGCGCGCGGACGGTCTTCAGCTCGAAGACCGGTTGCCCGGTCGGCCTCAGGAGACCGTCGCCCGGGGGGGCGAATCGGAAGACGACGCCCTGCTCGCGCTCGCCGATCTTTTCGATGGCGATCCGCTTGGATTCGCCGCCGGTCGCGGCACCGATCACGTGCTGGCCGTCGTAGCCGGGCAGCGGCCCGAGGCCGACCGTCGCGTACGTCTCCGGCGGCAGCCACGCGAGCGGCGGCCGCGGGTCGGCCCCGAAGCCGGCTCCGATCTCGCGGACCTTGCTCATCAGCTCGAGCGCCTGAAGCTCCTCCGCCATGCCGCGCGTGCCGGGCTCGAGCCGGAAGCCCGGGTGCATGGTCGCGACGGGGCGACCGTCGCCCGGCAGGCCGCGGCGCAGCGCCGGGATGAACCGCTTACGCCCTGGGGCCGTGTCGCGCGGCAGCTCGGCGGGGTAGGAAAGCAGCGGGGCCGGCAATACCTCGAAGGCGTCCGGCGCGGCGTCGGGGCGACGCCATTGGAGCGTGATCCGGCCGTCGCCGCCGGCCTGGAAATGCAGGACGCGCAGGGCGTGCGGGCCGGGCGATAGGTGGACGGCGGCGTCCTTCGGCTCGGCGCCGTGCAGCCCGTCGTGGTCAATGAGGACGCGGCCGTCGAGCCACAGTCGGCTGCCGTCGTCGCTGATGAGGCGGAACGTGTATTCGCCGTCCTGCGTGACGGTGAGCGTGCCGAGCAGCTCGCTGAGGAAGTTCTCCTTGTGCGGGGCGAAGTCGTTTCGCTCGGTGCGCAGGTCCGGCACTCTCACGACGCGGACCTCGTTGGGTTTTTCGTCGGGGGCGAGCTCGGGCAAGGCTCGGACGCGCTCGCCCAAATCGAACACGCGCAGGAGCAGCCCCGGTTGTTCGGCGGCGCGGGCGGCGGCCAACACAGACGCCCCGAGGACGAGCATGAGCGCTGGGCGGTGCACGGCGGTTCTCCTGAGCCTCAAAACCTGTTTGGCGGCCGGCATGATAACGCGGCGGTCAGTGGGGCTCAGGTAGCGGCCGGGCCGGGGGTCGCCGACGGCTCGGGGCGAAAGCGCGCCAGGTTCGTTGCCGGCTCGGCCGCCGGGCTCGCCAACGGCCGACGCGACCTGGGGGCCGAAGCGCACCCGCCGACCCGCGTCGGTCGGCGCTGATTTCAAGACGCGTGACGGCGGGGGTAGGGGGGATCGCCGCTCCTCGCAGGCGCGTGCGGCATGGCATTCGGCGACGCGTCCCCACAAGGTCCGGCCGAGATAGTCGGAGTGGCGAGCGAGCGTGTTTTCGACCCGGGGCGCGGGACCTGCATGGTTTTTTTACACGGGTCCGACCCGGGTTGTCGGGCCGCCGGGCCATCTTCGTGAATGCAGCGTGATCCGCGACACCCACGCGGCCCGGCGGGGGGGACCGGGCCGCGTTGCATTACCGGGTCCCTGCCGCCCGGGCTCTCCGAAACATTTGCGACCGCTGCCCATGGCGGCCACCCGGGGGACCCGGGCTGCGGCGCACGCGGAACCGAACGTCCATCTCCGTCCTCCGGTGGCGACCGCCGGGGGGAGGCGGGCTGCGGCGCACGGCCGGGCGGGCGGGTGGCACCAAGGGCCGACAGCACGGCAGCCGCGGTCGAGATCGCGCCGCGCGAATCCGGGCGGTGGGCGCCCGACTGCTCCCGCGTCGGACCACGGCGTGGCGGCGGCCGGCGCGTGCGACGCGCCCTGGCGGGCCCCGCGAACGGTTTTCAAACGGATCACTGTGCCAGCGCCAAGGGCTGCACAAAGACTTGAGCGCCGGTCCTGGGGAACGGTATGATCCGGGGTTGGACTGTTTCATATTTGAATATCGCTGATAGCCGCATCTTTTGCGCCTGCTCTGAGTCCGCAGACATGGGGAATCCGCGAACGCAGATCACGACGCTGTTGGCCGCCGTCGGCAAAGGCGATGGGGAGGCTGCCAATCGGTTGTGGCGGCTGGTGTACGACGAGCTGCGGGCCATGGCAAAGGACTGTCTGGCGCAGGAGCGGAAGCGCGGCAACCTCCAGACGACCGTGCTCGTGCACGAGGCGTACCTGCGGCTCGTCGGCAACGACGGGGCGGCCCCCCCGGCCAATCGGCGGCATTTCTTCGCCGCCGCCGCGAATGCGATGCGCCAGTTCCTCGTGGATGACGCACGGAAGCGCAAGAGCCTGAAGCGCGGCAACGGTCGAGATCCGGTTCCGCTCGACACGGAGCCGGCCTGCTTCGATTACGACCCGGCGGAGGTGTTGGCCGTCGACGAGGGGCTGGCGGGGCTGCGGGCGCTGAGCGAGCGCAAGGCCGAGATTGTGAAGCTGCGGTACTTCGGCGGGCTGAGCGTGGACGAGACGGCCGAGGTCCTGGGAATCTCGCCGCGGCAAGTGGATCGGGAGTGGCAGCACGCCCGGGCGTGGCTGCACCGGGCGCTGGGCTGGGACCCGGTCGCAGACAGGTGACGCGCGATGGCGGCGGCGGATCTGTTCGAACGCGCAGCAGCGGTTTTCGAGGAGGCGCTCGATCAGCCGCCGGCGACGCGGGTGCAGTTCGTGGCCCGCGCGTGCGGGGACGATGGCGAGCTGCGCGCCGAGGTCGAGTCGCTGCTCGAACACCACGCGCGCGCCGGGAGCGACTTTCTGGCATCGCCGGTTGCGGCGCAACGCCTTCAACAACCGGCCGCTCCGGCGTGGGCGGCGGCGTTCGTCGGTCGCAAGATCGGCCGTTACACGGTCCGACGGCTGTTGGGCCACGGCGGCATGGGGTGCGTGTTCGGGGCGCAGCAGGAGCGGCCGTCCCGCACGGTTGCGCTCAAGGTGCTCCAGCCGGGCTTCAGCACGCCTTCGGCCCTGGCGCGGTTTCGGCTGGAGCCGGAGGTGCTGGGGCGGCTTCAGCACCCCAATATCGCCCAGGTGTTCGAGGCCGGCGTGCACGACGACGAGTCCGGACTGGTGCCCTATTTCGCGATGGAGTACATCCCGGACGCGCAGCCGCTGCCGGACTACGCCGACGCGCACGAGCTGGGCACGGCTCAGCGCCTGGAGCTGTTCGCGACGGTGTGCGACGCCATCCACCACGGTCACCAGAGGAGCATCATCCACCGCGACATCAAGCCGGCCAACATCCTGGTCGGCGCGAGCGGCCAGCCGAAGGTGATCGATTTCGGCGTGGCCCGGGCGTCGGACGCCGACATTGTGCTCACGACGCAGTGCACGCACGTCGGCGACCTGGTCGGCACCGTGCACTACATGAGTCCGGAGCAGTGCGACGGCAACCCGGCGGCCATCGACACGCGCAGCGACGTCTACTCGCTCGGCGTCGTGCTGTTCGAGCTCCTGACCGGGGCCGCGCCGTACGACACGTCCGACACGACGCTGTACGGCGCCATCCGGATGATCAAGGAGCAGCCGCCGCGCCGCCCCAGCGAGGCGATCATGCGGCACGAGCGCGCGGCCGAGCATCGGCGGCGGCTGGCCCGCGAGCTGCGCGGCGACCTCGACGCGATCCTGCTCAAAGCGCTGGAGAAAGACCCGGCGCGCCGCTACGGCTCCGCCGCGGACCTGGCCCGGGACATCCGCCGGCACCTGGCGGGCGATCCCGTCGAGGCGCGGCGGGCCGGCCTGTGGACGCGGGTGCTGCGCTGGGCCGGCCGCCGGCCGCGGCTGGCGGCGACCGTGGCGGCGGCGGCGTTCCTCGGGCTGGTCGCGACGGCGACCATCGCCGGGCTGTGGGTGTACGTCTGGTATTACTTCCGGGAACCGGACCGCATCGAGTACGGCCCGGAGAACCGCAGCGCGCGGCTGCTCAACCGCCGCGGCACGCCGATCGGAACCTGGAGCGCCGGCCCGACAGGTTCACTCGTGGCCGAGTTCGTGCGCCTCTATCCGGATGAGGACGACCTGCGGCATGTTGCGGTGCTTTACCGCGCGAGCTGCGCGTCGGAGCACAGGCGTCAGGTCCAGTTGTTCGATCTGAATCGAACCCTGCGTGAGCCACTCTGGCGCTGGCAACTCCGCGATGAAGATGTGCCGAGTATCATCGTAAACTCCGGCTTCTGCGCCTCGGATTTCAGCCCCGTCCACGTCTGGAGCCAAAACATCTTCCCGGAGGAGTCCGGCACTCCGGTCTCTGAGCTGCTGGTGTGGTGGTCCCATCATCTGTCCTGGCGCGCGTTGTGTATCGTCGATCGCGCCGGCCAGCCGCTTTACGCCATCTGGCATGACGGCGGTCAGCACGACTGGCATTGGTTGCCCGAGTTACGCTTGCTGCTGGTGGCTGGGGAAAACCAGGAGCTCGCGCCGCACATGCGAGGCTGCCCGAGCGCGAATCCCGGTAACGAGATGCTGGTCGTTTTCGCGTTGCGACCGCGTGCTGGCATGGTCACGCCGCGCACGGTCCACGAGCTCAAGCCCAGCGACGACGGCGAACTCGCCTGGTACAAGTGGCTGAGTGTGTGCCCGCTGCCGAAAACGAGCCGGGGGATTCTCGTGACGGGCCCGGAAATCAGCGTTGCCGACCCAACCGCGGTGGCGCAGGTCAGCGTTCAGGTCCAAACGGACCCGCCGTGTAGCGTGTCGTGGCTCATCAATAGCCGCGGCGAACGCGTGGGCCAGCATATCGCCCCCCACTACCGGACGATGCGCGCAAACCCGCGCAACGCGGCCCTCGATCTGCCGCCGGTCGAAGCGTATGAGCTTCAGGACACGCCGCCGGGCCAATGAGCCGTGTGGGGTCCGTCCATCCCCGGCCCCCGACGGAGTCGCCTTTCGTCCGGCATCCGCACTTACGTGGCGGGCCGCGGCCGGCGGGGATGCGTTACAGGCACCCGCAGGCGGCCGGGGCCGACCGTCTCGCAGGCGCCGATGCCGCGTCCGTGACCGTTATAATCCGCACTTGGGCTCGCGGCCGACGACCGGGGCCGGAGGAGAGCGCCGATGGCGTATCAGACGACGTGTGTGCCGGAAGGCGACAAGGTCACCATCGCGAACGGCAAGCTCAGCGTGCCGGACCGGCCGATCCTGCCGTTCATCCGCGGGGACGGCACCGGCCCGGACATCTGGCGCGCGGCGCAGCTCGTCTTCGACGCGGCCGTGCAGAAGGCCTACGGCGGCCGGCGGCGGATCGCGTGGATGGAGGTCTTTGCGGGCGAGGCCGCGTTCCAGCGGTTCAACACGTGGCTGCCGGACGAAACCGTCGAGGCGTTCCGCGAGTTTCTGGTGGGCATCAAAGGCCCGCTCACGACGCCGGTGGGCGGGGGCATCCGCTCGCTGAACGTGGCGCTGCGGCAGATCCTGGACCTGTACGTGTGTCTGCGGCCGGTGCGGTATTTCCCCGGGGTGCCGAGCCCGGTGAAGCGGCCGGAGCTGACGGACATGGTGATCTTCCGGGAGAATTCGGAGGACATCTACGCGGGCATCGAGTTTCAGGCCGGCACGCCGGACTGCGAGAAGTTCAAGGAGCTTCTGCGGGAGCATTTCCCGGAGCGGTATAAGAAGATCCGTTTCCCGAATACGGTCGGGCTGGGAATCAAGCCCATCAGTCAGGAGGGGACGGAGCGCCTGATGCGGGCTGCGCTGCGTTATACGGTGTCGGAGCGGCGGCACAGCGTGACGATCGTGCACAAAGGCAACATCATGAAGTTCACCAGCGGGGCGTTCCGCGACTGGGGCTACGCGCTGGCGCAGCGCGAGTTCGGCGCGGTCCCGTACCAGGGCGGCCCGTGGCAGGTCATCCCGGCGGGCACGCCGACGCCCGCCGGCCCCGCGCCGCACGACATCATCGTCAAAGACGTGATTGCCGATGCGTTTCTCCAGCAGATCCTGACCCGTCCCGACGAGTACGACGTGATCGCCACGCCCAATCTCAACGGCGACTACATCTCCGACGCGCTGGCCGCCTGCGTGGGCGGCATCGGCATCGCCCCTGGCGGCAACATCAACTACGACAGCGGGCATGCGGTCTTCGAGGCCACGCATGGCACCGCGCCGAAGTACGCTGGGCAGGACAAGGTCAACCCCGGCTCGGTCATCCTGTCGGGCGAGATGATGCTGCGCTACCTCGGCTGGGGCGAGGCGGCCGACTTGATCATCCGGGGCATGGAGGGGGCCATCGCGGCGAAAACCGTCACCTACGACTTCGAGCGGCTGATGACCGGCGCGCGGCTGGTCAAGTGCTCGGAGTTCGGCGAGGCGGTCGTGCAGCACATGGACTGACCGGCGGCCGCGGCCGGCCGGTTTTCAACGGCTTCGAAAGGCGCCGCGCGTTCTAGCGGCGCGAAGCCGGGCGGGTAGAATGCGCGCGGATTGAGCGGGCGCGGCCGCCGGCGGGCGGCGCAAGTGCGATGCGTGGCTCGCGGTCTCCGGTGCGCACATTTGGGCGAAAGCGTCAACATGGCCAAACAGCGGGTCGTGATCGTCGGGGGCGGGTTGGCGGGCCTGGCGGCCGCCATGCAACTGGCCGAGAACGAAATCACGGTTGACCTGATCAGTATGGTGCCGGTGAAGCGCAGCCACAGCGTCTGCGCGCAGGGGGGCATCAACTGCGTGAACAAGTTCACGCGGGCGCAGGGCGACACGGAGTGGAACCACTTCGAGGACACGGTGTACGGGGGGGAGTTCCTGAACAATCAGCCGCCCGTGAAGGAGATGTGCTACTGGGCGCCGAAGATCGTGGATCTGGCGGACCGGCTGGGGGTGCCGTTCAACCGCTCGCCGGAGGGGAACCTGGCGGTCCGGCGGTTCGGTGGGACGCTGTACAAGCGGACGGTGTACGCGGGCGCCTCGACGGGTCAGCAGCTACTGTACGCGCTGGACGAGCAGGTGCGGCGGTGGGAGGCGGAGGGGCTGATCAAGAAGTACGAGTTCTGGGAGTTCCTCGCGCCGGTGCTGGATGAACGGGGCATCTGCCGCGGCTGCGTCGCGCAGGACATGTTTTCGCTGGAGATCAAGGCGTTTCCGGCCGACGCGGTGATTCTGGCGACGGGCGGGTGCGGGCTGATTTTCGGCAAGTCCACGATGTCGATGGTGTGCACGGGCGCGGCCAATGCGCGGGCGTACCGGGCCGGCGTGATCTACGCGAACCCCGAGTTCGTGCAAGTGCACCCGACCGCGATCCCGGGAGCGGACAAGCTGCGACTGATCAGCGAAGCTGCCCGCGGCGAGTCGGGCCGCGTGTGGGTGCCGCGGCGCAAGGGCGACGCGCGCCATCCCAACGAGATCCCCGAGGCCGAGCGGTACTACTTCCTCGAGGAACGCTACCCGAAGTACGGCAACCTCGTGCCGCGTGACATTGCGACGCGCGAGATCTTCGCCGTGTGCAAGGAAGGCTACAGCGTCAACCCGCACACCTACGCGGTCTACCTCGACCTGACCGAGCGGGCGACCGGCGTGAAGCCCGAGGTGCTGCGCAAGAAGCTCGGCGCGATCCTGGAGACCTATCAGAAGTTCCGCGGCGTGGATCCGCTGTCGGAGCCGATGCAGATCTTCCCGGCCGTACACTACAGCATGGGCGGGTTGTGGGTGGATTACGAGCGCGACGGCCACACGGGCGGCCTCCGGCTCGACTCGCCGCGGAACCAGCAGACGAATGTGCCCGGGCTGTACGCGATCGGCGAGGCGGATTACCAGTACCACGGTGCGAACCGGCTCGGGGCCAACTCGCTGCTGTCGTGCATCTTCGCCGGGCTCATCATGGGGCCGGCGATCCAGGCACTGTTCCGCAACCTGCCCGGCGGCAGCGTGGACAAGGTGCCCGGCAGCCTGTTCGATCAGGCCGTCGGGCAGTGCCGGGAGCGGATGGCCGCGCTGCTCAGAAAGGACGGCCCCGAGAATCCGTATCAACTGCACCGCGAGCTGGGCGAGCTGATGACCCGCAACGTCACGGTGGTCCGCCACAACGCCGAACTGAAGCAGACGCTCGACGAGCTCGAGCGGCTGAGCGAGCGGTACCAGCGCTGCGGGCTGTCGGACCGCGGCCCGTGGACCAACCAGACGCTCAGCTTCACGCGGGCGCTGGGCGACATGCTGCTGCTGGCGAAGGTCATCACCGCGGCCGCGCTGCGCCGCGACGAGTGCCGCGGCGCGCATTACAAGCCGGAGTTCAGCATCCCCCCGCCCACCGCCGAGCGGCCGGACGAGCTCCGCGAACAGGCCCGGCAGTGGTGCCGCAAGTACCACGCCCAGAACCAGCAATGGCTCAAGACCACCCTGGCGAAATGGACGCCGCAGGGCGCGGACTTCAGTTACGAGCCGGTCGAGTGCGACTCGATCGCGCCGCGACCACGGACCTATGGCCTGAAGGGCGCGGAGATCATCGACGAGGTCTGGAAATCGGAGATGGCCGGTGCGGCCGAGGCCAAGGCGGCCGCCGCGCACTGACGCGGCGTGCGGCGCGGGGTTCGCGGGGCCGCCCCCGGCCGCGGAAGGATCGACGGCATGAGTACGCCAACGAGCACAGCCACGACGCTGACGGTCCGCGTGCGGCGGCAGGACCGGCCGCAGGACCGCCCCTACACGCAGATCTTCGAGGTGCCGTACCAGCCGGATATGAACGTGATCTCCGTGCTTCAGGCGATCGCGGCGCGGCCGGTGACGGCCGACGGTCAGGGGACGACGCCGGTCGCGTGGGACTGCAACTGCCTGGAGGAGGTTTGCGGGGCGTGTTCGATGCTGATCAACGGCCGGGTGCGGCAGGCGTGCAGTTGTCTGGTGGACGAGCTGCTGCGGCAGGGCCCGGAGATCAGCCTGGCGCCGCTGACCAAGTTCCCGGTGGTGCGGGACTTGGTGGTGGACCGCTCGCGGATGTTCGAAGCGCTCAAGAAGGTGCGGGCGTGGATCCCGGTGGATACTTACGCGGACATCGGGCCGGGGCCGACGATCTCGGTGGAGCAGCAGGAGCAGATGTACCCGTTGTCGCGGTGCATGACTTGCGGCTGCTGCATGGAGGTCTGCCCGCAGTACCACGACGCGAGCGACTTCATCGGCCCGGCGCCGATCGCGCAGGCGGCACTGTTCAACCTCAATCCGGTCGGGAAGATGACCGCGTCGGAGCGGTTGCGAGCGCTGATGGGCCCGGGAGGGATCACCGATTGCGGCAACGCGCAGAACTGCGTGAAGGTCTGCCCGAAGGAAGTGCCGCTGACGTGGGCGATCGGCAAGGTCGGGCGCGACGCGACCATCGAGGCGGTCCGGCGGTGGCTGCTGAGGTAGCGCACGGGACGGTCGCGGGCACTCGGGATTCGGACGCCTGTCCCTCGGTCCCGCTGGGGCTCGATTGATGCGGCGGTTGGGCGGGTGCGGCCCGCGCTGCCGCTCGGGCTCAGTTGGTGACGGGGTTTGGTTGGTTGTGCCCCGGGTTGCCGCTCGGGCTCGGTTTGTGGGGCGCGGTTGCTTGAGCGCCGTCAGTGGTAGCGGACGCGCACGTCGTACGTCGTACCGTCCTGGGTCGGCGGCGGGATCACCGCCGTCGGCAGCCGTTGCCCGTCGCAAGACACCTCGACCGTGCCGGCCGGCAGCTCCGGCGCCCGCGCAATCTGCACGCGGTACGTGCAGCCGCGGTAGGGGCGGATCATGCTCGCCCCGGCCCAGCCCGGCGGCAGGCACGGGTCGATTCGCAGCCCGTCCCACTCGGGCCGCACGCCCAGCACCCACTGCGTGACGACGCGGTGGAGCCACTGCGCCGAGCCGGTGTACCACGTCCAGCCCGCCCGACCGTGGTGCGGCGAGTCGGGGCCGTCCACGTTGCCCGGCAGCACGTACGGCTCGGCCGCGTACCGCTCCGGGTCCTTCAGCGCCGGATTGATCGCCCGCAGCAGGCGCCCGACCAGTTCCGCGTCCTTCGCCTTCGCGGCCGCCGCGATGGCCCAGGTCGCGGCGTGCGTGTAGACGCCGCCGTTCTCGCGCAGGCCGGGGGCGTAGCGCGTGATGTAGCCGATTTCGGGCACGGGCCGGTCGAACGCCGGCGTCAGCAGCAGCGCTCCGGCCTCGGTGACCAGGTGCTGGCGGACGGCCGCCAGGCACGCCGCCGCGCGGTCGGGCGGGGCGATGTCGTTGAGGATCGCCCAGGTCTGCGTGTTGAGATAGATGCGGCACACCCGGTTGGTGTGGCTGCCGAGTGGCTCGCCGTCGTCGCGGGTGGCGGCCAGGTACCATTGCCCGTCCCAGCCGTGCGTGTTGATGGCGGCGACGAGGGCGGTCCGGCGGTCGGCGAGCTCCGCGGCCCGCGCCGGCTCGCCGAGGCGGCGATGGATCTCGGCCCAGTCGGCCAGCAGCCCGGCGAGGAACTGGGCCAGCCAAACCGACTCGCCGTGTTCCTGAAGCCCGACGGCGCTGAATCCGTCGTTCCAGTCGCCCGCACCGATGTAGGGCAGGCCGCGCGGGCTGGTCCGGCGGAAGACGCGCTCGAACGCGCGGCGGACGTGCTCCGCGAGCGGGGCGGGCTGCGCATCGTCGAGGAACGGCGTCTCGTCGCCCAGGACCGACAGATCGCCGGTTTCGCGGATGTAGTTGGCCGCGACGAACGCGAGCCACAACAGATCATCGGTCATGCGGGTGACGTGCCCCTGCTCAATGAGGGGGTGCCACCAATGGTACACCGAACCGTCGGCAAACTGGTGGCGCGCGTGCAGATTGAGCTGCGCCCGGCACTGCGGCGGGTCGATCGTCAGCCAGACTTGCGAATCCTGGAGCTGATCGCGGAACCCGTACGCCCCGCTCTGCTGATAGTAACCGGTGCGGCCCCAGAGGCGCCCGGAGATCGCTTGATAGCGGATCCAGTCGTTCACGAGGAAGTTGAGCGTCGGCTCCGGCGTGTCGAGGCGGTGCGTCGCCAGTCGCGCGTCCCAGCCGGCCCGCACCGCGGCCAACGCCGCGTCCAGGCGGTCGACCGCGAGGTGCTCGGACAGCAGCCGCTCCGCCTCTGCCCGCGAATCGCCGACCGCCAGCGCGTACGCGACCGTATGTGCCTGCCTCGGCCGCAGCGTCACCACCGCGCGCAGCGCGGCGATCGGATCGGCGTGCCGCCCAAACTGCGGCCGCCAGCGGTCCTGCCCCAGCGCTTCCGGTGATCGCACGCTCCCGTAGCGGCCGAGGAAGGCCGCCTTGTCGCCCTGCGCCGCAAGAATCGGCTCACTGCACCCCAGCGCGCTGACGTACGGGAAGTCCGTGTTCCAGTGCGCGAAGCGCGACGACGGCACCTCCCACATGTGGTTCCGGGCGAAGACGGCGTGCCGGTCGGCCGCGAACTCGGTCTCGATGAACAGCTTGTGGAACTCGCGCCGCGGCGAGGGTGCGACCCCGCAGCACCACTCGAGGAACGCGGTGAGTTCGATGCGGCGCGAGCGATCCGAGCGGTTCTCGAGCACGACGCGCCACAGCTCGACCTGCCCGCCCGCGTGCGCGAACAGCGTCCACGCGGCGGCCAGGCCGTCGAGCACCGTGCGGAACGTGGTGTAGCCCAAGCCGTGGTGGCAGGCGAACTCGTCGTACCGCGGCCACAGCGGCGCGGGCGAGAGCGACCAGACCCGCCCGCTCTCCACGTCTCGCGCGTACAGGAACTTTCCCGAGCAGTCCTCCGCCAGGTCCTGCTGCCAACGCGTGATGACGGCCAGTTGCGAGTTGTCGATCCAGGTGAAGCCGCTGCCGGTCTGGCTGACGGCCAGCCCCAGACGGGGCGTCGCAATGATGTTCACCCACGGCCGCGGCGTGCGCGGGTCCGTGATGATGTATTCCCGCCCGTCGGGCGCGAAGTGGCCGTACCGATTCGCGAGCGCTGGTGCGCCCGGCGTTGTCGGGGTCGTGCGGGGCGGGGTCACAAGGGTACTCATGCGGTGCCCTCGAAACGCTGTCAAAAGGTTGGCGACGGAGGATTTCGGGTCGTCGCTGAAAGCGCTTTCATGCAGATTAGGCGGAAAGCCGGTCGGAGTCAACGATTTCCCCCGGGCCGTCCGGTTATGGGGCGGGCCGCGGTGCGGTCGTCGCGGGTGCCGATGCCGGCTGCGTGGCGGCGGCGCGAGTCCAGCCTAGCCGTTCGACGGCGCGCTGCGCGGTCGGCGTTTGCATGAACAGCCGCCAGATGAGGCCGGTGCGGGCGTTTTCGATGCCCAGCAGCATCGGGCCGTGGTCGATCCCGACGACGTCGTCGCAGACGTACTTCTGAGTCAGGTTGAACGCGTCGGCCAGACCGTAGCCGCCGACGGCGGGGTCGTGCCAGATGAGCGGGTGGCCTTCCTCGGTTCTGAGGGCGCGGAACGCACGCAGTGCGGCCATGCTCTCGGCGGGCGTCAGCATGAGCGCCGTACCGGCGACGTACGGCGCGACGGTGCCTTCGTACCAGCGGTCCTCGTTGCTGAGGTTCGGGCGGACTTCCGGAACGATGTAGCCTTCCCGGCCGACACAGGCGCTAAGGCCCCAGCGATCCGGGCCGAGCGTGGCGTAGCGTGACGCCAGCTCGATGCAGCGCTGCCGATGGGTGAGGACGGCGCGACGGGAGTTCTCGAACCAGTCGACGCGCGGCCCGCTGCCGCCGAAGCGGGCGGGCTCGTCGGGGCCGAAGGCGGCGTATCCAATCCAACAATGGCTGAACAGATAGGTGAATAGGCAGCCGGGCCAGGAAACGACGAATGGCGGGAGATCGCCGTGTGCCTTCACGACGCGGCGCAGGGCGTAGTAGCGCTCCGGGGGCAGGGCGAACTCGGTTCGCGAGGCCCCAACCGCCAGGAAGTAAATGAGGCGCTCCTCGTCGCTGGCGACGTACCAGTGGCTGGTGAGAAACTCGCCGTCGCCCGCGACGTTGCGCACGTCGTGGACGCGCCAGCCCATCGAGAGCAGGCCGCCCGGCGCGGTCGCGAAAGCGCGCCAGTTCGACTCGGCCTCCATCCGCTCGGCCAGCTCGCGCACGGGACCGCCGAAGTACGCGCCCGCGGTGAGCGCGCCGGCCAGCAATAGGGCATGATCGATGGTGCTGGCGACGATCTCGTAGCCGGCGTCGGAGGGGCCGCCGGTGTTGAGGTCGGGGTAATGCAAGTAAACGCCGAAGCGCTTGTTGTCCGGGCGCTCAATGAGAGCGCGCAGAATGGCGGCGGCCCGCTGGGCGCCGGCCGCGCGGGTGATCCAGCCGCGTTCGACACCGACCGGCAGGGCCGAAAGCTGGAAGCCGACCGCGGCGACGCTGGACACCGGCGCCTTGAGCCGGTCGCGGACCAGCGGCGCCGGATCGCCGACCTGTTTCCAGAAATACAGGAAGCAGGCGCGTTGAATCTCGTCGAGGAGGGCCTCCTCGGCGGGCTCGAAGCGGTAGGGCGGCGTCGGGACGTCGGCCGCCCGCACGATGTAGGGCACGGGCGGAGCTGCCGTCGCCGCGGAGCAGGGGACGAGGATCTGCGTTGCAACCAGCGCAGTGACACGAAGTTGACATCGCATGGCCCGCATGTTAGTCTAGGTTGAAAGCGGTGTCAAACGGGGGAGACACCGAGCGGCAGTCGGATCCATGCCTGTTTCGATCGCGGACGTGGCGAAGAAGGCGCGGGTGTCCATCAGCACCGTTTCGCGCGTGCTGAACCGGCGGCAGCTCGTCAACGAAAAGACCCGGATCCGCGTGGAGCAGGCGATCCGCGAACTGGGGTATTGCCCGAACGCGTTCGCCCGGGGGCTGATGCTCCGGCGGAGCGAGATGGTCGGGCTGCTCCTGCCCGACCTGCACGGCGAATTCTACTCCGAAATCATCCGGGGCGCGAACGCGCAGGCCCGGGAGCTGGGTTACAACCTCGTGCTCTCGTCGGCGCGGGACGGCGACGACAGCCACGCCCTGCTGCGTGCCATGCAGCAGCGCACGCTGCTGGACGGCGTGGCGGTGATGGTGTCCGAGCTCACGGACCGCATCCAGGAGGTGCTGGCGGGCTTCGCCTTGCCGCTGTGCGTGCTCGACGCCGAGGTCGACGGCTCGCCGCACGACAGCGTGCTGATTGACCAGCGGCACGGGGCGGTCGCGCTGATGCGGCACGTCACGCAGCGGGCCGGCTGGCGGCGGATCATCTTCGTCGGCGGGCACGAGACCAACGTCGATACGATCGCCCGGCTGGAGGCCTATCTTCAGGTGCTGGCCGAAGAGGGCCTGCCGTTCGTGCCCGGCGACGTGTATCACCTCGATTACGAGTACGACACCGCCTATGCCCTGGCCGCCGAGCGCGTCCGCTCCTGGGCCGGGCCGGGACACGGCGTCTTCGCCGCCAACGACGAGATGGCGGCCGGCATCGTGGCGGCCGCGACCGCGGCGGGCGTCGCCGTGCCCCAGGAGTTGGGAGTCGTCGGGTTCGATGACACGCGGATCGCGCGGATGACGCGGCCGCCGCTGACGACGGTGCGGGTACCCATGGCGAAGATGGGGGCGCGGGCGGTGGAGCTGTTGTGTCAACGCATCAGCGAACCGCAGCGGCCGCCGACTCGCATCTCGCTCCAGCCGGAGCTGATCGTGCGGGAATCGTGCGGAGCCCCGGAGGTGCGGTTGCGGGCGCCGGCCTAGCGGCCTGTCGCGCGCGGCGCAGTCGATGCGTGCTTGGCACGGCTGGCCGTTGCGGGCGCCGGCCGAGCGGCCTGTCGCGCGCGGCCGGTGGCGTGCCGCGCGCTGTGACCCGCGCGGCAGACGTGGGCGGAACGCGCTGCGGCGGTCGCTCCGGAAGCGGAGGCCCGGCGCCGCGGCGGCGACGCGGCGCCGCCGGGGGCGGGCGGGTCGATTTGACTTCGCCGGCGGCGCGTCAAGAATCTCTCCGCCGGGGCGGAGGCACCGGGCCGTGAAGACCCTGATCGCCATTCCGGTGTTCAACGAGCAGGCGTACCTGCCCCGGGTGCTGGCGAGCGTGCGGCGGTACTCCCGGGACATCCTCGTGATCGACGACGGCTCGACGGACGACACGCCGCGGCTGCTGGCGCGCGAACGCGGGTTGTTGCGGATCACGCATCCCGAGAACCGCGGCTACGGTCAGAGCCTGATCGACGCGTTCGCGCTGGCGGACCGCCGCGGGTACGACTGGATCATTACGCTCGATTGCGACGAGCAGCACGAGCCGGCGCAGATTCCGGAGTTCCTCGCGCGGGCCGCGCAGGGTGACGCCGACATCATCAGCGGCTCGCGGTACCTCGTGCCGCGACCGGATGATGATCCGGCGCCGCCCGACCGGCGGCGGATCAACCTGACCGTGAACAGCCTGCTCGGGCAGCTCCTCGGGCTGTGGCTGACGGACTCGTTCTGCGGCTTCAAGGCGCACCGCGTCGCCGCCCTGCGACGGCTGGCGCTGGACGAGCCGGGCTATGCCTTTCCCCTCCAGTTCTGGGTACAGTGTGTGCGGGCCGGACTGCGGATCGTCGAGATTCCCGTCCGGCGGATTTACCGGGACACCCGCCGCGAGTTCGGCGGCACGCTGGATGACCCCGCGGCCCGCCTTCAGCACTATCTGACCGTGCTGGTGCGGGAGCTGCGGCGCGAGCCGCCGGTCTCCGTCGGCGGGCCGCGTCAGGCCCGACACCGTTGTGCCCTGAGCGATTGATCGCCACGGAACGCCTTGTCGCGCCCCGCGCGCACCTGGGTGTGCTCGTGGAGCCGCCCGCTCCGCAGCTCCTCAGGGCCCTGCGCGCCGCGGACGCCCGCGCGGGCCCGAGGCTCCTGGACACGGCCTGCGGCGTGTTGCGGGAGCGCCTCCAGCGGAGACTCGGGCTGTGTCCCCCGGTCGTGTTGGCCGGGCATCAGGCCGAGTTTTTCCACGCGGGTGTGCTGGCCAAAACCGTCGCCGCCCACGCCCTGGCCAACGCAGTCGGCGGCACGGCGGTATTCCTGACCGTCGACTCCGACCAACCCAAGACCGCGCAGCTTCCCGTTCCACAGGTCACCCCCGGCGGGCTGCGACGCATCACCGTGGCGATCCCTGGCCTCGACCCGCGCCTGCCCTTCGAGCTCCAGCTGCCGACGCCCCGCGAGCACTGGCTCCAGTTCTTCACGCAGGTGGCCACGCTTCTGCCGCACTACCGCGAGTCGCTGCTGCGCCCGCTGGCCGAGGCCTGGCTCCGGGGCGCGGACCCGCTCACGTACTGCGACGCGTGGGACCGCGGGCGGATCGCAGCCGAGCAGGTACTCGGGCTCGCCGGGGTGCGGACGTTGCGGGTGTCCGCGCTGGCGGCCACGCCGGAGTTCCGGCGTTTGGCGGCCGCCCTGATCTTGGACAGCGCGGCGGTGGCGGCGCACTACAACGCGGCGCAGGCGGCGTACCGGGCGCGGCATCGCGTGCGGACGCCGGGCCGGCCAGTGCCGCCGCTGCTGGTGGACGGGGCGCTGCGGGAAGTGCCGTTGTGGGTCGTGCAGCCGGGGCTCGGGCGGCGGCGCCTGTTCGTGCGTGAGCGGGGCGACACGCTCGAGTTGTGGGCCGACCGCACCCCGCTGGCGCAGGTGGCCCGGGGGGCGCTGGCGTCATCCGCCGCGCACGAGGCGCCGTGGCCGCTCGCCGCCGAGGGCTGGGGCCTGCGGCCACGGGCGTTGACGCTCTCGGGCGGCGCGCGGTTGCTGCTGGCGGATCTGCTCATCCACGGGATCGGCGGGGCGCGGTACGACGAGCTCACGGATGATTTTCTGCGGCGGTGGTTGGGAGCGCCGCCGGCACCACCGGCGTGCGTGTCGGCGACGCTGCTGTTGCCGCTGCCGCACGCGTCGCCCGGGGTGGCGTCGCTGCGCGCGGCGCGGCATGCCAGCCGCGATCTGCGGTGGAACCCGCAACGCCACCTCACCGGGTTGCCGGAGGAACTGGTTCGGCAACGGCTCGAGCTGGCGCGACGCTCGGACGAACTGCGGCGGCACGAGCCGCACGACCATGAAACGCGCCGGCTGGTGTATCAGGCCCTGCACCGGCTCAACGAGACGCTGCTGGCGCACGACCCGTGGCGGGCGGCCGAGTACGACCAGCGCGTGGCCGAGCTGGAGCGCGCGGTCGAGCAGGACCGGATCGCCGGCGACCGCGAGTACTTCTACGGTCTGCACCCGACGACGGCGGTCACGGAACTGGGCGCGCGGATTCGCGCGGCACTCGAGCCGGTCGCGGAGTGATCCGGGCGTGGCACCGCGGTCGCCCGTATGGAACGGGGTCCGGTATGAATCAGGGTGCGGACGGCGGCGAGTGGGCCGATCGGTCGGCGGCTGCCGCGACGGCCCGGGATTGCGCGCGCAGCCGCTCGCTGGGAGTGCGGGGGCCGCTCAGGGCGGGGATCAGCCACGAGGCGAGGATCGAGACGACGAGGGACGCCGCAGCGATCCATCCGAGCGCGGTCCGCGCCTGTGGGCGAAGCCAAACGAACGGCGCGTTCACGGCCCACAGCAGCCGGTCGATGGTGAAATAGAGCCGGCGTCCCCACCGCGAGGCCGGCAAGAGGGGGGCGGTGTCGGCGGTCTCCGTCGCGGGGGAATCCGGTGCGGCGACCTCGGGCAGCGGGCCCGTCGGTGTCTCGACGACGACGACGCGCGGTTCCGGCGCGGGCCGAGGCTTCGCCCCGCGGGGCGGGGGTGCCCCCACGGGCACGGGGATCGGCACCACGGGGGGGCCGCCGTCGTCGAGGCTGGGCACGTTTGCGCCGAGCGCCTCGGCTTCGGCGACGGCGGCCTGTAGTTCCGCATCGCTGATCAGTGGGGGGTCCGTATGCGTGCTCATGCGGCTCACCGGAGCAGCGCGCGATCCGCCGCGGCGCGCGGCGGGCGGGCTCGCCTATGGCGCACATCGGCTGCGGCGGCGGGCGGCTGCAACGGGCCGCGCATCGCCGATAACTTCGCGGCGGGCGGTGTCGGAAGTTGTACGCACGAATCGACTCGCGGCGTGCGGGCGACTTAATTTGCCTGCGGAGGCGTCGCGTGCCGGGACGCCGCGCCGCGGCCCGCGAGGAGAAACACATGCACACCCGTGTGGCGCTGGTTGCCTGGACGATCCTGATCGGGCTGGGCGCGGCGTCGGCCGCGGGGCAGTCGGCGGCAACGCAACCGGCCGCGCCGCCGGCGACCCGTCCGACGGTGCCGGCGGCCGTCGAGCACGCCCTACAGGTCGTCCCGGACGACACGCACCTGCTGGTGGTGGTGCCGGACATTGCGGATCTGGCGCGGGGGGTGCGAGCGTTCTGCATGGCGGCGGGTCTGCCGGCGGCGGACGAGGTCTCCGCCGCCGGGTTATTGGGGGATCTGCTGGAGGAGGTCGGGCGGGCGGTCGATCCCGCGGGCCCGCTGGTGCTGGCGGTCTCGGCGGAGCGGCCGGAGCCGGTGATGATCGTACTCCTGAAGGACGCGGAAGCGCTCGGGGCGACCGGGGCGCCGACGCGCGTCCGGGGGGCGGAGGTGTACGAGCTGAAGCGTGAGCAGCTTGCGGCGGTGACCGCTGAGCGCATTGCGGTCTTCGCGCGGGAACGGGCCGACGTCGAGGCCGCACTCGGATCGACCGGCAAGGCCGTCCGCAAGCTGACCCCGGAGCACATGGCGCTGCTGGCGCGCCGGCAGGTGCTCCTGTGGGTGGAAGTGGCTCCATGGCAGGCCACGATTCAGCGGGGGCTGAGCTTCGCGTTACAGATGGTGTCGCTCGGCGCCGCCGCCGAGGGGCCGGACGGTGAGTGGACGATCCAGTTCTACCGCGCCGTTTTCGACCTGCTGGGCAAGGTCCTGCGCGAGACCGAGCATTACGCGGCGGCGGTCCAGATCGATGCGCAGGGCGTATTCTTCGAGGACCGGGCGACGTTCAGGGCGGACGGCGCGGCGGACCGATTGCTCGCGGACGTGCGGCCCGCGCGCGGCGACCTTCTGCGGGGCCTGCCGGCCGGGGCTCTGATGACGTTCGGCGCGGAATGGGACACCGCGCCCGGTGCCGCGTCGCTCAACGAGGCCGTCCTGCGCGCGATGCTGTCGTCGAACCCTTGGCGCGAGCGCCTGGAGGCCGGGAAGGTCGAGCAGTTGATCGAACGCAGCGGAAAACTGTACCAGACCATGACGGGCTTCAACGGCGCGCTGTTGCCGGCGGAGGGCGGGGGCATGTTGTACGCCGGGCTGCACTTCACGACGGACGCGGAAGCCGTCTTGCGCGAAGTGCGGGCGGTCGTGCGCGAGTCCCCCGAGCTGCTGAAGGTCTGGAGCGCGCTGCCGTCCGCAGAGATCACCTACGAGACGGAGACCGTGGACGGCACGTCGCTGGACTGTTATCTGTTCAACTTCGGCGTGGAGGACCCGCAGCTCCAGCCCATGCTGAGCGCGTTCTACGGCAACGACGCCAGCGTGTACTTCTTGGCCGCCCCACAGGGCGCCGTGTACGCAATGGGACCGCGGGCGCAGGCCCGCTCTCTGGCGCTGCGGATGAGGAACTCGCCGCCGGCCGCCCACGCGGATGACGCGCGCTATACGACCCTGCTGAAACGTCTGTCGCCACGCCCGTACTTCTGCCTCACGATGGACCTTCCGGGGACCATGCAGTTGTTTTTCAAGTCGATCGAGAAGGCCGGAATGCCGCTGCCGCCGCTGGACTTCGGCAGCCAGCCGACGCCCTTGGCCGGTGTGGCGTTCTACCTCGAGCGGCCCGCCGTGCGGTTCGAGCTGTTCGTGCCCGCGGAGGCGGTCGGCGCGCTGGCCAAAGGGTTCGGCGCCCTGGGGCCGGAGGCCCGCGAAGCGTTCTGAGCCGCCCGCGGCCCCGGGTTGGGCCGCCTGCGGTCGCCCGGTACAATGCCGCGCCACGCGGCGCGTGCGTCCCGGGGCGAGCACCGGAACGGCGGCTGCGTCCGCGGAACGCCTGCCATGAAGCGCCGCGCCAACGACTTTGCGCTCGGGCTCACGACCCTCGCCGCGCTGGCGCTGTGCGTCGGCACGATTCTTTTTCTGCGGCCGGGGTTCGCGGACGGCGCGCGGATCGTCACCATCCGCTTCCCACACGACCGCGGGATGGCGCCGCTGGAGCGCGGCAGCGCCGTGCTGTTGGGCGGCGCGGTGCCGGTCGGGGAGGTCCGGGACATCGCGATCCGCGAGGTGGAGGCGCCGCCCGGAGCACCGCGGCCGCGCGAGGTCGTCTTCGATGTGACGGTCGCGCTGCGTGACGACGTGAAGCTGTATGAAGGCTGCGTGATCACCACGCGGCAGCCGGCGGTGGGCGGCGCGGGCTACGTCGATGTCGTCAGCGTCGGGCGGCTGGGGGCCGAGCTGCCGGCGGGTCAGCCGGTGCGCGGCGGTCCGCCGCAGAGCCTGGCAGCGGCCATCGGGGAACTGTCGGCCCGCGTGCTGGGCGAAGGCGGCCTGTTGGAGGATCTCGAGCACGCCCTCGATCCGGCGCGGGAGGAGTCGCTCCTGCGGAAAGTGGCCCTGATTCTGGACAACGTCCACGCCGTGACGGTCACGCTGCGGACGCAGACCGGCAGCGAGGACCGCGCCGTGCTGCTCGGGAAGTTGCACCAGCTCCTGGAAGATCTGGGTGCGATCACCGGTGCGCTGCGCGGCGAGCTCGCCGCCGGCGGCGACGCGACGGTCCGGTGGAAGGTCCACGCCGCGCTGGACCGGCTCCACGTCGTGCTCGGCGAGACCGCGGGGCTGCTCGGCGAGAACCGCCCGCTCGTGCACGAGACGCTCGCCAGCGTGTCGCACGCGGCGCGGACGGTGGATCGCGAACTCCTCGCGGCCCTGCGCGCCGAACTCGACCGCACCAACCCCGCGGCGCTGCTCGGCCAGGTCCACGCCGCGATGGACCGCCTGCACGCCGCTCTGGCGGACGTGCAAGTGCTCACGGACAACGCCGGCCGGATCGTGGCCGCGAACCGGCCCGTGCTGGAGCGCGCCGTGGGCAACCTCGGCGAGATGACGGATTATCTGCGCCGCGCCAGTCACGAGGTGCTGTTGAACCCGTCGCGGCTGATCTCGGGGCCCGGGGCGCAGCGCGAGCAGCAACTGCTCGTGTTTCAGGCGGCCCGCAGCTTCGCCGAGGCGGCCCGCGATCTCGACCTGGCGGCGGCCCGCCTGCAGAGTCTGCTGGCGGACCTGCCGCCGGCCGGGGCGCCGGGTGCGGCCGCCGTGGAGGAACTCGCGGCCATTCAGGCCGCCGTGCGGGCCGCCTTCGAGCGGTTCGAGCGGGCGGAAGGGGCCCTATGGGAGCAGCTCAAGTGAGCGGCGGGAGGGGGGCCTCGTGAGCCCGGCCACACGGCAGGCGCTGCTGGTCATCGGCGGCGGGCCGGCCGGCGCGGCCGCGGCCTGCGCCGCGCGCGCCGCGGGATTGAGCGTCGCGGTGCTGGAGCGCGGCGCGACGCCGCAGCCCGATGCCTGTCCGGGCTGGCTGGGGCCGGCGGCAGTGCGCACATGCACGGCCTACGGAGTGACGGCCGCCGAAGTGGGGGCGGTGGAGTTCCACGGGCTGCGGCTGCGCTCGTGGGACTTGAAACAGTGTGTTGACGTGCACGCTCCCGAGCTGAGCGGATGGATCGTTGAGCCGTCGCGGCTGTCGGCAGCGCTGCTCGCGGCGGCCCGCCGGGCCGGCGCGGAGGTTCAAACCGAAGCCGAGGTCACGGCGTTGCACTTGGGGGAGGACGCGGTTTCCGCCGAGATCCGGTCAGGCGACGTCGCGGAGGGGCAGATCGCGCTGCTGGCGGACGGTGCGTCTTCGCAGACCGCGGCGGCGGCGCACCTGCTCCCGGCGCAGCGGATCGCCGGGCCGGGGGGCGGCGCGCTCGCCACGTGGGACGTGCCGTCGGCTGTGCCGGGTGTTGAGGTGCTGATAGGCGCGGGCCGGGCCTTGCGGGTGGCGACCATCGTCCGCGGGGCCGGCCAGGTCCGGCTGTACGCCCACACGCGGGACACGACTGCGCCCGTGGGGACGCAGTTGATGATGCTGGTGGCGGCCGCGCAGGCGGCTGGAGTTCTGCCCGCCGAGCCGCCCGGGTTGTCGCGGCCGGGGCTGCTACTGGGCGGCACGGCTCTGGAGCTCGAGTCGCACGTGGGGAAGCGCGTTCTGCTGATCGGCAGCGCCGGGGGGTTCGTGGCGGCCCTCAGTCAGGAGGGGATTTATCCCGCGTTGCGCTCGGGACAGCTTGCGGTCGAGACGGCGGTCCGGGCGTTGGCGGCCCCGCTGTTACAGGACGAGTTGATGTCGTTTGGAGCGGCTTGGCGGGCGGACCTGGCCGATTACTTGCGTATGCCGAACACGGATCTGGGCTTGCTGATGCCGTTGGTGTTCGGCAACCCGCAGATGTCGCGGCGGGTCGCCCGGGCGTTTCTGTTGGGGAAGACGTTCTGAATTCGGCCGCCGGGCGGCTATCATCGGAGGCGTCGCGGGGGCGAGTGCCGCGGCGTGAGGGCAGGCGCTTGAGCGTGACACAGCAGGACTTGCGGATCATTCACTACCCCGACCCGCGGCTGCGCAAAGTCTGCGCCCCGGTGACGCGGTTCGACGACGAGTTGCGGGCCCTGGTGGAGCGGATGTACGAACTAATGGCGACCGGGAAAGGGGTGGGGCTGGCGGCGCCGCAAGTGGGGGTGCTACAACGGCTGTTCGTCATGAATCCGTCGGGCGAGCCGCAGAATAACCGCGTCTTCATCAACCCTGAGATTCGTGAGCCGCACGGGTCGGTGGAGGGCGAGGAAGGCTGCCTGTCGCTTCCGGGTGTGCATGTGCGCGTGCGGCGGGCGCAGCGGTGCCGGGTGACGGCTCAGGCCCTCGACGGGTCGCCGATCGACATCGTGGTGCAGGACCTGGTCGCGCGCATCTGCCAGCACGAGACCGACCACCTCAACGGCGTGTTGATCCTCGACCGCATGGGGCCGAGCGACCGGATCGCGACCCGAAAAACCCTGCGGGCGCTGGAGGAGACGCACAAGGCGACGCGATGCCGTCGTGATTAGGGGGGGTGCAGGTACGACGCTGCGGGCGTTGGAGGAAACGCAGGAGGCGACCCGAGCGCAACGGGTAGGCAGCGCGCCTGGGGCGCGCAGCCGCGGCGACGTGACGTCAGGCCGGCGCGCCCGTAGGGCGCTTGGGCGCGAAGTCATCGCGTCCGGCAGACGCGTCAGTGTGCCTCGTCCGAGCCCCGGCGGCATCCGAGCCCGAAGCGCCAGCGACGGGCCAGTCACACGATCGGGCGAGTCGGCCTGCATCCGACGCCGAGCACCAACCGAGCTCGAGCGGCAGCCAGGGGCCCCCAACGGGCCCCGACTTGGCAACCGGGGCTCGGACGGCAACCCGCTCCGGACCCGAGCCCCGCGCGCCAGCGCGGGGTCCCGTCACCAACCGAGCCCGAGCGGCAGCGAGGGGCATCACAACCCGAGCCACCAGCTTCGGCCAAGCTCGACCGGCCGCGCGGGGTGTTGACAGAGCCGGTTGGGAGGAAGGTGGAAGCGCCCCGCGGGCCGGCCTCGGGCCGTGTGTCGGACGTGCTTCCAGACGCGCAGAAGGGGTCGCGCTGAAGCGCACTCTTGCTTTGCGCTCGGCGGCTGCCGTGATCCTGTCCAGAACCTGAGGCGGTCGCGGTGGAGTACACTCACGCTCCCGGCTCGGCCGTCGTGAGCCCGGCTGCGCGCAGCACCCGTTGCAACCCGGCCACGTCGCCCTCGTCGAAGGCGGCCGGGGCGTGGCTGTCGAGATCCAGAACGCCGAAGCAGCGGCCGCCCGCCTCGAACAGCGGCACGACGACCTCGGATCGGTCACGGGGGTCGCAGGCGATGTAGTTCGGACCGAGTTCCCGCACGTCGCGCACCACGAGCGGACGCCGCGTACGCCACGCCGAGCCGCAGGCACCGTGCAGTCCGATGGGCGAGCACGCGGGCTTGTCGCGGTGCGGGCCGAGCACCAGTTCGTCACGGCCCTCGTGCAAGTAGAACCCGACCCATGAAACGCCGGTCGTATGCAAGCCGTCCCAGAGGAGGTCGGCAACTGCGCGCATCCGTGTCAGGCGGTCGCCGGTCGGCGAGACCCGCGCAGCGATGTCTGCATAAGGGCGGTTCACGCCTCGCTCCGGGGCGTCTCGTGCCCATTGGAGCCCCGCTCGGGCGTGAGTTGGAACTCGGCGCCGCAGCCGGGGCCGCTGCATCGCACGGTCATGGTCGGGACGGCCGCGAACTCGGCCGGGTCGGTGCCCTGGATCGCCAGCAACGTTGGCAACAGAGCATGGGCGGCATGGAGGCACAAGCCCGCGGGCAGCACGCTCCCGATCGTCAGGCCGTCCTGCGCGGCGGTCAGCGCGCCGCACGGCCCGCCGGCGGGGCAGGCGTGTGCCGCGGGGGGACGGCTGACGGTCACGCGGACGAGGCGTCCGGGGCCGGGACGGAGCGGGGCGGCGACGGGCGCTTCGCCGGCGGACGAGGTAGCGGCGGACGCTGCGCCGGCGGACGGGGCGGCGGTCGTGGCGGGCGCGGGGCGGCTCGCCGCGGGGGCGTCGGGATTCGCGGCGTGGTCGACGTCGAAGAGGATCAGGTTCGTGCCGCGCTCCATCGCCAGGTTCGCGAGCTCGTCGGCGCGGCGGTTTTCCTCCCGGGCGACGTGCCGCACACTCCAGCGGGCGACCTTGAGCAGCAGCAACTGCACCTGTTCGTGCAGTTGCGCGAGCCGGGGGTTACGGACCTGGTACTGGCCGGTGAGCTGGCGGACGAGGAGCTCGCTGTCGGAGTGGATCGTCAGGGCGTGGGGGCCGAGCCGCGCGGCCCGCTCCAGCGCACGAAGCAAGGCGAGATATTCGGCGGCGTTATTGGTCTGATGGCCGAGGAACCACGCGGATTCGTGCAGCAGCCGCCCGTCGTCGTCGCGGATGACGACGCCGGCGCCGGCCGGCCCCGGGTTGCCGCGCGACCCCCCGTCGACGTGAATGCTGATGCCCAAGCGGTGCCCGTCCCTCAGGTGCGCTCCATGAAGAGCACGCGGCCGCAGTTGTCGCAGGTGATGATGTCGTCGCGCGTCAGCAGCGCGTTGGCGCGCTCGACGGCCAGGGCGACGTTGCAACCGTCACAGATGAACTCGTCGCGCCGCGGGTGGGTGCGGACCACGCGGGCCATGACCTCCCCGTCGTAGCGTTCGGAGACGCGGTCAAAGAGCTCCCGATCCTTGGGCTCGAGCCGGGCGGCGGCCGCGGCGCGCTGCTGCTCTAGCAGCTCGATGCGCTGCCGAAAGGAGTTCTGAGCCTGATCGAGCTGGCCGCGGAGATTCTGGAGCCGGGCGGCCTCGGCCTCGACGGCGGACTGCTGCTCGGCGACCGCTTTTTTCTTGGCCTCGACGGCCTCGTAAAGCTGGAAGAGCCGGGCCTCCAGGCGCGTCGCCTCGGCTTTCTCATTGTTGAGTTGCGAGAGAACCGCGGCGTACTCCTTGTTGGTCCGGACCGCGTTGAGATTGTCACGGAGGCGGGCGACGTGGGCGTTGCGGCTCTTGATTTCGACGTCGAGCGCGTCGAGCTCGACCTGTGCGTGCCGCAGGTCTTCGCGGGCGGCCGCCAGGGCTTGCTCCGCTTCCTTGAGCCGCTGCGCCTGGCGCTGGGCACCGTTCTGTTTGGCCGCGAGTTGACGCCGGATGTCCACAATTTGCAGCTCGATGTCTTGAAGGTGGCGCAAGGCGTCGAGCTTGGCTCCCATTCAGGTTCTCCGGGGGCGGGCCGGCGGATCGCAATGCGTAAGTCCTGCATTATCTCGCGGGCTACCGCAGGTCGCAAGCCTGTTTCAACCGGGGGCGGCCCGGGGCTTGCGGCGCTCGGCGGGTGCCCGGCGGGGCCGTACAATCCAGACCGTCCGCTGCGATCCGCGGACGGCGACCCGTGAGGAGGCCCTATGTATCTGTGGCGACTGACGTTAGTGCTAGCAGGCGTGGCGGTCGGAGTGGCCGACGCGGCGGACGAGGCGGCCCGCGCCCGGCGACGAACGCCGGTGGTGGAGGTGTTCGAGAAGTGCCGCGACGCCGTCGTCAACATTAACACGACCCGCGTCGTGCGGCTGCGCTCGCTGTGGGGGTCGCCGCTGGAGGAGTTCTTCGATTTCGGCCCGGCACGCCGCCGGGAACGCCGCGTCCAGAGCATCGGCTCCGGCGTGGTCATCCATCCGTCGGGCTACATCGTGACGAACGCGCACGTCGTTTCTCAGGCCTCCGACGTCCGCGTGTCCCTAGCCGACGAGCAGTCGCTTCCCGCTGGGATCGTCGCGGTGGACAACGAGCACGACCTCGCGGTGCTGAAAGTCGACCCGCCGACGCCGCTGCGCGCGGTGCGCCTGGGGCGCAGCGACGACCTGATGATCGGCGAGACGGTCGTGGCCATCGGCAACCCGCTGGGTTTCCAGCACACGGTCACGGCCGGGATCATCTCGGCGCTGGACCGCGAACTCCAGTTCAGCGACGAGGTCGTGTACCGCGGGCTGATTCAGACCGATGCGCCGATCAACCCCGGCAATTCCGGCGGCCCGCTGCTCAACGTGAACGGCGAGTTGATCGGCATCAACTCGGCGATCCGCGGGGATGCCCAGAATATCGGCTTCGCCATTGCCGTCGACCGCCTCTGGGAGTTGCTGCCGGACCTGTTCGATGTCGAGCGCCGCGCGCGGGTGCGCTTCGGGCTGCGGGTCCGGGGCCCCGCTCCGACGGTCGCGGCCGTACGAGCCGGCAGCCCGGCCGCGCGGGCCGGGGCGCGCGTCGGAGACCGCATCACGGCCCTGGCCGGCCGGCCCGTGGCCGACGCGATCGACTTTTATGCGAAGCTCCTGGCGCAGAAGCCGGACCAGACGGTGCGGCTGACCGTGCAGCGCGACGGGCGCTCACTGGTGCTGGAGGTGCCGCTGGAGAGCGTGCCGATTCCGGATGGACAGAAGCTCGCGGAGGCGTTATTGGGAGTGCGGCTTCGCGATATTCCGCCCGACGTGCGCCGGGAGTTTGACCTGCCGCCGGGGGCCGGCCTGCTGGTCGAGGGCGTGCTGCGGGGCGGACCCGCGGATCGCGCGCGGATGCAGCCGGGCGATGTGATCCTCCGCATCGATCGGTCGCCGATGACGTCGCTCAGCGACGTCGGCCTGGCTCTGGAACGCGTCAAGGCGGGGGACGAGGTGCGCGTCGACGGCCTGCGACTGGCGGCTGATCCGCCGTTCTTCTGGACGGTGACGCTCCGGGCGCGCGGCAGCGGGGTCTGAGGCCCTCCCGGGGGCCGGTCACGCCCCCGGTAGGGGCGCGTCCGCCGGCGGGCGGGCCGCCAGTTCGCGGAACGCCGCGAGCAATTTGCGGTGCCGACGCTTGTGGGCGCCGAAGCCGAGGGCGTCCATCTCGCGCTCGGCCGCTTCCGGCGCGAGACCCTCGACGTGCACGCGATACAACGCGCAGAACAGCAGTGTTCGCTGGCGCCCGAGCCGGCAGTGGACCAGGATCGGGCGGCGCTCGGGCGTGCGGCACAGCTCGAGGAACCGGGCCGCTTGCGCGGGCGTCGGCGGATTCTTGTGATTGCAGGGGATCGCGATGAACATCGCGCCGTGCGCTGCGCACACCGCCCGCTCGGCCGCCTCCCACGCGTCCGGATCCTGCGCGGTGCGTGATCCGCGCAGGCTCACCACGGTGCGGATGCCGTAGCGTCGCAGCAGGCCCGCCAGGTCCTCCGGCGCCGGTTGCCCGCAGCGGTACAGCACGCCCTCGGCTACGACCCCAAAGTGCCGCAGGCCGTCGTAGGGTACGCGAAACAGCCGGCGCAACGGACGCGGCACGTTCACGGGGCAGGGCCTCCGAAGCGGTTGGGGCGGAAGTCCGGCCGTCGTGTTCCGCTAGCGGTCACGGCCGCGCGGTCAGTTCGAACGCCGCACTGTTTTCCGCCACCTTTTTGCCGAGTTTATCCGCCACGGTGACTTTTGCCACGTAGCGGCCCGGCGGAAGGGAGGCCGGCAGCCGTACCAGCCGGGGGATGAAGCAGTCCTGGCGGCGGTTGCGGCTGCGGTCGACGATGTCTGTGTCTCGCAGCTCCAGCACGATGTCGCCGGCGCGGTTGAAGATGGTCGTCGTCAGGTCGAAGGTCGTCAGGTAGAGGCCGTCACCGCGCAGCTCGCTGACGAAATCGCGGATTTCGCAATACAGGACGAATTCGGCGCCGCCGGCGGGGAGCCGTGGTGGCGAGATCTCGTCATACTGTCCGAAACCGCGCACCACGCTGCAAATCTTCAAAGCCGGAATGGACAGGTCCGCGAGCCGCCGGAGACTTTCCTCGAGCTCGGCCAGCGGCCCGCGGGCGGCGGTGGCGGCCGCCGCGAGGTCGCCCTCGTGGGCCTCCCGCAGCGCGATCCAGGTCTCGACGAAGCGGGCGGCCAGTTGTTGCTGCTCGGCGGTCACGAGGCGGAGCGGCGCGCGGGCCTGTTCGTAGTCGCCGGCGATCGCCCACAGCACCCGCCGGTCCAACTGGTCGCGGAAAGGCGCGTCGTCGGGCTGCGGCGACCGCTCGAGGTACTCACGGAGCGAGGTCAGCCCGACGCGGGCCGCCGCGGGCGCGTTCACCGCCGGGGCGTCGCTTTCGCGACTCGGCGGCAGACCCCCAGGTGGCTCCGAGCGGGCCGTGAGAGTGGTGAGCGTCGGGGCGGGCGGAGGCGCAGGCGGCGGCGGGGCCGGCGACGGATCCGACGTCGGGTCCGGAGCTGGAGCCATGTTCGAAGAGGCCTCCTGCGCGGCCGCGGGCGGCGCGGCCGAGACGGGTCGGTCGGCCGGCACAGTTGGCGGCGGCCGGACCGCGGGCTGCGCGGTTTCCGAGGGTGGGGAGCCCGAAAGCACCCAAAGCGGCTCGGCCAGCGCGTCGGCGGCGAGTGTCGGCACGGGCGGCGGGCGCAGCGTGCGGGCGTTCTCGACCCGGGCGATGTAGCGGCTCACGTCCGCCTCGATCGGATCGCTGGGCTCGACCGCCGGTTGCGAGGCGGGCGTGTGGACGACTTCCACCTGCCGCCGGGCCGGGTCGGGTTCCTCGCGGCGGGTGGGCTGGGATTGCGGCCCGAGGTACGGGTCGGTGAGGCAGCCGGTCGTGGCGGTCAGCAGCAGCGCGAGCGCCCACGCCGCGGCGAAACGTCGATCCGCGTCCATGCCTGGCTCCGCGACAACCTTCAGGCGGCCGGAGCGGCCAGCCGGACGAGCAGCAGCTCGACCGCTCGTTCTATCGACCGCAGGCCGGTTTTCGCTTGGGTGTCGAGGCGGGCGAGCGCGGCGAGTGCGGCGCGGACGCGGGGGGCGGGCAGTCGGCGGAGGATGGTGGCGAGGTCGCTCTCGCGGCGCCACATCATGACCTGGGGCGCGATCTGTGCCGGCGTCAGACCTTGCGCGAGCATTTGATGCGCGGTCAGCCAGCGGCGCAGGACGAAGGCGATGCCGGCGATGGCTTTGAACGGCGCATCGGGGTCGGTGGCGAGCGTCTGTTCCCAGAGCCGGACCGCTCGGGCGGTCTGTCCCAGGCCGGCGGCGTCCATCACCGCGAAGATCCTCTCCTCGCGCGTCAGGCCGACGAGCGTCGCGACGTCCTCGGCCGTGATGAGCCGCCGCTCGCCGACGTAGAGGGCCAGTTTCTCCAGCTCGCGCGTGAGAGTCTCGAGATCGCGGCCGACCAGTTCGATGAGGCGGGGGACGACCTCCGGCGCCAGCCGGCAGCCGAGCTGGGCGGCCCGTGCGACGATGTTCGCCGGCGTCTGGGAGTCCTTGGGTTTCTCGAAGGCCTGGATGGCGTCCGGGCCGCCGGCGGCCCGCACGGCCTTGTACAGATTCGTGGAACTCGGGAACGACCGGCACTCGAGCACCAGCGTGGCAAAGGGCGCCGGTTTCGCCGCGTATTCCTCCAGCCGCCGGCGGTGGGCGCTGATGAACGCGTCGGCGCTGCGGACGACCACGACACGCCGGCCGCCGAGCAGCGGCGGGGTCAGCAGGTCCGTGAGAGCGCCGCCCGGCGCGGCCGTTTCCTCCCCGGCGTGGCGGGCGCCGGCATCGTAGACGCTCAGTGCCAGGGCGCGATCCGCGGCCTCCGGGAGCAACTCGGCCAGCAGGTCGTCGACCGCCTTGGCGCGCTGGGCGTCATCCTCGCCGTGAAGCACGACGATCGGGGGCGGCGCGGCGCTGGTCTTCCTGTCGCGGGCCATGGCTGTCGGTGGACGGGGCGGTCGTGGGCGCCCGCTGCGGGTCGAAGTACTCCAGCCGGCGCCGGGCCATCGCCCGTACCTTGGCGTCGGCGTCCGGAGCCGCCAGCGCCTGCTCCCACGCGCGGACGGCGGCGTCCGTACGGCCGAGCCGGTGCTCGACGTCGCCGAGCCGCAGCGCGAGTCGCGCCTGGTCCGGCGTGACGCCGCGCAAGTGCAGAAGCAGGTCGCGCGCCTCAGCGTACCGCCCGCGAGTCGCGGCGACCAGTGCCAGACCGTCCAGCGCGCCGGGGTCATCCGCGCGCAGCTGGCGCGCGGCGTCGAACTGCGCGCCGGCGGCCTCGATCTGCCCCAGGCGATAAAGCAGCCGACCGAGTTCCACGCGCACCGCCGGATCGGTTGGGTCGGCGCTCACGGCGTCCTCCAGCCGGGCGGCGGCGAGGTCGAGTCGCCCCTCGGCTGCGAACTGTGCCGCGCGCGCCCGCAGCTCGCGCGCCCAAGCCGGGTCGGAGCGCGGCGGGTCGCCGGGAGCGGTTGCCGGCGGCGACACGCGCTCCCACCGCACCGACGCGACCGGCGCAACCGGCTCGATTCGGACTGGCGCGGGCGGCTCGACCGGCTGAACGGCGGCCACGCGCGCGGCAGGGTCCGCCGAGGTGACCACCCCGGCGGCGGCTGTGGGAGGCGGCGGGGCGGGCGCGTCGCCCGTCGCGCCCGGCGGCGCGCGGTCAATGCCCACGATGTCGGTCCAGGCGCGGTTGCCGGCCCGATCGACGATCAGCAAGCGCATCTCGTGCGGGCGGCCGAGCCCGAGCGGCCAGGGCCACCGCAACGTGTTCCCCTGGCGCTGCACGGGGCCTCCATCGCACCAGTCGGCCTCCGGAAAACGGTAAAACAGCCGCAAGGCGCTCTCGGCGAGATGTTCTTCGACGATCGTCGCGCGCAGCAGCAGGACGGCTGCGAGGCGATCCGCCGCGGCGGCCGGCGGCACCGCGGCACGGAGCGGGCCGGCCGGCTCGGCCTCGGCCGGGCCCGGGCCTGACGGTTGCGGATCGGGCGGCGTGACGCGGGCCTCATGCACTTGGATGAGGGGCGGCGTGCTGTCGACGACGACGCGGAGCAGTGGTGCCGTCTCGGCCGTCGGTGGGGAGGCGGATGCGCCGCCTGCGTTGTACAGGATCAGGTAGAAGTCGTACGCGCCGTCCTCCGGCACTCGGACGCGGACGCGATTTCGGGCGAGCGGCGTGAACGGGCGGCGTTCCCACGGTTCGGTCGCGGAAGCGCCGCGGCGCATCCAGACGTCCACGTCATCGACGACGACGTCCGCGGCGACCTGGTACTCGAGCACGATCTCGCGGGCGGGCAGGTAACGCGGCTCCGCCGGCAACGCGTGGTTGCCGGGGGCCGCCGTCAGCAGGCCGCTGAGCGCGACGAGACGCACGCCGAGCGGTGGACTGGCAGATCGAGCGCGGCGCATCGCGACATCCCGGATTTCGAGGCGGGGCGTGGCTGCGGCCCCGCCGGTCGCTGGTATCGGGGCGGCGTCACGGGCGACCGCAAACGGCGTCGCGGCGGGCGCAGGGGCCGCGCGTCGCGGGCGCAGACACTGCGGGCGCGGCCCGTCGGGAGTGCGTCGGTACTCGTGGGGCTTGCGTACAGGGCCGCGATTGACGGGGGCGGCGTCCGCGGACGCTGACGCGGTCGTCCGGCTACGCCGGCAAGGGGCGCCCGAGGCGGTCGTAAACGTCGCGGTAACTGCGTTCCAGGTAGTCCCGGCCGAGGGGGTGGGCGATGTGGTCCCACGGGAACCGCTCGGTGAGCGGGCGGGCGCGGTGGGCGTAGAAGGCGGGATCGAGGCCGACGGCGGCGAACGCGGCGGTCCAGAGATCCGGCCGGAAGCAATCGTCCCAACCGTCCAGGCGCGCGCCCCGCCGCCAGGCCTCGTACACCACCGCACCGAGCCGCCGGTCGCCGCGGGCGAGCACCGCCTCGAGCTGGGCGCGTTCGGTCCGCGAGAGGCTGAAATGAATCGCGGCACGGTGCTGGCGCTTGAGTTCCAGCAAACGGCGACGGACCTCCTGGAAATACTCCGGCCGCGGCTGCGGCATCCATTGCAGCGGCGTGTGCGGCTTGGGCACGAGCCACGCGACCGCGGCGGTCACGGCCGCCGGCCCGAGACCGAGGTCGCAGCGCGCCCGGCTGACCTGTTGCGCGAGGTGCCATATGCCGTCGATGTCCTCGGGGCGCTCACCCGGCAGGCCGGCCATGAAATAGAGCTTGACGTGCCGCCAGCCGGCGGCGTACGCGGCCCGCACCCCGGCGAGCAAGTCGCCGTCGACGACTTTCTTGCGGAGGGCGGCCCGCATGGCGTCGTCGGCCGCCTCGACGGCCATCGTCAGGCCGGCCTTGCGCACCGTGCTGCCCACGGCCGGCAGATCCCGGAGCATGCGGTCCACCCGCAGCGACGGGAAGCTGATGCTCACGTGCCGGGGGGCGAAGCGCTCCGTCAGTCGCGCGGCCAGCTCGCGCAAGTGGGGGTAATCGGAGGTCGAGAGCGACAGCAGGCCGATCTCGTCGTAGCCGGTGCCCCAGTAGCCTTCCTCGGCCAGGTGCAGGATGCGTTCCACGCTCCGTAATCGCAGGGGGCGCTTCGTGCAGCCGGCGTGGCAGAACCGGCACAGGTTCGGGCAGCCGCGCATGATCTCGATCGCATAGCGGTCGTGGACGGTCTGCGTCCATGGGATCAGCGGCCGCGTCGGGAACACCGCGTCCTCAAAGTCCGGTGTTTCGCAGCGCGCGATCGTCTCGGGCAGCCCCGCCACCAGCGGCCGCAGGCCCGCGAAGGTGCCGTCCGCGTGATAGTCCGCGGCGTAGAGATTCGGGGCGTACAGCCACGGAAAGCGGCGGGCGAGCAGCGGGATCATCGCGCGGCGGCGGAGGCCTTCGTGCTTGAGAGTCGCGATGGCCGCACAAAGCTCGGCCAGCGCGTGCTCGCCGTCGCCGATCACGACGAGGTCGAGGAATTCGGCGAGCGGCTCGGGGTTGTCGGCCTGCGGTCCGCCGGCGAGAACGAGCGGATCCTCATCGCCGCGCTGCGCAGCGCGCAACGGCACGCCCGCGAGGTCGAGGAGGTTGAGCACGTTGGTGAACGTCAGCTCGTACTGGAGCGAAATGCCCAGCACGTCGGCGGAGCGGACGGGCTGACGCGTGTCCCAGGTGAAGAGCGGGATGCCCCGCTCCCGCAGCACCGCCTCGGCGTCGGGCTGGGGGCAGAACACCCGCTCGGCGCACACCCCGGGAAGCTCGTTGGCCAGCGCGTAAAGGATCTGCGTACCGAGATGCGACATGCCGATCGCGTAGGTATCCGGGAAGGCCAGCGCGACGCGGACGGCGGCGCGCTCCCAGTCGCCCGGCTGGACGCGCTGGTTGACCTCGCCGCCCAGGTACTGGGCCGGGTGGCGGACGCGCGGCAGGAGCTCCGCGCTGACGCGACGGTGCAGATCGCACGCGCTCATCGAATCCTGTGGCGCGCAGGGACTCGTGACGCGGGATTATACGGCCGTCGGTCGCGGAGCCGGGCGCGCGGGCCCCGGCCGCGAGCGCGGTGCGGCCCCGTCGGCCCCGCCGCGGGACGCTCCCGCCGCGCCGAACCCGGCCGCCGCGGGACGCTCCCGCTCCGCCGGTCCCGGCGCCGCTCCGCCGCTGCTCACCAGTAGCGCTCGAAGTGGATGTTCCCCGGCCGGTTGCGGTCGTCGGTCACGAAGCCCCGGGCCTCGAGCAGTGCCTGCACGGACAGGATCATCTCGGGATTGCCGCACAGGAACACGTGGCAGTCGGCCGGGTCGAGCCGCACCCCGGCGACGCGCTCAAGCACCGCATCATCCAGGACGCTCTGCACACGGCCGCGCAGGCCGGTCCAGCGGCTGCCTTCGGGCTCGCGCGAGGCGATCGGCACGTACCCGACGGTGGCATCGGTGCGCGCCGCGGCTTCGAGCTCCTCCCGGTAGCCCAGGTCACAGGCGTAGCGCACGCCGTTGATGAGGATGAAGCGCCGCCAGCGGCCCTGCCCGCGGAAGGTGCGCAACATGGACACGAACGGAGCGATGCCGGTGCCGGTGGAGACCATGACCAGGTTGCAGCCCGGCGGCGCGAGGTCGAGGTGGAACTCGCCCTTGGCCTGCTCATCCATCCAGAGCCGCCCCGGCGGCTCGATTTCCCAGAGCCGGGGCGTGAGAGCGCCTTCGTCGATGCGGACGACGAAGAATTCCAGGAACGCCGTTTCCAGCGGCGACGAAGCGATCGAGTACGCGCGACGGATGAGCCGCACCCGTCCGCCGGGGCCGATCTCCGGGTGCGGCCCGCGCGGCACGCCGAGCCGGACGAACTGGCCGGGAACGAAAGCAGGGACGCGGCCGGAGTCCGGTCGGACGCGCACGATGCTGAGCGTGTCGGTGAGGTCCTCGCGCGCAATCAGGGTCGCATTCGTAGCATCGGGAGTTCTCCCCGCGGCGGAGCTCGGGGCGGCTGTGGACGGCGCGGTGCGCAGGCGATCCCCGGGGCCGACGTCCGGGGACGAGGCGGCGGGCTCCTGATTCATAGGCTCCGATTGTAGTACGGCCCTGAGCGGGTCGGCGGAGCGGAGGCGGCCTGCTCCGCCCCCGACCGAGAATAGCACGCCCGTCCGCCTGCGGCGCGGGTGGACGCCGGGACGAGACGTGCTCCACCGGTGAATCCAGCCGGGGACCGGGACGAGACTTGCTCCACCTGTCTAATCCAGCCGACGGCCGGGACGATGCGGGTCGCGCCGTGACTACCGGGCGGGCCGGCCGCGCTCGCCGCGTCCGCCCGCGGGCGGACGGCTGGCCCGCGGATCGGCGGCCAGCTCCTTGAGCGCCCGGTCGAACTCTGCCACCTGTTCGGGCTTGAGGGTCCGCTTGATCGCCTCGACGAGTTGCCTGGAGGCGGCCTCGGGACCGATCTGCCTGTCACGCGCGTTCTTTGCGGCCTCGCGTGCGAGCTGCTTGACCTGCTCACTCTGCTCCGCGGTCAGCCCGACCCGCTGGGCGGCGCGCACGATCCTCCGAACGTCCAGGCCGGTGCCGCTCCGGAGCGTCTCGCCCGCTTCGATCCGCAGGTCGGCCAGCTTCGCCTTCTGCGCGTCGGTCAGGATGGCTTCCAACTCGGTATAGAAGGACTCGCCGGCCGCGGTCCGCTTGGCCCGGATCTGCTCCGCGAGTTCGGCGGCCTTGGCCTCGTCGCCGGCCCGCCGAGCCTCGCGCAGTTGTTGCGTCAGCGGTCGCAACTGCTCCCACTGGGCGCGCATGTCCTCGCGGTGCTTGGCGACGATCCGCTCGAACTGCGCCCTTTGATCGCCAGTCAACTGGAGCTTCTCCGGCAGCTCGCGGATGAGCCGCATCGGGCCGCGCGGACCGTCGGCGTCGAGGTCCCATCCGCCGGGCCCGCGTTGCCGGAACGCGTCCAGCCTCTCAGCCTGCTCGGGACTCAGGATAGGTCTGACGGCGTCGTAGAACTGATTCAACAGGGCCTGGCGGGCCTCCCGCAGCGCGTGGAGTTCGGCCTGGATTTCCGCGACGCGCGCTTCGTCGCCGCCCTGACGCGCGGTCCGCAAGTCTTCCATCAGCTCGCGCATCCGCCCGGGCTCCTGCGCGTCCCACTTGGCGGTGTACCGCGCGACGATCTCATCGAACCGGGCCCTCTGCGCGGCGTCGAGTTCGAGCCGCTCGGCGAGTCGGGCGGCCGTAGTGCCCAGCGCCATTTCGCCCCGGGGCGGGCCGCCGGGGCGGCCCTCGCCCCCACGCCGCCGCCCGCCGCGTTCACCGTCCTGCGCCAGGGCGGACGCCGCCAACAGCACCACCGCGATACCGAGAATCCAACTGCGAGCTTGCATGTGCGGCCTCCATCGTTTTGTCCAGCCCAACATTGGCACCGCTGCCGGGCATACACACGGGATATCGGCCCACTGCGAGCGGCTACCGACGCGACGGTTATCAGCCGTCACGGATAATCGGAATCGCGCACGACCACGTTGATTCGTGCGACCGACCGGCCAAACGTCAGCGCCCGACGATTGTTGCCGAGCACAGTGCCGACGGCCAACCTTTCGGGACGTCGGACGCGGGGGGCGGAGCGGTGGGGAATCTCTCCGCGGGAGACTTGCACCGCAAGTTGTTTCCGCATAGAAAAGTATGAAATCCACCGCGGTGGCCAGGACGTGCCGACGCGGGCGGCAGCCGGCTTTTCGTGCGGCCGGCTGTGCGACGTGATTTCGGTCATGGATGACGGCGACGCAGTAGTTATCGGAGTCGCGTGCATGTCCGAAGCCCTTCACGTGGTGCCCAGCGAGAGCAACGGTGTCGCGGTCGTACGGTTCTGCTCGTGCGCGGGGCTGCGGGGCGGTGGCGAAAGTGAAACGGAGCGGGAACTGGAAGAGCTGGTCGACCTGACCGGCAAGCGGGGGATCGTGCTGGATTTCGAGCGGGCGCGCTTTCTGACGGCATCGCTCGTGGCTGCGCTGTTGCAGCTTCGTCGGCGGGCGGAGGCGGCCGGGCTGCCCGTCGTGGCCGCCCGGTTGCGGCCGGAGTGCGACCGCGTGTTTCAGGTGCGGGGACTGCACCGGGTGTTCCCGCGCTACGCCACGGTCGAGGCCGCGTTGACGGCGCTCACGTCGTCCGGGACGAATCACGGTTCGACGGCGGCGTAGTCGGGCTGGCAGTGCAGTCGGTCCAAACGCGCCGGATTCCTGCGCGGCACGATCTGGCCACGGTGAGTTCGGTTCGGGGCGGTGCTGAGCCACAGTCGGAGTCGCAGTCGGAACCGGCTGCGGTGTGCGGGGCGTGGCCGGGGGGCCTACTTCTGACGGTAGACGATCCGACCGCGTTTCAAGTCGTACGGTGAGACCTCAACGGTCACGCGGTCGCCGGGCAGAATGCGGATGAAGTTCTTGCGCATACGGCCGGAGACGTGCGCAAGAACCTCGTGTTTGTTGCCGGTGCCGCCGATCTCGGCCTCCACCAGGAACATCGCGTTGGGGAGGGCCTTGATGACCACGGCTTCGAGTTGGATGGCGTCGTCTTTGGCCAAAGTGCTTCCTGTTGCGGCGTCACCGCGGCGCGGACGGCGGCGCGAAAGCGCACGGTCCGCCGGAGCGTAAAACCGCAGACCGGGTATGCTATCGCGGCGGTGGGAGCCGGTCAACGCGTCGGATGGTGAGGTCGGCGGAGAAGGCCGTATGGAGAGCGAAGCGCCGGGCCGCGGTGCCGCACCCGCGGAGGTCGTCGAGGCGCGGGCCGTGCTGCGGCCGGTGGCCCCGACCGTGGGCGGCGGCCCGGTGGTGGAGCCGCCCGGGCTCGCGGGGTTGTCCCGGCGCGACGCCGCGCTGGACCTGGGCCTGGTGCTGCTGGTGCTGTTGCTGTTGCCGCTCGGGCTGGACCTGCTGAATCTCGTGAGCCTCGCGGGAGTGGGGGCGAGCACACCGGACAGCACCGCGCTGACCCGGCAACTGCTGATCAACCGCAAGGTCTGCGACGCGCTGCTGGCGGCGACGCTGATGTACTATTTCGTCCGGCGCCACCGGATCTCGGCCGCCGTGTTCGGGCTGCACGGCCGGGCGTTGCTGCGGCAAGTGCTGCTGGCGGTGCCGATTCTGCTGGCGACGTACGCCACGTTCCTGGTGAGCGTGGTCGTGACGGTGCTGCTGGTTTCGGGGGGCCACGATCTGCGGCGGGAGGTGGAGGCGCGGCGGGAGTTCATGGAGATGATGCCGCTGGGGGATCTCTGGTCGGGCATGGCCTTGATGGCGCCCGTGGCGATCCATGAGGAAGTGCTGTTTCGCGGGCTAATGCTGCCCTACCTGCGGCGCATCGGGTGTTCGTGGACGTGGGCGGTTCTGCTGTCCAGCGTGTTGTTCGCCGCGCTGCACCTGGCCCAGGGCTGGCTGGGGGTGGTTCAGTTGCTGCCGGTGGGAATCGTGCTGGCCGTCGCGTTCATTCGCACCGGCAGTCTCACGGCGGTGGTGCTGGCGCACTTCGCGTTCAACGTGCTGCAACTGCAACTGGCACGGCTGGTTCTGCCGCTGGCGGAGCGGATCGGGTCGTAGGCCGCGCGCGGGACCCCGGGGGTCACTGCTCCGTGGGCGGCACGATGCGGCGCACGACGACCGTGCGCGCCAGGACATCGCCGACGCGCTGGTGGTTGCGGGTGAGGACGACGAGGAACGCGAGCACCCATAGCGGCGGCAACAGCTCGACCAGGCGGGCCAGGTTGCGCAGCATCGTCTGCGCGGGCCGCGGCGGCGCACCGTTCATCGAAAGCACCCGCGTGCCGACCAGCCACTTGCCGTGCGTGCGCCCGCCGAGCAGCTCGCACGTCAGCGAGTAGGCGGTGTATGCGCCGGCCACCGCGGCCCACCACGTCAGCGTGCGCGGCGGCGGCAGACGCCCGGCCGTGACGTCGCTGCCCAGCGCCCACGCGAACAGTTCGCGCAAGGCCGCCCGCCAGTCGACCCCCATGACCAGCGCCAGCCCCAGCACGAACGGGGCGAGGTCCAGCAGCGCCCCGGCCATACGCTGGAACGACAGTGCGATCGCCGCGTCCGCCGGCAAGGTCGCCGGCTGGGCGAGCGCCGTCCGCCGGAACAGGAACACCACCAGAAGCATCGAGAGCATGACCGCCAGCGTCACCGAATGCAGCCACGCCGGGCCGCGCTGGGGGCCCGCCCGTCCGGCCACGACCTCGCGCACGCTGAGCGTGTTCTCGGCCGGCGGACCCTCGACGCGCCCGAACCGCACGAAGCGCTGGCCGCTCCGGTCGGTCGTCAACAGCGCCAGGTGCTGGTTAAAGGCGGTCGCGTGCTCGTACCGCGCCACGCTGGTTCCCGGAGGCAGCGGCGACAACTGCACATCGGCGGGGCGCCACGCGCGGCCCTCAGCCTGGTCGCCGGCGAGCCGGCGGTAGACTTTCACGTGGGGGACGCCGTCGGGCCCCGCCGCGGCCGTCACGAGCATCGGGACCCCGGCCACCTCGACGAACCAGAAACCGTCGAGCCGCGGCAGGGGCGGCGTGATCACGGCACTTTCCCAGCGCGTGCCGGCGTTCGCCAGCGTGTGCACCTCCAGGGCCCCGAGCTGCGGGCCGTCCGACACGAGGCGGAAGACGGCGGGCCGTCCGTGCAACACGCCGAGGCGCGGCGGCGTATCCGTCGTCGTGTCGGGCGCGAGGTCGGGGGGGCCGGCCGCCACGGCGGTCCAGACCCGGCCGTCGTAGCGGGCGATCGAGAGCGGCGCTCCGCCGGGATCGAACGGTTGCGTCGCGGGCGGCGTGTCGTCCGTCACGCGGACCAGCTCGCCGGGGTTCGGCGAGCGGACCAGCGCGTACAGGTAGCGGGCGTCGCCGTACAGATCGGCCGGAAGGCGGTCGCGGGGCAGAGCGGCGCTGGCCAGCCACGCGCCGTCGGTCAGCCCGTAGAAGCGCCCCTGCCCGGTGACGGCGTAGAGACGGTCCGCGACCGGTACGACGGCGACGATGCGGGCGTTGAGCGGGCGCAGCGACTCGAAGAATCCTCCGACCCGGCGTAGAAATACCTGTGACCCGTCGGTCCGGGCGTTCACGACCCACAAGCTCGTGTCGGTTCCGCGGACCAGGATCGTGCCCATGGGCTCACGGTCGGCCGGTTGCGCCGCGAGGAGGCCGCAGTGCCAGCCGATGATCAGGGCCGCCGTCCAGCGCCGGGTGGTCACGGTCCGTGTCCTGTGCCGGCGGCGTCCGGACCCCGCGTGTCGACCCGCTCGATCGCGCCCTGCCAGCCGGCGGGGAAGTCGAAGGCGTCGCCCGGCAGGTCGTCGCGAAACTTCACGCTGAGGAGGTCGAGACGCATCTCCGCCCGGTTGACCGGCCAGCGGATGACATAGCGCCGCGCCGTGCGCGGCCCGTCGGCTCCGATCGCTTCGTACTGCCGGACCTCGGCGTGCATGATGACCTGGCCGTCGGGCAGGCGATCGACGATTTCCAGCGGCTGATAGGGCGGCCGCGGATCGAGGCGGATTTCGCGCGTGGCGACGGGCTGCCGGTCGGGCCCGAGGCGGGTGTAGATCAGCCGGTGATCGTTGCCCTCGACGCGGAGGACGGGTAGGAGCCCGTCGTCGAGGGTCTCAGACAGGGGCCGGAGCATCAGGGCGTCGAGGAGCTGGTCGGGCGGCACCGGCAGGTCCCGGCCGACGCGGCCGCGGGCGTCGGCCCAAAGGCCGTACCACAGCTTGCGCATCTCGGGCTCGATCCAGACCCAGAAATAGTCATCGTTGGAGCCGATCTGCGCGACGGTTCCGGCGAGCGACTGCACGTCGAAGAGGAGCGACTGCGGCGGGCGGAACAGCAGGCGGGCGTCATGACCGACGTACGCGCGAGGCCGTCCGTCGGCGTCGGTGAAGCGGAACGAGACGAGCCCGCGGCAGCCCAGGGGGCGATCGATGCGGCTGAGGTTGGCGTTGACGCGATCCAGCGCTTCGCGTCGGGACTGCGGGGCGACGCCCTGCGGTCCGGCCCAGTCGAGGCCATTGCAGCCCACCACCAGCGTGAGCAGCGCGCCCTGCACGCCGACGGTTCTAGTCATTCGCGCTCTCCCCGGGGACGTCGGGAACGGCGAGGTCCGCCGCCACGGTCTTGCCCGATAACAGGGCCTCGAGCTGGCTGCTGAGCCGCTCCAGCTCGTCGTCCGCGAGGTCGGGGCGCCGCACACGGCTCGTACGCTCCGTCGCGGGCTCGCGAAATTCCCAGAACGGCGGCGTCGCGTCGTCCGCGGCTCGCTCGAGCTTCAGGACCCGCATGCGCCAGAGCAGCAGGGCCAGCAGGAACCGGAACTGCACATGCTCCGGCCGGTCTGAGTCCTCCAGCCGCTCAAACAAGACGCGGACCGCCTCGCGATCGAGCGCGGGGCGTCTGCGGGCCGCCGGCTCGGGACGCTGCGTCCTCCACTGCCCCAGCGGCGGCGGATCGGACGGCGGCGGGCATTCCGAGCAATAGTCTTGACGCTCGTAACCGGACTCGGTTTCGTACAGGCAGGCCACGAACGGCCGACCGACCTCGAACGGCCGCCCGCACGCAGCGCAAGCCGCCGTCGCTCGCGGCATGTTCCAGTCGCGCGTCACGCGGTCTCCCATCAGCGGCCGGCGATTATACGGCCGGCGAGCCGCGCTGCGAGTTTCCGATCAGTCCGGTCAGGTGGCGGGAGGCGGACGGCGGGCGGCGAGGAACGAGCGCAACAGAGCCGTGGCGGCGAGGGCGTCGCGAAGCCTGCGGCGGCGGCCCGGCGGGACCGCGGCCTCGTCGAGCCACTCGTCGGCCTGAAAACTCGTGAGGCGCTCGTCCCACACTTCCACGGGCAGGTTGGAGCGGGCGCGGACGGCGGCGATGAACGCGCGCGTGCGGCGGGTCTGGGCGCTGTCGGTACCGTCCATGTTCAGCGGCAGCCCGATGACCAAACCGTCGGCCTCCTCGGCCGCAGCGGCGGCAAGAATCTGGGTGATTGTGTCGTCGAGGTTGCGGCCGGTGGGGAGGACGCGGGCCGGGAAGGCCAGGGTTTCGTCGCGGTCGGATATGGCGAGGCCGATGCGACGGGAGCCGAAGTCGACGGCGAGCCAGCGTCCCATAATCAGCGTACCTGCGGCGACGGCGAGGACTGCGGCGATGGCGTCGTCGAGGCTGTGGCCGGGGTGAAGGCCTGCGAAGACGCACCTTGCGACGGTCAGGAAAATATCGGAATGGGTTCTTGCAATCCAGTGGCCGGCGCCGCAATAATGGTGGGCTTGCTTGAAACAGAAGATGCGCGGCGGACCGGCTCGTTTTAGTAGCAGCCAGCACGCGTGGCTGCGGGGGTACGGCCGGCGGGCTGAGGGAGCCTGCCGGGCGGGGTTGTCCATTGGACGTTTCGCCCGTCGCGGCTCAGCGGCCGGCGGGGGCTGGGACTCGTTTTGAGCGCGCGATCCCGCGAGCAACACGCGAGGGATTCCTGCATGCAGGTGACGAAAGTTCGCGACTTCAGCCGCTACGGCGACGCGGTCGAGATTCCCAATCTCATTTCGGTGCAGACCGAGTCCTATGCCCGGTTCCTGCAAGCGGATGTGCCTCCGGAAAAGCGGAAGCGGCAGGGGCTGGAGGCGTTGCTCCACGAAGTGTTTCCGATCGAGAGCTACGACGGGAACCTGAAGCTGGAGTATGTGGACTACGCGCTGGACGAGCCGCGGTACACGCCCGACGAGTGCCGGGAGCTGGGGCTGACGTACGGGCTGCCGTTCCGGATCCGCGTGCGGCTGGTTCGCAAGGGGGTCGAGGAGGTCCAGGAGGAGTCGATCTACCTGGGCGAAATCCCGATCATGATCGGCGGCGGCGAGTTCATCGTGAACGGCTCGGAGCGCGTCATCGTCTCGCAGCTCCACCGCTCGCCGGGGGTCGATTTCGTGAAGGAGTCGGCCGAGGGTGACCGGGCCCTGCACGCCTGCCGCATCATTCCGGAGCGCGGCTCGTGGATCGAGATCAACGTCACGCGCAAGGACGTGCTGGCGGTCCGCATCGACCAGAGCAGCAAGATCCCGGCCACGACGTTTTTGCGGGCGATGTCGGAGGAGTACGGGACGACCGAGGCGATCATCCGCGCTTTCCACCGGGTTCGGACGGTCAAGGTTTCGCAGCTCAAGCCCGAGATGTGGGCCGCGGCGCCGATCGTGGACCCGGACACGGGCGAGGAGCTGGTCGGCGCCGGCCGGCAGATCGGCGAGGCGCTGAACAAGCTGCGGGAGTCGTCGGTCAAGCAGGCCGATGTGATTGAGCGTCTGACCGACCCCATCATCCTCAACACGCTGGCCGAGGACTCGAGCACCTCGCACGAGGAAGCGCTCCTGAAGATCTACGCCCGTCTGCGGCCGGGCAATCCCGTGCAGCTCGACAAGGCCCGCAAGCTGTTCCAGGAGAAGTTTTACGACGAGGCCCGCTACCGGCTGGGCAAGGTCGGGCGGTTCCGGCTGAACCGCAAGTTCGAGGTCGGCATCCCCGAGACGGAGATGGTGCTGCGGCCGGAGGATTTCGTCGAGTCGTTGCGGTATCTGCTCAAGCTGCGGTCGGGCGAGGGGCAGGTGGACGACATCGACCATCTGGGCAACCGGCGGCTGCGGACGATCGACGAGCTGGCGACGGAGGAGCTGCGCAAGGGGTTCCTGAAGCTGAAGCGCACCGTGCAGGAGCGGATGAGTCTGAAGGACCCGGACGCGATCGGCAAGGTGGCCGAGCTGGTCAACACGAAGAGCATCTCGAGCAGCATCGACTTCTTCTTCGGGCGCAGCGAGCTGTCGCAGGTCGTCGACCAGACCAATCCGCTCAGTCAGCTCACCCACGAGCGGCGGCTGTCGGCCCTCGGTCCGGGCGGTCTGAACCGCAAGCGGGCGGGGTTCGAGGTGCGCGACGTCCACATCAGCCATTACGGGCGGATCTGCCCGATCGAGACGCCGGAGGGTGTGAACATCGGCTTGATCGCGTCGCTGGGCATCTTCAGTTCGGTCGACGAGTACGGGTTTCTGACGACGCCGTACCGCAAGGTCGAGCGGGGCAAGGTGAACGGCGAGGTCGTCATGCTGCGGGCCGACGAGGAGATGAAGTGCACGTTGGCGCCGCCGGACGTGATCGAGCGGGACGTGGATCCGCGGGCGCTGCCGCCGCTGGAGGACGCCGAGGAGTATCGCCAGCGGGCCGCGGGGCGCGGGAAGCGGCCGACCGGGCGGCTGCGGGAGGGGACCGTCCTGGGGCGGCAGAGGGGTGAGCTGCAGCAGGTGCCGTCGGACGCGATCGACTACGTGGACATCTCGCCCAAGCAGACGGTGGGCGTGTCGGCCGCCCTGATCCCGTTCCTGGAGCATGACGACGCGAACCGGGCGCTGATGGGCTCGAACATGCAGCGGCAGGCGGTGCCGCTGATCCGCACGGACCCGCCGATCATTGCGACGGGCATGGAGCGGGCCGTGGCCGAGAACAGCGGCATGGTGGTCAAGGCCCGCAAAGGTGGACGGGTGACCTATGTGGACGCCCGGCGGATCGTGATCGACAACACCGACGAGTACGTGCTGCGGAAGTTCGTCGGCCTCAACGAGCGGACCTGCCAGAACCAGCGGCCGATCGTGCGGCCGGGGCAGCGCGTCAAGGCCGGACAGATCATCGCCGACGGGGCGGCGACGCACCGCGGCGAGCTGGCGCTGGGCCGCAACGTGCTGGTGGCGTTCATGACGTTCGACGGGTACAACTTCGAGGATGCGATCCTGATCTCCGAGCGGCTGGTGAAGACCGACGCGTTCACCAGCATCCACATCGAGTCGCACGAGATCGAGATCCGCGAGACGAAGCTGGGGCGGGAGGAGTTCACGCGGGACATTCCGAACGTCTCGGAGAAGGCCTTACGCAACCTGGACGAGCGCGGCATCGTGCGGGTGGGCACGCGGGTGGGGCCGGGCGACATCCTGGTGGGCAAGGTCTCGCCCAAGAGCAAGACCGAGCTGAGCCCGGAGGAGAAGCTGCTGCACGCGATCTTCGGGCGCGCCGGCGAGGACGTGAAGAACGACTCGCTGGAGCTGCCCGCCGGACAGGAAGGGATCGTCATCGGCACGCGGCACTTCAGCCGCCGGACCCACCTGAGCGACGACCAGAAGAAGGAACTCGACCGGCAGATGAAGGCCTTCAAGGCCGAGTGCGACGAGCGGCGGATCCGGCTGTTCCGGCAGATGGTGGAGGCGATCAACGAGGCGACCGGGCAGTTGCTGGTGGACCCGGGGACCAAGCAGAAGGTCGGCAAGAGCGAGAACCCGGATGTCATCCTCGAACAGATCGAGGGCTTCGACATCAAGTGGGTCAAGCCGGCCGACGCCCGCCCGAAGGCCGAGGAGATTCACCGGCAGTACTGGCCGAAGATTCAGGAGATCGAGAAGGAGTGCCGGCGGCGGCTGGACCACATGAAGCGCGGCGACGAGCTGCCCAGCGGCGTGCTGGAAATGGTGAAGGTGTACGTGGCGACCAAGCGCACGCTGAGCGTCGGCGACAAGATGGCCGGCCGGCACGGGAACAAGGGCGTCATCGCCAAGATCATGCCCGAGGAGGACATGCCGTTCCTGGAGGACGGCACGCCAGTGGACATCGTGCTCAACCCGCTGGGCGTGCCGAGCCGCATGAACGTCGGACAGATTCTGGAGACGCATCTGGGCTGGGCCGCGGCGGTGCTGGGCTTTCAGGCGATCACGCCGGTCTTCGACGGGGCCAGCGAGGAGCAGATCCGCGCGGCCCTGGCGGAGGCCAATGCGTACGTGCGGGAGCGTCGCCGGGACGTGGCGGTCGTGCAGGCCGCGGGCCGGACCGGCGAGCTGCTGGCGGAGATGCCCGAGGCCGGGAAGGTGACGCTCTACGACGGGCGGACGGGCGAGCCGTTCGATCAGCCGGTGACGGTCGGCTTCATCTACATGCTGAAGCTGCATCACCTGGTGGATGACAAGATCCACGCCCGGTCGACCGGGCCGTACAGCCTGATCACCCAGCAGCCGCTGGGCGGCAAGGCGCGGACGGGCGGCCAGCGGTTCGGCGAGATGGAGGTGTGGGGCCTGGAGGCGTACGGCGCGGCGTACGTGCTGCAGGAGCTGCTGACGGTCAAGAGCGATGACGTCGAGGGCCGCACCAAGATCTACGAGAGCATGGTGAAGGGCACGCATACCCTGGACGCCGGCACGCCGGTGTCGTTCGACGTGCTGTGCAACGAGATTCGCGGGCTGGGGCTGAACATCCAGCTCGAGAAGCGGCGGTTGCTCTAGGGTGCGGGGCGGCGGAGGCCGGACGGTGGACGTGGTGTACGGCGACGGACGGGACGTGACGCCGGCGGAGCTCACCGAGTTCTACCAGCGGCTGCACCACGACATCGCGGCCCGCCCGGAGCAGATCCGCAAGATGATGGCCGGCAGCGCGGCGTTCGTGACGGCCCGCGTCGACGGGCGGCTGATCGGGCTGGCCCGCGGCGTGTGCGACGGGCTGCGCGGGTACCTGACCGAGTGCAAGCTCGACCCGGGTTTTCAGGGCCCGGCGGCGGTGACGCGCACCGACGGGCGGATCGAGCACGACCTGCACGGGATCGCGCGCGAGCTGGCGCGGCGGGTGCTGGCGACGCTGTACGCGGAGGGCGTCCAGCGGGTGGACGCGGTCGCGTACGGCACGGAAGTCGACTTCTGCGAGGAGCTGGGCTTCAAGCGCCCGGCCGGTTTGGTGGGCGTGACGATGCGGGCCGAGGACTGGGCCGCCGCGTCCGCGCCGGCCCGGGCGGACACGCGGCCGGGCGCGTAAGCGCTGCGGGCCGCCACACGAGGGTGCAACGCCGATGGCCGACACGGTCTACGATCGGATCAACGACTTTACCGCGGTGCGGATCTCGCTGGCGTCGCCGAACGACATCCGGAGCTGGTCGTTCGGCGAGGTGAAGAAGCCCGAGACGATCAATTACCGCACCTACCGGGCGGAGAAGGACGGGCTGTTCTGCGAGCGCATCTTCGGGCCGGAGCGCGACTGGGAGTGCTTCTGCGGCAAGTACAAGGGCACCAAGCACAAGGGGATGATCTGCGACCGTTGCGGCGTGAAGGTCACGCACAGCCGCGTGCGGCGCAAGCGGATGGGGCACATCAATCTGGCCGCGCCGGTCGTGCACATCTGGTTCTTCAAGGCCATGCCGAGCCGGCTGGGCACGCTGCTGGACATGAAGACCAGTGACCTGGAGAAGGTGATCTACTTCCAGGACTACGTGGTGGTCGATCCCGGCGCGTCGAAGCTCGAGCCCAAGCAGCTCCTGACCGAGGAGGAGTACCGGCGCGCGATGGAGGAGTACGGCGACACCGGCTTCCGGGCGCTGATGGGGGCGGAGGCGATCCGCGAGCTGCTCCAGAAGATCGACCTCGCGCGGCTATCGGCCGAGCTGCTGGATGCGCTGCGCAAGACCAACAGCAAGCAGAAGATCAAGGACCTGTCGGCGCGGCTGCGGCTGGTCGTGGCCATCCGGCACAGCAAGAACGAGCCGCAGTGGATGGTGCTGGAGGTCATCCCGGTGATCCCGCCGGACCTCCGCCCGCTGGTCCTGCTGGACAGCGGCAACTTCGCCTCCAGCGACCTGAACGACCTGTACCGGCGGATCATCAACCGCAACAACCGGCTCAAGAAGCTGATCGATCTGAACGCGCCCGAGGTGATCATCCGCAACGAGAAGCGGATGCTCCAGCAGGCGGTGGATGCGCTCTTCGACAACGGTCGGTGCCGTCGGCCGGTGCTGGGCAGCAGCAACCGCCCGCTGAAGTCGCTGACGGACATGATCAAGGGCAAGCAGGGCCGCTTCCGCGAGAACCTGCTGGGCAAGCGGGTGGACTACTCGGCCCGCTCGGTGATCGTGGTCGGCCCCGAGCTGCGGCTGCACCAGTGCGGCCTGCCCAAGAAGATCGCGCTGGAGCTGTACCAGCCGTTCATCATCCGCAAGCTGCGGGAGCGCGGGCTGGCGGACACGATCAAGAGTGCCAAGAAGATGCTGGAGCGGCGGGACCAGCCGATCTGGGACATCCTCGAGGAGGTCATCTACCAGCACCCGGTGCTGCTGAACCGTGCGCCGACGCTGCACCGGATGGGCATTCAGGCGTTTGAGCCGGTGCTCGTGGAAGGGAACGCGATCCGGATCCACCCGCTGGTGTGCAAGGGCTTCAACGCCGACTTCGACGGCGACCAGATGGCCGTGCACCTGCCGCTGTCGATCGAGGCCCAGGCCGAGGCCCACGTGCTGATGATGAGCACGAACAACATTTTCAGCCCGGCCAACGGGGCGCCGATCATGTCCGCCTCGCAGGATATGGTCATGGGCATCTACTACCTGACCGTCAACCACGCGGGCGAGCCGGGCGAGCGCCCACCGGGCCAGGAGCGCTGCTTCGCCAGCCCGGAGGAGGCGATGTTCGCGCTGACGCTCCGGCAGATCGGGATGCACACGCCGATCCAGGTACGGATCGGCCGGGCGATGGTCGTGCCGTCGAAGGACGCCGTCCCCGAGCCGGTGCCGCCGGGCGGGCGGATTCTGACCACGGTCGGCCGCTGCCTGTTCAACGACATCCTGCCGCCGCCGATGCCGTTTTACAATTATCCGTTGGGCAAGGGCATCGCGCGCGTGATCGACGACTGCCACGAGCTGCTGGGCCGCGCGGCGACGATCGAGCTGCTGGATCGGATCAAAGAGCTGGGGTTCCGCTACAGCACGCTGGCGGGGCTGTCGTTCGGTTTGACGGACCTGCGGATCCCGCGGACCAAGGTGCGGCATCTGGAGGCGGCCCAGAAGCAGGTCGACCGGGTGGAGAAGAACTTCCAAGCCGGCGTGATCACGCCGATGGAGCGGCACAACCAGCTGATCGACATCTGGGTGCACGCCCGCGAGCGGATCACCGAGGACCTGAAGAAGACGCTGGCGCAGGACTGGCGGACGCCGGACATGTCCGAGGCGGAGCCGCAGCGGGACGCCGAGGGGCGGCCTGACTACCGCAAGGCCCGGCCGTACCTGAACCCGATCTTCCTGATGATGGACTCCGGCGCGCGTGGCTCGATCGACCAGATCCGCCAGCTCGCCGGCATGCGGGCCCTGATGGCCAAGCCGTCCGGCGAGATCATCGAGGCGCCGATCAAGGCCAACTTCCGTGAGGGCCTGTCGGTGCTGGAGTACTTCAGCTCGACGCACGGGGCGCGCAAGGGGCTGGCGGACACGGCCCTCAAGACGGCCGACTCGGGCTACTTGACCCGTAAGCTGGCCGACGTGGCCCAGAACGTGATCATCAACGAGCGCGACTGCGGCACGCGGCAGGGCATCACCAAGCGCGTCGTGTACAAGGGCGAGGAGATCGACATCAAGCTGTCGGACCTGATCCGCGGCCGCGTGGCCTGCGACACGATCCGCGATCCGCGGACGGACGAGATCATCGTCCGCGAGAATGAGTTGATTTCGAAGGAGGCCGCCCGCCGGCTGGAGGCCAAGCCCGAGGACGGGGGCCTGGGACTGGAGAGCATCCGCGTCCGCAGCCCGCTGACCTGCGAGAGCCGGCAGGGCGTCTGCGCCCGCTGCTACGGCGCGGACCTGTCGACCGGGCGGCTGGCGGAGGAGGGCCTGGCCGTCGGCATCATTGCGGCGCAGTCGATCGGCGAGCCGGGCACGCAGCTCACCATGCGGACGTTCCACACCGGCGGGGTGGCCAGTCGCTCGGCGGTGGAGAGCGAGATCCGCGTCGGTCAGAACGGCACGATCGAATACAGCAATCTGAACGCCGTGGAGATGCCGGATGAAGACGGCCGCGTGGTCTTCAAGGTGCTGAAGCGGAACGGCCAGCTCATCGTACGCGACGAGAAGGGCCGCGAGGTCGAGCGGCACAACGTGCGCTACGGCGCGAGCGTGCTCGTGCCGAACGGCGGTGCGGTGCGGCGCGGGGACGTCGTGGTCCGGTGGGACGCGCACTTCGATCCGATCCTGGCCGAGAAGGACGGCTTTGTCCGGTTCCAGGACATCATCGACGGCGAGACCGTCCGTCAGGAGCAGGAGGGGCGCGAGGGCAGCAAGCGCGTCGTGATCGAGCACAAGGGCGACAAGCACCCGCGCATCATCGTCGAGGACCGCGACGGGCAGATCCGCGACTTCCACCACCTGCCGGCCAAGGCCCGCATCGAGGTCAAGGAGGGCGATCCGGTTCAGCCGGGCACGCTCCTGGCCCGCAAGCCGCGGGAGATGTCGGGCACGCAGGACATCACGGGCGGTCTGCCGCGCGTCACGGAGATCTTCGAGGCCCGCAAGCCCAAGGAGCCCGCGGTGCTGGCGGAGATCTCGGGGCGCGTCACGCTCCAGACCGACCGGCGCCGCGGCAAGATGACCATCCTCATCAAGAGCGAGAGCGGCATGGAGAAGGAACACCACGTGCCGCAGGACAAGCCGCTGCTGGTCCACGCCGACGACTTCGTCGAGGCCGGCCAGCAGCTCATCGAGGGGCCGCTCATCCCGCACGACATTCTGCGGATCATCGGCGAGGAAGCGCTGCACCAGTACCTGCTCCGCGAGGTGCAGGGCGTCTACCGCCAGCAGAGCGTGAACATCAACGACAAGCACATCGAGGTCATCCTGGCGCAGATGCTGCGGAAGCTGAAGATCCGCGACGAGGGCGACTCGAGCTTCCTGCCGAACGAGGTGGTCGACAAGTTCCGCTTCCGGGACGAGAACAACCGGCTGGCCAAGTGCGTGAAGGTGCTCGAGGCGGGCGACACCGATCTGGCGGTCGGCGCTGTCGTGCCGCGCGACGTGTTCCAGGCCAAGAACGAGGCGGTCGAGGCCGAGGGCGGCACCCCCGCCAAGGGTCGCAAACCCAAGCTGGCCCGCGCCGAGACGCTCCTGCTGGGCATCACCAAGGCCAGCCTCCAGAGCGACTCGTTCATCTCCGCGGCCTCGTTCCAGGAGACCACCAAGGTCCTGACCCAGGCGTCGCTGGCCTCGCAGGAGGACCACCTCGTCGGCCTGAAGGAGAACGTGATCCTCGGTCGCCTGATCCCGGCCGGCACGGGCTTCAAGGCTTACCAGGAGCTCAAGCTCAAGTACGCGGACGAGGCCGCCCGCGAGGGCGTCCGCGCTGTGGCGGAATCGCCAACCGAGGCCGCCATGGCCCGGGCCCGCGCCCTGGCCGAGAGCCTGCTACCCAACCCGGAGGCACGCCCGTCCACAACGCCCCTGGGAGTGCCGGGGCTGTAGTCCGGCGATCGGCGTGACCAGACGCGCTGCGTAAGCGCCCGCCGGACCGGGCCGCGGGCACTGCCGTCTTTCGATGGTTGGGTGCGGGCCGGCGATTCAGCCGCCCGGGATGTCGTACTTCGCCATCTTGTCCCGCAGGGTGGTGCGCGGGATGCCGAGCCGCTGGGCGGCCCGGGCCTGATTGTTCCCGCACTGCCGCAGCGCCAGCACGATCATCCGCCGCTCGAGATCGGCCAACGTCTCGTGGAGATCCAGCGTCGCGGCGGTCAGCGGCTCGGGCGGCGCCGGGGAGGGCTCGCCCCGGGGGCCGAGCGGCAGGACGTGCGCGGGCCGGATTTCGGGCCCGTCGCAGTACGCCAGCGCCCGTTCGATGACCTGCTCGAGTTCGCGGACGTTGCCCGGCCAGTGGTAGCGCAACAGCTCGTCGAGCGCCGGGCCGCCCAGCGTGACCGGACCGGTGCCGAGCCGCGCCGCCTGCCGCGTCAGGAAATGCCGGGCCAGGACCGGGACGTCGTCGCGCCGCGCACGCAGCGGCGGCAGGTCGATCCGCCCGCCGCCGAGGCGGTCGAGCAGCTCCGCCCGCAACCGCCCGGCCGCGACGGCCTCCGCGGGCTCGCCGGCCGTCAGGCAGACCACGCGCACGTCGAGTTCGACCGGCACGGTTCCGCCGCGGCGCTCGATGACGCCGTGCGCCAGCAGCCGCAGGAGCCGCGGCTGCGTCTCCAGCGGGATGCGCTCGAAGTCGTCCAGCAGCAGCGTCCCGCCGTCGGCCAGCTCACAGCGGCCCGGGCGTGGGCGGATCGCCCCGGGCGCCGCCCCCTTTTCACAGCCGAACAGATCGTTTTCGAGCACGGGCGCGGGTACATCCGCGCAGGAGAAGCGCACCAGCGGCTTGCGGCCGCGCGGGCTGAGCTCGTGCAGCGTCTCGGCCACGGCGTCGCGCCCCGTGCCGCGTTCCCCGACGATTAGCACCGGCCGACCGGTCGGCGCCAGCGTGCGGATGCGCTGAAACACGCCGCGCATGGCCGTGCTGCTTCCGACCAGCCGCCCGCAGGTTTCCACCGGGCCGTCGGGCGCGGTCGCCCGGCGGGCCATCAGCGGCTCGAGCTTGGCCAGGAGTTCCTGGGTCGTGAACGGCTTGGTGATGTAGTCGTACGCGCCGCGCTTGATCGCCAGGACCGCCGTGTCGATGGTCGCGTAGGCGGTCATGAGGATGACCTCGACCGCCGGGCGGGTCTGTTTGATGTGCGTCAGCAGTTCGAGGCCGCTGAGGCCGGGCATGCGGACGTCGGAGACGACGACGTCGATCGGACAGGAGTCGAGGATGCGACGCGCGGCCTGCGCGTCGGCCGCCTCGTACACCTGGTAGCCGTTCTCGGCCAGCTCGATCTGGAGCGTGATCCGTTTCAGCGGCTCGTCGTCGACGACAAGGATGGAGCCGGGCATGCGTGTCCCTCGGTCTTCCGCCGGCTGCACGGGCGTCGGCCGCTGATTGCACCGCAAACGGTGCAGGACTGCAACGGTCCTGCGCACATGTCTGCGGACGGCGGCCCGGCGGCCCGGCGCGGGCCGGGATGCGACCGGCCCGGTGCGACGCGGCCGCGATGCTCCCACGCACGGTGACCGGGCCGCTACGGGGCCGGCGGCGGAGCCGCGATACGGGCCTCGAAGGACGCCTTCAGTTCCGGGTCGGCGAGAATCACGGCGATACGGGCCGCCAGCGCCTGGCCGTACAACCAGCCTCGTCGTCGCTCTTCCTCGGTCGTATGACTCAACAGCAGCCCGAGCAGCTCGTTCTGGCCGGGTGTCGGGCCGGCCGTGCCCTTCTCGATCCGCGTGTTGCCGACGAAGCGGCTGAACTGGTTGTACGCCACGATGCGTTCGTCGAGGAAATCCTGCTGCGCCGGTCCGGTCAACTGGTGGTAGCGGTCGATGTCGCGCATCAGCAGGGGCTTGAAGGCGTCGAAGAGGTGCGCCCGGAACGCCACCTGTTGCTCGGGCGCCGAGGTGCGGTACTCGGCCAGAAAACGTTCGCGAAACGCGTCGTCGGTGACCAGCCGCCGCACCTGCGTCAGGAGGAAGGCCTCGCAGCGGGTTCCGCGCAGGCGCGGCAGGCCCTTCGGGTGCATCACGTACTGGGCCACCGCGTCCGGCGGCGTGCGCGCGTCGGGCACCGCCGGCACGAGCAGGACCTCGGCGACAAACCACCACAACCCGCCCAGCGCCACGACGGGCGCTGCGCAGAGCGCGCCCATCCGTACCCGTCGCCAGCGGTAAAATGATCGAGCGTCACCCGTCAGCATGCGCTCCTCAGCGTCGCCGCGGCCGTGCGGCCCGACAGCGTAGTCGAGCGCGGCAGGGGCGTACAGGCGGCCGCATGTTCGCGCTGCTCGAACACGATCCGACGGCGAGCTCGGACGGGACGCCGGCCGCCTCGCTGCACTGGGACCTGCTGGTGGCGGTGGCGGGGCTGGAGCGGGTGCCGACATGGCGGCTGGCCGCCAACCCCCTGACGGCGACGTCACCCGTCCCGGCCGAGCGGATCGGCGACCACCGGCCGCTGTACCTGACGTACGAGGGGCCGGTCAGCGGCGGTCGCGGTCGAGTGCGACGGCTTGACGCGGGCTCGGCCGATGTGGTGGTGCTGGACGGGCCGCGGCTGGTGGTCGAGTTCCAGGGGCGCACGCTGAAAGGTCGGTGGGAAATCGCGGCGACGGGCGCGGGGCACGTGCTGCGCCGCGCGGCGGGGACGTGAGTGCCCGCTCCGAGGCGGTGCTCGGCGTTCCGCCGGGCAGTCGAACGAGAAACGGCCGCGGGCGCTTTGCGCCAGAGCCGACCGGCACAGGGGGCGGGGGACCCCGCGGATCGGCCGCGTGCCGCCCGCGGGGCGTGGGCGGGACGGACGGAAGCCGGCGCGCCCGACGGGAGGGCCCGACGCGGCCGCTCCGACCTGAGCCGCGGGGGTGGGAGGCGGGCGCCCACTGGCCCGCGGGGCGGTTCAGCTTTATAAAAGGACGCTGGCGGGTCGCCGGCGGTTCGACGGGTTCGCGATTGCCAAATCCCCCAGGAGGTGCGACGTGCCCAGCGCGGCGTACGAGGCGTTCATTTCGCGGGTCAAGGAGATCTCGACGGCGCGGGCCATCGAGTCCGTTCTGGAGTGGGACCAGGAAACGTACATGCCGCCGCGCGGCGCCGAGCCACGGGCCGCGCAACTGGCGCTGATCGCCGGGGTGGCGCACCAGCGCCTGACGGATGAGGCGTTGGGCCGGGCGCTGGCGGCCGTCGAGCGGGAGGCCGACCCGGACCCGGTCGTGGCCACCAATGTGCGGGAGATGCGGCGGCTGTACGACCGGGCGGTGAAGCTGCCGACGGAACTGGTGCAGGAGATTGCGCGGACGGTTGCGCTGGCCAAGACGGCGTGGGTGCGGGCCCGCAAGGAGAACCGGTTCGCGGACTTCGCGCCGCATCTGGAGCGGGTGCTGGAGCTCAAGCGTACCGTCGCGGAGAAGATCGGCTACACGACCGAGCCGTACGACGCCCTCATGGACGAGTTCGAGCCGGGGGCGCGGGCGGCGGACGTGCAGAGGACGTTCGACGAGCTGAAGCGTCAGCTCGTGCCGCTGGTCCGCGCGATCCGGGACGCGCCGCGACAGCCGAATCCGCAGTTGCTCACGCGGCCGGCGCCGGTCGCGGCCCAGGCGGCCTTCGGGCGGCGCGTGGCGGCGGACATGGGGTTCGACTTTGAGGCCGGCCGGCTGGACGTGTCGGTGCATCCGTTCTGCTCGGGCACGTCGCCGCTCGACGTGCGGCTCACGACGCGCTACGACGAGAACTACCTGCCGGCGTCGTTGTTCGGCATCATGCACGAAACCGGCCACGGCCTGTACGAGCAGGGGTTGGACCCGGCCCACGCCGGCACGCCGATGGGCACCAGCGTCTCGCTGGGCATTCACGAATCGCAATCGCGGCTGTGGGAGAACCTGGTCGGCCGCAGCCGGTCGTTCTGGGCGCACTATTTCCCGCTGCTGCAGGCGGAGTTCCCGGCGTTCGCCGATGTTTCGCTGGAGGATTGGACGTTCGCGATCAACACCGTGCGACCGTCGTACATCCGGGTCGAGGCGGATGAGGTCACGTACAACCTGCACATCCTGCTGCGATTCGATCTCGAACGGCAACTGGTCGACGGCCGGTTGCGGGTGCAGGAGGTGCCGGAGGCGTGGAACGAGTCCTTCCAGGGGCTGCTGGGGCTGACGCCGCGCACGGACACCGAGGGCTGCCTTCAGGACATTCACTGGAGCATGGGGATCCTCGGCTACTTCCCGACCTACGCGCTGGGGAATCTGTACGCGGCGCAGTTCTTCCGCGCGGCCCGCCGGGCCCTGCCGGACCTGGAGCAGCGGATCGCGCGCGGCGAGCTGAGGCCGCTGCGGGAGTGGCTGCGGGAGAACATCCACCGGCACGGCCAGCGCTATCGGGCGCACGAGCTGGTGCAGCGGGTGACGGGCGAAGCGCTGTCGCCCACGCCGTTCTTCGAATATCTGCGGGATAAATATCAGCCGCTCTACGGGTTCTGAGCCGTGCCGCGGCGCTCGGTCCTGAGGTTGGCAGCCGCGGGACGGGCCGGGACGCTCAGCGGGCCGCGAGGCGCTCGACCTCGCGCTGGAGCCGCACGGTGTCGGCGGGGCGCTCGTGCGCTTTGAGCCTGCCCGTCACCGTGGCCTCGGCGAGGAAGTCCGTCAGGTCGCCGGACCGGGAGGCGAGGCGCAGCGTGCCGGCTTCGAGCGCCACGTCGAGCCGCCCCGCCTTCAGGTCGTCGCGGTCGCGCAAGTACGCGAAGCCGACGCCGCGGTACACGTTGACGCCGCCCGGGCGCGCGACGACGTAGCGGATCGCGGCGTTGTGCAGGGCGGGGTCGACGAACGTCCGCCCGGGCCAGGGGCGCCAGTAGATCGTCACGGACAGGTAATGCGTCGCCGCGGCGCCGTCGGGCAACGGCCGGTCGGTGCAGGCGACCACGAGCAGATCGTTGTCGGCCATGACGCGGAAGGTGCAGTCCGGGAACCGGAGCTGATAATCTTCCGGAAAGTACGGATCGCGGTAGGAGCGCAGCGCGAGGTCGGCCCGGGGGGCGTGACACCCGCCGGCCACGGCCGCCAAGAGTAGCGCGGCGCGGCCGGACCGCGCCAATCGGCTGTGAGGCTCAATCCTCATCGAAGATCTTGTTGGACGGCCGGGCGGGCGGCGTGTCGGTGGTGCGGATGCCGAGGAGCTGAAGCGCGTCGCGCTCGACGATCCCGCGGAGCTGCTCGCGCGGGATCACCGGCAGCACGCTGCCGTGCCCGAACTGGTTGACCGAGTAGAGGGCCTCGATGCACGCGGCGGGCGACCGGAACGGGAAGTCGCTGCCGAAGAGGATCTTGTCGATGACGCCGTACTCCGACGCGCTGAGCAGGGCCGTGTAGCTCTCCCACGGCTGTCGCAGCAGACCGGCGACGCTAGCGTAGACGTGGGAATGTTTTCCCAACAGGACGACGGTCTGCGCGATCCAGGGGTGCCCCAGCCGGGCGATGACGATGCGCAGGTTCGGGAAGGAACGGGCCACCTCGTCCAGTAGCACCGGTTCGGCGTACTCGAGACGGGCTGCGGACTGGCGGTGGCTCGGTTCGAAGACGACGGGCAGCCCGCGGCGCTCGCACGCCTCGTACAGGCGCAGCGCGCGGGTGTCGCAAGGGTGGAAGTCCTGAAGGGCGGGCGACAGGATGACCCCCTTGAGGTTCAGCTCGTCCTGCGCCACCCGCAGGTCCTCGGGCCAGGCCGGATCCGTCGGGTCGATGCCCGCGAACCCGACCAGCTTGGGGGCGTTGCGGCGGACGCACTCGGCCACGAAACGGTTGGGAATCTCGGCGCCGAGGTAGCGGCTCTTGAACCCCAGGACGATGGCCCGGTCGACAGGACCGAGGGCCTCCCGATGGTGCAGCTCGTCCGCGCACAGGCCGCCCGCGTCGGCAAACGCCGCCCCGAGCTGGGTCGGCGAGGTCCAGATGCGCGTATGGCAATCGACGATCATGTGCGTTCGCGCCAATGGGGCGGGCAGCGCAGATCCCCGCGGCCGGGGTGGCACCGCTCCGACACCCACAACCCGAGGGGCATGGTACGCGCCGGCGGCGCAACGCGTCAAGCAACGGCCCGCCGGCCGGGTGGCCCTGCGCGCCGGCCGTCGGACGCTGCGCGCCGCTCGCCAGCCGCCGCGTGCCCGGCGTTGCGCGCCTGCTGCCGTGCGCCCGACGCCGCGTGTCGGCCGCGGCCGGTGCGCGCCTTTGGTCAGACGCTTTCCGCGCGGGCCCGCTGGACGTGGATCCGCAGGCGCTTGATCCGCCGGGGTTCCGCTTCCACGACGCGGAACCGCACGTTCTCGTGGGTGAACTCTTCGCCGGCGGCCGGGATCTTGCCGAGGGTGGCGAAGACGAAGCCGCCGATCGTCTCGTAATCGGCCTCCTCCGGCAGGTTCACGCCCAACTCCTCGTTGATGTCGCGGATGTGCATGCGTGCATCGACCTCGAGCGTGTCCTCGTCCAGGCGGTTGAGCGTCGGTGGAGGCGCCTGGTCGTACTCGTCGTCGATCTCGCCCACGAGCTCCTCGAGGATGTCCTCGATCGTGGCGAGGCCCGCTGTGCCGCCGTACTCGTCCAGGACGATCGCGATCTGAACCTTCGTGGTGCGGAACTCCTCGAGCAGCTCGTCGAGCGTCTTGGTCTCCGGCACGTAGGGCGCCGCCCGCATGATGCGGCGCGCGTCGAACGGCTCGCCCGGGTCCAGCCGCAGGAGATCCTTCGCGTACAGCACGCCAATGATGTGGTCAATCGAGCCTTCGTAGACCGGCAGCCGCGAGTGCCCGGTGCGCACGATCGTGTCGCGGGCCTCGGCGTAGGTCGCGGTGGCGGGGATCGCGTCGATGTCCGTCCGCGGCGTCATGATCGCGCTGACCGGCGTCTGGTCCAGCTCGAAGACCGACTCGATCATCTCTTTCTTTTCCTCATCCACGGCACCGGCGGCCTCGCCCTCCGACACCGCCTCGAGGATCTCCTGGGCCACGCGCTGGGTCTCCGCCGCCTCCGTCGCGTCGTCCTTGCCCAGCAGCCGCCGTACGACGAACTCGGTCGCCGCGCAGAAGCGCCCGAACGGCCACAGCAGCACGTGCGCCACCCGCAGGACCGCGAAGTTCCGCGCCAGCAGCCCCTCGCCCGCGTGCACCGCAATCGCGTGCGGCAGCGCGACGGCGAAGACGGCCAGCAACAGGAGCGACACCAGTCCCACCTCGACGACCGTGCCGACGGAGCCGGCCCGCTCCAGCGTGCGCGTGAAGTACATCCAGGTGCCCCCGATCACCCCAAGGGCGGCCAGCAGCCGCAGAAAGCTCGCCTGCGTCTGAAGCTCCCACTCGTGCCGATCCAGCCACGCCAGCCGCTGCTCCCGGATCGCATCCGGCAACCTCTCGGATAACCGGGCTCGCGAGTGCAGCGGCAGCGCGAATGCGAGCGCCGAGACGTACGTCGTCACCCCCAGCAGGAGCAGCGTGCCCAGAACAACCAACCATCGCCTCCCAGGAGCCATGGCGCACCGGACGCCCGGGGCGACCCGCCCCGCCCGGCGACACTCGGAGTTCGGCCGTATGCTAGCGGCAGTCGCGGGACGGGGACAACCATCCGCAGTCGCTCAGCGGCCGGGGTCGTCGGCGAGGCGGATCAGCCGCAAGATGATTTCCGATATGGTCTTAGGGCCGACCTCGACGGCCGCGGACCGAAGCGTCGCCGACACCTCGGACCCGATCGGGGCCGGGTCGAGCGGTTCCGGGGCGAGGCATCCGACGGCCGCCAACACGCGTTGCCGAAGCTCCGACAGACCGGCCCCCGTTCGGGCGGAGGTCTCAATGGCGACCGGTCGCCAACCCGCGGGCAGAGCCTGCGGCCCGACTGTCGCTGGGCCGAGGTCGGATTTGTTCAGCGCCACCACCGCGGGCCTCAGCGCCGAGTATGTCCGAATAAACTCGGCGGCCGCCCCAGGGTCGGTGGCGTCCAGCACGATGACCGTCGCGGCTGCGGAGGCCAGAGCCCTCCGGGTTCGCTCGACGCCCGCCGCCTCCATCGCGTCGTCCGTGGCCCGCAGCCCGGCGGTGTCGATCCAGGTGAGGGGATATCCGTCCCACTCGGTGTCCACCTCGAGCCAGTCGCGGGTGGTGCCGGGGTGCGGCGAGACCAATGCGATGGGCCGGTCGGCGAGCGCGTTCAGCAGCGTGCTCTTGCCGGCGTTCGGCGGGCCGACCAGCGCCACCCGCAGCGATTGGGTAAATCGCGTCACGTCTCCAGTCCGCGCGGCGATCGCCGTGAGCCGGGCCCGCACGGACGGCACCGCGACGGGGCCGTCAGCCGCGAGGCTCCGCACGCATTCTTGTAGGACTGCGCGGAGCCGCCGTTCCTGGTCCAGCACCCACAGTACACCTCGGAAAGTGAGCACGTGCGGCAGCTCCGCGGCGACCGCGGCCGCGAGCAAGTCCTGCCCGGGCCACAGCGGCGGCCCCGACGAACCGGGCGGGCCGAGGCCGTCGGCCGCGGCGTGGCGGGGCGGGTATTCGACCAGGTCGCACGCGGCGGCCAACTCCCGGCAGCGCTGCACGAGAACCGGGTTGCCGTGCAGATGCACGCGCAGGTCCGCGTGCGGCCCGGTCGCGTGCACAGCGACCAGCACGTCGTCCAGCGGCGCCCCGTCCTCGTCGACGAGTGTTGCGCGGCGAACCTGCCCGGGGGCCGGCAGCGGGCGGGTGGCGGGCTGCGCCCAGCGTAGGTGGCGGGCGACGAACTCCTGGACCCCGGGGCCGGTGAGTCGCACGATGGCGATGGCGGCCGGTCCGGCGCCGGTAAGCAGCGCCGTGCCACCGGGGATGTTCATGGTTGGCCGGCGGCCTTGCGGTAGGCCAGCGCGATTCCCAGGAGGCACAGGTCGGGAACGACGGCGTCGACGAAGTCGGCCAGTTCGGCCACCAGCGCGGCGTTGCCGCCCGTCAGGACGAGCTGCGGCCACTCGCCCAGCTCGGTCGCGAAACGCTCGACGATCTCACGCAGCGCGCCGACGGCCCCGTAGACGACCCCGCTGGTGATGGCGGCCCTGGTGTTGCGACCGAAGACGCTCGTGGGCGCGCCGGGCTGAATCCGCGGCAGTTGCGCGGTGCCGGTGTGCAGGGCGTCGCAACTGAGTTGCAACCCGGGCAGGATCGTGCCGCCCAGAAAGCGACCATCGGCGGACACGCAATCGACCGTGATCGCGGTGCCGAAGGAGGCCACGGCGCACGCGCCCTGGATCCGCTCCCAGGCCGCGGCGGCCGCACACAGCCGATCCACGCCGATCTCGTGCGGGTCGTCCACGTCGGCCGCGATGGGCGGCGGGAGGTCGTCGCGGACGCACAGCACCGGCAGGCGGGTGATGTCACTGAGTAGCGCGCGGATCTTGCGGGTGTGCGGCGGGTTGACGCTGGCGATGACGACGGCGCGGGTCGCACCGCGCAGGGCGTCAACCGCGGTGGCGATTGCGGCGCGCCATTGCTCCGGATGCGCGAGCGGGACGCGCTGCGTGTCGTGGATGCCGTCGCCGTCCCACACGCCCAGGCCGATCCGCGTGTTTCCGATGTCGATCGCCAGCAGCGCATCAGCCGGCGGAAACGCCTGCATCATGCGAGGCTCCGCTCGCCCCGTCGGGCGGACCGCCGCCCCGCGGCGCACGGTACCGCGCGGGCACGGGGCGGCCAAGGGGGCCAGACCGGCCGGGAGTCCTGCGGGTGCGGTACGGGCACGGGGTACGACCGGCGGGGAGCCATGCGAGCTCGCAGCCAGCGTGGAGGCCCGCGCCCCGTTCGCGCACCGACGCGCGATCGGCCCGCATCGACGCCTGCCGCATCCGAGCCCGGAGCGCCGGCGACGGGCCTGACCATCGGGTCGCGTTCGCCAGCGACGCGACAAGAAGGGCCGTTCAGCGAGTGCACGGGGTCGCATCGGGTGGGGAGTCGTCGTGTCAGCGGTCGTCGCGTTCGTCGGGGTCCGCGAGATCGGCGCGGGGTGCCGGGTCATCCGCCGGCGGGGCGCGGTCGTCATCCGGTACGGGAACGTCGGCGTCCCTCGACGGCGGCCCATCGATCCCGGTCGGCAGCGCCGGCTCCGACGGCCCGGCGTGCGGCAGGGGCGCGAACGACTCGTCGCCGATCGCCGCCGGGGCGTCGCGGGCGTCCAGCGTCACCGCAGCCGGCGGCCCAGTTTCGAAGTCAGCGCCCAGATCGAGCCGGGGCGGCGCCTGCGCGGCCTCGGCGGCGCGGACGCGCTGCACGGTGGCCCACATTTCCTCCAGCAGCTCGCGCAGCCCCGCCCCACTGACGCCCGAGATGCCGCGCACCGGGCGGCCCAGCGCGACGCGGAGCGCCCGCAACGCCTCCGGCGCTTCGGTCAGGTCGAGCTTCGTGCCGACCACGAGCTCCTCGCGCGCCGCAAGGGCCGCGCTGTATTTCTCCAGCTCGCGGCGGATGATGCGGTAGGCTTCGGCCGGGGGCGGGGCCCCCGCCGGCGGGCAGAGCTCGACCAGGTGCACGATGACCCGCGTCCGCTCGATGTGCCGCAGGAAACGGTCCCCCAGCCCGACGCCCTCGTGCGCCCCCTCGATCAGGCCCGGCAGGTCGGCCAGCACCAGCCGTCGGAAACCTGGCAGCTCGGCGATGCCCAGTTGCGGCTCCTTCGTCGTGAAGGGATAGTCCGCGATTTTCGGCCGCGCGCGTGTCAGCCGTGCCAGCAGCGTGCTCTTGCCGGCGTTGGGCAGGCCGACGAGCCCGACGTCCGCGATCAGCTTGAGCTCGAGCCGCAGCGTGCGCTCCTGGCCGGGCAGCCCGGGCTCGAACTCCCGCGGGACCTGGTGCGTCGCCGTGGCGAAGTGGGCGTTGCCGCGGCCACCCCGCCCGCCGCGGGCGACGCGCACCGCCTGCCCGTCGTGTACGAGGTCTTTCAGCAGCACGCCGGTCGTCGCGTCATACACGAGCGTGCCGACGGGCACGGAGACGAGCAGGTTCGCACCGCGTTTGCCGGCGCAGTTGTTGCCGGAGCCCGGGCGCCCGTCCGGGGCGCGGTAGTGATGGCGGCCGGCGAGGTCGAGGAGCGTGCTCAGCCCCTCGCGCGCGACCAAGATGACGGAGCCGCCGTGCCCGCCGTCGCCGCCGTCGGGGCCGCCTTTGGGGACGTATTTCTCCCGGCGAAACGACACGCACCCGTCGCCGCCCTTACCGCCGCGGACGTGGATGATCACCTCGTCGACGAACAGTCGGCTGGTTCCGCCGGCACGCTGCATGCGCCGGACTGCAACGCCGGCCGGCGGATGTGTCAAGCACCGCCGGGCCCCGCCGCGCGCAGACCACAGGGACGCCGACCGCGGGAATCCCGCCCGGCGTCGCGGCCGAGGCGGCGCGCGGCGCGCCACGGGGCCGGCCGGGCCGGTCGCGGCTGGGGCGAGGCGCCAGGCCCGCCCCGCGCGGTATGCCGCAAGCCGGGCCCGCGGGTCGGCGGTCGTGGCCGTATCGCCCCGCGTTTCCGGCAGCCGCAGCGTCCGTTCGCACGTGGCGACCGCGGCAGCGGAGTCGCCCGTTTCGGCTTGCGCTGCGGCCGGCGTGTCAAGCGCCGCCGGCGTCTCGCCCGCGAGCGCTACGGCCCAGCTCAGGCACAGGGCCAGTGCCCCGTCGCGGAGCGCCACCCCGGCCCTACGCGGCGGCCCGAGTCGGCCCGACCGCCGGTCGCACTATAATCGCCCGCGATGTTGCGGATCGGCGGAATCGTGCTGGATGTGCCGCTCGGGCAGGCCGCGCTGTCCGGCTTCAGCGACGCGCCGATGCGCCGCATCGCCCGTCAACTCGGCGCGCCGTATGCCCTGCACGAAGTCGTGCTCGACCGCAGCATCCTGCGGCCTGGCAAGCTCCGCCGCCGGACCATCCCCCCGCTCGACCCCGACGACCACCCCATCGGCGGTCAGCTCATGGGCGCCGAGCCAAGCGAATTCGCCGCCGCCGCAGAGATCATGGTCGCCCACGGCTACGACGTGATCGACATCAACTTCGGCTGCCCGGTGAGGAAGGTCCTCGGGCGCTGCCGCGGCGGCTACCTGCTCTCGGACCCCGACACGGCCATCGCGATCCTCCAGGCGGTGCGGGCGGCCGTGCCGCAGAACGTCCCGGTGACGGTCAAGATGCGCCGCGGCATGGACGACACGGCCGCGAGCGAGCGGGCGTTCTTCCGGATCTTCGACGCCGCGTGGGAGCTGGGCTGCGCCGCGGTGACCGTCCACGGCCGGACGGTGCGGCAAAAGTACGTCGGACCGAGCCGTTGGGACTTCCTGGCGCGGGCCAAGCGGCACGCCGGCGGACGCGTCGTGCTCGGCAGCGGCGACCTGTTCACGGCCGACGACGTGCGGCGAATGCTGGCCGAAACCGGCGTGGACGGCGTCCTGTTGGCCCGCGGCTGCATCGGCAACCCGTGGCTTTTCGGCGAGGCGCGGGCGGTGCTCGCCGGCCGGCCGCTGCCGCCGCCGCCGGACGTGCCTGAGCAGGGGCGGGTCATCCGGGCGCACTTCGACCTGGCGGTCGCGGCGTACGGCGAAATGACGGCCGCACAGGTCATGCGGAAGTTCGGGATCAAATACGCCGAGTTGCACCCGCACTATCTGGCGGTCCGAACGGCGTTCGTGCGGGCGACCACGCCGGACCGCTGGCGCGCCGTGCTGGACGAATGGTACGACCCGACGCGGGCCTGGCCGCCGGGCGTGCGGAAGACCGGCCCCGGGTTGCTGGTGGCGGCCGGGGCGTGCCAGTAGCACAGCCTCGCCCCAGGACCTCCCCGGTCGATCCCTGCTGCCCGCCCGCATCCCGCGCCGCCGCACGCCGTGGCCGTCGCCGCCACCGCCGGCGTCAGCCCTCGCTGACGCGCTTACTCGCCCTCCGCGGCCGCAGGCGCTTCCGGCAGCGGCCAGCGGACGTGCTCGGCCGTGGTGCGCAGTGCGGCGAAATCGGGGATAATCCGCTGGGCCAACTCGTCGAGCTGGGTCAGCAGGTCGCGGGCGCTCTCCTCGGGAGCGGGTGCCTGGCCGTGGGCAAGCCAGGACTGATTCCGAATCCCGAGCAGGTTGGCCAGTGGGCCGCGGGCGCCGTCCCAGGGCTGCCCCGGGCCGGCGTAGCGACTGCGGAACTCCGCGCCCAGCGGATCGCCGAGCGCCTCGAGGAGCCGGAAAGCGTTCTGAAGGCCCAACTTGATCTCTGGAACGCCCGGCTTGACCCCTAGTTCGCGCCGCAAGCCCTCCGGCAGCCGGTCGACCGGCACCTTGCCGGTGTTTTCGATGCCGTGCGCCGTCGCCAGCCGCCACTGCGCGAGGTATTCGACCGCTCGGTAGCAGCGGGCGACCGCGTCGTCGTGCTGGCCCTGGTCGATGCGGCGCTGCGCGTTCGCGGCCAGGTCGGCGACCCGCTCCGCCGGCCAGTCGGACCGACTGTCGCCGACGCAGCGCCGAAGGAACTCCCGCTGGCGCGCGAGCCGGTCGGCCCACGGGGCCTCGTCGGGCGGCAACCAATGCTCTGCGCCGCTCAGGTCGTGCGCAGCGCCCCTCCAGTCGAAGCGCTCCCATTTCCAGTAGGCCTCTCCCAGCCTACGAATCGCCGCGGCCAGCCGCTTGAGGGGCCCTTCGGGCAGCCCTGTCGGTCGACGCGCGTAACGCCACGCGAGCTCGGCCGCGGCGTGGTAGTCGCCGGCGTTGAACAGGCGGCGGGCCAGGCGCAGGTCCTCGTCGGCCGTGACGAGGTCGGGCGGCAAGCTCCGAATGTGCAGCGGGTGGTCCGGCAGCGCCCGCCCGGTTTCGTCGCGCTCCCCCACGACGTAGCTGACCTCTCGCACTCGCTGCGCGACGGCCGCCGCGAACAGCGCCGCCGACATCGGCTTGGTGCCGGAGGTGAAATCGGCCCGCAGGTCGGCCGCCGGATGCCGGGCTGCCACGTCGGCCAGAATGCGCCGGTATTCGACAAATAGCGTCTGCACATCGTCCACGTCGTCGACGGGATGCGACTCGATCGTCACGCCGGCGTCGGCGAGCAGCGCGCGCACCTCGGGTAGCGTCTCCTGCTCGGTCTTGGGAGAAGTCAGGCAGAGCAGGACATCGGCCTGATGCTTGCGGGCAGAGTACGCGATCGCGCCGGCGATGTCCTTGCGGTTGCGGCCCGTGCCGACCGTGGCAACGAGGATGCGCATGCGGAGCTTCCGAAACGCGGGGCGCCGGCGGCGGGCCGGCGTCGACCGACGAGATGTTACCGCCCGAAGCCGGCGCTATCTACGGCTCGGCAAGGCCGGCCGTTGAGGTGAGCTGCGCGGGGGGACGGAGCGGGGGGCCGAGCCCGTCCGGAAGCACGGCGCCGGGCTGATCTCCGAGTCTCAATCCCTTCTTCGTCAGGGGTGGTTTTGAAAGGTGGCGGCGCGCCGTGGGACATGCTGCCGTGCCACGTCTCAATCCCTTCTTCGTCAGGGGTGGTTTTGAAAGACGAAGAGCTGGGCGGCGTGCCGACGCACAAGCGGCCGTGGAGTCTCAATCCCTTCTTCGTCAGGGGTGGTTTTGAAAGCCTGGTGATTCCGATGCTGGCTTGCGGCTCAGTTGTGGGCGTCTCAATCCCTTCTTCGTCAGGGGTGGTTTTGAAAGCAGCCCGCGGCCGCACTCGTCCGGCGTCACATCCAGCGTGTCTCAATCCCTTCTTCGTCAGGGGTGGTTTTGAAAGTATGTTGGTAGAAAGGAGAGATGACCGATGAACGCGACAAGTCTCAATCCCTTCTTCGTCAGGGGTGGTTTTGAAAGGATACGGCCTCGAGGCGGCACGCATTCTCCTGGGACAGTCTCAATCCCTTCTTCGTCAGGGGTGGTTTTGAAAGAAGGGCTGGCTGCCGCCATCCTGTCGGACGTGCCCACGAGTCTCAATCCCTTCTTCGTCAGGGGTGGTTTTGAAAGGCCAGAGCCGCCCAAATCATGGGACACCACGACATCGCGTCTCAATCCCTTCTTCGTCAGGGGTGGTTTTGAAAGGCGGCCAACGGGTGGAGAAGGCTGTAGCGGGTGTTAGGCGTCTCAATCCCTTCTTCGTCAGGGGTGGTTTTGAAAGATTGCGTGCTCAGCCCTCGCTTAGACGGTGAAGCTAACTACGTCTCAATCCCTTCTTCGTCAGGGGTGGTTTTGAAAGGACCTTGACGGTCGGCCGCCGCTGACCGTGGGGCAGAGTCTCAATCCCTTCTTCGTCAGGGGTGGTTTTGAAAGTCGCCAGGTCAACCGCACTGCCCGGAATGACCAGAGTGGTCTCAATCCCTTCTTCGTCAGGGGTGGTTTTGAAAGCAGTCGAGCGCAAGCCCGGTGACAAGTTCGATCGAATCATGTCTCAATCCCTTCTTCGTCAGGGGTGGTTTTGAAAGCGCGCGAGAATCGCGTCGCGTTCGGCGCGCGGCGTGGAGCCGTCTCAATCCCTTCTTCGTCAGGGGTGGTTTTGAAAGCAGCGAGATTTTGCTGCCGGTGGATGGAATCCCGGTCTACGTCTCAATCCCTTCTTCGTCAGGGGTGGTTTTGAAAGTGTTGAACTCGGAAAAGATGTTAGCGACCCATTGATGCCGGGTCTCAATCCCTTCTTCGTCAGGGGTGGTTTTGAAAGTGATCTGCAACTTCTGACCGGCATGCGCCCGGGCGAAGTCTCAATCCCTTCTTCGTCAGGGGTGGTTTTGAAAGTTTGCTGTCGGACGACGGTCAGAGCATTGTATTTCCGAGTCTCAATCCCTTCTTCGTCAGGGGTGGTTTTGAAAGGCGATTCGATCATCGCGGCCATGCGTTCGAGCGTAGCGTGTGTCTCAATCCCTTCTTCGTCAGGGGTGGTTTTGAAAGGCGGTGCGGCGCGACGGGCGTCGCACGTTGATCCACGGTCTCAATCCCTTCTTCGTCAGGGGTGGTTTTGAAAGGACAAGGCCCTAGCAGCAAACAGACACCGTGAGGAGAGTCTCAATCCCTTCTTCGTCAGGGGTGGTTTTGAAAGTGTCCACCGCCAGCCGCCTCCCGCTGTCCGTTTCGATCAGCGTCTCAATCCCTTCTTCGTCAGGGGTGGTTTTGAAAGAGTGTGCCAGCTCCGTCCGTGCGATGTTGTTATGGATGGCGTCTCAATCCCTTCTTCGTCAGGGGTGGTTTTGAAAGGAGCATGGGCAAAGGTCGTCTCGCTCGCGCAGAGTACAGTCTCAATCCCTTCTTCGTCAGGGGTGGTTTTGAAAGACTGGATTTGCGCGCACGCGCAGATTCATCATCGCCGACCAGTCTCAATCCCTTCTTCGTCAGGGGTGGTTTTGAAAGGGTACGAGTACTCCAGCACGCGCAGCCGCGCGTTGCGGGCGTCTCAATCCCTTCTTCGTCAGGGGTGGTTTTGAAAGCGACGCGGGCTTGGCGGTTCATGTCCACGAACCCCTGGGTCTCAATCCCTTCTTCGTCAGGGGTGGTTTTGAAAGTCCGCGGTCGGCGCGTCCATGCCGACGGTACGACCGCCGTCTCAATCCCTTCTTCGTCAGGGGTGGTTTTGAAAGTGTCCATTCGCGAGCGCATTGAACGGCAGTTGCTGGCGAAGTCTCAATCCCTTCTTCGTCAGGGGTGGTTTTGAAAGGACATCACCCCGATCATTCCGAGCGGGGCCGTCATCGTGTCTCAATCCCTTCTTCGTCAGGGGTGGTTTTGAAAGACGCCAACTACGGATGGGTGCAGAGGGCTTAGAATGCGCGTCTCAATCCCTTCTTCGTCAGGGGTGGTTTTGAAAGGCTTGCGGGCGCAACTTCCTTTCTAGGGGTGGCTTGCGTGCAGGATAACTCAGACCCGACATATCGGACCTCCTCTAGGATCGCTTCCGCCGCGTGCGGCGGGCGGCCGGCGCGACGCAACGCCCGGCCGCTGCAACACTTGCGCCGCCGACTCAAACCGCGCGGCCCGGCCGGCGCCGCCAGCTCCGGCGGAGCGCCGCGTTACCGGAATCGCGGCGCTGCGGGTGGCGCGCCTGCGTGACCGGCCGGCACGCGGTCAGATGATAATGACGTCGTCGGGGGCTGTCACGTCTTCCGGGGTGCCGAGAGTCACAATGCGCGGGGCGCAGGATCCGCAGAGCCGATAAATGCGGACCGCGTCCGCCTGTTCGTCCAGTACGGCGCGCAGGCGCGTGCGAAGCGTCTCGAGCTGGGTGTCGGTGAGGTGGGCTTCGAAGACGGACTTCTGCACGCGCCAACCGTAGTCCAGCAGGAGCTGCGCGACGCGCAGCCGGCGCCGGTCGTCCGGGATATCGTACGTGATGACGGTGCGCATCGGTCAGCCCGGGACCCGGAACGTGGCCAAGTCGCCGCCGGACTTGAGGGCGGCGGCCAGGTCGTCGATCTGGCGGGCGAAGGCCGCCCGCCAGTTGGGCTCGGCGTCGCCGTCCTCCGCGGCGGCGGGCCGGCCCATGCGCCGCTCGTAGTGCCGCAGGAAGACCTTCAGTGCGGGCGGGCGCAGGTAGACGCCGCCGTCGTCGCGGGTCTCGAAATCGCCCGGGGTGAAAACCCGGTTGTTGCTCAGGAACAGCACAAAGCGGTCGACCAGGGCGTGGCGGAAAACTTCGAGGACGTCGAGGGCGAGGGAGGGGCGACCGTAGTCTACGTCGTGATAAATGCCGATGTAAGGGTCGAAGCCGTGGGCGTACAGCAGGCCGGTAATTTCGTTGCCGACGAGGACGTAGCCGAAAGAGAGGAGGGCGTTGAAGGGGTCGGCGGGCGGCCGGGTGGTGCGATGGGCGAAAGTGAGCTCGCCGCGCACGCAACGCGAGAGGCCGGAAAAATAAGCCCGGGTCAGCCAGCCCTCGACGCCGCGGAGGGCGTCGAGGTCCGGGGCGGCGGCCAGGCGGCCGTCGGCGGAGCGGAGCGTGGCGCGGGCTTCGGCGAGGTCGAGGTCGGGGTGGGAGCGGGCCTGCCGGTCGAGGACGGCGAGGGCGTTGGCGACTTTGGCAGCGACCAGGCGCCGGGCCAGGTCGAGGCGTCGGCGGGGCTCGCGCCAGGTGCTGAACTGGGCGATGCGAAGGGGGACGTTGCGGTCGGCGCGGCCGACGAGGCGGCCGCGGTATTCGCCGCGGACCGAGAGCAGGGAGCAGGGGACGCCGGCGGCGAGGAGTTCGGCGAGGGCCTGGGTGGTGAGCTGGACGTGGCCGAAGACGGCCAGGCCCTCGAGGTCCTTGAGCTTGAGCTCGGCGACGGGCGCGCCGTCCTTTTCGACGAGGAGGCGGTGGCCGGATTTGCGGACCTTCGTACCTTGTTCTACGATGTAGGCGGTGGACACGCAAGGCCTCCCGGCGAACAGAGACTGTCTGACGCCGGGTATCGGCCGGACCCCACCGGGTATTAACTTGTCAAAGAGCGCGGCGCGAAGCGTCGGAGGGTGGCGGCCGGCCGCCGGCGGGGCGGCTTACGGGGCGCGGGGTCGGAGGGTGAGACGGGCCCAGCCGAGGGGCATCCAGCCGTTGGCGAGGGAGCGGGTTTTGCCGGCGCCGCGCTTGGGCGGCCGATGGAACGGCGCGACGGTGACGCACTCGAAGTGGTTGAAGCGGCCGAGGCGGATGAGGGCCGTGCCGGGCGTCCGGTGGTCCGCGGCGGCGCGCAGGCGGCCCAAGGGCTCCCGGTGTTGCGCGGCGCGCGGATTTCGGTCGTGGAACTTCGCGAACTCCTGCCGAAGCCGCTCGGCGTAGAAGGCGTGACAGGCGTCGAGGAGCTCTTCGGCGGAGAAGCCGGCGGCGACGCAGTGGTCGAAGTTCCAGCGGTCGGAGCGCGCGCGGGTGCGGGCGAGGCGGTCGTCGATGGTCAGGGTGCCGACGGCGGTGATGGGCTCGCTGTCCTTGAGGTCTCTGAAGGTGACGTCGTAGAACATCTGGATGCCGGCGGGGTCGGGCGCGCCGGCGGAGCGGTCGGGTTTGAAGATGGAGACCCGGGTGATGATGTTGGTGTCGTCGTCGCAAAGCGGGGCGTCGGAGATGCGCAGCGCGCGGAACGGGTCGGCGCGGAGCTCGACACGGGGGCGGCCGGTGGAATGGTCCAGGTAGCCGAGGACCCGCGGCTCGAACGTCGTATCCTGCGGGTCTCGCGGCACTTCGCCCGGGGCGAGTGCGGCGGCTTTGCGGGCGACCCAGGCGGTGCGGAGGGCGCCCTTTATTGTGGAGCCGGGGATGTAGGGGCGGCCGTTGACGGCGTCGCGCGTCATCGGGTGGACGGCGAGCTGGGCGGTGCCGGAATTGAGGCTTTTTTGGTAGAGGGTGTGGAGATCTTCCTTGGCCCGTGCGGACCAGCGGACGTACTGCGAGCAGCGGGGATGCTCGGCGATGAAGCGGCGGACGAGGGTGACGGACTTGTCGCGGACGGCGGCGTCGAACTTGGCGCGTTCGGGCGGGGTGAGCGAGCTGAGCAGGCGCGGCAGGTCGAGGGCGAGCAGTTCGAAGCAGCCGCGGTTCCCGCGAACCTCGCGGACGACGTACTCGGTGGGGTCGATCTCGTCGCCGGTGCCGACATGCACGGGGCTGAGCATTTCGAGCGTCAGTTCATACGTAGGCACAGGAGGCACTCCTCAGTGAGACGGACGGGGAGCGTCAGCGTCCAGCCGCTGGTGGCGACCTCGGGCCGCGTGGGATGCACGCCGCGGACGAGGCGGCCGAGGCGGGGGCGCGGGGTGTCGGTCAGCAGCACGGCGCCGCGGGCCAGCCGCACGAGCGGCCGTTTGAAGGGGGTGTCGGCGAGCGCGACGGACCAGGGGCCGCCGAGACGGCCGACGCGGACGTCGATTTCCCACGTGCCGACGGCGGGGTCGTCGGCGGCGGGGACGCAGGGGCCGAGCGTCATGACGGCGTTCGGGTTGGGCACGGTCGGCAGCGCGGCCGGGGCGAGGTCCTCGACGGTGATATGGCCGCGGCCGGCGGAGGCGTCGCGGCCGTAACCGCCGGCAAGGCCCCACTCGAGGAGGGTGCGGACGCGGTCGGTCGGGAGGGTGGTACCGATCCAGAGGTCGAAATCGAGGGGGCCGGGGGGGAACCACTGGCGGTCGAAGTGGAAGCCGTGCTGGGCGAGAGTGCCGCCGGAGAGGCGGTCGATGGTGGCGTGCGGGACGGCGGCGGCGGTCAGCGCCGGCGGGGGCGGTGCGTCGAGCAGCGCCCCGGCTAGAGCAGCGGGCGAGAGGCGGGGACTCAACTCTGTCCAGACCGCGTGCGTCAGCCAGGTCCGCTTCCGCAGCGACTTGAGCCGCTGATACGCGGTGAGGCGATCGCGGGCGGCGCGGGCGAGCAGGGCCTCGAAGTCCGTGTGAGCCATCGGTGGCAGCACCGGAACCGGCCAGAAACCCGCCGGCAGCGGGTCGCTGAGCACGAGCGGGGGGTCGGACTCGGTCGCGGCAAGCAGGTCGGTGACGGCCTCGGGGCCCTCGTTAAGAGCGAGGCCCCAGCAGATGTGGCCGAAGAGGGTGTCGGCGGCCAGGGGCGTGCCGAGGGCCGAGCGGAGCCGCAGGGTTGCGCGGAGGGTGTTCATCGGGCGGCTGCCTGAGCAGTGGGGTCGAGGCGCGGGAGCGAAACGGGTTTGCCCTCCTCGTCCTTCAGGTCCACGAAGCGGATCTGGCCGCAGCCGCGGCTGCCGCAAGAGCCGAGGTAGTCGGCTTGGAGGAGCGCGAGCGCGGTCTTGACGATTTCGTAGTTGGCGCGGTCGGTCGCCCCGCCGTCGTCGGTGTCGAGGATGCGGTAGACGAGCTCGAAGTCGAAGCGGACGCCGGGGACGACGCGCTCCATGGGGCGAGGTTTGGCCACCGCGGTGCGGCGGTTGATGGAGTTTTCGGTCTTGACCTCGGTGAGGGGGGTGCGGCCCTGCTTGAACGCCTGGCGCGAGACTTCGGCGAGGGGCGCGTCGCGGAGGATGAGCCGCGTGGGGCCGGTTTCGAGGCGATCGGAGGCGGGCACGCCGAAGACGCGGGCGGTGGAGGCGTCCGGACGCGGGCGGGTGGGATCGCCGCGGTCGGGAAGCTGGCCGTAGTACCACTCGGCCAGCATCCGCATCTTGCCCTTGAGCGAGGAGCCGGGAATGTACGGCTCGTCGTTGGCGGGGTTACGGAGGATTGGGTTGTCGAGGCCGCTGATTTCCATGGTGTCTTGGCTGCCGCCGACGCGCAGGCCGGTGACGACGTCGATTTGACCGCGAAGGATGTGTGTGTGGAGGAGCTTCCAGGAGCGCGCAGAAGCGACGGTATCAGTCATTGCTCACCATTCCTTTGCCGTACAGGAAGCCGACGACGGCCTCGAAGTGGAGGATGAACTTGCGGAAGGACTCCTCGTCGGTCACTTTCTGGACGCCCCGATCGAGGAAGTCGTGGAAGACCTCGGGGATCTTGCCGCCCGACTGGCCGTTGCGATAAGCGTAGCTGGCCTTGCTGCGGAGCATCTTGAACTGAGGCTCGATGGCGGTTTTGTAGTCGGTGCCGGACTCGAGCTGGCGGTAGAGGTACTTGGCCTCCCCGAAGAACCGGCGGAGCTGGGCGCTTCTGAGTTCGCCGCGGGGGAATTGGTCGGCCTGGCGCTCCGCGAGGCTGTCGACCAGCTCGGCGAGCGACTTGGTGGGGTCGAACAGGGGAGCAGACTCCGGGGCGGGGGCGGAGGAGCCTCCGCGGCGGTCTGGAGTTCCGCGTGGCGCCGCGGTTGGGCGGTTGGGTGGTGCGGGACACATGGGCTAACCTCCTCGATTGCGGTACAGGGCGTACATCGCGGCGAGACGCAACTGCTGCGCCCGCTGCGGGTTGGCCTTCATCTCGATGGTGATGAGCTGCTCGAGCCGCTGAATGTCGGCGTCGTGGGCGCTGGCGCGGCGGCGGACATTACGCTCGAAGTCGTAAAGCAGCTGGCTCCGCCAGGTCCAAGCGGTGCGCAGCTCGCGGGAGTTAAGCGGCTCGGGCGGTGCCGACGGGGCGGCAGGCGTTTGCCGGGCGCGCTCGACCTTCAGGGCGGCGCGGCTGTACCGCAGCAGGCGGTACACGAAGCCGCTATTGAGGATCTTCTCGCGGCGGAGGAGCCGGTCGAGCCAAGCACCTAGCTCGAGGGCTTCGGCGTACGCCGGCCAGGTGCAACTTTCGTTGAAGATCGACACGCGGTTGCGGCCCGAGTCCTTGGCGTGGTCGAGCTGCTCCTCGGCCGCGCGGGCGAGCTCGTAGATCGGCACGCGGACCAGCGCCAGTGCCAAGCCGGCCGACAGCGTTACATCGGGGTTGCGACCGCTCAGTTCGGTGAACCACGTGTTGAGATCGGCGGCGAGCCGGAGCATGTCGCGCCAGGGACCGATGAGCATCAGGTCGTCGCCGCCGGAGAAGACGGTGTACACCAGGCGGTACGGACTGTCCGGGCGGGCGAACTGGTGCCGCAGGTATTCCTTGAAAAAGCCGTCCAGTTCACGGCTGAGGCACGCTACGCGGCCGAAGGACACGCGGTCGCGGCCGAAGCCCTCGGAAAAGAGCAGCCCGAGGCGGTCCACGTCGGCTTTCAGGCAGGCGATGGCCTCAAGGCCGCCGCGGTCGTCGGGGGTGTCGGGAGCGGCGGCGCGAAGACGGCCGAGGTGCGCAAAGGTCGCGGGGAGGCCGACGCGCGGGGCCTCGTCCTCGGGGTCCTCGACGGCCGCGTCGCCGGCGGCGGTGGTGAGCGCCGCGACATCGTCGTGGGTAAGACGGGGCAGGTAGGCGGTCATCGGCCGCCAACCGGCGGCGTTGTGTTGGGCGTCGTCGAGGGCGAAGGCGAAGAAGTCGATCGCCTCGGCCACCGGGCGGGTGTCCGGCAGCTGCGGGAAGATCTGGAACTGGTAGCCGAGCACATCGAGCGGCTCGGCCAGCAGCCCCGGCGGGGCGACGCCGGACCAGAAACCCGCAAACCGGGCCTCGGGCAGTCGGCCGCCGAGCTGCACGTCGCGATCGTGCTCGCGTCGGCGGTGTTGCTCATCGTGCAGGTACGGCAGCAGGGCGCGACCGGAGTCCCATGTTCCGGGTACCGGCTGGAGGAAGCCCGCGAGGCGTCGTCGCTTGGCGGCTTCTGCGGCACGATGCAGGGCCGCCCAAGAACCGCCGAAGCGGTCCGCGAGAAAGTCCCGCCCGCTCAGGGCGAGCGCGGCGTCGAGGGTCAGGGTCAGCGCTCCGCCGTGCTGGGCAAGCATCCACGCGTCCAGTTCACCTCGTAAGCGCTGGAGCGCGGCGGTCGCGTCGGGTGTGTTCGGCACGAGCAGCACGAACCGGCCGCCCGCGTCGATCACCCGAGCGAACGGTGGCAGCCGCAAGGCGTCCAGCACGCGCAGTGAGGCGGCGTGCGTGACCAGCGCCAGGTAGAACGAACGGCCGCGGTACGCCTTCGCCAGACGCGCGGCCCCTTCGGGGGGCGGGCGGAAGAGATAGGCCTGGATTCCGCTGAGATCGCCGGTGACCAAACGGTACTTGGGCTTGTCGCGATTCCGCACGTCGGCTTCGGTGAGCGTGCCGGTCTCGTGGTGGAACGCGGCTGATACGGTGGCCAGCGCGGCGACGAGTCGGGCATGATCGTGCAGCGAAACGTCCGTTTCGTCGATGGTCGAGGCCGGGATGCGCGCGAGAAAGCCGGCCGATAGCGCGATGAGCGCTTCGGCGACGCGGGTGGCCGGCAGGACGGGCCACCGTGCCAACTGGTCGGTGAAGGCGCCGACCACCTCGCCGTAGCCGCGCCGGACGGCGTCGGGGGAGCACTCGTCCGGGCCGGACGCGACGAACTGGTCGGGCGTCAAGCGCCCAGGAGGCAGCTCGCGCGGCCGCGGAGAGTCCTGCCGGGCGAGCCGCAAGACGTCGAAGATGCTGCGGAGCGGCACGGCGCGGAAGTCGCGGGTTTCGTCCTCGGAGCGCTCACGGCGGTCGTGGCCGCTGGCGAGTCGATCGGCCTCGGCCACCACCCACTGTTCGGGCGTTCCCGGCCGGTGGTGGGTGCTCGCCAAGTCCAGCACGCGCGGACGCGCCAGTTCCGCCGGGAACCAGCCGCCGTAACGGTCGAGCAGTTCATTCGTCCAGAGTACATGCCGGTGGGTCGGCCCATGCGCGCCTTGAGGACAGAGGTGATCGGCCATCCGCTGGGCGGCGTCCGACAGCGGGAACTCCGCCCGCTGGAGCGCCTTGCCCACGTCATGCAACAGGCCGGCGAGGCCGACTTCCAGGATCTCTTTCATGGTGCACCCGGCTCGAGTGTGATGCGACCGAAACCGAAGCTTGTGGCCTTGCCAACGTGCACGATGGACGCGACGTGGAGGAGCCCGGCGAGGGCCGGACTGATGCGCTCCAGTGGCAGCTCACCCACGGCACCGCCCAGCGTCATCGTGCGCTGCTGACGCGTCGAGAAGCGCTGGAAGCGCATCCAGCGCAGCCGGTCGCACCGACACGCGGCCTCCGCGGCCTCCTCGACGAGCGGGCCGCAGTCCTCGGGGAGGAGGGCTCCGTTGCCGTAGAAATGATTCAAAACGCGGATCCGGCGAATCGCGGCCCGAACCACAGCGGCCAGAGTCGGCCGCGTGTTGAGCCGGCCGTCCGTTCGGAGCCGCACGGGCGTCTCGAAGCGCAATCGGAATCGCCCGCCGGTCGGGCCGGCGGCTGAGACCGGCGCGATCGTTGACGGGTTGGGCGGATTTGTCTCCGGGGCTTCGCCACCGCGAAAGAGCTCACGGGCGCCGTCGTCTACGGAAACGACCTCGAACTGGAGCCGGTCGCGACCCAAGCCGCTGCGCCCGCTCTCCACCAGCGCCATCAGAATGAACGGATGCAGCTCGATCGCCGGACCGAACAGCCGAAGGGCGAACTCGTAGCGGTCGTCGGGACGCACGTCGCGGGCGGCGTGGCCGTCCACCACGAGCACGAACGGCTGCGGGATATGCGGATATTTGCGCAGATAGGTGCGGTTCGCCGGTGCGACGCCCTCGAACACCAGCGGATACGCGCAGCGGGTCCGCAGGAAACACTGCGCGCACGCCCGGCTGCGCACGTGACAGACGACACGCTTGAGCGTGTAGCCCAACGCTCCGCGGATCGTGGGCCCCCGAAACGTCGGCAGTCGGCCGCCGGTGCGGAATTGCACCCGGAGCCGGAGGTCTGCGTAATGCATGGGCCAACCCCTGGAGCCAGAGATGTTCCCACCGTTCGGATCCGATGGATCCACCGGCGAGAAATATAGCGGACCTCCACACGGGGAGCAACAGACTTTGCTACGTTGCGAAGCCGGCGACGCGGCCGGCCGCGTCGAGGCCCTCCACCGTCGCCGCCGGACTCGGTCGGGAGCCCGGACCGGGCGCGAACGCTTGCCGCCGGTCGGTGGCCGCGGTACGATTCTCCCATGAAAGACGCGGCAGGCTGAGGTCCGGCGGCCTCGATGAGACAGGCTGAGGTCCGGCGGCCTCGGCGCTACGGGCCGAGCTGCGAGCGGCGTCAGCGCGGCGGCGTGGTGGCGAGCCTCGTGGTGCGCTGCGTCGGGCGGTTTGAAGAGCGAGGCGTCGCGGCCGAGGGTGAAGGGACACGCGAAAGGCGCCAAGCTCCGCGAGGCTTCAGACCCGGCCACGGCAAGTTCGACGGTGGCGCAGTTCAGGGCGCGGGCGTAGCTCAACTGGCAGAGTATCAGCCTTCCAAGCTGAAAGTTGCGGGTTCGAATCCCGTCGCCCGCTTTGTGCTGTTTTCTGCGACCCCGGCGCAAGTAGTGCCAGCAGCGTCACTTCCGAGCACAGCCGATAAACCGCCAGCCTTGTTTTCTTGTCCAGTTTGTGCCAGGTGGACGCGTTCACGGTCAGCACCCAGTACAAGATTCAGTACAAGCGAATCAGCGGACGCATCGGTCCGATTAGCCGCCCCGTCGGTGCCGGTCGCCCGCATCCGCTCGGCGTCCGGTCGGCCGTCCAGCGGCAGGTCGGGCAGCACGTCCAGGGCCCCGGCTACGTCCAGCAGCCGCGGGTCGGTGTAAGTCTGCATCGTCAGTTCAATGGTGCTGTGCCGCAGGGCCGCCTGTGCCGTCCGCGGTGCAACCCCGCCCCGGCTCAGCAGCGAAGCGAACGTATGCCGCAGCGCGTGCACGTCGGCCGTCCGCCCGCGGTCATCGCGCTTCGGGATGCCGGCAACCCGCAGGTCGCGGTTGAAGATTCCCGCCAGATTCGCCGGCACGTTGAACAGCTTCGCATCGTCCGGCAGCCGAGCCGGTAGCGGCAGTTGCTTCGCCCGTGCCGCGGCCCGTGCGGCGGCGAGCCTTTCGGATAACCAGCTCCGCAGGTCGGCAGCCAGGTCGGCCCGCAACGGCAGCTCGGCCGCCTGTCCGGATTTCGCGTCCGCCGCCCGTAGCCGGATGCACGGCACCCGGGCGTCCAGGTCGACCGAAGCAACCGTCAGCGAAGCCGCTTCGCCCCGTCGCAGGCCGGTCAGCACCAGCAGCTTGTACAGCAGCGCTCTCTCGCGGCCGAGCTGGTCCAGCCGCTCGGCAACGTCCGGCCGCAGCCGCGCCCGGGCCCGGTCGACCGCGGCGGGCAGCTCGGCCAATGTCAGCGTTGCCCTGTTCCACGTCGCCCGGCTCCGCGGGTCAGAGCGCTCAGTTGCTTCGGCTTTGCGGGTCACCGCCCGGCCGTATTCGGCCAGCGGTCGCCAGCGGGCCGCGGCCAGCAGGCGAGTCAGTTCGTCCGGCGTCAACGCCCGCCGCGGGCGGCGCGGGTCGGCCTTGTCGTCGCGCTTCGGCAGGCGGGTCAGCGGGTTCGCGGCAAGCCGCCCGTCGGAAACCGCCCAGTTGCAGAATGCGACCAGCGCGGCAAGGTGCGCGTTGACCGTGCGGGCAGCCGCCCCCCGCGAAGCAGCGTCCGCCGACCAGCGGTCAACAGCTTCGCGGGTAATATCCGAAAGCCGCGTAAACCGGCATTCCGCAATGACCCGCCTCAGGCAAGCACGGACGTTAGCAACGTGCCGCGGTGCAACCCGCAGCTTCCCGCCCTTGCCCCGTTTCCCGGCCAGGTGCCGCAGGTAACCCTCGACGTGCTCGGCCAGCAGCGCCCCTTGGTGCTCGGCGGCGGTTGCTTCGGCCGCGCTGAGCACCCCGGCCCGCACCAGCTCGGTACGTCGTTGCAGCTCGGCCAGCACCGCCAAGGCAGCGTCCCGGTCGCGGCAGCCGGTCGCAACGGTCCGCAGGCGGCCGGTATGGTCCCTGAAGCGAGCTACGTAGGTTTCTGTCCAAGCTGCAACCCGCAGCGTCCCGTCCGGCCCCACAATCACCCGGCCGGTGCGCTTGCGGCCCCGCCGGTCGGTCCAGCGGGCGAAGCGACCGCCTTTACGCTCGTACAGCTCGGCGTTCGACGGAAGCGGCCGGCTGTAAACCGGTCTAAATACGTGCGCCATGATTTACCCCTTGCCGGCATCCCGCCGCCGGCCAACGAAGCATACCGCGCCCCCGGGCGACCGGAAGCGGCGTTGCCCGGTGCCCGGTGCCCGGTGCCCGGTGCCAGCCGCGCGGCCGAAGCAACTAGGTAACAGCCGCCCCGCACCCCGCGGCGGCGCACAGCCGCCCGCGGGTGCGCATGTACCCCGTAAGGGGTACTGTGATAGCGCGCATCCACGCCTACAGTGAGCGCGCATCCATGCGCACTTTGAAAGCGCGCATCCATGCGCGGTATGAATCGGATATCAAGGTCCGCCATTTCCCTTATCACCCGGATACAGCAGGCGGTACGTCGACGGTCCGCCGGCCAGCGAGCCGCGCTTCAGCCGTTCCAGCAGCCCGGCGGCCAGTAGTCGCTTCACCGCGCGGCGTATCGTCGCCGGGTCGCACCGGCCCCGCCGGGCAATGTCGCCGATGCTCGCCCGTGCCGTCCCGTCCGGCCCCGCGTGCCTGTACAACACGAGCCAGCAAAGCAGCTCGGCCCGCGTGCAATGCCCGACCACCAGGTCGACGAAAGCGTTGAACAAGGCGAAGCGCCGCCGTACCGCATTGCCCTTGCGGCTCGGTCGCTTCGGCCTCTCGGGTCGCACAGCCGGCGGTCGCACAGCAGGCGGTCGCTTCGCCTCCGCGGGGTCGGGCATCGGCGGCAGCACTTGCCCGGGCGGGATGATGCGCGGGTCGCTCATGCGCTATCCTTCGGCGGCGTCGATGCCCACAACCGGCGCAGTTGGACGATATGCGGCGGCTCGGCGTCGGTCGGTCCGTCGTCAATCGGCGTGAACGCCTGCCGCGCCCGGTCGAAGCGCAGCGGCACGTCGACCAGCTCGCCGAAGCGATTCTTGACGCAGCTCAGCACCATGCTCCCCGGGTCGGTCGGGTCGGCCGGCAGCAGCAGGCAGGCGGTATCGCACCCGTATTCCAGCTCGGACGATTCGCGAAACGATGCCAGGTTCAACGCGGTCGGCGTGTACGAGCTGCGGCCCCGCTTGTCGCGCGTCCGGCCGACCGCGGCGACCGCCAGCACGCCGAGCCCCGCATCGGCGAAGCGGCGCAGGCAATCCATCAACGCGTTGACGCTGCTGCGCTTGTCGGCATGCTCTCCCGGCGGCCGGATGCGTTGAATGTAATCAAGCACCAGCAGCCGCGCCCCGAAGTCGTCGGCCGCTGCGGCGATATGTTCCAGGTCGAACGGCGGCCCGAGAAACGCCAGCCGGTCGGCAATGCTCGCCAGCGTTGCAAGTCCGCGCTCGATGCGCTCGGCGTGCTCCGGCCCGAGCTGTCGCTTGGCGATGACGCTCAGCGGCACGCCTGAGAGCCGGGCAAGCTGCCGGTCCAACAGCGCGGCCGGTCCCATTTCGATGTTGACCACAAGCGCCCGCAGTTCCGGCGTGAGCCGCAGCGCGTCAACTACTAGCTGCGTCGCAAGCGCAGTTTTTCCGACGCCCGGCGCGCCGCCCAACAGCACGATACGTCCGGGTCCGATTTCGAAGCTTTCCCAGCCCCGGCCCCCGACCGGCCACAGCTGCGGCGCCGGTCCGTTAAGCGAATCGCGCCAGCCGGATAGCAGCTCAGCCGCAGTTTGGAAGTTGGCGTTGCTCATGCCTGCCACTCCGTCGGTGTAAATTCAGCGCCGGCCGGTGCCTCGATTGCTTCGCCTTTGCCCCGCCGCCAGCCGTTTTCGATTGCCCGGCGCGCGTCGCTCGGCGTCAGACCGCAGTCGCGGGCCGGCTCCAACAGCAACGCGACACACAACGGCAACGGCGCGCCCAGCCCAGCAAGGTCCGCCGCCGCGCTGTAGCACCGCCGGTGCCGCTCGCCGACCGGCGCACCGCCCTTGATGAAAGCGAGCGTCGCCCGGTTGAGCTGCTGCCGTTCGCCGTTGCGCCGCGCTGCGGCTGCTTCGGCTTGCTGCTGTTGCACGTCGTCGCTCGCTTCGCGCCACAGCCGCCCCGCGCCGTCGGCCCGGCGTACGGCATCCGGCACGTCGAAAGCCCGCGGCTCGCGGGCCAGCGCGGCGATGCGCTCGGGCGAAAGGTGCAACAACTCGTCGAAGTCCAGCAGCCGCTTGTGCAAGCCGGTTTTCGCGTGCTTGCTGTTGGGCGCTCTGAGCAGCCGGCCCGCGTCGTAAACCGAAGTATCGATGCTCGCTTCGGCCAAGGCGGCCAGCCGCGCGGCGAAGCAACGCGCGACCCGGTGAAAGTTCGGCCCCGGCTCCGGGCCCCAAGCGCGCGTCGGCAGCCCGACGTGAAGCCCCTTGCAGCCCGAAAAGAAGATAAGCAGGTCGCTTTCACCGAAGCCGAGCCCGTAGACCGCCGCGCTCACCATCCGCCGCGCCGCATCGAGCGCTTGCCGCAGCTCGCCGTCCAAGTCGAACCACAGCCAGGGTGCCCAGCAGGCCCCCGTGAAGCCGCGCGTCGTGCCGGTCCGCTCCAAGTGCGCGGCGAAGTCACCGCCGAAGCAGAAAGCCGATAAGTAGCTCTCTCTCTCGCACTCGGCCCGCGGGTCGCAGG
>Ga0209101_1000042_pt1 | contig 96986 bp, 56 predicted proteins | sample ConPoolayeCmetaG_FD_185481 | JGI IMG/M metagenome (GOLD analysis project Ga0209101, IMG submission 185481) | Hot spring microbial mat communities from California, USA to study Microbial Dark Matter (Phase II) - Cone Pool mat layer C metaG... ... | reverse complement strand
CTGGGTTTGCCACGGCCTGGTCGGCGCGGTCAGTGGATGCCAACACGGCTGAGCGCGGCCAGAGGAAATCGCCGCCCACCAGCGCGGCTTTGTTGGCCGCAATCACATAGCTGATGGCGTTCGGATCGTTTCTGCCCCGCCAGCCGAAATCGGTGGCCACCAGCAGTCCGTCGCCGGACCAGGCGATTGCCGGGCGCCAGAAACTCAGCGCCCCTTTTCCAGGATTTAGCCCTCGGCAGCCCGCCGGCAGCAAGGTCTTCTCCAGATACTCCACCGGCAGATTGTCCTTTTCTTTACTGTGCGGTTTGGCAAACGAGTCGGCACTTTGCAGTTGCCGGTCCAGCCGGACCACTGCCAGCCGCGCGCTAAGGTCCCAGCCCTCGGCATGATCCGCCAGTGCCGCTGCCCAGCCTTGCGGCGTCGGGCAGACTGCCACTAAGCTGTATGCTCCGCCGCTAAGTTGCACCGGGCCGGCCAGTACGGTGCCGGCCGTCGGGTCGAACAGCAAGGCCGTGGGCTTGGGTCTGCCCGAGCTGGCAAACGGATACTCTTTTGTGTACACCACCAGGCAATGCTTGCCGTTTGAAGCGGCCGCCGGCAAGTACCGCGAGGCCAGGCTGTTCCACCAGTAGTCGTGCTCGCCCAGCCACTGCGCCGCAGGCGGCCTGAGCTTGGCGATCTTGGCCGCGTCTTCCACGTCCAAGGCGATCGCTTCTTTATCGAGCAACTGGCCGGCCGGCGACACCCGGGCGCAATAAATGCCGTAGACCGGATACTGTCGGGCATCCATCCACACCACGGTATAACTGCCGGCGGCGAAGGCCACAGCCGGACGCGCTTCGTTGTTCGGTCCGGCGCTGACGGCCAGTCCGTCGGGGTCGAGCACTTTGCCCTGTGGGCTTACGCGGGCGGCGTAAATGTCGTAATGCTTGCCGCTGCGAAAGTCCTGCCAGACGACCAGAAAGTTCTTGCCATCGAAGGCCACCGCGGGCCACTCTTGCAGGTCTGGGGCCGCGCAGACGCACAGGCCCTGCGGATCGAGCGGTTTGCCGGTGGCGGCGTCGATCCGCGCGCAGTAGATGTCGGCCGCTGGCTGGTCGGCCTGGCGCGAACCGTCGCTCCAGGCCACCAAGAACACTCCCGCCCCGTAAGCCACAGCCGGTTGCCGCTGCACAAGCTGGCCTTGGCGGGCCGCTTGTGCGGCGACTGCCTGCGGCGCCGGCGCGTTGGGAACTTCGGGCCGGTGCTGTTCCGGAAGGGACGCGCCCGATGTGCTTTGCGCCGGCTGAAGAGAGTGGATGTGACTGAGAATCTGAAGATGCTCTGCTGCCGCCTGCGCGGAGAGCATCTGCCCGGCAGCCTTGCCGACCCACAGGCCAGGCAAGACAACGGCAGCCGACATCATCCAGGCCAACAGAACCAGTTTCGGCAGTTTGCCAACTGAAGCTGTCATGGCGATTGCTCCCTGTTAGGTTCGGTGCTGAAGTAGACTCGCACGACCCAGCCGCCCCAGGCGTAAACGCCGGTTTCGGTGTACAGTCGGCCTTTGTGATCCAGGCACAGTGGCGAATAAAGTCCCCAGCCGAGTTGTTTGGTGGTTTGCTGGAACGTGCCGTCTTTTTGCAGATGGGCAGGTTTGCCGCCAGCGATGCGCCGCAGGATCGACTCGTCGCCTCCGCCGGTGAAGATCACTTGGGCGTCGGAGGAGTACACTGCAAACACGGTATGGAAACCGCTTTCCAGCAGCGTGGGGCCGTCCAGTCCTTGCACGGTCTTGTCCACGCCGGCGAACTTTTCCGCTTTCAGCGTGTTGACGTTGAGCCGATACATGTTCGGGCCTCCGCCGGGCATCCAGTAGAACCAGCCATCGGGGGTGATATGGCTGCCGCCTACGTGCCAGTCGTGCAGTCCGCGCCGCGCAATCTCCGGCGGGAAATCCTGCACGCCGAGCACCAGATGCCCCTGACCCTCCCGCACGCAATACACGCCCGAATGCGTGGCGAAGTACACTGCGCCCTCCGGCGTAATGGCGAACCGCGAGGTGCAACCGACTTTCATCTCCCGCGCCGGAATGGGATTGCCTTTGGTGGGCATTTTCGAGCCGCCGCCGGCCACGGTCTCCACCTCCCACACTCCGGCGGCATTGCACCAGATGCGCCGCAATCGGCCGGGCAAACCTTCGCTGACGTAGATGTTTCCCTGGGCGTCGGCCTTGATGTCGGCATCCTGGTACGCGCCGACGCCGAAGTCGAAGCGTGCCCGATCGGCCGGGCCGTCGCGATAACCGCGTATCCCATCCCCGGCCAGCAAGCGCATCGTGCCGTCTTTGATCCGGTACACCTGGCAATTCTCGGCGTCGAGCACGTAGGCCACGTCGTCGGGCGTGACGCACATCGAAACATGCCAGCTCTTGGCGGCTTGGGTGGCTGGGCCGGCAAGTCCTTCCGGCACTTTGACGCGCAGGAAGGCGAAGTGCTCGCACCCGGCCACACGACCCTCGGCAAGCGCCCGAGCTGGCTCGGCGCCAAATACCATTCGCACTTGTTGCTGCGCTGCTGAGTTGCAAACAACCACCAGGGCCACGGCCAGCACTCTTGCCACGCACGGTGCTACAGGCCACTTGACCAACATCGGCATCGGTCTGCGGCTTATCATCACCGACCTCCCGCGATTGCCACGCCTGCAAAAAGCCGAACGAACAACTCAGGTACCATGCCCATATTACAGTACCAACCACATGTCAACCACCAAGACACGAAGACGCCAAGATGCAAAGACGCCAAGAGTCAAATACGCCAAAAGACAAAGACGCCAAAAGACAAAGTAGCCAAAACAGATGCTACCCAAGAGAAATACACCAAAAAACAAAGACGCGAGAAAGAAAAGAAGTGAACAAGTCCAGCACAAGAGGTAATATTGCCTTTGCCGGTGTTTGCCGTCGGTCGGGAAATCGCCAATACCGGGAACTTGTTGGGGAGTTGGATGCCGGGCCATCACTTCGCTTTGCCACAGCTTGGTGTCTTTGTGTCTTGGTGGTTTGCAGCCGTTGGCCTTGTGGTTCGCAGTCATTGGCCTGGTGGTTTCTCAAGCAGGCGCGCTTATGTTTTCAGTAAGATGAGAAAAGGAGGTAAACTGGGCTGATCGCGGCATGGTTTCGGGTTGCCGCTGGTGGCAGCCCAACGTACAATCGGATTTTGGTTATCTATAGACTGGCGGTTACGGGGTGCAATTGTAGGGGCGGATTTGTGGCATTGGCTGTGCGCCAACTTTTCGCCCGTGTGTTGCGTGGCGCCGGCGGAAGCGGAGGGGTCGGCATAGCGTTTGCGTCGGCCGACCGCCGGTGCCGGTCAAGCGGGATGGCAAGTCGGCTGGTGCAAAGCCACCTGTCCTGATTGGATGATAGTTTCTTTCGCTCATGAGCTGTTCGGTTCGCAACGTGGCGGTGCTCGGTTCGACCGGTAGCATCGGCCGGAGCACCTTGGAGGTGATAGCTGCTTCCGAGGGCAGCTTGCGGGCCTTTGCGCTGACGGCGCACACGAGCTGTCGGTTGCTGGCCGAGCAGGCGCGGGAATTCCGGCCGGCGTATGTCGTAGTCACCGATCCAGAGGCAGCAGCGGCTTACGACTGGTCCTGTCTACCGCGGCAGACCCGATTGCTGGTTGGCCCCGATGCTGTAGCCGAAGTGGTGGCCGATCCGGAGGTAGACATCGTGGTGTCGGCCATCGTGGGCAGTGCTGGATTGCGGGGGACCTGGGCGGCGTTGGAGGCTGGCAAGACCGTGGCTTTGGCCAACAAGGAGAGCCTGGTAGTGGGCGGCCCGCTGATCACCCGACTGGCGGCCCAGCGCAACGCCCGGCTGCTGCCGGTCGATAGCGAACACAGTGCTGTTTTCCAGGCGATGCAAGCCGGGCGGCGCGAGGAGGTTGCCCGCATAGTACTTACCGCCAGCGGCGGTCCGTTCCGCAACTATCCTTTGGAGCGGTTAGCCGAGGTGACGGTGGCCGATGCCCTGGAGCATCCTACCTGGAACATGGGGCCGAAGGTAACGATCGACTCGGCCACTTTGATGAACAAGGCGCTGGAGATCATCGAAGCCCGCTGGCTGTTCGACCTGGCCCCCGAGCAGATCGCCGTGGTCATCCATCCGCAATCTATAGTTCATTCGATGGTGGAGTTTTGCGACGGGTCGGTGATTGCCCAGCTCAGTCCGCCCGATATGAAACTGCCCATCCAATACGCGCTGTGTTGGCCGGCGCGGTCGGTTGCCGTTGCACAGCGGCTCGACTGGACACAGGCCATGCAGCTTAGCTTTGAACCGCCCGACCTGGAACGTTTCGCCGCCTTGCAGCTCGGCCAGGAGGTCGCCCGCAGCGGCGGCACAGCCGGGGCGGTACTTAATGGGGCCAACGAGGCGGCAGTGGCGGCGTTTCTGAAAGGGAAGCTTTCCTTCGACCAGATCGTGCCGGTTTGCCGCAGCGTGCTGGACAGTCACACTTTCGACTCCCAGCCCACTTTACAGCAAGTGCTCGCCCTGGACCGCTGGGCGCGCCAGGAGGTATCGCGTTGGATTTCGTGCTGTTTGCGATAATCGACTTCACGCTTCTGCTGGTGATTTTGGCAGTGGCTGTCGGCCTGGGGGCGGTCATCTTCGTCCACGAGTTGGGCCACTTCCTGGTCGCCAAATTATTCGGCGTAAAGTGCGAAAAGTTCTACCTGGGCTTCGACATCTACGGCCTGAAGCTGCTGAAGTTCCGCTGGGGCGAAACCGAGTACGGCATCGGCATCCTGCCGCTGGGCGGATACGTGAAGATGCTCGGGCAGGAGGACAACCCGGCCAGGCTGCGGGCAGAGATAGAACGGGCCAGGCAACAAGCGGGCGCGCAGGCCGCGGATGTGCAGCCGGCCGCTATGCAGTCGGCCGCCGAACCTTCCGCTACCAATGCGGCATCAGCGGCAGAAACGCCGACCGACACTCAACCGCAAGAGCCTGCTGAGGCCGCTGCCGCCACAGCCGAAATCCAAAACTCGCCGCAGGCTGCCCAACCGACCGAACCGCCGCCGACGGACGCCGAGGCGGCCCATGCCGCACAGGCGCTGTTCGACCCCCGCAGCTATCTGGCCAAGAGCGTGCCGCAGCGCATGGCGATCATCAGCGCCGGCGTGGTGATGAATGTGGTGTTCGCGTTCATCTGCGCGGTGGCGGCTTACAGTTTCGGCGTCAAGCAGCTTGAACCTACCGTCGGTCAGGTGATCGCCGGCAGTCCGGCCTGGAAGGTGGGGTTCCGCGTCGGCGACCGGGTGGAGCGGATCAGCGACAAACCGGCCGAACGATTCCAAGACCTGTATGCCAACATCTCGATGGGCGACGACCTGCACGAAGGCATACCGATACTAGTACGGCGCCCGGGCGTCGCCGAGCCGATCCTGCTCCGCCCCGTGCCGGTCTCCGACGGACTGAAGCCTACCATCGGCGTGGTTCCGCCGTACTCGACCACACTGGCTGCCGACGGATCACCGACTGTTCCCGGCAGTGCCGCCGCAGCGGCCGATCCGCCGCTGTTGCCCGGCGACCGAATCGAGAAGCTCGACGATCAGCCCATCCAGTCCTACGCAGAGATTCATCGGTATTTTGCAGCCAACCCCGACCGGCCGATTCGGCTGGCGCTGCGCCGGGCGGGCGATGGCCGCTCGGACGAGCTGGTGCAGACCATTTTGCAGCCCAATCCGATGCGACACTTGGGATTGGTAATGAAAATGGGGCCGGTCTGCGCGATTCAGGATGGTTCGCCGGCCGAGGGGCATCTGCGCGAAGGCGATGTCATTTTGAAGATCGACGGCCAGCCGGCTGGCGATCCGATGCGTCTGCCGGACCGCTTGCGCCGCCTTGCCGGCCAGAGCATTGCCGTGACCGTGCTGCGCGACGGCAAGGAGGTCCAATTGGAGGGTATCCGGTTGCGCAAGGCCGACCGCTACGACGAATCGGCCATCCCCGACGCCCCTGTGGCAGTGGCCGAACTCGGTGTGGCGTACGCCGTGCTCAACGAGGTGGCCGAGGTATTGCCCGACTCGCCGGCCGCCAAATCCGGAATCGCCCCCGGCGATCTGCTGCGGCAAGCGGTCATCACGCTGCCGGCACAGTCTAAAAGCAGAGCCGGCAAGAAAAACGAGATTACATTGAACTTCAGCCAGACACGGCGCAATTGGCCGCTGCTGTGCCACATGCTGCAAAGCGTAAGTTTCGACAGCGCCGTCACGCTTGTCTTCGAAGGCGGCCGCACGGCACAGTTGCCCATTGCGCTGGACCCACAGTGGCCCAATCCGGACCGCGGACTGGTGCTGGAGCAGCAGCGCTTCGTGCAGAAGGCGGACTCGCTGGGCAGCGCCCTGCGGTTGGGTCTGCTGGAAACCGGCGAGTCGCTGACCATGGTAGTCCGGTTCTTGAGGAAGCTGGGCACGCAGGTTTCGCCGCGACTGATGGGCGGGCCGATCACCATCGCCGCCGCCGCCGGTCGTTACGCTTATCAGGGAATTCCAGAATTGCTGGTGTTTCTGACGATGCTCAGCGCCAACCTGGCCGTGCTGAACTTCCTGCCCATCCCGCTGCTGGACGGCGGACACATGGTCTTCCTGCTCTGGGAAGGCATTCGCGGCAAACCGGCCAGCGAACGCGTGCAGTTGATCCTTACTTACATAGGCCTGGCGCTGATTCTGGCCCTGCTGTTGTGGGTGCTGGCGCTCGATACGACGCTGATTCCCCGCTATCAGGACTGAAGCACGCTGCGTTTCGCACCAGGCGCCGGCCATCTATTACGACAGCGCTAAGTTGCCATTTCGCAACGACCCGTTGTGGTGCTGTTGGCACTTCCACCCCAAGATATTGTGGTTTTCTGGTAACTTAGCGCTGTAGTGCTATGTGGGTATCTGGTGCTTTTGCGGTGTGTCCGACGCCCCACGAACGTATCTGACGCTCCAAGAGTGTTCTGAGGCTCCGGCAATGTGTTGGATGCTCTAGCAGTCTGTTTGATGCTCCAGCAGCGTATCGCCAAGCCGTCGGGTTCGCATCGGGAACGTTGCTGTTACAACTGTTCCAGTTCGGCGATTACTTCGTCGGTGGACCTTAGCCGGGCGAACTTTCGCCGCCAGATGGCGAAGCAGGCCTCCTGCAACTCGGGCCATATTGTTGCCACGCCGTCGGTCACGGCCGTCACGCGGTAATCGCGCGTGGCAGCAGAAATCAAAGTGGCATTGACGCAAACATCGGTCACCACGCCGGTGATGATCACGCAGCGGATGTCCTGGCTGCGCAGGGCCAGATCCAGCGGCGTGTCGTAGAACTTGTCGTACGTGTGTCCCCGGACTACCAATTCCCCCGGCAGCGGCTTAAGCTGCTGGATCGTCTCGGCCGAGTTAGGGCCTTCGCCCGCGCCGGGACCGATCAGGCAATTGCTCGACGGATACCCGAAACCCGTCGGCTCGCCCGGCACTGCTGGCAGATGCTCCACCCCGAACGGGTCGCCGCGCAAACAGGGCACGCTGGTAGCGTACACGAACTCGGTGAAGATCACCGGCACGCGCTTGCGGCGGCAGACGTCGATCAGGCGGCGGATGTTGGGCACGATCGCGCGGCCTTGGGGCACTTCCAATGCTGCGCCGGGATCGAGGAAACCGTGTTGCATGTCGATCACTAGCAAGGCGGTGCGCCCGGCCTGAAAACGGTGCATGGCGTCGATGCGCTCTTGACGCCGCTGGAGCCACTGTTCCATCTCGGTCATGATGACCCTCGCTTTTGCCAGAATCACGATAATCGAAAACTTTGCTCAGGATGAAACAAGACGATTTTCGCCTGAAATCGGTCAGCCGTTGGTCGTGTCGCCTATAGCCTCGCGAACTATACGAAATTGATCCATATAATTGCGAAGGTGGTGGCAGTGTGCGAAATATCTTCCTTTTCGGGGTTGCCAGTAGGCCAACCACTTGCGGTTTTTTGGGGACTTATTTAGCGTGAATCAGCAACGCGCTGCGGTCCCGTCAGACCCTGGAGTGAAGCGCTGAAGTCGCCTGCGCAATGTTTTCCTCGATAATCCTCAAATCATCAACAGTTTCTGTTGCGGCAAGGCGGTTTTCTTGTGTGCAATGGCGGGTGGGGCGGGGTGGATTGGCGTGGTGACGTGCTAGAGGTCGTCGTAGGGCTGGCCCCTCCCGCCACCGCGCAGCGCTGCCCTCCAGTTGCGACACAGTACACGGCCGCGACGGAGAGCCCCCCTCCATATCACCCGACGACGGGCACGCCAAATGCGCACAATTTTCGCCGCAGCGGACTAAACCTGTCTCTGGCAAGTCATCACTCGACGACCAGTACACCCGTTCCGGCGATGCGGTCGGCCTTAAGGTCCTGTAGCGCGCGGTTGGCATCGGCGAGGGGATAGGTGGTCACGTGCGGGCGGATGCCGATCCGCGCCGCTTCGGCCAGCAGCGCCCGACCGTCGTCGCGGGTATTGCAGGTCACCGAGCGGATGTCGCGCTCGAAGAACACATGCTGCTGATAATCCAGCGGCGGCCACTGGCTCATGTAGATTCCGGCCAGGGCGAGCGTGCCCCCTTTTCGCAGTCTTTCCAGGGCGGCGGGCACCAGCTCGCCGGCAGGTGCGAAGATGATGGCGCTATCGACCGCGGCGGGCAGTTCCGCCGCCGAAGCACCCACCCAGGCAGCACCCATCTGCCGGGCAAGCTGTTGATGTCGCTCGGCCCGGGAAACGACGTACACCTGGCAGCCGCGGGCAAGGGCGATTTGGATCACCACGTGGGCCGACGACCCGAAGCCATACAAGGCCAGCTTGCCCCCCGGCGGCACGCGCGCACGTTCCAGCGCCCGGTACCCGATGATCCCCGCACACAGCAGCGGCGCCGCTTCGATATCGCTGAAGCAATCGGGAATGGCATACGCGAACTGGGCAGGCACGAGCGCGTACTGGGCGTAACCGCCGTCGGCGTGGTAGCCTGTGAACTCGGCCTGCTCGCAGAGATTCTCTTGTCCCGCCTGGCAAAATACACAACGCCCGCATGTGTACCGCAGCCACGCCACGCCGGCGCGCTGCCCTAACTGCCAGTTTTCCAGCCCCGCTTGTGAGGCCTGCGGCCCGATGGCATCGACCGTGCCGACGATCTGATGACCGGGAATTATGGGCAGCTTTTTGGCGGGCAGATCGCCTTCGATCACGTGCAGATCGGTCCGGCAGATGGCGCAGGCGCGGACCTTAATCCGCAGTTGACCCGGTCCGGGTTCGGGCAACGCCAGCTCGCTCAGTTCCAGTGGCGAGGACTGGATGGGAGCAACTTTCCGCAGCAACATCGCTTTCATGGCTTGCTCGGGTTTACCAGGCTGCGCCCCTGGGGCTTGCTTACAGGATGAACTTGCTGAGGTCTTCGTCTTGGGCCACGTCGGCCAATCGCTGGCGCACATAGGCCGCGGTGATTTCTACCCGGCCCCCGCCCATGTCTGGCGCCTCGAACGAAAGTTCCTCCAGCACTCGTTCCATGATGGTGTACAGCCGCCGGGCGCCGATATTCTGGGTGGTCTGGTTCACCTGATACGCGAAATCGGCCAGGGCTTCGATGGCGTCGGGCAGGAAGACCACTTCTACCCCTTCAGTGGCCAACAGGGCCTGATACTGCTTGGTCAATGCGTTCTTAGGCTCCGTCAGAATGCGCACAAAATCTTCGCGCGACAGGTCCTTGAACTCCACGCGGATGGGGAAGCGCCCCTGCAACTCGGGCATCAGGTCGCTGGGTTTGGCCCGATGAAACGCACCAGCGGCAATGAACAAGATGTGATCTGTTCGGACGTAGCCGTACCGGGTTTGCACGGTGGTGCCCTCGACGATAGGCAGCAGGTCGCGCTGTACTCCCTGGCGGGAGACGTCGGCCCCGTGTACGTGCTCGCTGGCCACTATCTTGTCGATTTCGTCGATGAAGATAATGCCCATATTCTCGGCCAACTCGATGGCCTTGGAATGCACCTTTTCCTGGTTTATCAGGGCGTCGCATTCCTGCTCGAAGATCACCCGCCGCGCTTCGGCGATGGTCAGCTCCTGGCGGACGGTTTGTTTGGGCAGGATCTTCTCGAACATGCTTTGCAGGTCCACATCCATCTGTTCCAAGCCCACGCCGGTGAACATCACCGGCATCGCCTTGCGCTCGATGACCAGCTCCACGCGACGGTCTTCCAGTTTGCCGGCGGCAAGCATGGCGCGCATTTTTTCGCGGGTGCGGGCGACACGTTCGGCAGGATCGTCCGCTCCGGCCCGCACCTCGAACGAGCTTGGAGTAGGCACCAGCAAGTCCAGCAACCGCTGTTCCACGCGGCGGTTTGCTTCCTCTTTTACCGCTTCGCGCTCCTGTGCGCGAACCAGCCCGATGGCGTTCTCGACCAGGTCGCGCACCATGCTCTCCACGTCGCGCCCGTAATAGCCGACCTCGGTGTACTTGGTGGCCTCGACCTTGATGAACGGTGCGCCGGTGAGCTTGGCCAGCCGTCGGGCAATCTCGGTCTTGCCCACCCCTGTCGGCCCGATCATCATGATGTTCTTGGGCGCAACTTCCTGGCGCATATCTTCGGGCAGTTGCTGACGACGCCAGCGGTTGCGGATGGCGATGGCCACCGCCCGCTTGGCCTCGTCCTGCGATACGATATGCCGGTTCAGCTCGGCGACGATTTGCCGCGGGGTTAACTCTCGCACGCTATTTCCTCCACGATGATGTGCTTGTTGGTGTACACGTCGATGTCGGCGGCGATTTCCAGGGCCTGGCGGACGATCTGTGCTGCGCCGAGTTGGCTATGGGCGATCATCGCCCGGGCGGCGGCTACGGCGTAGTTTCCGCCCGAGCCTAATCCCAGCACGCCGTCGGTAGGCTGCACCACGTCGCCGTTTCCGGTCACCAGCAGGGTGTGTTTGGCATCGGCCACGGCCAGCATGGCCTCCAGGCGGCGCAGAACGCGGTCGGTGCGCCACTGTTTTGCCAGTTCGATGGCCGCCCGGACGATGTTCGACCGATGGTCCTTCAGCTTCGCCTCGAAGCGTTCAAGCAGTGCGAAGGCATCGGCCGTGGCACCGGCGAAACCGGCCAGCACCCGATCGTCCATCAGGCGGCGAATCTTCACCGCATCGCCCTTGATAATCGAGTTGGCCACGGTAACCTGGCCGTCGCCTCCCATTGCCACTGCGCCTTTGTGACGCACCGTGAGAATTGTAGTGCCGTGCATCGGAGTCATTGGCTTGGTGGTGTTGTTTGTGGTTCGGTCGGGCTGTGGGAAGCGAGACTTTGCCCGCCCCCAGCCTGGCAAGGGAACTTCTCGCACCCCAAAAACGACCAATATGGCGCAAAAGACGGCTGAATGGTAGTGGATACACCGCCGTCGGGGCATCGGCGAGTGCACTGAGTGTATCAGATTTATCAGGTTGGCGTATTCGCACCCGCTTCAAGCCGGCCAAACCGATTGCGCAGAATTTGCAACTCGAGTTGCTTCAAATTACGCTGGAGTTTTGTATTGCGATGCGGCCCGCAGGCGATGCGGCCAGCGCGCGTTATAAACACCGGCGATCCGGCAGCTTCTGCAAATTACGCTAAATTTTTCTGTAGCAACCGCCTGTGATCGTGTTTACGGCGGTCGTGTTTGGCAACGACGAAAATCGCACTCTTTGCTAGATGTGGTTCAAGCAGGAAAGGGGCGCTAAGATGACAAGGCGCACGGTAGTGGTGTCGGTATGTTTGATGGCCGCTGTGCTGATGGCGGCCGAGTCGGCCTGGGCGTGCCGACTGCTGAACAATTTGGCCTGCCGCAGGGCCGCTCGGTGTTGCTCAGTGGCTATCTGCGAGCCATGCTGTGTATCGGTGTGCCGCGTGCCGCGATGCTTCCTGCCGCGATGTTGGCAGCCGGCCGATTGTGTACCGGTAGTTTGCCAGCCGGCTACTGGGGAACAGGCCGCTCCGAAGGCACCGGAGGAGAAGCCCGCTCCCAAGCCAGAAGTCGCCCCGCCGGCGCCGCCCAAGACTGAGCCGCCGGCCCCGCCGCAGGAAGAACCCAAGCAACCTCCCGCACCGCCGAAGCAGGAACCCAAGCCCGCGGAACCTGCTGCGCCGGCCGAAAAGTCCGCACCGGAAAAGCCGACTGTTCCGCCCGAAAAACCGGCCGAGCAGCCCAAAGAGGCCCCTGCTCCAAAGCCCGAGGAACCCAAGCCGGCAGAACCACCAAAGCCTGAAGAGCCGAAGCCCGAAGAGCCGAAGCCGCCTCTGGAGCCGCCGAAACCCGAGCCGCCGAAAACCGAGGAACCCAAACCACCGGCACCGGCCCCGGAGGATAAACCGGCCGAACAACCAAAGCCCGAACCACCCAAACCGCCGGCCGAAGAGCCGAAACCGGAGCTGCCAATGCCGCCGGCAGAGCAACCCAAGCCTGAGGAGCCAAAGCCGCCTCTAGAGCCGCCGAAACCCGAGGAGCCGAAGCCACCGTCAATTGCTCCGGAAGACAAACCGGCCGATCAGCCGAAGACCGAGGAGCCGAAACCACCAGCACCGGCTCCGGAAGACAAACCCGCCGAGCCGGCGCCCCCTGCCAAACCGCAGCCGAAACCGGCGATCGACGATCCGTTTTCCTCAATTCAGGGCAATCCGCTGCGATTGTGGACCGACATCAGCGGGCAATACTCGGTGGAAGCCCGTTTCGTGGCCGTGCTCGACGGCGATATCGTCCGATTGCAAAGGGCCGACGGCCGCTACGTACGGGTGGCGTTGAACAAGTTGAGCCTGGCCGACCAACAGTTCGTCCAAGCCCAGTTCGGCACATTGGTAGCGAAGTAATTGTCGCATCGGTAGCGAAATGATTTTTGCCTGCGATGCGCGGACATTGCGCTTCCGCGCGGGCAGGCGCTACCGACCAGCTATATTACTACCGCCAACAGACCTGGACGGTGCCAAACCGGTCAGTGCGCTGAAATTTCTACCGCCCCGAAGGTTCCGTACCTGCCGGGGCGTTTTTGTGTTCATCGGCATTGTCGGCCAACAAGTCCGCTGCCGCACGGCGCCCTGTAGCGGGCGTAGTTGCCATCGGGTATTGGTATTGTGGGCTGAGGAACTTCGGGCAACCGTTTTCTGGCAGGAGTCGTGCCGTGAATTACAGGATCGCTCGCTGGATCGTGGCAGGACTGGTGGCGATAGGGTCGTTGGTTACTGTGGCCGGAGTGGCTCCCTCGGGCCTGCTACAGGCAGCCGAACTGTGGGTCGGCGGGGCCAGTGTGAGCATTACGCCCGATCGGCCGGTAGCGTTGGAAGGCCAGTTCCACGCCCGCATCGCCAGGAAAGTGGAAGCCCCCGTTACCGCCACCGCCCTGGCGATCGAATCCCGCGATGGGGACAAATCGCTGGAGCAAGCAGTGATGATTTCCTGCGATCTGGTGTCGATTCCCGAGGCGGTGCTGGCTGAAGTGCGCCGACAGGTGCGAGAGCGTCTGCCCGAGCTGGACCCGTCGAAAATCTTTATCAGCGCCACGCACACGCACACCGCGCCGGTCGTCAACGATGGCAAGTACAAGGTCGTTGAACAAGGCGTGATGGAGGTGAAGGATTATGTGGACTTTCTCACCCAGCGGCTCAGCCAGACCGTAGTCAAGGCCTGGAACGGACGGCAGCCCGGCAAAGTCGGATGGGGGTTGGGATACGCCGTGGTGGGCTGGAATCGCCGGGCGGTGTACGCCGACGGTCGAGCGGTGATGTACGGGCGGACCGATCTGCCCGACTTCCGCGCCCTGGAGGCAGGCGTCGATCCCGGCGTAGAAGTGATGTTCTTCACCGACAAACACGACAAGCTGCTGGCGCTGGTGGTCAACGTGGCCTGCCCATCGCAGGAGGTCGAAAACCGCTCCACCATCCACGCCGATTTCTGGCATCCGCTGCGCGAAAATCTCCGCCGTCGTTACGGGCAGGACCTGCTGGTACTGGCCTGGACAGGGGCCTCGGGCGACATCTCTCCGCACTGGATGTACCGCAAACAAGCCGAACAGCGGATGCTGCGCCTGCGCGGCTTGGATGCCCTGGAAGAATTGGCCCGGCGCATCAGCCTGGCAGTCGAAGACGTGTTCGAGATTGCCAGGAAAGAATCGTTTTCCGAGCCGACTTTTTCGCACAAAGTCTTGATGCTCCAGTTGCCGCTTCGGCCCGTCACCGAAGAGGAACTTGCCCGAGCCAAGGCCCAAGTGGAAGCCCTTGCCAATGACCCCAGCCAGTACCGGCGGATGCTATGGCACCAGTCGGTCGTCGAGCGCTACGAGCGTCAAAAGACCCAAAATGCCGAAAAGGTGGAAGTGCACGTGCTGCGGCTGGGCGATGTGGCCATAGCCACCAATCCCTTCGAGCTGTTCGTCGATTTCGGCATCCAGATCAAAGCCCGCAGCAAGGCACTTCAGACCTTCGTAGTGCAGTTGACTGGCCCGGGCGGCTATCTGGCGACGGCCAAGGCAGTGGCCGGCGGCGGCTACAGCGCGGTGATCGAAAGCACGCTGATCAGTCCGGAAGGCGGACAGATGCTGGTGGACCACACCGTGGAGGCGATCAACCAGTTGTTTCCCTAAGGCGGCCTACGGCCGCAACCAAATAGTGCTGGGGGGACGCGCTCCGTCGCGTCCGGTAGCACTGGGCACACGGCCACGACGGAGCGTGGCTTCCAGGTTGCCCTGCAAAATGTGCGTACCGCGCGCACATGATACAAGGTAAGAAACTATTGACATTTCTTGGCGCGGCAACTTTCACAAAAGCTGAAGCACGCCCGGCGATCATCGGCCGGAACCAGGGCGGCCCGCTGGATCGGCTTGTCGGGTAGCTGCCCTTTCGTACAGGAACTCCGGGGCCAGGTCTGCACCTGAAGGCCAGGTGATCGTGTTCAGTTCCCGGTCGAGCCGGAATTGTCGGAAAGCCTCTGGGTCCTTGAGCGGCTCGAACACCTCTCCCCAGAGTTCGTCCTTCAGGTCTACATTTCCTTCCGTTCCGTCGGCAAACTTCAAACGGATGACATATCCGCCGACATACTGTGCAGATTCGAGCTTGGGAACCATGACATTCACTCCAACGGGTCGATGGGGCGCAGCGGCCTGCGCTGCTGGGCCAGCTTCCAGTCTTCCAGCAACTCGCCCCGGTGCAGATTGTACCACTCCATCACCAAAGCTAACGCCCTACCGTCGGCTCGGCCGGCCTTCCCTTGTGTTGGACGTTGCCGGTATCGAAGCCCCCTGCGACCGCCTGTTCCGCTGTGCTGGCCCTTTGATAGCATAGTAGTCATGGTCGACACTCCCATGATGCGCCAGTACATGGAAGCCAAGCGGGCCTGCCCGGACGCCCTGCTGCTGTTCCGCATGGGCGACTTCTACGAGCTGTTCTACGACGACGCCAAACTGGCCGCACGCACGCTGGGATTGGCCTTGACCAGCCGCGAAAAAGGGGCCGATGCGGTGCCCATGGCCGGCTTTCCGCATCATCAGTTGGAAAGCTACCTGGCGAAGATCATTGCCGCCGGTTTCCGCGCGGCCGTCTGCGAACAGGTGGAAGACCCCAAGCTGGCAAAAGGACTGGTTCGCCGCGAGGTTACGCGGATCGTTACTCCCGGCACGGTAACCGAAGAAGCAATACTCGACCCGCGAGAGTCGAACTACCTGGCGGCCGCCGTAAGCGGCGATCCGGCCGGACTGGCCTGGGTGGAGCTATCGACCGGCCGGTTCATGGCCGGGGCATTTCCGGCCGCGCAACTGGCCGACCAAATTGCCCGAATCGCTCCGGCCGAACTGCTACTGGCCGAGGACGATCCGCTAGTCCAATCGTTCAAGCGGGCGGCACTGGGGCAATCGGCGACGACGCCCACAGGCCAAACGGCTTCCGGCAGCGGGCCTTCGGGCAACAGCGCCGCGGCGGTGGCAGGTGGGATGATGATTACCTGTCGGCCACCTTGGGCGTTTGCCCATCAATCGGCCCAGAAACTGCTGGCCAAGCACTTCCACACCACGGGATTGGAAGGCTTCGGCTTCGGCGACCAGCAGGCCGACGTGCAGGCGATCCGGGCCGCCGGGGCGATCCTGGATTATCTGACCGAAACCCAAAAAGGCTCGCTGGAGCATATCGACCGGCTGATTCCCTACAGCGTTGCCGGGACGCTCCAGATCGACCAGGCCAGCCGTCGGGGACTGGAGCTGACGCACACCATCCGCGAACACCGCCGCGAAGGTTCGCTGCTGTGGGTACTGGACTGCACGGTCGGTGCGATGGGCTCCCGGCTGCTGGCCGACTGGCTGGCCAACCCACTTACCGACATTGACCAGATAACCCAGCGCCACGAGGCAGTGGCCGAGCTGGTCGAGGAGACCCGGCTGTGCTTCGACCTGCGCGAGGCATTGCGAAAGGTATATGATCTCCAGCGGCTGCTGGCTCGGGTGACCACAGGCCGGGCCACCCCGCGCGACCTGAGTTTCCTTGCCCGCACCCTGGCCCAGTTGCCGGCCATCAAGGCCAAGCTGGCCGCGCGGCGAAGCCAGTTGCTGGCTGGTTTGGAAGCGCAGATCGACTTGTGCGCCGAGCTGCGCGCCCGGCTCGAAGCGGCGCTGGAAGACGACTGTCCGCTGCAAAGCCGCGAGGGCGGGTTCATCCGCGACGGCTACCACGGGCCGCTGGACGAGCTGCGCCAAATGGCCCGCGGTGGCAAACAATGGATCGCCAGTTACCAGGCCCAGCAGATACAGCGCACTGGCATTCCCACGCTGAAGGTCGGATACAACCAGGTGTTCGGGTATTACATCGAGGTGACCAACACGCATCGGGAAAAGGTGCCCGACGACTACATCCGCAAGCAGACGCTCAAGAACGCCGAACGCTACATCACCCCCGAGCTGAAGCAGTACGAAGAGCGTGTGCTGACGGCCGACCAGCGGGCGAAGGAACTGGAGTACGAATTGTTCGTCGAGCTGCGCGATGGCGTAGCTGCCCACCGCACCCGATTGACGCAAGTGGCCGCGGCGCTGGCCGAGCTGGATGTGCTGGCCGGTCTGGCCGAGCTTGCCCGCCGCCAGCGCTATTGCCGTCCGAAGATGGTTTCCGAGCCGGTGCTGGAGGTCATCGACGGCCGCCACCCGGTACTGGAAGTCCTGGAGCCGCAGGGCACCTTCGTGCCCAACGACATCCGCTGCGGCGGCCAGCACGGCACCATAATGGTCATCACCGGGCCGAACATGGCCGGCAAGAGCACGTACATTCGCCAGGCGGCGCTGATCGTGCTGATGGCGCAGATCGGCAGCTTCGTGCCCGCCAAACAGGCGACCATCGGCGTGGTTGACCGCATCTTCGCTCGCGTGGGCGCCAGCGACGAACTTGCTCGCGGGCAAAGCACCTTCATGGTCGAGATGACCGAGACCGCCCGCATCTTGCACACCGCCACCGCGCAAAGCCTGGTGATCCTCGACGAGATCGGCCGCGGCACAAGCACCTACGACGGCATATCGCTGGCCTGGGCGATCGTCGAGTACCTGCACGAGCACATCGGCTGCCGCACGCTTTTCGCCACGCACTACCACGAGCTTACCGATTTGAACAAGTCGCTCCAAGGCGTCAAGAACCTCAACGTGGCGGTGCGCGAATGGCAAGACGAGCTGGTCTTCTTGCACAAGATCGTCGATGGCGCGGCCGACAAGAGCTACGGCATCCACGTGGCCCGACTGGCCGGTGTGCCGCGCGAAGTGATTCACCGCGCCCGAGAAATACTGGCACAACTGGAACAGGAACATTACGATAACCAGGGGCGACCGAAGATTGCGCGCAAGCGGCCCACCGCTGCGATGGTTCAGCTTTCGCTTTTCGGGCCGGAGGAGCATCCGCTGTTGGAAGAAATCCGCAAACTGGATTTGGGCAGCACTGCGCCTCTGGCGGCTTTGGAATTGCTGCACCGCTGGCAACAGCAGTTGCGATCAGAGTCGCGCTGAGCCGGCAATCGCCAACAACAGTTATTGGCCGTCGCGAAAAGCACTGACCGCCGGATATAACGTTTTTCTGGCGGCCCGTCCCGCTAACTGTTGCGGATGTCAACAGTAGCCGATAGTAACACAGCAGGCGTGAAAGGGGGTAACCATGCGGTACCCACGGCGGCGCAGTTGGTGGGCGTGCCTGATGCTGTTTGTGGCGGCGACAGTGGGCTGCGGAGTAGAGGTCGTGCGAGAAGCGTCTGTGGACGCAGAGCCCCGCTACGCGCGCAGCATGGGCGAGACAGCGGCCGAAAAAGCCGAAGTCCCGGCCGAGGGGTCTTACAGGGGTGCCGGGCCCCAGCAACCGCCAAATCTTGGGGCATTGCAGCGCAAAATCATCTACAACGCCACGGTGGAACTCGTGGTGGAATCCTTCGAGCAAACGCCTGCTGAAATCGAGCAGCTTGTGCGCAAATACGGCGGCTACGTGGCCCGCTCGAATATCTCCGGCGCTGCCAGCACCCCGCGCAGCGGACAGTGGACCGTGCGCATTCCCGTGGATCAATACGATGCTTTCATGGCGGCGGTGCGCGGGCTTGGCGAGGTGCGGCGGATCGCCTCCGACTCCCGGGAGGTTACCGAAGAATACTACGACATCGAAGCCCGGCTGCGAAACAAGAAAACCGAGGAAAAGCGGCTGATCAAATTGCTCGAAGAGGCCACCGGCAAACTCAGCGAGATACTGGATGTGGAACGCGAGCTGTCGCGCGTTCGCGGCGAAATCGAGCAGCTCGAAGGCCGTCTGCGGATGCTCGACGACCTGACTGCGCTGACTACCATCACCATCCGTGTAGAGGAAATAAAGGGCTACCAGCCGCTTGAAGCCCCCAGCTACGGCACCGAGGTGCGGCGCGCTTGGGAGCAGTCGATCGATGCGATGCTCCTGACCGGCCGCCGGCTGTCGATCGCCGCAGTCGCCGCTGCGCCCTGGGTAGTGCTGTTGGCGATTGTTTTCTCCCCATTTTTGCTATGGTTACGCTGGGCATGGCGGCGCATGCGACGGCTTGCCCAGACCGCCCAATCGAAGCAATAATACTGCCTTGACAGGTTTCGGTTCAACTTCCCACTCCGAGGAACCCGCTGATGTCGCATCACAGAAAGCTTTCCGCAGGCTCAAGTGCTTCCAGGCGAGATTTTTCCAGGCGAGACTTTTTGAGGCGCTCGGCCGCAGCCGGGGTCACGGCAGCGGTTGGGCTGTCGATCGCGCGCAGCGCACATGCCGCCGGCGACGAGGTGCTGCGCGTCGGGCTGGTCGGCTGCGGCGGCCGCGGCACTGGGGCAGCCCGCGACGCGCTAGTGGCCGACAAGAACACCCAACTGGTGGCCCTGTCCGACGCCTTTGCCGACCGGATGCAAAGTTGCCTCAAAAGTCTGCAGAAGAACGAGGCCATCGCCAACCGCGTCAAGGTGACTCCGGAAACTTGTTTCGCAGGCTTTGACGGTTACAAGCAATTGATCGCCAGCGGCGTGGATGTGGTGCTGCTGGCTACTCCGCCGCACTTCCGCCCTATGCACCTGAAGGCCTGCGTCGAGGCCGGCAAGCACGTCTTCTGCGAAAAGCCGATGGCCGTGGACGCTCCGGGCGTGCGCAGCATTCTGGAGTCGGCCGAACTGGCCCGCCAGAAGAAGCTCTCGCTGGTGTCGGGCTTCTGCTGGCGGTATCACTCCGCGGTCCGCGAAACCATGCAACGTGTGCTCGACGGGGCTATCGGCGACATCCTGGCCATCCAGGAAACCTACAACACCGGCACCTTGTGGCAACGACCGCGACAGCCCGAGTGGACCGAAATGGAGTTCCAGATGCGCAACTGGTATTACTTCACATGGCTGTCGGGCGATCACAACGTGGAGCAGCACGTACACAGCCTGGACAAGGCACTGTGGGCGATGCGCGATCAGCCGCCGGCGCGTGCCTGGGGACTGGGCGGCCGACAGGTGCGCACCGCGCCGCAGTTCGGCAACATCTACGACCATCATGCAGTGGTGTACGAGTATCCCAATGGCACCCGGGTGTACAGCTTCACCCGCCAAATGGCCAACTGCTACAACGAGGTCTCCGACATTTTCCACGGTACCAAGGGGCGGGCCGACATCCTCAAGCACACCATCGAGGGCCAGACGAGCTGGAAGTACAGCGGCCCGCCCTGCGACATGTACCGCGCCGAACACGAGGCCCTGTTCCGCTCGATTCGCGAAGGCCGAGGCCATAACGACGGCGTGTGGATGGCCTACAGCACGATGATGGGCATCCTGGGGCGCATGGTCACCTACACCGGCCAGATGCTCACTTGGGAGCAAGCTCTGAACTCTCAGGAAAAATTGGCGCCGGAGCGGTATGCCTTCGACGCCCAGCCGCCAATCGTGCCCCAGGCCGACGGCAGCTATCCGGTCGCCATGCCGGGCTTGACCAAGTTTGTATAGCCGATGCGCAATGCGTATATCCGATGCGCAATCGGCAGGCGGGCCATCGCAAGCCCGTCGGCCTGCCAACTGCCGGCTGAAATTGTCGGCGCGTAGCGCTCTCCTTCCGGCGCAGCACTTGACAATTCTCTTTTGGCCTGACAATAGTTATGCGATTGCGCGCCGACGGCGGTCGGGTGGCACGGGACACTCCAGGTCTTGCGCAGTGTTTACTGTGGGAAATCGGCCTTGCCGACAAATGTAATAGTCGGCTTTGCCGGCAAACCGCAGTGGACTAGAACAACTACAGCGATGAACGCAGTAGAAGTCTCCGAGCAGATCAAATGGATTCTCGGCGCGGCGATAATCCTGTATGTAGTCGCAATCTATGTCTTGAGTTTTTGGGTCCGCGGCCGGATCAAAACCACCGAGGATTTCGTCGTGGCGGGCAGACGACTGCCGCTGTCGCTGGCTTGGGCCACGATCCTGGCCACCTGGTTTGGTGCCTGTACAATGCTCTCGGCGGCCGATGAAGTGGCGCGCGAGGGCCTGCACCGCGCCGCCCTAGACCCCTGGGGCGCTGGCGTGTGTCTGCTGCTGGCCGGGCTGTTCTTCGCCGGGCCGCTGTGGCGGATGAAGCTGCTTACGGTGTGCGATTTTTTCCGCCGCCGCTTCGGCAAATCGGCCGAGTTTCTCTCGGCTTGCGTCATCGTGCCCAGCTACTTCGGCTGGATCGCCGCCCAGTTCGTGGGCGTGGCCGGGATGCTGCACCTGTTTTTCGGCATTCCCATGACCGTGGGAATATTGCTGACCGCGCTGGTGGGTGCCGGTTACACGCTGCTGGGCGGCATGTGGTCGGTCACCTTGACCGACGCCCTTCAGATCGTGCTGGTGGCTATCGGCCTGATCGTACTGTCTGCCGAGGCGCTGTGGTACTTCGGCGGGGGCAGTCTTTGGGCGGGCTGGCTGGCCTTCGTCGATCAACTTCCGCCAGAGGCGATGATGCCAGTCGATCTCAGCTCGCTGGAGGCATTCTATGGCTGGCTTACCGTGTTTTTGATCGGAGCCTTGGGGAACCTGCCCGGCCAAGACCTGATGCAGCGAATCTTCGCCGCCCGAACCGAGCGCGTCGCCCGAAACGCCTGCTTGCTGGCCGGACTGGCATACATCGCCCTGGGAACCTTGCCGCTGTTTCTGGGACTGGTGGCGAAGATTAAATTTCCGGAGCAGTTCGAGCGGGCGGTTCTGCCGGCACTGGCAAACCTGTTCATGCATCCGGTTTTCGCGGTGATTTTCATTCTGGCTTTGCTGTCGGCCGTGTTGTCGACCATCGACAGCGCAATCCTTTCACCCGCAGTAGTCTTGGCCCAGAATATCGTCCTGCGGTTGATGCCTCGACTGCCCACCCTGGCCGTCAACCGTGCGGCAGTGCTGTTCGTGGCGGCAGCCTCGTTGGCTACCGCTCTGGCCGGCCAGAGCATGTACAGTCTGTTGGAAAATGCCTACGAACTGACGATGGTCGGACTGTTGGTTCCGCTGTGCTTGGGCTTGCTGACACGCCGCGGCAATGCAGCGGCGGCGTTGGCGTCGATGCTTGTCGGCAGCGGGCTATGGCTGCTTCACTACATCGCCCAATGGGAATGTTTTCTCGAAGCTCTGGCGCCCGAATCGCTCCGTTTCCCTTCCACAATTCCCGTTACTGTGGCGGCCTTGCTGGCTTATTTGGCAGCCAGTCTGTGGCCCGCCCAGTCGCGATTACTGCAATCTGCGCCAGAACTCGTCGGCGACGTTGCTGGCTAGGATTGTCCGATGGCCGGCATTTCTCGGCCCCTACGAGCATCGGCCGCCTTAAGCATTAGGCCCTTGCGGCGTAATTTGTGCGCTTTTTGGGCGCATGTTGCAGGCCGATGGTCAGGGACATGCTACACACATCGGGGGCCTGCAATACAAGGAGGGCCGCGCTCTGTGGTGGCCGAGTGCCGGGTGCTAACGGACGCGACCGCAGCGCGTCCCTCCAAAATAACTTCCATTTGGTTGCGGTCGCAGGCCGGGTTGCGGCAATCTTCCCGCTTATCCCATCTTGGCCATATTTACAGACCGGAGAAAAAATCTTTTTGTTAGCAGTGCGCTAGATTTAAGTTTGCCGACGGTTTTCCCAAGTTATTCCGCGAAAAGCCTTTACGGTGCCGAAGTATAGAACTACGCAATACCGCCATTAAAAAGTACATAGCGCATAAGACGCCAGCAGGAAAGACCTTAACGACAGGTTGGGCAGGACGCTTGACTGCTTTTCGCAAAGTCCTATCATAGGGCCATCTGATCATTATGTTGTGGTCGCACGGGCATCTGCTACAATATATAGTGGTCAGATGTGGCTTTAGCTATTGGGCGAATGTCGCTTGTCAGGTGGCGATCGAACCGTCCGGGTCATCCGTTGCTGCCGGCTGAGAACCGTAGTGTAATCCTTTGGCACTAAGCTGATTTGCGGACCATTAGCCTGGACTGCTGTCCCCGACTGGGGTGGTGCTGCTCGGCCGGATTGCGATCGTGCCAGCCCGTTGGTGGTCTTGACGGCGCCAGTTTCCGCCCAACTGTAAGCCGTTGCCAGGTTGGACAGGATGCCCTTAGTCAACTTGGGGAAGGACTCTGCGAATCATGGAACACTTGGAAAACCTTTCATCGCGTTCTGGTGGGGTCGGCTCGTTGGAGTCGCACGGAGAGCGCAGCGCGTTGCGAGCCGCACGGGACATCGTTATAACGCCGGTGTTCTGTCCGCCCGAGGTCGACAGCCCCTTCGACACCGTCGAATGGGAAAAACGTACCGCTGCGATAAAGGACGATACCGGGCGGGTGCTGTTCGAACAGACCGACTGCGAGTTCCCCACTACCTGGAGCCAACTGGCCACCAACGTCGTGGCCAACAAGTATTTTTACGGCGAGGCGGGCACCCCGCAGCGCGAGCGAAGCGTGCGGCAGTTGATCCACCGGGTGTGCCGAACGATTGCCGACTGGGGAATCGCCGACGGCTACTTCGCCAGCGCCGCCGACGGCGAGCGTTTCTACCGCGAACTGGCCTGGCTGTGCCTGCACCAATACGCCTCGTTCAATTCTCCGGTGTGGTTCAACGTCGGGCTTTATCACCAATACGGCATCCGCGGCGCGCAGTGCAACTGGTTCTGGAACAAGCAAACCGGACAAGTCGAACAGCCGGAAAACCCATACGAGTATCCCCAAGCATCGGCCTGCTTCATCCAAAGCGTGGGCGACAGCATGGAAGAGATCATGGAGCTGGCCCGCAGCGAAGCGATGCTCTTCAAGTTCGGCTCGGGCACGGGAACGGACCTCAGCACGCTGCGCTCCTGCCGGGAGAAGCTTTCCGGGGGCGGACGGCCGTCGGGGCCGCTGTCGTTCATGCGGGTGTACGACCAGATCGCTGCGGTGGTAAAAAGCGGGGGCAAGACGCGGCGCGCCGCGAAGATGCAATCGCTTAAAGACTGGCATCCAGACATCCTCGAGTTCATCGAGTGCAAGGCCGGTGAGGAAAAAAAGGCCCGCGCCCTGATCGAACAGGGCTACGATCCGGCGGAAGCATACGATTCGGTGCTGTTCCAGAACGCCAATTTGTCGGTGCGGGTCTCCGACGAGTTCATGCAGGCCGTAGAAGCCGATCGGCCGTGGACTACCCGCTGGGTGACCGATCCCTCGCAAAGCGGCCCCGTTTACTCGGCCCGCGAGTTGTTCAACAAGATCGCGCAGGCCGCCTGGTTCTGCGGCGATCCCGGCTTGCAGTACGACACTACGATCAACCGCTGGCACACTTGCCCCAATTCCGGCCGGATCAACGCCTCCAACCCATGCTCGGAGTACATGTTCCTGGACGACTCGGCGTGCAACCTGGCGAGCATAAACCTGATGCGCTTTCGCCGGGAAGACGGCCGCTTCGACGTCCAGCGCTTCCAAGCCGCCTGCCGCATCGTGTTCATAGCCCAGGAAATCCTCATCGATCACGCAAGTTATCCTACCCGCAAAATTGCCTACAACAGCCATGTATTTCGCTCCATCGGGCTGGGCTATTCAAACCTGGGCAGCCTGATTATGGCTAGCGGTCTGCCTTACGATTCCGACGAAGCACGTGGCCTGTGCGGGGCGATTACCGCTTTGATGCACGGCGCCGCCTGTCTGGCCAGCATCGAGCTGGCAGCGGCCGTCGGGCCGTTCGAGGCCTTCGAGCAAAACCGCGAGCCGATGCTCCACGTAATGGAGATGCACTGGCAGAAAGTCGATCAGATCGTCGCCTGTCCGGATTATCTGGTCGAGGCCGCGCGCCACACCTGGGACCGTGTACTGGCCGAAGGCCGGCGACACGGGTTCCGCAACGCGCAGATGACCGTACTGGCGCCTACGGGCACCATCAGTTTCATGATGGATTGCGACACTACCGGCATCGAGCCGGACATCGGTCTGGTCAAGTACAAGCAGCTTGCCGGCGGGGGAATGCTGAAAATCGTCAATCAGACTGTGCCGCTGGCGCTGGAAACGCTCGGCTACAGCCCGGCCGACATCGAGCAGATCGTCAAGTACATCGAAAAGGAAGATACCATCGAGGGCGCGCCGGGGCTGAAGCCGGAACATCTGCCGGTGTTCGACTGTGCCTTGCAGCCGCGGAAGGGGACGCGGTCGATTCCGTGGCGGGCGCACATCCGCATGATGGCTGCCGCCCAGCCCTTCATTTCCGGGGCCATATCCAAGACGGTGAACATGCCCAACAGCGTCACCCCATCCGATGTGGCCGACGCGTTCATGGAAGGCTGGCGTTTGGGGCTGAAGGCGCTGGCCATCTACCGCGACGGGTCCAAGATGGCCCAGCCGGTCTCGACCAAACTGAAGACGCAAAAGCAGGCCGAGCAGCCAGCCCCAGCTCCCCGCCGCGAACGACTGCCCGACACCCGCCGCTCCATCACCCACAAGTTCAGCGTCGCCGGCAACGAGGGATACATTACCGTGGGGCTGTATCCCGACGGGCGACCGGGCGAACTGTTCATCACCATGGCCAAAGAAGGTAGCACGATTGGCGGGCTGATGGACTGCTTCGGCACTGCTGTTTCGATGAGCTTGCAGTATGGCGTACCCTTGGAGGTGTACGTACGGAAGTTCTCCCACACCCGGTTCGAGCCGATGGGATTTACCAACAACCCGGACATTCGCATCGCCAAAAGCATCGTGGACTACATTTTCCGATGGCTGGGGATGACTTTTCTGCCGGGTTACCGTGAGGCGAACAAGGGTCTTGCCAATCACGCGCCGCCGGGTGCAACGGCCGAAAACGGAGAAACTGCCGCCGAAGCAGAGCAGCAGCCCGCCGCCAAGATGGTCGGCGGGCTGGCCGTGTGGCAAGGATTGGCCTCACCAGACGCAGCAGACAACTTCCCCCTGGCAGAACTGGCACTGGCCAGCCCCAATTCGGCCAAGGCTGCCGCAGGCTCTTGGCAGACCCCCGGAGCAGATGGCGCTGCCGCCAGGCCGGCTGCCATTGCGGGCGGCTTCGCCGAAAGCGGTAGGGCTGGTGTTCGCGGCGCTGTCGATGGTGCAATTGCCAGCTTACCGCTGTCGAACCGTATGGCTGAGCTGGCGTTCTTGCAGGCCGATGCCCCCAGTTGCGAAATGTGCGGGGCAATCGCCTTCCGCAGCGGAAGTTGTTACGTCTGCTACAGTTGCGGACACAGCATGGGCTGCTCGTAAGCGCTGCCGACCTGCGGCTCTGCAACGCCCGCAAGGGGATGCGCGTCAGCTTCTGCCGTGTTTGCCGTCACCTGCGACGATGTAGCACCGCGGCAAACATACAAGGGACGCGCTGCGGTCATCTGGAGGGACGCGCTCCGTCGCGTAGTCGTGTCCGTCGCGTATCTGTCAATCTCCATCGATCAGCCCAGGAGCGGCCACGCCGGAGCGCGGGCCTCCAGATCGCCCTACAACAGGCGCCCACAGTGCACACGTGATACGCCGTAATATCTGACCAGGCGTAAAAATTGCCCAGTTTCATTCTATCCGCATTTGTCTTACAGCCGATACCAACTGTACGCGAGATAGTGTTTCGGGAGCATTTTGTAAGCGGCTGGCTGCGCCCGGCGCCTCGCTAAGGCGGCCTGAGAGTGCCGGCTTGCGACAGCCGCCTGTTCCGCCGGTCCTTGTACCGGCAGTTGTTAAGCAAGGAGGGATCAATATGGTACGCAAGGGGGGTGTGTGTCTGCTTGCGCTGCTGTGCGCTATGACCGGCGCCGGCTTGGTTTGGGCCGAAGAGTACCAGACTGCGGTGCTCAGGCCGGCCAGCGACGATGCGATCCAGTCGGCTGGCAGATGGTTTGGACAACCGCAATTGCGGCTGACCACCTACGGTGAAGCAGTGGCCGGCGATTGTGGTTGTGGTCAAGCCGACGCCTGTTGCCCGCAAAACGGTTGCGGATGCGCTTTGGGCGCCTGCTGCGCGTGTGATCCGGGCTTGGTGGCCTTCGTCGAGTGGACCAACTGGAAGGTGCGCTCCAAGGCGCTAACTTTCGGGTATCTGGAAAGACAAACCCAAATAGGCCAGGAGACTGTTACGGCAGTTGACGCGCTATCGATCAGCCTGCCGCGTCGCGACGGAGTGCGCGTAGGGTTGGGCTATCGATTCCCAAGTTGCTGGGACGTCCTGTGGGTTTATACCTACTACTACACCAACGACGAAACGAACATCGGCAATATTAACGGTTTTACTTTGTCAATGCCCATCTATCGCGACTGGGCGCAATCCAATCTTACTCTCGCAGTCAGCGCGATGGACATGAGAACCTCCTTCAAATACGACGTTAACGACTTGGAAATCGGTCGCCGTTTCATCCTCGGCGATTGCGCCAACGTGCGGCTATTCGGAGGATTCCGTTGGGCGATCATCCATCAGCAAGCATATTTTTCCGGCTTGGAAGGCACGGAAACGCAGCGGGCCTTCAACTTGACTAAACGTTCCCGCGCAGATGCGTACGGCTTGCGGATGGGCGGCGAGGGCCGATGGCAACTCGGCGGAAGCGGCATTAGTGTATTCGGCCGCGGGGCGGGTTCCGTGCTGGCCGGCATATTCGACACTGAGACTTCCTGGACCATTCAAAATGCCCGCTTTGTGTACAGCCAAGAAGCCACCCGCGCCCTGCCTGTGCTGGAAGCAGCCGCCGGTGTTGCCTGGTCCCGCAACAATCTGGACATCAGCGGCGGTTACGAGATGGCCACGTGGTTCAATCTGGCCTCCATTACACCCGGCAATGTTGCCCACAACAACTTGCTGCTGGACGGCTTCTTCGTCCGGCTGGCTTACCGCTACTAATAGGTGGCTTACCGCTACTGGTAGAAGTGTGCCCTCTGCGCCCGAGGTTGACCACGGGTTGCAGGTCGGGTGACCGACGAAACTCAACAGCGCCCCTGCGGGCAACCGCCGGGGCGTTTGTTTTTTGGCAGCCGCCAAGTTGGGATGCTCTGCGCGCGGTCAAATGATATGTATTTCGACCGAGAACTGCGTATTTCCAGCGATAACACTCTATTGCTGCCCCCGCCACTCCTGCCGGCGCGCACTATCGATGGCCCCGCGCACACGATAGATTTTTACAACCCTGTGGAGATAAAAGTCTTTCCGCTACGGTCAAGAAACGCCGCACCCCGGCATCGTGCCGGGGTACGGCTGCTACCGGGGGAGCAGTGGCAAATTGGGAACAATGCACCGCAACAAAGAAGCGGCGCAGTTCCCGCATCGCCGCCGCTAATGGGGCGATGCATCAGAATTGTCGCCTGGGCGACTATTTTGACAAGCTCTCCAGTCAAAAAAGACCGCTAAACCAGACGACCAGCATCCAAGCGTCGCTATTTATGTCTTTACAAGGAAAGCACTTACAGCGGAGCCGCGCACAGGCAACAGTACATTATGGACACTTTGGCGACCGAGAAAGAGCCGCTCGGTTACGGCGGTGACTTGTCGGAAGGCGGACAGTCAATTTGCGGACCAACGGCTTATCCGATAGGCCCCGAAACTCCCCAAGCCAAGCGTAACCGCCCAAGTCCAAACGCAGGCAACGGCCGCCGCCGAATCGTTTTGTTGGAGCAATACGGGAAATAGGCAAACGACGCGCGTTGGTCGCGCCGGCCAGCACCGGGCACAAGGCTGCGACGGGGCTTGGCCCTCCAGACCACCCAAAACATGGGCCCAAACCGCGCACAAGTTGCGCGGTATGTTGCGCCGTAAGAACGATGCCGCCAAAGCCCGGGTCTAAGCGTTGCTTTTCTTGGTCCACCAGCGCCAGCGGCGAATGGGGAAATCGCAAACGGCCGTGTAAGCTACACGGTCTTCGAGATTCGGGCGGAAGATCGTCAGCACCAGCAGGGGCAAATACCAGGCCATATAGATTCCCCCGTAGCGCCCGTGCCAGAACTGCACGCCGAGCATCACCGCTGCCGAGCAACTCAGCAGCGTGCCCAAGTTCTTCTGAGCCGGCCACAAAGCCATGCTGAAACACATGGCCATGAAAGCGGCGATGACCGGCAACCGAAAGGCCGGTTCGTGATACTGCCAAAAGCCCGCCAAGTTCGCTTCCAGCGGATTGAGGAAGCCGAACATCTGGCGCACCTGGCCGAGGAAGGATTCGACGCTGCTTGCCGTCAGGGTCAGTGTGGCGACCAGGACCAACAGCGCCGTGGCCGCACCAGTACAGAATCGCAGCAAGCCCCGTCGCCAATAGAATCCGCACCACAAGGGCAGCAGGAACAGTGGGTAGTATATCGCTCCGGCGGCCAGCCCCAGCAGGATCCCGGCAACCAGCGGTCGGCGATAAGCGGCCACGGCCCAAACCAGCAGCGCCGCGGGCAATACGTGGTCCACGCGGCCGGTCATCTGGGCCGTATAAGGCAACAGCAAGTAAAGGGCCGAGGCTGCAAAACCAGTCTGAAGGTTATCGAAGTGTTTGTAGCCGATCAGTACCATTCCGGCGATCAAGGCAAGATGGCCCAGTATGGCTGTTACCTTGGCCGTGGCATCCTCCAGTGCAGCCCGCGACGCCTGCTCGGCGTCGGCCGACTCCAGGCACATGAAGGCCCGATTTGCGAAACTGGCGAACACAAAGAACAGCGGGTAGCCCGGCCCATGCTGCAACAGGTCCTCCTGGCCCAGTTGGGGTTCCTCGCGTGCCAGTAGGAGTTCTAGCCGGCGTGCGCCGGCAAGGTCCTCTTCGGTAGGCTGGTAGGCAATCACGTTGCCCATCAAGAACACCAGCAGGCAAACCAGTGTGAAGGTCAATCCGCTGGCCGAGAGGTTCGGTTCCAGCAGCGGACGGCGGACCATCACCGTGTCTAGCAGCAGGCGGATGACAAAAAAACCGCCCACCGCGAACAACCAGCTAAAACCCAACTGGTACTGGCGATGCTCGATCAGCAGCAAGCCCGGGGAAAAGGCGATCAGCCCCAGCAGGTCCAGATTCCGCACGCTCCATAGGCGATTGAACTTGAAGTAGATGCCTATGGTCATCAACGAGGACAGATAAGCCCACGTGGTCGGATGCAGATGCCACTCAAATAGTATGTTTCGCATGCGTGGCTCGGCTTTGCTGGCGGGTGGGGCTGTACACCGCTGTGGAGGCATTGCGCGGCCCCCCCGCCGTTATCACCATACCCGACCGACAGTTGTTTGCAAGCAAGGGGCCTTATGGCTACAGCAATGGCTAAACCTCCATTGGAAAACTCCTCCCCATAAACTATCCTATTATGGGGGCAGAAAGCACACAATACGGGAGACAATCCAGTGACGCGCGAGGAAATCCTCCGGAAGGTCGCCGCCGGCGAATTGACCGTAGAGCAGGCTGACAAGTTGCTGGCCCAATTGGAGGGGCCAAAGCCCAACAAGCTCTACTGCAAGGTCAGCAACAAGGGGGCAGTCAGCGTCTACGGGTTGCAACGGATGCCAGTGACCCTGTACGCCGAGCAGTGGGAACGGCTGCTGGAGTTCGCCGATAACATCCGGCAGTTCATCGCCGAACATAACGCCGAACTGCGGCGCAAATCCTCCGCCTAACGCGGCCGGCGGTTGCAAAAAAATAGCAGCGATGCGCTGCGGTTGCGTCCGCTGGACCTGGGCACACGGCCACGACGCAGCTCGGCCCTCGGCCCTCCTTGTATTGCAGACCCCCCCGATGTGTGTATCATGTCCCTCACCATCGGCCTGCAACATGCGCCCAAAAAGCGCACACGTTGCGCCGCAAAGGGACTGCCCGCCGTTGGCCAATCGACGCCAAGCGGATTGCTCGCACTTATACCCCACTGCTTGTGGGTAGCAGCACTACCATAAGCGCCAGTGGTCGTACGCCACCGGATATGTGTGCTTGCCACCAGGATTGCCGCAGGCTTTTCGCTCGGGCAAACTTATCAGACGAACCGAGGCCGTTTTGTGGCGACGCGGATCGACGCCATAGCTCTTGTTAAGCCAGAATCCGTTTGCAACTTGCGCCGGGCAGTTCGCGGACGTATCGTGGCACGGCGTAGCCTGGCAGTCGGGCCCGTAGCTCGGTGACAAGTTTGATGCCAGCTTCCACAGGTACCTCGAAGTGGGCTGCCCCTGCCACACGGTCTAACTGGTGAAGATAGTAGGCCACCACGCGCAAGTCTGCCAGGCGCTCGTACAGGGCGGCAAGCCACTCTACGCTGTCGTTGACCCCTCGCAGAAGCACCGTCTGGCTGAGCACCGGGATGCCAGCGTCGATCAGCCGGCCCAAGGCATTCTCTACCTGCTTGTCGATTTCTGCCGGATGATTGACGTGGACGACCACCAGCGTTGGCGGCCGCGTACCCCGCAGCAAGCGGATCAGATCGTCGGTCACCCGTTGCGGTATCACGATGGGCATCCGCGTGTGTATGCGCAGACGGCGCACGTGCCCAATCAAGCGTAGCCGCCCCACCAGTGCCGCCAGTTGGACATCGGGCAGACACAGCGGATCGCCGCCGCTGAGGATGACCTCCGAAACGCTACAATCGGCTGCCAGCAAGTCCACTGCGGCTGCCAGGTTGGGCGGCAGAGCCACGTCGGAGCTGCCCGCCAGAGCACATACATCAAGCCCCCCGGCAAGCCGAGGGGCCGAAAGATTTTCGCCGACCGGCCGGTCACTCCTGCTGGCCGGTGCGTCGGAGACGCTGGACTGCTCAGTAACGCTGCCGGCACCATGGCTGAGCGGCGCCCTGGGAAGCGACACGAGCGGCGGACGTTCTGGCGCCGCGCAGTTGACCGCGCGCAGCAGATGCCTGCGGAAGCAGAACCGGCAATGGACGGGACAGCCCCCGGTTGCTAGGATAAGTGCTCGGCCGTAGTATTTTCGCAGCAGGCCCCGAGCGCTCCCCGTGGCCGACTCGCCCAGAGGATCGGCCGAAAAGCCGGGCGCGGGTGCCAATTCCTCCATCCGGGGGAGAACTTGGCGCAACAGCGGATCGTCGGGGTCTGCCGGTCGAATGCGCTCCACATACGGCCTGGGCGCCAGCATGGGGAACTCGGCCGCTGCTTGCCTGGCTGCCAGAGCCAACTGGGGGTCTAGCCGCAGCAGACGACAAAGCTCGGCCGGGTCGGTGATCGCTTCAGCGCGGACCACCTGCCAATCGTCGGTTCCGCTTGCACTGGTGAGCAAGGTAGCGCGGTTCAGCATAACCGCATGGTAACATAACCGATTGGTTCCAGAAAGTTCAGCAAGGATACTCTCGTGGCAACCTACAACACTAGCGAGTTTCGCAAGGGATTGAAGGTGCAGATCGACGGCGATCCGTACTTGATGATCGAGTGCAATTTCGTCAAGCCGGGCAAGGGGCAGGCGCTTTACAAGTGCAAGCTGCGGAACCTGCTGCGCGGCACCGTGATCGACCGCACCTACAAAAGCGGCGATACCATCGAAGCCGCCGAAATCGAGGAAATCCAGGCCCAGTTCCTCTATCGCCAGGGCGACAACTTCGTGTTCATGTGCAACGAGACCTTCGAGCAATACGAGCTGTCGAAACAGCAAGTCGACGAAGCCTGGAAGTACCTCAAAGAAGGCATGGTGTGCAGCATGATACTGTTCAACAACCAGCCCATCTCCGTCACTCCCCCTAACCATGTAGTGCTGCGGGTGGAGTACTGCGAGCCGGGCGCCAGGGGCAACACGGCAACCAACGTCACCAAACCGGTAACGGTGGAAACCGGCGCACAGTTCGAATGCCCGGTGTTCGTGGAAATCGGCGACCTGATCCGCATCGACACCCGGACCGGCGAATACATCGAAAGAATAAAGGAGTGACGCCCCAGCCCGGCTTCTCCGGCCCCAGGCACAGCGGGGTTTGCAGATGTGCACTGCTCATCCGGGCTGCTTGAGTTCTGGCGACATCTGCGATTGCTGCCAGAGGCGCGCCGAGCAGCTTCAAAACACTCGTTGGAAATAAAGCCGTGCAGGAAAGAGCGGACTATCCGCACAGCTACACTTGCCCCAAAATCGGCTGCGCGGCGGAGGATTTCCGGCCCACGGCCAGTATCGAGCGGTTGCGTTTGCGTGCGGAACTGCTTAGGTCGGTGCGCGACTTTTTCTACGCTCGCGGCTTTCTGGAAGTAGAAACGCCGCTGCTTTCCGCCGATACGGTGGTCGATCGCCATCTGGACCCGTTTGCCGTCGATGTCCCCCAAGGCCCCAACAAACCGCCCCGCAGAATGTGGCTACAGACCTCGCCCGAGTTCTGCATGAAGCGCCTGCTGGCTGTCGGCAGCGGGCCGATCTTTCAGGTTACCCGGGCCTTCCGGCAGGATGAGTTCGGGCTGCTGCACAATCCGGAGTTTACGATCGTCGAGTGGTATCGACCTGGCGATGACCTGTCGCAGGCAATGCAACTGACCGACCAGCTTTGCCACGCGCTGCTGGGACGCGGCCCGGCCGAGATGCTCACTTACGCCCAAGCCTTTCAGCAGCATGTGGGGATAGACCCTCACCGTGCCGATGTCGCAGCGCTTGTCCGGCGTGCGGCGGAACTGGGGGTGCAGGCGCCGGAGAGTCTGGCTGCCGAGGACCGCGACGGATGGCTAGACCTGCTATTGAGCCACTGCGTGTCGCCCCGACTGGGCGTCGAGCGGCCCGTGTTGCTGTATCACTATCCGGCCAGCCAGGCGGCCCTGGCCACGGTGCGTGATGGTGATCCCCCGGTGGCCCAGCGGTTCGAGCTGTATGTCGCCGGCGTGGAGCTGGCCAACGGATATCAAGAGCTTTGCGATCCCGAACAGTTTCAGCGGCGAATGGCGGCGGCCAATGCCCAACGACGCGCCGACGGCAAACCGCCCCTGCCGGAACACAGCCGCTTGCTGGAGGCCATGCGAGCCGGGCTGCCGGCCGGCGCCGGTGTGGCGCTGGGCTTCGATCGGCTGGTGATGCTGGCCGCCGGCGCGAATAACCTGGCCGAAGTGCTTGCATTCCCGTTCGATCGTGCTTAGCCTGATTGCGCGGAGGGCCTTAGCGCGCCATATCGGCTGGGCCGTCCCCCAGGTAGCAGTGCGGTACTGCCCAGGTAGAAGCGTGCGGTTTGTATTCGCAGCGGAATGTTGAAAATGACAATCGCACCTGTGGAAATACAGCGAATCGATACTCGGCAGCACGATGTGCAGGCGGCGCTGGGCCAATTGCGCCGGCGGTTGGGCGTGCAGGGCGATGTGGTCAGCCAGTCTGGCCGACAACGCACGCTGGAGGTTTTCGGCGAGCCGCTCACCCCCCAGCAGGTCGTGGAGCGCATTTGCCGCGACGTGGCGGAAAAGGGCCTGTCGGCTGTGCTGGATTACACCGCCCGGATCGACAAGGTGCAGCTTGAGGCCCAGTCGGTTCGTGTGCCGCAGGACGAGCTGCGCCGTGCACATCAGTCCGCCCGGGCGGAGCTGTTGGCCGCTGTGCGCAGGCTGCGCGACAACATCTGGCAGTTCCAGGAGGCGATATTGCACCGCGACGTACGGGTGGAACGGCCCGGCGGCTATCTGGTGCAACGCTACAGGCCGCTGCGGCGGGCAGGGATTTGCGTGCCCGGCGGTGCGGCAGCGTATCCTTCCACATTGCTGATGACAGTGGTGCCTGCCCAGGTGGCTGGTGTGGAGCAGTTGGCCGTGGTCGCCCCGCCGACGCGCTTCGGCGCGTACAACGCCGATCTGCTGGCTACATGCTACGAATTGGGGGTGGGGGAAGTCTATCGGCTTGGCGGTGCGCAAGCCGTGGCGGCGCTGGCTTACGGAGTGGAGGGGATCGACCCGGTGGATAAGATCGTCGGGCCGGGCAATCTGTTCGTGGCTTTGGCGAAAAGATATGTGTTCGGGGTGGTGGGCATCGACTCTATCGCCGGTCCTAGCGAGGTGGTGGTGATCATCGACGAATCCACCCGCCCCGAGTTCACCGCCGCCGACTTGCTCGCCCAGGCCGAACATGCCCCGGGCGCAAGCATCCTCATCAGTTGGAGCCAGCAAGCCCTGGAAGCCGCCCTGGCCGAAACGGCAAGGCAACTCGCGCTGCTGGACCGCGGGGAACTGGCCCGGGACAGCCTCCAGCAATTCGGGGCCGCCATACTGGTGCAGCACCGCGACGAAGCCTGCCAGATCGCCAACTATCTGGCGCCGGAACATCTGCACATCGCCACCGCCGACGCCGAGCAGTTGGCCGAAAAAATCCGCTGTGCCGGAGCAATCTTCCTGGGCCACTACACGCCGGTAGCACTGGGCGACTATGCGGCCGGCCCGTCGCATGTGCTGCCGACCAGCGGGACGGCACGCTGGGCCAGTGCGCTTAGCTCCAACGACTTCCTCCGCGCCGACAGCATCGTATGCTTTTCGCAGGATGGCTTGGAGATGCTGGCCGACGATGTGGCCCTGCTGGCCGGCGTAGAAGGCCTTTCGGCCCATCGGCACAGCGTGGAAATCCGGCGGCGGAAGTCATGAGGCCGGCAGCCTGCCCGAGCAGCCGGTTTGCGATGCCGGACAGACAAGCAGCGAACATCGAGCGATATCAGAACGTAACGGCATCAAGATGATCGAATCTTTTTTCCGGCCCGAAATCGTGCGCATGAGCGGCTACACGCCGGGCGAGCAGCCGCAGCACGACGGGTTCATCAAACTGAACACCAACGAGAATCCGTATCCGCCCTCGCCGGCGGTGATCGAGGCCATCCAAGCTGCGGCACGCCGTTTGCCCAAGTACCCCGATCCCCTGGCTACACAGTTCCGCGTCAAGGCGGCAGAGGTGCTTGCGGTCGATCCGGATTGGATCATCTGCGGCAACGGCAGCGACGACATATTGACGATCGTCACCCGGGCGCTGGTCGGGGCAGGAGAAACGCTGCGCTTGCCTTACCCTAGTTACATCCTTTATCGCACGCTGGCCGAGTTGCAGGGGGCCAACTGGGAAGAAGTTTTCTTTCAGCCCGACTGGAGTCTGCCCGATCAGTTCGCCGCCGCCAGCCGCAACCTGAAGCTGGTGTTTCTGGCCAATCCTAATAGTCCCTCGGGGACGATGATTTCGCGGCAGCGGGTAGCCGAACTGGCCGAGAAGCTGCCCTGCCCGCTGCTGGTCGACGAGGCCTACGTCGATTTCGCCGACAGCAACTGCCTGGAGCTGGTGGCACAGAATCCCAAGGTGATGGTCTCCCGTTCGTTGAGCAAATCGTATGCTTTGGCGGGATTGCGTTTCGGCTATCTGGTGGCCCAGCCGCAGTTGATCCGGCAGTTTATAAAAGTGAAGGACTCGTACAATTGCGATGCCTTGTCGATCGCCGCCGCCGCGGCCGCCATCGGCGACCAGCAGTGGCTGAGCACCACCCGCGCAAAGATACTGGCCACGCGCCAACGGCTTGTAGCGGGTATGCGAGATATGGGTTTTGTGACGGTCGATTCGCAGGCAAACTTCGTCTGGTGCGTACATCCGCACCGGGCGGCCAGGCCGCTTTACGAGGAACTCAAAGGCCGCCGCATATTGGTCCGATACATGGACTATCCGGGCTGGGGCGACGGCCTGCGCATCACCGTCGGCAGCGACGAGGAAATAGATACGCTTTTGGCAACGCTGCGGGGCATCATCTGATGGTACCAGCAGCATTCGACCCTAACACGGCCTTCGGCCGCAACCAAATGACGGTGTTGGAGGGACGCGCTGCGGTAGCGTCCGCTATAGTACGGCGAACACGGCCACGACGGAGCGCGGCCATCGAATTGACATACAACAGCGTGGCCCCCAATTGGCATACAACACAGTCGCTCCAGATCACGTGAAAAGATGCACGCACAAAGCGTACAGGTTACGCCGTAAAGACTATAAACATCCCGGCTTGCCGCTGTCCGCCGACAACCATAGGCCGCGGCTGCCAAACTCCGCAAGAAACATCCATGGCACGAACCGCTCGCATCGAAAGAAGCACCGCCGAGACCCAGATCACGCTGGAGCTATCGCTGGATGGCGCCGGTCAGGCGTGCCTGCACAGCGGGGTGGGTTTTTTGGATCACATGCTAGAACTGCTGGCCAAACACGCCGCCATGGACTTGACGCTCCAGGCCCAGGGCGATCTCGAAGTCGATCAGCATCATACGGTCGAAGACGTGGGAATATGCTTCGGCATGGCGCTGGCCGAGGCGCTCGGAGATCGGGCGGGCATCCGGCGCTACGGCCACTTCCTGCTGCCGATGGAAGAGACGCTCGTCAGCGCTGCGGTGGACCTGGGCGGCCGGCCGTACCTGGTCTTCCAGGCCGAGTTTCCCAGCCCGAAAATCGGCCAGTTCGACAGCGAACTGGTAGCCGACTTCTGGCAGGCCGTGGTAAACAACGCGCGCTGCAACCTGCACGTGATCGTGCATCACGGGCGGAACAGCCATCACATTGCCGAAGGGATTTTCAAGGCCGTAGCCCGCGCGCTGCGCATGGCCGTCGAGCCAGACCCACGCATCACCGGCATCCCCAGCACCAAAGGAACACTCTAACCCACAGGTGGTCGTTAGTACCTTGCGTCGCAACTTGTGCGCGTCGTGCGCGCATGGTTTCAAGTAATGTCGCGCATGTGTTCAATCGATCTGGAGGGCCACGCTCTGTCGTGGCCGTGCATCCCGCGCCAACGGACGCGACCGCGGCGCGTCGCTCCAATTTGGTAGCGGCCAGAGACCGCGTTAGCCAAATTGTTTTTGGCACCCGGAGGATGGCTCGCCGTCGGTCTTGCGTCGCCGGAAGATGGCAGGCGGCGTTTCACGGCGACAGGGCTTTCAGGTCTTCGGGCACGGTGGCCACGTCGCCCTTGCGGATTTCAGCCAGAAGTTTCTCCAGTTCTGCCACACGCTGAGGCTCTTTGGCGGCCAGGTCTTGCTTTTCGTAGGGGTCGTCGGCGAGATTGTATAACTCGTTTTTTCCCTTGGCTGTAACAATCAGCTTCCAATCTCCGTGCCGCAGTGCGCAACTGTTGCGGAAGGGGATGTACAGCGTACGCGATTCGGTCTGTTTGGCCGCCCCGGTCAGCAGCGGCCATACGTCGCGGCCGTCCCAGTGCAAATCTTCCCTGGGCTGGTAGCCAGCCAGTCGCGTCAGGGTGGGCATCCAATCGACGGCGTGCATTGGTGCGGACATCACGGCGGGCTTGAGCTTGCCCGGCCAGTTGGCCAGCGCCACCACGCGGATGCCCCCTTCGTACAGTTGCCCCTTGTGACCGCGCAACGGCAGGTTGCTGCTGAGCACGGGCGAGTCGGGCACGGTGCTGATGTAGGGGTTCTTTCCGCCGGGCAAGCCCCCGTTGTCGCTGAAGAATATCACCAGCGTGTTTTGCCGCTGGCCGGTCTGCTCCAGTGCGTCGATCAACTGGCCGATCTTGGCGTCCATCTGAGTGACGAAGGCGGCGAAGCGGCGATAGGATTCGTCTTTCACCGGGTCGTCGAAGAACTTCGCCTGCGCGTACATCTGCTTGTACTGTTCCGGGGCGTCCACGGGAATGTGTACCGCCTGGAAGGGAACGTAGATCAGCCACGGCTGCCGCTTCTGGCGGATCCATTGCTCGGCCTGCCGGGCCACAAGCTCGGTGGCGTTTCCTTCCTCGTCGAGCTGCTGGCCGTCGCGGTGCCAGGTCTTGGCGTACGGCCCGGGCCGATACTGATGCGTCCAAGGATCGGCGGCCCCGGCAAGCGACCCGTAACTGTGGTCGAAGCCGTAATGGTTCGGGCACCACTCGGGACGCGAGCCCAAGTGCCACTTTCCCGACAAGTACGTGCTGTAGCCGACCGATTTCAACGCCGAAGCCAAAGTGACTGTCCCCTTGGGCAGCGCGCGAAGATTGCTCGGCGAAAGCACGTGCGGCCCGAAGCGGCTGGGATAGCGGCCGGTCAGCAGGGCTGCGCGGGTGGGCGTACAGAGCGGCTGCACATAGTGCTGGTCGAGCCGGACGCCCTCGCGGGCCAGGCGGTCGAGATGGGGCGTGCGAATCTTCGCGCCGTGGAAGGCCACGTCGGCCCAGCCCAGGTCGTCGGCCACTATAAGCAGGAAGTTGGGCTTCTCCGGCGGCACGGCACCATCCGACGCATCAGCGCCCCAGCACGGCACGCCGACCAACCAGTTGGCACCGCAAACTAACACCAGCAACGCTGTCACCCACGCGCGACCGGCAGCGCCACCGAGAAAGTTCCTCCCGTGGCTGGCGGGCAGATGTTGGCAACCGGAATTTTCGGTGACACTATGGCACGCGTTCATACGACGACCCCCGGGGCAGCAAAGATGCCCATTGCGATGGTTCGCGGCCGGATTGGCCTGTCACTCGTTGACGTATGTTTCCAGGAATCGCGCCAGACGGTGGAAGTCGCTTCCCGGCTCGATGTACCGCACCACGGTGACCAGCGTTTGCGGATCGACCAACTGGCTGAACGGTACGTAGTTGAGTTCCAGTTGGCCGGAGACCGAGACCATCACGCCGTCCAGCCGCCTTTCCACCAAAGCCCGATAGGCCCCGACCCCCAACTGGCTGCCGAGCATCACATCGAAGGCTTGCGGTCGGGCGCAGCGGGTCTCGTAGCCGAGTTGCAATCCGGTGATCTTTTTCTTCTTGCCGGTCTGTCTGGTGTATTCATTGCCGACCAGGGTGGCAAAGGTGCGCGCCAGGTTCAGTTGCGAGATGGCGATATGTCCATGTTCGTCGCGGGGCACCCCTTCGATGTGAGAGTAGGGCAGGTACTCGGCCAGCCCTTCGGCCAGCACGATCACGCCGAACTCTTTTCCTTCGGCTTCTTCGCGGACGCGCATGGTGGCCACGATGCGGTTGACGACCTGCTGGAGGTCCATGATGCGGCGCAGTTCCTTCTTGCCGGTCTTGGGATTGACGATCTCCTCGCTGGTTTCGTATTTGCCGTGGATGTCTTCCACGCTGATGACCAGACTGGCCTCGCCGGCGATGGCCGCCCCGTAGGCCAGCCAGCCGGCGCTGCGCCCCATCGACTCGACGATGAAGTACGAGCGGTTGGCCTCGGCGTCGGCCAGCAGGTTGCGGATTTCTTCGGCCATGGTGTCCACCGCCGTAAAGTAACCGAAGGTGAAGTCGATCCCCATGTAGTCGTTGTCGATGGTCTTCGGCAGGTGCACAACAGGGATGCGGGGACTTCCTTCGGGAAGCTGTTCCTGGAACAGCTTGAACTTGTTGGCGGTCTTCAAGGTATCGTCGCCGCCGATGGAAATCAGGGCGTCCACGCCGATCGAGCGCAGACCGTCGTAAACCGCCCGCAACGGCGCCGTGCGCTGCGGGTCCTTCAGGTGTTCCGGAGCGGAGATGTCCTTGCCGGGATTTGTACGTGCGGTGCCAATCAGAATGCCCTGGCTGTTGCGGGTGCGTTTGAGGATTTTGTGGGTGATGTGGATGTAGTCGCGTCCTTCGACCAGAGGATAATCGGGTCCGTATTTGACCAATCCGCTATAGCCGTAAAGAATGCCCACTACCTCGATGTTGTTGCGGAGGAACGATACGGCGGCCGTGGAGATCACGGCGTTGGCGGCCGGGGCCGGCCCGCCGGCAAACAGTATCGCCACGCGCCGAATATTCGACGAGACCTGTGGAGGTCGGGAAAGAGTGCTACTCATAACAGACTCCAATCAAAACCATCGGCACGGCTAATTGCTTGCTGTGCCCCGAATATCAACGTCAGTCCAGTAACTTCCGCTTGTCAGGCCGGCGCCGGATAGCGCTTGGCCGCCAGCGGCGCTGCGTAGCCGTCGGCACAGCTGGGCATCCGTCGGCGCCGCTGCGCAGCGGTCAGCCGCGTTGCGGGCTGCATCCGACCTGCGGCCTGTATCCCACCGGCGCGGCAATGCGGTGCATTCGCTCTATTCTATCAAAGATTCCCCCGCAGATTTCAACTCGGCCAGGTACGTTCGATGAAGGTGGTATCGACCCTGGCTTCGGCGAATGCCGAATGACTCATGATCCTCTGGTGCAGCGGCACCGTGGTTTTGATGCCCTCGATGCGCAGCTCGGCCAGCGCCCGCTGCATACAGGCGATCGCCTCGCTGCGCGTCGGCTGATGGACTATCAGTTTGCCGATCAAAGAGTCGTAATAGGGCGAGACCACGTAACCCTGGTGGATGTGGGTATCGAAGCGCACCCCGAAACCGCCAGGGGTGAACAACTGCGTGATCTGGCCCGGGGTGGGCCGAAAGTTCTTGTCGGGGTCCTCGGCGTTTATGCGGCACTCGATAGCCACACCGCGGTGGGGAATGTCCTGCTGCCGGAACGGTAGCTGCTCGCCGGCCGCTACGCGAATCTGGGCCTTGATCAGATCGATGCCGGTGACCATTTCGGTCACGGGGTGCTCGACCTGGATTCGGGCATTGACTTCGATGAAGTAGAAATGGCCATGTCGGTCAACCACGAACTCCACTGTTCCGGCGTTGGTGTAGTTGGCTGCCTTGATCAATCGCACCGCGGCGTCGCACAGCGCCTGGCGTGTGTTGGGGTCGAGGTTGGGAGCGGGGCTTTCCTCGACCAGCTTTTGATGACGCCGCTGCAAGGTACAGTCGCGCTCCCAGAGATGCACCACGTTGCCGTGCAGATCGGCCAGCACCTGCACTTCCACGTGGCGCGGATGTTCGATGTATTTCTCCAGATACACGTCGGGCGAACCGAAAGCCGCTTCGGCCTCGGCTTGCGCCTGCTGAAGCCCGGAGCGCAACGCCAGCTCGTTGACCGCCACGCGCATCCCGCGGCCGCCCCCGCCGGCGGCCGCTTTGATCAACACCGGAAAGCCGATCTGCCGGGCCAGATTCAGGGCCTGGGCCTCGCTTTGGATGACATCCTCGCTGCCGGGCACGGTGGGCACGCCGATCTGTCGGGCCAGTTTGCGGGCGGCGTTCTTGTCGCCCACCAGGGCCATGGCTTCGTGCGACGGGCCGATGAACTCGATGTTGCAACTGCGGCAGACGTCGGCAAACTGAGGATTTTCGGACAAAAAGCCGTATCCCGGATGGATCGCCTGCACGTTGCCGATCTCGGCGGCGCTGATGACCCGGTCGATCCGCAGGTAGCTATCGGCTGCGCGGGGCGGGCCGATGCAATAAGCCTCGTCGGCCAGGCGCAAATAGGCCGCCCCGCGGTCGGCTTCGCTGTAGATGGCGACCGTCTCGATGCCCAACTCTTTACACGCCCGGATCACCCGCAGCGCGATTTCCCCCCGGTTGGCAACCAGCACGCGCTTGAACACCGTTTCACCCCCGCGGATCCAGCTTGAACAGCGGCTGCCCGTACTCTACCGGTTCGCCATTCTCGACCAACACCGCCACGATCTTGCCGGAGGACTCCGCTGGTATCTGGTTGAACACCTTCATGGCCTCGATGATGCACACGGTTGTTTCCGGCCCGACATGGTCGCCCACCTTGACGTACGGGGGTGAATCCGGATCGGGGGCAGAGTAGAACGTCCCCACCATCGGACTGCGAATGATGACGATATTCTCGTCTTCGGCTTGTGGTTTGTCGGGCTTGGGCAACTGGGGCGCCGGCGCGGGCGTGGGGGCGGACGAATCGTGCCCTGCGGCAGGCGCCGCACTGCCTGCCACAGCCGGGACCGCCGGTGCCGCCACCGCCATCGTGCGACGGAGCTGAATGCGCGTATCGCCCTGCCGCAGATCGATCTCGCCCAGGTCGTGCTCTTTCATCAGCTCCACCAGGCGGCGAATCTTGCGGACGTCGAAAATGTCTTTTTCACCACCAGCGCCATTGCCGACCATGCCCATCCTCCAACCGTACCGGCGGCGTCTATTGACATTCGCAATACGGCGCCACCCTGACCGCTAACGACCTATAGTTCGCGCGGGCAAGAACACATCATAGTCGCTGGGAAGAACATCTCATTTTCAACCAGGGCAGAGTATAACATCAGCCGCTCACTAACGTTCGGGAAGCTCGATATTTCCGGGCCTCATCTGGTTAGCGGAAACACTCGCGCGGCGGCAAGCCGCCGGAGCGCCGGTTTACCGCACGAGCGTTTCTTCCAACTGTTTGGGAACGCTGGTGAGCACTTCGTGGCCGTTGCGGGTTACCAGCACGTCGTCCTCGATCCTCACACCGCCCCAGCCCGGCAGATAGATGCCAGGCTCGACCGTAACCACCATGCCGGGCCGCAGCACAATGTTACTATTGACGGCCAGCCGGGGCGATTCGTGGACGGCCATGCCCAGCCCATGACCCAGCCCGTGGCCAAAGTATCGCTTGAAACCGGCGTCGGCGATTACTTTTCGCGCCACTGCATCCACGTCGTGGCACGTGACCCCCGGACGAATAGCGGCGATCGCGCTGGTCTGCGCGCGCAAGACGACCTGATATATCCGTTCAAACTTGGGCGAGATTCTACCGGTGACCAATACCCGCGTCAAGTCGCTATTGTACAGGCCGCTGTAAGCGCCCCAGTCGATGAGCACGAAGTCGCTTTCGGCGATGCGGTGCTCGCCCGGAGTGGCATGTGGCAGTGCTGCGCGGGGGCCGACGCCCACGATGGTGGGAAACGCCGCCCGACGCGCCCCGAAGACGCGCAACTGGTATTCCAGTTCGTCGGCGATTTGCTTTTCGGTTTTATCGGGCCGGAGCGTTGCCCGGATCGCCGCAAACGCCTTTTCCGCCTGCCGGGCCGCCTGCCGGATGGCGGCGATCTCCTGCTTGTCTTTGATCTGGCGGAGTTTTTCGACCGTATCGTCCAGCGGCCTGATGCTCAAGTTCTTCAGGTGCTGAAGAATCTTCTCCTGCAAACCGACGGTCATCGAATCCGCTTCCACACCCAGCCGGGCGATCTTAGCCTGGCGGATCACTTTGACCACGGCTTGCCACATGGATACGCCTGGCGGCCGGATGTACAGCTCCAGCCCGGGACACTCCTCGGCCAACTGGGTAGTGTAGCGCGGGTCGCTCAACAGCACTTCCCCCTCACGGCGCACCAGCAGATAGCTGTCGTCGCCCGTAAAGCCGGTCAGATAGGTGACGTTGGTGAAGTCGGTCACCAGCAAAGCATCCACCTCGGCCTTCTTCAGCGCCAGCCGTACACGCTCAATCCGCTGTTTGTGATAGTCCATCACAGACCCCCTCGACAAAGGTAGTTGCCCGCACCCGGCCTGGCGCCAACGCCAGCCATACGTGAACCGATATGAGAACATCTAAATGCGCTGCTGGCAAGGTGTGCCGCGACGGCAGCGTTTGGGCGCGCCGGATAGCCCGAGAACAAGTGCCGACTGGTTAGCAAGAGAGCAAGTGCGGACGGGTGAGCAGGACAGCCATTGCACCGGGAATGCGTCAGAACAGTTGGCTAGTGCGCGGGCGCTTCGGGGCCGGTATTTACTTGTACCATGTTGATTGTGTTGGCCGCAGTGTCGCCGGGCCAGTAGCTGGCCACGCAGTGCGATGTTTCCCACAACTGCACCTGGCGGACCGGAAGTCCTTGCGATTGGGCATACTGGGCTATGAGGATGGCGATGTTTTCGGCTGTCGGGTTGACGTCCAGCAAGACCAGTGGTTCGCCCAGTTGCTTCAGATGGGGCACGGCCGGATCGTCTTTGTGTAGGATCATGCGATGGTCCAGGTGTTTGTCGATCCAGGAACTGACGATGCGTTTGATGTCGCCGAAGTCGGCGACCATGCCGCGCTGATCTAGCGACTGTGTGGCAAGCGTTATCACCACCCGACCATTATGACCGTGCAAATAACGGCACTTGCCCGAATAGCCCATCAGCCTGTGGCCATAGCAGAAATCGATTTCTCGAGAAATGGTAAACATTGGAAATACCAACCAATTCTAGGGGTTCGCACGGCAAATGCCCCTTTCGCAAACCTCTAAGCCGCATAGGGCGTTCTATCCTCCAGTCCCGACTGCCGGAACGCGGTCTTGCGTTCGGCGCATTTGTTGCAACGGCCGCAGTGTTGGCCATCGGGCGTTGGCGCGATGCAGGAGAAGGTCAGTTCCAGCGGCAAGTCACCGCCCAGGGCCATCACCTCCCGCTTGTGCATCTGCCGGAAGGGCAACACGATGCGGATCGCCTGTCCGGTGGCGCTGTGCAAAACGACCTCCAACTGTGCGAAAAACTGCTCGGTGGCATCGGCAAACGGATTCGACTTCAGCACCGCCAAAGCCAGTTGCCCAATGCCATTATACCGACACCACAAAGCGGGCTTTACCACCAGCAGCACGTTTCGGCCGGGCAGGAACACGGCGTCGTCCCGACTGGCGGCATCGGGAACGTCCCGTCCGGTGATGCTCCAGTGGTCCTCATACAGATCCGCAAGCGGCATGGTGAACACTTTGATGGGCAACAGGTTCGCTGTGGCCACCGCTGCTGCGAACCGCCGGGCGGAAAGCAGTTCCGCCTCTTGCCACACCAAACGGCAATCCACATACAGCGGCTGGACCCGGCAGCCTTGCCGCAGCAGGTGGCCAAGAAGTATCGCGCTGTCCAGCCCGCCGCTCAGCAGCAGACCCACAGTGGTGGCGTCGTGCAGTTGCAGTATCCCGGACGGTTGCGCCATGGTGTGCAGATTGTACTCGGGCACGCGACGGCCGCGCGGCCGCCTGGGCCGACTGCTTCACCTGGTTGTGCTTCACTTACTTTACTAGCTGGAAATTATACGCGCGTGCAAAGCAGCCGCACAGCAGCTTGCGGCGATTGTCAGCGGTGGAGGGCGTTGCGGATTCCCGCACATCGCAACAGGCTCGACGAGCTCCTAGACTGTCCCGAGCACTATGCCACGGGTAACGCCGTTGTAGATTCCCAAACCGCAACCGGCCCGGCCAATCGCACAACTGTCCAAGTCGTTGAGCGTCGGCTCCGCTTGCAGCCGAGCGTCAACACTGTTGCCAATAAACAACGCAGCGTGGGCGACCGCGGCAAGAGGCCAGGCGCTGGGCAGCGGGCCGCCGCTGCTGCTAACCAAGGCTTTCGGGCACAGTTCGTGCCGGCAGCACAGCCGAGCAACTTTTCAGGCGCGTGATTTGCAGGACAACCCGAATGATAGCTCCTGCCGCTGTCGAAGTTCCCACGGGCCAGCATCAGAGGGATTGCGCCGTGGCTACTCGGTGCGCTACGAGTTACGAGTCTTGTCTGGCCGTCCGTGCTGCGTGGGTAGTCTGCTGTCGGCCCGCGCGCTGACCGGGCATAAAATGGGTGCCGCTAAAGGGTTTTTCGGGCAAAACTATGCAAGCCAGAGAGTTGATTGAACTGGCCGCAATTGTTTCCGCTCATGGTCCTGCGCTGGTACACAGCTTTTCGCAGCTATCGGCAACTGCGCTGGAGCAATACTGGACGGCCTCGAAGTGCCGCATAGACCGCTGGCACCGAAGCATCAAAGCGTTTATCGATCGGCAAGGCTCGGCCGCTCCCGTGATGCGCAGCCTTTCCCGAGCCACAATCCGCGGCACGCTGGAAGAAGTTCTCACCGGCGAGATACTTACGCGGGTGTGGACCGCCGTGCTGTGCGCCTTCGACCGTTTGCACGCCGCCGATCAAGCCGAACCGATCGCGCGCAGCGTACTGATCGGACACCTCGAAGCTCGCCGCCGTGTGCTGACGTTGCTGGCTGGCGGCAATCTATTTTCGGCGGAAGAAGCCCTGCAATTGGATCACCTGCGGCGCAAAAGCGAGCGCTGGATAGACTTTCTCCTGGGCGCTCTTTGCGGCATCTGCCAGGTAAGCGAGTTCGCCGTCGATCCGGCCCGCGCCAACGACTTCGCAGAAACTTTCCGCCAGCGCCGCAACAGCTTTTCTCCCGAGATGCAATGGGCGGTGTTGCAGGGATCGTTGCGTTCGGCGTTCGGGCAGACGGCGAGCACCTTCAGCCCCAACGCCGACCTGAATCAGCAGATTGCCGCTTCGATACTGGCTTGCTTTCCGGCCGAACTGCTCGATTCGACGGGCCTGTCGCGCTACGTATGGCTGCTGCGGCTGGCAAATGTGGCCAACGACACCCAATTGTTAGTCGACCAACTGTTGGCCCTGGATGGCATGGGCAAAGGCACCAAAGACTCGCTTATCAGAACCGGGCCGCCATGACCTCGCCAGTGCGACGCGCCGCAGTGGCTTCCGCTAGGCAAGCAACCACGTCGAAATCCGGCAAGCTATCATGCTCTGGTGTGTGGGCGGCCCGTACCGTCTGCGCGATCAGTCCGTACCGACATCGGCTTGCTGTGCTGCGCAAACTTGCACGCTGCGGGCGATGGCTGCCAGCAGTGCCTGGCGGTTGATGGGCTTGGTGACGTAATCATCGCAGCCGGCCTCCAGGCAGCGCTCTCGCTGGCCGGCCATGGCTTCGGCCGTAAGCGCGATTATCGGTCCGCGGTAGCGGTTGGCTCGCAGGGCACGGGTAGCCTGGTACCCGTTGAGTACCGGCATTTGAATGTCCATAAGCACCACATCGAACGGCCGGCCCGACTGACTGGCCGCCATGGCACACTGGATGGCTTCCGCCCCGTTTTCCACGACCGTGACTTCGGCCCCGGCTTTCTCCAGCATCTGCTTGATTAGTCGCTGAATGTCCGGGGCGTCCTCGGCCAGCAGTATCCGGTATGGCAGGGGAAGCTGGTCATCCGAGGTGCGAAGCGGCTGACCGAAGCCGGTCGGCGCCAACTGTGTACTGATGGAAGGGACCATCATCGGCACGCCGTCCAATGGCCCGGTGGCGATCGTGGCCCGAAATGTGCTCCCCTGGCCGGGCCGACTTTCCACGCCGATCGTACCTCCCAGCAGCTCCGCCAGGCGGCGGCTGATACTCAGCCCCAATCCGGTACCGCCGAAGCGGCGCGTGGTCGAGGCATCGCCTTGGACGAACGGGCAAAATATGCGTTCGAGCTGTTCGGGCGGAATTCCTACGCCGGTGTCGATGACCTCGAACTGCAATGCCGGCGCCGACCCATCGGCCAACAAGCTTACGGTCAGCCGCACCGAGCCACGGTCGGTGAACTTGATCGCGTTGCCAACAAGGTTCAGCAGAATCTGGCGCAACCGCGTCGGGTCGCTGTAGATGGTTTCCGGCACCGGTGTAAGGTACTCCACTTCCAGCGCTAGCCGCTTGAGATTGGCCTGCGGCTGCATCAACCGTTGCACTTCCGCCACTACTGTTGTCGGCGAGAACCGCAATGGCTCGATCCGCAGTTTGCCGGCTTCGATCCGCGACAGATCGAGCACGTCGTCGATGATCCGCAACAGGTGGCTGCTGTTGCGCAGGATGGCGTCGATGGCATCCACACGCTCCGGCGGCGCGCGAGAAATGTCGCCCTCGGTCAGCAGCGTCTCGGCGAAGCCCACGATGGCCGTCAAAGGCGTGCGGATTTCGTGGCTCATGTGGGCGAAATATTCGGCTTTGCGACGCGCCGCCTCTTCCAGGGCGACAGAAGCCTCTCGCAGTTTATCGTTGGCTTCTCGCAGTGCTCTTATCTGCTGCTGCAACGCCTGCTCGGTGCGCAGGTACCGTGCCGCCGATTCGATGGCCGCCGGCAACAACTGCAACCAGCGGTTTTCGCCGTCCTTCAGGTAGCAGCAGTAAGCGCCGTGCTGCATGACCTCAAGCGCCAACGGCTCTTGGCCTTTCTCGACCAGTACTATGGCGGGCAAATTGCCGAACTGGTGAAGCAGTGCATGACCTTCGCTCGATTCCCAGTACTGGGCCAGAACCACCACATCGATCGGCCGCTCGGACAGCACGGCTTGGGCTTCGGCCAGTTGCTGTGCCTCGTGCAGTTGGTAAGGCGGCTGATATTGCGACAGGCAACCGGCGATGGCAGCACGCTCGTCAGGGTCACCGGAAACCAACAGCACCCGGATCGTATCGGTATTCATCAAATGCCCGCGGACTGAAACAAACTGTAGCGCGAGACCGAGGGCCAAATCGCGATGGGCCGAAGGCTACTCATAGACACCAGCCGCATCGCACCGGCGAAATCACCTCTCCCACGTTCAACGAAAACATGCACACACGGTGCGCAGAAGTGTTAAACACCGCAGGTGGTGAGCGAGATGTTTTTCACAGAGAGAATGATTTTTTCCTGGCCGCGCCAAGTATAACCCACGAAAGTAAAGCACCACGTGTCTGTGCAATTCTGTTAACGAAACATACCCTCCAAGATTTTTGCTTGCGGCAATAGTAGCCCTGGGTTTCAAACAAATCTAACAAGCGTGGATACAAACGGAACGATTTTGCAGCTCTTTCGGCCGGTGGAAACACTCGATGCCCACAGGTCTACCAGTCGCCACAAAGCGCGGCAACAGGGCTTAGCGCCGCCCAAGCTGAAGTTGCCCGCGCGCAACCTGAAGGCCGGCTGCCAGAATGGGGTCGGCGCCGCTCGGTTCGAGTGTTTCGGCAGAGAGCCTGGCGGTGGTGTGGACGAGGATGTCAGGCTCGACACCTGAACCGGTATAGGGACGGCCGCTGGGCGAATAGAACTTGGCCGTGGTCAAGCGCAAGCCTGCGGTTGAACCTTCCAAGGGAAAAATGCCCTGCACCGAGCCTTTGCCGAAGCTGCGCACGCCGACAACCGTCCCGCGGCGATGATCGCGAATGGCCCCGGCGAAGATTTCGGCCGCGCTTGCGCTGTTCTGGTCGATGAGCACCACCAGCGGTACCCGCCAGGTACCCTCGGCGTGCGCCGAATAGGTGAAGTCTTCCTGGGAGCTGCGTCCACGAGTGGAAACGATAATACCGCGGTCGATGAATCGGTCGGCGGCCTCCACGGCGGCCGTCAGCACTCCGCCGGGATTGTTGCGCACGTCCACAATCAGAAATCGCATCCCGGCGCGCTGCAAGCGCCGCAGCGCCGCATCCAGATCGCGGCATGTGCATTTCTGAAAACAAACCACCCGCAGGTAGGCGATGCCCTGTTGCGGATCGATTATGCTGGCCTGGTCGATGCTGGGCACCTCCACGCGACGGCGCTGGACGACGACCTCGCGCGGCTCCTGACCCGGCGTGACCAAGCTGATCCGCACCAGTGTGCCTTCCTCGCCGCGCAGCAGATTGGCCGCCTCTTCGGTACTGAGCGGCTGGATCGGACGGCCGTCGATGGCCACTATCAGGTCGTTGGGCCGAATCCCTGCCAGTTCGGCCGGGCTGCCCGGTATGACCCGCACGATCCGCAGCGCCGAGTTGTGCGCTTTCAGTTCCACACCTAACCCGACGAAATTGCCTTCGATCTGGGCATACACCTCGTTGAGCTGGTCGGGTGTCAGATAGGCCGAGTATTGGTCCAGAGCGTTGACGGCCCCGCACAGATACTCGAACACTACGGCGGTGGGAGCGATTGCCAGTTGCTCCTGGGCCAATTGTGCGGCGGCGGCGGCGGCGTACCGGGCGTCGTAGCGGCTGGTTACAACCAGACGGGCCATGGCGCGCCGCAACTCGGCGCGAAAGTCATCAACAGCTCCGCGCCGCCCTTGGGGCACGTTTCGTTCGACGAAAACTGGCGCGGCCAGCGCCATCTCCAAGTTGGCCGTCCCCGAGTCCACCAGCGTTTTCCAGTCCGCACTGTCGACGTAGTGCGTCTGGATTTTCAGCAGCACTTGAGAGTACAGGTCGAGCGCTTGCGTGGCCGAAAGTTGGCCCAGCAAGCGGCAGAAGCTTCCGTCGGCGTAACGGCGGCCCAGGTCGTAATGCGCCCGGGCGATGGCAAAGCGCTGTTGCAGGGCCCTGTCGTCGGGAAACAGCCGCAGGGCTTCTTCGTAGTGGCTCAGCGCGTCGCCCCAACGCTGCCGCAACTCCATCTGCCGGCCGCGATCGAGCAGATCGAGCAATTCGGGCGGGCGGTTAGGGAAAACTATCGTTGCGCCGTTTTGCGCTGAAGCCTGTACGCCCAGCGCACCGGCAAGAATTACCGCGCCGACCACCACAGCCCATCTCAGATGCCTGCTGCCCATGGTGTAATCCGTTGTTCCTGGGATGGTTGCGGGCGTCCTCGGCCTAGGCGACGAACAAAAGTCCCAGCGCCGAACAATTAACGCCTGTGACAACTTCGTCCCGCGCCGAGGAAGGTTCCCGCCACTGGTGCGTGCATCTCGGCGGGCGGTGCTTTTATGCGGGCGGGGTTGGTTTTATCCGCTTGCAGCGCCGAAGATTGCCCGGGGCCGGTCGTCGGGCTGCCGCCCATGGTACGCACCAAAAGCCCAACAAACATAGATTACGTTTGGCAGCGCGTCAAAAACTCCGCGCGAATTCTCTGCTGTATCGCTGGCAGAATTAGCAGAAACCGACCTGGGCGGTGCCGTTTGTGCACGCCATGCCCGGAAGTGGCAACAGTATGCCTTCTGGCGATATTAGCAGTCGTATCGCCACACAATCAGTAGCGCCTTTCGCGCCGGCGCCCGCGATACAACCGCTCCAGTCGGCAGAAATATATTGCGCGACAAGCGCTGCTGCCAAAACACGCCAACGGCTGCATCCCACGGGTCGGTAACATCACGCGATGGTCCAGTCTGAGATCACGCGCTGCTCCACTGCACGGTCACGCGCTGTTCCACTGTAAGATCAGGCGCTGGTCCGCTGTGAGGTCGGGGGCTGGTGTACTGTAAGATCACGCGCTGGTGCACTGTAAAATCACCCGCTGGTCCATCCCCCGGCCGACTTGGCCGTTGGGACTCTGCTCGCGCTGGACAGTCAGACCTGCACCGCTCGCCGCTGGCGGACCGATTCGGTCTGCCGATGGCAGAGGATCAAGGCGTCGCGGGCGAGCGTGCCATCGAGCAAGGCGGACGGGCGGTTGTGGGTTACGGCGTCGATCACTTCCTGCAATTCGGCCACGAAGGCATCGACCGGATCGCCGCCGCCCAGCGCGGGACGTTCCACTTTACCGTCGGCCGTAAGCACCGTCAGCGGCATGGAGAGCACCCCCTGGCCTCCCAGCACCGAAAAATCGTACAGCAGCGTGGCCTTCTCCAGGTAGATCTCGAAGCCGTGCGTAAACTCGCGCCCCTGCTGGTAAATCACGCCGCTGGCAGCGGTGACCACCAGCGTGGGGTCGTCGAAAACAAACTGCGTAGAGAACTGTTCGACCACCTCGCCGCGCATCCGACCTACGCTGTGCACCAGCTTGGGCATACCGCACACCAGGCGGATAAAGTGGGCGTCGTGCACGTGCAGGTCGATCATCGGGCCGCCGACCTTCTCGGGGTCGTAGAAGTCGGGCAGCCACAGCGGATCGGAAATGATCCGTTTGAAGTGTCCGCCCAGCAAGCGGCCGTAGGTGCCCTCGACGATCGTCCTGTACGCGAATTGATACTCGGGGAAAAACGGCAGCACGTGGCCGATCATCAGCAGCCTGCCCGTGCTGGCGGCCGTGTGGACCATCTGTTCGGCGTCGGCCACTTTCAGGGTAATAGGCTTTTCGCAGAATACATGCTTGCCTTGCTTCAGCGCGTCGATGGTCGCGGGGGCGTGCAGCGCGGGCGGCAAGCAAACGTCGATCAAGTCCACGTTGGGATCGGCCAGCAACTGGGCCATCTCGGAATACTTGGCGATGCCCGTCAGGTCCATCACCTCGCCCCGTGGCCCGAAGTTCCCCTTGATCGACCGCCAGTCGCCCGAAAGGCGCACCGGGTCTTTCTCGCACATGGCCACGACTTTGACCCCCTGGAGTTTCTGGTACGCCAGGTAATGGATCATTCCCATGAAGCCGATGCCCGCAATGCCCACGCGAATCATTTAAGTTCTCCTGTGATCATTGCTACTGATATGATCGTTGCCCCTAGACCGTTGCTACTGGTATGACCGTTGCTTACTGGATTGGTCTTTGTCTTGTGTTGTGGTCTTTGCTTGCTGCTGCGCGACAATGCATACCGATGAACGTGGCGGCTGCGAGCTTGCGCGGCCGTTGTTGCCGACCGCCCAATATACACAACCAGCCGCAAAACCCTCCGCCGGCAAGCGGTGCGAAAACTAAACTAGCAGATCGACGAACTTCGCGTACGCTTCGTCCCAGGCGGCCGTGTCGCGGGGAAGGTACTCGTCTACGGCGAAGCTGCGGCGGATGATCTGGCGTGCTTCGGCAATCGAGCCGACATCCCCAGCGGCAATCGCCTGCATCATCACGTTGCCAGTGGCGGTAGCTTCCACCGGTCCGGCCAGCACGCGGCGGGCGCAGGCGTCGGCGGCTGCCTGGCAAAGCTGCTTGTTCTGCGTGCCCCCGCCTACGATATGAATCACTTCGATCCGTCCGCCGGCCAGTTGCTCGCACATCGCCAGCACGTGGCGGAACTTCAGGGCGATGCTATCCAGCGCGCAACGGATGATCTCGCCCTCGCTGGCCGGCGCCGTCTGGCCGGTACGGCGGCAGAATGTACGGATGGCCTCGGGCATGTCGTCCGGGGCGAGGAACTCGGGAGCATCCGGGTCGATCAGCGCTCCGAGCGGCTGGGCCGCAGCCGACAATTGGTTCAAGTCCTCCCAGGTGTAGTTCCGCCCAGCCAAATTCCACGTCCGACGGCACTCCTGCACCAGCCACAGCCCGCAGATGTTCTTCAGCAGCCTGATGGTGTTGCCCACCCCGCCTTCGTTGGTGAAGTTCAGTTGCAACACCTGATCGGTCACCACCGGCCTTGGCGCCTCGATGCCCATCAAAGCCCAGGTGCCCAGGCTGATGTAACACCAATCGGGCTGTGCCCCCGGAGTGCTATCGGCTGGCACGGCCAGCACGGCGCTGGCGGTGTCGTGCGAGCCGGGCAGAACTACCCGGGTGCGCGGCAGGTTGCATTCCGCCGAAATGGTCGGCCGCAAGGGCCCCAGCACTGTTCCCGGCTGCACAATACGCCCGAGAATGTGCGTGGGAAGCCCGAACCGCTCGAGCAGCTCCACCGCCCAATCGCCTTTGACGGGGTTGTAGAATTGGCTGGTGCTGGCGTCGGTCATTTCGTTGCACTTGGTGCCGGTCAGGAGCCAGTGAAACAGGTCAGGCATCATCAACAGCGTTTCGGCCACATCCAGCAGCGGCGAGTTGGCCAGCTTCATCGCCAGCAACTGATAAAGCGTATTGAACTGCATGAACTGTAGGCCGCTATGGCGGAAGATTTCCTCGCGCGGCACGATCTGAAACGCCCGTTCCATCATGCCGTTGGTGCGGCTGTCGCGGTAGTGGTACGGGTTGCCCAACAGTTCATCGCCACGGCCGAGCAAGCCGAAGTCCACGCCCCAGGTATCCACTCCCACGCTGACGACCTGCCCAGCGGTGGCCGCGCCGGCCGCCCGCAAGCCTTCCCGCACGTGCCAAAACAGCCGGGGCAGGTCCCAGTACAACCGCCCCGCCATTTCGATGCCGCCGTTTTCAAAGCGATACAGCTCTTGCAGTTCTAGTCGCTGGGCGTTCAGACGCCCCAGCAAATGCCGCCCGCCGGAAGCACCGATGTCGATCGCCAAGTACGCACGCTCTGCCATGTTACCGGGAACCTTTCTGTAGCTTTGGCTGAGGGGGGTTACTGGATGCTGGGAACCCCGTGCTGGGAACTACGACTATAGTCGCTCACGGAATATTTCCATGCCCTTACGGAATATTTCCATGCCCTGCACATCATGCATGTGCTGGACATCATGCATGTGCTGCACATCATGCATCTACTGCGCATCGTGCATGTACTGCGCGCACTGTATAGCGCCACCCGGAGCGCGACCTGGAGGGCCACACGAAGGCCACACACCCACTTGGCCGCGCGCCACAGCAACGGGCAGTCGCCACAGCCCGGTGATGCCTTCAGCCGGGTGCCCCGCCCGCAGAGCGGACTGACTAGCAGTGGCCTCATACTGCGCTGCCGAGTGCCATCGGTCAAGTACCCTGGGCCGCATGCCTGCTTTCCCACACTGCGCATTATTCCCAGATGCCCTTGGTTGCATGGCTTGCGCAAGGGGGCGAGAATCGCCTGCTTTGCCACTTTATCACAACAGACTGGCCAATCGGCACGTTATACTCTGCGCGGGCAACAGCAGATCGTTTTCGCCCAGAAAAAGCCCTTTGATTGCAACCCGCGCGGATTATTAACGTGTTCGCGGCGGCTAAGCGGCTGCTGCACATCGGCTCTTGTAGATAGCTGTCGTAGTGTTGTAGACCCGCTGGGCGGATCGAGTTTTTGCAACTCCGCTATTGGACTGGCGGCGGGAATCTGTTAAAAGTCCCTCCTCTGCGGATTGGCAACCATAGGGGCCTTGCGACAAATGAGAAACTTCGGCAGGGTGTTGCGGCTGGCGCTGCGCTACCGCTGGACGTTCCTCTGCTCGGCCGTCAGCGCTATGATCGTGGCCGTGCTATGGGGGGCGAACATCGGCACGGTATATCCGTTCGTAGAGGTAGTTTTCAAGAACGCTTCGTTGCAGCAGTGGGTACGCGGCGAAATCGCCAAATCAGAACTGGGCGTCGCGCAGGCGCAAGCCGAAATCGCTCAGTTGGAGCGGCTGTTGCACACCGCCGAGCCGCAAGAGCAAGCGCAAATAGCCGCCAGGATCGAGCTGGCCCGTTCGCGCATCGCCGCCGACCAGAAAGCCGCCCAGCGCTTCCGCTGGGTCCAACCGTACATCGACCGTTACCTGCCGGACGACCCGTTCCAGACGGTATTGCTGATCACCGCACTGCTGTTGGCCGGCACCTTGCTGAAGGCGGTATTTCTGGTGACTCACAATGTGCTGGTGGAGCGGCTTGCGCAGCTTTCGACGCTGGAATTGCGAAAGCTGTTTTACCGGCGCACGTTGCGGATGGACCTGGCCAGCTTCGACGAGCAGGGCACCGCGGACCTGATGAGTCGGTTTACGCACGACATGGAGAATGTGGCCAACGGGCTGGCGGTGCTGTTTGGCAAGATGGTCCGCGAGCCGCTGAAGATGTTCGTCTGCCTGATCGGCGCAGCGCTGATCTCCTGGCGGCTGCTGGTGTTGTCGCTGCTGATAGCCCCTGTGGCCGGCTACGCCGTGCATTGGCTGGCGAAGATGCTCAAGCGGGCCAATCGCAAGGCGATGGAAGAAATGGCCCGCCTGTACGGCGTGCTGGAAGAAACCTTCCGCGGCATCAAGATCGTCAAGGCTTTTACCAGCGAGCGGCACCATCGCAAGCGATTCCACGACGGTAGCAAGGCGTATTTTCGCCGGGCGATGAAAATCGCCCGCTACGACGCCCTGGTCCACCCGATGACCGAAATCCTGGGCATTCTGGCCATTTCGCTGGCGCTGCTGGCCGGGGCTTATCTGGTCCTGAAAGGGCAGACGCACCTGCTGGGCATCCGCATGTGCGAGCGCTCGATGGGGCTTTCGTCGCTGCTGTTGTTTTACGGGCTGCTGGCCGGCACGGCCGACCCGTTGCGCAAGTTTTCCGACGTATTCAGCCGGTTGCAGCGGGCGATGGCGGCCGCCGACCGCATCTTCGACCGCTTGGACCGCGAGCCGCTGGTGCGCGATCCGCTGCGGCCGGTCAGCATCGCCCGACACAGCCGGGAACTGGTCTTCGAACACGTGCACTTCGCATATCGGCCCGGACAACCGGTGCTGGAAGACATCAACCTGCGCATACCGTTCGGGCAGACGGTGGCGATTGTCGGTCCCAACGGGTGCGGCAAGAGCACGCTGATCAGCATGGTGCCGCGGTTCTACGATCCGACCGCCGGGCGCATCTTGCTCGATGGCGTGCCACTGACCGAAATGCGATTGCGCCAGTTGCGCCAGCAGATTGGCCTGGTCACTCAAGAGACCGTGCTGTTCGACGACACGGTGCTGAACAACATCCGCTTCGGCCGGCCCGACGCTTCCCGCGAAGAGGTGATCCGCGCCGCCCAGCAAGCCCATGCCCATCGATTTATCACCGAAGAATTGCCCGACGGCTACGACACCATGGTCGGCCCGCTGGGTAGTCGGCTGTCGGGCGGTCAGCGGCAGCGGATTGCGTTGGCCCGGGCGATACTGCGCGACCCCGCCATAATACTGCTCGACGAGGCCACCAGCCAGGTCGATCTGGAGAGCGAGCAGGCCATCCAGGAGGCGCTGGAGCAGTTCATACGAAATCGCACCACGATCATCGTCACGCATCGGGTGGCCACGCTGGCACTGGCCGACTGGCTAGTGGTGATGCGCGACGGGCGGATACTGGACATGGGCACTCATGCCGAGTTGCTGGGACGCTGCGACTTCTACCGCCGCTTGTACACTATCACTTTCGAGGACCGGGCCGACTCCCTGGCCGCGTGATAGCCCCCAACCCCAGTAACCGCCGGGTGTTTGCCGGCGCCGCTATTGGCCACGGCTTCAGGCCAGCGGCCAATGCCCGGCGGCCGCACTCGGCTTTTAACGCACGGCGCATTGCGGCCGAGGAACTTCGGGCAGCATCATACTGCCGGCACAGGTCGCTTGTCAGCCGCAATGTTTGCTGGAACCCGGCTGCGCCGACGGTCGTCTCGCCGCGCAACCTTACACGGCGGCAGGCAGGGGCGCACGATTGCGCAACCGCGGGGAATTTTCGGCGAAGTTACCAGCGGACTTGCCGCGTTTGCCACCGCGCCGATCATCGGATTTGCCAACACACATGTCCCCGCACTTGGCAGCACTTGGCAGCGGAGTTACCAGCGGAAGAAGCGGTACGGGTCGTCCCACTCTTCCGGCTCGTCCAGATACAGCCCCACTAGCCAGCGGCGTTCGGGCTGGGCCGTACTGACCGGCGTGTGGAAGCGGGCCAACAAGGGCGTCGATCCGGCTACGCCCAGGTTCGCCAGCAACCGCGAGAGCAAAAAGGACGTGCGGCGGAAAGTCCGTTTGAGGCTGTATTGCTCGTTGCCGTACTGGAATTGCCACGGCACAAGCTGACAGAAAAGCACGTTGGCCCCGTCGGCCTTCGCCACAATCCCGTTGCCGAGGATTGCCGCGCCGGATGTGACCAGCGGCAACTGTCGCGGATCGCGGTTGTGCACGTCGGCCGGCGAAATGCCTGCCACCAGGCTGTGCAGCCCCGGCGGCTCGAAGCAGGCCGCGATGTGCTCGGCCTGCCGGAAGCCGACTTTCGTCGGTAGCAGCGAGTTGAGTCGCTCGTCGCCAAGTCCGACCAGCAGCATGTGGCCGCCATCGCGCAGCCAACGAGAAATTTCGGCTTGATGCTTTATCAGCAGTTCGACTGCGTTGGGGCCGGCGATGAGCACATCTTGCGCCGATAGCTTTTGACCCGTGAACTGTCGCGCCGCCACGCCGATCCGCTCCAGATGCGTCTTTCCGGCCACTTCGCCGGCGTACCAGGCCTTGCGTCGCGGCGTCGGCTTCCAGTCCAGCACGTACCGCAAGATGTTCCGCACCAGGTGTTCGGCTGCGGGGTCGTGTTCGCTCCGCCCGGTCACATCCATCTGGCAGAACAGCACCAGGCCACGGCCTTCGCGGTATTCCAGCAGCGGACTGTAACGCAGGCTGAAGCCGCCGTCGACGATCGGCAAGAAGTCGCCACAGGGGGGCTTCTCGATCAAAACCGAGGCCACGTTGCCGTAGTTGCCACAGCGCCATAGCCGGGGCACGGGGATGTCGCACCAGCGGACGATCGGCCCACGGCGCGGGTCGAGCTGATAGCTGAGCTTCGGCGGCAGCACCGTGGCCTCGCCGCGCCAATTGGCCAGATGTTGTTCTGCCAGTCCGGCCACAGCGGGATGATCGGGCAGCCGGCGGAACACCTGTCGCAGGCCGTACTCGGCGATGCGGAAGCCGAGGCGTTTCTCCAGCACTTCGCCAGTCTGCTCGAAGACGATGACTTTCAGCCCTTGCTGCACGCGCTGCACGTTCGGCCCTGGGCCTTCCAGGGTCAGGGCCTCCTTGCCCACTACTAGCACTTCGTAGCCCGACAAATCATCGCCCGGCTGCACCCGGCGGAATGCCAGCCCACAGCGCGTCAGCAACTCGGCTGTTTGCCCCTTGGGGTCGAATAGGGCCACCGGGGTGTTGGCTGCCGCCGGCGCCGGCCGGGGCAAAACGTCGATGGCCAACTCGTCTTTCTGCACTTCGCCGGTGCCGAACCGTGCAGTCAAGCGGAAGCGGTACTGGCCAGCTGGGAGGCCCTCGGGCAGGAGAACCTCGATCGGGGCACGGTGCTGCTGGCCGGTGGGCAGTTCTCCGCCGAGCGTGCCTGTTGCCGGTTGCGGCAGGTCGAGCGTCCAGCGGCAATCGAACTTGACCGTCTGGCGCGAATTGTTGATGACCACGATCTGCTTGATGATCCTTTCCCCGGGAAAGAAGTTGTGGTCTTTGCTGGTAAATCGTTGCGGTTTGCCGGCGATGTATGCCAGCAGCGGTCGATTGTTGCGCAGCAGAGCCTGTGCCGGCGCCATGGGAACCCAGTCGTCCCGCTCGAAGGCCAGGTCAATGCGTTCGTAGCGTCCCTCGATGTAATCGGGGCTGAAACCAGGACGCTGTAGGTTTTCCCAATCGGTCTTCAGCTCCTGGCGTCGTTTGTCCACGCCTTCGCGCAGCCGCCAGTAATGGCCATGTTCCCAGGGCGAAATGGCCGACACGCCCCAAGTGCGGAAGGCCCGCCAGTTGTCGTGCAAGTACATGCCCAGCACGGTGTAGCGGTCGTCGAAGGCGCGGGAACCGATTTCGTAAGGATAGTCCCACCGCTGCCAGAGTCTGCCGGCGCGGAACTGTCTGGCTTCCCAGCGCAGGTTAGCCTTTTCGGCCTCGCTGATCCGATAAGCCCGATCGCCCAGCAACTGGGCGTTCCACTCGGCGAAGCAGAACTCCCAGGGCACCCGGGCGCTGCCGAACTCGCGCTGTCCGCGGAACCAGCCGCGATACATCGCCCAGTCCCAGGTGAACGGCGCTCCGTACTCGCAGGTGAACAACGGCTTGACGCCCTTGGCAGCCCAGTGCTCGAACCAGTCGGACATTTCCTGGATGGGCACGAAGTTGGGGTAGAAGTTCGTCACGTGCATCGAGCCGAGGTTGCCCGAAGCGTGGTGATACACGATCCGGCTAGGGTCCAGACGGCGCACGATGTCCTCGGCCCGCAAAGCCAGCCTGGCGTTGTTCTCCGCCCAGCGGTCGCGGATGTGCTGGATGCCGTCGGTCATGTGAGGGTTCATGTCCTCGGCGTAACCGGTGGCGTTGTGGCTCATCGAATAGAAGACCACCGAAGGATGATTTTGTGCGGCACGGACATAGAACTCGGCGTGGCGGGCGTAGCCGTTGTTGGCCTCGGCGTCGGGCGCCTTCCAGTCGTAATGCGAGAAGTGCGGCTGCGAAAAGGATACCAGCATCCCCACGTCGTCGGCCGCCCGCAGCACCTCGGCAAAACTCAAGTGCGACCCCGGCTGGCAGCCGTAGTTATGGGTGTACACGAAGTTGATGCCGAAGCTCTTCAGCCGCAACATGCTCTCTTTGGCGCCCTGGTAGCTGGCCAGCGCGGCGCTGATCTGGGCATTGTCCAGCGGCACGCACGAAAGCCAGATGCGCGAGCCGTTCAGATAGAAATCGCGGCCGTCGATCCACAACTGGCGAAATCCGAATCGCACCGGATAAGCAACGTCCAGCTCGCTGCCATCAGCCGCCGCAGATGCCGCCGGCGCAAATTCCTCTGCTGTCAATTGCGCTGCCGTACATTCTGCCGGTGCGGCTACTGCCGGCGCAGATGCCGGCGCGGTCGATGCCGCAGTCCCAGGTACCGCCAGCAACGTTAATTGGGCATGATAGACGTTCTGCGGAGTGTGGATGTCCCAGAGCCTATCGGGTTTCCACGGGTTGCTGAAGCTGATGCGGCCGTTGCTCAACTGCTTGGCGCCAAACGGCGGACTGCGGAACTGGGCCACCGTCTTGCCGCCGTCGAGTATTTCGGCCCGCAGCACGTATCGCGCCTGTGCATCGAGATTCTCCGGCAATACATCGAAGGCGATCTGCCAGTTGCGGACCGATGTTTCGATTCTCACGTCGGCGATGCGCGGGCCGGCAGGCAGGCTTTCCAAGTACACGTCGCCGCACAGTCCGCGGCGGGCCACCGCAGCTTTGACCTCCCGGGCGGCGGCACTGTCGGTGTACGACAGCAGCACCGCCTGTAGCGGTAAAGCTGCCACATAGATGCTCAGCAGGTGATTGCCCCCGGGGCGACAAAATGCAGTCACATCAAGCCGTCCGCCGGGAAAGCGCACTTCGCCCGCCCGCTCGCCGTCAACGAAAACCACCGCGTACGAGTTGAGATACTCCAGCGAAAGCTCGATCCGCCGGCCGGCCCAGTGGGCCGGAATGGCGATCTGCCGCTGATACCACGCGTCGCCGATGCCGCCCAGTTTCACCCCTTTCCAGCTTGGATGAGCATAGACAGTTTGCGAATCCTTCTGCATGTAGTCGCCGATGCCCGGCCAGCAGCCCGGAACCTTGAAGTAGCCCCAGTTGGCCTGGGGAACCTGCTCGGCCTGCTGCTGGGCCGGCTGCCAGCGCCACAGCCCGTTGATGCAAACCCGCTGCCGGGTAGAAGTGGTTTGCCGGTATGCCTTTTGCAAGTCCCAGACGGCCTGGACGCCATCGGGCAGGATAGCGATCGACTGTGCATCGGCGGACGGTGCGCCCAAGGCCCGTGCGGGAGCGTGAAACGTCGCAGCGGCAATCGCCGCCAGCAAGCAGACCAGCAGTCGAAAGTGTGCGGAAGGTCGTTTCACAACGGGACTGACAGCGGAGGCGTGCATGGCCCATCTCCTTTTGCATGGGAGCAGATGGAAGATTCTGCGGCGGATTCAGCGGCGGGTATAAGACTTGGCCGGAAAACGTCGCGGCTCGGGCCTTGGGACTCGGCATCGCCGCTTTTCGTTTCCCGCTGCGCTGTGTTATCATAGTGTGATTCCCGTGGCAATAGCGCGGGTTTATCGAAGGCCTCGTCGCGCTGTTTTGGCGGACGGACTGTAGCGTGTACTCCGGCATATCAGTCGCCCTGGCCGCCTGGCTTGCAAGGTTGCACGTGGCTCGGCGCAGGGCTGCTCTGGCGCGCGTAGCGCCCAGATACCCGGGAGTTCTGCTTTGCCCAGCGGGCTGCACGGCCGACTTTGCATGTAGGCCCCGCAGCGTGTTTTGCGCGCAGCAGGGCCGCTCCGCCGACCGCACAGGGCCTGCTACGCTTTGCGCGGGGTGAAACGAAATGTTTTCCTGCGAAAACCGCGCGTCCGTGCCCGGGCTAAGCTCAAGTTGGTCGCCGCAGCCGGCGCAGGGAAAATGAAACTGGGAAACGAAACGGAGGGTAGCAAGTGCCGCGACGCGACGATCTGCACAAGATACTTATCATCGGTTCCGGCCCGATCATCATCGGCCAGGCTTGCGAGTTCGATTACTCGGGAACTCAGGCGTGCAAAGCCTTGCGCGAGGAAGGCTACGAGGTGGTGCTGGTCAATTCCAATCCAGCCACCATCATGACCGACCCGGAAATGGCCGACCGCACCTACATCGAACCGCTGACCTGCGAGATTCTGGAGAAGGTCATCGCCGCCGAGCGGCCCGATGCACTGCTTCCCACCCTGGGCGGCCAGACCGGCCTGAACCTGGCGATGGAACTGCATCAGCACGGCGTGCTCCAGCGCTACGGTGTGGAACTGATCGGGGCAAAAGCCGATGTGATCGCCAAGGCCGAACAGCGCGATCTGTTCAAAGCCGCCATGGAACGCATCGGGCTGGAAGTGTGCCGGGGCCAGGCGGTCACCTCACTGGACGAAGCGCGCAACGTCATCAAAGAAATCGGCTTGCCCTGCGTAGTGCGCCCCAGCTTCACCCTTGGGGGCAGCGGCTCCAGCGTGGCCTACAACCGCGAGGAGTTCGACGCCCTGGTACTGAAGGGACTGGACGCCTCGCCGATCCACCAGGTGCTTTTGGAGGAATCGGTGCTGGGCTGGAAAGAGTTCGAGATGGAGGTAATGCGCGACGCCGACGACAACTGCGTGATCATCTGCTCCATCGAGAACTTCGATCCCATGGGAGTGCATACCGGCGATTCGATCACCGTGGCGCCCGCCCAAACCCTGACCGACAAGGAATACCAGCGCATGCGCGACGCCTCGATCGCCGTGATGAGGGAGATCGGGGTGGACACCGGGGGATCGAACATCCAGTTCGCCATTCATCCGCAGACAGGGCGCATGGTAGTCATCGAGATGAATCCGCGCGTCAGCCGCAGCAGCGCCCTGGCCTCCAAGGCCACCGGTTTTCCCATCGCCAAGATCGCCGCCAAGCTGGCCGTGGGCTACCGGCTGCACGAGCTTCCCAACGATATTACCCGGGAGACGCGGGCCTGCTTCGAGCCGACGATCGATTATGTGGTAGTGAAGATTCCCCGCTTCACCTTCGAAAAGTTCCCCGAGGCCGATCCAGTGCTTACCACGCAGATGAAGAGCGTGGGAGAGACGATGGCCATCGGGAGAACCTTCAAGGAGGCCTTTCAAAAGGCGCTGCGCGGCTTGGAAGTGGGAAGCTTCGGCTTTGGGTGCGACGGGAAAGACCTTTGGGGAACCATGCGGCAGCCTTCTATCGAAGAAGTGCGCGCCAAGCTGGCTGTGCCGAATGCGGAGCGGGTATGGCATCTGCGCTACGCAATCAAGTATGGGATGTCCATCGGGGAGATTCACGAACTTACCGGCATCGATCCCTGGTTCCTGGAAAACTTGCGCGAACTGGTGGAGATCGAAGACAAGCTCCGCTGGCAAGGACGCCTGCACGCGGTCGACGACGCCACGCTGCGGCAGGCCAAGCGATGCGGCTTTTCGGACCGGCAACTGGCGGTCTTGCTCAATAGCACCGAGATGGAGGTGCGCCAGCACCGCAAACGGCGCGGAATCGTGGCTACCTTCAAGGCCGTAGATACCTGCGCCGCCGAGTTCGAGGCCTACACTCCCTACTATTATTCCACATACGAGGATGAGGACGAGACGCCGCCGAAAGCCCCAGGCTGCCGCAGGATCATGATCCTCGGCGGCGGGCCGAACCGCATCGGGCAGGGAATAGAGTTCGATTATTGCTGCTGCCATGCCAGCTTCGCCCTGCGCGAATTGGGAATCGAGTCGGTGATGGTCAACTCGAATCCGGAAACCGTCAGCACCGATTATGACACCAGCGATGTGCTGTTCTTTGAACCGCTGACGATCGAGGACGTGCTGAACATCTACGACCGCGTCCAGCCCGACGGCGTTATCGTGCAGTTCGGCGGGCAGACGCCGTTGAACCTCGCCCGCGCGCTGAGCAATGCCGGCGTTCCCATCATCGGCACCAGCGTAGAAACGATCGAGGCCGCCGAGGACAGGGAAAAGTTCCGCGATTTCCTGGCTCGGCTGGGGCTGCAACAGCCGGCCAGCGGCGTGGCGCGCACAATGGCCGAGGCCCGCACCGTCGCCGCCGCCGTCGGCTTTCCGCTGCTGGTGCGTCCCAGTTACGTGCTGGGTGGGCGGGCCATGGAAATCTGTTACGACATGGCTCAGTTCGAGCGCTTTGTGGCCGAAGCCTTCGTCGCCGCCCAGGGCCAGCCGGTGCTCATCGACCGCTTTCTGGAAGACGCCATCGAAGTAGATGTGGACGCCGTCAGCGACGGGCAGCACGTGCTAGTGGCGGGAATCATGGAACACATCGAGGAAGCCGGTGTTCACTCCGGCGACTCCGCTTGCGCTATTCCGCCTTACAGCCTGCCAGAGGATGTAATAGAGCAGATACGGCAGGCCACCATCACCCTGGCCAAAAGCCTGCGCGTGTGCGGACTGATGAACGTGCAGTTTGCCGTCAAGCAGGAAGGCGACCACCGCACGGTGTATGTATTGGAGGTGAATCCCCGCGCTAGCCGCACAGTGCCTTTCGTCTCCAAGGCCACCGGAGTGCCGCTGGCGAAGATTGCCGCCAAGGCGATGGTCGGAGTATCGCTGCTGGAGCAGGGATACACTACCGACCCTGTACCCGTCCTCACTTCGGTAAAGGAATCGGTATTTCCCTTTGTGAAGTTCGCGGGCATCGACATCGTGCTGGGGCCGGAGATGAAATCTACCGGCGAGGTCATGGGCGTGGCCGAGGAGTTCCCCATCGCCTTCGCCAAAAGCCAGATAGCCGCCGGCACGGTGCTGCCGCGCCAGGGGCGCATCTTCGTGAGCATGAACGATCGCACCAAAGCACAGTTCGTGCCTTTGGCGCGCCGGCTGGCGGCGATGGGTTTCGAGCTATTGGCAACCGCGGGCACCGCAAGATGCCTGGAGGCGGCCGGTATCAATGTGCGCCGGGTGAAGAAGCTCCAGGAGGGACATCCGAACCTTATCGACTACATGCTCAACGGGGAAGTGCAACTGGTGTTCAACACTCCCAGCGGCAAAGGTGCCAGGACGGACGAAGGGCGCATTCGCGCCGCAGCCGTCGCCCGCGGCGTGCCGTGCGTGACCACCTTGCAGGCGGCCGAAGCCGCCGTCAGCGCTATGGAAGCCCTCCGCCGCACTACGCTCTCGGTACAAGCACTGCAAGACCGGCTGCCCCAGTACGCCCGACGCTGAAGTCGCAATAGGCATTTCCCCAAACCGCATTGGGCATCTGGCTGCGGACTGTTGATCGGCCGGCACAGTTGCCTTCCGTGCAGCGTGACCTAATTTTCACTAGGAGGTACCGCTATGCGCATCGCAATGGTGGGAACTGGTTACGTGGGGCTTGTCACCGGCACTTGCCTGGCCGAGACGGGCAACGACGTGACTTGCGTGGACAGCGATCGGGCGAAGATCGAGCGGCTCCGCCGGGCCGAGGTGCCCATCTATGAGCCTGGCCTGGCCGAGTTGATCCAGCGCAACATGGCAGCCGGCAGGCTGCAATTCACCACCGACCTGACAAGTGCGGCGGCCCCTGCGGCTGTGGTGTTCGTGGCCGTGGGCACACCGTCGGCCGACGACGGCTCGGTGGACCTCAGCGCGGTGTGGAACGTCGTCGAGCAGATGGCGCCGGCTCTGCGCGCCGATACCATCGTGGTGCTCAAGAGCACCGTGCCCGTGGGCACCAACGCCGCCGTGGCACGCAGGCTGAAGGATATGACCGGGCTGGACATAGAGGTGGCCAGCAATCCCGAGTTCCTCAAAGAAGGCACGGCCATCGAAGACTTCATGAAGCCCGATCGCGTGGTCATCGGCACCCGCAGCGAAAGAGTGCTGGAAGTGCTCTGGGACCTGTATCAGCCTTATCTGCGCACCGACAAGCCGCTGCTGCACATGTCGCCCGAAAGCGCCGAAATGACCAAGTACGCCGCCAACGCCCTGCTGGCCACGAAGATCAGCTTCATAAACGAAATCGCCAACATTTGCGAGCGAGTGGGCGCCGACGTGAACGAGGTGCGCCGGGGCATCGGGCACGACAGCCGGATCGGCTTCGCCTTCCTGTTTCCTGGCGTCGGCTACGGCGGAAGCTGCTTCCCCAAAGATGTGCAGGCGCTGGCGGCGGTGGCGCGGCAGGCGGGCCTCCAGCCGCGAATCCTGGTAGCCACGCACGAGGTGAACCGACGCCAACGGGAGCTGCTGGCCGAGAAGGTCAAGCAACACTTCGGCGAACTGACCGGGCTGAAGCTGGCCGTGTGGGGACTGGCCTTCAAGCCCGGCACCGACGACATCCGCGAAGCCCCCGCGCTGTGTATTATCCAGCGGCTGTTGCAGTGGGGTTCGGAAGTCGCGGTGCACGACCCGGTGGCGATGGACAACGTTCGGGCCATCTACGGCCAGAAGCTGTGCTACTGCCAGCATCCGTACGACGCGCTGCACGGGGCGGACGGTCTGGTGGTGGTCACCGAATGGAAACAGTTCGTGCATCCCGATTTCGCCCGAATGCGACAGTTGATGCGCCAGCCGGTGATCTTCGACGGCCGCAACCTTTATAATCCGCAGCGGATGGCGCACGAGGGCTTTGTGTACTACAGCGTGGGCCGTCCGGCGGTGCGTCCGGCGTGAGTTTGTTTGTGGGGATTGTTTCCGCGCGGGCGTACCGAGAAGCGTGGCGGAATCGCTTTCAGCGGCCGCGGTGACTCGCCGGTGGGCTAGTGGTGGCGGAAAAATCGACATCGGCGACATTAAAATCGCCGCCAGCGAGCCGGATATAACCGGGATGCCAGAAATATAAGACCATTACGCGAAAGGTCTTACGTTGAACATCCCGGTTGCGTCTTTTCTGGCATGGTAATTGCACGTAATCGGGGCGAGGCCCTGTCGCCTACAGTACCCCCACAGTGGGTGCGGGGCTAGCGCGTCACGGGCTGCGCTGGCCCCGCAACCCAAACACCGACGTAGAATTGGTTGGTATTGCAATTGTCTGACGCTATACAGTCCGTCGGACATCGAGTCTATGCATCGCTCATTTAGGGAGTCTCGGATATGAGAATAACTTGCGCTGTATTGTGCGTTGCAACCACCTGCCTGCTGCTTTACCTGTTGGGTGTCGGTCCTGCCCCTGCGGCCGATCAGCCGACTGTGGGGCCGGATCCGGAGCTTTATCAGCGCACCGTATCTCGGGCAATAGACTACTTGACCAAACAAGGGCAGGCCGAGGACGGCTCCTTCAGCAACCAGGCGGGAATTGGCGTTACGGGGCTGGTGACCACAGCGCTACTGCGTGCCGGGCTGACCCCGCAAGACCCCGTGGTGGCCAAAAGCCTCAAGCTGCTGGAAAGCTATGTGCAGCCCGACGGCGGCATCTATACCCCCGATTCCTTCTACAAGAACTACGAGACCTGCATCGCCATCATGTGCCTTGTCGAGGCCAACAAGGACGGCCGCTACACCAAGACCATCCAGCAGGCCGAGGCGTTCGTCAAGGGGATTCAATGGACTGAAGGCCAGGGCAAGCAGAAGGCCGATCTGGAGTACGGCGGCGCCGGCTACGGCAGAAGCAAGCGCCCCGATCTGTCCAACACCTCGTTTCTGATCGACGCACTGGTGGCTTGCGGACGTGGGCCGGACGACGAGGCGATCCAAAAGGCGCTGATCTTCGTCTCTCGCTGCCAGAACCACGAGAGCGAACACAACACGGCGCCGTTTGCCCCGAAGAATCCCGACGGCGGCTTCTACTACACCTGCGCCGCCGGCGGCGAGAGCTTTGCCGGCAAGCTACCCAACGGCGGACTGCGCAGCTACGCCTCGATGACTTACGCCGGTCTGAAGAGCATGATATACGCCGGTCTGAAGGCCGACGACCCCCGGGTCAAAGCCGCTACCCAGTGGATCCGCCAGCACTACGATCTGAAGACCAACCCGGGCCTGGGCGAAATGGGTTTGTATTACTACTACCACACATTCGCCAAGACCATGCACGCACTGGGTCAGGACTTGTTCGAGGACGCCAAAGGCGTCAAACACGATTGGCGCAAGGAACTGGTCGAGGAACTGGCCTCTCGCCAGCAGGAAAACGGCTCCTGGGTAAACAATGCCGACCGCTGGATGGAAGGCGACCCGAACCTGGTGACCGGCTACGCACTGTTGGCGCTTTCCTACTGCCGGCCCAAGTGATGATAACCGTCAGGGCGAAGCAACCCTTTGCGTTCAGCTAGCGGAAGCGATCGTCCGGTTGCTGCGCTGATGGCCGGGAGCTTGCTGCGCTGACGGCCGGCAGCGCAAATCGGGAGCTTGGCTCCTGGCTGGCAGGTTTTCGCGGGTGTCGCTTCTCGAAACGGAAAAAGTTGCGCTGAGAGTATGCGCCCGCTGGCCGACGAACAATCGGAAATCTTAACGGTCGGCAATGCGTGTGTGTTTGTTGTGGTGTCTTTGCTTTTTTCATATTCCGTGGAGGTCATCTGATGTGCACCAAGCGATGTGGTTTCACGTTGGTGGAGATGTTGGTGGTTATATCCATAATAATCATCCTGGCCGGATTGCTGCTGCCGGCGCTTGCCACCACGCGGGAGTCGGCCCGCTCGACACAATGCCAGAGCAACCTGCGGCAGCTTTACCTGGCGACGATGCAATTCGTAGGGGTTTCCAATGGCATATTGCCGCCGCACCGCTGGCCCGACCGAACTCGCCGCGTGATGGTGCGCTTCAGCGACGCGGAGGCGGTGGAAGTGATCAGGCCGCGCTGGCCCACCTTGCTTGGCGACTTTTGCCAGGGAGTATTCGATCTGGAGCAACTGCGGCAGATTCAACAAGTAACCGGCAAAGTGGACGACGAATTGGCCGTTGTTACCAACAACATCTTCATCTGTCCGGATGCTCCGGAGCGCGTGGGCGTGCGCAACCTGGGCTACGGTTACAACTATCAGTTCCTGGGCAATTCGCGGCCGAAGTATTTCGACAACCCTAGCCAGTTGCCCGGCGCGCAGTATGCCTGCTTTCCGGTCAGCGAAAGCAGCGTAGCTGCGTCGCACATGACTGTGGTGTTCGCCGACTCGCTGGGATCGGCCGGCGAGTGGCCCGCACGCCAGAGACTGCCCTATAGCGCAGCCGAGCGGCTGATCAATTCCGTGGGCAATCACGGCTACACGCTCGATCCGCCAAGGTCTTACACCACCGACGGCGTGAACTTTACCAACGCCCATTACGGCCCGAACGAATGCACCGCAAACAGCTTCATGTGCCCGGTAGAGCCGAGGCACGCTGGGCGGGCGAATGTGGTGTTCCTGGACGGGCATTTGGCGTCGATGACGCCGGAGGACCTGGGTTATTCGGTCAATTTGGATGGTTCCTTCAACCGCAACGGGTTGACGAACAAATACTTCAGCGGCACAGGCACCGACCGTAACCCGGCGCCCTGCGATCCGAATCGCCCTTGATCGCCCGGCGCGCAACACCCCGGCCCTTGCCCGGGTGGCCCGATGGGCCGCCTGAGCACATCGAGAAACGCGGTGTGTGCGAATCTGCTTGGTACATCATCCATGGGGCAGCGCTACGGCGCTGTTAGCGAGAAAGAGTCTCAATGACTGTTTCGAGAGGACCGTGACACCGCCGCACGAAGACAATCAAGGCTATACGGTGGCCAACGAAAGCAGCCAGCCGCGTCCGACGGGCTGTCCCGACACGCTTACACTCGGCAGCCAATTGCGACTGGACTTCGATTGTCCGCAGTGTGGGGCTTCAGGCTGGGTGATGTGGGCGAAGCTGGCGCGGGTGATGCGATGCCACACCTGTCGCACACGATTCTGGATCGACGGCAGCGGACATCTGGTATCAGAACGGCAATCGCGCAACGTCAGATTTGTCTGTCCCCGTTGTCGTCATCAGGATTCACTGCCGGAACAGTTGCTGCCGACCGCCATTGCCTGTCCCGCCTGCGACACACGTCTGGAGCTGGACGCCAATGGTTCGGTCGTTGACTATCCTGGCAGTCGGCTTGCAAACCGCTTGCGGCGTAGCCGGTTTTCCGGCCACGGGCAGAACCGACAGTGGCTGTGGCCTATGGCAATTGCAGCGGCGATAGTGGGGGTGGTCGGGCTGTGCGGCTTGGCGGCTGGGCTGATGCGGCACTCCGGCCGGCTGCTGCCCCGCCCGGCAGATGTCGCCGTGGACAAAGCCGCTAAGGAGTTTACCCTGTTGTGTCACCAAGGCCGTGTTGAGGAGGCGGCTCGTTTTGTGGCCCCAGAGCAGCGCATGTACCTCCAGCGCTGGTTGGCCTGTTGGCTTCCGGTCATCAGACCGTCGAAAGATTCGGATCCGGGCATAGCTAGCATCACGGTACACACGCTCAGCAGGCAGCCCGACCGAGCCGTGCTGCACGTCACCGTCGAGATAGACTCTCGTCGCAGGGTAGGGTTCACGCAACAGTGGGTGGCCGGCGAGCATGGATGGAGATTCGATGCCGCCGCTGCCTTCGTTGCGGTGACCGGCAGCGGAGATTGAGGCCCGGGCCGACTACAGCCATCGCTATAAGTTCTTGTTCCGAAACATCTTCTGTGCGTGCCAGGATCCTCCAAGCAATCTTGATCCCGTGGCGTTGCCATACGTATAATCCCGCCGGCCGGCAAAGACTTCTCGCGTAAATATAGCCGGGATTTGGGTTTAGACGAACGTCGGATTGCCGCCGCCAGCGCAGTCCGACCGGCAAGGATGCTACTCTGCTAAGACCCATCGGGCACAACACGATTTGCTATGCATGCGCCCCTGCGGTGTTGGGAGGCAGCGAAAAGGCCGCGCGCCGGAGAACATCGGCCCAAGCGACACTGCCGCGCCCGGCGCCGGCGATAAGATGCTCGGCGATGGTCGTCTTGGCGCTGCTGCTGACGCTGTGGCACGCAGCCGCGGCGGCTCAGGTGACGATTCCCGACGTCCAGCAGCCGGGCCAGTCGATTGTGGTCTCGGCCGCGTCGGCCCAGCGGTGGAAACAGGGCGCGTACGAAGTCTGGGTGCTAGAGAAGTGTCAAATCCGCCAGGGTTCCGCAACTGCCCAAAGCCAGCAAGCGGTACTGTGGATCGACCATGCCAGTCCACTTCAGATGCGTCCGAACCGTGTGCTGGCATACCTGGAAGGGCAAGTCCAGGTCGATCTTGGCCCGGCGCAGGGAAACGTCCGGTTGACCGACCAAGCATGGTTCGGGCAGTTCACCAGTGCGCGGTCAGTAGAGGTGTACGCTGCCCGGGTGGCGGGTAAACCTGAGGTGCTCCCGGAAATCTACCACCGCGCCGCCGCGCAGATGCAGCCATCGGCTGCGTTGGTACAGCAGACGCAGTTTGCACAGCCGGTCGGGCAACCAGGCGCTGGTCCGCCGCCTGCGACATCAGATTTACCGGCGGCGCAGGGTGGATGGCAACAGGCCGGGCCGGCGGCGCCGGCCTTGGGATCGCCGCCTGGGGCGCCGGCGGGAGCCCCGGTAGACATTACACAGCCGGCCGCCACGGCTTGGCCCGGCGCGGCCGCTGCTCCGGCCGGTTCCCCTGTTGCACCGCCTCGGCCGGCGCTACGGCGCATTCGGGCGTTCTCGCGCAGCAATGTCGATGCGCGGGTAGTATGGTTCCCTGATCCGACCGGTCAGCAGTGGACGGCGGTCATCGACTCGGGCGTAACCGTAATCATCGATGGGCTAAGAATCCCAGTCGGCGGCCAGCAGGTGCTGACCTCCATCGACATTTCGGCCGACCGGATGGTCATCTGGATGCATTCGGCAGGCGGCGAGCCGAATCTCAGCCGCGGAGAATTGCAGGACCCCGCCGTCCCGCTGGAAATCTACATGGAAGGGAACATCGTTTTCCGGGAAGGCCAGCGGGTGATCTACGCTGAGCGGATGTATTACGATGTGGCCAACCACGTGGGAACGGTCCTGAATACCGAACTGCTCACCCCCGCCCCCAATTACCAGGGGTTGGTGCGACTTCATGCCGAGGTGATCGAACAGACCGGCCGCGACCGCTTCGTGGCCCGCAATGCCTTCATCACTTCCAGCCGGATGGGACGACCCGGTTATCGCTTGCAGTCCGGACAAATAGAACTGGAGGATGTCCGCACGCCGGTTGTCGATCCGTGGACGGGGCTGCCGCTGTTGGACGCCGAGCAGCAGCCGGTCACCGAGTCGCAACAGTTGGCTTCCGCCAGGAATAACTTCTTGTTCCTGGGTCCTGTACCGGTATTCTATTGGCCGTCGATAGCTACCAATCTCAAAGACCCCACCTTCTACCTGCGCAGCGCACGGCTGAAAAACGACAACGTCTACGGTATGCAGGTGCTTACCACCTGGAACGTTTACGAACTGCTGGGATGGCGAAATCGCCCGGCCGGCACCGACTGGGAACTGAGCGTCGATTATCTGGACAAGCGCGGGCTGGGGCACGGCACCTCGTTCACCTACCGCCGCGAAGGTTTGTTCGGATTGGAAGGCCAGGCGGCAGGCCTGATCGACTTCTGGGGCATTGCCGACCGCGGGCATGACAATCTCGGGTTCGGCCGCCGCGACTTGCAGCCCGAAGCCGATTACCGCTATAAAGCCTTCGCCCAGCATCGCCACACATTCGGCGACGGCTGGCAGCTTACCGCCGAGCTGGGCAAACTCAGCGACCGCAACTTCCTCCAGCAATTCTACGAACAGGAATGGGATGAACTTAAGGATCAGAGCACCGGGGTAGAACTGAAACGATTGCGGGAAAACCGCTCCTGGAGCATCTCCGCCGATCTGCGGCTGAACGATTTCTTCACCCAGACCGAATGGCTGCCGCGCGCCGATCACTTCTGGCTGGGGCAGGACGTTTTTACTGGCCTGACCTGGTACGAACATACCAGCGTCGGTTACGGCAGGCTGCGGCGACTGGATGCACCAGCCAACCCAGCCGATCAGCCCTTCAGCTATCTTCCCTGGGAACGCTCCTCTCAGGCCGGCGAACGCGTGGTTACCCGCCACGAAATCGACTGGCCGTTCCAGCTTGGCGTCCTCAAAATCGTCCCTTATCTCCTGGGGGAAGTGGGACACTGGGGCGAGGACATCGACGGCAACGATGTGCAGCGTGTTTACGGGCAGGCAGGCGTTCGGGCCAATCTGCCGGTGTGGAAGGTCAATCCCTACGTGGAAAGCGGACTGTGGAACGTCCACGGACTAGCGCACAAGGTCGATTTCCAGGCGGAGTTTTTCTGGGCCGACTCGAATCGTCCGCTGGAACGCTTCCCGATGTACGATCCGCTGGACGATGATAACATCGAGGCCTTCCGTCGCCGGCTGGCCACGAACACATTCGGGATTCCCTCGGTGCTGCCGGCCGCTGTGGCATCCGTTCCTCAACCGTTCGACGAGAGGTATTACGCCCTGCGCACAGGGATGGCCCGCTGGGTAACAGCCCCCAGCAGCGAAATCGCCGACGATCTGATGGTCTTGCGGCTGGGTGTACACCAGCGGTGGCAGACGAAGCGCGGGCGTCCCGACGCCCGGCGGATCATCGACTGGATCGTCTTCGATACCAATCTGACCTGGTTCCCGCGCGAGATGCGCGACAACTACGGCAAGACCTTGGGATTGTGGGATTACGATTTTCGCTGGCACGTGGGAGACCGGCTCACCCTGGTCTCCGACGGAATATTCGACTTCTTCCACGACGGCCAGCAGGTGGTGACCGTGGGCGGATTCCTCACTCGACCCCCGCGCGGCAGCCTCTACCTGGGAATGAGGATCATCGAAGGACCGGTGGCCAGCAAAGTGCTGTCGCTTTCGTACACGTACTGGATGACGCCCAAATGGGTATCCTCGTTCGGCACGTCGATCGACTTTGGCGGAGAAGGAAACATAGGGCAGAATTTCCGCATTGTGCGGGTAGGCGAATCGTTGCTGGTCAGTGCGGCGGTGAACGTCGATGCCGCGCGGAACAATGTGGGAGTGAGTTTCTCCGTCGAGCCGCGCTTCTTCCCCCGAACCAGGCTCGGACAGATCGGCGGCGCGCAAATCCCGCCGGCAGGCGCTTACGGACTGGAGTAACCAGCCAGCCGGCCCGCATTTGGTGTCTTAAGTCCCACCACGTCCGTGCGGTGCGCGCATGTTGACCAACCTAATGCGGCCTTCGGCCGCAACCAGACTGTGTTACTGGAGGGACGCGCTGCGGTCGCGTCCGATGGCGCTGGATGCGGGGCCACGACGGAGCGTGGCCCTCCATATCACGCGAAAACATGCGCGCAAAACGCGTGCATGTTCCGCCACAAAGGGGCTGAAGGTTACACTCCGTCGTGGCCGTATTGGCGCTTAGGCTGTCGATTGGGCCCGTGCTGCGGCCAGGGCAGCCAGCGGGTTACGGGCTGGTGCGGGCCAGGGCCAGCGCCCCGTGGACGACGACTTCCTGGCCCAGCGCCGCCGGAACAATCTGGAACGTGCCCACCAGCGGCGGAAACACATACCGGTTCACCTCCGCCCGCAGCGGCGCGAAAAACACCTGCTCGCCCGACTGCGGCACTCCGCCGCCAATGACCACAACTTGCGGGCCGACCAGGGCGATCATTTGCGCGATGGCCCAGCCGAGGGTCTGCGTGGCCCGGCGGAAGATTTCTTCGGCCATTCGGTTGCCCTCGGCGGCTGCTTCGGCCAGCATCTTGCAGGTCAGAAGCTCGGGCCGACCCTGGCAGCGCTCAAGCAGGTCGGCGGCGCAGACGGCCTCGGTCTGCTCCGACTCGATCAGTCGCTGCCGCAGTGCCTCGGCGCTGGTTGCGCGGCGGAACTTGCGTGGGTCGAGGGTCCGCAGTTCCGGCTCGGCCAGCCGGGCCTGGGCGGCGGCAGCTATTGCCCAGCCGCTGGCGATGGATTCGACGGTCTGCTCGGGCCGCTCGGCGTGCAAGCCTGGCCGGAGGTGGCCGATTTCGCCTGCAACGCCGCTGCCGCCGCGATGGATCTGCCCGTCGATGATCAGCGCACCACCAACGCCGCTGCCCACCGTGATGTAGAAGACCACCTTCTGTCTCCGACCGGCGCCGAACAGCGCTTCGGCCAGACCGGCCACGTCGGCATCGTTGCCCACTATGGTCGGCAGGCCCAAGCGGCGCCGGCACCATTCGGCCAGTGGATAATCGTCCCAGCCTTCGATCTGGTGGCTTTTGATGGTGCGCTGGCCTGTGGCATCCACCGGGCCGCCAAAGCCCACGCCTATTCGCTGCACCCCGTGACGTTGGATTAGCCCGGGAGCGGTTTGTTCGATGACTTGACGGATACCCTGCGCACCGGCGGCCGGATCGACTTGGAAGCTCAGCAGTTCCACCAGCCGGCTGCCATCGCCGGCGCCCACGCCCAGTTGCAACTTCGTGCCGCCGATTTCGATTCCCAGGTACATAGCTCAACAATGCTGACAAGAACTTTTCCAGTAGTAACCACGCCGGTTTAGTCCCCTATGGCGTAACTTGTGCGTTTTGCGCCGGTGCTTTTTGGATGATCGGGAGGGCCACGGTCCGTCGTGGCCGTCTTCCCAGTGCTAACGGCCACGACGGCGCGTCCCTCCAGATCGTGTCACGACATGCGGGCACAGTACATACATCATACGCCATAAAACGCTACGGACGTCGCCATTCTATCTCGGCAAGTCGAAAAGCGCGGTGGCTGCCGCCGCTTGACGACGCACGGCCTGGAGCATCTTTCGCCAGTGCGGGGCGAGGAACTTCGGGCGGCTCAAAGCGCGCAGCGGATACACGCGAGTGGCCAAACCAAGGTCCAGTTCTGCGTCCAGCAGCGCCTCGTGCTGGTTGTCGGCCAGTTGGAGCACGCGCTCGTCGGGAGCAACGATCTTGCTATCACCGGCCGAGAACTTGCCGCCGCCTTGCGGTCCTACAGAATTGGCGAACACATAATAAATCGCGTTCTCGAAAGCGCGCACGGCTATCCCGTCCTTGCCGCCGCGTTTGGCCCGGGAAACAGCCAGCGGGTCCATGCCTGCGTTGGGGTGAAACAGTATCTGCGCCCCGGCCATCACCGCCAGCCGCACCAGTTCCGGATACCGCCGTTCGTGGCAGATCACCGCAGTGACCGGAACGCCATCGACCGCTAACAGCGCCACTGCGTTGCCGGGTGTGAACCACCGCCGGTCCATCTCGGTAAGATGACACTTGGCGTAACAATACACCGCCCGGCCTTCCCGATCAAAATGCACCAGACAGTTGTAGAGCTTCCGCCGGGCAAACACCGGCGTGCCCACCAGCAGGTTGAGCTTGTGCTGCCGGGCGATTGCGGACACGTACTCCAGCGCATCGCGCAACTCGGCAGGCCGCAGCGTGGAGAAGTCGTAGCCGTAGCCGGTTACTGCGCACTCGGGCAGCAGGACGACGTCCGCGCCGCGGCGGGCAGCCTGGTCGGCGAAGCGCTCGATCTTGCGCAGATTGCCGGCGATCGTTCGGGCAAACTTCATCTGCACGGCGGCTACGTGCAGCCGCGACGGGCACGCTTTGTCAGAAATCTTGGCAGCCATAGTTGTTGGCTCTCGGCTTGTCGCGTCGCCAACAGGTGCGATTGCCGGCCGTTTGGGCTTTGCCGTTCCGGATGCCGCGGGCTTCGGCTTATCTGTGGCCAAACCGCCTGCCGGGTGAAAGGCTATTGTAATCAGCTTCACGCGGCAACGACAGGTTGCCCACTTTGGAACAGCACGAAAGCTCGCTTGCGCGATTGTACCCCAAAGCGGCGCACGCGATTCAGGCAAGCGCTAATCGGAAGTGGGGCGGCGCAGCGGAATAAAATAATTCGACAGCGCTAAGTTACGAGAAAACCACAATATCTTGGGGTCGAAGCACCAACACCATAACAAATAGTAGTTGCCAAATTGCAACTTCGCGCTGTCGTAATAACTCGGGCAGTGAAAAAGCAATAACGGAGGCGGGCGTGAGGCGGCGTAAAGGACGACGCCGCCGATCTGGCCGACAGCAATGGCGGGCAAACCAGACGCGGCGTTACACTGCACAGCCTACGGCATCCGCATGGTCAGCCCGCCGTCGATGGTGAACGTCTCGCCAGTGATATAGTCGTTGCTGACCACTTCGGCTATCAGGGTAGCCACCTGCTGCGGGGTGCCTTCTCGGTGCAGAGGGATGCGGTGCTGAAGGTTGTGCTGGCGCTGTGCTTCGGTCATGCCGTCGTGAAATCGAGTGCGGATGATTCCTGGCGCTATGCAGTTGACGCGGATGTTGTGATCGGCCAGTTCGCGTGCCAGGGCGCGGGCGAACTGGGGAATGGCGCCTTTGACCACCTGATAGCACAGGTTCATGTGCAGCCCACGCAGCCCGGCCACCGAGGAAATCAGCACGATTGCCCCTTCGCCGCGCTGGCGCATCAGCGGCACTGCTGCCCGGCATAAATGGTAGATCGCGTGAACATGAACGTCGAAGGCCGCGTACCAGGTGTGAGGGTCGACGTCGAAAAGTCCCCCGGGAACCAGCCCTCCCGCACAATGCACCAGTACATCCAGCGCCCCCAGTTGTGCGGCCGCTGCGCCGACGACGGCGGCAGCGTCTTCTGGCCGGGCCATGTCGCCCACCAGTATTTCGCAGCGGCGGCCCAGGGAATGGATAGCCGCACGAACGCTGTGGGCCTCGGCGTCGTCGTGCCGACCGTTTATGGCCAGCTCAGCGCCCCGCCGGGCAAGCTCGATGGCCGTAGCGGCTCCGATCCCTTTGGTTCCGCCAGTGACCAGCGCTATTTTGTCGTGCAAATCCACGGCAGCAAGCTGTTTTGGGGTTCCGGCCAGAAGCGGCCCCTGGGGCCGGCAAGCAGTACGTCGTTGAACTGTGCCTGTTGGGGCCACCCGTGCAATTGCCGCCACCGGTGGCAGCAACCGGGGCAATTAAAGCACAACTAGTAACGGAACTCCAGCCCCACGTTCATGCCGTGCGCCCAGAAGCTGGTGTGGCGGAAGTGGAACTCGGGGAATTGCTGATCGGGGTTATGCGTAGCGCCGTTGCCGGGGATGCGGGCGGAATCGACGTGGCGGTCGATCTGATCGGTGGCTCGGGCCACGGTCGCCCAGTAAATGAAGTTATAGCCAAAGAATACCCGCAAGTGGCAGGTAAGCTGGTAACCCAGGTCCAAACCCAAATGGGGAATTACCACAAAATCGTCGCGGTAGTAGGTGCCGATGTTGCCGGGATAACCGTCAGAGCCAGGCCCCAGCGCGTACAATCCGCCCAGCCGAGTAACGCTTCCGTTGTTCTGGGTGACTAAGGTGCTGCCGTAGACGTTAGCCACCTGACGGTTATTGCCCAGGGCCATTTTGGCCATCATCTCTAGCGACCAGCGGCCGCGATAGGTGGTTACCGACAATCCCAGCTCGCCGCCATGGAACTCGTTGAGCGTGCGGAAGCCGTCGAACACGTCCAGCGTGATGCCTGCCAACGGGCCGCCTGCCAGCCCAGTGATGCGCTCGCGGATAGTAATGTCGTCCACTAGCCGGTAGTAGCGATAACCGGCAAGGAAATCTACCCGGCAGCAATTCGTGGCGCACGGATCGCAGGCAGCGGCGCGATTAATCAGCGGACAGTTGGCCCCCCAGCATACCAGACGGCGCACCGTGAATCCGGCCGACTGGAAGTAATCGCGGGCCTCTATGCTGATGCTGCCGGCCACCAGGTTGGGATAGGAAACGAGTTGCGAGGCTTCGCGGGCAACGCCCGTGGCAGGGTTGACGTCGAAGAAGGGCCGGGCGATTATCGGGTCGCCGGTGGCGGTAGAGCTGCGCTGGAAGTCTGTCGACAGCCCGCCAAAGTCCCAATAGTCGCCTTGAACCGCCCAGGTCTGGCAGGCATCGAGCCAATAACCGGCCATCAGTCGCCATCCGGAGCGCCCCTCGGTGTTTATCGTCTGGTCACCAAACAAGACAGTGGTATTGGGATACCCCAGCACACCCGCTTCTTCTTGTGGCGTGGTGTACGGGCTGGTGGTTACCAATGGAATGACGTGGGTGCCGCTGGTCCACCAGGCCAGATAATCGGCGCGAATCCAGATCCGCCCGCTCGGCCCGCAAATGCCGCCTTCGCAGTCGCCCAAGCGACTGCTGCACTTCAGGCCTTCACAGCCCATGGAAGTGTCGGGTGCAGCCAGCAGTCCGAGTTCGTTGTCGGCCGGAGGCAATCCGTTTTGCTGGGTCGGCACAGTGCCATTGGCTTGCGTCGGAGCGGCCGGCGATGTAGGTGACGCGCTATTTGTTTGCCCGTTTGCCTTCGGGCCGTTGGTTTTCTGGCTGCTGGCAGGTCCGTTTTGTTGTGGCTGTGCGGCCGCTGCGGCGTTGTCGGCCGTTAGCATCAGGGTGCCAGGTTGCTGAACCGTACCGGCGCGGAGGCCGCCCAGATGGGCCGCCATCGCTGGGCTGCAAACACCCAGCGCAAGGGCACATGCTGGTAAGATACACAAGATAGATAGGAGGGGCGTTTTACTTATGTCGCGCCGGTTGGTCATGAATCGTACTCCCTTCAGCCAAATATGGTGCGGCCCCGCCAAGTTGCGCGATAGTATGGAACGTATCGACAGTTCCTCAACTAACGAATCGACCGAATGTAACGACCGCATTAACATTTTCGTCGCTTGTCGGCGGCGGCCCATCGGCTCTAAAATGCAGGGTTTCGGAAATACAGCGGGAAGCGGCGCGAATGGGCGTTTCCGACATAATCGTTCGCGGTGCCCGGCAGCACAATCTGCGGGCAATCGATTTGCGGCTGCCACGGAACCGGCTCATCTGCTTTACTGGGGTGAGCGGTTCGGGGAAAAGCTCGCTGGCCTTCGACACCCTGTATGCCGAGGGCCAGCGCCGGTACGTGGAAAGCCTTTCTGGCTTCGCGCGGCAAGTGCTTGGGCAAATGCCCAAGCCCGATGTGGATGCCATAACCGGTCTTAGCCCGGCCATCTCCATCTCCCAAAAAACTGGTGGACAAAACCCCCGTTCTACGGTAGGCACGATCACGGAAATATACGACTACCTGCGGGTGTTGTACGCACGGGTGGGCAAGGGCCATTGTCCGAAGTGCGGTCAGCCGATAACCGCCCAGACCCGCGAACAAATAATTCAACAGATTCTCTCCCTTCCCCGAGGCGCCCGGTTTTTGCTTCTTGCGCCAGTTGCCCAAGGCAAAAAGGGGGAGCACCGTGAGTTGCTGGCCGATCTGCTGAAGCAGGGGTTCAGCCGGGCCAGGGTCGATGGCCGGGTGGTCAATCTGACCGACGACTTGAAGCTGGACCGCCAGCGCAGGCACGACATCGAAGTGGTCGTCGACCGCCTGACTGCCGGCGGAGATATTCGCGGCCGGTTGGCCGAAGCGGTCGAGCTTGCCCTGCGCACCGGCGACGGCAACCTGATTGTGCTGGTCGAGGATAGTTCCTATTCGCAGGCGTCGGCCCAGGCGAACCCGTCGGCTGGCTCGGCTTCTGGCCAAAAGCTGTGGCGGCTTTCGTCGCACTATGCCTGCAAGGAGTGCAACATCAGCTTCCAGCCGCCCAGCCCGCAACTGTTCAGCTTCAACAGCCCCCAAGGCATGTGCGGCGTTTGTGCGGGATTGGGCGAGGTTTACACCTTCGACCCGGCGCTGCTGGTCCCCGACCCCGGCCGCTCGGTACAGCAGGGGGCCATCGAACCGTTGGGCGACTGGCGCGAGATGGGCCGCTGGCGGCGACACATCCTGCGCGGCGTGGCCGAATGGCTCCAGCGGAAGCACAACCTGGAACCGGGAACCGTGCTGGAGACGGCCTGGGAAGAACTCGACCCGGCGTTGCAAAACGCGCTGCTGTGGGGTACAGGCGATGCGCACATCACGTTCACGTGGCGCGAGGGTCCGGCCGGTTACAAATGGGGCGGCACGTTCGACGGAATCATTCCCGAACTGCTCGCCCGCTACCGCAATGCAACCAGCACCCCCCAGCGGCGATACTACGAAAAGTACATGCGTACCAGTGCGTGCAATGCCTGCAAAGGCACACGGCTGAACGAGCAGGCACGGATGGTCACACTGACCACCCGATCGCCCCACTTCCGCGACAAACCAGAGCTGACCCTGCCGGAGGTCTGTGCGTTGCCGGTAAGCCGGGCGGCCGAGTTCTTCGCCGAATTGGAATTGGACCCGATCGGACAGGCGATCGCCACCGAGGTGCTCAAAGAAATCCGCGGCCGATTGCGGTTCCTGATCAACGTGGGACTGGAATACATCAGCCTGGATCGCCCTGCGCCGACGCTCTCCGGCGGAGAAATGCAACGCATCCGGCTGGCCGGGCAGATCGGCTGCGGACTGGTAGGAGTGCTATACGTGCTGGATGAGCCTTCCATCGGGCTGCACCCGCGCGACAACCAGCGCCTGCTGGACACGCTGGCCACGCTCCGTGACCAGGGCAATACGGTTATCGTGGTGGAACACGACGAGGAAACTATCCGCGCGGCCGATTGGGTGGTCGATTTCGGCCCCGGCGCAGGTGTTCGCGGGGGGGAAGTCGTCGCCGCCGGTCCGCTCCGCCAAGTGATCTCCGAGCCGCGAAGCGCCACGGGGCAGTATCTCAGCGGGCGTCGGCAGATTCCCTTGCCTTCGGCCCGCCGCAGTGCCAACGACAAGTGGCTGATTGTGCGTGGGGCTGCCCATAACAACCTCAAGAATATCGACGTGGCTATCCCGCTGGGGTTGTTTGTTTGTATCACTGGGGTGTCCGGATCGGGCAAAAGCTCGCTGGTCAACGACATTCTGGTGGAAGCATTGCGGCGCGATCTGATGGGAGGAGTGGGCAATCCGGGCAAACACCAGCGAATAGATGGGCTGGAACACCTGGACAAAATGATCGCCATCGACCAGTCGCCCATCGGCAGGACGCCACGCTCCAATCCCGCCACCTACATCAAACTGTTCGACGAAATTCGCAAGCTCTTTGCCAGTCTGCCGGAAGCCAAGGCCCGGGGCTACACGCCCGGACGCTTCAGCTTCAATGTTTCCGGCGGTCGTTGCGAGGCCTGCGAAGGCAATGGCGCCAACCGGCTGGAGATGGATTTTCTTGCCGATGTCTGGGTAACTTGCCCGGTCTGCGCCGGCCGACGTTTCAACCGCGAGACGCTCCAGGTGAAGTTCAAGGGCTGCTCGATCGCCGACGTGCTGGAGATGGATGTCCAAGAGGCCCTGGAGCACTTCCAGAACATACCGCCGATTCGCAACAAACTGCAAAAGTTGCACGATGTGGGTCTGGACTACATGAAGCTTGGCCAGCCGTCGCCTACGCTCTCCGGCGGCGAAGCCCAGCGCGTAAAACTGGCCCGCGAATTGGTCAAAATCAGCACCGGACGCACGCTGTACTTGCTCGACGAGCCGACTACCGGGCTGCACATGGCCGACATCGAACTGCTGCTGCGGGTATTGCACGGTTTCGTCGATGCCGGCAACACAGTCGTGGTGGTCGAACACAACCTGGAGGTCCTCAAAACCGCCGATTGGATCATCGACCTCGGCCCGGAAGGCGGCGATGCCGGCGGATGGATCGTCGCCGCCGGCGCCCCGGAGGAAATCTGTCGATGCGAGGCATCGCACACCGGCCGGGTGCTGCGGCAGTATTTGGCACAACACGGCAAGCTCGCAGCAGGCCGGAGACGGCGTCAGCCAACCGGCCAACACACTCCGGCGGCGGCTACCGTTTCTACAGGCGCCACAACCAGCCTCGCCAGCGGCGCCGCGATAAGCGTCGCCACTCCCGGCGCCACGGAACCTTCCACTGGCGCTGCCGCAGGTCCCACCTCAGGCCCCTGCGCGGAAGTGGCTGCCGGCGTGGGCCGCTCCGCGTACTGGGTCGTCGGGCGCAGCGAGACATTTGGAGCCGGGCGGGATGGGAAATCGGACTCCGCGCCGGATGAGAAACAGCAGTCGCTGGCCGCCTCGCTTTCTATCGGCGATTCTTTTGCCGACAAGCGGCGCAAGGGCCGCGCAAAACCCGTGCAGTTCATCAGCGTACGCGGCGCACAGCAGCACAACCTGAAGTGCGTGGACGTGGACATCCCCCGGGAACAAATGGTGGTTTGCTGCGGGCCGAGCGGCTCGGGAAAAAGCTCGCTGGCCATGGATACCATCTACGCCGAGGGGCAGCGCCGCTACGTGGAAAGCCTCAGTGCCTATGCGCGGCAGTTCGTCGCCCAGATGCAAAAGCCCAAGGTCGAACACATCGAAGGGCTTTCGCCTGCGATTGCCATCGAGCAGAAGCACCTGGGTCAGACGCCGCGGAGCACCGTGGGCACGGTGACCGAAATCTACGATTACCTGCGCATCCTCATGGCTCGGCTGGGGACGCAGTATTGCCCGGAGTGCGAACTGCCCGTCGGCACCCAATCGGCCGACCAGATAATCGACAACCTGTCGCAGCACCCGCCGGGCACCCGACTGTACCTGATGGCCCCGGTGGATGTCTTGCCCGGCGAAAGCTACCAGGGGCTGTGGGAGCAAGCGCGGGCATCGGGTTACGCGCGGGTTCGGGTGGACGGGCAGACCTACTCGCTCGACAGCCCGCCCAGCATCGACCGCCGCAGCAAACACAGCATTCAGATCGTGGTAGACCGAGTTACAGTGGCCGCAGACGCCCGCTCGCGCATCGCCGGAAGCGTGGAAACCGCCCTGGCGCTGGGCAAAGGCGTGCTGCACGTCGCTGTGGCGACCGACAGCCTGCCAGAACAACAATGGCCGGTCGAGGTACACAGTCAGCACTATGCCTGCCGGAAGTGCGGGCGGAGCTTCGAGCCGCTGGCGCCGCACAACTTCTCGTTCAACAGCCCGCTGGGATGGTGCCCGGCCTGCCAGGGGTTGGGCGTGCAGATCGGCACCGACCCGGCCGCCCTGCTGCGGGACCCCAAGCTCTCGCTGGCCCAGGGCGCGGTGGCACTGTGGCCGTCGGCCTCCAACAAGCTGTTCGGTGCGATGTTGGACAGTTTTTGCCGCGCCACGGGCGTTGCCAGCGATGTGCCGCTGGAGCAGCTTTCGGCCCGCCACAAGCGGCTTGTGTTTCACGGTACTGGCGAGCGCTGGTTCGAGACTACCGTAACCCTGCCGCAGCGGTCTGCTGCGGCCGACGACTCGGCGGCGCTTCCAGTCACGTTCAAGTTCCAATACAAAGGACTGTATCCGGCGCTGGATGAAGCCAGCCGGCTGTTGCCCGCGCTGCGCAGCAAGCTGGAGCATCTGGTCGAAGAAGTGGAGTGTACCGTGTGCGGCGGCAGTCGTTTGCGCGACGATGCTGCGGCGGTGCGGTTGCGCGGGCGTACGATCCAGCAATTCTGCCAGCTTCCGCTGGGCGTGCTGCTGGAAGAGTTCCGCAACTGGCAACCCAGCGACTCGGAGCAGCACGTGGCCGGCGAGGTCATCCAGCAAATCCGCAACCGCTTGCAGTTCCTGGTGGATGTGGGCCTGGATTACCTCACCCTGGGCCGCAGCGCCCCGACGCTCTCCGGCGGCGAGATGCAGCGCATCCGCCTGGCCGCCCAGTTGGGAAGCGGATTGTGCGGCGTTCTGTACGTGCTGGACGAGCCGACGATCGGGCTGCACCCGCGCGACAACCGCCGTCTGCTCAACGCCCTGCGAAAGCTGCGCGACCTGGGAAACACGCTGCTGGTGGTAGAGCACGACCGCGAAGTGGTACGCAGCGCCGACCGGTTGCTCGATTTCGGTCCCGGGGCAGGCCGTCACGGCGGACAGATCGTCGCCCAGGGAAAACCCGATGCAATCGCCCGCAACCGCAAGTCGGTCACCGGGCCGTATCTGTCGGGCAAGAAGGCCATTGCGGTGCCGAAGAATCGGCGCAAGCCATCGGCCGGCTGGTTGGAGATTCGCGGCGCGCGGCACAACAATCTCAAGAACATCGACGTGCGCATCCCGCTGGGTACGCTTACGGTGGTCACCGGCGTCAGCGGCAGCGGAAAAAGCTCGCTGGTGGAAGACATCTTGTACAACAGCCTGGCGCGCACGCTTCATCGTGCCCGCACTACCCCCGGGGCGCATGTGGCCATCTATGGCGTGGAGCAGATCAACAAGGTCATCCGGGTGGACCAGCAGCCGCTGGGGCAGACGCCCAATTCCAATCCGGCCACTTTTACAGGCGTGTTCGAGTTGATCCGCGAGCTGTACGCCCAATTGCCGGCCGCCAAGTTGCGCGGTTACACGGCGCGGCGATTCAGCTTCAACGTACCCGGCGGACGATGCGAAAAGTGCGAAGGCAACGGCCAGTTGCGGATCGAGATGCACTTCTTGCCCGACGTTTGGGTCACCTGCGACGAGTGCCAGGGCCGCCGCTACAACGCCGAGACCCTGGCCGTCACTTACCACGGCCGCTCGATCGCCGACGTGCTGGAGATGCCCTGCCGCGACGCCTTGCAACTGTTCCAGAACATTCCCAAAATCCGCCGCATCCTGCAACTATTGTGCGACGTGGGGCTGGATTACATCGCCCTGGGGCAGCCGGCCCCTACGCTCTCCGGCGGCGAAGCACAGCGCGTGAAACTGGCCGCCGAACTGGCCCGCCCCGATACCGGACAGACGCTCTATGTGCTCGACGAGCCGACCACCGGACTGCACTTCGAGGACCTGGCCAAGCTGCTGGATGTGCTGCACCGCCTGGTCGATCTGGGAAACACGGTGTTGGTCGTGGAACATAATCTGGATGTCATCAAAACTGCCGACTGGGTCATCGACCTCGGGCCAGAGGCCGGCCAGCAGGGCGGTTACCTGGTTGCCGCGGGCACGCCCGAAGACATAGTCGCACACAATCGCAAACTTACCGCCCACTGTGCTGCTTGGGCCGAAGCAGCCAGCGGCTGTCAGCAGCCAGGTGAAACGCATCCCACCAAGTTCAGCGAGGTCGGTGCGGGGGAGCCACCGGTGCTCAGCGACGCTGGCGCGGGGCGTCCGCTGATGTTCGGCGACGCTAGCGTCGGTATTCCGCTCATGTTCAGCCACACTGGTGCTGCGCTGGCGCCGGTGTTAGAGGCCGGGCCTTATCAGCACCGCCAGCGTTTCGACTTCGCCGCCGCCGAAGCACCGCGCCAGGACGATCTGGATATTACCGACGTGGGCCGCGACGCCCTTATGCCTTGGCAGATCGACGGCCGGCGGTGGCACACCGTCGAGCGCGTGGCCCGCAACGGTCAACCCTGCCGCTGGGACGGCCGGATTCTGGAGGAAATTGTCGATCGCATCGAGGCTCGCGCCGAACTGTTCGGGCCGACCGACTGGTGCTCGCGCAGCGTGGTGGAGGTCCGTGCCGCGCGCCGTTCCGATGTCTGGTTCTTCCATGCCATCACCAGCGACCAGTGGCTGCTGAAGATGAAGTTCCGCACCGCACGCAACACCTTCAAACAAGACGTGCTGGTCCGTCAGTTGGACCTCAAACCGCTCAACGACATGCCGGAGCTGCCGGTGTACGGGACCGAGCCGCGGGTCAGATGCCGCAACATGCGCGGCCCCTGGCAAGAGATAGAGCTGCGCGTGTACAGCTTTGCCGAAATCGACCGGCCCGAGTTCTGGAACTTCCTTCAGCAAGCCATCGAAGGCTTCGCCCGGCTCACCCAGCGCGCCGAAACCGACGGCGACGTGCTACGGCCCTGGAAGCAGCTTGGCCGGGCGTGGCACTTGTCGCGGCGGGGATTTCCGCCGGGCAAAACGGCGCGCTGGCCGACCGAAGTGCTGGAAAAACTCTTCGACCTGCTGGCCCAGGTTGCCCCCCATGCGCAGTTCGCCTGGGATAACAAAGTGCTCGTGCCTCTGACGCTACCCGGCGGCCGGCAGCCCTGGGCTACCGTAAACACCAAGAAGCTCGAAGCGGTGGAATTGACCCTCATCGGCCCCAAAGGACGTTTTCCGTTAGGCAGTCTGACCGAGCTTGGCAGCGAAGCGCAACTGGACGGCCGCTCCTCTGGTTGCGACGCGATCAAACTGAAGTTTCACACGCCCGAGCAAGTCCAATCGCCAAAGCTGCGGGCATTTCTGGTCCAGCATCTGAAGGCCACTAGCTGCGCCAAGTGATCACGCCGCGCAGAAGCACGTTTGTAAGACATCACCGCGCGGAAGTAGCCGGGTGGCGGGGCGCTTGCCCGGCTGACAGTAAGCCAGCGGCGCATCCGATCGCCAATGCTTCCGGGTCGGTGTATACTGTTTCGCGCAACGCCTTCGTGCCACACCCGCCGTTTGATCCGCAAGCCACCACACTCCATTAAGCACACGACATAAGTAGACACCGATCGTAGGAGCCTGCCATGTACACGCTGTTGTTGCTCGGAATGTTGCTTTCGGCCGACAAACCGTATGCGGTCGACGTGCCGTCCGAAAGCGAAATCCTCAAAACGCTGCGGGCCGAACACCCGCGGCTGATTGCCACGGCCGAAGACACGGCGCGCATCAAAAAGCTGATCGCCGCCGACCTGCGCGCCGCCGAAATCTACCAGCAGGTCAAGCGAAACGCCGATCGGTACTTGACCGCCCAGCCCGTGCAGTACCGCATCATCGGCCCGCGCTTGCTAAGCGAAAGCCGCAAGTGCGTGGAACACGTGTATACTTTGGCCACTGCCTATCGGCTGGAAGGCGACAGGCGGTACTTGGATCGGGCGGCAAAAGAGATGCTCACCGCGGCGGCGTTCGAAGACTGGAACCCTTCGCACTTTCTCGACACCGCCGAGATGACCCATGCCCTGGCGATCGGCTACGACTGGCTGTACAAGGACCTCGACGCCCAGCAGCGGGAGAGTATCCGCCGGGCGATCGTGGAAAAAGGCCTTCGCCAGGCCGAGAAGGTGTACCGCAAACAGCAGTGGTGGTCGCGCACCCGGCACAATTGGAACCAGGTCTGCAACGGGGGGATCGCCATCGGTGCGCTGGCTGTGGCCGAGGACGAGCCGGAACTGGCCCGATACATCGTTCACCAGGCGGTGCAATCGGTGCAGTTGGCGATGCGCGAGTTCGCCCCCGACGGAGCCTGCGTGGAAGGCCCCGGCTATTGGAATTACGCCACCTCGTACAACGTGTACATGCTGGCGGCTTTGGAAACCGCCCTGGGCACCGATTTCGGCCTGAGCGGCTTTCCCGGCTTTTCGGTCACTGGCGACTTCCGCATCCACTTCATCGGCCCGACGAAGCAGACGTTCAACTTCGCCGATGCCGGCAGCAACGCCGGCCGTGCCGCACAAATGTTCTGGTTGGCCCGCAAGTTCAACCAGCCGCTTTATGCCTGGCACGAGCGGCAGTACATCGGCGGCAGCTCGCCGCTGCACCTGTGGTGGTTCGATGGCCGCGGGCAGCCGCTGGGTAAATCCGGCTTCCCCACCGACCGCTGGTTCCGCTACGCCGACGTGGTCTTTATGCGCAGCAGTTGGGACGACCCGCAGGCGGTGTTCGTGGGCTTTAAAGGCGGCGATAACAAAGTCAATCACAGCCATCTGGAGCTGGGCACGTTCGTGCTCGATGCCCTGGGCCAGCGCTGGGCAGTGGACCTCGGCTCAGATGACTACAACATGCCGGCTTACTTCGGCAACAAGCGCTGGACGTATTACCGGCTGGCCACCATCGGCCAGAACACCCTCGTCATCGACGGCCAGAACCAAGACCCCAGGGCCGTCGCGCCAGTGATCGCCTTTGCTAGCCAGCCCAGCCGGGCGCACGCGGTGGTCGATCTCAGCGCCGCCTATGCCAAACAGGTTTCCAAAGCTTTGCGGGGAATGGCTTTGCTGGAGCGCAAGCATGTGCTCGTGCAAGACGAACTGGAAGGCATAACCGGCAAGGAACTGTGGTGGCAGATGCACACCCGGGCCGAGATCGAACTGAAGGGCAATCAGGCCCTGTTGACGCAGGACAAGCAACGGCTTTGGGCGAGGATTCTGGAGCCGGCCGAGGCCGTGTTCGCCATCGAGTCGGCCGCAGCGCCGCCGCCGCAGAATCCGAATACCGGTGTGCAGAAACTGGTGGTGAAACTGCCGGCGAAAAACCCGATGCGCCTGGCCGTGCTGCTGTCGCCCGATAGATTGCCCGAGAAACTACCGGCCGTGGAACCGCTCGGTAAATGGATGGCAAAGTAGCCGTATGGGAACTGTAAGATGTATCCATCGTCATTGGTATCCAGCATGGTTTGCAAAGTACCCGTGTTCGCACATGCCCATCATCCCGCAGTTACGCGGTGGTGAAGCAGCGCAACTGGTTTGGAAAGCGAATACCTACGAACTTTCCGGCGGCGCTAGAAGCCTGGCCATGCCCAGCCCGAGAATCGCACGCAGCATAAGGTGCAACCATGATACCCAATAGCTCTGAGTTTGCTTGTTCGCTGAACAGCCTGGCGCGGGCGTCTGCCGCGCCGCCGTCCATTGAAGGGCGATCTACTTTAGCGCGACCTATTGCGGCCGCAACCGTTGAAGCGGCACGGGTTATAGCGGCCGTCGTTGTTGCGTGGCATGTGACCTTCCACGCGACGGCCTGTGCTGCCGAGCCGACTTTGCTTGTACCGGCGGTCGATGTGCCGCTGCGGATTGCCGTGCCGCTGCCGTCGGCTGTGAAGTACAAGCCCGGCCAGCCAGTGCAACTGGAAGAGCCAGCCGCCGCCAGTCAGCCCATTGCAGCGCAATTGGCGCCGGCCATCTCAGACGACGGCACGGTGGCTTCCGGCGGTGCTACGCTGCTGGCTGTGATCCCACCGGTGCAAGCGCCCCATGGGGCGAAGTCGGCCGACAAGTCGCCGCGCCGCTTCGTGCTGCGCAGTGCGCAGGCCAGGGCTTCGCAGCAAGCGGACTTCGCTTTTGAGGACCTCAACGATAGATCGCTCAAGCTTTCATATCGCGGCAAGCCGGTAATGGTGTACAACCACGGGCTGATCACCAATCCGCGGGTGCCAGCCAACGATCACCGGCGCAGCCGGGCCTGCTATGTACATCCGCTGTGGGGAATGAGCGGCGAGGAGCTTACCGACGACTTTCCGCCGGACCATTACCATCACCACGGGATATTCTGGACGTGGCCGCACGTGGGCATCGACGGCAAGCAGCACGACTTGTGGGCGGGCAACACCATCTTTCAGCGTCTGGTCAAGTGGCTCGACCGCCAGGCCGGCACCACTGCCGCTGTACTGGGCGTGGAGAACGGCTGGTTCGTCGGGCAGGAGAAGGTGATGATCGAACGTGTGTGGTTCTGCTGTTATGCCGATGCCGAAGACAGCCGCGTGCTCGACTTGAACTTCACATTTATCCCCACTGAAAAGCCGGTCACGCTGTGGGGCGCCGAGGGGAAGAGCTACGGCGGGCTGACGGTGCGTTTCAAGCCCGGCCCACGCAAACACACGCTCATCACCGTCCCCAGCGGCCCGACCACCGAAGACCTGCCAGATACCAAATTGCAATGGGCCGATTTCACGTCGCTGTTTGCCGGGGCGTCGCAGCGGAGCGGGGCGGCGATATTTATCCATCCGCAGCATCCCGACTATCCGCCCACCTGGCTGACACGCTACTACGGCCCGCTGTGCGTCGGCTGGCCGGGAGTCAATCCGAAGACCTTTCCGCCCGGCAAACCCATCCGGCTGCTGTACCGTATATGGATTCACCGCAACGAAGTGGACTTGGACCGGCTGCGCAACGAGTACCAGGCTTATGTGTCCGGCACGCAAGCCCGCTGGGAGTAACCGGGCCGGCAATACGGTATACTGTGGTATTGTGCAGTCGTGCCAGTCTTGTGGTTGCGGCGTGGCAAGGGCCGCTCTGGTTCTGCCAAGGGCGCAACACATCGCCGACGTGAACCGGCAGCTGCACAGGCCGCCGAGGTCTATCGGGGGGCTTAGCTATGTTCCGCTTGATACGATCGGGTCTGGCGATTGTGGTGGTCTGGGCGATGGCTTTGTGCTGGGGCGAGGCCGCCGCGGCAGCCGAATCGGCCGATCCCCAGGCCGTCATGAAACAGGTTCTCGAAGAAGCCGTAACACCCAAAGAACCGATTAAGCTTTTCAACGGCAAGAACCTGACCGGCTGGTACACTTGGCTGAAGGAGAGCGAGCGGGAAGACCCCAAGAGGGTCTTCAGCGTGGTCGATGGGATGATTCGCATCTCGGGCGAGGGCGCCGGCTACCTGGCCACCGAAAAACCATACAAAGACTATCATCTATCGCTGGAATACCGCTGGGGTACAAAGACCGACGGCTCGAAGTACGTCCGCAACTCGGGCGTGCTGCTTCACGCCGTAGGACCCGACGGCGGCGCAGGCGGCGTGTGGATGACATCCATCGAATGCCAACTGGCCCAGGGCTGCGAGGGAGATTTGATCGTCATCCGCGGCAAGGACTCCTCGGGCAAGGTAATACCGGCGACCATCAGCAGCGAGACCATCATTGCCCCCGACGGCAAGACTCGCTGGCAACGCGGCGGCACGAAGACCGTCTATAGCGGAAAGCAATTCTGGTGGTCGAAACACGAGCCGGGGTTCAAGGAACTGCTCGATACCCGGGGCAAAGACGATGTGGCCAGCCCCCTGGGCCAGTGGACCAAAGTAGAGTGCATCTGCGTGGGCGACCGCATTACCATCAAGATCAACGGGCACGAGGTCAACGAGTGTTTCGACGTGTTCCCCTCGGCCGGCAAGATACTGCTGCAAAACGAAGGCAACGAGATATTCTTTCGCAATGTGGAGTTGCGGCCGGTGGCAAAGCCCGGGGCTCGATAAGACCCCAAAGCAGCCCTCGGCCGCAACCAGATTGGAGCGACGCGCTGCGGTCCCGTCCGCAAGCGCCGCCTGTACGGCCACGACGGAGCGTGGCCTTCCAGATCGATTAACACATGGGCGAGATCGCTTGAAAACATGCGCGCACGGCGCGCATAAGTTAAGCTGTAAGGGCCTGAGGTCTTGCGCAATTCGGACCGACAACCGCCTTGTAGCACTATGCTTTGCTATTGATCGTCAGCCGATGACCCATACATCCAAACGCACTGTGAAAGACAAGCCGGCCGGTCAGGCGACGGGCGGGTACGCGTCGGCTGAGCTGGCGTTGCCCACTCAGGCGCCGGCCGGGCAGACCACGGCCGAGCATTCCTCTGCCGAGCCGGGCGCCACCGTGCTTATCATCGACAACGATGCCGCACATGCCGAGGCGATGGCAGAAGGCTTGGAGCGAGCCGGCTTTCGCTGCCAGGTGGCCACCTCAGGAAGCGAAGGGGCCAAACTGATCGAGCACAGTACCTTCGACGTGGTGATCACCGATCTGGTGATGAGCGACATCGACGGGATGGGCATCCTCCAGCGGGCGAAGGCCGCCCAGCCCGAGGCCGAAGTCATCATGGTCACCGGACACGGCACCATCCCCTCGGCTGTGGAGGCGATGCAGAAAGGGGCTTTCAATTATCTGCTCAAACCGCTGGATGTGGGGCAATTGCGCGCCATAACCGCCAAAGCGGCAGAAAGCGCGCGGTTGCGGCGGGCGGTACAAGAGCTGAACCGCCGGCTGGACGAAAAGTTCGGTTTCGAGGGCGTGGTCGGCAGCAGCCGACAGATGCGCGAAGTGATCGAGCGGCTCAAACGCATCGCCCCCACTAACGCCAGCGTGCTCATCCAGGGCGAAACCGGCACCGGCAAGGAACTGGTGGCCCAGGCCATCCATCAAAACAGCCCACGCCGCAACAAACCCTTCGTGGCGCTGAACTGCGCAGCACTGAGCGAGAACATCCTGGAGAGCGAGCTGTTCGGGCACGTCAAAGGGGCGTTCACCGACGCTTCTTTCGACCGGGTAGGCAAGTTCGAGTACGCCAACGGCGGCACGATGTTCCTGGACGAAGTGGGCGACATGCCCCTGCCTACCCAGATCAAACTGCTGCGCGTGCTGGAAAACGGCGAGATCACCCGCGTCGGCTCCAACGACCCCATCAAAGTCAACGTGCGGATCATATCGGCCACCAACCAGAACTTGGAAGAGGCGATCGAAGCCGGCAAGTTCCGCAGCGACTTGTATCACCGGCTGAAGGTGGTGACCATCCGGTTGCCGCGGCTGGTGGAGCGCCGCGACGACATTCCCATACTCATCGAATACTTCGTGCGCCAGTTCAGCGCCCAGCACGGCAAGCAGGTGCGGGGGATGTCGCCGGCGGCCAGACAGAAGTTCCTCAGTTACCAGTGGCCGGGCAACGTCCGCCAGTTGCGCAACGCGGTGGAAAGCATGGTAGTGGTCGATATCGACGGCCTGCTGGACCTGGACGACCTGCCGGAAGAACTGGCCGGCCCGCCACCGCAACCGCCCGACGCCGCTTCGGCCTCGCTGGTTGCGCTGGTAGGCAAACCGCTGGAGGAGATCGAGAAGTTGTTCATCGCCGAGACGTTGCGCTTCAATGGCGGCAACCGCGAGCTGACGGCTAAACAACTGGGCATCGGCCAGCGGACGCTGTACCGCAAGATCAAGCAGTACGGGCTGTGACCAGCTCGGGCGCGAAGGCTATTGCCGCCCTGGCAGGGGACTGGCCGGCTGTTGCACCTTCTCTCCAGTGAAACGGCGGGCAACGCTTTCCTGCGGCCCTGCTGCGTGCCCTGCCCTGCCGGCGTAACTATGCCTGGCGCGGGGCGAAAAGATGTGTTTTTTCGCGCCACGAACGCTGCCTTCGTCCCCCGCGCACTATAGCATTCGGCTTGCGCTATTCCAGCAGCAGGCTGCGTTATTCCAGCAGCAGGCAATGCACTCCGGCCGAATCGCGCACAAACAGCCGGTTGCCCACAATGGCCGGATGCGAAATCACCTCCGTCTGCTCGTCGAAAAGCGCCAGACGTGAAAGCAATTTGTATTGCGGGCCGATGGCATCGACCAGCAGCAGATGGCCGCACTGCGTGGTTATCAACACTCGGTTTGCCGAGGCGATAAAACTTACGTAGTTGTCGAGCAGTTGGTCTTCGGCCGTCCACAGCGGCTGTAAGCCCTTAGCTAGATCCAGACAGTACAGCCTGCCACCCCACGCACCGAACACTCGCCCGGCAGTCGCCACCGGCGTGCTGGAATCCGGGGCCAGATCGGCGAAGGAGGCCTCTGGCTTGGGCACGATGGCCCCTTGAGAATCGAAGCAGTACAACCGGGTGCCGTTGTTCTCCGAGCACAACAGCAGTTTGCCATCCACGACAATCGGCGTGGGCACGTTGAAGTCGTTCTTTTCCGGCGGAACAAGCGTCCAGAGCCGTCGGCCGGTCTGCAAGTCCCAGCCGCCGGCAGATGTCTGGTCGTAGGCCACTACTTGCAGCCGTCCGCCCAGTCGGGCCACGATCGGCGATGCGTATGCCGCCGGTCCGCCAGGACTGCGCCAGAGCGTTTTGCCGCTGTTGCAATCCAGGGCCGCTACCGATGCCTCGCCGGCGCCGGGAAGGATTATCAGCTTGCCATCGACGACCAACGGCGACCAGCAGTAACCCCACTTGGGCAACTGGGCCCCGAAGTCGCGCAGCAGATTCTTGCGCCATAGCACCTTGCCGTCCGAAAGGTCCACGCAATGCAGATCGCCGAAAGCGCCCAGCAAGTAAACCTTTCCGGCGTGAATCAGCGGAGTGGCGCGAGGCGAGTTGCCGTAGTCCAGGTTGCCCGGCGCCGGATAGCGCAATTGCCAGAGCTGCTCGCCGGTGCCAGTCTTCAGACAAACGAATATGTCCTGCTGGTCCAGCGGATCGCGGTCGGCCACGATCAGCCGGTCTGCTGTCGCCGCGATGCCAGCCAGCGCAGGGCCATTGAGCCGCTTGCTCCAGGCGAAGCGGGGTTTCTCGGGCAGTCGATCGGGCAAGTGGGGACACAAAGCATCGCGGCCCGGACCACGCCAGCCGGGCCAGCCGGCTGCGTTGCCCCCGTTGCCTCCGTTGCCGTTTTCGGCACGTTGCGCCGCAGAGCCGACCACAGGCCTTTCAACAGCACTGTCGCTGCGGTCGGCCAACTGCCCATCACGCAAGCTCCGCACCGCGAAGCCTGTAAGTAGCGGTTTGGCAGCCCCAGTTGCACCGGCGCCGTCGGCTTTGTCGACCGCTACAAAGCCACGCTCGGATTCCAATGCCTCCAGTAGCTTTGCATCCTCGCGCACGCTGAGCAGCGCATCGAGAATCTGCTGCCGGCGATGGGGCGGCACCGACTGATCGACAAACACAGTGATGAACAGCACTGGGGCGGTTTCCCCCACTACACGCAACGCTCCCTTCTCGATCGTCCCGCAACCCTCCAGCAGCGCCTTGGAGTAGCTGGAGATCACCGCCGCCGCGGGCTTGGGACTTTCCATGGCACTGAAAGCGGCCGAAGCGCAACTTTCCTCGGTTTGCAGGGGTTGAGAGACACTCAGGCCGGCCGCCTTCAGGGCTGCGATTGCCGCACCGTGACGCTCTTCAACCTCCGGTGGCCCGAAGATGATCCGGTACCCCTTCAACTCCTTCATAGCTTTGGCCGGTGCGTTGCTGGGGACCACGAACAGGCCGGTCAGCGTGGTTGTACCATCCTTGCCGGTGAGCACGGCCAGCGGTCGAAGTTTCAGTCGTTCGGCCGCGGCGTCGAACTCCACTACCGATCGCTTGCCGATCACCACGTGGGCTTTTCCGCCGGCCGGCCCGCGCAACGCCCTGCCCAGGTCTTCCGAAAAACTCACACGCACCTGGCAGTCCAGCCGCTGCTGGAGCCACCGGGCGAGTTTTTCGTAATCGCGCTGGGCGAAACCCTTGACGCAGTCGCACGACAGCGGTCGGGCCAGCGGGTCCATCACTACTACCGAAAGCGCCTCGCTTGCAGCCGTTGGTTGCTGGGCTTGCGACTGCGCGGCTGGCGAAACGCCGGCGGCCGGGCCGAGCAGTGATAGCAGAAGGCACACAAGAACCGTCTTTATCCGTTGAGCGGGCTGAGGCGCGACGTTTTTCGTCCGAGAACGCTCTACTTCCGTCCGCGCGGAGTGTAGCGGCGTGTTCGCACCACAGAAGCTCAAACACATCGTTGCATTCCTTGTGCGCAGGGATAAACCAGTCTTGCCCAACATGGCATCATTCATTAGCCGATTATATAGCCGACCAAGCCGCAGCGTACATGGATAGACTCTCGGGGCATGTGCATCTTGTTGATTGTGGTTGGAAAACCTGCCTGGGTTAACCGTGGTGAAAAGGATTCCCCATTTTCCGGTCCCCGGGAACAGCGGGCGCGAAAACCGAGCCGCAGCCGCAAGGCTCCGGACAGGCCGTGGACTCCCAATTTACCCATCTGATCGTTTGCACAACGCGCGGCTAGAAAATTGTTGAGGCACACACGCCGATGTCGCTCGGCCAGGGGCGGGCCGCCCCTGCGTTCAAGCCCATGCCGCAGTGCTGTAGAATGTTCTGTATGCTTTGTGCGGGCTCGGGCGAAGCTTACTTGGTGTGAAAACGCTCCGCTATTGCTCGCTGGGAGCACAAATAAATTGGCGCCTAGCCTGCCAACGCAAAAAGGAGTCTGCCGTGCATCAGCAGTTCGTGGTCAAGCCCGACGGCAAGTTGCCCGACGGCGCACTGACAGAGTTGGCTTACGACATCGACCCGGAAGAAACAGCCGACTGGCTCGGCGCATTGGATTACGTAATTCGCGCCGCTGGTCCAGAGCGTGCTGCTTATCTGTTGGAACGTCTGAAGCACCAGGCTTTCTTGCGCGGGGTGCGCTATCCGGCCGGCGCTACTACCCCCTATGTGAACACGATTCCGGTCGAGCAGCAGCCGGAATACCCCGGCGACCGCGAGCTGGAGCGGCGCATCAAGAGCATTATCCGCTGGAACGCGATGGCGATG
>Ga0209101_1000041_pt1 | contig 97249 bp, 88 predicted proteins | sample ConPoolayeCmetaG_FD_185481 | JGI IMG/M metagenome (GOLD analysis project Ga0209101, IMG submission 185481) | Hot spring microbial mat communities from California, USA to study Microbial Dark Matter (Phase II) - Cone Pool mat layer C metaG... ... | reverse complement strand
GGTGGGATTGCGTTTTGCGCCCATGTTGGCCCAGGTACTGCCGGGACTGTGCGCATCGGGAGTGCGCATTTCGCTCGTCAGCGATGATGAGACTCTGCTGGCGCGTTTTGCCGGCACGCCGGTAGATACCGTCTTCCAGCCCGCTCTGGACGGCTGGCGCGGCCGCGCGCTGGCCCACCTGCTGAGAACGCGCTTCGCGACCGGGCCCGAACTAGTGCACGTGTGGGGCACAGGTGGACTGTGGTGGGCCCGGCGTTGGGCCGCACGAAAGCGTCTGCCACTCATAGTGCACGTACTGGGTATGCAGCAAGCAGAGCGGGCGACTGCGCTGCGCCGCTCCGATGCTGAGCACATCGCCTTGATAGCAGCGAATCTGTCTGCGCTGCCAGCGCGAAAAGCACGCGCGCTGGGCGACCGCCTGCACGTCGTCCCGCCTGGCATCGCCACGCAGGCGGGCGCCCGCCACCCAGTGCCGCCGGACGCTCTCCTGACCATCCTGTGTACGCATGAGTTCGCCGACCTCGCGGGGCTGACCGTGCTCATCGACGCAGTGTCGCAGCTCCGCCGCAGCGGGTGCGACCTCCACGTGGCGCTGGTAGGCGGCGGCAACGGAACAGCGGCTGTGTGGCGGCGGATGCGTGACCAAGGGGTGCGCGCCTGCATGTCGCTGGTGGACGATCCGCGGCTATGGGAGAAAGCCCTCCCGGTGGTGGATGTGTGCGTCGTCCCGGGCTGCCAGCGCGAGCTTTCCATCGTACCCCTGTTGACCATGGCTTTGGGCAAGATCGTTGTCAGTTCACGCGATCAGATCGCCGAATGGTTCATCGAGGACCGGACCACCTGGCAATTCACTCCAGGCTCCGCCCAGGAGCTGGCCTATTTGCTCACCCGTGTTCGTCAGCGGCACCGACAGGCCCAGGAGCTTCGTCATCTCGCCGCCGAATACGTGCGGCGTGAACACGCGCTGCTTGGCATGGTGGACCGTCTGCTGAAAATGTATGAGAGTGCTGCACGGTGTTCGGCTGCGGCACCATAGAGGACACGCGGGATTGGACCGTGAACCAGGACACATGTGACGAAGCTCTGATGTCGCGGGCGACTTGGTGCAACCTGCTGTTGCCAGGCAGTGGTCTGATCTTGTGCCAGGAACTGTGGAGCGGGTTGCTGGTTGGTCTCGTCTTCGCATTCAGCGCAAACTTTGCCGTCGCTGCGATCTGGCTTTTCCCCGACGACTTCGGCGGGGGCTGGCGCGAGCTGCTCGTCGGGATGGCGGGCGGGAGCTACGCCGGGGCCCAGTTGCGTCTGCGACACGAGATCCGTGTTCGACGGGCAGCCGGAGTCGCCGAACGTCGTCGCCAGGCTTTGGCACAGGCACAAGAAAGACTGGCTGCCGGCGATGCCGCTGGCGCGCTGGCTTGCTTGGAGGTGCTGGCACCGCTGGCGGAGAAGGATCTGTTGGTGGCGTACCGCCTGGCACAAGCTCTGACCGCTGCGGGGCGCGTAGCCGAAGCGCGAGCCGCATGGCGACTAGTTCGCCGTTTGGACCGCCACGGCCTGTATCGCCGGCAGGCGGAGGAGAACGAACGGCGGCTCGCAGCGCCGGACGAATGACCGCGCGATGGAGCCGCGGACCGCGGGACCCAGAGGGATCAGGCTGGTTCGGCGCAACACAGGGACGAATGACCGCGCGATGGAGCCGCGGACCGCGGGGGTGGCGCGGATTTGAGTCGGTGGGCGCGCACGGTCGATAACAAGGGAGCCGGCCGGTTGCTGTGGCCGGCGGCGCGACATACAATTACTGGTCGGCAACGTCACCTAACCTTCGGCTGGTGGTTCGTGCCAGGAGGGTCTGGGTCGTACCCCCGACCTGGAGTGCTTAGCGTATGTTCGAGCGGTTCACCGATCGGGCTCGTAAAGTAATGGCCTTGGCCAACCAGGAAGCCCAGCGGTTCAATCATGAGTACATCGGCACCGAACATATTCTGCTCGGGCTGGTCAAAGAGGGATCCGGCGTCGGGGCCAACGTGCTCAAGAATCTCGGCGTGGACCTGCGCAAGGTACGCCTGGAGGTGGAGAAGGTCGTCAAGAGCGGCCCCGAAATGGTCACCATGGGCAAGCTGCCCCAGACGCCCCGCGCCAAACGTGTCATCGAGTACGCCATTGAAGAGGCCCGCCAGCTCAACCACAACTACGTCGGCACCGAACACCTGCTGCTCGGACTATTGCGTGAGCAGGAGGGCGTCGCGGCGCAGGTGCTGATCAATCTGGGGCTGAAGCTGGATGACGTGCGCGAAGAGGTTCTAAACCTCCTGGGGGCCGGCATCGAGGCCGAGGACGTCAGCGCCAGCGCGCCGCCCAGCGAGCTAGCCAAGAAGGGCAAGAGCAAGACGCCGGCGCTGGACTCGTTCGGACGCGACCTGACCGACCTGGCCCGCGAGGGCAAGCTCGATCCGGTCATCGGACGCACCAACGAGATTGAGCGGGTCATCACAGTGCTGTGTCGGCGTATGAAGAACAACCCGGTGCTGCTGGGCGAGGCCGGCGTCGGCAAGACCGCCATCGTCGAGGGCTTGGCCCAGAAGATCATCGCTCGTCAGGTCCCGGAGCTGCTTTACGAACGCCGCATCGTCATCCTCGACTTGGCCATGATGGTGGCCGGTACCAAGTACCGCGGCCAGTTCGAGGAGCGTATCAAGGCGGTGATGAACGAGGTACGCCGGGCGCGCAACGTCATACTGTTCATCGACGAATTGCACACGCTGGTTGGGGCTGGTGGAGCCGAGGGGGCCATCGACGCCTCGAATGTCCTGAAGCCGGCTTTGTCACGCGGCGAAATCCAATGCATCGGCGCCACGACTTTCGACGAGTTCCGCAAGTACATCGAGAAGGACGCCGCCCTGGCGCGGCGCTTCCAGCCCATCCACGTCGATGAACCGACCATCGAAGAAACCTTGGAGATCCTCAAGGGCCTGCGCGACCGCTACGAGGCCCACCACCGCGTGCAGATTACTGATGAGGCGCTGCGCTCGGCGGTCGAGCTGTCGCATCGCTACATCACGGGGCGCGTGCTGCCCGACAAGGCCATCGACGTGATCGATGAAGCCGGCGCACGCGTTCGCATCCGCAGCATGACTTTGCCGCCAGACCTGGCCGAACTGGAACGCGAGATCGAGCGGCTGGCGGCCGAGAAGGACGAAGCCGTCAAGAACGCCGATTACGAGCGTGCTGCCGTCCTGCGTGACAAGTGCGAGTCGCTGCGCATGAAGCGCGAGAATATCCAGCGCGAGTGGAAGGATCGCGCTCAGGAGGCCGAGGGCATCGTCGACGAGGCCGTGGTGGGCGAAGTCGTCAGCAAGATGACCGGCATCCCGTTGACGCGTCTCGAGAAGGAAGAAGCGGCGCGTCTGTTGGAACTCGAAAACGAGCTGCACAAGAAGGTCATCAGCCAGCACGAGGCCATCAGCGCCGTCGCCCGCAGCGTGCGGCGCTCGCGTTCCGGCCTGAAAGACCCCAACCGCCCGATGGGCTCGTTCATCTTCCTGGGGCCGTCGGGCGTGGGTAAGACGCTACTCGCCAAGACGCTAGCCGAGTTCATGTTCGGCGACGAAGACGCCTTGATCGTCATCGACATGTCTGAGTACATGGAAAAGCACAACGTCAGCCGGCTGATCGGCGCTCCGCCAGGCTATGTCGGCTACGAGGAAGGCGGACAGCTTACCGAGCGCGTCCGGCGCCGGCCGTACGCGGTGGTGCTGATGGATGAGATTGAGAAGGCCCACCCCGACGTGTTCAACATGCTCCTCCAGATCATGGAGGAAGGGCGGCTGACCGACTCTTTCGGGCGCCATGTAGACTTCCGTAACGTCGTGCTGATCATGACCAGCAACATCGGTGCCGAGCGCATCATGAGCCAGGACCCGTTCGGCTTCATGAAGCGCGACGAAGAAATAAACTATCAGAAAATGAAGGAGATGCTGGTCAGCGAGCTGGAACGCAACTTCCGGCCCGAGTTCATCAACCGCATCGACGAGGTGGTCGTCTTCCACAAACTGACCCACCAGGACCTGATCGCTATTGCCGATCTGGAGCTGGCCAAGGTCAACAAGCGGCTCAAGGACCGGGGATTGACGCTGGAGCTGACCCCGGCGGCCCGCGAGTTCCTGATCGAAAAGGGTACCGACGAGAAATTCGGCGCCCGCCCCCTGCGGCGCACCATTTCCACCATGATCGAAGATCCGCTCTCCGAGGACATACTACGCGGCAAGTACGCCGGCAAACGTATCATCCGCGTCGACGTAGCCGCCGATGGCGCCGGCGGCGAGAAACACTTCGTCTTCGAGGGGCTGGATGCTCCGCCGGCGACGCTGCCCGCGCCCGACGCCGCGGTTTCGGGCGCCGAGGCCACTTGATCGGCCTGTCCTGTTGACTGCCCAGCCGGGCCCAAATCCGTCCGCGTTCGCAGCGCATAGCCTCTCAGAGCCACTGTCGCCGCCGTTGACCGCTCCACCTGCACGCGGGTAGCCTAGAATTGGAATGGTGACCGCAGCCCGAGTCATGTCGCCCGCCGAAGTCTGGATCGAGCGCTCCCGCTTCGTCGTGGCCGTCGCGCTGGTCTGGGCCGGGTTGCACTTTGTCGTCGGACGCTTGGCTATGCCGGCCGGGCTGGAACGCCCTTATGCACTGGCGGCCTCGCCGCTGGGGCCCCTCGGAGGATTGCTACTGCTCCTGCTTCTGTGGGCTTCCTCAGTGGCGGTCACCCTAGTGCTGCGCGCCACCGACAGCCGCCGGCCGTTGATCGCTCTGGGCCTGGGGTTGGCGATCTGGGTGGGGGAGGGTGGCCGAAGCGGCGGCACCATGGATGATTGGCTGATTTTTTGCAACGAAACACCAGGACCGCCACGTAGCTACCCGTACTGGTTGTTGCTCATCGATTACGTGTACCTGTTTGTCGCCTTGGCGGGAGCGCATGCGCTATCTGTGCTGGTTAGCGAACGTGTTGCCGGCGGCAACCGGTCATGGCGACAGGTGCTCACCACTGCGCTGGGCGTCGGACTCGCACCAGCGGTTCGTCGGCAGGGCATGGTGGCCTTGACCTTGACCGTTATGGTCGGCGGGGCAGCCACTTTCCTGTTGATGGGCTGGTCCCCCGGCGAAACGCTACGTGGGCAGGTTTACTTTGCCGTGGGGGTCGGCATGTTCGCCGGGGTATTTGCAGCCTGTCGGGTCGTGAAGACGCGTGCTGCACTTTGGTTTTGGCCGGCCCCAGTGCTGATCGGCATTATAGGACTATTAGGCGCCGGGATGGACCCCGCTTTGATGCTCGGTGACGCCGCTAACATAGACATTATTCCCGCTTGGCCCTTGGCACGACCTCTGCCGTTGGAGATGGTCGCCGCCGGATTGGTCGGCGGGTTGTGGCGGCTACGACCGGATGGGTAGTCGAGCCGCTTCGCTACCAACAGCGATGACCGGACCTTCAAAGCCATGAATCTCCGGCCCGCCAGACGACGCTTCGAAACCTGGGAGGAGATGCGCGCGCGGCTCATCGCCGAAACGTCGGCCTTCCTGACCGAAGCCCTGCGCCACCCGGAGCTGGCGGTTCGCATTCCGATGATCCCCGCCGGCAGCGGCCGTTTTCCGCCTTCCCTGACCCGCGCCTTCTGGGACAACGTATTATTTGAGGAGTAAGCGACCCCTGGTGAGGCCCGATGGCTCTTACCCGGCCTGCGCGGCTAGCATCGCAATACTATGAAAACGGTAGCGGCAACTATCGGTCAGGCATTGATCTTGTTGATCCTAGCCGTCGGCATCGGCTTGGGCGCCAATAGTCTGCGCAGCAAGAACCAGATCAAGCTGACACGCAACTACTCACCTGCGCTCCCGCGTCCCGCGAATCCCGCGGGCCATGCTCCATTCCAGGATCATCCAGAGCCTTATGGTGTCGTCAGCGTGGCGGAGGTGGCGCGCAGCGTCAACGACCCGAACCGGGCCGGACTGGACGTGATTCTCGACGCGCGCAATGAGTCTACGTTCGCTCGCGGACACATCCCCGGCGCCATACTCTGTGACCCTTATGACCTTGAGCGCTATATCGACGTTGCCGCCGGCCTGGCGCTGGGGGCCCAGCGGGTGATCGTCTACTGCCACGGCGGCAACTGCGAGGACAGCTACTTGTTGTGCCAAGAGCTGATAGCTTACGGCGTGCCGCGGGAGAACCTGTACGTTTTCAAGGGCGGGTGGGAAGCCTGGCAGAAGCACGCCGCGCAGGGAGCGCCCGGCGAAGCCTCGACAGCGCCCGACTCGGCGGGGGCCGTTGACGATGCTATACCAGCGCCGAAGGCTAGCGAAGCAGGTGGTCCCACCGATCGCCACGAGAGCGGGACTCAGCCGGTCTTCCTGGAAGTCGACCTCAAACAGGTGGTGGAGATCTTCGAGCATGAAAAGACGACGCATGGAGCATACGTTTTCGTGGACGCCCGGGCGGACGGGCCTTACGAAAGCGGTCATATTCCCGGTGCCATCCAATGTGATTACTACCGGATCGACTACTATTTTCCGGATGTGATGGCTAAGGCTGCCGCTGCCGAGAAGATCGTCGTGTACTGCAATGGCGGGGATTGCGAAGACAGCTTGTACGTCTGCGGGGAGCTACTGAAAGCTGATATCCCGCGAGCGCGAATCCTGCTGTTCAAAGGCGGCTGGCAGGAATGGGCTCAGGCCGGTCTGCCGGTTGCCAGCGGGCGCGAGCCATGAACACCACCAGGTCCGACTGCTTGCTGGGGCGCCTCGACCGCACTGGTGTGCCGCTACTCGTCGCTCGGCTGGGAGTCGGCGGGATGTTCGCGTACCTGGCCATCATGAAGCTGCGCGACCCGATCGAGTTTCTCAAGCAGATCCGCGAATACGCCATTCTGCCGACCGATCCGCCCATTTTCCTCAACCTGACGGCGATTGTGCTGCCCTGGTTGGAGCTGCTTTGCGCGCTACTGCTGCTGGTGGGTTTCTGGCGACGCGGGGCGGCCCTGCTGCTGAACGGCATGCTGGCGTTCTTCACGCCCATGCTCCTGTGGCGGGCGCTCAGCATCTATCGCAGTGGCACAGTGGAAGCGTTCTGTGACGTCAGGTTTGATTGCGGCTGCGGTACCGGCGAGGTCTATATCTGCCGCAAACTGGCCGAGAACCTGTTGTTGCAGATTGGCGCATTGATCGCACTCTTCTCAATGTCGCAGCGGTTTTGCTTCGGCCGCTGGTTCCTGCGCCAGCGCGCGACAATCCCCGGGGCTTGACCGGGGCCGACAGACCGCCTACATTTGCGCGCGGGCATCGGCGGAAGCGCTCCTCAGCGCCGCATCACCGAGGTCATGGCTACCCACGACGGTACGATCGTTACCGCGACAGTATTGGCCGAGCTAGCGGCTGCGGGCCGCGAGCAACCGCTGCTGCCGGCGCGTGACAACATCGCCAAGGCCTATCTCGGACAGTGGGGCGGCAAGGACACGGTGGAAAAGACCCGTGCTCGGCTGCACTGGATGGCAGGCTGCGCCGTCGGCCAACGCGTGCTGGACGTCGGTTGCAGCGAGGGGATGCTGGCGATTCTGCTGGCGCGCGAAGGCTTCGAGGTAACCGGGGTCGACATCAATGATCAGGCCATTGCCTTCGCCCAGGAGCTGCTCGCTCGGGAAGCTCCGGAGGTCCGTCAGCGGGTTCGTTTCGTTGCCGCCAACGTCACCACGCTCGACCCACCGTCGGAACGCTACGACTGCCTGATCCTCGGTGAAGTAATCGAACACGTTCTCAATCCGGAACTGTTTCTGGAGCGTTGCCTGGCGCACTTGCGGCCCGGCGGGCGGCTTATCCTGACTACGCCCTTCGGCCTGCTGCCACACCACGACCACAAACAGACTTTCTTCTTGAGTGACCTGTTGGCTTTGCTGCAACCGGCGCTGCAAGTTCTGCACTTGTCGGTAGCAGACGGCTACATCCGTTGCGTCGCCGAGCTGCTGGACGGCGATCAGCCGCGCACTTCGGCGGCACCGCCGGCCCCGGAACATCTCCGCACCCCGTGGCTAGCGGCGGCTTTGCAGGAGACGGAGCGGGCAATCCTGGCCTTTCAGCAGCGACACTTTCGTGATCGCGAGGCGGTTCGCCGGCGCGTCAAGCAACTGAGCGCGAACGTCGAGCGTCTGCGCCGCCAGAAGGCGTCTACCACAGAAACGGACAAGTTGTGCGCACAACTGGAGCAGCTCTCCGCGGAACTCGCGCGGGTCAGCGCCGAGCGCGACAGTCTTCTGAATCGGCAAAGGGCAGAGCGGCAGGCATCAATCGAACCTGAGTCAGCAGAGCTGCAACAGTCGTCGGCCGCCGTTCACGAGGCTCTGAGGCTCCTATATGAACAGCGTGCGGTGACCGAGGCCCGGCGCCACACTCCCACCAGCATCCTTCGCATAGCTCCAGTGGGTCAAAATGTGCGATTGCCGGACGAGCCGCTCTGGCTGACAGCCGTGGTGGAAGGCGGAGCGCGGTATGAACTGGGTGGCAACCTCTACGGCTCGCGGGCGACGATGCCGCGGGCGGCGCTGCTACGCGTGATGTTTTACGACGCGGCGGGGCATGTGTTGCCCCCGCCGTACGACGGTATCGCCAACAGCCCGAGCACCGGGCCATACACCTATCTGAAGGCTGGGGATGACAGCGGCAAGTTCTGCTGGCGCTTCCGCACGCCCGTCGAAGCCGCCAGCGTACTGCTCGGATTTCAGGTTTGGGGGGCGCGGCAGCGCGGGCCCGAAGAGGACCAGTTCGAGACCGCTTCGGGATCAATCGGCCCGCTGGCGTTGGCGCCGGAGCTGCGTTTGACACTGCTAATGCCACCACAGCGACCGTTGGAGTTGCGCGTCGAAGCGCAGCCGACCGTGTCCGATGGGGCGCTGCTGGAAGGGCTGGCAAATGCCATATCACTCGACCGACAGCCAATATACGCAGAAGCGTCCGTGTCGGCGGACACGGAATATGAGGTGTGCGGTCAGTTGTTTACCGACCCGCGCGACGATTACCGTGCAGCCTTGCTGATTATCGAGTGTTACGACGCGAACGGCGACAGTGTCCCTCTGCCGGAGATCCCCGGAACGCTCCAACATGGCAACATCGGGGCTTTCATGTACGTCCGGCGCGAGCCGGATTCGCCTTGCTTCGCGTTGCCGCTGAAGACGCCGCCCAGCGCGGCGCGTCTGCGTATCGGCGCCCGGCGCTGGCGCTCGCAGGGATTCGTGTTTCTGGCACCGCAGCTTGAGCTATGTCCAAAGCCGGCCGGTTCGCGAAAGTTGCCGGCGAGTGCGCCGGCCCGACGCGCTTCTCTGTCCACGACGACCGGCGCAGCGCGCGTGCCGCGTTTGCCGCTGCGGGCGGCAGTCATCATGGATCAGTTCACTTACGAGTGTTTCCGAGACGAATGCCACCTGATCCAGTTCGGACCGGATGATTGGCAGGCCCGGTTCGAGACCGGGCAGCCAGACTTCTTGTTCGTCGAGTCGGCCTGGCATGGCAACGGCGACCGTTGGAACTTGCGTCCGACTCATGTTGAGCAGCTCCTGCCGGTACTGGAATGGTGTCGGGCTCGGCACGTACCGACTGTTTTCTGGAACAAGGAGGACCCGCCCAACTTCGAGCATTTCATTCATCTGGCGGGACTGTTCGACCGTATATTCACGACCGACGCCGATAGCATCCCGCGCTACCGTGAGCGCGTAGGTCACGATCGCATCCGGGTATTGCCGTTCGCGGCTCAGCCGGCCATCCACAACCCGATCGACAGTCGGCGGCCGCGCCGCGGACGACTGTGCTTTGCCGGCACCTACTACCGCGAGAAGTATCCGGAGCGTCGGCGGGAAATGGACGTTTTGCTGAACGCCGCCCGCACGCGCGGACTGACGATCTTCGACCGCAATCATGGCCTGGACGTGCTGCCGCAATACCGCTTCCCCGACGAGCTGCAACCGTTGATCCGCGGGGCCTTGCCGTACGAAGAGATGCTGCGGGCCTACAAGGACTACGACATCTTTCTGAACGTCAATTCGGTCCGCGACTCGCCTACCATGTTTGCCCGGCGTGTGTTCGAGCTGTTGGCCTGCGGTACAGCCGTCATCAGCACGCCGTCGCTGGGCATCGAACGGCTGCTGGGCCGCGAGGCGGTGGTTATTGTCGAGCAGGAGGACGAGGCCGCCCAGTGGATGGATCGCCTGATCGCCGACGAGCATCTGCGCTTCCAGATGGTGGCACGTGGACAGCGCCGTGTCTTCAGCGAGCATACTTACCGCCACCGGTTGGACACCATTCTGAGCAGCATCGGCTTGCAACAATCGACAGCGCCGCGACGGGTGGCCGTCGTGACCGTCACCAGTCGTCCAGACCGACTGGCGAATGCCGCAGCGAATTATTCACGGCAGCGGCACGCGGAACGGGAATGGCTAGTGGTATTGCACGGCGACAACATGTCGGCCGAAGACGTGCGCCGACAGGTAGCCGAACTACCCAACGTGCGCGTTTATCAGAAGCCGGAGAGCTGGTCGCGCGCAGCCTGCTTGAATTTCGCTGCCGATCAGACTGCTTGCGAGTACCTAGCGCGCTTCGATGACGATGCGTACTACGGCGAGCACTACCTGACCGACCAGTTGCACGCGTTTCTATATTGCCGCACACCACTGGTAGGGAAAGGCTGCCACTTCGCGTATTCGTCGGCAGAGCAGACGCTGCGGCTGTTGTGCACCGATCGTGAGCATTGCTACAGCGATGCCGTCTGCGCTGCGACCTGGCTGGTACGGCGCAGCCTGTTGGAAGAGGTGCGCTTCCCGGAGCGCGTCGAGCGCGACGCTGATCGCGAGTTCCAACAAGCTTGTGTCGAGCGCGGTCTGCGGCCGTACTCGACAGATCGCTTCAATTTCATCGCCGGGTACCTGTCGGACAGCAGGAACAGCGGCCGCCACAGCAATCAGGCGGAAAGGCAGCCTGCGCTTGAGGTGCCCGCTGCCGATCCCTGCATGTACGTAACCGTGTAAGCCCTGTTCCAGATCGCTCGGGCTGAGAGAGCGGGGCCTCGGGGAGCGTCCAAGTCAGCGCCGAGGGCCGGCGACCGCCGCAGCAGTGTCCCCTTGTGCCTGTGGCGGTTCCAAGCAGCGCACACTGCCTAGGAGTTGCACGGGTCGGCCTGCGATCATTCTTTCGGGCTGCTCGCGGTCAGCCCGGTCCGACTACCGTCCAACCGGCCGCCTCGATACGCTTGTTTATCGCGTCGCGCTCCTCATCACTGAAAGCCGGCCGCTCACGATAGCGGGCAAACGGGTCGCCACTGAGCACTTTCTCGTCCCCGCCGCGGAAAAAGTAATGCTGCGTGCCCCACGAGTAATCGTGATTGCGCATCTTGAAGTAGCCCTCGGCCAAGTAGCTCCCGCCATCCGCCTTCAAGGATTCGATGATTTCCGTGCAGTACCCGGCGAAGCTGCTGGTCGATTGCGGCGAGGCGGCCCCGTAGTAGGCCACTGTGATGGTGTTCTCCGAGAACAACAGGCGATTGCCCACGCTGCGGTCGTAGGCCGGACCGATGTAATCCCCCCGGAAGTTCCCATTGCTGCACCCGGAGGTCGTAACAATGTTTGCGGCGCCGCCTCTCAGCACACTGAGATCCAGCAACAGGACGGCTTCCGGCTTGCCGTCCGGCGGGGGAGCAATAACCACGCCGCAGCCGTCCCAGTACCACCCCCGGGCGTTTCCATGGGTGATGATGTGGGCGTGCTGCCACGGCTGGAGCGTAAGGGCGGCCACGAAGTCCTTGGGGGTGAACTCGTCTTTCCGCTTGTTGGGCCGGAAAGTGCCCTCGTCCTGCCCGACGCGACACCAAATGTACAGTTTCTGGTTCAACGGCTGCATGGTGTCTTTCAGCAGCACTGTCCAGCCTTCGCAAATCTCCACATCCTGTACGTTGCCAGCCAGCCAAAGCATCTGATCACGCCCGGTTATCTCACCGCGGTGATAGCGATCCAACTTCTCCAGCCAGCGCTTGAGCAGCGCTACCTGCGTCGGGCCGTCGCTGGCCGGCGGAATCCACCAGGCCGTCCAGATTTCGGTGGCGTTAGTTCGTCGCTCCGTCTTCACGTTTTCGAAGTACCCGTCGCCATCGGCGTCGATCCATTCGGCGTCGAAGTCCTCGTAATACAGCGGGGCGGGGATCAGTATTTCACGGGGATCGTGTGTCCGACAGGCGTGCGGAATCGGTCCCACAAGAATCGCCCCCACCAGCGGCGGCGCGTCTTTGGCGTCATACTCCTTCTTCAGAATAGCGCGGATTTGCGGCGGTTGCATACCATAGTACCCATCCGGGCGCGGCTGGCAGGCGATATTGAACTCACGCCGAATGTGCTGAGCGTACGTTTCCAGCCCAGACTTGATTTCGGGATAAACCGTGGAATCGACGACCAACAGCACGCGGGCGCGGGGTGCATCGGCTGTCTGGGCTGCCATAGGAACGACCGCCCCCCAGAGGCATGGGCCGGCTGCGAGCCACGCCGCAACAAGGTGCGTTCGACCGGCGCCGGCAGGCTTGGGCCGTCCACGCCTTTCCGGCACCGTCGAACAACCGGTATGAGCAGTTGCAGGTAAGCATTCGTAAGGGGGTCGTTTAATCTTCATGACGTACTCCCAAAATCGGCGCTAGCCACCGAAACGCGGGGTCGGTCGTAGCGCAAGCAAGCCACCATAGCGGGTCCTCCATTGGAGCCGGAGTATTCCGATCGGCTGTCCTGGAACGGTCAAGCCGCGCTGGTCGGGGCAGGACAGCGGGATACGCGGACATTCTCAAGTTTGCTGTGCTATCCTTCAAGCGGCGTTTGACATCGGCTCTGCTGCGCCAAGAATCAGCAGAGGAGCGCGCGACTTTCTCCGCACGAGGCGACCGCCAATTCGCTGCGCTGGGTGTCGGTCGAGCGACTCGTGACCGGACGCGTTAACGCGGCTGGGCGAGCCCAGACGAGGATTGTCCGATAATGACGACGCCCGACGCGGTGCACAGTAACCGGCTGAGTAAAGCAACTTCTCCTTACTTGCGGCAGCACGCTAGTAATCCCGTGGACTGGTATGAGTGGGGGCCGGAAGCGTTGCAACGGGCCCGGCAGGAGAACAAGCCGATCTTTCTGAGCATCGGCTATGCGGCCTGCCATTGGTGCCATGTGATGGCCCGCGAGAGCTTCCAGAACGCCGAGATCGCGGCCCTGCTCAACGAACACTTCGTCAATATCAAGGTGGACCGCGAGGAACGACCAGACCTTGATGAAATCTACATGCAGGCCACGCTGGTGCTGACCGACGGACATGGCGGCTGGCCGATGAGCGTCTGGCTCACGCCCGACCTTAAGCCGTTCTACGCGGGCACGTATTTCCCCCCCAGCAGCCGCTACGGCCGACCGGGATTCAGGGAACTTTGCTGCGCCATTGCAAAAGCCTGGCAACAACGGCGTGACGAGATCACCGCCCAAGCTGACAAGCTGACTGACGTCCTGCGGCGTGAATTGCAGCCGGCGGCCGCGGATCACCAGCCGGCGGCGCTGACACTGGATGTTGTGGATCAGGCGGCAGAGCTTCTGGCCGGCGCATTCGATACGGTCAGCGGCGGTCTGGTCAGCGGCGCCTGCCACAAGTTCCCGCCCAGCATGACACTTGAGTTGCTGATGCGCTCGGCTGTGCGGCACCCCGCCGAGAGCACCCGACGACAGCGTCTGATCGACCTGGTGACGCTGACGCTGGACCGGATGGCTGCCGGTGGTATCTACGATCAGCTCGGCGGCGGCTTCCATCGTTATAGCACCGACGTGGAATGGCATGTGCCGCACTTCGAGAAAATGTTGTACGACCAGGCACTGGTCAGCCGCATCTACCTCGACGCCTACCAGCTCACGCGCAAACCGCTCTATCGCCGCATTGCCACGGAGACTCTCGACTACGTGCTTGGCGACTTGCAGTCCCCGCTGGGCGGGTTCTACAGCGCACGCGATGCCGACAGCGAGGGTGTCGAGGGCAAGTACTACGTATGGACCCGCGCCGAAGTGCTGGAGATCGTTGGGCGCGAGGACGGGGAGCTATTCTGCGCGCATTTCGACATTCGCGAATCCGGCAACTGGACTGATCCTCACGACCCCGACACTCCCAAGAACGTCCTGCGCGAGCTGCGCGACTATCGTTGTTGCGCTAAGCTCTACGGTATAACACCTGAGGAGTGCGCCGCCCGCCTGGCACGCGGTCGGGCAAAACTGCTGGCTGCCCGTCAAAAACGCGTTCCACCTGCCCTGGACGACAAGATCATCTGCGAATGGAACGGCTTGATGATCGCCAGCCTGGCACGCGGCGCGTGCGTGCTTGGCGACCCGCGCTATGCCGCGGCTGCTCGCCGGGCAGCCACGTTCATCCTGACACACATGTGCGCTGGCGGCCGGCTGCACCGATCATTTTGCGGCGGTCGTACGGTGCCGACCGCCTTCCTCAGCGATTATGCCGCCCTCATTGATGGACTGATCGAGCTGTACGAGGCGACCTTCGAGTGGCGCTGGCTCCAACAGGCCGCCGAACTGAACGAGACCGCCGTCGCCCTGTTCTGGGATGCCCAGGATGGCGGTTTCTACTTCACGGCTGGCGATCACGAGCCGCTCATCGCCCGCAGCAAGGAGGTGCGCGACAGCGCCCTTCCCTGCGGCAACTCGCTCCAGCTCATGAACTTGCTCCGCCTGGCGGCGCTGGCAGGCAGCGAGAAGTGGCGCCAACTGGCGCAGCAGATGATGACGGCGTTCGCGCCGCAAGTGCGGACATCGCCATGGTCGGCCGAGCGTTTCCTGGCAGGCGTCGACTTCGCTTTGAGTGGGCCGCTGGAAATCGCCCTGATCGGCAGCGCGTCGGGACCCGACACGCACGCCCTTCTGGAACGGCTCCACGCAACCTATTTGCCGAGTCGCGTGATAGCGCTGCATGATCCGCAGCGGCCCGAGCAGTGTCCGACTGCGCCGATGCTCGACGGCCGTTCGTCTGTCGATGGACGCGCCACCGCATACGTTTGCCGCAATCAGACCTGTCGGCCGCCAGCCACGACGCCTGCGGAGCTGGAAGCCCAAATACTGGCCGCCCTCAGCGCCCCAACACCTTGAGCAGCAGCGCATTCTGCGCGTGCATGCGATTCTCAGCCTGGTCGAAGATCGCCGAGTTCGGCGTTCGTGAGACGGCGTAGTCGATCTCGTCGCCGTAATGCGCCGGCAAACAATGCAGGATGATGGCCTCCGGGCGGGCCTGCTTCAGCAAAGCTGCGTTCACCTGGAAGCCCTGAAACTTCCGCCTGCGCATCTCCGCTTCGGCCTCCTGCCCCATCGAGGCCCAAACATCGGTGTAGATGACGTCCGCGTGGCGCGCCCCTTCGGCCGCCTCGTGTACCACGCGGACGGTGCTGCCGTTCTGGCGCGCTATCTGCTGCGCCTCCTCCAGCACGCGCGCCTGCGGCTCAAACCCGGGTGGCGTGGTCACGACGACGTTCATGCCCACGCGCGCTCCGCCGTACATCAGCGAATGGGCCACGTTGTTGCCATCCCCGATAAAGTTCAGGGTAAGCCCCTTGAGCACGCCTTTGCGCTCGCGGATCGTTTGCAGGTCGGCAAGAATCTGACAGGGGTGCTCGAAGTCGCTCAGTCCGTTGATGACCGGGCACGTGGCATGACGGGCCAATTCTTCGACGATGTTGTGCCCGAAGACCCGCGCCATGATCAGGTCCACGTAACGTGACAGAACGATGGCGATGTCCTCGGTGATTTCCCGCTCGCCGATCTTGAAATCGATGGGCGACAGATAAATAGCGTGACCGCCCAGGCGCGTCATGCCGGTCTCGAAAGAAACCCGCGTACGCAGCGAAGGCTTTTGAAAAAGCATGCCGAGCGTCAGCCCGGCCAGTGGTGCCGCCCGGAACCACTTCTCACGATTAGCCTTGAGGTCGTCGGCCAAATCCAGAATGGCCAGGATCTCCGGCTCGCTCAGGTCCTTCATCGACAACAGATGCCGCCCATGCAGATCGATTGCCATGTTCGCATGCTCCGCCAACGGCTGGATGATCAGTTACAACGCAGTTCCGCGAGTTTACTCAGAGCCGCTCCAATTGTGAACCGACCTTGGCCGGTACATACCCATCCGGTGGCGCGCCGGCCAGGAGTGTGTCGGAAAACCTTGTCGCTGGACCGCCTGGTCCGGCGCGGCCATCGGCAACGGCCAAACGCCGTACTTGGAGGTCCGGCCTTACTGACTCGATGCCTTCGGGTCGTTTTTCAAGGTACTGCTGGCACGCCAGACGGCCCGCGGCAATACTGGCGCACGCCGAGCCAGGTGCTGCCGGGCGGACCGAATCAACTGGGCGCAGCGCCGGGACGATTACGTGACGAGGTGGCTTGTGGCGGAGCGTGTGGCTGAGCGGTGGGGCCGGCTGCGTGGCAATCGGCCGTTGCATTGCCGCATAATTATCGGACGTAACATTCGTAGGGCTGGGCTGCCATCAGGCCTCCCTTCCACCACCGATTCCCGCGTAGCCCGCTGCGCGGCAGAGGGAGCGCTCGGTTCATCGAGATTGGGGCGGAGCTGGCTGCGTAAGGGACCCCGGTCTGCGAGGTAGACGCATTCGGGACGCGGCGCGGCCGAATGTCCGGCGAACGGTTTTTTCTCACACGCCGTCTTGACGGAAAGCTCATCTACAGTATCCTAACTGGTCTCGGCGCAGTCCCCTGGCTGCGCCAACCGGGTAGTGTGCAACCCGACTAAAGCTGGACGCAGAGTGCTGTATGGCGGGAGAGCGGATTCGCATTCGTATGGAAGCCTACGATCACCGAGCCCTGGACGCCTCGGCGCAGGAGATTGTTGACCAGGCGAAGCGCACCAGCGCGCGGGTGCGCGGTCCGATCCCCTTGCCCACGCGCATCGAACGTTACACCGTTCTGCGTTCGCCGCACATTGACAAGAAGTCCCGCGAACAGTTCGAGATGCGCACCCACAAGCGGGTCATCGACATCTTCGAGCCTACGTCACGGACGGTGGAAGCGTTGAACCGTCTGGTCGTACCGGCGGGCGTGTTTGTCAAGATCAAGGCATAGCGCGGCGCAAGCGCCCGTGCCGCACCGAAAGTGATCCGAGGCGGGACCGAGCCGTGGAGCCGCCTCTTTTTGGGAGAGCCGAGGTATGTACCCGGCGCTGCTAGGACGAAAGATCGGCATGACGCAGGTGTTCGAACCAACCGGGGCCCGTGTCCCCGTGACGCTGGTCGAGGCGGGTCCCTGTGTCGTGCTTCAGGTGAAGCGGGCCGACGGTCCCGACGGCTATAACGCCGTCCAACTCGGGTTCGCCGATGTCAAGCCGCACCGTTCGACGCTGCCGCAGATCGGTCATGCGCGCCGGGCGCAGACGGCTCCGAAGCGCTTCATTCGCGAGGTGCGATTGAGCGAGCCTCCCGACCGCAACGTCGGCGAGACCTTGACGGTGGACATCTTCCAGCAAGCTGGTGTGAAGTTCGTGGACGTGATCGGCGTCACCAAGGGTCGCGGCTTCGCAGGCCCCATGAAGCGCTGGGGCTTCGGCGGGCAACCGGCCTCACACGGCACGGAGCGCAAACATCGCAGTCCCGGAAGCATCGGCAGCCGCGCCGCCGAGCGCGGCCGTTCCGGCTGCATCAAGAAGGGCAAGCGCATGGCCGGACACATGGGACACGTGCGGCGAACGGCCTCGTGTCAGCTTCTGGTCGGCGTCGATCCGGAGAACAATCTGCTGCTGATCCGCGGGTCGGTGCCCGGCCCCAATGGCGGCTTTGTGGTCGTCCGAAAGTCCAAGACGCGCCAATAACCGCGGGAACTTTGCCATGTTGAGCGTGCCGATTTATAACACGGCGGGCGAGAAAGTCGGGCAAGAGCAAATCGACGAGGCTCTGCTGGGCGGGCGTGTGAACGCCAGCTTGCTCAAGCAGGCCATCGTCCGCTATCAGGCCAACCAACGGCAGGGCACCGTCCAAACCAAGGGGCGTGGCGATGTGGAAGGCTCCACCCGCAAACTCTACCGTCAGAAGGGCACCGGGCGGGCCCGCATGGGAACGGTGCGTACTTGCGTGCGGCGTGGCGGCGGCATGGCATTCGCCAAGCGGCCACGCGACTTTCGTCAAGCCATGCCCACCAAGATGCGCCGTTTGGCACGCAATCAGGCTGTGCTCGCCAAGATCATGAGCGCTGAGGCCCTGATCCTGGACGGGCTGAAAATCGAGCGACCCAAGACGGCCCCGTTGGCCCGCACGCTGGCTGCGCTGGACGCCACGCGCGGCTGTGTGATCGCGACCAACGGCGTGGATCAGAACGTCTACCGCAGCGGGCGGAACATCCCACGCACGGAGATCACCAACGTGGCGGATCTGAATGCCTATCAGATTTTGTCCCATCGCAAGCTGATCTTTCTGCGCGACGCGTTCGACCAGTTCCGTCGGATGATCGGCGCCGCGGCGGCGCAGGAGTAAGCGGCCAATGGATATCTATCACACAGTTATCAAGCCGCTGGTTACCGAGAAGAGTACCCACCAGTCGCGCCAGACCGCCAAGGGGCGTGGCGGGACGTACACCTTCGAAGTGCATCCACTGGCCAACAAGGCCCAGATCAAAGACGCGGTCGAGAAGATTTACGGCGTGAAGGTGATCGACGTGCGAACGTCGAACCGTCCGGGCAAGCTGCGGCGTTTCCGCTTCCGTTACGGCCGGACGCGGATGATCAAGAAGGCCGTTGTCACCGTGGACGCCGACAGCCACATTGACTTGTTCTAGCCGGCGGGCAAGAGGATAGACGGATGGGCGTCAAGGAATACAAACCGACCAGTCCCGGACGCCGGAACTCGAGCGTCAACGATTTCGCCGAAATCACCTACAAGCACCAAAATCGTCCGGTGAAGTCGCTGGTGGAGCCGCTGAAGCGCTGCGGCGGGCGCAACCACTCCGGCAAGATCACAGCCTGGCATCGCGGGGGCGGCCACAAGCGCATGTACCGGCTGATCGACTTTCGTCGCCGCGAGTTCGACAATCAGCCTGCCAAGGTGCTGGAGATCCAATACGACCCGAACCGTACCTGCCACATTGCTCTACTGGAGTACCCCAACGGCCAGAAACGCTACATCCTGGCGCCGGTGGGCTTGCAGGCCGGGGCCGTCGTGGAGAGCGGCGAGAAGGTCGAACCGAAGGTGGGAAACTGCATGCCGCTGGCATCCATTCCCATCGGTATGGAAGTCCATAACATCGAGATGATCCCGGGGCAGGGGGGAAAACTGGTTCGTACGGCTGGTGGGCAGGCACGCCTGATGGCGCGCGAAGGGAATTGGGCCACCATCCTGCTGCCCTCGGGCGAGATGCGCCAGGTCCGTGTCGAGTGCCGAGCTACCATCGGGCAACTGGGCAATGTCGATCATCAGAATATCAAGCTGGGCAAGGCCGGCCGGTCGCGGCATTTAGGCTGGCGGCCGCACGTGCGCGGCAAGGCGATGAACCCGCACGCGCACCCGCTTGGCGGTGGTGAAGGCCGTAGCAATGGCGGGCGACACCCCTGTTCCCCGTGGGGCAAGCTCGCCAAGGGCGGCCGCACACGTAATCCGCGCAAGGTGTCCAACCGCCGAATCTTACGCCGACGCATAACGAAATCGTACGGCGAGGCCAAGCTTCGCCGGAAGTGGTAGAAAGCGGCAGGACGAACGATGTCACGCAGCTTGAAAAAAGGACCGTACGTTGACGAGGTGCTGTTCCGCAAGGTGGAACTGGCGCGCCAGTCCGGGCAGAGCGGGCCGATCCGCACCTGGAGTCGGGCTTGCACGATCGTGCCGGAGTTTGTGGGTATGCACTTCGAGATACACAACGGTCGGAATTTCACGAAGCTGTACGTGACCGAAGACATGGTGGGGCACAAGCTGGGCGAGTTCGCTCCCACGCGAACCTTCCGGGCCCACACCGCCCGCCAAGTCAAGCCGTGACGTGATTGAGCGGAGAGGCAACTGATGCCCTGGACGGCCAAACACCGGTTCGCACGGATCGCCGAGCGGAAGGCCCGCCTAGTGGTGGACCTGATCCGCGGGCTGCCCTGCGACCAGGCGATCGAGGTGCTGCGGTTCACTCATCGTCGAGCGGCGCCGATGGTTAGCCGCGTGCTGAAGTCGGCCATGGCGATCGCCGACGAGCAGGAGGCGGCGATGAACAAGCTGTACGTCGCCGAGTGCCGGGTGGATCCCGGCCCGATCATCAAGCGTTTTCGGCCGAAAGATCGTGGTCGGGCGCACCCCATACAGAAACGTACCAGCCACATCGTCGTGACCGTGGATGAGAGGGACTAGCCCGTGGGCCAGAAGTGCAATCCGATCGGGTTTCGTGTGGGCATCACCGAGGGCTGGCGCTCGCGCTGGTACGCGCCCAAACCGGCTTTCGGCGACTTTCTGGTCGAAGATGAGAAGATCCGCAAGTTCATCGACGACACGCTCAACCGCCAGCCGCCCTTCGCCGGTGTTTCGAAGGTGGAGATCGAGCGCACGCGCGACGAAGTGAAGGTGATCCTGCACACGGCGCGTCCCGGCGTAGTGATCGGTGCCAAGGGCGCCGAAGTGGACCGCTTGAAGGAACGCCTGGAAGACCTGATCGATCGGCGTGTGTCGGTCAATATCATCGAAATCAAAAACCCGGACCTGGATGCCCACCTGATCGGTGCTTCAATCGCCGAACAGCTCAAGAAGCGCATGAGCTTCCGGCGCGTCATGAAGCAGAAGTGCGAGGCGGCCATGGCCGCCGGAGCACGCGGCGTCAAGATCATCTGCTCCGGGCGCCTGGGCGGGGCGGAGATGGCCCGGACCGAAACGCAGATGCTCGGTTCGATTCCGCTGCAAACCTTGCAGGCGGACGTGGACTACGCGGTTACGACGGCCGTCACCACGGTCGGGGCCATTGGGATCAAGGTCTGGGTATATCGTGGTATGTACGGCGAACAGCCGGTCGAGCGGGCGGAGCCACGCTACCGGCGCCGCGTTCGTCGCTAGGTGAGGAGTCGTCGCCATGCCGGCGAACATGCCGAAACGCGTGAAGTATCGCAAGGCCCAGAAGGGGCGGATCCGCGGCAATGCCACGCGCGGCAATACGGTGGCCTTCGGCGACTACGGCTTACAGGCCCTGGAGCCGGCGCGCATCAGCGCTCGCCATATCGAGGCCGGGCGCATGGCCGCCACCCACTACCTGCATCGCGAAGGTCGCGTGTACATCCGGATTTTCCCCCACAAGCCGGTTTCCAAGAAGCCCTTGGAGACGCGCATGGGCAAGGGCAAAGGTGAACCCGAGTTCTGGGCGGCGATCGTCAAACCCGGGACGATCATGTACGAGATCGGCGGCGTGGAAGAGAGCGTTGCCAAAGAGGCTCTGGTGCGCGTAGCTCACAAGATGCCGATCAAGACACGTTTCGTCGCCCGCCGGCACAGCCTGTGAGATGCTTACGGTCAGAGGTCGACCATGAAGATGGACGTCATCCGGGCCATGAAGAACGACGAGCTGCACGGCGAGCTGGAGCGTCTGCGGCGCCACCTGTTCGACTTGCGTGCTCAGTCGGTTACCGAGAAGCTGGAAGACCCGACCCAGTTGCTCAAGACGCGCCGCGACATCGCGCGCATCCTGACCGAGCTGCGCGAGCGTGGCGAACGCGACATCGAGCAGAAACAGCGTCATCTGACGACCCGCGCCGCCCGGCATTAGGGCGGCGTGTTGACGTGATGAACGGACGGCAGTCATGAGTCCTGAGACAAGCGAGCATCCGAGCCCCGCACCCACCCACCGGCGCGGACAACGCGCCACCCGCATTGGCGTGGTGACTTCGTCGCGCCGCAACAAGACCATTCGTGTGACGGTCTCCTATATGGTGCGGCACCCGAAGTATGGCAAGTACTTGCGGCGTCGAACCGTGTTGCATGCTCATGATGAGCGCAACGAGTGTCGCGACGGCGATGTCGTCGAAGTCGCCCAATGTCGACCGCTCAGCAAGACCAAGTGCTGGCGACTGGTGCGGATCATCTCCCGGGCGCCGCAGGAGAAAGGGGGCCCGGTATGATCACCCAGTACACACGCCTCGACGTTGCCGATAACACCGGCGCCAAGCGCCTGATGTGCATTCAGGTGCTCAAGGGGTCGGCTGCCCGAGCTGGCAAGCGCCGTCTGCGCCGCGGCGGCGTGGGCGACATCATAATCTGCTCTGTGAAACAGGCCCTGCCGTCGGCGGACATCAAGAAGGGTGACAAGGTACGTTGCGTCGTGGTGCGCACGAAATATCCCACTCGGCGCAAGGACGGCAGCTATGTCCGCTTCGACAGCAACGCCGCCGTCCTTATCGACAATGAGGGCAACCCCAAGGGCACGCGCGTCTTTGGCGCGGTGGCTCGCGAGCTGCGCGAGAAGAACTTCACCAAGATCATCTCGCTGGCGGAGGAGGTCTGGTAGCCGTGGCCGCACGCATCAAGAAGGACGACCTGGTCATCGTGGTGGCGGGCGACCACAAGGGCCAACGCGGCAAGGTCTTGCGCGTGTTGCCTGACAAGCAGCGCGTACTGGTGGAAGGCGTCAACATGGTCTACCGCCATGTGCGCAAGAGCCAGCGCAATCCGCAGGGCGGCCGCGTGCAGAAAGAGGCTCCGATCCATATTTCCAACGTTATGCCCATCGACCCCAAGACCGACCGCCCCACCCGTGTTCGCTTCGAGGTGGTGCGCGATGCCCAGGGCAAGGTGGTGGCCAAGCGGCGACTGTGCGCGGGACGCCGCAGCAGCGGAGCGGTCCTGAGCGAAGTCACCCGCGCCGACAAAGCTAAGTATCGTATTGGGAAGGCCTGATGGCTCGCTTGCTTGAAAAATACCGGCAGGAGGTGGTGCCCAGGCTCAAAGAGGAGCTGGGACGCAGCAACCCCATGTCGCTGCCGAAGCTGGAGAAGATCGTCGTTTCGATGGGGCTGGGCAAGGCTGTGGCCGAGTCCAGTACCAAGGCGCGCGAGAACAAGCGTTTTGTCGAGGCGGAGGCGGCGTTGGCCACGGTCACCGGGCAAAAACCGTTGGTTTGCAAGGCCCGCAAGAGTGTGTCCAACTTCAAGTTGCGTAAGGGCTACGACGTCGGACTCAAGGTTACCCTGCGCGGGGCACGCATGTACGAATTCCTCGACCGGCTGATCTCGCTGGCGATTCCGCGCGTGCGCGACTTTCGCGGCCTGAGTCCCGACAGCTTCGACGGGCGCGGCAATTATGGCATGGGCCTCAGCGAGTATGGTGTGTTTCCCGAGATCAACCCCGACAAGGTGACCTATCAGCAGGGCATGAACATCACAATCTGCACCACGGCTCGCAGCGACGCCGAGGCCCGCCGGCTGTTGACGCTGCTGGGCATGCCCTTCAGGAGCTAGTTCGACCATGGCCAGGCTGGCGCTGAGACTGAAGTGCAAACGTCCGCCGCGCTACAAGGTGCGGGCCTATACCCGCTGCGAGCTGTGCGGGCGGGCGCGTGCCGTCTACCGCAAGTTCAAAGTGTGCCGATGCTGCTTCCGCAAGCTGGCCCTGGAAGGACGCATTCCGGGCGTGCGGAAAGCCAGTTGGTGAGGGACGCTGACGATGGCGACCACCGATCCGATCGCCGACATGCTGACGCGAATTCGCAACGCCAACCGGGTGGGGATGAAGCGCGTACGCGTCAAGCGCAGCAAGGTTTGCCTGGGTATCGCCCGGGTCCTGAAGGAAGAAGGCTTCATCGCCGACTTCACCCCGATCGACGATGCCACCAACCAGGGCGTCATCGACATCGACCTGAAGTACGGCCCACAGGGCGAGAAGGTCATTCTGGACTTGCAGCGCGTCAGCCGCCCCGGGCGACGCTGTTACGCGCGCGTCGACAGTTTGCAGCGCGTCCGCGACGGCCTGGGGATCGCCGTCGTATCAACCAGCCGCGGCGTGCTCAGCGATCGGCAATGTCGCCGCTATCGCATCGGCGGCGAAGTGCTCTGCACCGTGTGGTGAGATTATGTCGCGAATTGGTAACAAGCCGGTTCCCCTCCCCGCCGGGGTGAAGGTGGAAGTAAGCGGCCAGACTATCAAGGTCGCCGGCCCCAAGGGCCAGCTAACCTGGCAACTGCCCGCGCCCATCACCGCGCTTTGCGAGCAACAGCGGGTGGTCGTGCGGCGGCCGGATGATAGCAATCGCAATCGGGCGCTGCACGGTTTGTCCCGCGCGTTGATCGCCAACATGGTGCGCGGCGTTTCGGAAGGCTACCAGATCACTCTGGAATCCTACGGCACGGGATATACCGTTGGGGTCGAGGGGCGGACGCTACTGCTCAACTGCGGCTACATGGGGCGTGGGCACGGCAAGAAGGCCCAGTTCGAAATCCCCATCCCCGAAGGGTTGAATGTGAAAGTCGAGGTGCCGGTGGCCCGCGGGAACAACGAGCCAGCCCGTTTCACCATCAGCGGTGCCGACAAGCAGGCGGTGGGACAGTTTGCCGCCGAGATCCGCAAGTTGCGCAAACCGGAGCCTTACCTCGGGAAAGGTATCCGCTATCTCGGCGAGCATATTCGACGTAAGGCCGGGAAGGTTTTCGCCGGTGGTGGTGGCGGCTAAACGCTGCCCGCAGCAGGAATGGTCGCATGAGGAAAGAAATCTTGAAAGTGGCGCGTCTCGAACGCCGGGTCCGGCGGGTGCGCAAACGCGTCGTTGGTACGCCCGAGCGGCCGCGGCTGGCGGTAGCCCGCTCGTTGCGGCATATTTCGGCACAAATCATCGACGATTTTTCCGGTCGCACCCTGTGCGCCGTCTCGACCAACAGTAAGGAATTGCGCAGTCAACTCGGCCACGGCGGCAACATCCAGGCGGCCGCGGTCGTTGGTAAGCTGTTGGGCGACAAGGCCCGGCAGCTCGGCATCGAGCGCGTCTGTTTCGATCGTCGTGGACGCAAGTTCCACGGGCGCATCAAAGCCCTGGCGGAGGCGGCGCGCGAAGCAGGCCTGAAGTTCTAACCCATAGGACGACGCGGATGGCCACCAAGCCAGTCAGTTCAAGCAGTCGCGGCCGCAGCGAACGCGGCCAACCACGCGGACGCACGCCGGAACGCGGAGAGTTCGGCGAGGAGCGCGCTTTCGAGGATACAGTCGTCAAGCTCTACCGCTGTGCAACGGTGGTTAAGGGCGGACGCCGCTTCTCGTTCGGCGCCCTGGTGGTGGTCGGCGATCGCCAAGGCCAGGTCGGCTACGGTTATGGCAAGGCCAACGAGGTGCCGCCAGCGGTCGAGAAGGGCATCAAGCAAGCTCGACGCGCGGTCTTTCGCGTTCCGCTGCGCGGCACAACCATCCCGCACCGTGTGGTCGGCCATTTTGGTGCCAGCAAGGTGGTGATGATCCCGGCGGCACCCGGTACCGGTGTTATCGCCGGGGCCGCCCCGCGGGCAGTGCTCGAACTGGCCGGTGTCAAGGATGTGCTGACCAAGTGCTACGGCTCGACCAGTCCCAAGAACCTGGTGAAGGCCACCATCAACGGCCTGAAGGCCCTGCGCACCCGGGCGATGGTGGAGGAACTGCGCGGCGTGACGTTGGACCTCCCACCCGAGCCTGAACCGTTGGCTGCAAGAGCTGCACCCGAGGAAGCGAGCGTGGGCGCGGCGACCGTCGAGCCGTTCGACGCAGCAGAGCAAGATATTTCGACCGCGGCTGACCAGATGCAGGGCGACAGCGAAGAATCGAAGCGGGAGGCCGGCCATGATGCTTAATGACATCACCTGCCTGGTGGGGGCCCACAAGCGACGCAAACGGGTCGGGCGTGGCGAGAGCAGCGGCTTGGGCAAGACCTCCGGCCGCGGCAACAAGGGCTGCCTGGCGCGTGCAGGTGGCGGGCCGCGCCCACTGCACGAAGGCGGGCAGATGCCGATCTTCCGTCGCCTGCCCAAACGCGGTTTCAGCAACTTCCAGTTCCGCTGCGAGTACCAGACCATTGATCTCGCCGCGCTTGAAAGGAACTTCAGCGACGGTCAGACCGTTGATGTGGACGCGTTGCGAGCGGCCGGCCTGCTCCAGAGCAAGCGACCGCTCGTAAAGGTGCTGGGCCGGGGGCCGCTAACCAAGAAGCTCACTGTCGTCGCCCATGCATTCAGCCAGGGCGCGAAGGCCGCCATCGAATCGGCGGGCGGGGTGGCCCGAATTCTGCAAAGACCGATGCCGCCCAAGCGAGGCCCCCGTCGAAAGGCTCGAACTGTGGCGGAGAGCGGCGCGACGCCCGCCCGGTCCGAGGATTCTCAGGAGAGGTCGGAGCCGTGACAGCCGGCTTGCTCCGGCGAGGTTAACCGCCGATGTTCCGCGCGTTTGTCAATGTTTTTCGCGTCCCAGACCTCCGCAAGAAGGTCCTGTTCACGCTGATGATGCTGTGCGTCTACCGCATCGGCATGTACGTGCCGCTGCCGGGTGTGAATCAGGAACGGCTGGCCAAGCACTGGCGCGCGGCCGGCGGAACTACCGAGCAGGCCGCCGAACTCTTCGCCATGTTCACCGGTGGCGACCTTGGCCAGAGCACGCTTTTCGGTCTGGGGATCATGCCCTACATCAGCGCCTCGATCATTCTGCAATTGCTCGTGACGGTGGTGCCGGCCCTGGAGAAGCTTTACCGCGAAGGCGAGAGCGGCCGACGCAAGATTATGGAGTATACACGCTATGCCACCGTCGGCCTGTGCTTCATCCAGGCGGTGTTCTGGGTTCGCTATCTGAACGCCAACAATCTCGTTTACGCCGAGTTCCGCAACAGCTTCGAATTTATCGCCATGTCCCTGACCGGGCTGATGGTAGGCACGCTGATCCTGATGTGGGTGGGCGAGCAGATCGACGAATACGGTATCGGCAACGGGATCAGTCTTATCATCATGACCGGCATCATTGCTCGCATGCCGTATGTCTTCTTCGAGGTCTGGCGCGGATTCGCCGGGCGTGAGAGCGGCGCGGTCAGCGATACTGCTATGACGCCCGAGAAGATCGTCTTCTTGGTGGTGTCTTTCGTGGCGGTAGTGGCGGGTTCCATACTTATTACACAGGCGCAGCGCCGTATTCCCATTCAGCAGGCCAAGCAGACCCGCGGCCGACGGATGGTCGGCGGGATGCGCCACTATCTGCCGCTGCGTGTCAACCACGGGGGCGTCATGCCGATCATCTTCGCCAGCTCGTTTCTGCTGTTTCCAGGAGTGGTCTTTGGCTGGCTGTGGCGCAGCGGGTGGTGGCCGCAGGGGCTGTGGAGTTTCCTGCAAGAAGCCTTCATGCCGGGCCAATTCGTGTACAACGTCTCCTACGTCGGACTGGTGTATTTCTTCGCTTACTTCTGGGTGTCCGTGCAGTTCCGGCCCAAGGAGCTGGCTGACAACCTGCGCGATATGGGGAGCTTCATTCCTGGTCTACGCCCCGGCAAGCGCACCGCCGACTACCTCGAAGCGGTCATGGAGCGTATCACCTATGTGGGGGCCGGCTTTCTGGCGATCATCGCCCTGATTCCATCAGTCGTGGCGACCGAACTCGACATTCCGTATCGCATATCGGCCTTTCTGGGTGGCACCGGTCTGCTGATCGTGGTAAGCGTCGCCCTGGACCTCATTCAGCGCATGGAGGCCAACCTGATCATGCGCAACTATGAAGGCTTCCTGGGGTCGGAAGGCGTGGCGCGCGTCAAAGGACGGATGTACTGATGCCGGCGCGCAGGCTCATCTTTCTTGGTCCGCCAGGCTCTGGCAAGGGTACACAGGCCCAGAGACTTGCCGAACGACTAGGGCTCCTGCCCCTCTCCAGCGGTGATGTGTTGCGCCGCGAGCGTCAGGCCGGCAGCGCGGTCGGCCGCAAAGCCGCCCAATACATGGACGCCGGCACGCTCGTACCGGATGAAGTCATTACCGAGGTAATGCTGGCAGCGATCGACCAGCTCCCATCCGGGAGCGGTTTCATCCTGGACGGCTTTCCGCGAACCGTACCGCAAGCCGAGGCCCTTGATGCCGGGCTGGAACAGCGCAATTTAGCGATAGACGGTGTGATCGACTTTCGATTGGACGACGAGGAGATCATTCGGCGGATCGTGGATCGCCGGGTTTGCAAGAGCTGCGGTGCCACATATAATGTTAGTTTTCTGCCGCCGCGCAAGGCCGGTGTATGCGATCGGTGTGGCGGCGAGCTGGTTCAGCGAAGTGACGACCGGCGAGACGTTGTCGAGACCCGGCTGGCAACATACCGTGCGCAGACGGCGCCGCTGATCGAGTACTACTCGCGTCGCGGCAATTTTCACACGGTAGATTCTGCTGCCGGCGCTGATGCCGTCGAGGCGGATCTGTGGCGAATCGTGCAGGCGATCGGCGGCCGCTGATGCCCTCAGCGTCCAGAATCGTGATCAAGTCGCCACGCGAGATCGAACTGCTGCGAGCGGCCGGCCGGGTGGTACACGACGTTCTCGACGAACTGCAAGGAATGGTGCGCCCGGGCGTCACGACCGCGGAATTGGATGCCCGGGCTGCCGAGTTGATCGCCGCCGCAGGTGCGGCGCCGCTTTTCAAGGGCGTGCGCAATCCGCAGGCCAAAATGCCGTTCCCGGCGGTTATATGCGCCTCGGTGAACGAGCAGGTGGTGCACGGGATACCGGACGATCGGCCCCTGGAAGCAGGGGACATCGTCAGTGTGGACTGCGGAGTGCGGCTGCGCGGCTACTGCGGTGACGCCGCACGCACCTTTGCGGTCGGCAAGCCGGAACCGCGTATCCGGCGCTTGTTGGAAGTGACGGAGGCGGCGCTAGAACTGGCGATCGCCGCCATTCGGCCAGGCAGACGCTGGAGTGAAATCGCCCGGCAGATGCAGGAGCTGATCGAGGAGGCCGGCTGTAGCGTGGTGCGGGATTATGTTGGCCACGGCATCGGTCAAGAGATGCACGAGGAGCCGAAAATTCCGAACTACTACGACCGCCAGCAGCGCCATGGCGATTTCGAGCTGCTGCCGGGAATGACGCTGGCCATCGAACCCATGGTGACGGCTGGACGACCGGAGACGCGCCTGGGTGATGCCAGTGGTTGGGCGGTGGTGACGAAAGACGGCTCCTGGGCGGCGCATTTTGAACACAGCGTGGCGGTGACGGCCCACGGAGCCGATGTCCTCACCGACGGTCGTTGAACAGGCCCGGCCGGCGGGCCGGAGGTTGGTGTCATGAAAGTCCGCAGCAGCGTCAAACGCATCTGCGAAAACTGCAAGATTGTGAAGCGGCGCGGCGTTGTGCGTGTCATCTGCACGAATCCGCGACATAAACAGCGCCAGGGTTAGGCGTTGGCGAGGTGCGCATATGCCACGTATTGCTGGAGTGGATATACCGGCCCAGAAACGGATCGATATCGCCCTGCGCTACATTTACGGCATCGGGCCCACGCGCGCCCGTGAGATTTGCACCAAAGCGCAGATCGATCCGGCTACCAGGGCCAACAAACTGACCGAGGAAGAGGTCAGTCGCATCGCGGGTATCATCGAGCGCGATTACGTCGTCGAGGGACAGTTGCGCCGGCAGGTGCAGCAGAACATCGCCCGGCTGCGCGAGATCCGCTGTTACCGCGGCCTGCGCCACATCCGCGGTCTGCCGGTCCGCGGACAGCGCACGCGGACCAACGCGCGCACACGCAAAGGCCCGAAGAAGACCGTCGCCGGCAAGAAGGGTGTCAAGGAAATGCATCGCGGCTAAGACCGTCAGGGAGCGCAACCATTGGCTAAGGCAACTGGCAAACGCAAGATCAAGCGCAATGTGGCCAAAGCGATTGCGCACATTAAGGCCACGTTCAACAACACCATCGTGACCATCACGGATGTGAACGGCGACACGCTCTGCTGGGCTTCGGCCGGATCGGTGCCGGCCAGCGGCGGGGACAAGAAGTTCACCGGGGCGCGCAAGAGCACGCCCTTCGCTGCCCAGCGGGCTGCACAGTACGCCGCCCACGAGGCCAAGAAGCACGGCGTGGTGGAAGTCGAAGTGCGCGTCAAGGGTCCGGGTGCCGGCCGCGAGTCGGCCATCACGGCCTTGCACGCTGCTGGGCTGCGCATCCAGTCCATTGAGGACGTGACACCGCTTCCCCACAATGGGTGCCGTCCGCGCAAGCGCCGGAGGGTCTGATTATGGGACGTTACGTCGGTCCGGTTACCCGCCTGTCTCGTCGCGAGGGCGTGAACCTCATGCTCAAGCCTATCCGCGATGAGACCGGCAAGAACCCCCTGGAACGCGAATATAAGAACTACCCGCCCGGTATGCACATGTACCGGCGGGGCAAGAGTTCGGATTATGGCATCCGCCTGCGCGAGAAACAAAAAGTCAAGCGCCATTACGGGGTGTTGGAGCGCCAGTTCCGTCGCTATTTCGCCATGGCCAGCAAGTCCCCTGGCAACACCGGCGAGGCTTTGTTGCAAATCCTGGAGCGGCGGCTCGACAACGTGGTATATAAGGCGCGTTTTGCCGCCGGCCGGCGCGGTGCGCGGCAAGCCGTTGTTCACGGACACATTCTGGTCAACGGCCGGAAAGTCGACCGCCCCGGCTATCTGGTCGAAGTCGGCGACCGCATCTCAGTTCATCCGCGGGAACGCAGCCAGAAATATGCGCGGGCCCAGATGGCGCTCTTAGAGGGAGTGTCCAATCCTCCGCCGCAGGCCTGGTTGCAGGTTGATCCGAACAAACTGGAAGCCACGGTGGTGACGCTGCCCACTCGTGATGACGTGCTGATTCCGATTGAAGAACAACTGATTGTGGAGTTCTGCTCGCGGTGACCACTGCGGCGGGCCGAGGCGCGGCGCCCGCGGCGCGGCGGATTCTGGAGGCGAGTGCGATATGCGGATCAGATGGCGTGGCCTGGAGCTACCGACGCGGGTCGTCCGCGACGACTCGATCAGCACCGACACCTATGGCCGTTTCACCGTCGAACCTTTCGAGCGCGGCTTTGGTACGACGGTGGGCAACAGTCTGCGGCGCATCCTGTTGTCCAGCCTGGAAGGCTCGGCAGTAACGCATGTGCGCATCGCCGGGGCGGCGCACGAGTTCATGTCGTTGCCCGGCGTGCTGGAGGATGTCACCGACATCATCCTCAACATCAAGTCGCTGGTCGTCAATCTGGACTCCGACACACCGAAAACCATGCGCGTCGAGCGACAGGGGCGGGGTGAAGTGCGGGCCGGCGACTTCGTTTGCGATCCGGCGATTACCGTACATAACCCGGACATGGTGATCGCTACTCTGACCGATGACGTAAGCTTCTCCGCCGAACTCACTGTGGCGCGCGGCCGGGGGTACGTGCCGGCTGCGGAGCATACGGACGAGAACACGGAAATCGGCGTCATCCCGGTCGACGCGCTGTTCTCGCCGGTATCACGTGTTCGCTACCGCACTGAGGACACGCGCGTCGGGCAGCGTGTCAACTACGACCGGCTGATCCTGGAGATCTGGACCAAGGGAACGGTGCGACCGGAAGATGCGTTGGTCGAGGCGGCCAAAATCCTGCGCAAGCACCTCAACCCCTTCGTGCAGTACTACGAGCTGGGGGCACAACTGGCCGCCGCCCAGAGCGCGCCGGAGCCGCCGGCCATGGCGATAGACGAGGAGTTGCGGGAGAAGCTCGAACGCTCGATCTCCACGCTGGAACTGTCGGTGCGAGCCAGCAATTGCTTGGAAGCCGCCAAGATCACTACCATTGGCGAGCTGGTGCGCATGACCGAGGCGGACCTGCTCCAGTTGCGCAGCTTCGGTAAGACGTCGTTGATGGAAGTTCGTCAGAAGCTGGAGCAGGTGGGCCTGCGCCTGGGAATGTCGCTGGACAGCGGTCGCAGCGAGAACCCCGGCTCCAACTTGGTCTCTACCGTGTGACTAGCGAGGTGTTTCCATGAGACATCGTGTGGACGGTCGCAAGCTCAGTCGTACCAGCAGTCACCGACTGGCCCTGCGCCGCAACCTGGTTCAGAGCCTGTTTGAGCACGGGGAAGTACGCACCACGGTGGTCAAGGCCAAGGAAGTGCGCTCGTTCGCTGAGAAACTCATCACTCTGGCCATCGACGGCAGCCTGCCAGCACGCCAGCGCGCCGAGGCTCTCCTTCGCGACCGAGCCGTCATCCCCCCGGACCACCAGGAAGACTACGACCGCATGAGCGACGCCAAGCGGAACAAGGTCATCCGGGCGCGGTCCGGACGTCGGTACCGCGCCAGCACGACGCGGCCCGGCCTGAAGTTCACGGCGGAGTCCATCCTTCACAAGCTCTTCGCCGAAATCGGACCGCGCATGAAGAAGCGCAACGAAACGCTCAAGTGTAGCGGCGGGTACACACGCATCATCAAACTGGCCGACCGCCGGTTGGGCGACGGTGGGCAATTGGCGATTCTGCAACTCGTGAAAGAAGAAGAGAAGCCGCGCAAGAAGAGCAAGGAGCGGACCGAGCGGAAACGGCGGGCGCGCGTCAAGTACGCGGTTTATGCCGGCAAGCCGCGTCCGCATCCGACGCGGCGGCGTGCGGCGCGCTCGACCGCGACCGAGAAGCCGACGCCTGAGCCGCCCGCGGCGACGCCGTCGCCAGAAGCGCCGCCGGCCAAGCAGGAGTCTTGATCGTGGCCGTGGGGTGCATCTTCGCCCGTATTATCGCCGGTGAGATACCGTGCCAGCGGGTCTTCGAGAACGACCAGGTCTTGGCCTTTCTCGACATCAATCCGCTTTCCGAGGGGCACACGCTCCTGGTGCCCAAGCGTTGTGTGGAACGTCTCGCTGAGCTGACGCCGATGGAGGCCGCCGAGCTGGGACGTCAGACACTGGCCCTGAGCCGGCGTGTCTTGGCGGCCACGGGCGCGGAAGGCTGCAACATCCTGCTGAACGACGGGCGTGTGGCCGGGCAGGAAGTACCCCATGTACATGTCCACATCGTACCACGCCGCGCCGGTGACGGCCTGGGTTATCGCTGGAAAGCGCAGCCCGGCGATCCGCAGCGCTTGGCGGCGCTAGCCGAACGCATTCGGAGCGCCCACGTGCAGTGAGCGCATTGGCGAAGGCAGGCTGGCGGCGCGCAGCGCCGCATGCTAAAGTTATACAAGGAAGCCTGGGGACGTAGCTCAACTGGGAGAGCGCCGCGTTCGCAATGCGGAGGTTGAGGGTTCGAGCCCCTTCGTCTCCATTTCCCCCTGGATCTCTTCTACGTGCCACCATGACCAGCGCCGGCGCCTTTGCGGACCGCCTCGCCGGCCGCCCTTCACAGGTAGGCACCACGCAGACCAAGGTTGTGGCCTAGCTGCGTGTCCCGGTCGTCATCGCGCCGCAAGTCCGCCTCCACATTGCGGTTGATCTTGTTTCTCTCGATGACCGTGCCGTCGGCGCCGGCGAGATGGATGCCGACGCGGTTGTCCTGGATGTCATTATCGCGGATCACATGACCGCGCGGACGCAGCTCGGGCCGCGCAGCTTCGGCTGACGTCGGCCGAATGCCGTGATCGCGCTCTGCAAGGATGGCGATCGCCGTGCCGTTGCGGTAGAACTTGTTGCGCTCGATCAGGCAGTCGCGCACGCTGCGCTGCTGCGGAAGAAGCTCGTAAAACTCCTTGTGGTATTGCGTCCACAGCAGGACGCCGTGGCCATTGCCCTGGAAGTCGTTATCACGTATCTGGAAGCCGACTGCATGCTCGGCAGCGATACCCGCTTGCCGGTTCAGCAGCATCCGGTTGCCCTCCAGCACGTTATCGACGGAGTAGCCCAGCCAGAAGCCGTAGTTGCTGCGGTCGGCCCAGTTGTTGCGAAAAATGTTGCCGCGGCCGAACGTCGCTTCGAAGGCGTTGTTCGGGCTGAGCGAGCAGTCGTTCTCCTCGAAGAGGTTGTTGTCGCAGCCGGCCGGCTCGTTGTACCGATACATGCCCGCCAGAAAGACACCATCGCCCCCGCAGCGCGCCGCGTTGCGGCGGAATACGTTGTTGCACGAGCGACACACGATCAAGAACCCGGTGGCGTCAGCCCCGATGTGTCCGACAGCCCCCGCTCCGACCTTCGGCCCCCCAGGGTCGCGCGGCTCATACCGATTGCAGTAGTCCGCCCAGTTCTCCTCGAACGTGCTGTCGCAGGTGGAAAACAGATGAAAGCCGAAGCCGCTGCAATAGCTGGCGTTGTTGCGCCGCACGTCGAGCTTGCAGCAGAAATAGGTCAGCAACCCGCACATCTGATGCTGGAGATCGTTGTCGTGAATCCGACTTTCCTCCACACGCTCCAGCAGGATACCGCCACCGTAAGCTTGCTCGACCGGTGTGAAAATGTCCAGAAAAATGCTGTTGGCCGAGATTTCGGCCGTTGACGTAATCTGGTTGCTGGCGATTGTGAGACGGCGGCATTGCCGAGCCGCGATCCCGTGGGTGTACTCGCGGATGCGCAGGTTGCGGATGGTCACGTCGCAGTGGCCGTCGATACGGATGCCGGCCCCGCGCCGATGGTCGCCAACCAGCAGGGCACCGTTACCGTCCAGCGTGATGCCGGAGGCCCCGATCGTCAGGCCGTCCGGCAGAAAGTACACGCCCGGTCGCAAGATGGTGTCCTGACGGATCAACATTCCCGAAGTGGGCACTATTGGTTCAACACGACTGACCTCGGACATCGCAGACCTCCGCTCAGCCGCGGCTGTGACACGCGGTGTTCTCACTGTCGCGCGGCCGCCGCTCGTTGCTCCAGCTTGTGCATCTGCTCGCGCAGCACCGCGGCCTGAGGCGAGTGCGGGTAGCGTTCCACCAGCTCGCGGGCGATCCGCAGGGCTTCGGCAAAGCGCCGTTGCTGAATCAACCCGCGGATCTGTTCTTCCATTTCCTGGCGTAACTGCACTTCTACGTTCGCCCGTAGCGTGGGAAGTTGCAGACGCAGATCGTGAGCTTCGGCCGATTCCGGGTATTGAGCGATGATCAGCTCCACCAGCCGGAGTGCTTCCTTCCAGTCGCGGCGGTTGGTGGCCTCTTGAGCACGCGACATCAGTCGGGCGCGTTCTTCGGCTCGTACGCGGTCGCGACCAACGGTTACACGCCGCGCCAGCTCCGCCACGCCCTCGGCGTGGGGATGGCGCTGGCGCAAGTCGCGCACGACTTCGGCGGCTCGGTCCCAGGCACCCAAGGCAATCAGCTCGTCCACCTCGCGCGTGGCCCGGGCCAGGTCGTGGGCTTCGAATTTGGCGCGGGCCTGCTCGACCAGTTCACCAAGGGTCTGCCATTGCGGTAGATTGGGGAACCGCTGCTGCGCGGCTTGCAAGCGTCGTTGCGCCTCGCTGAGGTTGTGTTCGCGGAGCAGGGCCGGGATATCGTGCTCCAGTTGGCGCACCAGCTCGTCAGCCTCGTGTCTGAGGCGGGCCGCCCGCTCTTCTTCGCTCAGCAGTTCGATGTCGCGCAGCTCGCGTGTCAGGTGGACCAGTTCTTCCAGTAGCTTGGATTGTTTGTCCGGCTGTTGTTGCCAGGGCAAGACGGTCGTGCTGTGGGCCCCGGTCGAGTGCGTGGCCGACAGTCCGCCGGGTGATGCCAGCAGGTCCTCGACGCGTCGCAGGATCTCGGCCACACCCCAGAGCAGCAGCCCCAGACCCCAACCGACAAACAGCGCGGCGGCCGCTGCCAAGAAGTCAGCCGCCGTCGGGGGCGGCTGTGCCTGATGACTGAGGTCGACGAAGCGCGCCAGCGCCCAAATGGTGGCTACTATTACCAGCAGTACCGCGGCAACTACCATCGCTGCTGCCGCCAAGCGTCCGCGGTTCAAAGTTGCCGGCGCTGCCGGCTCCAACTCAGTGTCCATAGCCTGCCAGCCTCCAAGGCCGCCAACATTATTCCGGCGGCACGCCGGAAAAGCCATCCAGCGGACAGCGGGTCAGATGGCTTCGGCCGCGCTGGCATCGCCCGCGGTGCGTTTGCTTCGCCGCGGACGCCAGCGCAAGACCTTGCGCAGATAACGTTTACCGCTGCTGCGCACGTGGTTGCGTGGAACGAATGGCCGGTCGTTCGGGAGTTTGGGAAACGACGGCGTGCCAGCCAGCAGCGCCAGCTTTCGCCGGACCTCTTCCACTTCGTACCGCGTGCCGGTGCGCTCGCTCAGACAAGCCGTCAGGACACGCATGGCCACCTCGTTGGGCAGCAGGTTCGGCAGCGCGACCTTGGTCTCGCGATATAGCTGCAACAACATATCGACATGCAATCGCGGCCAGGTGTCGCTGTCTGCCGGCTGCGCATGCTGGTCTGCGGCTTCTGCCAGGCGCTGGCGTGCATGTCGGACGTAAGCTGGCGAGATGTCGATGCCGATGTAACGCCGGCCCAGCCGCTTGGCCGCGACCGCGGTCGTTCCGCTACCCACGAACGGGTCGAGCACGATTTCCCCGGGGCGGCTGCTGGCCAGGATGATGCGCATCAGCAACGCCTCCGGCATTTGGCAACCGTGGAAGCCCGCCCGTTCAGCGAACGTACCACAGACGCGCGGGAACTCGTCCCAGGTGTCATCCGGCAACCGACCCAGGGGGCTGGCCCGCAGGTCTTGATACTCGGTGTGCCGCGCGCTGGGGAAGCGCAACAAGCGATCGTTGAACGTAAACCGCTGCGGATCTTTGACGAAGTAGAAGATGTGCGTGTGCGAGCGGCAGAATTTCTTGCGTTGGCTCTGACCAAACGAGTAGTGCCAGACGATCCAGTTGCGCAAGTGCAGCCCGAGCTCGCGTCCGATGATGCGGATGTCGGCCGCGAACTCGTCGCCGATGGCGATGTAAAATGACCCGTCGCGCTTCAGGACGCGGCAGCAGGCCGCCATCCAAGCACGCGACCAAGCGACGTACTGATGGTCAGGCAGGTCATCGCGGTACCCGTCGTACACGTACCCGATGTTAAACGGTGGGTCGGCGAATATCAGGTCGACAGCCCCGGCCGGCCACTCGCGCATTATGCGGATCGCATCGCCACAGTATATGGTGTCCGGAGTCATCAGAGCACCTAGATGTTGTACCCGATCGCAGCGTACCGCCAAAGACCATCGGCGTCTAGGATCAATCCCCGTTGGCCGCAAGTTCGGTCAGCAGGCGGCTGCGCACTGCCCCGATCCGCCGCCAGTGCGTACCCTCCCAGTACACATGCCGGCAGGCCTGGCAGCGATAGAACTCTTTGGCCCAGATGAGGCTGCGCGCCGGCACGACGTCAGCAACTTCGGCTCGCGCCACGGCCGCCAGTTCTCCGTTGCACAAGGTGCAGCGTGGGAACCCGGGGCGAATCCCGAGCCGGCGCACCACGTACAGCACCTGCTCCAGGAGCCTCAAACCGACGGGCAGTCGCACGCCCACAAGCGCACCAGTCTTGAGGAGACGCCGCTCGAAGAGCTTGCCATCAGACGAGACTATGGCCCGTGTCTCGGCAAGCGCGTGCCGAACCAGCTCGCCGTCATCGATACCGGGTGTCCAAGTCGCGTCCACTCCCAAGACACGCAGCCAGCGGGCCACACCCCCGCACATGGCGTCGCATGCTACACGCGGAGCCGGGCTGTGGTTTCCGACGGCCACGTTAGCATTCTAACGCAGCCCAGCTTCGACTGCGGGCCTTACGGCTGCGTCAGCAGTCGCACGAAGGGATTGATGTCGCCGAAATTCACGTAGCCGTCGCCGTTGATGTCGGCGTTCATGATGTTGCAGTTCGGGAAAGCCGCTTGATACCCAGCAGGGTTGGTGAGCGCCAGGACGAACGGGTTGATATCGCCGAAGTTCACCTGCCCATCGCAATTCATGTCGCCGACCAGGAAGCGTGGCTTCCAGACCGCCATCGAGTTGGGGGTAATGCCCTCGGTCAAGGTGATGGGGCCGTTCTGCGTGAATGAGCCGTCCGGGTGGAGCGTGAAAGAGTACACCCCCCAAGTGTCATCCAGAGCACGCGAGTTGTCTGTGACGAAGAAGAGATCGTCCAGAACCTGGATATCACCGAGGGTGCCTTGGAGTCCGACGTCGAACAGGTAGCCCGTCGGCGTGAGCTGGCCGTTAGCCGGGTTGATGCTCGCCGTGCGGACGGTGGCGTCCGTTCCGTGCCCCACGATCAAGTAGCGATCGTCCGAGCTGAACGCGACGTCGGCCGGCGAGTTGCCGAACGCGGGGAAGGGTGAGCCGTACATCGGCTTGAGCGTGCCGTCCGGCATGATCTCGAAGCCTAGGATGACCTGTGTGATGCCGCCGGTAGCATATAGGCGCGTGCCGTCGTGCGAGACGGCCAGCTCCAACCCGTAGTTCGATCCCGTAGGCTCGGTGTCGATCAGCGTCAGCGTGTTGTTCGGCTCGACACGATAAGCACGCAGCAGGCGGGCCGAACCCGAATCATTAACGTACACATACTGGCGCGACGGATGCACGGCCAAATAGGTGCTGAACGTACCGACCTGCGTGACGAACACTTCCGTCAACGTGGGCGGAGTCGGCGTGAACTCGAATAGAGCCACCTCATAGGTATCGGTGCGCGTGGCGATCAGCAGGCTATCGGTGATCCATTCCAAGTCCATGGGTGTGCCAGGCACCAGAAAAGCTCCGACCTGCTGAATGCTGGCGTCCGGCGCCACCGTAAAGATCGAAATCTGCTCTATGGGATCGTTGCTGGACGCGTGGCCGGTTGCCAGATACCTCCCGCCTGGCGAGATGGCGATCTCGTACGGGTTGCAACCGGGGCAGGGGACCTGCGTATTGGGCCGTGTGCCGGTGATTATCCGATTCACGAACGTCAAGGTTCCGTCCGGGTTGACGACAAAAGCCGTGACGCTGCCTTCCAGATTGCCATTGTTGGCGACGAACAGCGCGCGGGTGCTGGGTTGACCATAAGCACCCGGGACTGCCGACACGATTACAAGGTACAGCGCGCCACCGAACATGAAGAACTTCGTTGTTCGCATCTTGCCACTCCTGCTGTCCTGCTCACGGGGGCTAAGCACAGTCACGCCACCGACAAAGCACTTTGCCAGAGAATGCCCGGTCAGCGTGCCGCCGCCTTCGAGGGGACAGACTAGCCGTGTCTGGCCGCCCATGCAGCCCGATAGGCGGCACGCCGGTCAAATCGCCGCATAGGCCTTGGTCGTATTATAACGGCTTGTGCTGCCGGGCAGAAAAGCAAACCACTGCTACCAGGGGTTGCTGACGTGGCAGGGCCGCCCGGTCTTGGCGATGTAGTCCTGGTGATACTCCTCGGCCGGCCAGAACTGGCGAGCCGCTTCGATCTGGGTCACAATCGGCCGGTCCCCGAAGCGCTTCTGGACAGCCAGTTCTCGGACGTAGGCCTCGGCGGCTTGTTTCTGCTGCTCGCTGGTGTACCAGATACCCGAGCGGTATTGGGTACCGACGTCCGGGCCCTGGCGATTGAGCTGGGTGGGGTCGTGCATCTTGAAGAAGGCCTCCAACAGGCGACGATAACTGATGCGGCGCGGATCGTACACGACCTTCACCGTTTCCGCGTGACCGGTGGCGTTTGTGCAAACCTGCTTGTAGGTTGGGTTATCGACATGCCCCTGCATGTAGCCGCTGACCGCCTCCAGCACGCCCGGCCCCTGCTGAAAGTAGTGCTCGACGCCCCAGAAACAGCCGCCAGCGAAATAGGCGACTTCCGTTTCGACCGGACGACTCTCCGGCGGCAGCGGCTGGTCCTTGGCGTAGAAGCGCAGAGCCGCTCCGTTGAGGCAGTGGCGCTGGCCGGTCGGTGGTGGCCCGTCGTCGAAAACGTGCCCCAAGTGGGCTCCGCAACGCGCGCAGTTGATCTCGGTGCGCTCCATGCCCAGGCTGCGATCCGGACGGCGGCTCACATGGTCAGAATCGAACTCGCGCCAGAAACTAGGCCAGCCGGTACCCGAATCGAACTTGTGCTCGCTGGAAAAGAGGGGCAAGCCACAGACCACGCAGCAGTAGATGCCATCCTTCTTGTTGTCCAGAAGGTTCCCGCAAAACGGACGCTCGGTACCGGATTGCTGCGTGACCCGGTAAGCCTCGGGATCAAGCCTGGCGACCAACGAAGCTACCTCGGCACGTGACAAGGGCGTGACATCGTAACCGGCCTTCGAGTACTTGAACTTCATGCGAGTGTTCTTCTCCTTACGATCGGCGGTCCGCACCTGCTGGGATGCAGCCGGGTGACAGACCACGAGGCCGAGGACAATGACCCCGGCAACAAACCGCCGCAGCGCCGATGGAAACATCTTCGATATGGTCCCGGCAACGTCAGGCCCGCCATTGCTCTAAGTATAGTCGGCCGAACCCACAAGCGACGGCGTTAGCGCGTCGGATAGGCGTCCAGGGCGCGATTCCAGGCGTTCAGAGCTTCTACTCGCCGCTCCCGGTCTTCCGGCAGGCGCAGCGGTCGGCCACGCGCGTCGAGGATCAGTCCAACTACTCCGCCGGTGACTTCACGCGCTACTCGGCGACCAGGTCCGGCTCCGACGTCGAATCCGCGGGCGGGTTGCACAGTGACGGTCGCGTGTTGGCCGCCGGCCAGTGGCACACGGTGCACTTGGCCGAACCGGACCTCGGAGGTGGTGCGCTGACCATTGATGTCGATCTCGACGGTCATGCACGGTTGCCCGGCAACAGCTTTCGCGCCGCCGCGTGGCGCTATGCACCAGCCCAGCCGAATCAAGCAATCGCGGTGGAAAACCTCCAGGGCCGCCTGCTCGTGCACGGTGCTCAGAACACCGAGCTGGGGCATCATGAAGATGGAATCGACGGCCAGTTCGGTGAAGCCCTCCGGCTGGAACGCGTCGATCATCATCAAGGCGCTCTGAACGCGGCGCGGGCTGTGGGACAGTACGCCGCCAGAGCCGACGATCAGGTCCAACCCGAGCAGGTCGATGCTGGTCAGGGCGGCGCGCTGCTGCCGAAAGGCGTCGGCGATGGTTCGCTGGCGCCGCACGCCCTTCAATCCTGTCGCCATGCTGATGTGTTGGGCGAGCGCCAGCCGCAGTGCCTCCCGACAGATCGCCTGCTCGATCATCAAGTCTTCGAGCGTCTGCGGGATAGTGGTCGGGCGGATCATCTTGTTGCGAATGCGATCGCGGACGTCGCGCTCGTCAAGCGGAAGCGGCACCCAGCGCAAGATGCGATCCATCCCGGCCTCGGCGACGACGTTGAAGATGCTGTAACTCATTCCCAGGTTCGCACTGACGGTGCGATTGCTTACCGGCTCGCTGTCCGGGTTGTCGGGGTCGGAGCGGAAGACGCTGAATACGTCCGTGGTCGCTCCGCCGATATCGACGCCCAGCAGTTGCAGGCGCTCGCGGCGCGCGACCAGTTCCATGATGAGTCCGACGGCCGCCGGGGTGGGTAGCAGTGGGGCGCTGGTCCAAGTCATCAGTTTGGCGTATCCTGGCGCTTCCTTCATCACGTGTTCCAGAAACAGCTCATGAATACGGTCGCGTGCCGGCCGCAGCTCTTCGCGTTCCAGCACAGGCCGCAGGTTGTCGGTAACGCTGAGGGCTGTCTTGCCCTCAAGAATGCGCCGGACTTCGTCGCGGGCCTGCGCATTCCCCGCAAAGATTACCGGCAGCTTGAACCCCACGCCGAAGCGTGGCTTGGGGTCGGCCGCCGCGATGATCTCGCACATCTCGACCACGTGCCGGACGGTGCCACCGTCCGTCCCACCGGCCAGCAAAATCATGTCCGGACGCAGACTGCGGATGCGCTCGATGCGCTGGTATGGCGCCCGCCCGTCATTGAATGCCAGCACGTCAATGACGATCGCCCCGGCGCCCAGCGCGGCGCGTTCGGCACTCTCGGCGGACATGGAGCGGATGACACCCACCACCATCATCTGCAATCCGCCGCCGGCACTGCTGGTGCCGACATAGGCATCGCAACCATGGGCGTCCTGGCGCGGCGTCCAGAGCCGGTCTTCGCGGATGAATCGGCGTCCGGTCAGGTCCTCGATCTCCGCCACGGCGTTCAGCACGCCGCGCGTTACGTCCTCGGCCGGAGCCTCGACGGTAGTGGGCGCCTCACCGCGGGCGACCAGGCGGTAGCCCTCCGCTGTGCGATCGATCAGAATGGCCTTGGTAGTGGTCGATCCGCAGTCGGTGGCCAGGATGGTTCGAAGCTCGGTGTGGGCCATTGGTTCGCACCGGTGCCGCCCGCAGGCAGGGACGGCCATTCGGCGTGTCATTGTAGGGCGGCAGCGCGGACGTGCCAGGGTGGGCTTGGGGATGTTCCCGCCGGCTGGCGATACGGCCGGTTGCCGCTACGATGCGAGGCACGATGCGCGTGGGCACGCGAGAGTTTCGTGATCTCTGGCGACACCTCACCTTGTTCGCCGGGCTGGCGGTACTGTTCCTCAGCGGCGCGCTGCTCCACCCGCAGTTTCTGACGATCGGCAATCAGCGCAACGTGCTAGAGCAGGTGTCGATCAACGGCATTCTGGCTGTGGGCATGACGCTTGTGATCCTTACCGCCGGCATTGACCTGTCGGTGGGCAGCGTGCTTTCGCTGTGCAGCGTGGTCTGCGCCATGCTCCTGATGCACGGCAGCACAGGTGAGGCGCCAGGTGCCTTTTCCCGCGCGCATTGGCTAGGTCTCCTGGCGATCGGCGTTTTCGCTGCCCTGGCGGCCTACGCCGCCACCTGCCGGAAGAGCTACCGGTGGCGGGCGGCAACGGTGACGGCGGCGTTCCTTCTGACTACGGGAGGTGTACTGGCGCTGACATGCCCCTGGCGACACAACACTCCGCCATGGGCGCTGGGCACACTCGGCGTGCTGGTCGTGGTACCGCTGGTGGGCGCAATGATGGGACTGATCAATGGCGTGATCATCGCGCGGACCAGACTGCAACCGTTCATCGTGACACTGGCGATGATGATATCTGCCGTCGGATTAGCGAAGTTCGTCGCCGGCCACGGCGGACAGGTGCACTCGATCTACATGGCTTCGGCGGGGCAGCCGGGTGCGCCGCCCTCATTCGCCGCCCTGGGCGAGCCGATTCTGAACGTCGGACAGAAGACACTGCGGAGCGGGCGCATCCAGGATGTCAAGCTTCTGCCGATACCCGGTCTGTTCATGCTGACAGTATGGGCAGCGGCAGCCGTCTTGCTGCACAAGTACCCGTTGGGCCGTTATATCTATGCGGTCGGCGGGAATGAGGAGGCTGCCCGGCTGGCTGGGATCCGCGTCGAGCTGATCAAGGTCTTCGTCTACACAGTCAGCGGCCTGTTGGCCGGCCTGGCGGCAGTTCTGTTCTGCGCCAATTACAAGCAGGGATTGGCGACCGCCGGTCAGATGAAGGAGCTGGACGCCATCGCCGCCGTGGTTATCGGCGGCACCAGCCTGATGGGGGGTCGTGGAAGCATCCTGGGCACGCTGGTCGGCATCATGATTTTCGGGTATTTGACCAACATCCTGAACCTGCGCGGCGTCTCCAGCGAGGTCCAGGACGTTTTGAAGGGTGTGATCATCGTCGGCGCAGCGATTCTGCAAGGCGGGCACCTGCTGGAATGGCTGGGACGAATGCGCCGAGCGCGGATCAAGTTGGGAGAGCCGGCATGAACGTGGAACAGGGAGCCCGACAGTCGGCGCTGGCGCGCCGTTTGTATACTCTCGGTGGTTGCGCTCTGCTATTAGTCGCCATACTCGGAACGGCGGGCTGTGAGCGCAAAGCACAGCCTGTTGGTGCCGAGAAGACCGTGTCGTCCGCCGCCACGACATCCGCGAGCGCTACGCAGTCGAGGCGTTGGCGCATCGGCTTCTCGCAGTGCACGGTGACTGAGCCGTGGCGGGTCGAGTTCAATCGCCGCCTGCGTGAGCACGCGGCCCGCAACTATCCGAACATCGAGCTGACGATCCTGGATGCCGGCGATAAGACCGAAGAACAGGTGGCCCAGATGAAGGCGTTCATCCAGCAGAACATGGACGCCATTCTCATCAGCCCTAAGGAGGCGGCCGGCCTGACCAATGTCGTTCGCGAGGCCACCCAAGCTGGCATTCCCGTGGTGGTACTCGACCGGAACGTCGATTGGGACGGCTACGCCTGCTTTGTCGGCGGTGATAACCGACTGATTGGCCGCGCCGCCGGCCGGGTGGCCATTGACTTGCTCGGCGGCTCCGGGCAGGCCAAGGGTGTGATCTACGAAATCTGCGGCGGCTTGGCCTCGACTCCCGGGCAGGAACGCCGCGCCGGTTTTCACGAAGTCGTTGAAAAGGAGCCGGGTATCACGATTATCGGGGGCTTGGACTGCGACTGGAAGAAGGACAAAGCCCAGAAGACCTTTCAGGACGCTCTGAAGGCCCACGATGTTATCGACCTCGTCTACGCTCACAATGACCCGATGGCGCACGGGGCCTATCAAGCTGCCAAGGCTGTCGGACGCGAGGGGGAAATGAAGTTCATCGGAATCGACGCCCTACCTGAGGAAGGCGTCCGCTGGGTGAAGGCCGGTGAGCTGACTGCGACGCTGCTTTATCCCACGCCGGGGGAGGTCGGCCTGGACATGGCGGTCAGGATCCTGGGCGGCGAGCAGGTTCCCAAGCATGTCACACTGCCAACGCGGGTTTTCACACAAGAGAACGCTGATGCCGGCGGGGCGGAAGCGGCCCCCTGATTCCTTGAGGCGCCGGCTTTGCAGTCCCGCTCAACCCGTCGTTGCGGCCACTTCCGCCGTGGGAGAGTTGGCCTGGCCGTGCACCAGCGTCACCATCGACTGGACCATCCCGCTCAAGGTTTCGCCCTGGGCGCTGAGCTGCTCGGCGGCGGAAGCCGACTGTTCGGCGTTGGCGGCGATTTGTTGGGCCACCTGATTCATCTGGGCCACCGCGGTGTTCACCTGCTGGACACCCTGGGCTTGCTCGCGCGAGGCACCGCGGACGCCCTGCATCAGTTCGGCCAGCGAATTGATATCGCTGATAATCGTTGTCAGCGCGGTGCTGGCAGCGTTGGCGGCCTTGACACCCTCCTGCACGCGGTTAACTGAGTCGGCGATACGGTCGGCTGTTTCGCGCGCCGCTTGCGCCGAGCGGTGCGCCAGGTTGCGAACTTCTTCGGCCACGACGGCAAAGCCCTTGCCTTGTTCGCCGGCGCGAGCAGCCTCGACGGCAGCATTCAGTGCCAGCAGATTTGTCTGAAACGCGATCTCCTCGATGACGCGGATGATCTTGCGAATCTCGTCGGACGAGGTGTTCACGGCCTGCATGGCGCCGTTCAACTCGCGCATAGTCGCGTCGGCCATCTGGGCGTTCTCGTGCGTGCGTCCGGCCAGTTGATCGGCTGACTGGGCCCGTTCGGCGTTCTGCTGCGTCATGGCGGTTACTTCTTCAAGCGCAGAACTCGACTCCTCCACCGCCGCCGCTACCTGGCTGGCGCCGCCCGCCAACTCCTGCGACGCCGAAGCCAACTGACTGGCAGCCGCATTCACCTGGCTGGCGGCATCCTGAAGGCCGCCAATCACTTGCAGCAGCGGCCGCACTACCGACCGCGAGACATAGCGCAGGATCAGCACCAAGGCCAGGACGCCGACGCTGACCGCGACCGCGCTGGCAATCGTCTGCTGCTGACTGGTCCGGGCCACGCGGCCAGCAGCCGCGTCAGCCAGCGTGCTGGCCACCGGCCCGATCGCCAGCCCGGTGTCGATGGCGCGCGTCGCTTGGGCGATCCAGGTAGCCGCGTCGACGGGGTAGAGCTCGCCGGCCGCGCTGGCAGCGTAGATACGCTCGCGCAACGCCTGGTAGGGCCCAAGGAACTCAGCTTCGAAGGCATCCAACGCCTGTCGCAATTCCGGCGTCATCACGGACGTGTTGCGCAGCTCGAGAAGTCGACGAACAGCCTGATCCACTTGCCCACGGTAACCGGCCAACTGACTGAGGGTTTCCGGCGCAAAGGGCTTGCCGGCGCTGATATGGCTGCCGACGATCGCGCGCTCGCGTCCGGCGTATTCGCAAAGTGTAGCAACGTCAGCTCGCAGGGCCACATTGTAATAAGCGACGCGCTGCGCATCGTCGACCGGGACGAAGGCCGCGTCGCGCAGGGCGAAGGCCCGCTCGATAGCGGTGCTCGTCAGACTGAACCATGCGTCCGCTGTTATAGCTTTGTTAAGAACCAGGCCGGCTACCTCATTCACCTTGGCAGCGGCTGCGAGCCACTCGCCCGCCCGCGCCTGCAAGCCAGGCTCGGCCCAGACACCGCGCAGCTTCTCTAAAGCGGCTTGCGCTGCTTCGACTTCGGCCTGTGCCTTGGCCGCCACTTCCTGAAAGCGTGTCCGCAGGGCGGCATCCTGGTTCTGGGCAGCCAGCATGGTTGCCCCACTACCACGCATGATGGCCTGGTACCCGGCGGCAGCATTCAAGTGCCCAGCCAATTCGTTGGCGAGCTGTTGCCGGCCAGCTTCGGCGCGGTCGCTCAGGGCGCTGTAAAGCTGGAAACCAAGAGAGCCAATTGCGATGCTCGCCAATAACGCGTTGCCGAGTAGTATTTTGGCTTTGAGGCTGCGTGCGAACATGGTCAGGGTGTCCGGAGTAGGCTAGGCTGGTGGCCGCGGCGGACCCGGCCGACCCGAGCATCCGTCGCCGCAGCGCACTGGCTACATCGGCTGCAAAACAGGTCAGAATTAGTGCGGCTAAGAGCCTTTCCATTGAGGTTTGTTCGCAGGGCAACCTCCTGACACGCGTGGCCACCGGCGCCGCAGCAGAATATGGTTCGAACGAAACATATATTCATATCCGTTGCCGAGAATTCGGCCGACGTGCATGCGGCCGCCCTGGTCCGGGCCGCCCGAACGTTGCTGCCCGCGGTCCAGTTCTACGGTCTGACCGGGCCGCGACTCCGCGAACTGGGCGTGCGATCGGTCTATGACCTGACAGCCCACGCAGCGATGCTCGGCGGCGTTGTGGGTGTGGTCGGACACGCCTGGCGGGCGCTGCGGGCCGTGGAGCGGGCGTGGGCAGACGAGCGGCCGGACCTGGTCGTGTTGCTCGACTCCCCGGAACTGAATCTCAAGCTGGCCCGGCGGGCCAAACGGCGGGGGTTCCGCGTCTTGTACTACATCGCCCCGCAGACCTGGGCGGCCCGCGAGTATCGCAATCGGCAGATCGCCCGCGACGTAGACCGTCTGGCCTGCATACTGCCCTTCGAGGAATCCTATTTTCGGCGGCAGCTCATCTACGCCGACTACGTGGGACACCCGCTTTTCGAGACCTTGCGCACCCAAACGCCCAGGGCCGACGTAGTGCAGCGTCTGCGGGCCACGGGGCAGCCGGTGGTCGCGCTGCTGCCCGGTTCGCGCCGGCATGTCATCGACACGATGTTGCCGCTGCAACTAGAGGTCGTGCGGCGGTTGCGGGCGGCAGGCCGGGCTGTCGAACCGGTCGTGTCCTGCATCAGCCCCGATCGTGTGCCGCAAGTTCGCAAGCACGTCTATGCCAGTGGCTTCGCGGCCCAGATCGTCACGGCCGACAATGCCAGCCTGCTGAGTGCCGCCGACCTGGTGCTGGTGGCGTCCGGCACAGCGACGCTAGAGGTGGCGTACCACCGCAAGCCGATGGTCGTCATGTACGATGCGGGTCGGTGGTTGCGACTGCCGCATCGGCTGTTCGGCCGCTTCGTGCTGAAGACGCCGCATTTGTCACTGGTGAACATCCTGGCCGGCGCCCGCGTAGTGCCGGAGTTCATGCCCTTCGTGAACGATCTGAACGCGGTGGCCGCCGTCGCGGGCCAGTTGCTCAGGGACGACACCTGGCGTCGGATTATGGTACGACAACTCGACGAACTCGTACGTCCATTGGAGGCCTCACAGGCCAGCGCTGCGGTGTGCCGCATGATAGCTGACATGCTGGGTATGGCAGCTCACTGAGCGGCCCCGGTGCAAACCGTGCGATCGGGCGGGCGCGGTGTCGCAGTCCACTACCGGCGTCAGTGCCGCTTTGACAGCGGCGCAAGCCAGCCATAAACTCGTGGTGTTGCGGACCCGCCGCCGGTGTAGCTCAGTTGGATAGAGCGCCTGACTGTGGATCAGGAGGTCTCCGGTTCGACCCCGGACGCCGGCAGTCTATCGACCGTTGTGCTGAGCGGAGGTGACCTTTTGGCTGGGACTGTCGAGCCACGCCTGCTACGGGGGCTGCGGGATCTGTTCGCTGAACAAATGCACGCCCGCCAGTGGATCATCGACACCGTGCGCGCCGTTTACGAGCGCTACGGGTACGTGCCGCTGGGCACACCGGCGCTCGAGTTTCTGGACGTGCTGCGCGGCTCAGCAGGGGAGGAGAGCGACAAGCAGTTGTTCGAGGTGCGTGGGCCTGACAATGAGCGGCTCGGGCTGCGCTTCGATCAGACGGTCTCGTTGGCACGCGTGGTCGCGCAGTACCCCGACTTGCCGCGCCCGTTTCGGCGCTACCAGGTCGCGCCGGTGTGGCGCTGCGACAATCCCTACGAGAAACGTGGGCGATTCCGCGAGTTCATCCAGTTCGACATCGACGCCGTCGGAGTCGAGACCGAGGTCGCCGACCTGGAAATGATCACGGCCATGTGTGACGCGATGCAGGCCCTGAAGGCGGGGCCGTTTCGTGTCCGCGTCTCCAGTCGGCGCATCTTGAATCTGCTCATGCCGTTTGCCGGCATCGCTCCGGAGCTGGCGCACGACGTGTTTCGGGTCCTCGACAAACTCGACAAGCTTGGGCCGGAGAAGGTGCGCCAGGAGCTGACCACAGGCTACAAGGACGAGTCGGGCAGTCCGGTGCCGGGCCTGGGGCTGCAAGCGGCGCAGGTGGATCGGATCGAGCGTTTTCTGGCAGTGCGCAGCGAGCGGCGCGCCGCGGTGCTGGAGCAAATGCGCGACCTGCTGGCCAGCGTCCCTCAGACCGCCGCCGAGCTGGAGCCGCTGGCGCGACTCGATCGACAACTGCACGCTCTGGGCTACGGCGACGAGGTGGTGCAGTACGACTTCAGCGTGGCGCGCGGCCTGGCCTATTACACCGGCATAGTGTTCGAGACCGAGCTGCGCGAACTCCCGGAGTTCGGTTCGGTTTGCTCTGGGGGACGCTATGACGACCTGGTGATGCGGTTTTCGGGTCAGCGCGTGCCGGCGACCGGCACCTCGGTCGGCGTGGATCGGCTACTGGTAGCCCTGACTGAGCTGGGGCGTGTACCACGGCGCAAGGCGACCGCGCAGGTACTGGTCTCTGTTTTCGACCCTGCCCTGATGGACGAGTATCTGGCCATGACCTACGAGCTGCGCCGCGCCGGCGTGTGCACGGAGTTGTACTTGGGTACCGAGACCCGCATCGGCAAGCAGATTCGCTATGCCGACCAGTACGCGGTGCCCGTGGTGGTGATCTGCGGACCAGACGAACACACCCGCGGCGAAGTGCAGCTCAAAGACATGTCGGTCGGGCGTGCCAAGACCACGGAGATAAAAGACCGCGACCGCTGGCGCGCCGAACGCCCCGGGCAGTTCAACGTCCCGCGCAGACAACTGGTGCCGGCCGTGAAGAAGCTCCTGGCGGAGATCGAGCAAGCCGCGTAGCGGCAGCGCCGGCCGGCAATCTCAGGGTTGCGTCAAAGCAGTCACAAACGGGTTGATATCGGCGAAATCCACGCGACCATCGGCGTTCATGTCGCCGAAGGTCTGGCCATCGCACTCCGGAAAGTACTGCGGGTACGTGCCGGTGAGCAGCCGCACGAACGGGTTGATGTCCCCGAAGTCCAACCGACCGTCGCAGTTCACGTCGCCGCGCACGACCTTGCGGTTATAGTAGACGAAATTACCCACGTTGTCGTCCCAATTCGTGATCGCCATGTCGAGCTTGCTGGACACCGTGTAGTCGATGCGCAATTCGGCAAGCACGTCGACTCCCACCGTCACCCATCCATGCTCGTGCTTCACCATATACTCCGCTGGCGCCAGCGGAACGCCGTCCGCGTACACACCGACGATCCGCTGGATTGGCTGGAAAGGCAAGTGGAACAGGCGTTGACCGGCGAACGTCGGCGCCAGGCGCGTGGTCACGGGTCGCAAGCCGTTCTTGTCGATGTCCCCAAACACGATCTTCTCGATGACGCTAGTGCGCCCCGAGCGCCAGCTATCGGCACTGGCGAAGCCACTGCCGGTATTCAGGAAAATGCGTGTGTAATCCCACCAGGCGCCGGTGGCCAGATCCAGGTCGCCATCGCAATCGACATCAGCCAAGGCCACGGCGGAGCAGTAGCCCTCGCTGAAGGTCCAGGCGGCGGCAGTCTGGAAGAGAGCGCCAGGCCGGCCGTTGTATTGCCGGAAGCGTCCGCTACCGCCGAGTTGGTTGTTGTCGGCCATCAGCAGGTCCGCCACCCCATCGCCGGTGACGTCGCCCACTGTGACCATGATGGCATCCTGGCTGGACACGTCCATCACGCGCCAACCGGCCGTCGTTTCCAGCACACCCCCCAGGTTGCGGTACAGGCGCGAGGCTGTGCCCTGGGTGGCGAAGGCCAGGTCCAGCCAACCATCGCCATCAGCATCGACCCAGCAGGCACCCTGATGGTCGTACTGGTCGTCGGACTGCCAAGCCGGCGTCGTGCCCAGCATCCCACCGATATTGAGATACACGTAGTTGCGGTAATGCTTCGGTGGGCTGTAGGCCCAGCCGGTCGCCACCGCCAAGTCGGGCCGGCCATCGTTGTTCATATCGCCGAAGGCGACGCCAAAGGCATTCCCGATGACGTTGGCCGTCCAGTCCGGTGTTGCTGAAAGTGTCCCCTGGTTGTTGAGATACAAACGAGCAATCGGACCGCTGGTACTGAACTCGCCCAGCGTGGCCACAGCTACGTCCGGCCAGCCGTCGCCGTTCACGTCGGCGACGTCCAGGTGTCCGTTGTAAACAAAGTCGGCCGATTGCCAATTCGGCAGAGCCGGAAACGTCCCGTCGCCACGGTTGTAGTACACGGCCACATGCTGCTGGGCCATGTCGTTGCCGTTGGAAACCACGAAGTCCAGCCAGCCGTCCAGGTCCAGATCCACTAGCGCGCCGCCGGTACTCACCTGAGTGTCGCCCGAGATCCAGTCCGGCTGCGCGGGAAAGATGGTCTGAGCGCTGGCAGCGACCGCAAGCAACCATGCAACGATTGATGTAGACCAGGGCGAACGCATGTTTGGAAGACCTCCTCTGAGCGGCATTGCGCACGCGCAGTCGATTCTAACGCTTCCTGCGACCCGACCAAACACGAATTCGCCGACGCCCAAAGCTCGCGCGGCAAGATTGCCGGCCATGACCGTGAAGCTTTAGAATCGGCGATGCGACCAGAGGCGCCGGCATGGAAGACCGTTGCTGACGGGGTCGGAGCCGGTGCGCGGATTGCGACACCGATCAACCCGGTCGCGGCTCGTCAGGCGCGGGTGGCCGCCGGTAGTGGGCCGGGCCGGGAAGAGGTTGGGCCTCCGAGCGGCTCTTCGGACAAGCGCTATTGGTGTCAGAATGCGGGTTACAGCAGTTGTTGCGGGAACATGCCTAGCAATCGTCGGGCTGGGCGGCTGCCAGACGCCCGGCGGCCCGGGCCCGTCAGGGGCGCCAAGTTCCACGGACGAGGAGATATGGGCGATCCGTTGCATCACATTGCCTGGTCCGGATCGCTTCCGACAAGCACACGCCTACGCTGAAGCCCTCAAGAACGTACCTGGGCTGCGCCCAGAACTGGTACAGGTTCTGAGCGACGAGGACGGGACGGCCGTCTTTTACGGGCGCTACCAGCGGGAGTACAGCCCGGATGGCAGCAGCGAACGGTTCAAACCCGACCATTTGCGCGATCTGGAGGCCATCCGGGGGCTGCGCATGCAAGGGGCCGAAGTCTGGCCATTCATCCTGGCCTCCATGGACGTGTTGCCTACGTACCGCTCGGCCCATCCGGAGTGGGACCTGACCGGCGTGGACGGTTATTGGGCACTGCATGTGGCGGTGTTCTACAACACCGAACAATTTCGCAACCGACGATCGGCGGCGGAGCAGTATTGTGCGGTACTACGTGAGCGTGGAGAGTCCGCCTACTACCACCATGGAGCCGCCAAAAGTTCGGTGTATATCGGACCTTACCCCAAGAGTGCGGTGCTCGAGGTGCGGCGGGAGGACCCCTTGACCGGTCGCGCCACGACCACCTATCAAATCGTGGACCCGCAGATGCTCGAAGCGCAGAAACGCTTCCCCGAGAGTCTCCACAACGGCCATCGCATGTTCGAGATCATCCGGGCTGCGGACGGCAGCATAAGACAGCGCCTGCCGATCCCCTCCTTCCCGGTCGTGATCCCCAAAGCCCAGCGGCTGTTTGAGCAGCGGTCGGAGCACTGAACCGTGCTGGATATACTGCTGGCCACGCGTAACGCCGGTAAGATACGCGAGATCTGTAGAGCAGCCGCCGAATTGCCGATTGCGTGGCATACCCCGGATGAGTTTCCCCAGGTTCCGGAGGTGGAGGAGAACGGCCAAACCTTCGCCGAGAACGCCCGGCTGAAGGCGCTCTATTACGCTCGCGCCACCGGTCTGCACGCGCTGGCGGATGACTCGGGGTTGGAAGTAGATGTGCTGCGGGGTGCACCAGGAGTGCATTCTGCCCGCTACGCCGGCACCCCGCGGGACGACGCGGCTAACAACCGCAAGCTGGTGGCTGCGCTGGCGGGCATTCCGATCGAGCAGCGCACGGCCCGTTTTCGCTGCGCGATGGCGTTTGCCGATCCGCAGCGCGTCCTGCTGGAAACCGAGGGCACCTTCGAGGGGCTGATCATTGATCAACCACGTGGCACCAATGGCTTTGGCTACGATCCGCACTTCTTAGTGCCTGAGCTGGGGCTGACAGCCGCCGAACTGGGACTCGAGGAGAAAAACGCTCGCAGTCATCGCGGTCAGGCGCTGCGAGCCATGCTTTCGGGACTGCGACTTTTCTTGCATGCCGGCAGCGACCCACAGCGGGGCTAGCACCTTAGCGATGGGCGGACGGAGGAGCCGGCGCCATGTCCTAGTCGTGTTCCTCCTCGGCCCCGGGGCGGCTCCGAGGAGCGCCATTGGGCGAGCGTACCGGCGAAAGTTGAAACTCGGCGTTGCACCCGGGCCGAGCACAGCGAACGGTCAACGTGGGGACCGCCGCCAGCTCCTCCGGATCCGTGTTCAAGATCGCCAGCACGGTCGGTGTCAGCGCATGCGCGGCGTGGACGCATAAACCGACCGGCAACGTTGATTCGATCGTGAAGGCAGGTTCGGCGAAGCCGCCAGCCGGACAGACACCGCCGCGCGGGCCGCGTGTGACCGTTACCCGTACGGCGGCGCGACCGCGGAGGGCTGTGGCAGCCGGCGGCGCAGCGGGGCTTTCGTCGGGCGTGGTGATTGTCGAGCTGGTCGTGCTGCCGTCAGCGTCGAAGACGATGATGTCGCGCTGCTGATCCATGGCAAGGTTGGCCAGTTGGTCGGCACGGCGGTTATCCTCGCGTGCGATGTGGCGAATCGACCAGCCGCCGATGCGCAGGAGCAGCATCTGCACCTGCCGGTGCAGCGGCGCCAGTGTGGGGCTCTTGACCTGGTACTCGCCGGTGAGCTGGCGCACCAGCAGTTCGCTATCAGAATAAATCACGAGGTTGGTCTCGCTGCACTGCCGGACGCGCTCCAGGCCGCGAATGAGGGCGTGATACTCGGCAGCGTTGTTGGTCTGGCGGCCCAGGTAGTAGCCGGCTTCGTGGACCAGGCGGCCGTCGTCATAGCGCAGGACCACACCGGCGCCTGCCGGCCCCGGGTTGCCGCGCGCCCCTCCGTCCACGTGCAGGGTCAGGCCCACAGTACACCCATGCTCACTGGTCGTTCGCGATGTGCAGAATGCGTCCGCAGTTGTCGCAGATCACCAACTCGTCGCGGGTCATGAGGACGTTGGCGCGCTCGGCGGCCAACGACATGTTGCAGCCCTCGCACAGGAACTCCTGGCGCCGCGGATGAACGCGCAACACGCGGGCCATGACTTCACCCTCGTAGCGTTCGGAAACGCGGTTGAACAACTCCAACGTCTTTGAATCGAGCTTGGTGCTGGCTTCTTCGCGCTGGCGCAAGAGGGCGTCGAGGCGATCCGCAAACAGGCGTTGCACCTGAGCCAGCTGACTCTCCAAGTTGGCCAGTCGCTGGGCCTCCTGCTGAACGATTCGCTCCTGCTCCGCCAGGGTCTTCTTCTTGGCCTCGACTGCCGACATGAGTTCGAAGGCCCGCGCCTCCAGACGGCTGACGTCGGCCTTCTCGTTATTGAGCTGCGACAAGACTGCCGCGTATTCCTTGTTAGTCTTGACCTGATTAAGGTTGTCGCGCAGGCTGGCAACGCGGGCGCTGCGGGCCTTCAGTTCCACGTCCAGCTCGTCCATCTGCATCTGCGTACGCCGAAGGTCCTCGCGCTGACTGGCAAAAGCGCCCTCGGCAGCCTGCAGTTTTTCGGCCTGACGCTGTACGCTCCGCTGCTTAGCCGCCAACTGGCGGCGGATGTCCACGATCTGCAATTCGACTTCTTGAAGCGCCCGCAGCGAGTCGAGCAGCGCTCCCATCAGAGCTCTCCACCTGGTTGTCAAAGGGGCAGCACAGAACTAATTATTATCTTCCCTGCTCGCTGCCTCTGCAACCTGTTGCTCCCTTTTTCCGCGCCAGCTCCATTGACGCCGCCACCGCCCGGTGGCTAAATATAAGCTTTCCGGCCTGGCCGCGGTCGGAGAGTGATGCCCGCACGTAAGGGGCGCGTGGCCGAGTGCCACAGTGGGCCGCCAGGTTTCACGGCTGGCGGTTCAGGCCTCCGTGCGGGCCCGCAGCCGTGCTTTCGAACGTTGAGGCGGCCAATCGGATAATGGAAGCGATCGTACAGGCGATCCGTTACCCGGTGGTGTAATTGGCAACACACCAGGTTTTGGTCCTGGCATTCCTGGTTCGAGTCCAGGCCGGGTAGCTTCGTTATGCGAATGGGCGGTGATACCGGCCGAGTGTACTGGGTAAATGAGCGTACCACGAATTGGAGCCGTCATTCTCGCCGCCGGCAAGGGCACACGGCTGAAGAGCGACCTCCCAAAGGTGCTCCACGAAGTCTGTGGGCGCCCGATGCTGGCCTACGTGCTGGACGCGTGCCGGGAGGCCGGCGTCCGCCGCTGTCTCACGGTCGTGGGGCACGGTCAGGACCTGGTTCGCCAGACGTTTGCTGCCGACACGGACATCGTGTGGGTCGAGCAGACACCGCAATTGGGTACCGGTCACGCGGTGATGGTCTGCCGCCCGTATCTGAATGATTTTGAGCACGTTCTGGTGTTGGCCGGCGACGGCCCGCTCATCCGCAGCCACACCATCGAGCAACTTCTCCGGCGGCACCTGGAAGCACAAGCGGCGGCGACACTGGCGACTGCCATTCTGGAGGATCCGACCGGCTACGGCCGCATCTGGCGCGATTCTGACGGCCACCTCTTGGGGATTGTGGAGCACGGAGACGCCAGTCCCGAGCAGCGGCGTATCCGCGAGGTGAATCCCAGCTACTATTGTTTTCGCACCGCAGACCTGCTGCCGGCCCTGGAACAGCTACGTCCGAACAACGTCAAGCAGGAGTACTACATAACCGACACACTGGCAATTCTGTTGAAGTCGGGTCGGCGCGTCGAGGCAGTGAGCGCGGTGCCGCCGGAGGACGTGTACAGCATCAACTCGCGGCAGGATTTGGCGCTGGTAAACGACGTCATGCGAAGACGTGTGCTGAACAAGCTAATGGACGCGGGCGTGACCATCGTGGACCCGGCTACCACCTGGATCGATGCACGGGCGGAAATCGGTCCGGACACCATCATCCGCCCGCTGGTGCATATCCACGGGCCGGCGCGCATCGGGCGCAACTGTCGTATTGGTCCGCTGGTGCATCTGGATGGGGTGGTACGGGTGGCCGACGGTGCCATCATCGGTCCTGCAAGCGGAGCCGGGGCATGACCAAGATCCGCATTTTCTCGGGACGCGGAAATCGGGCGTTGGCCGAGCAGATCGCCCAGTACCTGGGATATCCGCTCGGGCGGGTCCAGGTAGAGAGTTTTCCCGACGGCGAGATCTCGCTGAAGCTCTTCGAGGACGTTCGCGGCTGCGACGCCTATATTGTTCAGCCCACCTGTCCGCCCGGCAATGACAATCTGATGGAGCTGCTGATCTTCATCGACTGCCTGAAACGCGCCTCCGCCAAGCAGATCACCGCTGTGATTCCCTACTTCGGCTACGCCCGTCAGGACCGCAAGGACGAGGGGCGCGTGCCGATCACGGCCAAGCTGGTGGCCAATCTGTTGACGACCGCCGGGGCCGACCGCGTGGTGACCATCGACCTGCACGCCGCCCAGATTCAGGGGTTCTTCGACATCCCGGTGGACAACCTGTCGGCTGAGCCGGTGTTCTCGGCCTACTTCAACGGCTTGCGTGCCGGACCGCTGACCCTAGTCAGTCCGGACGTGGGCAACGTCAAGCGCGCCCGCATCTATGCCAACCGACTCGGCGGGGAACTGGCCATCATCGACAAACGGCGTGTGAGCGGCAGCGAAACCAGGTCGATGGCCATCATCGGAGATGTGGAAGGAAAGACTGTGCTGATGGTCGACGACATCATCGCTACTGCCGGCACCCTGGTGCAGGCCGCCGAAGTGGTGCGCCAGCACGGCGCCCGCCAAGTCATCGCTGCCGCAACGCATGCGGTTCTGTGCGGGCCGGCGGTGGAGCGCTTGGCGGCCGCCCCCATCGACCATCTGGCGGTCACCGACACGATCCCGATCAACGCCGATGTGCAGCGCCGGCTGCCGAACCTGACGATCTTGACGGTCAGCGAACTTATGGGTGAAGCGATCCGACGGATTCATCGTAACGAGTCAGTCAGCAGTCTGTTTATGAAATAGACAGATGGCGACCGGCCCGGCTGGGCCGGTGCCCGGGAGTGCGATCATGGAAATAGCGACAATTCAAGGCGAAACGCGCCAGCCCGGCGGGCGGCACGCGAATGAGCGCCTGCGCCGTCGCGGACTGGTGCCGGCGGTCATCTACGGCCACGGCCAGCCCCCGGAGTATGTCTCCCTCTCGCGTCACGACACGGAGCTGGCGCTGGCCCACGTGCAGCATGTCATTCGGCTGAAGATCGACGGTCGCGAAGAGCAATACCTGATAAAGGACGTGCAATACGACCACCTTCAGCGGAAGCCGGTGCATGTGGACTTGATGCGCGTCGATCCCAACGAGCGCGTCAAAGTGCGTGTTCCGCTGGAACTGCGCGGCGTGCCGCACGGTACAAAACAGGGTGGGACGCTGGTGCAGGTTCTGGCGGAAGTGGAAGTGGAGTGTCTGCTGCTCCAAATCCCCGAGGCTCTGCGGGCGCGTGTCGAACATCTCGGCCTGAACGAGCAGCTCAAGGTACGTGATATCGACGTGCCACCGAATGTGCGCATCCTGGCGGCCCCGGACGATGTGGTGGCGGTAGTCCACCCGCCACGCGGCACGACTGAGCAAGAGATTCAAGCTGCCGCCTCCCCTGAGGGAGCCGAGCCGGAAGTGATCGCCAAGGGCAAGGCTGAGGAGAGCGAAGCCGAGGAGGGCGAGACGAAGTCGTGAAACTGGTCGTCGGCCTGGGCAATCCCGGTACGCGGTATGCCGACTCACGCCACAACATCGGCTTTCGAGTGGTGGACGAACTGGCGCGGCGCTGGTCGGTGGCCGTGGCACGCTACGACCGTCAGTTCGAGGGGCTACTCGGCCAGGCCCAGGTGGGCGGGCAAACGGTGCTGCTGCTCAAGCCGGCGACGTTCATGAATCTCAGCGGGAAGTGCGTAGGTGCCGTGTGGCGCTTCTACAAGCTGGCAAACGAAGACGTGTTGGTAGTTTACGACGACATGGACCTGCCGATCGGGCAATTGCGCTTGCGGCCCGGCGGCTCGGCCGGCGGACATAAGGGCATGGCCGACATCATTCGACACTTCGGCAGCGAGGAGATTCCGCGGCTGCGAATCGGCATCGGTCGTGCGCCAGCCACCACCGCCGTCGAGTACGTTCTCAGCCGCTTCGACGAGGCGGAGCGCCCCATCGTGCAGGCGGCGGTCAGTCGCGGCGCCGACGCCGTGGAATGCTGGCTGACTCATGGTCTGCAAGCGGCCATGAACGATTTCAATCGCCGTGTGGCGGAAGGTTCGCCCGAGGACGAACGGGCGGAAGGAGAGTCATCTTGAGACGCTATGAGGGAATGTTCCTGTTCGACAGCGGTACGACACGCGACTGGAATAGCATCGAGCAGGAAGTGCGGCGCTTGTGCGATCGCATCGGCGCCCAATTGCTGGTGTGCGTCAAGTTCGATGAACGCAAGCTGGCTTACGAGATCAAGAAACGCAAACGCGGCACCTATGTGCTGACGTACTTCGACGCGCCCCCGGAGCGATTGCCCGACCTGGAGCGCGATGTGCAGCTCAGCGACGTCATTCTGCGCGCTCTGTTCCTCCGGGCGGACGGACTGACCGAGGAGCGACTGGCCGAGCTGCGCGCCCGCCCGCCCGAGGTGCCGCTGGCCCCCAGCGGAGACGGACGTCGGCACGACGAGGGCCGCGAGAGGCGTAAGCGCGGCGAGCGCGACACCGGTGGTGCCGAAGCCGGCCCAGACACGCTGGGCGGTGAGGCCGAAGAGCTTACAACTGCCGAGTCGGCGGTCACGGTCGAGTCGGTGCCGCCCGTCGACGCCCCGCCGAGCGAGCTTGAACAACGGTAGCGTTGCTGGCAGCAACCGTGGCCGCCGGCCGCGCAACGGCGGCCAGCTACACCTAAAGGATCGGGGTCGGCGCACCCCTGCGGCAGGTGGTCATCATGGCTGGGTACAACAAGGTCATCCTGGTCGGCAATCTGACACGCGATCCACAACTACGCTACCTGCCTAACAATACGGCAGTCTGTGATTTTGGGCTGGCGGTGAATCGGCGCTGGCGGGACAAGGACGGCAATCAGAAAGAGGAAGTGTGTTTTGTGGACGTCACGGCATTCGGCCGGCAGGCGGAAACTATCAACCAGTACATGGCGAAGGGCCGCACGATGCTGCTCGAAGGCCGGCTACGCTTTGATTCCTGGACCGGGCAGGACGGCCAAAAACGCAGCAAACTGAGCGTGGTGGCCGAGAACTTCCAGTTTCTCGGCACACGTGGCGAGGAAGGCGGTGCCGCATCTCCGAACGACCGCGCCGCCGGCGGTGGCCCCCGCTCCCGTTCCAGCCCGACCGCGCCCGAGACCTTGCCGCCCGATGACGTCCCGCCGATCAGCGATGACATCCCGTTTTGAAATATTCATGTAACGAGGTTGACCAGATGAGTGCTCGAGCGAATCCCAAACAGGCGGCGCGCAAGCGCAAGGCACGGCGGGCCGCCGAGACGCCGCGCATCCGCGGCGCCCCGTTGAAACCCGAAGACATCGACTATAAGGACACAGCCCTGCTGCAACGGCTGATCAGCGCCCAAGGCAAGCTCTTTTCGCGCAAGCGCACCGGGCTGAGCGCCGAGTGTCAGCGCAAGGTGGCCTTGGCATTGAAGCGCGCCCGGTTCATGGCATTGATGCCTTACGTAACGTGAAGCGGCGCGGCTACCGACGGCTGGCAAGAGCGGGGTCCTGCCCGTTCCAGGCGGACCGCTTGCCGGTGCGGTACACGCCGCGAAGAGAGGAGAGTTTAAGCATGCGCGTGCTGTTGTTACAAGATGTGCGGAAACTGGGCCACTTGGGGGACGTTGTGGACGTGGCGCCCGGTTACGCGCGCAACTATCTGCTCCCCCAGCGACTGGCCACCGAGCCGACCGAAGAAAACATCAAGGCCATCGAGGAGCGGCGCAAGGCAGCCGCTGCCGAACGGGCGTTGCGCCTCAAACAGTACGCCGAGCTGGTGCAGCAACTGGCGGACGTCTCGGTCACGATCGAGGCGGCGGCCAATCCGGAAGGAACGCTGTACGGTTCCGTGGGAGCGCGGGACATCGCAGCGGCGCTTCAAGCTCAAGGCTTCCCGGTACTACCCGAACACGTTATCTTGGACGCGCCCATCCGCACGATCGACAGTCGGATGGTGAAGCTCGAGTTCACCGACGAAATTGCGACTGAGATCAAGGTGTGGGTGGTGCGCGAAGGAGCGGCACGCGATGACAGCGACGCCGGTGCACCCGCCGGTAGCAGCGCTACCGCCTGATACCGCTAGCGCGGCGGCACTCGAGCGTCTGCTGCCCCAGGACATCGAAGCCGAGCGCGCCGTGCTTGGGGCCATGCTCCAGGAAAAGGAGGTTATCGGCCAGGTCATCGCGGTACTGCGCGATGCCGGGGCCGCGGCCTTCAAACTCGAGCGGCATCAACAGCTTTACGATGTACTGGTGCATCTTTATATCGCCGACCAGCCCATCGACGGCATGGTGATCAAGGAAGAGCTGGTCCGGCGCGGATTGTGGGAGAAGATCGGCAAGTTCGAATTCCTGGCTGGCCTGCTTAGCAGTGTGCCGTCGGCCCTGCGGGCGGCACACTACGCCGCTATCGTCTACGACAAGTATCTGCTGCGCCAACTGATCGCCGCTACTCATCGCGTCACCGAAACAGCTCTCGACAGCGAACTCCCGGCCCGCGAGGTGCTCGATTACGCCGAGAAAGAGATCTTTGAGGTTACCGAGAGACGCGTTTCGGGCGAGGCCCAGAAGCTCCCCGAGTTGATCGAGGAAGCTTTCCGAACCATTGAAAAGCGCGGCAAGGATGCGCTGACCGGCGAGCCGACCGGCTTCATCGAGCTGGACGAGCTGACTTGCGGACTGCAAGCGGGCGAACTCATTATTATCGCCGGCCGGCCGTCGATGGGGAAGACGGCGCTGGGCCTCAACATCGCGGAGCATCTGGCGATCGTCGAACGGCGACCTGTGCTGTTCTTCTCACTGGAAATGAGTCGCCAGCAAGTGGCTCAGCGCATCCTGTGCAGCCGTGCTCGGGTGGATACCCATGCCCTGCGGCGCGGGCGGCACTCCGGGGAGGATCTGCGCCGACTTCAGGCTGCCGCCGATGAGATTTCCGACGCGCCGCTGTTCGTGGACGACACATCGGACCTGACCATTCTCGAGCTGCGGGCGCGCTCGCGCATGGCGACACGCCGGCACGGCATCCGCGCCATCTTTGTCGACTACCTCCAGCTCATGCGGGCACCCAAGTGCGAGAACCGCCAGGTCGAAGTCGCCACGATTTCGCGCGGTCTGAAGGCGCTGGCCAAGGACCTGAACATACCGGTCGTCGCCATGGCGCAACTCAATCGTAGCCCGGAGGACAAGAGCCGACGCGGCAACCGCCCACGCATGAGCGACTTGCGCGAATCCGGCGCCATCGAGCAGGACGCCGACGTCGTGGCACTGCTGCATCGCGAAGCGTACTACAAGACTCGGCAGGCCCGCGTGCGACTGGCGGACGAAGACGAGGCCCCGGCGGCGCCCACCGATCCCGATGAGAACGTCGCCGAGTTGATTATCGCCAAACAGCGCAACGGTCCCGTGGACACCATCAAACTGCATTGGAACAAGCAGTACACCCGCTTCGACAACCACCTGCCCGGACACGGCAACACCTACATGCCTTCCGATTACTCGGGGGCCCCATTCTGAGCTTGCCCACAATGGCAGCATTATCGCTGCCGCGTGGAATTGAGCGGGCGGCCGGCGGGCGTCGAACCCTCGTTGCGTACGAACGTCCGATAGTTGAGACCATCCAGCACCGCAGCGTCGAGTTTTCCGGGTCGGCCGGGGGTGTCGCTGTCAGGCCACCAGGCGCTTTTGACACTGGCGCGCGGCGCGCAGTAACATAGGTCGTTCGAACGGCGACAGCTTCGAGCGACTTTTCCAGGGATATCGTCAGTGAGCGAGGTCCGCAGCGCGATCCATGTCCGCACGGGGCAGCGCGAACTGTCGGAAGCGGTCGACATCTGGCTCCGGCATCACGGCGTGGCAACGATCGCTCTGGCGGATGCGTATGAGGCCTGCTTGCACCTGTTGCGAAACCAGCAGCGCGCCGTGGACCTGGCCCTGATTGGCGCCGACTGGCTAGCCGATGACGAATTCCGCGTGCTGACCTTTCTGCGGCAGACGTGGCAGCGGACGCCCGTACTGGTGTACGGAGCCAGCAACGATTTGCCATGCTTTGACGCCGTGCCGCTCGTTGTCACCTGCCGCGGAGCCGCCTCATTGGAAGCGAAGCTGGCCCAGCCGCCGGGGGAACTGGTTCGTCGGATCACGGGGGCGAGCGTGTCACTGGTAGGACGGGGACAGCAGCCGGCCGGGGGGGGCGGAGACCGGATGCCGGGCGTTGACCCGGCGGCCGCGGATCCGGGCGCTGTCAGCACGCCATTCCATGCGGCTCCGGGTCGATTGGTTCATCAGGGACTGACGTTGAGCGAACCGGAGCCGCCGCGCACGGTGTTGACCGCCGCCGAGTTGTCGGCCTTACTGGACCTGCCGGAGCAGGCTTGAGCCACGACAGTTCAGATGGGGGGCCAGCAGGGCGGCGTGATGTGCCCGGTTTGGCAGGAACGTCAGCGCGTCGTGCAGGTAATTGCCCCGGAGGGTGCCTACGGCAATCGAACAGGCGCGGAGTGGGAACGGGAAGCGGCGATGCGATCCAACGCGCGCATACTGGTGGTCGGGCCGGCGGAGCTGCGCGACGCCGTCGCCCGGGCATTGCCGCGCTGCGAGATCCGCGGTGCTGAAGGGCCCTTGATGGGGCTATGGACTGCGGGGCAGGGCGAGTTCGACGGCGTGCTGCTGTCGCTCTCCAGCGGTCGACATGCCCAGCGGGCTATTCGCAGTTTGCGACAGATTGCGCCAGAGGCACGAATTGTGGTGGCGTGCACTGCCGTTGAGGAACCTCAAGCCCGGGCAGCGTTACAGGCCGGCGCCGACGATTACGTCCTGCAACCGGTATTGGCTGGTGACCTAGAAGCTGCCTTTGGGATGACTCCCACGCCTACGCCCACGATGTCGGACACACCTTTGCCATCGGTCCCCGAGCTTCTGCGACTCGGCGAAGTGCTCAAGAACCTGGGGGCCGGCCCGCAGGCCACGGTCGAGCGCCTGGCGGCGCTACTGCGCGAAGCTTTCGACGCCGAATTTGTGACCGTGCGGGTCGAGGAGTGGGAGGCCACCTCCGGCAATCCCGGACCACCCGTCCTTCAGGAGCCGGTACGACGCCAACAGCAAACGGTCGGCAGCGTGGCCCTCGGGCGGAGGATGCACGGAACTTACGCCGCTGCCGACGCGGCCCGCCTGGCAGATTACGCGGCTCTGGTCGAGGCGCTCGTTGCTCAGGCGCGCGAGCAGACCCGCTGGCAGGATTTGGCCTGGCGCGATGATCTCAGCGGGTTGCGAAATCGGCGCTATCTGGATAGCAGCCTGGACCAGCTCTTGGCGCGGGCTGCCGCCGAGCGGCGCCGCGTCACGGTGGTGTTATTCGACATCGACGACTTCAAGTCCTACAACGACCAATACGGGCACGAGACCGGCGACGCTCTGATCCGCGAGGTGGCGGCCTTGCTGACACGCTGTTCGCGGGAGCACGACATTGTGGCGCGTTACGGCGGTGACGAGTTCGCCATGGTGCTTTGGGACGCCGAGCAGCCCCGCGTGCCCGGCTCGCAACATCCCAACGACCCGCTGGCGGTGGCCGAGCGCTTCTGCACCGTCATTCGCGGCCATGACTTCAAGTGCCTGGGGCCGGCTGCGCCGGGACCAGTAACGATTAGTGGCGGCTTGGCCTGCTTCCCCTGGGATGGCAAGACCCGCGTTGAACTCCTGCGGGCGGCGGACACGGCCTTGTTGGCCGCCAAGAAAGCCGGAAAGAACCGCATCGTTCTGGCCGAGAAGACCCCCGCAGACGAAAGAACGGAAGCCACCGGCCAGTGAACTCCGCGGTCTTCGCCTGGTGCGGCTAAGTCGGCTTCACCCTTGAGGGAACATCGAATAGACGCGGCTGAAAGCTGCTGATGTAGCCACGCCGCTGGAACTCACTCAGGAGTTCCTCTAACGAGCCGAAGACACGCGTGGCGGTTTCCGTGACGAAGGGCGAAGGTTCAGCACGCGGCTGCCAAAGGACGTAAACCTCCTTGGTGGCTTCGAAGGCATGTTGTAGCTCGCGCTCCACGCCGGACGAAATGGCCGGCTTGCCGTCCGGCAGTTCGGGGATGAAGCTGACGATCATGTCCGACTGGTCGATAAGCTTGAAGTCGCGCGCGTAGATCTGCGCGTCGATGTCGCGCGCCACGTTGAGTACTTCGGCCACGTCGAATTCGATCGTGCGGCCGTGGACCGTGACTGCGAACGAGTCGCGACCGGCCCGGCGCGCCTCCTGGGCAAAACTCAGCAGGCGTTTTTCGTCCATGTCGCCCGGATCGAAGGTGATGAAATGCTCGGCCAGCGTGGCGCGGAAGGCATCTATGCGGGCCAGCGTCTGCGGCAAATCCATCACATGCGTCATCGGGAAAGACGGATAGACGCGCTTGATGTGTGGTTTGAAGATCAGGCGATAGAGCGCTTCGACCGTACTGTCTTCATTGCCGCGCGAAAAGATGAAAAAGCAGCCGTGGCCCCGTACCGCGCTGGCCAGCACCTCCGTCGCCAGAATCTCCTCCTCGCGCCACACCAGAATGTCCTTGAGCGAATGCGGCACGTCGTGTTCGCGCGTCAACCGTTCGTGAACCGCATCCAGATTGTCCACCAGCGTGACATACAGGTCGGCATCCAGAGCCAACATCTGGTCATGATCGAATGCCGGAAACAGCCCGTGCTTCCAGCGGAACGAAGCATGCGTATTGACAATGACCGTGTCGTGGCGGTCGATCTCCGCCAAGATGTCCTTGAATACTGAACGGCGTAGCGCTGCCAGTCGGGCCAGTGGGAGATCGAGGATGCGGCCAGGCCGCACGTCGCGTGCCTCCGCGTACATCATCTGGCCAACGTGGAAACAGCGCACCGGTTGGCCGCGCGCCGCGGCCAAGCCGGCCAACTTTTCGATGAAGGGTCTCTTGTCCACGCCCACCTGTCCGGTCACGACGACGCGACGTCCCCGGTGACCGGGCGGGCCGAACAAGCCAGGTTGCGAGGGTATGTTAGTCAAAGGGCTGCTACCAGAAACCACCGGTTGCCGCCGCGGCCTTGACGCGGGCCTGCACTAACGTATGATGTTAGCCGCCGGTCGGCAAGGCCAGGTCTGCTGCCGACAAATCGCGGCTGTGGCGGAATTGGCAGACGCGCAAGGTTCAGGTCCTTGTGGGCGATAAGCCCGTGGAGGTTCGACTCCTCTCAGCCGCAGTGGGGCTGGCCGATGCGCTGACGTGCGCGCGGACAGGGGGGCGGGCCTAACGACTGCCCGGTCGCCCGCCGGAGAAAGCGGGAAGAGAAGCGTTTGGAGACTCAGTTGACGACCACTTCTTGTTCAATTGGCGCTTGAACCTGCGCCAGTAGTTCGACGAAAGTCGTCAGGGCGCTCTGGAACTCGCGCCGCACCCACTTCTCGTTCAGCGAGCTGAGCCTTTCCGTGCTGCGCCTTACCTGCGGTTCCAGCCCGAGCACAAAAATCTCGCGGCTCAGCTCGAACTCGCCGACCGCGCGGGATCGGAAGATCAGCAGAACATAGGCGTCTTCCGCCAGTTCGAACTTGTAGGAATGCCGGCCCTTCTCGTGCATGGGCATCGTGGTCACAAAGCCGTTCTCGCGCAGAAAAGCACTCAGTTCGCTGAACACCGGGGCGGCAGCTTCATCCAGGGCCTCGTCAAACTGCGTTGCCCAACGCGATTGGACCTGGCTGAGTTTTTCTACAAAGGACTTCTTCCATTCGTCCATGGCAAGTTCTCCCTCGGGAGTCAGGGCACTGCCGGCTGCGCCGGCATCCTCGTGGGTGGGGGCGACTCGACCGCAATGCTCTACTGTTAGTCTAGAAAACGTGGGGACAACGCGGTAAATGCGCAACCGCGTCAACCCGACCCACGCCGGCATCGCCCCATAATCCCCGGCCCCGGCCCCGGCCCTCGCCCCGCGCGAGCACCGCCTGTGGTGAGGCCCTCTTATGCCGAAGGGTAAGTCCGCGAGAACTCGAGTGATTATTGCCCGGCGTGTCCCAGCAGGCCATTGAAAAACTGCGGTGCTGGGGCGCTCAGCCCGGCGTGGCTGTGCTGGCGAGTCCCAAACGGCGGACTCGGAGGCCCCGCGCTACTGACTGAATGTTCTCGGGCGGTTCTTCAACGGACCGACAGGCAGACCAGCAGCATGTTGTATGTCACATGGGCGCCGACAGCTATGCCAAAGCCACGTCCCAGGAAGATCAGCGCCAGGTAAACTCCCGCCGCCAGAGTGAACACCAACCTTTGCCAGGACCAGGCTGCCGCGCCCAGCGGACTGAAATGACACAACGCGAAGACAATCGTCGCCAGGCCCACGCTGACCCACAGCGCTACATCCCGGCGGAGTCGCGCCAGTTCGACCAGCAGCCAGGTCACGAAGCTTATGAGGATCAGACGGAAGACAAACTCCTCGTATATACCGGCACCGAAAGCGTCCACCAGTCGTGCCGGCGGCGGTGCGGCGAACAGGGCGCTGAGCACCCAGAGCGGCACCGCCAGGAGCGCGCTCTCCAGAACCATCGTCGGCAAGACCCACCAACGCACCCGCCAGCGCTGGCCGCTCCACCTTTGCCAAAGGATCAGCGTGGCCGCCAGACTAGCCGGCGGCACCCACGCACTTGCCAACCCGACCCAGGCCAACAGATCCGCGACCAAGCCGTAAGCCACCAAACCATGCTTACCCTCCACGCTCGTCGCAGGCCCGTCGAAGAACTCGTAGATGATGGCCAGTGGCAGAACAAGCAGTAAAGCATGCAGCGGTCGCCGCGCCTCGCGAGCATAGCGTCGCCAGCGCTTTCGCGACCACAGTGCCAAGGCGCGATTGGTCAGGGCCCACAGCGCGCTTCGCATGGCGGCATTATGGCGGCCGACACTTGGTTTGCACACTCGCATCAGCAGGTGTGCGCGACTCTCTCTGCCAGTCTTGTGTTCGCTCCCAAAAGGCGTCCAGCAAGCCCCCGTCACAGAGGGCCCGAAGCTCCTGTGCTAGCGTGGTGCCCCCACGGGCCTGAGCCGCAGGCGGGCTGCTTTCCAGCAAGCGGGCCAGCCGCGTCGGGTGCTGGCACCACAAATAGTAGGTCAGCGCCCAAGCCAGCGGGTAACACTCCGGCCCGCACCACGCCTCCTCCTCGGTCAGGAAGCGGCACAAGTCGGGCAGCTTCTGGGGAGCATCATAAAGCCGGCCAAACTCGTGCAGGCGATAAGTGTTGATGGGTAGCGAGCCGTCGCCCGAGCGGGGCAGGGGGGCTTCAAACAGCAGCGCGCCACCTTCGAGCATCCAGCACGGTGAAAGTCGCCGACGCAGACCGAGCGTGTTCGCTTGAATCTGATGAGCTGCCTCATGTTGGATTATCGTCCGCGCCAACTCAGTTTGGCGGGCAGCCAAGCGACGCTCCAATTCCCGCCGGCGCGGAGGAGCCGTGCGAGCAAGCTCAGCCCGCAGTCCGACGATCGTCGGATGAGTTTCCAGATCGAACAACAGAGTGCAATTCAGATCCTCATCGTAGAAACCCATCGAGCCATTGGTGACGATCCCGAGTTTGCGAACTGCTGCGGCGAAGCCCTCGGCAGTCGCCAAGTGCAGCACCAGGAGCTTGCCAGTCGGCCGACGCGGCAGTATTCCCAAATCATCATAGAAACGGGCGTGCGCCGTGTAGACACCCTCCAGCAACTCTAGCAGCGGGGCGGTCGCCGCGCACGGATTCTGAAACGCCACGACGAAGTGCGCGGAACTGTGGCACTCGAAAGCAACGTCCAGGCGCGCTGCCAGTCTTGCCAGCGTGCTGTCTTCCAGCGGCAACGGCGGCAATAGAACGGCTGCGGCAACAGTTTGCCGAGCCGACGCGGTGGTTGCCGACTGGCTGAGCTGTGGATCCAGCACGGCCCTCTGTCCAAGCCCGACGTCAGCCGCAAGCACGGCGCACCCGATGGTGATCCAGCCGCAGCGCGATCTGGCTGTCAGCTTATCCAACCTCATGACGAATCAAAGACCCGAATGCGTCGGTACCGGCGGCCACGAAAGCCCATCGGCAGGATGGGACACTGCTTGCGCTGTTGGCCCCAGTGCACACCGGGAAGGGCAGATTTCAGCGTACGCGGCCGCGGCCACCACCGCCGCGTGGCCCGAGACGGTCTTCGCGTGACTCCCCGCTCTGGCCGCGGGCCGGACGCCGCTCGGCATTTTGGGCACGAGCGGCCTCTTCTTCCAAAGGTGAGGTCAGCGACGGTTTCAACTCCAGGCTGTCCAGGAAAGCGTAGAACTTTTCGAACCACTTCTCGTTCAACGGACCGAAGCACTCAACCAGCTCGGCTTCCCACTCAGTGCGGCTCAGGGCTTCTTCGCGGCCGAATACCTTGCGGAGGTACTTGGCGTAGCCCTGACGGTGTTCCCGCCACAGGTAGTAAACCATGGCCCAGCCGAGCTGGTAGGAATCGGCGACCGTCCACTCGCTGGTGAACCATTCGCTGTTGTCGGTAAGGAAAAGCTTCCAGCGTTGCGGATCGAGCGGGCGAAAGCCGAAACGCTGGCGCAGGTTGAACAACCGCGAATGGTTCAGCACGCCCAAGCCGGCGCCGGCCTTCGACGGTGGTACTTCGAACAGCATCGTCGTACCTTCCACCAACCAGACCGGCACACTGGCCTCGCGTGTCAGCCCGTCGCGCGGGAACAAGCCGATATTGAAGTGAATGTGGTGGCCGGTCTCATGCTGAATGGTCTCGATGTTCTGCTGCTCCACCAACCGGTTGATGACGTTGGTCGCGCGCTGTTTCTCGCGCCACGGTGTCTGCGGGTCCTTCAGCCGCTCCAGGTAGTCCTTCAACCCCGGCATGCTGGATAGATCGAAAAAGTGCGAGCGGTTTATGTCCGGGGCGTAGTAGCCGAGTACGCCGGGCGGGAGTTCCCGTCCCTTATTGCGCGAATAGCGGTCGAACTCATCCCAGGTCGCGAAGTAGTATATTTCCAGCTTGTGTTCGGGTCGGCGCGCCGGAAGCCCCATCATGTTCATGAACTTCACGTTCCAGCGCCACACCGCCTCCAATCGCGAGCCCAGCGCCCGCGCCGACTCCTTGGACGACGTATAGACCATCACGAAATGGTCTTTCACCAAGACTCCCGGATGCGTCTCCCCCTCAAATGGCACGCCCTCTTGTCGGGGAATCCCGGCGTCACGCATCATCTCGAGCAGTGAATCCTCATCCAACGGCAGGGCACTCATCATGTCCCCCCGATCAACTCCCACCAGGCTCTCGTCCGGATTGGCCGTGATGCCCTCCAAAAGCTCCTCGATCTCCTCAGCCGAGATCGGCCGGCGCAAACCGGCCGTCGGTTCAGCAACGGCTCCGCGCGGCGTGCCGGCCGGCGCATTGGCCGGGGTGATGCTCGGCGCGCGGGCCTCGCCCAGGGCCCGCAGGCTGCGCACCTCATTGCGCTTGACAGTTACGGTGACGCCGTGCTTGGTCTTGACCTGATAAGAACCGTCCGGCTGCTCCTGCACCTCCCCCTCGACGTAGCGCCCGTTCATCAGCTCGATACGGTACTGCCCTTGCACTTGGGCGCTCGTCGGCGCCGCCGACCCGAACAGCACTCCCAGTAGTATGACAGCCACAGACATGCCGGTCAGATGCTTCATGACTGGTCCACCATCCGCAGTGCCAATCCGGCCTGCCACCCGTATCATATTCACTTGGCGTTAGGTATGGCAACGTGACCCCGGTGGTACCGGGCAGTTCGAGAGACGCGAGACCGTTCGATGAACGAGCCAGTTCGCGAGGTACGTGGCGAGCTGCAACTGGTGCGGCGACTGGCTGCGCTGCTGGGCGGGCGAGCGGGCAGCGTGAAGTTCGGCGACGACATGTGCCTCATCGAGCCCGACCAGCCGCTCCTGTGGACCGTGGACATGCTCATGGACGGGGTGGACTTCGACTCGCGACAGCACTCTTGGCAGAGCATCGGCCGCAAGGCGATGGCGGTCAACCTGAGCGATTGTGCGGCGATGGCAGCCCTGCCGGTGGCAGGGCTGTGCGCAGTGGCGCTGAATGACAGGTTGGGCATGGAGGACGCCTGGGAGCTGCTACGGGCCGCGCATGAATTCGGCCTGGCTTACGGCTGTCCGCTGGTGGGAGGCGACACCAATAGCTGGTCCAGCCCGACCGTAATAAGTATCTCGGTGGCCGCACGTTGTGAGCCGGGCCGTGAGCCGGTGCGGCGCGACGGCGCCCGGCCCGGTGATCGCATATGGCTTACCGGTCCGGTCGGCGGGTCGATCCTGGGCCGACACATGGATTTCGAGCCGCGACTGCGGATCGCGCAACAGATTGCGCTCCACCTGCACCCGCACGCGATGATCGACATCAGCGACGGCCTGGCGCTCGACTTGTGGCGCCTGTTGGACGCTTCCGGCTGTGGCGCGGTCCTGGAGCAAGAAGCGCTCGACGCCGCCATCCACGAAGACGCGCGGCGACTAAGTGTGCAGGACGGTGGTAGCCCACGAGAACACGCGCTGTACGACGGCGAGGATTTCGAGCTGATCGCCATCGTGCCCTCCGATGCCCCCGAGGAGACCTGTCGGGAACTCGGACTGCTTCCGCTCGGCAGGACTGTCGACCAGAATGGGCTTCTGCTCGAACAAGCCGATGGTCGCCTGGTCCCCATCACCATCCGTGGCTGGGAGCACTTCCGATGACACACGAGTGGGAGTGTGTTACTCGCAACCCCCGGCAGACCTGGGAAGTGGGTCGAACGCTGGGGCACCTGTTGCGAGCCGGTGATATGGTGGCCTTGTTAGGGCCACTGGGAGCCGGCAAGACGCAATTGGTTAAGGGGCTGGCCGTGGGCAGCGGCGTGCCGGACGACGAGTTGGTCGTCAGCCCCACCTTCGTCCTGGTGCGCGAATACGCTGGTCACCTAAGACTTTATCACATAGACGCTTACAGGCTGACCGGTGCTGAAGAGCTGACCGCGCTGGGCTTTGACGAGCTGCGCGAAAGGCCGGACGCCGCCATCGTCATCGAATGGGCCGACCGCGTGCTCGACGCCATTCCACCGGAGGCCTGCTGGGTCGAGCTGCAACATATCAGCCCGCGGCGCCGGCACTTGCACATCCGCTGGTCGTCCGGGCGGGTTGCTGAGCTGGCCAAGTATCTGACGTCGCTCAGCGAACCCGGCCTCTGGCGGCCGGAGGCGGTTGACAGACGCGACGATTCGCCCGAGACTAATCGGCGGCTTGAGTGAGTGCAGCCTCAAGAGGTGCCGCATGCGGAATCTGTTGTTCGTGGCTTTGTTGGGCGGCCTGGCGTTGCTGGCAGGCTGCGCGACTGTAACGAAGACTCCCCAGGAAAATCGGGCCACCATGCGGGCGGTCGCCGAGTTCGACATGCTCCAGATCGGCGACGACTGGAACCTGATCTGGCTGAGCGATCGCCAGAGTCGGCTCACCAAGTGGAACACACGCTGAGCCGGTGCTATCGACGTCGTTGACTCTCTCGCATTTCGACCTGTACCAAAGCGATGCCGGGCGCCTCACTGCCTGAACAGCGGAGCGCCCGGCTCTGAATTCGAGGGACTGTTGGTTAACCGTTGTCGTCGAAGCGCGGCTTGCGCGCCCGCCGCACGCGTGTGCTCCACAGACCAACCAGGGTGACGAGCGTCATGGCGGCACCCGCAGCGGGGCAGAGTGCCGGCGTGGTCGGTTCTTCACGGCCGGTATCCTCGTCGCACACATCGCCGATGCCGTCATTGTCGCTGTCGAGCTGATTGCTGTTGGCGACATTCGGACAGTTATCCACGCAATCCATCACGCCGTCGTCATCGGAATCGACGTCCGGGTTCCCACAGCCGCATACACCCGGCTCGGTCTTGTTCGGATCGTCCGGGCACTGGTCGGTCGGCTCAGTGGGGCCGGCCTTGACGGTTGTGAAAAACCATACCTGGCTGGAGGTGGCGCCGGTGACGTTCTTGGCCACCACGCGCCAGTAGTAGGTCGTCTCGGCGGCCAGGTCGAGCGGGCCCCAGCTCGTGGCGGTGGTGCTGCCGACGAACGACATGCCGGCGATCGTCGAAGTGGTGCCCAGGAACACCTGGTAGATGGTGGCACCAGTGGCCGCCGTCCAGCCGAGCTGAACGTTGCGCGACACATTCGTGGCACCGCTGGCCGGCGTTGGATCGCGCGGCTCGCCCGGCGGTGCGGGCGGCGCCTCCCGCGTGATGAACGACCATACCGGACCGTCCGCCGGTCCACTCGGGCTGATAGCCACGATCTGCCAGAAGTAGCGCGTCGCGTACTCCAGTCGCGGCAACGTCCAGCGATTGACGGTGGTCGTCCCGACCTTGGGTGGATTGGAGCCGGTGCCGAAGCGTACCTCGTATGACGTGGCGCCGGGCACTTCTGCCCAGGCCAGATCGGCATCGACCGAGACGCCAACCGCAGCATCGGCTGGCTCGGGCCCGGTCGGCTCGCAGGCATCGCCGATGCCGTCGTTATCGCGATCGGCCTGGTCGGCGTTCGGCGCGTACGGGCAGTTATCAGCCGGATCATATATGCCGTCGCCATCGCTGTCCTCGCAGGCGTCACCGATGCCGTCGCCGTCAGAGTCCTTCTGATCCGGGTTGTACACGGTCGGACAGTTGTCGCAGGCGTCGCCGATGCCATCGCGATCACCGACATCTTCCTGAGTCGGGTTGGCTAGCTGCGGGCAGTTGTCGCAGGCGTCGCCCACACCGTCCTTGTCGGCGTCGGCTTGTGTGGGATTGGATCGGCTGACGCAATTGTCGCAGGCGTCGCCGACACCGTCACCATCACGATCGGCCTGGTCCGGGTTGTAGACAGCCGGGCAGTTGTCGGTCGGGCAGGTGTTGGCTGGGAAACCCGGATTGCCGAACCCGTCCTTGTCGGTGTCGGTGCAGGTGTCGCATACGTCACCGATGCCGTCGCCGTCGGCGTCTCTTTGATCCGGATTGGCGACGTTCGGGCAATTGTCGATCGGGCAGGTGTTGGCCGGGAAACCCGGGTTGCCGAACCCGTCCTTGTCGGTGTCGGTGCAGGTATCGCATACGTCACCGACGCCGTCGCCGTCGGCGTCTGCCTGACCAGGATTGAAGATGTTCGGGCAGTTGTCGACCGGGTTCAGCAGTCCGTCACCGTCGATGTCCGGATCACACAGATCCCCCTGGCCGTCGCCATCCGTGTCCTTCTGATCTGGGTTGTACACGGTCGGACAGTTATCGCACAGATCGCCGACGAGGTCGTTGTCGGCATCCTCCTGGCCCGGATTCGAGAGCAGCGGACAATTGTCGCAGGCGTCGCCGACGCCATCGGCATCGGTGTCCTTCTGGTTGGCGTTGCCCACCAGCCGGCAATTGTCGCAGGCGTCGCCGACGCCGTCCGAATCCGCGTCTTGCTGGTTCGGGTTGGCAACCAGCGGACAGTTGTCGCACGCATCGCCGCGCCCGTCGCCATCCGAATCATTCTGGCCGGGGTTGTAGGTCTGCGGACAGTTGTCCTTGCTGTCTTCGATACCGTCGCCGTCCGTGTCGATGAACGGCGGGTTGATCTTGATCTGAACGGTCTTGATCGCCGGCTCGACCGGTGGCACGGAAGCGGAACTCCTCACCGTCAGCCGGACTGTCACGATCGTCGGGTTCGGGCCGGGGAACTGCTGCGCCGTGTAGGTATGCTCGACGATCGGCGTGGTCGCCGGCTGTGAGCCATCCCCGAAGTCCAGCAGGAACGAGAGGTTCTGCGGCGAACCGAACTCGTTCAGCGAGTCGCTGGCGTCGAAGCGCACCTTCAGCGGCGCGCGGTTCTCTGGGTTGGTCAGCGCATCCGGATATGAGACCTTCAGATCAGCAATGACCCGCGGGAAGATCTGACCATTGCGGATTTCCAGCGGCACACTATACGGCGTCCGTCCCGTTGTGACGAACAGGAAGCGGTCGGGCCGTTGGCCGCCCACGCCGTGCGAGAACGCGTGCACACGATAAGTCACCCCGCCGGCCGTATTGCCGGCATTGCCGATCAGCCGCAGCTTTTGCGGCGAAGGCACTGCCGAGATCTGATAGAAACCGGGGTTGGCCCCAGGACCGTCGATGATCCGCACTCTGTCGCCATTCTTGAAAGTGCTGGCTACGAAGCTGGCACCTGGGTCGGTCAGCGTGGTGAACTGCACGCCGTCATAGGCCAAGCTGACGTTCGGGCCGGTCTGCGTGACAGACGCCGGCGAGTACTGAATGGTGAAGCTCAGGTCGCCGCCGTCCGTGGTGTAAGGCACGCCGGTGATGGCCCGGCCGTTCTGCAACCCGGACAGCTCGCCCTCCACTTCCCATAGCTCGCTGCCGGGCATGCTGTGATCGACGCAGGTAACACTCCACTTCTCGAACCTGGTTTCCGGGCGTCCCTGGGCATCATAGGTGATTGCCAACCCGGGTTGACCCGGATTGAGCGGATCCTCGATGAAGCCGCGACTGCGATTGTTGACATCAGCCCGCGGCGGCAAATACTTCAGCTCCCACTGCTCGTCGATGCCCTTGCCGGGCTTGAGGCGCGCGAAGAAGTAGTACTCTCCATCCGGCAGCATCGTAATGTCGACGTTGTGCGTCAGCCGGGCCACGCCCGGAATGGGTTTGCGCAGGTCGGGGGGCAAGTGGTACATCTCGTCATAGCCCACCGGGTCGGTATCGGCGTAAAACTCGATATCGGTGCCCGCAAACGCGTCGTAGGACTCGAAACCGAGCACCAGCCAGAGCCGACCTTGATAGAACTGCACGGCCGTGGCCGGCGGACGGTTGAACGTCAGCTCGGGCACAGACCGCATGTTCCAGTAGAAAGTAACGACCGACCGATCGGCGTACTGGACGATATCACGGATTTCCAGACCGCTCTCCAAGTCACCCCACCACAGAGAGTTGGGCTGCGTCAGCTTGTTCCATTTGGTGACGTTCAGCCCGCCGGGGAAGGGATCGTTCGGGTCACCTAGATTGATGCCGTTCTCCAGTTCGTATTGCCCATCGGCCTGCACAATGTTGTAGGTGAAGTGACTGCCGATGCGCTGCTGCGCCGGAGCCGCCTCGGGGTTGTCTCCGAAGTCCGTGTGCATGATCAGCACACCCTGCCCGGGGGCGTAGCGGCTGAAATTCACCATGCCCGGGATTGGCGGCGGGCGATGGGTAATCCGCCAGAAGTAGAACAGCTCACCGTTCAGGATCGTGTCGGTCGGGTCGTAGTTGGAGGGCAGGCCCGGAACCTGGGGATTCTTGAAGACATACACCGAGTTGATCGGGCTGAAAGCATAGTCATACAAGGTGACCGGGGTTGCTTCGCGCGGGTTGATGACTTGCGTCAGATCTTTCACGGTGATCCAGGGCACGTGAGCGGTGCCCAGCTCGGCCACACCTTGCCCGGCCTGCTTCAACGGCGCGGCCGGGTGCACAAACCCGCCGGACATGATGCACCAGCCACCCACCGGGTGGTTGATTATTCCGCCGATGTATTCGTCGTAGTCGTACAGGTCCGGGTAACCCTCCCACACGTGCAACCACTCGTGGGCCATCAGCCCCTTTTGGAACCCGGCGTCGGGCGTGCCAGTCTCACCGTTGCCGTCCAGCGGCGTTCCGAAGTCGGAAAACCACAGCGGCGAGTAGTTCAGACCGGGCTGCTCGCGGACCTGGATCGGCAGGTCCATGCCAGGAGCCGGCAGGACGAACAGTGGGCGCCCGCCTGCGTTCAGGTTGGTAGCGACTAGGCCGCCCGGCAACATGAACGTGGAGTGCACGAAGGCTCTGCCCGGATCATTGGGATCGTTCGGGTCGCGGACCACCATGATCACGTTGTCCCAGTCGACCGTCGCATCCAGGGCAGCAACAATGTCCTCCGTTACACGCCGCCGGTTGAACGGATATTCGCCGGCAGGTCCACCATTGTTCGGTGTGAGTTCGTACTCATCGATGACGTAGTTCTCGGTTCCCGGCGCGCGCACTTCGCCGGTATCAAGCAGTCCGTCCAGATTGAAGTCGCGCTTCATGACCTGCGTATAGGCGGTCGCCAGCGCCGACAAGTCGCCGAACGCCGCTGTCTGTCCCGGTGGCGTGCCGGTGAGGTTGACCGAGAAGAGGTGGTTGAACGGATCGATGCCGATGATGTTCGGCGCCGGGCTGGAACGGAACGTCAAGGATCGGACCTGCGTGCCCATGTTGGCCGCGTTCGGAGCAATCGGCAAGACATGCGTCGGATTGTTAGGATCGAAGTCGATCGTGGCCAACCAGCCGTAGGCGTTATCCTTCGTATACAACTTGTTGTTGGCCTCGTCGCGCGCCAAACCCGACACGCCGAACTGAGCGAACCCAACATCGAACAAGAATACCGGCCGGCGGTAGTTCGGATCATTCATGTCGTTCGAAATGGCCCACAACTCCGACAGTCCCCAGCTCTTGAGTTCCAAGAGGACCAGGAAGCGCTTGTTGGCGTTGTCGTAGGCCATGTCAACAACCGGTAGATCGAAATCGAGTCCGGGAGTGGCCGACGTGAGCTGCACTTGCCAGGTCGTGGTGGCGTTGGCAGCGTTGATGAAGACCAGGGCGTGGTCGTGCAGTACTCCACCACGCGGCTTACTGATAATGCCGTACAACGACGGCTGCGGCAGCGAAGGAATGAACGCCAGCGCGCTGACCTTATACCCATCGAAACGCGGGTCGTAAGTGGGAGCACTGGGATCCCAGAAGACGCCCACCAAGCTGGGAGTAGCCACCGGCGGCGGCGGTGTCTCGGTGACATCGACCGAATAAAGGCGGTTGAAGATCGAATCGGCGACATAGTATTTCTTGTTTTTCTCATGGTAGGCCACCGCCACCATGCTGATCTGTTGCGGGTCCTTCATCCAAGTCAGGAACTCCAGGTTCAGCAGGTTGCCGGCGTCGTAGCCGTTGGCGCCGTGAACGTTGTAGGCACCGGGCCCGGCCGCCGGTATGTATCCGTCACCCGAGCCGCCGCCCCCGCCGGGGTTGCCCGAACCGAAGTCCTGCCCGTAGTTATTCTCGTTGCGCGGGGAAGTCACCTCGCCTAGTCGCCCGTCACCGCCATAGAACAATCCCGAGGCGTTGATCGGGTGCATGACGTGATACATGGAAGAGGGCAGGTCGTCGAACTCGGCGGGCCCGTCGTAGCACTCGTAGGTATTGTCTCCGTTGAGGTCGAGGGTATCCGGCAGCACTTTCTTGCTGATATCGTCACCACTGCCATCGCCCGGGTTCGGCACGCCGTCAAAGTTCGGCGGATTGGGATCGCGCAGATCCGGATCGCCGCAGCCCTTTCCCGGATCCGGCAGTGGCGGATTCTTGCACCACGGCCAATCGTTGGAGCCATCCTGCTTGGGGCGCGCCTTGTTACCGCCGCAATTGGGAGCGAAAGGTCGGTCCGGTTGCGGGTTGCCAGGACCGCCGGGGACGTTCGGGTCGAAGGGCACCAGGTTCGGAATCCGCTCTTGCCACGGCGGTGGCGGCGGCGCCGGACTGGGGGCCTGCAAGCCGACGATCCAGTGCTTGTCTTCCCAGAACGCTTTCCACCAGTCCTCATAGCTCCAGGCGTACATCGGGCTGTACGGCGGGCAGCCATCGCTGGGATTGGGAGTGCGGGCCTGATTCAAGTAGGGCTGTCGTGGGTGCTGCTGTAGCTTGGTGACTACCTTGCTGAAGGACTCCTCCCAGGCGTCCGGCCCATCGTACTTGTCGTTCCCGAAGCGTGCCATGAAGCCGCGGGCCTTGGGGTCGCCCTTGAAGCGCAACGGTTCACCGACATCGCCAGGGTAGTTGGCTCGAATGTAAGCCTCGGACCAGGCGCGCGAAGCCGGATCGGTGTTCTTGTAGCTCGGATCCAGCCGCACCCAGGAACCGTTCAAGTAAACACGCAAGTAATCCTCGAAAGGCTCAGGGAAGTCCCACTCTCCGTCCTCGTCCACATCGCAATACTCATCGTCGTCCACTACGCCGTTGCGCGGATTGAAAGATACCGGGCAAACTTCCATCATGGCGCCCGGGTTGTTGGGGTCAGGAACCTGCTCGGTCTCGCCCCAGCCGTCACGCACCGGCTCGCACAGAGCATCGTACCGCCCGTTTTCGTTCAGGTCGCGGAAACGCTCTCCCGGCGTCCACACCGGCCTCTGCGTGATCGGGTCAAAGTCCACGAACCCCGGCGCCGGCATGTCCTGCGTCTCCTGCTGGAGCAAGGGCGAGACATCCGGGATGCCGGTGCCCGGCAAGTCGCCGTTGTAGTCGATCAGGATCATCTGCGAGCCTTGGTTCAGCCGCTCGCCCTGGAACTGATCAAAAGTTTCGGACCCGTTCAGGTCGGCATATGGCAGAAACAGCCCCGTCAGCGATGTGGCCGCCTTCGGATCGACCGTCTGTCCCCCGGGAGCGTTCACTTCCACGTTGGGAAGGATCGGCCAAGGGATCTCAACCCACCCGAACACGTCGCCGCTCACATTCACTTGGCCGTACGAGATCTCGTACCAGTATTCGGCGAACGAGTCGATTTGCGGGTTCACCCGGTCAAAGTAATGCGCCTTGATGTCCTCGCGCTTGGGCAGCCCCGCCTGGAATTGCGGCAGGGGCACCTCCACGCTTTTCGTTGGAACCGCCAAGAAAACGACAAACTTGCGCTCTTCCGCCGCAGCCGGTGGGCCGACGAGGCGGGAAATGAGCAGCAGGGCGGCAGCAAGTGGCAGGAGACAGCGGTAGTTACGAACGCAGGCACTCATGGTCAGCCCTCACGCATGGAACCGGTCCCGGCGAAGCCTGTTTTTAAGGCAGGAAACTGCATCTCACTCCAAGCTTCCATCCTAGCCCGTCCTAATCGCCGAATCAATCTCATCCCGGAGTCCGACAAACGCACGCGCCTTCCCTCTCTGGCCGGTGTTCTGCCGGTACAAAGGGGCGTGGCAGCGACTATTAGGACCATGACCATGGCTGCACGGCCGGTCATTGAAGCTCACTGCTGCGGCACGCCGTGATTAAAAGAGGCTCGCCAGCGGATGCTGCCGTCGTCGCTCCAGATGGTCCACGTTCCGTGGGGCTGGTCCTTGAAGTAGTTTTCCTCGGCGCGCAGCCTACCACCCTCATCCCAGGTATAGCGCGGCCCGTGGCGCAGCCCGTTCGAATAATGCTGTTCAGTACGCTTCTGGCCGTTGCGATGCCAGGCGGTCTCGACGCCGTCCAGCTTGCCCTCGACGTACGTGGCCTCGTACTCCTTCTGCCCGTTGTCGTACCACCCTGTGTACAGCCCGTGCTCGACACTGCTCCCGTCTGGTCGGCGAAGCATTTGCTTCTCCAGTCGCAGCCGCCCATTCGGCCAGTACTCCCTTACGGTGTGAAGGCGAGGGGCAGGTGGCGGTACGTCTACCGTCGTCCCGGTGGGGCCCGAGTTTGGGCGGCAGCCTATGGACAACAGGGCCAACAAACCGAGCGACGTCAATGCTGTCAGTACACATGGCATGGTCGCTATTATTGCCCGCTCAGGACGGCAAGGCGAGCAGAAACTCCCAAGCGAAGCATGATAAGCGTGTCACTGAGCCCGCCCTGCGGCGCGGCAGTGCCGGTGCCGATCTGCGGCGGGACACGCTCTTGCAAGACCGAGACGCGCGGCCGGCACGCTTCCTACCGACCTGGAGCAGCTCGCAGCCCCGGCACCCACCGTGCTGGCCGAAGGCTTTGGCTGGCCGGCGGCCGGCGGCGATAAAATAGCAGTCGTTCAGGAAGAAGGGGGCGTAGGAACCCCCAGTAACGAAGGCAGCACTTCAACAGCCGGCCAGCTGAAGCCATGCAAGACCGGAGGCCACGATGCGAAGCAGAGTTCGAATCAGCAAGGGCTGGTATCTCTGGATTGGCCTTGTCCTGGCGATGCCTGCGCCCGCTCAGGACGATGGCGCGATCATCATTTGGGGTGCGACCGTCGTGGCGCCGCCAAGCGCCGTCCAAGGTTTAGTGGCCATCGCGGCGGGATGGGACCATAGTTTGGCGCTGAAGGCGGACAGCTCGATTGTGGCCTGGGGAGACAACGAATACATGCAATGTCGTGTGCCTGGCATGAACAGCGGATTTGTGGCCGTCTCCGGTGGCGCACTCCACAGCCTCGGGCTCAAGGCCGACGGACGCGTAATAGCGTGGGGCGACAATTCCTGCGGCCAGATAATCGTGCCGGGCCATAATTCTGGTTTCGTGGCGATCGCCGCCGGTTCCTTCCACAACCTCGGGCTTAAGACGGACGGATCAATCACGGCCTGGGGAAACAATAGCGATGGCCAGTGCGACGTGCCAGCGCCGAACAGCGACTTCATCGCCGTCGCGGCAGGAGTGCGCCACAGCCTGGGCCTCAAGTCCGATGGTTCCGTGGTGGCATGGGGTCCAAACGAATGGGGCCAATGCAACGTTCCGCCTCCCAATACCGACTTTGTCGCCATCGCGGCGGGAGCAAACTACAGTCTGGGTCTCAAGGCGGATGGCAGCATTGTGGCGTGGGGAGCCAACGACCAAGGCCAGTGCAACGTCCCGGCGCCCAATAGCGGCTTCGTGGCCATCAGGGCCGGCCACCGATACGCTCTTGGGCTAAAGGCTGATGGCTCCATCGTAGCCTGGGGATCGAACAACTGGGGGCAGTGCAACGTCCCCGCGCCAAACAGCAACTTCGTAGCTATGGCCGCCGGATATCAGCACGCACTGGGACTGAAATCTGATGGTACGCTTGTCGCATGGGGGGACAACACACGCTGTCAAGGGAACGGCCCCGCGCAAAACAGTGGTTTTGTGGCAGTGTCACTCGGCGCCGGGCATTACCTGGGGCTGAAGAGCAACGGCTCGATCGTGGCCTGGGGAGAGAACGCGGTCGGCCAGTGCAACGTGCCAGCGCCGAACAGCGACTTTATCGCCATCAGTGCTGGTGGCGCCCATAGCTTGGGGCTGAAGAGCAACGGCTCGATCGTGGCCTGGGGAGAGAACGTGGCTGGCCAGTGCAACGTCCCGACACCAAATAAAGACTTCGTGGCGATCGCCGCCGGCGGCAAACACAGTCTCGGACTGAAGGTCAACGGGACAATCGTGGCTTGGGGACAGAACAACTACAACCAGTGCGACATTCCCGCGCCCAACACCGATTTCGTGGCGATCGCCGCCGGCAGCACACACAGCGCCGGCCTAAAAGCGGACGGCTCGATCGCAGCCTGGGGATCCAACTGGTCAGGGCAATGTAACGTCCCGGCTCCAAACACAAACTTCATCGCCGTTAGTGTGGGCAGCGATTTCTCTATAGGCCTCAAGGCCAGTGGCTCGCTGCTGGCCTGGGGGGACAACATATCGGGCCAAATCGCGATTCCACCTCCTAATACTGGTTTTGTGGCGCCCATTGCTGGTTACTTCCACGGCCTGGGGCTGAAGGCCGACGGATCGATCGTTGGCTGGGGGTCTTGTCAGTACGGGGAATGCAACCAGCCAACCCCCAATGTTGGCTTCGTGGGCGTAGGTGCCGGTTTAGATCGGAGCGGTGGTCTCAAATGTAGTCAAGCACCAACAGCCCCGACCAGCCCGGTGCCAAGCAACAATGCCGAGAATGTGTCCACCCAAGCCAATCTGCACTGGGCTGGTGCCGCATGGGCAACCAGATTCGACGTGTACTTCGGTACCGAGAACCCACCACCATTAGTCGGTACGGCCGCCGGACGCTACTGGGGCTTGCCACTGCTCAATGCCAATACAACCTATTACTGGCAGATCGTTGCTCATAATCCGGCCGGGTCGACCGCCGGACCCATCTGGCGTTTCACGACTAACGCTGAGTTGCCAGCCGTGAGTCAGGTGGTCGCTTGGGGGAATAATAGATATGGCCAATGCGACATTCCCTTACTGGACACTAATCTGGTTGCTTTATCGACGCACTTTTTCCACAATCTCGGCCTGAGAGCGGACGGTTCAATCATCGCCTGGGGGGCCAATTGGAAGGGCCAATGCAATGTCCCGGAGCCTAACACTGGCTTCGTCGCCGTGTCGGCAGGTCACGATCACAGCCTGGGGCTGAAAGCCGACGGCTCGATTGTTGCCTGGGGAGATAATTATTTCGGCCAATGTAATGTCCCGGAACCGAACAGTAACTTTATCGCGATCGCAGCAGGTGGTTCCCACAACCTGGGGTTGAAGGCCGACGGCACCATTGTAGCCTGGGGATATAATCAGTTCGGCGAGTGCAATGTTCCGGCTCCTAATCGCAACTTTGTCGCCATCGCAGCAGGGGGCAGCTTCAGCCTGGGGCTGAAGTCCGACGGGTCGGTCGTGGGGTGGGGATACAACTGGCATGGTCAGTGCAATCCACCGGCACCGAACGCAGACTTCGTCGCCATCACGGCTGGAGGTGAGCATAGCCTGGGTCTGAAGGCCAATGGCTCAGTGGTAGCTTGGGGACGTAACAACAAAGGCCAGTGCCAAGTCCCCGGGCCGAATGAAGACTTCGTGGCGATCGCGGCCGGCGTATGCCACAGCCTGGGTATCAGGGCCAGCGGCTGCATAGTCGCATGGGGAGAGAGTGATTTCGGCCAGCTCAATATCCCGCCGCCCAATGCGGATTTCGCCGTCGTGGCTGGCGGCTATAGACACAGCGTGGCCCTCAAGCGCCTGAAGGTCTGCGCCGGCGATCTGAATTGCGACGGCCTCGTCGACTTTCGTGACATCAAGTTCTTCGTGCTGGCACTATCTGACTGGAACAGATGGAGGGAGCGCTACCCCGGCTGTCCGGAGCAGAACGCCGACATCAACGGCGACGGACAGTACGGCGGAACCAATGGCTTCGGCGACATCAACCCGTTCGTGAACCTATTGGCAGCCGGCCCGCTGCCGATCCAATGCCCGTGACGCGGTCCGGCGGCCCTCCGGCGGCCCATGTTCCCCTAAGCCTGATCGAACCTCGCCCCGACGGGCGTCCATGAGGAAGACTGCCGGCCCTGCGGCGGTCATGGAAATGCCGACCACCCCGCGTCCGGCGTTCCGGCGCGCCGCACCCAGCAGAGCGCGGAGCGCCAGCAAGTGACCCACAGCGCAACAACCAACCAGAAGCGGAAGCGCAAGCGAGTGACCCACACCGCAACTTCCAATCAGAGCCCGAAGCGCAAGCGAGTAATCCACAGCCCCGCGACCAATCAGAGCCCGAAGCGCAAGCGAGGGGTGACCTGCGGAACCTGAAGCGCTAGCCAGGGCGTAGCCGCCGGGGGCAACGCGCCCGTATCTCAATCAGACACCGAGCCGCTAGCAAGTTACGCACAGCGTGAAAACTAATCAGAGCCCGAAGCGCAAGCGAGCAATCCACAGCCCCGCGACCAATCAGAGCCCGAAGCGCAAGCGAGGGACGACTGGCGGGACTTCCGCCGGCGCCTTGGTGGCCGTCGAGCACTTTGCGGTCTCGGCCTAGCCCTCGCTGGCGCTTCGGGCTCTGATGGGCGCTTCGGGCTCTGATGGGCGCTTCGGGCTCCGATGGGGGCTCGGGGTTCCGATGGGCGCTCCGGCATCTGGCGAGCCCGGCGAGCGCGAATGTAAGCCGTGCTACTAACCGGCTGGCCGCACGCCCACGAGGATTTTCTCATACTCACTCATGCCCTCCGCGTCGGTGAGCGGGCCGCTGGCGCCGCCGCGCAGGAACTGATTGATCAGGCGCTCCTCGGCGTTCGCCAGTTGCTCGGGTGGCAGGTCGCGCAGGCGCTCGAACTCCGCGCGCTGACCGAGGCGGAGGATCCGGCCGCTCTGGAGCATGATCATGCGATCGGCAATGCGAAAAGCCGAACCCATGTCATGGGTCACAACTACGCTGGTGACTTGCAATTTGCGTGACAGGTCGATGATCAGTTCGTCGATCGCCGATGAGGTAACCGGATCAAGTCCGGCGCTGGGCTCGTCATAAAAGAGCAACTCCGGATCCAGAGCCGTCGCCCGAGCCAGGCCGGCACGCTTCTTCTGCCCGCCCGAGAGCTGCGCCGGATACTTGTCGCGGTGCGGCAACATGCGGACCTGTTGGAGCTTCATCGCCACCACGATGTCGATAATGTCTTCATCCACATGCGAGTGTTCCTTCAGTGGGAGAGCGACGTTTTCGGCTACCGTCAGCGAGCTGAAAAGCGCTCCCGACTGGAACAAGATGCCGAACCGCTTGCGCACGGCGTCGCGTCGCTCTTCGTCAGCAGTCACCAAGTCCACTGTCCCAAGTTCCGGGAGGTAGTAGGTAATCGACCCGCGATCGGGCTGGATTTCACCGATCAGGCAGTTGAGCAGCGTGCTTTTGCCGCACCCGGACCCCCCCATGATGACCAGCGTTTCCCCGCGCAGCACGTCGAACGTGACGCCGGCCAGCACCGGCAGCGCACCACCATCGGGCAGCTCAAAACTGACCGCCAGGTCGCGGACGGACAGGATGATGTCGCCGGCTCGGGCCGTGTCGTCCATGACTATCAATATAAGTCCGCCAGGCTCGGCTGCCACCTTAAACGCGAGTTGAAGCTGTAGCGGGGCAGGGGGGTAATGGCCCGGGGGTCAGACCGATGGTGACGATTTTCTTGGCCGCCGCCGTCACCACCACCTGGCAGTCGGCCTCAACCGTGAGCGGCGTCAGCTCGTGGCCTTCCAGGTCGGTCAGTACGGCTCGCAGAACCGGGAATCCCAGGCGCACGGTCTCGGTCACCGCGTCATCGTGCGGATTGAACAGCCGCAACTCGATGTGCCCGCGTTCCGGGTGCGACCGGCACGCTGTCAGAACGAGGCGTCCGGCAGTCAGTTTGATGGCCCCGAAGCTAACCGGCAGCGTACGTTTCCCGGCCGGCAACTGCCGACCGGCTTCCACTTGCACGAAGCGCACCCCGCCGCTGACTAACTGGGCGATTTCCGCCAGCCGCACACGCGGCAGCCTGCCGGCCAGCGGCACCAAGCAATAGTGGAACTCGTGCCGACCCAGGCTCTGGCCGCCTTCCTCGCCATCGGTAAACACCGTGCGGCGGAAACCGCGCAACAGCGTCAGCGCCAGCGTTCGTTGAGGGCAGTCACATACAGCCGTTTCCGGCAGATGCGGCGCGACGATCGCCAGCCCGCGCCGCCCATCGCAGACAGCCGTCCAGGTAGCATGTGGCCGCGTTTCGACTGCCAGTTCTTTGTATGTGTCATTGTCGATGGGCAAAGCAATCGGCCGCTCGACCACGTCGAAGGCGCTGTCGGCGAAGTACGTATCGGCAGCCACATTCGTCTCAAACAGCACGCGCAGTCGATGGTCGCGCACCTGATTGTCCAGGAGGGTGCGAATTTCCAAATGGTCGCTGCCGGCGCGCAATGTGATGTAGTTATCAATGACCAGCGGCACACGCTGCGAGCTGCGTTTCATCGACGGCTCGAAATCAAATTGCGCCGGCACGAGCAACCGGTTGGTCACTCGCAAAGTGGCGGCATATGCGCCACCATGCAGCAACGCCACATCCGCCGCACAGGCCCGCGAACAGAAGACTTCGTCGTTCACCGCCACCCCGTGGTACCAACCGTCGCCGATGTCGGTGCGGTCCTCGAAGATCAGCAGACGCTCATAGGTCTGGCCGTTCCGCTTGTCAGACAAGCGCAGGGTTCCATGCTCATCGACCGCCACGGCCAGGTGCTCGTTCTCCAGGCGATCGACGTTCACGGCCAGGCGCCCGGCCGGGTGGCGCGTGACGGTTGCCATCGGACGGCACAGCAGGGTGGTGTAGCCGAGCGCCGGGATACGCAGCGGGGCCGTGACACTGACCATGCTGCAATCGCGAACCACGGGCACCCGGCCCGCGCGGTAGATGGCGCGCCGCCGCTGTGGAGAGTGCTCGCGGTAGTCGTATGGGATTTCGCGACCGTCTGTCTCGTACAACCGAAACCCGATCTTCGATTCATAGCCGAAGAATTCAGTGAAGCGACTGGTGGTCTGGCGATCGAACCAGAGGTCGAAATCCACCGGACCGTCCAGGTTGGCCTGGGTGGGGTTGAACAACACCACGGCGAATTCCTCGCCGTGCAGGTCAGGAACGCACACGCGCTCGGCCAAGCCGGTCAACGTTCGATCAATGATCTTGGCGCAGATCAGACGAGCTTGGTCGAAGCGGTACTCCATGTCCTTGTGCACCTGATCCGGGCTGCAACCGCAGATCGAATCGTGCGCGTGGTTGGCCAGCAGATAGCGCCACGCCAGGCGCAGATAGGCCTGCGGGTAAGGCAGGGCCGTGAGCTGGCTTGCCAGCACGCCGAACGGTTCGACCCACTGACACAGCGCGCTCTCGCAGGCCCGGTTGCTCAGCTTCAGCCTGATCCGACTGCTCAACACGCCGGGGATGACAAAACCGCCTTCGTCCAGCAGGCGCGCCGGCTCGCGCAGTTCACCGCGAAAGACGCGTGGCACGCGCCCGCGGCGCAGCAGTAGGGCGGTCGAGAACTCGTCCAACCCGGTGTGCCGAACCTCCATATCGGGTCGCCGCTCTCGCAAGGCAGCGAGCAGCGCCGGCGTCTGCGGCTCGATGGACAGATGGTCCCCACCGTCGAACAGCAGCACGACGTCGAGCTCGCTGCGGCAGCGCTGCTGATCGACGTAAGCGGCCAGCCGCTCGACCGCTTCTGCCATGTCGAATGGACCCTCCCGACGACCAACTTCCCGCACCCGGGCGGCATAGTCGTAGTAGCCGTCGCGCGGTCCGAAGCGATACGCGACGACTTCGCTGCCATCCGGCGCCTGCCAGCGAAAAACCGCTCGCTGCCGATCTTCATTGACCCCGCGGAAAACGTAGGCCGTTCCGATGCCGAAGCCAAGCAGTATCTGCGGCAGTTGCGAGGTGTGCCCGAACAGATCGCCAACGAAGCCGACACGCGAAACGTTACCGAGCGCGCGCCCGACACGCATTCCCTCTTCGAGATTGCGCACCAGCGACTCGGCCCCCACGATGAATTCATCGGGCAGCGTGTACCAGGGCCCCAGTCGCAAGCGCCCGGCGGCCGCCAGCCGCTGAATATCCCCGCGGCGTTCGGGCCGCACCTCCAGGTAATCCTCGATCAATATGGTTTGACCGTCAGTCTGAAAGCAGGCGAAGCGCTGATCGGCTTCGAGTGTGCTCAAGACCTGGTCGAACACCTCCACGAGGTCGTGGCGGAACTGTTGAAACGGCTGGTACCACTCGCGGTCCCAATGCGAGCTGGCGACGTAGTAAACCTCGATCCGATCGGAGTTCATCGCTCACCTCTTCGGCGCACGCGGGCCTGCCGCCGGCGGCGCAAGCGGCGGCCGCCCTCCGCCGCAAACCTCACCCTTTGAACAGCCGTCACCGGTCGGGTACGATCCAGCAATCGTGGTAGCTCAGGCAGCCTCTATGGCGAGCCCGCAGTGGCAAATACCGGCCGCTTTGCCTTCCGTCTGCCCGCCACGCGACAGTGCTGCATTGTCGCGGGCGATCCTGCATTGTGCCAGTCGCGGCCTGACGCGCACCGCATTCCTGCATGAAGTCTGCTGTGCTCTGCTGGACTGTTCGGGATGTGCTGCGGCGGAGGTGCGACTGCACGACGGCGACCTGCACTACCGCTGGGAGGTCAGCCGTCGCCCGCGCGACGCTGCGCGCCTGGAGCTGGTCCGCTGGCTGCACGCGGCCGACGGTCGGGTGATCCCGGCCACTAACGAAGACTCCGACCTGGAGCGTGTATGCCGCTCAGTGGCAACCGGCGAATTCGACCCGCGCTTGAGATGTTTCAACCGCAACGGCAGCTTCTGGACCGGCGACGCTTGGGAACCAGTGAGCGTCGCCGCCGATGTCGGGATGAAGGCTGAGCGGCTGTGCATAGGTGGACACTATCGCTCGCTGGCCGTCCTTCGCTTTCTTGTCGACGCACGAACGGTCGGGCTACTTCTATTGAAAGACGAACGCCCGCATTTCTTCACCGCCGCCGACATCGAGTTCTTCGAGGGTGCTGCCCAAACGCTGGGCTTGGCGATCGCTGATCGGCGAGCCGAATACGCCCTGCGCGAGCGCATCAAGGAGCTGACGTGCTTGTACGGCATCGCCCGCGTGGCCGAACAGGTGCACCTCCCCCTGGAGCAGATGCTCGGGCAGATCGTTGAACTGCTGCCGCCAGCGTGGCAGTTCCCCGAACTGGCCGCCGCCCGGATCGAACTGGACGGACGAGTTTACCGCACGGCGCACCACCGCTCCGGTCCTTATGTCCAGACCGCGCCGATCGTAGTGGGCGGCCGCCAGCGCGGTACCGTGGAGGTTGTTTATCTGGAAGAGCATCCCGAGTTCAGCACCGGGGTCTTCCTGAAAGAAGAACAAACCCTCATCCAGGCGGTGGCACGTGAGGTTGCTCTGTTGGTCGAACGTCGCGAGGCCGAGCAGGATCGGCACAACCTCCAGCAGCAGTTGATCCACGCCGACCGCCTGGCCACAATTGGCCAATTGGCAGCCGGCGTGGCCCACGAGCTGAACGAGCCGCTGGGTAGCATCCTTGGCTTCGCTCAGCTCATGCAAACCACCACCGATCTGCCGGCAGCGGCCCGGCGCGATCTCCAGAAAATCGTCAACGCCGCCCTGTATGCCCGCGAAGTCATCCGCAAACTGCTTGTCTTCGGCCGACAGATGCCGGCTCGCAAGACTGCGGTAGACCTCAACCAGTTGGTGCACGACGGCCTGCACTTGTTGGAGGCACGCTGTGCCAGGAGCGGCATCACCCTGGTGAAACGTCTGGCGTCTGATCTGCCGCCCATCTTGGCCGACCCGGCCCAGATTACCCAAGTGCTCGTCAACCTGACGGTCAACGCCATGCAAGCGATGCCGGCCGGCGGAACGCTGACGGTCACGACCGCTAAGACGGACGGCAGAGTCCTGCTGGCAGTGGAGGATACCGGCACCGGGATCGACCCGGACGTGCTGCCGAAAATCTTTCTGCCGTTTTTCACCACCAAGGATATCAGCGAGGGAACCGGCCTGGGGCTGGCCGTCGTACACGGTATTGTCGCCGAGCACGGCGGAACCATCGACGTACGCAGCTCTCCCGGCCAGGGAACCTGCTTTTCAGTCTGCCTACCGGCTGCCGGCACATCCACGACAGCCAGCGAACCGACACACGCATGAAACCTGACAGCGGCGGAGAACGTATCCTGGTCGTCGATGACACAGCCGACACGCTGGAGTTGCTACAACGCAGTCTGAGCGCGGCTGGTTACCAGGTATTCGCTGCCAGCGGCGCAGCCGAGGCCATCGCCATTCTCGAACACACGCCGGTCGACCTGGTGATTACCGACTTGAAGATGCCGCAGGTCAGCGGATTGGACCTGGCCCGACATGTGCTTGAGAACCTCAGGGATACCGAGGTAATGCTGATCACCGGGTATCCCACGATTCCCAGTGCGGTCAGCGCTGTGCGACTGGGTGCTCAGGATTATCTCACCAAGCCGTTCACCAATGAGGAGTTGCTGTCCACCGTTCGGCGTATCCTGGACGGACTGCGCGCCCGGCGCAGCGCCCAGAACGGAACAGACGTGGCGCCGTCACTGCCGGGCCTACTGGGGGAATCCCGCGCCATGCGCGAGGTGTTCCGTGCCCTGCGCAAGGCTGCCGTCGCCTCGCGTGCCACGGTGTTGATCACCGGCGAAAGCGGCACCGGCAAGGAGCTGGCAGCTCGCGCGATTCACTACGGCAGCCCGCGAGCGGCGGCTCCCTTCGTAGCAGTCAACTGCGGTTCGATCCCTGAAAACCTCCTGGAAAGCGAGCTATTCGGGCACGTCAAGGGCGCTTTTACCGGCGCCAGCGAGTCCCGTGCCGGCTTCTTCCAGACAGCGGACGGCGGGACGATCTTCCTGGACGAGATCGGCAATACCAGCCTGGCCATGCAGGCCCGGCTGCTGCGCGTTTTGCAGGACGGGGAAATCTACATGGTCGGCTCCGCCAGACCCGTCCGTGTGGATGTGCGCGTCGTGGCGGCCACCAACAAGGACCTGCGGGCGCTGCTGCGCTGTGGCGCGTTCCGCGAAGATCTATTCTTCCGGCTGAACGTCATCAATATCACGATGCCGCCGCTCCGCGAGCGCGCCGATGACGTCCTGCTGCTGACGAACCATTTTGCGCGCCGCTTCGCCGGCGAACTCAACCGTCCGGTCCCGAGCTTTACCGATGCCGCCTTGCGGGCCTTGCGCGAATATCCTTGGCCCGGCAATGTGCGCGAGCTGGAAAACGTCATTCAACGTCTGGTCGTGATGACCGATAGCCCGGTGATCGACGTGCCCGACTTGCCACCCTCCATGCGCTTCACCGTCGCGCGGCAGGCCAGTCTGAACCGCACGCTGGCGGAGGTCGAATCCGAGCACATCCGCAGCGTTCTGGCTAGTGTGGGAGGCAACAAGTCCAAGGCGGCGCAGATCCTAGGTATCGACCGCAAGACGCTGCGCGAGAAACTCAAGACCATTACGTCCTGAGACGCCCGGCGATTGCGATTACTCTCACGAGGTCTCCTCCAGGACACCCGACCAGCACCAACCGCAGCCGCGGCTGATCGCGGCAGGAGTTCCATCGAGGCCGCCTGGGTTCACCATTGTTCTGGCCACCCAACGCCGAGTCCGTGTTCCACGTGGGACTCGCTCCCGCCACGCCGGTTGGGCCCGCTATCGGCGCCGCTCGCGGCCGCCTGCTGCCGGGGCGACTCGTACCAGCGGTACGAAACTCCCCGGCGGACGGGCAACCCCCTCGCCTCGTTCGCCATTTATTCACGCGCGGGCAGCGAGACCGGCTGTCGCAGCGCAAGTGTCTAATAAGTAACAAGGTAGGCATCGCGGCCACACGCACGGCCTGTGCGGTGAGGTGCTTGAGCAGCCACTGGCACGGCCCTTGTATCCGATGACCGACGATCTCAGTCGCGATCTGCGACGGCTCACGTGCGGACCGCCAAGGAGACCGACAATCATGACCGCAGCGACGATCTACAGCCCCGGCCTCTGCCTCACGTGCAACAATGCGCCTGGCTGCTATTACCGTGCCCGCCGCGGACCGGCCCTCTTCTGCGAGCTTTTCGACGATTTCGTGGACCTGGCAGCGCCCCGTGGCGGTTTCGGCGCCGCCCCGGTGACAACCCCGGCCAAACCCGCACCCGCCCGCGCAGGCTTGTGCGGCAACTGCGAGCACCAGCAGACATGTACGCACCCACGCCCCGAAGCCGGTGTGTGGCATTGCGAAGACTATGAGTAATGTCTTCAGCAGAACCTGTTGTCAGTGTGCAATACGTCATTGGAATGCACCATGAAGCAGCAACAACTACTGGACATCATCGAATTGCACCAGAGAAGGGGGGATGGGCTTATTGCCATCCTTGAGGAAATCCAGAACAAATACGGCTACTTGCCCGCGGACGCAATTCGCGTCGTCGCCGAGCGCAGTAACCGTTCCCTGGTGGATGTCTACGGTGTGGCTACTTTCTACAAGTCCTTCAGCCTCAAGCCGCGCGGCAAGCATGTCTGCTCAGTCTGCCTCGGCACAGCTTGCCACGTGCGTGGTGCCCCGCTGGTGGCGGAGGAGTTCGCACGCCAGCTCCAGGTGCGCCCCGGCGAAACGACCGCGGACGGCGAGTTCACGCTCGAGACAGTGGCGTGTCTGGGAGCATGCGCCCTTGGCCCGATCGTCGTGGTTGACGGCCGCTACCATTCCAATGTCAACACGGCAAAGGTGAAGTCCATCCTGAATCAGGCCCGCACCGGCGCCCGCGCAGCCGGCACCCTGGAGACGCGCGCCTTCCCGGTCACCGTGGCCTGCTCGCGCTGCAACCACAGTCTGATGGACCCGGCGCACCCCATTGACGGACAGCCATCGGTGCGTGTGACTGTCTCCTTCGGCGGCCAGCATGGCTGGCTGCGTCTGTCCTCGCTCTATGGTTCTTATGCTGTGGAATCGGAGTATGAAATACCCGTTGACAGCGTGGTTGACTTCTTCTGTCCACATTGTCACGCGGAGCTGAACAGCAGCAGTCGCTGCCCGGAATGTGGGGCGCCGATGGTCAGCATGTTGGTTCGTGCCGGTGGCATCGTGCAGATCTGCGCTCGCCGCGGCTGCCCGGGCCACATGTTGGACCTGACCGGCGCTGCTGCGTGACAGCGCGCTGCTCGGCCTCCCATGGGTACATACTCGCGGAAGCACGGAATACTGTCATGCAGAAGTTACATAGCTTAGCCGATTTCCGTTCCTTGCAGGCGCGCCTTGCGGCCGACCGCGATACCCAGCGACCGACAGTTGTCATTTCTGCCGGCACCTGTGGTCAGGCAAGTGGCGCCAACGAGCTCATTCGCGTCGCCAAACGTGAGATCCTGGCGGGCGGTCTGGCAGAGCAGGTGCGCCTGCGGGTCACCGGCTGCCACGGATTCTGCGAGGCGGAACCGTCGGTTCTGGTCGAACCGCGTGGCACCTTCTATCAGCATGTCAAGCCCGACGACATGGTGGAGGTCATACAGGCCGCGGCCGCCGGTCGGGTCGTCGAAAGACTACTCTTTAGGGATCCGCGCGACGGCCGGACCATCGAGTGTCAACAAGACCTGCCTTTTTTCCGAAAGCAAGTGCGCACCATCCTGTCGCGCAACGAGAAGATCGATCCTATCCGCATATATGACTATATAGAGAATGGCGGCTATGCGGCGCTAGCGCGCGTTCTGGAAGCGGGCGACCGGCATTATGTGATCAACGAGGTGAAGCGCTCCGGTCTGCGCGGTCGCGGCGGAGCTGGCTTCCCGACCGGCATCAAGTGGGAGCTTCTGGCCAAGCAGCCCGGACCGCGCGGCAAGTACGTAGTCTGCAACGCCGATGAGGGCGACCCGGGGGCCTACATGGACCGCAGCGTCCTGGAGGGTAATCCGCACAGCATCATCGAGGGCATGCTCATCGGCGGGTTCGCCACCGGTGCCGATCGCGGCGTAGTTTATGTGCGCAACGAATATCCGCTGGCCATCAAGCACTTGACCATCGCGCTGCGGCAATGCAACGAGCTCGGCCTGCTCGGCGACAACATCCTTGGCACCGGGTTCAGCTTCGATATCCGCCTGGTACGCGGCGCCGGGGCTTTTGTGTGCGGCGAGGAGACCGCTCTTATCCGCTCGGTCGAAGGCAAGACTGGCGAACCGCGTCAGCGCCCGCCGTTCCCGGTGCAGAAGGGCATCGAGGGCAAGCCTACCGTCATCAATAACGTGGAGACCTGGGCAAACATTCCAATCATCATCTCTGAGGGAGCCGACCGGTTTGCCCAAGTCGGCACCCAGCAGAACAGCGGCACGAAAATCTTTAGTCTGGTTGGCAAGATCAAATACACCGGCCTGGTCGAGGTTCCGATGGGCATGACCATCGCCGAAATCGTCAACGACATCGGTGGCGGACCGGCCGGCGCGGGGCGCATCAAGGCCGTGCAGACCGGCGGACCATCGGGGGGCTGCATACCGGCGGAGCGCTTCGACCTGCCGATCGACTACGACAGTCTGACTAAGGCCGGATCGATCATGGGGTCCGGTGGTATGATCGTCATGGATGATCATACCTGCATGGTCGATGTCGCCAAGTACTTCATGGCTTTTCTCAAGGGTGAGTCTTGCGGCAAATGCTTCACTTGTCGCAAAGGTACACAACGCATGTATGAGATATTGGAGGATATATCCAAGGGTCACGGCTCGGTCGAACAACTTGACTTGCTCGAGGAGTTGGCCGTGGTCGTCAAGGATACCTCCATGTGCGGCCTCGGCCAGACGGCGGCCAACCCGGTACTGTCGACGCTGCGCTATTTCCGCGACGAATACTTGGCCCATATCGTCGAACGACGTTGTCCCGCGGGTGTGTGTCGCGAGCTGATCACCTATTGGATCAACGACGACTGCAACGGCTGCGGCGCCTGCGCCCGCCAGTGCCCACAAAAAGCCATCAGCGGGGACAAGAAGCAGCGGCATGTTATCGACCGGGAGAAGTGCACCAGGTGCGGAATCTGCCGCACCGTCTGCCGATACAACGCCGTCCAGGTGGCCTGAGGCGACTAGTACACAGGAGCGCGGGTGTCCGATGATTAACCTTACGATAAATGGATTGCCGGTAGCGGTAGAGAAGGGCACGACCCTGCTGGAAGCGGCGCGCTTCCTCGGTTTTCCGATTCCGACCCTCTGCCACATGGAGGGGCTGTCCCCTTACGGCGCCTGCCGCTTGTGCGTGGTAGAGATCGGCAACGGCCCGCGTGCTAGGCTGGTCAGTTCTTGCACCTATCCCGCTGAGGAGGGGCTCACCGTGCGCACAGCTTCGGCGCGCGTCTTGCGTGCCCGCCGCATGGTCATCGAGTTGCTGTTGGCCAGTTGCCCGCAATCCAAGGTCATCCAGGATTTGGCCTCCGCCCACAACGTCCGCCAGCAGCGCTTCCGGCAGGAGTACGAAGACTGCATTCTGTGCGGACTCTGCGTACGCATGTGCGAAGAACAGATGATGGCCAAGGCCATTGGCTTCCGCAGCCGCGGCGAGACGCGCAGCATCGGCACGCCTTTCGACGTCAAGTCGGAACAGTGCCGTCTGTGCGGCGGCTGTATTTATGTGTGTCCTGCCTGCCAGTTGCGCTGCACATACACGGAGCCGGAAAAGGCCGTTTGCGGCGGATGCGCCAATCTCAGCCCACCGTGCATCGAGAAACCGCAGTTCGACGACCTGATGTGCTACATGAGCCCCTGTGTGGCCTGCGAGATTCCCAAGCAATAGCGGACACGCTCTGCTAACGGAGGTATTATTCCGATGTCACTGACCTTCTCCCGCATAAACTCTTCCGCGGCTACCTTGACCAAGAACCGCACCGAGGGGTCGATCTCACCCAACTCCGGAATGTGTGTCACCTGCGTCGATGGCTGCATCGGCATGTGTGAGATTGGCAAGTCGGCCTACCGCGGACACGAGGTCATCTATCCCCAGCCGTTCGGCGTCATCACCACCGCGGCCGAGAAAACCTACCCCGTCGACTACTCGCATTTCAATATTATGGGCACCGCCGTCGGCGCCTACGGCATCGAGGCCGACAGCGACAAGGCCATTTTCCCGGCCGTCAACCTAGAAGTGCGCTTCGGCCACGACAAAGGCATACGGTTCCGCTACCCATGGGTAATCCCCGGTATCGGATCCACCAACATTGCCAAGAACAACTGGGAAGGCCTGGCCATCGGCTCGGCCCTGGCCGGTACTGGCCTGACCATCGGCGAAAACGTCGTCGGCATGGACCCGGAGGCCAAGTTCAAGAACGGCCGCGTGGTGGATACTGTCGACTTGAAGCGCCGCGTCGATCTCTTCAAAGACTATCAGCGCGACGGATTCGGCGCCATCATCGTGCAGGCTAACATCGAGGACACCCGTCTGGGCGTGCAGGAATACGCGATCGAGAAGCTTGGCGTCCAGTGTGTCGAATTGAAGTGGGGGCAGGGGGCCAAGGACATCGGCGGGGAGGTGAAGATCAACAACCTGAAGAAGGCCCAGATGCTCTACGAGCGCGGCTACGTCGTACTGCCCAACCCCACCGATCCGCACGTCATCAAGGCTTTTGAGCGCGGGGCCTTTAAAGAGTTCGAACGCCACTCACGTATCGGCATGGTGAGCGAGGAATCCTTCGCCAAGCGCATCGAAGAGCTGCGCCGCGCCGGCGCCAAGTACATATTCCTGAAAACCGGCGCCTATCGTCCCGCCGATCTGGCTCGCGCCGTCCTGTTCGCCTGCAAGTACAAGCTGGACTTGCTCACGGTTGACGCCGCCGGCGGCGGCACCGGCATGAGCCCCTGGCGCATGATGAACGAGTGGGGCGTGCCGCCTGTCGAACTGCACTCCCTGCTCTACCAGTACGCCGCTCGCCTCGCAGCACGCGGCTACCAGGTCCCGGCCTTGGCCGTGGCTGGCGGCTTCACTTTCGAAGACCAGATCTTCAAAGGGCTGGCACTGGGAGCACCCTACGTCAAGCTGGTCGGAATGGCCCGGGCACCGATCGCCGCAGCCATGGTCGGCAAGACCATCGGTCGGGCGATCAGCGACGGACAGCTTCCGGTGTACGTCGAACGATTCGGCAGTTCGCGGGACGAGATCTTCGTTACCGCCAGCCACTTGCGACGCGAGCTCGGTGACGAGCTCTTTGAGCGCATCCCCGCCGGTGCCATCGGCTTGTATACCTATTACGAACGCCTGGCTCAGGGGCTGCGCCAGCTCATGTGCGGCAGTCGCAAGTTCGCGCTGGAGTACATCAGTCGTGACGACTTGGCAGCGCTGACCCGCGAGGCTGCTGCCATCAGTGGCATTCCGTATATCACAGAAGTCGACAAGTCCAAAGTCGAGGAGATCCTGGGTGGCTGATCAATGAGCGCTCGCTCATCCCCGAGAGCAACGCCGCCGCCCCGCAGCAGTTAGATGACGCTCGACCGTCGGCGCTCGGGCGCCGACGATCTCCGTGGGAACGGCCGCCGCGGTCCGCCGGCGGTCGTTCTTCTGCGCCACCGCACGCCCGCCAACTCGCCCGCCAACGTCCGGTCGCACTGGGAGCAGGCTACCCGGTCGCGCGCCAGCGATCGAACACCGGTGACGGTTCGTCTTGTCGAACACTGGACAGCGTTCCTATCATAAGAAATGAAACACTTTTAGTGGGCGGATTTGCTAGAATCGAGTCCCCAATGGCGCACCTGGCGAGCCTGACCGACGCACTCGTAAGCGCGGCTGCCAACGGCGATGCGGATGCACGGGCTCAGGTTCTCGGCATATTGGAACCGCGCGTCCGGATGATGACCGCAGCTCGCCTGAGTCCGGCGCCCGCCCACCTCGACGCAGTGGACGATATTGTGCAGGAGGTAATGCTGTCGCTAGTTCACCGGCTCGTAACGCTTCACGGTCGCACCGTCGAGGGGCTGAACGCCTTCGTCTCGGGGATCGTCACGCGGCAGGTTGCCCTGCACATTCGGCAACGCCACAAGCCCGCGATCGCTCCGCGCACTGTTGTCTCGCTGGATTCGACGGTGGCGGTTCTGTCAAACGTTGGCCCGCTGTGGCAGTTCCTGTCCGGCGACCGAACAACTCCCAGCCGGGCTATCGACCGCGCCGAACAACTT